>LZQP01000003.1_pt1 | contig 238713 bp, 253 predicted proteins | sample 768551 | NCBI WGS metagenome assembly LZQP01 (sample SAMN05207184, study PRJNA324509) | oil field metagenome | isolation source: sample BH-FW-16 from oil reservoir | place: India: Bombay High | collected 2015-12-03
CTGGCAATCTTTTTGGCCAAAAATGGACAGATCGGGCTGCACCCGTTCAAACAAGCGGCTCACAACATTCACAACCCCGCCAAAGAAATGCGGACGAAAATCAGTCTCCAGCCCCAGCGCCGCGTCCCCCGTTTCCAAATCACAACCACGATCACCATCAGGATAAATATCAGCCTCATCTGGCGTATAAACCGCATCAACACCAGCAGCGCGCAGTTTTTCAAGATCATCTGCGACCTGCCGCGGATAGCTATCAAAATCCTCATTCGGGGCAAATTGGGTTGGATTCACAAAAATACTAACCACAACGCGATCCGCTTTCGCCAAGGCTAGCTTGACCAAAGATAAATGCCCATCATGCAGCGCCCCCATCGTCGGCACAAAGGCTACGCGCTCACCCTTAGCTTTCCAGGCCTGAACACGCTTTTGCAAGTCTACGGATTTATCACACACATCCATGATTATTTCGCTCCATATAGTTTTTGTTCCGCAACAGGTGCAGGCGTTTTTTTCTGCCCATATAAATGCTCTGCCGCAGGGAACTGGCTGGATTGAACTTCTCGGCTATAATTGGCCGCCGCGCCAGATATTTGATCGGCAAGGCGTGCATATTGCTTCACGAATTTCGGCACATGCCCGCGATGCAAACCAAGCATATCATCAATCACCAAGACCTGCCCATCACACGCGGCAGAGGCCCCAATACCAATCGTTGGAATTGATACAGCCTGCGTCACGGCCTGAGCCGCATCAGGTAAAGTTCCTTCTAGCACAAAACAAAAAGCGCCAGCCTCTTCAACGGCCTTGGCATCGGACAACAATTTCTGAACGCCCGCTTCATCCCGGCCTTTGATCTTATAGCCGCCTTCTTTCTCAACCGATTGAGGCTGCAACCCGATATGCCCGACAACGGGAATACCATCATCGACAAGCGTACAAATAATATCAGCCATATCCGCGCCGCCCTCTAGCTTCACAGCGTGCGCACCTGTTTCCTGTATCAAGCGCCGCGCATTGCGTAACGCTTGATCTGCATCATGTTCGTACGTGCCATAAGGCATATCAACCACAACAAAACAATCAGCCTCAGTCTTGCTCAGACCACGCATGACCGCTTGCCCATGTAGCACCATCATATCCAGCGTTACACCCAGCGTATTCTCCATCCCGTGCAGCACCATGCCGACACTATCACCGACCAGCAACATATCAACATGCGGAGCCAGTAACTCCGCCATTGAAGCGGTATAAGCCGTTAACATAGTCACCTTACACTGCCCTTTTAGAGTGCGAATTTTATCTGCGCTTAAATGTGAATTTCCCATTGATTTTTACACTTTCCAGTCCTAACGTCATAACCATGATGATCAGATTGTTATTTATAGCTCTCATAGCGGCCTTGCTGCCCATGCGCACGCAAGCTCAAGACACCATTCCACAAAATCGCGAGCAAATAAAGCTCTCCTTCGCGCCGGTCGTCAAAAAAGTCGCCCCCGCAGTTGTTAACATCTACACCAAAAGACAAGTCGCCGTCCGGTATAACCCCTTTTCGGGCGATCCATTTTTCTCTCAATTCTTTGACGAGCGCATGTTTGGCGGCCATATGCGCCAGCGCATTGAAAAATCACTAGGATCAGGCGTCATCGTCAAAGAAAACGGCGTCATCATCACCAACGCCCACGTTATCAAAGACGCCCAAGAAATCACGGTTGTTCTGCGCGACGGACAAGAATATGAAGCCACCCTAGCCCTACAAGACGATGCCTCGGACTTGGCTGTATTGCGTCTTAAAAATGTAAAAACGCCACTTCCATACGTTACACTTAAGCCCAGCGAATCGCTTGAGGTCGGCGATTTGGTTTTAGCCATCGGCAACCCGTTCGGCGTGGGGCAAACTGTTACCAGCGGCATTGTCTCCGCTCAGGGGCGGTCTGCGCTGAACGTCAATGATTTTAACTTCTTCATCCAGACTGACGCAGCGATCAACCCAGGCAATTCTGGCGGCGCACTGGTCTCACTGGACGGAGAGGTCGTCGGCATTAACTCAGCCATTTATTCCCGCGATGGCGGATCACTGGGCATCGGCTTTGCCATCCCCTCTGAAATGGTCGCGACCATCATCGCGGCAGAGAAAAACGGCCAAAACGGCACCGCAGGCATCACTCGCCCATGGCTAGGCATCGAAGCGCAGACCATGACAGCCGACATCGCCGAAAGCTTGGGCCTCAACCACCCGCAAGGCGTCTTAATTGCGAACCTGCATAATGCCAGCCCACTAAAAACCGCTGGCATTCAAAAAGGCGACATCATCACCGCCATGAACGGCAAACCCCTGCAAAACCCTCAGGAAATGCGTTTTCGTATCGCTACCGTTGCCTTAGGGCAAACAGCAGACATCACGGTTTACGCGGCGCAACACAAAAAACGTTCAAGGTCAAAGCCATCGCCCCGCCTGACACGCCAGCCCGTGATGAAACACGTCTATCAGGACAGCATCCGCTAAGCGGCGCAACGATTGCCAATATTAACCCAGCAGTTGCCGTTAAATTAGGCATTCCAGATGATCTTAACGGCGTTGTCTTCACCAATATTTCGCCACGCTCACAAAGCAGCCGCATTGCCGACCGCGGTGATATTCTGCTTAGCATCAATGGCACCGACATCACATCGGTCAAACAAACCTTAAAAATACTAGAAAAAGGCAGCACACACGGCTGGGATCTGCTCATCAATTCAGGCGGACGCACTCAGCGCATTATGCTGCGATAGATTTTTTGATACAAAATATAATAAAATTGATTACGCGATATCTAAATAAGGCTCTTCTAACGCCTCTTCATTAGCCGCTTTAACAGACGGGTCAGACGGGTCACCAACCGCACCCGTCAAAGGTTTAGGCTGATCTTTTTGGTCGCAAACCGCATCATTCGCTGCAGCCACACCAGCCAAAGCCACAGGCACCATAAAGGCCCCCGCCAATTCACGCGTATTATCCAAACGACGCGACCATTTGGCTTCTGGCAACATATCGGTTTTATCAAAAATCGAATCGTTCGATGCGTTCACAATATTCAATAAGTTAAAGAAATCAGCCCAACTTTTGTTGCGCTCTTCCTGTTCGTGCTGCGCCTTATAAGCGCGCATTTTAAACAAATACGTAATCTTATTCCAGATGTCCGACTTGCTCTCACCTTTCCGGCGAGCGCTCATCTCATCAAATCCCGATAATGAAAAAGGCATGTCCATAATTTCGCCCTTTCGTTTTTTAAATCTTTTTCTATTCAAGCGCATGATATCAGAAAAATACCAAAATTTCAAGAAAATATGATTTTATGGCAAAACACCCCCTTGTTTTTTACCCGCCACAAAGCCATGATAAGCGTCCATTTAACTTCCTATCATAAGGCCAAAAACATGACCGCTACAGACACCATGAAAGATATTGTTTCTCTTTGTAAACGCCGAGGATTTATCTTCGCCGCAAGTGATATCTATGGCGGGATCAACGGCTTTTGGGATTACGGCCCACTGGGCGTAGAGCTAAAAAACAATTTGCGGGACCGCTGGTGGAAAGACATGGTCATCACGCCACCAATCGGCCCTGACGGCGCGCCGATTGACATTGTCGGCGTTGATAGCTCCATTATCCAAAACCCAAAAAGCTGGGAAGCCAGCGGCCATGTCGGTGGCTTTAACGATCCGATGGTTGACTGCAAGGCCAGCAAAAAACGCTACCGCGCCGATCATGTGATTGTCTACATCCCCACCGATGGCGAAGGCGCCAGCGTAGCCTTCGACAAAGACGCCGAAAATGACGACATCGAAAAACGCCTAAAAAAGCTAACGAAAAAAGCCATTGCTGACTTTAAAACCGAAAAGCTTGACCAACTGCCTGCCGAAGATTTCGCAAACATTATCGGCCCCGACGTCAAAGAAGCCGGCACACTCACTGAGCCTCGCCAGTTTAACATGATGTTCCATACCTATGTCGGCGCGACCGCAGGTGACGAAAACAAAGCCTACCTGCGCCCCGAAACCTGCGCAGGGATTTTCCTGAACTTTAAAAACGTTGTTGATAGCTCCCGCGTGCGCGTTCCCTTTGGGATTGCTCAGATCGGTAAAGCCTTCCGCAACGAAGTCACGCCTCGTAACTTTATCTTCCGCAGCCGCGAATTCGAACAAATGGAGCTGGAATGGTTCTGCGAAGAAGAAGATGTGCCCATGTGGTTTGATTTTTGGGTCGATCAGCGCACACAATTTTGGGAAAGCATCGGCGTACCAAAATCAGCTCTACACTTCCTAGATGTGCCTAAAGACGACCTAGCGCATTATTCATCACGCACGATTGATGTCGAATATCAATTCCCATTCGCCGCCCCCGGTTACGATGAATTAGAAGGCATCGCCCACCGCGGGTGCTTCGACCTGACCCAGCATCAGGAATTTTCTGGCCAGAAATTAGAATATTTCGACCAGCCAAACAACAAACGCTTTATGCCTCATGTTATTGAGCCTTCAACAGGCCTAACACGCGGCGTTCTAACCCTGATTTGCGAGGCCTACACAATCGACGAAAACCGTCCATCAGGCGTGTACATGAACTTCCACCCATCCATGGCCCCGAAAAAAGCAGCCATTTTGCCACTAACCGCCAAAGAAGATCACGTTCCTATCGCACAAAAGCTATATCTGGAACTGCGCGAAGAATTTAACGTCGATCTGGATATCAAGCAAAATATCGGTAAACGTTACGCCCGTCAGGATGAAATCGGCACACCTTATTGCTTCACAATCGACAATGACACGCTAACCGACCAAACCGTCACCGTGCGCGAGCGCAACACAATGGCGCAAGAGCGTATCCATTTAAGTAAGGTCGCCGCATACTTACGCGAAAAAATCAAAGCATAAGCATATTTTTTCACGCATTAACGGCTTATTAAACATTCGCCCCCATAATTGGCTTAACAAAACAGTTAAACAGCCAATTGCGGGAGCGGAAAATGAGTGACAATCACTTCAATTCAGTATCTATACATTTACGAAGTACCAACACAGATACAGATCCAGACACCAAACCTAAAATGGTGCAAGGCCTGCAAAGACAAATTAACGATTACCACCAACACTTAAATGAAGCAGCCGGTTTTGCTCAAAACGATCCTAGCTATGAGCAATCGGATAAAAATTCAGTCATTCCAGACAACCATATTTCAGACAGCTGCATTCAATATGCAGGCAGCTGCACCCTAGATTTTACAGAGGCGGCAAATCCAGTAGTAGCCTTAATTGCCCAACACCAATTCCGTCAAGATGCCCTTACAAAAACCGTGGATGGAAAAACATTAGATGACTACTCACCTGGGTACGGAGAATTCCTTGCACAATCCATTAATCCAAGAGCCGCAACAGAAGCATTTGAGCTCATCACAAAGGGAATTTTACCCAACGACTTCACAGAATCCGACAAGAAACTTGCTCAAGACATCGCATCAGACCTAGAAGAAAATCCTGAAGAATTTGGCTTAAAAGAAACGGGAATTTTCAGCACGACATTTGAAGCTGCTGACAAAAACGAATCAGCCTTCACATACGATCAAGTTCCCACGTTTACCCAATAAAAAAACAATGCCGTAGGTATAAAAAATCACCGTGGATGAGTAAATTACTTATCCAGCTTTACCTTTGACACGAATCCCAGACACTGGCATACTTAATTTCGTCTATAGCAGTATACCTTACTGTTTCACCATATTTTGCCAAAGGGGTTTTTCTGTGCCACGCATCAGATTATCTAACCTTGCTCTTGCTTTATCTCTGGGTCTTACGCCATTCGCCTTTACGGCGACACCTGCCTTTGCACAATGCGCAACGTCAGGCGCAATTACAGTCGACTGTAACTTAACGAGCGCAACCACCGGCGCCATAACCATTGGAGACACCACCAATGGTACAACCGTGACTGTTGTATCCAGCACAGCCACATTAGATCACACAATTGATGATGATGACGCCACCGCAGACGGTATTATTGGCGTTAATAGCTCCACCGTTACCGTCACACAAACGGCAGCCATTGGCTCAACAAATGCTCTATCAGCTATTTTATTAAATTCAGGAAACTGGACAACAACAGCAGATCTGAATGTTGGCAACATTACTATGGGCTCTACGAACCAGCTTACCGTTCAAGGAACAGCCAATATCAACGCTAATATCACAGGGTCCTCTTTTAGTAATACCATCAACTTAGAAGGCACTGGTAACTTTGGCCAAGCCGGCAATGTCGTCGATTTGGGGGCAGGCAATGACCGCATAACAATCTCAGGCGCAACGACCATTAACATGGATAGTATTGATGCCGGCGATGGAACCGATACGCTAGAAATCAATGGCGCCGATGTGATTGTAAATAGCGCACTTAGTAATTTAGAAAACCTTGACGTAACAACAGCAAATACATTGACCTTAACCAACACAGCCAGCAATGCCACAGTCGACTTGGGCACTGATGGGGCAGCTGTTATATTTAACGCCACAGGTCAGGTGTTAGACATTGATGTTACCGCATCAAGTGGCTCAGGCGATGGGCAAACAGTAACACTAACAGATGGTGACCTTAGCGGGCAGATGAACCTTAACGATGGGGATGATACTGTTACCCTAAATGGAGGCACTTACACCGGTAACATCGACACTGGAGCCGACGACGACACCATTAATTTAGGCATATCCTTCACCGGTAACGTCATTGCCAGCACCGGAAATGACATCGTTAACATTACAGGCGCCAGCATCACATCAAACGGCACGATGAGCGGCGTAGAAACACTAGACTTAGGTGGCAACACGTTAACACTTGCCCATGCTATTACGGGATTAAATAACACTGACAATACTGGCGTAGACGTCAATAGTGGTATCCTTAACATTAACAACGGCGGTTCCGTTGATGGAGCCATCCATAGCACAGGCGGTTCTGGGACAGGGACATTGGAGTTCGGCGCAGACAGTGCCGGAGGAACCTTCGCCCTTAACGGCATCGTAGAAGATGTTGACCTAACGGTAACCAGCGGAACACTCGATACAAATGGCAACGCTCTTGGTGCGAATTCAGCGCTTGGAAACGTCACGATAGCTTCGGGTGCAACACTTAATCTCAATGACAACATTACCAGCTCCAGCACCCTAAGAAACTCCGGCACACTCAATATCGGCTCCAGTGCCGCAATAACAGCCCAAGCCACATCCGTTGGAACCTTAGGCTTTGCCGGAAACTATGTATACACAATCGACAATAACGGCAATAATGGTACAATCACAGCCACAGCAGACGACATTGACTTCAGAACCTCCACAGTCTCTTTGAATGTAAGCGATGCCGCCCCCCTATCCGAAGGTCAAGAATTACTCATTGCCCAAGGAACCGCCCAAGTAAACAACGGGACAGGACAGGCCGCCACAACTATTACAGACACATCATTTTTCTATGATTTCATCATGGCTGATGGCTCACAAAGCGAAATAACCACCGGTGGCGCGAACAATACCGAGCTATACGTCAAAACAATCGTAGCCAACGATATCGATGAAATCTCCGAGACTGCCAACAATGCAGCAGCAGCGCACGCCGCCCGTGACCTGCGTCAATCCTCTGTTAGTGGCCTAAATACCCTGTTAAACTCGATGAATACTGTTCAATCAGTAACCCAATTTAATAATGTCGCCGAATCCATCCAACCCTCAGTAGATGCTGGGCATTTCGTGGGGGCCATTACATCGACACTCAAAGCTTTCGATATTACTCGTACTCGGCTAGCAGCGCTGCGATCTGGGGCGACAACTGGCGTTTCCTCAGGCAGCTTATACGACAACCAATCACATCTTTGGGTCAAAGGTTTCGGTGAATACGCTAAACAAGACATGCGCGAAGGCATCGACGGATATAGCGCCCACACATACGGCGCCACCGTTGGGATTGACAATGACATCACCAGCAAAGCAACCATCGGCGCGTCTTTTACATACGCCAACACAGTTGTTGACTCCGATAACATCAATGCCGTTGAAACGACTATCCACAATTACCAAGTCATGGGATACGGGGACTATGATATTACGAACAATGCCTACATTAGCGGCATAGCGGGGGCAAGCTTCGGCAAAAACAACGTCGAACGTCACAATATTGGACAAGTCCAAGGCTTTGACGCGACGGGTGAATTCTCTAGTTATCAGCTAAACGCACAAGCCGAAGCTGGCTATGATTTCCATTTCAATAACGGGTTACAGGTCACACCTAGCGTCTTAGCGAATTACCTATACTACAACGCCGAAAATTACGAAGAAGACGGTGTCGGCGGCGCAGGCCTAATCGTATCGAGTGATGCTATGCAAGCCTTAGAAGTTGGCTTTAGCCTTGATACCAGCATTATGCTACGCGAAGTTGGCACGCCAGAAGTCTTCAAACCGACCCTTCACTTAGGATACCGCAAAGACTTAATCGGCGATAAGCTAGAGACCGTCTCACGCTTTTCCGGTGGCGGTAACAGCTTTAAAACACAGGGCTTCGATCCCGCAACAGAAACGTATGAAATCGGCGGAAGCCTAGAATACTTCTCGCCCAAGCTTTTCTCGATGGCCATTGAATACGGCATGGATATGAAAGAAGATTACCTAGCCCACAAAGCCTCCGTCCAAGCCAAGTATTCGCTATAAGATCAAAAACAATTTATCAAAAACCCCACTCAAGCCCGACAGAGACCACACTCCGAAGCTTTAATTGCAGTAAAATATTCGCCCCCGACATAAAGAGTCACACGTTCAAATGCTGCATTCAAACGAACGCCAGCTCCGTAGAAAAAGTTTAGGGCAACCCCATATACTATTTTATTGATTGTGAAGCTATTGCCACACAACAAATTGACATTCAGGAAGTTGGCGACGCTTTCCAAAATTTCGCAATTGATAATTTCGGAAGTATAGATGCAAGAAGCGTGCATATCGCCAAAAAATTTATTTTTGATCTCGCACAAAACGGAGGCTTGATCCAGTACCTAAAACAAGAAATAGTTTGACGTCAAACTATTGTATGAGTTTGACGTTTTTAAAAACGAAAAACAAAATCAGCTATAAATAATTGATAAATAAGAGAAAAAATGGTGACCGGTGAGGGATTCGAACCCTCGACCTACTGATTAAAAGTCAGTTGCTCTACCAGCTGAGCTAACCGGTCATGTATCATTTCAACGCAAAAAAGATAGTCGTTGAAAACACGATGGGCGAACAATATGAATTTCACGCCCAAAGGTCAAGCATTTATATTAAATATCGTTAAGAAAATTTTTTCTGCAAACAATTCAAGACGTTCGGCGTAACAAATTCGGAAATATCACCTCCCATACTGCCGATTTCTTTGACAAAAGACGACGATACAAATTGCCATTTATCCGATGCCATCAAAAACACCGTTTCAATAGACGGATCTAGCTTCGCATTCATGCCCGTCATCTGAAATTCAAATTCAAAATCCGATACCGCCCGCAATCCACGAACGATACAAGAGGCCTCCACGCTTTTAGCAAAATCGACGAGCAAACCATTAAACGGTGTAACCTCAATCGTGCAACTTTTATCGTGCATAGTTTCAATATCCGCGCGCAGCATGTCGACACGTTCATCGATCGTAAATAACGGCCCCTTACGCTTATTATCAGCAACAGCCACAATTAAATGGTCGACCAGCACGCCCGCACGCTGGATCAGATGTAAATGTCCCTTTGTCACAGGATCAAAAGTCCCCGCATAAACCCCGACACGTTTTTGATTTAAAATACTCATAATGGGTTTGTATCACATGTGGCCTATAAAACAAGAGAATGGTTTATGCCAATAAAAAAGAAGAAGAGGAAGTCAAACCTATACTAAAGATGTGTCTTATAACTATTACTTTTATTAATTAAAACTCTGCTTTTGGTGTACACAATAGCCAACACAATTAGGAATTTAAAGATGCACAAGCCTGCCCTATCGGTTATACACCCCACACAATCATTCAACGACAATGGGCAAAAGACAGTTTGATAGAAACAGCTAGACATCGAAATCAAAGCACAAACAGCCCGCAACAACATAGCACCCCCACCACATTAGCAGCCGGTGACTTAACGCTTATGCCAAAGTCATAAAATCGACACGATAAAACCGAAAATAGCCACAGCGGTACTAAAGTGATGGCCTTGCAATTTCAAAACCTTGAGCTTGCAAAGTTTCATAATTATCTAATTCACGCTGTTGAACTTCTTCAAACTGGTGGTGATCCTCAAACAAGTCACCATCAAAAACAACACGACGAAGAGTCAAAGACACGCGCCCCTTTTTCCATCTCGAACACCATGCTTATAGATATGGCGCGCTTCGCCTTGCAAAGAGAAACAAAGACCATCTTCTTCGGGTAAATAAAGATGATCTTCCTGTTCATTTTTCGTCACAAAAAAACGTGTATTTTTATTACTATTTACAACAACACCAACGATGTGTTCATCAAAATAAAAAGGAAGCTTTCCTCCACGTGACCAACGATTTTTCTCATTATTATCAATATGAGCACCCAAACGGCCATCCTTGGGATATGCCGCCAAAATCACACTGTTAAAATAATCTACTGGGATCTCTAGCTCCAAGGCTTCACAAGCCTGATGAATAGCATCTGTTAGCTCTGCAGGAATTTCAAAGAAAGAAAAGTCCCCCTCTAACATAGAATGGTAACTATAGCCAAAATCACAAACGGTTCTATTTTTAGTCTCAAACCGAGCAGAGGGCATGCCTCCCGCACCTGTTAAAAATCTGCACAAACGTCTTGTAAGCCATCAGTAGTCTTTTCAGCCAACTTTGCACAAGGCACAAGCCCTTGCGGGATTATCTTATTATCATAATATGTTATCCTCCTTCATTAAAAGAGAACAACAATTATGTCAATAACAAAACAATCTTAAAAAACTATTCCGCTTCACTATCTGCAGCAGATGGCGTGTTTTCAACAGCTTCAGCCGTTTCCACAACTTCACCATCGGCGCCCTCAGTCGTTTCAGCGGCTTCGTTCTCGTCTTCATCCTCTTGGATAAGCCAAGCAACAGAAACAACGTTCTCATCATCACCGACTTTGAAGATCGTCACGCCCTGAGCACTACGACCTGTGGTGCGCACCGTATCAACAGGTGTACGGATCAGCTGCCCTTGGTCAGTTACCAGCATAATCTGGTGATCGTCCGTCACAGGGAATGTCGCTACAACCTCGCCGCCGTTTTTGTCGGTTAGCGCCATATTAGTGACACCCTGACCGCCGCGGCCTGTTTTACGGTATTCACTGGCAAGCGTCCGCTTACCGAAACCTTTGTTCGTGATATTCAACAACAATGGATCCTCACCCGCTTTAATAACGGACATAGAAATCACTTCATCGCCTTCTTTGGCAAGCTTGATACCACGCACCCCAGTAGAGTTACGGCTAGCAAACACGCGCAGGTCAGAGACCGCAAAACGGATCGCCTTACCCTGCTTAGAAGCCAACATAATATCGTCATCTTCTTCGCACAGTTTCACGGCAACCATCTTTTCGCCCTCACCCAGCTTCATCGCAATCAAGCCATTAGCACGAATATTTTTGAAATCCGACAGGCTGTTACGACGAACAGACCCATGAGACGTCGCAAACATGATGTCCATGTTATCCCAGATCTCTTCATCTTCGGGAAGCTGCATGTAAACAGAGATATTTTCGTCTTTTTCCAAAGGCAACAAATTAATCAGCGCCTTACCACGCGATTGCGGCGTGCCAAGCGGCAGCTGATAAACCTTCATCTTGTGGACAATCCCGCGCGAGGTAAAGAACAAGATCGGCGTATGCGTATTGGCGACAAACAGATCGGTTACGAAATCCTCATCTTTGGTACTCATCCCGCTGCGCCCTTTACCGCCGCGACGTTGCGCACGATACGTATCCAGCGGCACACGCTTCACATAGCCTTCATGCGTGATGGTCACAACCATATCTTCGCGCTGAATTAAGCTTTCGATATCATGTTCAAATTCAGCCTCGATCATTTCAGAGCGACGTGGCGTGGCAAATTTGTCTTTGACCTCTTGCAGTTCCTCGACCAAGACCTCAAGCAAACGCTCACGGCTTGCCAGGATCGCCAGATATTCAGCAATCGCATCTGTGATTTGTTTTAGCTCATCGCCGATCTTATCGCGTTCAAGCCCCGTCAAACGGTGCAAGCGCAAATCAAGGATCGCCTTAGCCTGAGCTTCCGACAAACGATAATTACCACTATCATCAACATAATGTTCAGGATCATCGATCAACGCAATCAACGGCGCGACTTCTTTCGCAGGCCATGACTTAGCAAGCAAAGCCTCACGAGCCTCAGCCGGATTTGCAGCGCCGCGGATTAAGGCAATAATTTCATCGACATTCGCAACAGCAACAGCTAGACCAGCCAACACATGCGCGCGCTCACGGGCTTTGCCCAATTCGTAAATCGTACGGCGTGTAATGACATCTTCGCGGAATCTCACGAAAGCTTTAAGCATATCACGCAGCAACATCATTTGCGGCTTACCGTTATGCAGAGCCACCATGTTACATGCGAAATTACTTTGTAGCGCCGTGTGGCGGAATAATTGGTTCAACACGACTTCGGGGATGCCGTCTTTTTTCAGTTCAATAACAATGCGAACACCATCACGATCGGATTCATCACGGATTTCGTGGATATGTTCGACAATTTTCTCACGACCGACTTCGCCCAAGCGCTCAAGCAGACGGCCTTTATTGACCTGATACGGAACCTCATGAACGATGATCGCTTCGCGGTTACCGATTTCCTCGAACGAGGTTTTCGCGCGCATAACAACCGACCCATTGCCAGAGAAATAAGCGCCCATAATCCCTTTCTTACCCAGGATCGTCGCACCCGTTGGGAAGTCTGGCCCTGGGATATAAGACAACATTTCTTCGTCTGTCAGGTCAGGGTTAGCAACCATCGCCAAACAGCCGTCAATAACCTCACCCAGATTATGCGGAGGGATATTCGTCGCCATACCAACGGCAATACCGCCCGCCCCGTTTACCAGCAAGTTCGGAATACGTGATGGCAAGACATCAGGCTCTTCCGTGCTTTCGTCATAGTTCGGATGAAAATCAACGGTATCTTTTTCAATATCGCTAAGGATTGCTTCGGCGGCTTTTTCAAGGCGCGCTTCGGTATAACGCATCGCAGCGGCGCTATCGCCGTCCATAGAACCAAAGTTTCCTTGCCCGTCAATCAGCGGCAAACGCATCGAAAAGTCCTGAGCCATCCGCACAAGCGAATCATAAATCGCGCTATCACCATGCGGGTGATATTTACCCATCACGTCACCGACGATACGCGCTGATTTCTTGTATGCTTTGTCAGACGTATATCCGCCCTCGCGCATAGCGTATAAAATGCGGCGGTGAACGGGTTTCAGACCATCACGAACATCAGGTAGCGCACGGCTAACGATAACGCTCATCGCGTAGTCCAGATAGGACTGCTTCATCTCATCTTCCAGATGGATTGTCGGGATATTATCGCTAGGTGGGACAGGAGAATTCGGGTCTAAAATTTCATTATCGCTCATCGCGTTTTTATCTTTTCTATTTCAGTATTAAAATCATCCGTTAATCTACCAACCAACCCCACTCACAGCAAGAGTTTCCTTTGCTTTTTTCATGGTTTTATACAGGCAAAACACAAATAAAACCTGCTTATATCAAAAACATACAAGAATGCTCATAGCTTGCAAAAAAGCCCACATAGAAACACAATCATAAGATGCATAAAATTCATCAGAAACTATAGATCATGTCAAAACACGCCTTAACTCTATGTACAGCGCTTTGCGTTTTTCTTGCCAGCCCACTCGCCCTAGCCGAAAGCGATCACACCAAGCACAAATCCCACGCATCCCACTGGAGCTATAGCGGAGACACCGGCCCCAAGCATTGGGGAGATCTAGACGGCAAATACAAAACCTGTAAAACAGGAAAACTACAATCCCCAATCGATGTCAAAGAAAGCATCCACGCGATCTTACGCACGCTAAAAATTGATTACAAACCCGCTGCCATCAACCTAATCAACAACGGTCACACCATCCAAGTCAACATGCCCAAGGGCAGCACCATGACGGTCGATAACACGACCTATAACCTGCTGCAATTCCATTTCCACACCCCCAGCGAAAACACAATCAACGGCAAACGTTACGATATGGAGCTTCACTTCGTTCACAAAACCAATGACGGACAATTAGGAGTCCTTGGCGTCATGATCGAAGAGGGCAAAGAAAATGCCGAAGCCGAAAAAATCTGGAGCCACCTGCCCATGCAGCAAGGCAACGAAGAAACATTTGCTAACGTCACCATTAACGAAGTAAACTTACTGCCAAAGAACTTAAATTATTATCGCCTGTCAGGATCACTCACCACGCCGCCATGCTCGGAGGGCGTCAACTGGCATATCCTAAAAACGCCCATCGAATTTTCCAAAGATCAAATCGATAAATTCAAATCAGCCTTCACCATGAACGCCCGCCCCATCCAACCAAAAAACAATCGTTTAGTTGTACTGGATAAATAAACAAGAACCACCGACCAACAATACAAAATTGGCCAATAAAAAAGGCTTAGAAAACACTAAGCCTTTTAAATTTTTGTATAAATATAAATTGAGCCTAGAACGGGATTTCGTCGTCCATGTCATCGACAGGCGCAGCCGCCATACCACCTGCTGCAACTTGCTGCTGCTGAGGCGCAGAATCATATCCGCCGCCGAAGCCATTATCCTGCTGGAAGCCACCGTTACCCATGCCGCCGCCTGAATTACGGTTATCAAGCATGGTTAGCTCTCCACGGAACGGACGAAGCACAACTTCGGTCGTGTAACGGTCATTACCGTTTTGATCTTGCCATTTACGAGTCTCTAGCTGGCCTTCGACATAGACTTTCGACCCTTTACGCAAATAATTTTCACATACAGTAACAAGACCTTTATTCAATACAGAAATATTATGCCATTCTGTTTTTTCTTTGCGCTCGCCAGTGTTACGATCTTTCCAGCTTTCAGAGGTCGCAATTGAAAAACTTACAACCTTATCGCCGTTTTGAAATGTACGAACTTCCGGGTCTTTACCAAGGTTCCCGACAAGAATAACTTTGTTTACGCTGCCTGCCACGTGTTTAATTCCTTACCTTTAATATGTATGATGTGAATCACACTATAAAGCCCATAACGCGAAGCGCAAGGATGATTCCCATAAAAGCACCTGTTTTTCCTTTGAAATCCACATAAATCTTTGCTAGCTTCGCTGCTCACGCTACGTGCGCAACAAGGAACCGACCATGACTATAGATTTTGATACTGCCAATAAATGTAAAACTTGGGCCTTCGCTGAGGCACAAAACATCGTTAAACGCCTGCGCGCACTTAACAAAGGGCAAATCAAACCAACCGACAAAGGCTATGTCCTATTCCAAACTGGATACGGCCCCTCAGGCCTGCCGCATATCGGTACGTTCCAAGAAGTCTGCCGTACGACCATGGTAAAACTGGCCTTTGATACGCTTTATCCCGATATCCCGTCAAAGCTCATTTGCTTTTCCGATGATATGGATGGCTTCCGCAAAGTCCCTGGCAACGTCCCTAACCAAGACATGCTGGCAGAAAACCTGCACAAACCTTTGACACAAGTCCCCAACCCATTCGACACAGATCACGGCAGCTTTGCCGCACACAACAATGCCAAGCTGCGTGAATTTTTGGATGCCTATAATTTTGACTATGAATTTGTGTCGTCTAGCGACATGTACAAAGGCGGCAAATTCGACGAAACATTGCTTTTGATGCTCAAGCACCATGAAGAGATCAAAGGCGCAGTTCTGCCGATCCTTGGCGAAGAACGCGCCGCGACTTACTCTCCGTTCCTGCCGATCTCCCCCAAAACAGGCCACGTCTTACAAGTCCCTGTCCTTGAAACAAACCTAGAGGCTGGCACCATCACATTCGAAGACGAAGACGGCACCCGCACAGAAATTCCTGTCACAGGCGGTCATGTCAAAGCACAATGGCGCGCGGACTGGGCATTGCGTTGGTACGCTCTGGACGTTGATTACGAAATGAGCGGCACCGACCTGCGTTCCTCCGCCGAGGTTGCGGGCAATATCGTACAAATCCTTGGCGGTCGCAAACCTGCTGGCTTCCATTACGAGCTTTTCCTTGATGAGAACAATCAAAAGATTTCAAAATCCAAAGGCAACGGCCTATCCATCGAGGAATGGTTAACCTACGCGCCAGAGGAAAGCTTGGCTTACTATCTATTCCAACGCCCAACATCTGGTAAAAAACTCTATTTCGATGTCATCCCTAAGGCCGTTGACGAGTACCTGACATTCGTGTCCAAACTGCCTGAACAAGACGACAAAAAACTCATCGAAAACCCCGCATGGTACGTCCATAACGGCACACTGCCTGAACATGCAGGCAGCCCGATTAGCTTTGCCTTGCTACTAAATCTGGTTAACGCAGCCAACACAGATGACGCCGAAACACTATGGGGCTTTATCCGTCAATACGCGCCCGATGCCACGCCTGACAGCGCACCAATGCTGGATCGTTTGGTCAAATACGCTATTCGCTATTATCAAGATTTCATCCTACCAACCAAAGCTTACCGCATGCCAGATGAGCGCGAACAAAAAGCCCTTGCCGCGCTAGCTGATAAGCTGACCAATATTGACGGTGGCCTTGACGCCGAAGAGTACATGACCGAAGTCTTTAGCGCTGGCAAAGAAAATGGCTATGAAAAAGATGAGCTTCGCGAATGGTTCAAAGCCATCTACGAAATCTGCCTAGGCCAATCCGAAGGCCCGCGCTTTGGATCGTTCATCAAACTTTACGGCCACACAGACACCGTAAAACTAATCAATGATGCCCTAGCTGGAAATCTTACCAAAGCCGCGTAAAACCAGACTATAGCAACAAAAAAAGAACGGGAGCATCCTCAAACGCCCCCGTTCTAAAAACATAAAAATTTGAATTATGTAAATAATTTTGTTATACTCACCGCATAATAAAAAACATACTGAGTAACTGAGGGTCCATATGAAAATTTCAGATATTTTCAAAAAGAAAACACCAAAAATTAAAAACTATGAAAACAAAGAACTTGCTAGCGCAGTCACAAAACTCGAAAAATTCACTGGCAACAGCTTAGAACCTGAGCGTCATTTTGCAGCGCTCCTCGGGCAAGAACGTATTATCGATGCTCACGCCCAAAAAGTCCCTTTGAACGACACAAACAAGCAAAAACTCTCTGAAGCTTACGAGACAATCGCCCGCAAACATATAGGACTATTAGAAACATCAGACCGTTTTATAGGGCACCCTATTTATGTCGAAGAAAGCTTAAATACAGCGATCAATCTCTACAAAAAAGCTTACACACACACACCAACAGACCACATACAAACGCACATTGCCAAACTGGAAAAGCGTATTCATGCCTGCGATCAAGACGCGGAAACCGTCGTGACAGGCAGCATACACTCTGGCACCTACCCATGGCATAAAGCTAAAACATTAACTGAACAATATCACAACGCGCATGCAGCAGCACCCAAACAGCGAAAAGATCTATCGGATCACATCACTGACGAGGAAACAATAAAACCAAATAACGTGATAGAGTTCCCAGCGCGACAAATCGCCTAAATAGACACCCCAGCGCGAGGCAACGGGAACTTCGTCCGATCATACTGAGCATCGCCTTTTTCAGGCACCGCTTGACCCTGCTCTTTAACGTCAGACCAAGCATTCACAATCACATCCAGATCAGGGCGCTCGCGATCCTCTGGCGCTTCATTAGGGGCGCTACCGATATGGATAAAGCCCGCAATTGTATCTCGGTCATCTAGCCCCAAAATACCGCGCACCTCTTCATCATATGCATACCATTCACTCAACCACTGCCCAACATAACCCAGAGCATGCGCCGCCAGCAGCATATTTTGGCACGCCGCGCCGGCGCTCATCATCTGCTCCCACAAAGGATGCTTGGCATGGCGCTTGCGGTACACAACCGCCACCACCCATGGTGCACGTGCAAAACGTGTTTCTTCCTTGGCCAAGGCTTGCTCACCTGCATCAGGGTTTTTACGCTTAAACACGTCCAAAACTCTGGCACCAATATCCGCAAGCTCATCCCCTTGGAAGGTGATAAAATAAAAAGGCACCGTCTTCCCGTGATCAGGCACGCGCGACGCTGCCGTTAAAATTTGCTTTTGCTCCGCCGCACTAGGCGCAACCAGCCCCATCTCCGCCGCCTTAACCGACCTCCGCGTTAACAATAAATCCATTGCTGAGTGTGTCATAAAATCTTCCCCTTCATACCGTATCAAAATATACCATCCCCGACACAGATCAAGCCTTGAGATTTCGGGCAAAGGCTGGCACGATAAAAGGATGGAAAACGCACAAGACATATTCTCAGAAGTCTGGGACACAACCCAATCAATTTGGCAGCATGGCTTTATGGGGATCAATGTTGGTACACTCATTGTCGGCATCTGTATATTCTTGGCGTTTTTAGTTATCCGCGACCTGTTCACACGCCACGTGCTGGATAAGCTATATGAGCTCAGCAAGAAAACCACCAACAATCTTGATGATCGCCTGATTAATGCGATAGTCCCGCCCATTCGCTTTTTGCCGATCGTGCTGGGAATTTTCTTCGCTGGTTACTATATGAACGCCGACGAAATTTTAGGTGACTTCTTCCCCAAAGTCACACGATCTCTGGTCGCCTTCACTCTATTTTGGGGCATGCACCGCGCCACACGCCCCCTAAGCAGCGGCGTTAATGCCCTTAATAACCTTCTTTCACCCTTATTAGTCCATTGGCTGTTCCGCATTGCCCGCACGCTGATTATATTCCTTGGCGGCGCGATTATTCTAGAGATTTGGGGCATCCAAGTCGCCCCACTATTAGCCGGTCTTGGCCTATTCGGTGCGGCGATCGCATTGGGCGCGCAAGACCTGTTTAAAAACCTAATCGGCGGCATCACGATCATAGCGGAAAAGCGGTTCGAGCCTGGCGATTACATCAATGTCGAAGGCGTCATCGAAGGCATCGTCGAGGATATCAATTTCCGATCAACCCTTGTCCGCCGTTTTGACAAAGCCCCTGTCCATGTCCCCAATACATTATTGGCCGATTCGGTTGTTATCAACTATAGCCGCCGCACCCACCGTCAAATTGAATGGTATATCGGCGTGACTTACAGCACGACCAAAGAACAATTAAAACTGATTCGCGATAAAATCTTTGAATTCATCAAAGACAGCGATGATTTCGCCAACCCCGAAGATGAGCGCACCTGTGTCCACGTTAATCGATTCGATGATAGCTCCATCACATTTTTGATTTATTGCTACACCATCACAACCACATTCGAAGATTTCTTAGCCGTACAAGAAAAACTAGCCTACGCCGTCAAAGACATCGTCGAAGACCAAGCTGGCGCTGATTTCGCATTCCCGTCACAATCTCTATATGTAGAAACCATACCCGATATCCTAAAGCCCGCGAGCGCTAAAAAACCAACAAAAACCAAGACAAAATAAAAGCACCCTAAAAAAGGATACTTTTTGATAACGTCTAATATTTTGACAGCCCTACAAAGCGCACTCAAACACATTCCCATCATTAGCGGGAACAAGAAGACTACCAGCCATTTTCCGTGGCTGCCCTAGTCCATTTTGTTCAGCAATCAAATGGCCCAGCTGACCATTTTTCATTTCTGTCAAAGCTAATCCCTGATTATCAAAGCAAGGGTTTCCTCTGTCGCTAAATTCTTTTTTCAACACAGCGCCTCGGTAAGCACATGTCAGACCACGAAATTCAGTAACACTGCCATCGTCGTTTTTAACAACAGAATCTACAGCCCCATCTGCTGTATAATACGCGACAGACAACGCTGTTCTATCATCAGGTCGATCTTGCCCTGCTGGTCTGCCACCATAAGAAACAACACGCAACACAGTATCCCCTGTAGACAACGTGACAGGCTCAGCTTTTTACGCTTTAAATCAGCCATTGCAGCATCTGAAAAAGCTCGATGCGTCACAAACCCAAAATTATTGAATGTTTGATAAACATTCCCGCCATTTAATCCAGACATAACACAACCTCATTTTTATATTTTGTAATGACGAGAACTTTAGCAAATGCACATGCATTATGTCAAAGAAAATTTGTTCAACGCCTCATTTTGTGTGCCTTGTAAAACATTTACATCAAAACCGTCAATCAAATTATTAAACACCTGATACCAATTAACCTCAGCTTTCAGATGCAAAAAGACAGACCCCAGCCCCAAGGCCGCTCGATCCATAAACACAAACTCTTTCGGCGGAGTGACGCTGCCAAGTTCACGCAATTTTTTATGAACCTTTTCCGCCGTTTCGCGGCCATAAATGCCATTGGTAACTTCGCCAATCGGGCGCACTTTATCTTCTAAAATCGGGCCATATAAAAAGCCCGCCCAAATATTCAGCGTTTCAATTTGCTCTTTGGTCAGCCCGGTAAAGCCCCATGTTTCATAAGCGTGCGCTGCCAAGTCAAAATCATCCCGCTGCAAAGCATGATACAAGTCAATAACACCTTGTACAAAGCTAGGCGGAAAAACGCGGATACAGCCAAAGTCCAGCAAATTGATCCCAAGATCATCACGTACCGTATAGTTACCCAAATGCGGGTCGCCGTGAATAACACCATAATGATACAACGGCACATACCACGCCCGAAACATATTCATCGCCAGCGTATTACGAACCTCTTGCGGGGCATCTTTAAACGACAAAATAGCCTTGCCATCCAACCAGTTCGCCGTCAATAATCGCTTCGTCGATACGTCATCAACCACGGTTGGAACATGCACATGCGACTCATCACGCAGCATATACGCATATAGCTTCATTTGCCGAGCTTCACGCTCATAATCCAGCTCTTCCATTAAGCGTTCGGCAAGCTCGTGATGGATATGGCGTGTATCAATCGATTTATCATACATACGGTACATCGAAAACAAGACCTTCAGCTGTGATAAATCAGCTTCAATCGCGCTTTGCATGTCTGGATATTGCAGCTTACACGCAACGGTTTGCCCATCCGGCAAAGTCGCCTTATGCACCTGCCCAAGCTTGCCGCGGCTGCGGCCTCGTCACCGAAATCCGCAAATTTATCACGCCAATCCGCGCCCAATTCAGCCTTCATCCGGCGGCGAACAAACGCTGGCCCCATTGGCGGCGCGTTGGACTGTAATTCTTGGAACGCATTCGCATATTCTGGAGGCAAAGCTCGGGGATCGTCGCAAGGATCTGCCCAACCTTCATCAAAGGCCCCTTTAAATCCCCCAAAACAGATTTCAATTGCTGCGCATGGTCGTCACGCTCAATCGCGCGGCCTAGATATTTCTCGCCCGCTAGCGTCGCAGCCAACCCCGCCATCGTGGTCGAAACCTGCCCATAGCGCTTCAATTTTGTTCTGAATTTATTTTCACGTTCATCGTTATCCATGGCGCAAATCTTGCCCTTTCCCTTGTAAAAAGTCTAGATAAATATCCGATAATCAGGCATCATAAATAGAGCTACATAAACATGAGATTAAAAATGCAACAAACAGCAACCCAAGTCCTTCGCCACAAAATCATCAAAGCCGCACTGCCTGATATCCTTTTCGACGGGTGGAGCCTAGACACATGCGTGCAAGCTGCCGCGAAGCAAGACATATCAGCCACCGACATCAACGCTGCCTTTCCCTGTGGCATAACAGATATCCTTGATGCTTTTTCGGACCTTGCAGATCATGAAATGCTTAACGCCCTAAATGACCAAGACCCAAACACGCTACGCATCCGTGATCGCATTCGCACGGCATTGATTGCACGTTTTATCTATTTGAACGATCACAAAGAAGCCGTCAAAGACAGTCTAAAATTCTGGCTCAACCCACTACGTAAACCACGCCTAGCTAAAATCGTATGGCGCACAGCGGACCAAATCTGGAACTGGGCGGGCGACAATTCAGCCGATTATAACCATTACACAAAACGCGCCATGCTTAGCGGCATCATCACATCCTCGACACTTGTATGGCTGAAAGACCATAGCGAAGATATGAATAAAACCATCGCATTTATCGATGCTCGCATTGACAATGTCATGAGCATAGAAAAAATTAAATCAAAAATAAAAGCTGCCTAAATAATGAAAAAACCATATAAAATCATAACATTAGCTATTTTAGGCCTTTTGTGGAATTCACCAACATTCGCACAAAACCAAACCATCGAAGAGGGCCCCACAATGGAGGAACTGCGCATGAAGATGCCTCCGCTAGAGCAACAAGACAAGCCCCCGACACTGATACAAAAATTGCTCCCCTCCCTCAAGACAGAGAAAAAATACAACCCTTACAAAAACTTCAAAGCGCCTTTTGCTAACAAGGATGCAGCCGAAACTAAAATGCCCTTTCTAGCTACGCAGGCTGAACATGAGAAAAACGTTAGCAAGCTCCAAAAAAGCTTAGACAACACCGCCAACGCTATTCCGGTTAACCAGCACATGCGACCTTGAACGACATCAAAGACTGGGTCATCACCCATGTCAGCAACGCCATGACCTATGGGCAGGATAGCAGCGCTCAACTGGAACAGGCCCTGACATTTTTCACACCATCGGCGCGCAAACAATTCATCGCCTTTTTACAAAGCAACGGCGTTATCGGTATTTTAAAAACCCGCAAATACAGCGTTGGCACCATCTTCCAACAACCGCCTCTACTCATCAAAGAAACCGAAGCTGGCGGGCGATACAAATGGCTATTCGAAGCCGACTTGCTGACAACCTACTTACCGCTCAACGCGCAGAACTACCGCCAAGCCACAGCCCGTAATGATAATTTCTCGCTTTATATCCAGGTCACCCGCGCCCCAGCCGAAGAAAATCCAAAAGATGGCTTGCTGATTGAGATCTGGCAGGATAAAAGTAAATAATACAAAATAAGCATGAACACATGGACGGCAAGCACGCCGCCCCGAACAGACAAGCAAGGAGCTTTTATGTCAGAAAACGTTGCAAACTTTCCAGCTAGCGAAAAAGAAAACCAAACACAAGAACAAGCCCAGCCTCGTGATGTAGGCGGCATTGGCGGCCAACGCTTACAAGCCTTCATCGACCGCATCGAACGCCTAGAAGAAGAAAAAAAGGCTCTATCCGAAGACATCAAAGAAGTCTACGGCGAAGCCAAAGGTGTTGGTTTTGATGTAAAAATCATCCGTAAACTCATCTCATTGCGCAAAATGGAACCCGAAAAACGCAACGAAGAAGAAGAGCTTCTAGATCTTTACAGAACCGCCATCGGTATGCTGTAAGGCCTCATGCTGGATAGCATAACCATTGATGCTTTTCAAAATACAGCCTCGCAGATTCAATTTGCAAAGCCGTATATCACAAAACATTTCGCATGGGATAAGCTTGTCAAAGACCTAAACCAAAAGACAAGCTTTCCCCATCTGATGATTGCCAGCCATCACGCTCGCCCAGTTGGCATGATCTTGCTTCACACAAATATAGAAGCCCCCATAAACAAACATAAGCTCGCCCCCGCTAATGCCATTTGGATCTATCGTTTATATATAGCCCCCGATTACCGGCAACAAGGCCTTGGCAAAAAACTCGTCCAAGGCGCCGAAATATATACCAAAAATCATGCAAAAACCGCCTCATAGCTCGACACGGTCGAAGCAAGCGCATACTACAAAAACCTAGGCTACGCGCACGTAAAATCAGTCCCTTACCTAGACACAGAAACACATATTTACAAAAAATCTTTACCCAGCAACCATTAAGCTAATAAAATCATGCCTTACTCATGTTTTTTAGGCAACAAGGGCTAGATAATTCAACTATTAATTGCGAGCATGTTAGAAAATCAATTGAGGTCAGCATGCCAAAAACAACACTTCCACCCTACTTAAGTGAAGGAGAAATATCTCGACTAATCCCCATCCTTTCAGAAGGAAGGACGAGCAACATCAATACTGCTATCTGGCATTTTTTCTGTCAACGAATTCGCACAAAATCTGTTCGGCGCATTAGGTATACGCATAGGAAAAAGAACAACTATAGAAACCTACACTGAAATAGTTTTCAAAGATAAAACAGATAAACTAAGACCAGACGGCCTTATCATTATTAAAAACGGACGCACAGAATGGAAAGCCCTAATAGAGGCGAAAATCGGAAATAACGAGCTCAATGAAGATCAAATCAAAAACTATATAACCTTAGCAAAAAACATAAAATAGATTCGGTTATAACCATATCAAATCAATACGCTTCTCTTCCCACACACCACCCCGTAAACTTAAAAAATCAGATATAAAAGGCATCCAATTATTCCATTGGTCATGGGTTTTTATCCGAACCGAAGCCATATTATTACTAAAAAATTTAAAAGTTAACGACCCCGATCAGCACTATATTTTAAATGAAATCACGCGATACTTCGCTCATCGCAGCGTAGGAGTTGCCAATTTCACAAGCATGAACAAGGAATGGAAAGATTTAAATCAACAAGTACGCAACGGTATAAAATTAGCAAAAAATTCAAACGAAGTCGAAAACACTATTAGCAGCTGGCATCAAGAAGCCAGAGATCTTTGTCTGATAATGAGCAGCCATCTAACAACCCCCGTATCTTTAAAGCTTAGCAGAAAACACAAAGCCAGCCCTATAGATAGATTAAAAGATGATTGCGAGCTATTAGTCAGCGAACATATTTTATCATGTGATTTAGAAATCCCTGATACAGCCTCCTGTTTATCGGTAAAAGCCGACATCACAAGGCGCACAATAACGTGCTCAATGAAGCTTGATGCACCAAAAGACAAAAAGCGCCCAACTGCAAAAGTTAACTGGCTACTAAAGCAGCTCAAGCATACAAACAATGAGCATATTTATATAACTGCCATAACTCAGGGAAGAAGTTTCAACATTCAAAAGAACATTAATGAAACAAGAGAAGACCCTGATTGTTTACTCAATAACGAAAACGGAAAAATAGACCCTATAGCATTTGAAATCTCACTAGTTATGGATCTAGCCGCAAAGTTTTCAGGACGCAAAACCTTTATTGAAGGACTAGAATGCACTGTTCCTAACTATTATAAAGAAGTCGGAGAACATCTAAGAAACTGGGTAGCCCCAGCACCAAAGATAAAAAAAGATACCATTGAAATAAACATAGAGGAAAGCGAAAAAATCAAGGCAGCCTAGTCACTCTTCCCCCTGATTGCGGCGGTGGATGTCTAGGGCGATTTCGTCGAGGGTATTGCTTTCTTTTTTATCGATCGCGGCGCGTTCTTCGGATAGACGCGCTTCGTGCGTGATCTCAATTTTCTTTAGCTCCTCAAAGGCCTGAGCCACTGCATCACGGGCAATTTGAATGCGATTTTGTAACGTTGCGACCGCTTCGTCGATTTCCTCAACCCGTTCATGGACGGAGGCTTTGTAATTAGAAAAATACACCAGCATATCGATGTCAGTCCCGTCGATATTGCCCTCTTCCTCGACCAAGCGATCAAGCATGCTTTGCTTTTGCTCCAGCAAGTTTTGTTCTTGCGCGTAAAGCTCTGCCAAAAACTTTTGCCGTTGCTCAACATCATATTTACGAACACGGATCAATGCTTCTAGATCAGCCATGACGTATCATTACCCTCCGCTATAGGGCATTGATAAAATACCTGCCAGATGAGTAAAGCCTTCGTGGATGAGGGTTTTTTCTTCTTTACGCTGCGATAGGAAGGCTTCGATTTTCGGATAAATATCAATCGCAAAATCAACATCTGGATCACTGCCACGGCGATACGCGCCTAAACGAATCAGTTCAGCCATGTTCTCATAAGATGTAATCACCTGTTTCGCCCGTTTTAAGATGGCGTTTTGTTCCTCATTAAACGCACGCGGCAAAGAGCGCGACACCGATTTAAGCACATCAATCGCCGGATAACGCCCACGATCCGCGATAGCACGATCCATCACAATATGCCCATCCACGATCCCGCGCACGGCATCGGAAATTGGCTCATTATGGTCATCCCCTTCAACCAAAACAGAAAATAGAGCGGTAATCGCACCTTGTCCCTCGGCGCCCTGCCCCGCACGCTCTAGCAATCGAGCAAGCTCACCAAAGGTCGTGGGCGGATACCCTTTGGAGGTCGGGGGCTCTCCCGCTGACAAGCCGATCTCCCGCTGCGCCATAGCAAAACGCGTCACCGAATCCATCAAGCACAAGACCTGCTGCCCCTGATCACGAAAATATTCAGAAATCGACAACGTCATATAAGCCGCCTGTCGCCGCATCAACGCAGGTTCATCCCCCGTTGCCACAACAACAACTGAACGAGCCAGACCTTCTTCACCCAGATCATCTTCGATAAATTCTTGAACCTCGCGCCCACGTTCCCCGACCAAGCCAATCACCGACACATCAGCCTGCGTATAGCGCGCCATCATCGATAGTAAAACCGATTTACCCACGCCCGACCCAGCGAAAATCCCCATCCGCTGCCCCTGACAGGTCGCCAAAAAGCTATTAACAACGCGCACGCCTAAATCCAACTGCGCGCCTAGCCGTTTACGAGCATGCGGCGCAGGAGGCTTATTCTTTAACAAAACAGGGTGCCCGCCTTGCGGCAATGGCCCTTTGCCGTCAATCGGCTGCCCCAGCGCATTAATCACCCGCCCCAGCCAGCGCTCATCCGGCATAACGACAGGCTGTACCCGCTGTAAAACAGCACGACAGCCCAGACTTACGCCCTCCAGCACGCCAAACGGCATCAACAGCGCGACATCGTCACGAAAACCAATAACTTCACACGGGATATCAGCCTGCGCGACGGAGGTATCTTCTGGTCGTAAATGGACAACAGAGCCTATAGACACGCGGCTCCCCAACCCTGCGACCTCGACCAGCAAGCCTAGAATTTTCGTTACGCGACCATATATATTCTGGTTCTCTAGCTGAGAAATCGCGGCAATTGTTGTGTCAATTAAACTATCCATCCCCTTAAATTATCTTGATTTGCTGACTTTGACAAACAAAAGCATTTGTTAACCTTTATTAATATATGTTAAGATTGATTAACAAAGGTTAACAAACGGCACGCACCAAGCGTGCCTCAATCATGATGCAAGACCTGCGAGAGAACTCGCCAGTTCTACATCGAAAGAATTTAAGGGATATTTTCACCATGCGCGTTTTATTAGTCGAAGACGATAGCTCAACATCAAAAGCCATTGAGCTCATGCTCAAGTCCGAAGGCTACATTATCGATGCCACCGATCTTGGCGAAGACGGCATTGATCTGGGCAAAATCTATGAATACGACATCATCATCTTGGATTTGATGTTGCCCGACATGGACGGCTATGAAGTGCTCAAAGCGCTGCGCGATGCGAAAATCGAAACGCCTGTACTGATCCTGTCCGGCCTGTCCGAGCTTGATAACAAAATCAAAGGTTTGGGCTTCGGCGCCGATGATTACCTGACCAAGCCATTTGACAAGCGCGAACTCATCGCCCGCATCCAAGCCATCGTTCGCCGCAGCCAAGGACACTCACAAAGCATCATCGAAACGGGCGCTGTGAAAGTCAACCTAGACAGCCGCACCGTCGAAGTCGCGGGCAAGCCTTTGCACCTGACAGGCAAAGAATACAGCATTATCGAGCTTCTTTCCTTACGCAAAGGGTCAACCTTGACCAAGGAAATGTTCTTAAACCACCTGTATGGCGGCATGGACGAACCAGAGGTTAAAATCATTGATGTCTTTATCTGTAAGCTTCGCAAGAAAATCGCAGACATGACAGACGGCGCGAACTATATCGAAACCGTTTGGGGCCGTGGTTACGTTCTGCGCGAACCCGAAGCTGGCGCCGCCAAGAAAAAAGCAAAAGCAAAAAAGCAGCCGCATCCTAAAGCAAACTGAGATCCCTGATGTTTACTCTACCAACGTTAATTACTTTGGGACGGCTAATTGTCCTGCCTGTTTTGTTATGGTTACTACTAACCGGGCAAGTCTGGATCGCTCTTGCGCTTTATATCCTCGGCGCATTGACCGACTTTTTAGATGGCTATTTAGCGCGCAAACTCAACCAAGTCACCCCTTTTGGCACGTTCTTAGACCCTATTGCTGATAAAATTTATGTCTGTGCTTTGTTTATCGCCCTCATCGCGACAGGACAAATTCACGGCGCAGGATTAGCTGCGGTTATTATTATTTTATCTCGCGAATTTTTGGTCTCTGGCCTGCGTGAATATCTGGGGCCAATGAATGTCAAATTACCCGTTTCAAAATTAGCAAAATGGAAAACCGCCATTCAAATGGTAGCCACGGCTGTCTTAATCGTCGCAGGCACAGCCCCCTACGCAGCGCAAAGCGGCCTGATCCTATTAAACATCGCCGCCCTTTTAACCGTCATAACAGGCTACGACTACCTAAAAACCGGCCTGAAACATATGCAGTCATCTTAAACGTTTTCTTAAGTTGCAAGGTCATAAAAATAAATTATGATCGCCCCCATGATTGATATATATCCGCTTGCACGCCCGTTTTTCTTTATGATGGATGGTGAAACCGCCCATACAGCAACCTTGTTATCATTAAAATCAGGCCTGTATCCGCGCCCACCAAAACTAAATGAACCAGCCCTTGAAACCCACCTATTCGGCTTGAAATTTCCTTCACCTGTCGGGCTTGCCGCAGGATTTGATAAAAACGCCGAAGTCATCAATGCTGCATTCTCGCTTGGCTTTGGCTTCGTCGAGGCCGGAACGGTCACCCCCAAACCACAAGACGGCAACCCCAAACCACGCATCTTCCGCGATCCAGATAACCAAGCCGTGATAAACCGCATGGGCTTCCCTAACCAAGGCATGCACGCATTCAAAGACAACCTCACCCATTTTCTTGAGCACAAAAAACGCCCCCAAGGCGCACTTGGCATTAATATCGGCATGAACAAAGATCAAACCGATCCCGCCAAAGATTACTGCACACTCATCAAAATGCTCGGGCCAATGGCGGATTATATTACGATCAATATATCCTCCCCCAACACACCGGGCTTACGTGATCTACAGAAAAAGGAACCACTGCTAGACTTATTAGTACGCGTTAACGAAGCGCGCACAAAACATTGCGGCATCCATCCGCCGCCGATCTTGTTAAAACTGGCACCTGATTTAGACGACAACCAACAGCAAGAACTGGCCGAGGCCGTATTAACAGCCCCAATCGAAGGCCTGATCCTGACCAACACCACCCTAGATCGCCCCGATTACCTGCCCGCCGATTTCAAAGAACAAAAAGGCGGCCTTAGCGGTGCGCCTTTGACCGACAAATCAACGCGGATCATTAAAAATTTCTACCAGCTAACAAACGGTAAAATCCCGATCGTCGGTGCTGGTGGCATCATGACAGGCGAGGATGCCTACAAAAAATCCGCGCTGGCGCTAGCCTCGTCCAGCTATATTCATCGATGGTATATTACGGCCCAATGCAAGCCTATTATGTTAACAGATCCTTGGCAGAGTGCTTAAAACGTGATAATATCAGCTCAATACAAGACATAGTTGGCATCGATGCTAAGCATTAGCATCGCCCTCTAAAGGACAACATAAACGGGCACAGAATATGCCCCGCCGAGATGACGCATGGCCAAGAAAAAATATAAGATCAAGAAAAAACCGCTCATCCGTCGCATCAAAGACGCACTGCAGTTTTTCTATCACAACTATACTATTTTGGCGATTAGCTGCGCCTTAGCCTGCACTGTTTTATTTCTATTTGCCCTTTTACCTCCGCTAATAGCAACATTAGCCGTCGGATTTTCCAGCATTGGCAGTTACCTGATTTACGAACGCAAACGCCGCGCCACATGGGAAAAATATATCAGCTTTAAAATGCTACAATCCGAGGGCAAAATCAGCCTCCAAAAAGAACACGAACCCATCAACGTCACACAAGAAGAGCTCACCGCGGTCACGCCATTAACGTCGCTGACCCAAAACTCACGCCGCTATGACAGCATCGCCATTAATGAAGACATCATTATCGATGATGAAAATAACACAGAAAAACGCAGGTCTTTCTCTCCCCCCCGCCCAACAAAACCTATAGAAGAAGAACATAAAGGCCACACCTACAACGAAACCATTATCCGCGAATTTTTAGATAACGCCATTCGCAAAAAACAAATCACCGTCCACCAACAACCCATCATGGAAATCCCTAAATTTCAGGCACATTTTTATAAACTCCGCGCCGAAATTGAAACCTATGATGACCTCCACTTAACCGAGGATGAATACAAAGCCGTCGCAGAGAAATATAATATCGATGGGCAAATCCTGACGCTTTTGCTGAACCACACTATCAATAAAATCGAAGACGGCTCTGCGCTGAATTACATCATCCCCATCAAACCAAAAACGCTGCACCATGCGGCCTTTATGAATACATTTCTGGCCTATTACAAAGCCAGCCCTACGCAAGCGCGACAAATCATTTTAAGCATGTCTTTTGAAGATTTCAAAAAACAACGCCCAAACAAGTCGCCACCATGCGTCAACTAGGCCGTCTGGAAGCTCGCTTTATGCTACGAGAAATCGACAACCAAGACATCGACATCGACCTTCTACAAGCCCTCAACGTACGCATGCTATCCCTAACAGCTAATTTCATTAATCACGAAATCGCCTCTGCCGATGGTTTTCAGCGCGCTATCTCGCTCCGTCGAAGCTTAGAAAGCAATGGCTTCCGCGTCATTATTGACGGCATTAATAACGAAATGATGCTTCGCGATTTCAATGACCTTGCACCGCGTTACGCTGCAGGGGCTCTATTTTCTGAAAGCGAAGCCCGCGCCAAAACAAACCAGCCCGTGATCTATCAATAAAATTCAGACCTTAATTTACACCCAGCGTGAGCGCCCAATACAAAAGCCAGCATACATCGCCAGCCCAGCGCAAAACACCACATTATAATTGGCCATTGATAAGTGTAAAAACGGATCATACCATACGCCGCTAGAACAGCTAGCCGTTTGCGCATGTGTAATTTGCTCTAACAATGAAGACCCACCCTGTTGAGCAAAATCAAAGGACACACGGCAGCCTTCGCCCTCTTCCCACCAGCCTCGCTCTAGCCCAGAGTGATAAATCGCCAATCCGGTATTCGCAATCAAAGCAAGCATAGAGAGTGCCAAGCGCCGACCTGACCCCGATCCGATAACAAGCCAACCATTCCAACAAATGCCACAATCACAAAAGGAATGCGCTGATAAATGCACATTTGACACGGCTGCATATCAAGACCCAACTGCGCCCCCAGCGCCAGCAGCAACGCCGAAACAGAGGCCATAACGCTCAATAACAAAGCGCCCTTAACCGTAAAAAAGCATCTAAACATTTATTCATCGCAGCCTCCTCGCGCCCTTATAACATAGACTTAATCGCATCCTTGACAACATCAATGCCCTCAGCGCCGAACGTTACAAACGCCCAAACCAAAATCGCAACCCATATCGTCCCGATTAACGCACCAACCACAACAGCAACACCATCACGCATCAAAACGCCAATCGCCATCAACGCAATGCCAAAGCTAGGCACTGTATTAGTCAACGGCAAAGGAATCATCACACACAGCGCCATAACGATGCCCAGCGCCCCCGTAATCTTCTGCCCTAGCGCCCCTGTTGCAAATTGCAGGCGAGGCCGCGTCAAGGCCTCAAACCTACGCAAAAATCCGCAAGCCTTAGACAACAAAGATGCCAAATCTGATCCATTCATTGTCTTTCTCAGCACAAAATCCGGCAACCATAATGTATGCCGCCCGACCATTTGCTGCACCGTCAAAAACAACAACGGCAATGCCAAAATCACATTAATCACCGGCGGAACCGGAATAGGCAACGCCATCGGCAACGCAAAAAACAACAACACAACGCCAAAACCACGCTCATGCAGGGCCTCCATCACGTCAGCAACGCGCACGACACTCTTGCCCGCAACATCAGACGCAAAATCCTCCAGCACCGAAGAAATAGACCGCAAAGGCAGCTCAGAACTCAATATATTTCCACTCATAACGCACAGTCTGTCACATTCCCAACACAGATCAAACAGAAATACAAACAACACACCTAGTTATATGACGCAAAAACAGATCTTGATTTTTCCATAATATTGATATAAAGGTCTCAATTAACATATTACAAAAAATAAATACAACAGAAAAATCATGGCACGACACGCTACACCGACAACACGAAAAGCATTTAAAAAAGCATTTAAAACAGCTTCAAGAAATCAAGATAAAGATGCTATTTGGAAGCTCTTGCTACAGCCATTATCGCCACAACAACAACAAGTCATAGGAATTCTCTTCAACGATTCAGCAAACGTCCCTACATTCGGTGAAATCGCAAACCAATTCAACAGCACACCAAGCGACGTTCAAACAATATATAATGAAGCCATCATCACACTCAGATCATACTGTGAGAAAAACGGCATCAACCCATTACAAGCCCTACAAAAACTAGGGGAAAGCCGTGCGGCAGAAACACGTAATCTTCCGCCAAAGAAAAAAACACTCGCACCGTTCAAGAAAGCCCCCTCACACAAGAAGGCTTAGTCAGCCGGTTTGAGCTAAATGACACCACCCAACAAACACTGCAAGACTTAGCTGGAACCTATGGTGTCTCGGACAAAAGAATTCACCAAATACAACAAGAGGCCGTTGCCAAGCTAAGAAAAGCTAGCCGCGAAGAACTCTTACTCGAGCCATAAAAGTAAATCGCTTATGCATACTTTCACGCCCCTCCCTCAATAAAAAGTACACAAAGCTTAAATTTTTTATAATAATAAATAACGTAACAAAAAAATGGGAAATAGCTAAGGCCGCCAAAAATATCCATTTAGACGAAAAAATAACCGCACAGCTAACTCAGTTCCACCCCGATTTGACACTGGATAACTCCCTCTCCCCAGACATCAATGAGGGGTGTGCATTAGCATACGGATAACACACAAAAAAAGAGCTTGATTATCAATCTAAAACCAATTAAAACAAGCGCTATCCAATCGCGCAGGCCCCTGTGGCGGAACTGGTAGACGCGCCGGATTCAAAATCCGGTTCTTTCGGGAGTGGGAGTTCGATTCTCCCCGGGGGCACCATTTTTTCTTAATATTTCAAATGAACACCTCAGCACAAACGAATGTGCCAAAGCGTTCAACATGTTTGCTTCATATACTTTCAGCCTGACGGTCACAAGAGCCTTCTATCTACACCAATGTAAACTCCCTCAAAAAGCTAAAAAATACACATCAAGACCTTAATATTAACATTAGTTTCAAATAAAATAATTTTATTGCAATAAAATTATAAAAATGCTAATTAAATATTAATATGAAAAAACAAAACGCGCACTCACTATCAACTGATCGCATTGACAAAATAGCGAACCTTTTAAAAAACAGCACGCTGGGCCGCCCCCTTATCGAATTTGGGTTAATGAAAGAAGTCAATATCGTTCTCGATAATACATTACCTACAGCTGGCTTCTTCTCCGAAGGTGGATTTACTGAACCAACCATTACACTTAATGCAAATTTAAGCGATCACTCCCTGACTGTGGCTCTCGCTCATGAGCTATGTCATGTCGAACAATCCATTGTCTCCGTCGTTCCCTGGGAATTCAAACATACAAATGATGCTATTAAATTAACACGGATTTTCGAAGCCTCCGCTAGCACATTTAGTACAGGCGTAGCCTATGAGCTTGCAGAAAAACATAAAGACAGCCGATACCTCCACGCCCTCGAAGATTGGGAGGACGATGACATCCGCAATGCTTTTTTAAAAGCCCGCACAGCAAATATTCCTGTTGAAAAGGATATCAACGCCTTTGTTGCTGGATTTAAGCAATGGTTCAAGAAACGAAGGCGAGTTTCTCATTACGATAAAGCTGCCTTTGAATGCCATAACAACGTTAGAAACACTCCCTTTCTATCACTAACTTTCAACGAGCAAGCAGGAAATCTCACGTTTAAGCACATGGAAAATTTTGGCCACGTCCTAACGCATGGAAACTATCTCAAAAAATTAATGACACACACCCAATCTTGGAAACCAAGATGTATACTGGAAATATTTCAAAACGCCTACAAGCACCAGAAATAGAAGCCGCATAAGTTATTTTGAACACAAACCATGTTTACCATGCTTTGTATCCGACCATAGAAAGAACAAAATGCAGCCCTCTAGGTCAGTCAAGAATTATATTTAGTCTATGGCATGCCACGAGTACAATCTTCATAAAAACCCAGTCACAGCCTGAAGATGCCCAAATCACTCCGTCATGATTCACCTGACCTGCGGGCGTCTCAAACGGGTCTCGATGACGAAGAAAATCACATTCTTCAAACAAGCGACATTGCCCCCCTCTGCTCTTCACCCGATAGATCAACACATATCAAGCATCAGGATGGCGAGTTTTTGTTAAGGCTTTTATGGCCTGAACATGGCTTTCTATCTCTGTCAGGAATGATATTTTAACATCCTGCGCAGCTTCATTGTCATGCTCCGCCCGGCGACACACCGCCGCTAACGCGTTGGCACCAATATTCCCCGACGCACCACACATACGATGCGCAGCGTTGCGCCACATTTCAATATCCATGCTTTCTAAAGCAACGCGTAAGTCACGCAAACCAACCTCTGTTTGTTCAAAAAAAATATCTAATAGTTCTTTTTCGGCGTTCAGGTCACCTAAAGTAAAGCTTTCTAAATGCTGCAAATCAACAACATCATTGGAAGCGGATTGATCACGGCACGGGGCCTCGGCCTCACTCACATTAGGATCGAGCAAGCTTTGTTCTGGTGCAGATAATGCCGCATAAGGTTTAAGCTTATCAACAAGGCTAACAATTGTTAGTGGCTTGCGGATATAGTCGTCCATCCCCGCCGCCAAACATTTTTTACGATCATCATCACGAACATTTGCTGTTACAGCCAAAACAATTAAATGATGCGCGGTTCCTTTTTCTTGCTCTCGGATCAGACGCGTCGTTTGATAACCGTCCATATCGGGCATTTGGCAATCCATCAAAGCAATTTGATAATCATGACGTCTTATTTTTTCTAAGGCTTCGTAGCCATTGCATGCGGAATCAAGGTTTGTAAAACCAATGCGCTGCATAAGCATCGTCAAAAACGTCATATTCACTGGATGATCATCAACCAATAGAATTGGAATGTCCGTATCCCAAATAATCCCATGAGCGCCATTCATACCATCACCATTATGGACGATAGTCACTACATTGATGAACATAATAGAGAATTTGCTCTTTTAAAAAAGGCTTGGCAATAAACCCTGTAGCCCCACGAGCGATGGAGTGCTCGATATTATCCAAACTATTTTGAGAGCTAAACATCACAATAGTTACATCAGCGCGTAAATCCTTGATCCAATTAATAATGGAAACCCCATCACGATCAGGCAAATTAATATCCAAAAAATCAAATCCGGATACACCTTGGGCAGCAGAGTAAACAGCTGTCCGGCATCCTAGCAAATAGAAAAATGGCATTGATCTTTGACGATATTTTCAACCATCCAGCGCGTTACTTTATCATCATCCACCAACAAAACCTGAGGTCTATACTGATCCCCAAGGTGAATGGAGCTATAATCCTTTTGCGTATCTTGCACAATCCGGGAATAAGCATCGCTTTGTGTAAATTCAGCCACGTCTTGTAACATCCCCGAAGGCACAGCCTCTGTATAAGTATTCACGATACGCTTAATATACTGCATACCATCCGTGTCCAAATGATAAAGCTTAAACTCTACAGAAACGCCTTCTTCCTCTTGTAAAAAGCGGGTAATGTGATGCGCGATTTCCTCGAGCGCATTATCGGGAACACCACGGCAGATAATATGCATACTACCATTGTCACAGCAATAAACATTGCCGTCTACTTGTGCGAGATATGAATCTAAAATAGGCCGAATATAACAGAGCAAACTTTGCATATCCGCTCTCCCATCACCATCTTGACACGCGATAAATAAACACGTCCACCCTTGCAAGCTAGCTGGGCTTTGCCCAATAACCATCGCCAGTCCAGCAATGCGCTCTTCAATATCGGTTTTTACTATTTTCATGTAGAGCCCCTTCACACAAAGATCACTGCTAATAGTATAGCAAAAAACAGGGCTACCAGCGGAAATTTTTCACGCTGCGCCACAACAAAAAGTTTTGTATACAAAAGAAAACACAATCAAACAGCGAGAAAGAGCATACTCACACATCAATCCACTTACATACGTGGAATACACTCGTACATATCCGGCAAGTCGTTTTCGATTAAGACCAAATCATTCTCTTTTTGGTTTGTCTCCAGCCACTCCAGAGCTTCACCAAGATTGTCCACCTGTACCAAAGTTTTGCCCTTAGCCTTCACAGCGTTCACAAAAGTCGGAATACGCTTTGGACAGACAACAACAACAACATCACAAACGCTACCTGCATATTCCCCGACCTGCGCATGAGCATCATCGTGTGCAATGCCTAGCTCAATCATCCCTGGTGTAATCAAAACTTTACGACCATACGCATCGCCAATTGTAGCCATCAAATCTAATGCAGAACGAAAACCAATCGGATTGGAGTTATACGCATCATCAATCAAAGTGTATCCACCTTCGGCGACAGGTTTCAATTCAAGACGATGACTAATTTGAGGCAAACTTTTCAAGGCCAGTTCTATATCAGAAAATGACATGCCTAATTCCATCGCCATCACAACCGCCAACACAACATTATGACCATGATGCAGCCCATAAATAGGAACGCTCTTCAGCTCACGTGTTTTCTCTCCCATGACGAAGGAAATATCTAAACCTTTTACCGTTTGATGAACGGCTAAAATTTGCACATCACCAGCAATTAAATAGCTAATATCTTTACGTTTATGCGGATCAACCTCCGGAGCGACCCCACAGGAAATAAAACGATCTGAATTCTCATTTCTCATTTTACGAACATAAGGAAATTTAAGCGTACGCTCATGAATGATCATCTTACCGACATCTTTGGACAGCACAGCCTCAGAAAGCTCCGATTTAGCCTTCGCCACATTATCAAGCGACCCAAATCGCTCGTAATGCGCATGCCCGATAGACGACAAAATACCGTAATCTGGCGGCGCCAAATCACATAAGGAACGAATAGAACCAACCCCATAAGCGCCCATTTCAACAATAAAATATTTATGCTCTGGCAGTAATTGCTCCCGCACAATGCGCGTAATCCCCATCGCCGTATTCACACTACCTGGTGTTAATAACGTTTCATATTTAGTCGATAGGATATGCCCTAAAATATGTTTAATCGACGTTTTACCAAACGACCCAGTAATTCCGATAATGGTCGGCTTAAGAGCATGAATTTTATGACGGGCCTCATCCCAATATTTCTTCTGTATCAAAGCCTCAAATGGCGACAGCGCGAAATTAACGAACATCAACACATACGGTGTCACCTGCACAACAAAATCCATGGCCATGGACTCATCGCAGCGTCTCTAGATACGCCCCACACCCACGATGAAAAAATCAACATCACAATAACCGCAGGGAAAAACAAACGTTTAGCCCGATCCGTCGCCACCAGTTTTTTCTTCACACTTTTACGCGGATCTTTTTCCAAATACACCGACAAAGCCGCTGCAACAAACGATAAAGCCGCATAAATAAAATGAGGAATCCCCACAACAGCGGGCGAATAAATCCAAATAACCGTAAAAATAATCAATAACAAAGTTAAGCGGCGATCATAAACTTTGTTTGTAAACATCCACTTGCGCAGACGCGGATTGCTATAATCTTCCTGCTGCAAGACATGCAAATACGTCATTGTACGTTTGGCAACCAATGTGAAAAACGCAATAAAAAGTAACGTAATTAAGGCAACTTCAACCATGAAAAATACACTCTAGTTATAAGGTTTCAATAAACTGTTTAATTCTAAGGACCACTTGATGACATCCCCGCTCATCCAGCAAGGAATAATGATCCTGCCCCTCGAAACATACCAGCTTCGAATTTTTAATCAACGCATGAAATTGCTGCCCGATATCAACGGGCGCTTCATCATCATTATCCCCGTACAATAATAATACAGGACATTGTATGCGCGCAGCCTCTGCCGACAAATGCTCATTCACGACCTTCACCAGCACACCACGCATCGGACCCGCCCGCTGATAATCTGTACTGCCTGCTGATTGCACCAACCTTAAACGATGGAACAAACGATCAAGCCAGTCTACGCTGCGTAATGCCTTACCCATCTTATAAGCACGAATTTTAGTCCATAAGATCATTTTTTTCAGCGCGCTGCGCTTACGCTTAAGCCCCGCCCCGCCAATATAGACCATCGCATCCACACAATCAGGATGAACAGCCCCCAGCTGCGTACCGACGCGGCAACCGAATGAATGTCCGACCCAAATAACCTTTTGCCCCTCTGCACGCTGCTGACGAATAAAGGGCGCAACGGCGTCTGCATACTCACGGCTTCCCCAACTATCCTCAACCCGATCAAACGGGACCGGCGACTCCCCAAACCCGGGAAAGTCCAGAGCAACATGCCGCCCCAGCGGCGCTAACATCCCGATTACTTTGGCAAACGCAGCATGAGACTGCCCCCATCCATGCCCCCAAATAATCAAAGGCTTTTGCGATTCGACCTGTCCCGTATCGTCATACTTAATTTGATAGTGATCTGTTTCGAAACTGTGCAAGGATTAGTCTTTCTCTATCCATCCCTCTTTTAAATCGGGGAGCGATCATGGTTAAATACACAGCGTGTAACATATAACCATTTGACCCTGATAATAAAGAATAAAACAGCAAAAAGCCATGACAACTCACACACAGACCACAAAGAAAACCGTCGCCATTTTTACGGAGGCCCCTCGCCAGAGCATGACGTCAGCGTTGTCACGGCCCTACAAATCTATAGCGCCATTGACCGCGAGCGCTTCGACGCGGAGCTTGTTTACATCACACCAGATGGTCGCTTCTTTATGGGCGACGCGCTAAAAGAGCGTAGCAACTACGTGTTCGATACCGAAGCCATCAAGCAGCTAACCCCCGTTACATTAGACACAAACCGCGCCAACGCCATGCAGCGCGCTGGCCGCATTCGCGCACTCAAGAAAAAATTATTCGCCCCCGAATATGTTTGCGAGTTCGACATTGCCCTGCCCGCTTTCCACGGTCTGTATGGCGAGGACGGTAATATCCAAGGCCTGTTCGAACAAATCAGCATCCCTTATGTCGGCATGCGCACTATGATGGCTGCCACCCTAATGGACAAAGCCGTCAGCAAACATTTGATGCAAGGCCTTGGCATAGACACCCTACCTTGCGCACTTTTAACCCGCCAAGGCAGCGATAAATCTTTATCAAGCGAAACCATCGAAGCCGCTATGAAGGCCGCAAATATCAGCTTCCCCTGCATCCTAAAACCGACGCATCTGGCAGCTCCATCGGCATTGCCAAAGTTACCTCCATTGACGAGGTCAAAGCCTGCCTCCCCGCTGTTTTCAAAATGGATTTCAGCGCGATTTTAGAACCGTTTGTTGAAAATCTGGTGGAATATAACGTCGCAGTGAACCGCTTTGACGGAAAGATACAGCTCTCAGCGATTGAACGCCCCAAAACCACGGACGAACTCTTAGATTTTAAACAAAAATACCTATCGGGCAGCAACAATAAAACCGGCAACAAACTAGGCGGGCAAAAAACCGGCGCCATTTCCGAGGGCATGTTATCCCTAACCCGTGACATCAACCCCGACCTACCGACTGAGATCAAAGACAAAATTACAACATGGGCAACCGCTTTATTTGAGCATCTACCATGCTCTGGCGCGCCGCGCATTGACTTTATCGCCAACGGAAAAACCAACGATGTCTGGCTAAACGAAGTCAATCCCTTCCCCGGATCAATCGGCTATTTCTTATGGGAAGCCGCACCCGACAACCCGCTTTTATTCTCCGAGCTCCTAAGCAAGCTACTGGATGAAGCGATCACATTATCCTATCAACAGCGCCTCCCCAAAGACCCCGTACCAAAGGATGCGCGCCTGTTAAAACGATCCCTATCCGAAGGATAATTCCACAACATGGCCAGAGCAAAAAACACAAAATCAAAATCACCATCAATCCCTGCAGCCAAACGCCGCAAAGGATTTTTAGCCGTAGCGATTCCTTGGCTACGTCGCTTCGGCATAACATGCGGACTTGTTCTATTTATTATATGGCTAGGCGCATGGGGCGTCGCAACAGGCGCCTTCGTACGCGCCGCACAGTGGAGCGAAAACCAGTTCTTAACAGCCAGCGCCAACGCAGGCTTTAAAATCGAAAACCTGCTCGTCGAAGGGCGCGTAAACACCGAACCCAATTTATTAATGGCCCTTTTAAACATCCAAACAGGTGACCCCTTATTTAGCGTCAATCCCAACGATGCCCAGCAATTGCTTGAGAATATAAAATGGATAAAACACGCCTATATCCAGCGCCGCCTACCTGACACAATTTACATCAAACTGACCGAGCGCACACCGTCAGCCCTGTTGGAAACCGATCACGGCAAAGTCTTACTCGACGAAAATAGCACAGCCATTGAAATCGATAATATATCCCCTTTCGATCACTTAATCACACTATCAGGTGCAGGATCGCAAGATGCTATGACATTTCTGATAACATCCCTAAACGCCGTCCCTGACATCAAAACCCGCATCACCAAAGCACACCGCCTAGGCAAACGCCGTTGGGACTTAACCCTTGATAACGGCATCACATTACGCATGCCCGAAGATGATAATTTAGCTTCGCCCTCAAACGCGCCGAAAATGCTGATCAACAAGATCAAATCTTTGCCCTCGAGCACGTCAAATCCATCGATTTTCGCTTTGATGACAAACTGATTATCAAAACCGCCCCCGGCAAGGTTATTGACTACAAACAAGGACTCAGCAATAAGAGCATAGAAAAAAATACATAAATCATCTAATATACGCTTACGAAAAACGAATCTTCAGGACACACCCCCGTGAAACCAACCTACGCCCCCAAAGGAAGCCTTATCGCTGCTGTTGACATTGGCTCATTCAAAACAGCCTGTTTCATCGCGCGCACAGTTGACGATCAGGGAAATTTAAAAATCCTAGGCGTCGGACATCACTTATCCAAAGGCGTTAAAAACGGTATGATTACCGACATGGACGCCGCCGAAGCCATCATCCGCAAAGCCGTCCACGCTGCCGAACACATGGCAAAAGAATACACCAAGGGATACCCCCTGCGTGAGGTTATCGTCAATATTCCCGCCAGCCAAGCACGCTCATACGGGCGGACAATTGACATCAACATCAACAGCCACGAAGTCACCGAACGCGATTTAAAATCCGCCATCAAAGAAGCCCAAGACGACATCACCGCCCTAGAGCAAAAAGGCAGCAGCTATGCGATTGGCGATCAAATTCTGGGCGCGACACGAAAACTTATCCATACCATACCCGTAGGCTACCGCATTGACGGCAATGGCGGCATTAACGACCCCATCGGCATGGTCGGACAAAATTTCAGCGCCGATATTCACATCATCAGCAGCGATAAATCGATGCTTAAAAACATCAAACATTGCATGGATCAGTCTCACTTAGATATTGCAGCTTACTGCATTCCGCAATACGCAGCGGGACTAGCCTCGCTTGTTCAAGACGAAATGGATTTGGGCTGTACAGTCATTGATATCGGCGGCGGCATGACGTCATTCGCCGTTTTCCACGCAGGCCACATGATTTACAGCGACGCAATCCCAGTCGGCGGACAGCACGTCACAAATGACATCGCAGCGGGGCTTACCACCTCATTCGAGGATGCAGAGCGCATTAAAATCCTATACGGCAGCGCCATGGCAACCGACACAGATGAAAGCGAACTCATTGACGTTCCAAAACTAGGCGAAAACAATAACCGCACCCCCAACCACGTGCCACGGTCGTTACTGATCGGAATCATCCAGCCCCGCCTAGAAGAAATATTCGAGCTTCTGCGCGCCCGTTTAAATGACAGCGGCCTACAAAATATCTTGGGCCGCCGCGTTGTCCTAACAGGCGGATGCAGTCAAATTCCTGGCATCAAAGATTTAGCCAACCACGTTTTAGACAAGCAAATCCGTATAGGCCACCCCATCCGCCACCCCGGATTACCTGATGCGGTTGACAACCCAGCCTTTGCCACTACAGCAGGGCTGCTCACCTATGGCGCATCGCACATCCACGAAATTTCCGACCAATACGGAAAAACAAACGCGTCCACCAACATTTTCCAAACCATGACAAAGTGGCTACAGGAAAACTGGTAAAAAGTTATCCACAGGCTGTGCGTATTTTTTATCCGCCCCGACAAAACAGCACAAAAAATGTCATAACGCCCTCCGCCGATATCGAAAAAAAGAGTCAAAAGAGTCACTTAGCGCGGCTTTTGAATTTATTGCCATAAAAACCCCAGCAAAAGTTACGCACATCTCCACAGGCAAAAAGCTTGTGAGTTAGTGATTTTTTATTTTTTCCTCTTTTCAGGTGCGCCCGAATACACTTACACTAAGCGCTATCAGGTCTTCTCCTGTCTTTTCGGCAGGGCATAAGCAACACATATTATACAGCCGTTCAAAAGAGGTCTTCGCATGATTAACGTCAAAATGCAGCAAACAGAAACTACGCATTCTTTAGCGCCCAAAATCACTGTTATTGGTGTCGGTGGTGCCGGAGGCAATGCCGTAAATAACATGATTGCCTCGAACCTAGAGGGCTGTGAGTTTCTTGTGTGTAACACAGATTCCCAAGCCTTAGCGCATTCTCTTTGCGAAAACCGTATTCAACTGGGCGCTGACGTCACAGGCGGTCTTGGCGCAGGTTCAAAGCCAGAGATCGGTCAAGCCTCAGCCGAGGAAAGCCTCGAAGATGTTATGCAATATTTAGACGGCGCCAACATGGTGTTCGTTACCGCTGGTATGGGCGGCGGCACAGGTACAGGCGCAGCCCCCGTTATTGCCAAAGCTTGCCGCGAACGTGGTATTTTGACAGTCGGCGTTGTAACAAAGCCTTTCCATTTCGAAGGATCTCACCGCATGAACATGGCTGAAAAAGGCCTCAAAGAAATGCAAAATTATGTCGACACATTGATCGTCATTCCAAACCAAAATCTATTCCGCGTTGCTAACGAAAAAACAACATTCGCTGATGGCTTTAAAATGGCGGATAGCGTCCTGCAATCAGGCGTACGCGGCGTGACTGATCTGATGGTTCGCCCCGGTCTTGTAAATCTAGACTTCGCCGATATCCGCACAGCGATGCTGGAAATGGGCAAAGCCATGATGGGAACTGGCGAGGCTACAGGCGAAAAACGCGCGATCGAAGCCGCCGAAGCTGCTATTAACAACCCGCTATTAGACGACGTCACCATGAAAGGCGCACGCGGCGTTATCATTAACGTCACAGGCGGCTATGACATGACACTATTCGAAGCAGACGAAGCGTGTAACCGCATCCGTGACGAAGTAGATCCAAACGCTAACATTATCTTCGGCGCAACATTCGATGAAAAAATGGAAGGCTCTATGCGTGTAAGCATCGTCGCCACAGGTATCGAACGCGAACAAATGCAAGAACAACCTCCCGAAGAAGAAAAGACAGAAGACACAACAACAAACGCACCCATGATGCGTTCACCGTTGCCAATGACATCAATGGCAGGACATTATAGAACTGGCGCTGATAACTTACGCGGCATTACTGCACCAAAAACAGCTAGCGCTAGTGCGCCAATGCAGCAACCTGCTGCACACCCTCAACAACCGTCAAAAAGCCTGAGCAAAATAGCGCGTTCTCTCCCGCGCAGCCTATGGCTCAAGCCTCAGCTATGACGGCACAGGCAGATTTGCTAAATGCCAGCACATCGCAACCACAAACAAAGGCCGCAAAAGCCACCCGCTATAAAGATGCCTTTATTCCGCCTCAGCCCGTTATGGCAGATGGAGGCCCCGCAGCATCAATGACAATGCCATCGCCGCAAATGCCTACAATGCAGCAAGCCTCAGCGCCAAGAGCACAAGCCACGCCTGCCCAACCTTCAATGCCAGCACAACAACAACAACCGCAAGCAGGCAGCAACAAAACACAGTCATTCTTCCAACGCCTAGCGGGCAGCGTACAACGTTTAGCAAATGGCGCCGACGATCAAGCGCCAGCTCGCCCCGCCATGAGAAACGCTGCGATGAACATGCCAATGGGAGGCAACGCAGCCGTGGCGCAAAAATCTTCCCCAGCGATGGCCTCGCCAGCACAAGGACAGCTTAACATCGATCAGCCAGCCGCAGCCAAAGCGGATGATGATTTGGATATTCCAGCATTCCTACGTCGCCAAGCAAACTGATCTGACTGCGTTTTGCAGACAAACAGTGCATATGTTATTAATAAAGGGCAGCACTTTGTTGCCCTTTTTTGATTCAAAAAAAAACAGAGTAAATGACCCAGCGAACCATAACGAAAAAAGATAAACACGCGATTATCTTCCCACCAGAAAATAAAGCCCCCTATCATACGGGTAATATTTTCACTTGGATGGGCTATTTTTTATCGCCGTACAAATGGCAACTGATCGCGTTTGCCGCTTGGCGCATCACACGGTACACGATCCTATCTTTACCGCCTGTTCTCATCGGTTTACTTATCAACGCGATCAACGATGGCAGCATACACGATCACATGAATGGCTATATCTATGGTATGATCGCGTTTGCCTTCCTATACTTACTGTTTCTATACAATGCAATCTTCATAAGCGAGATCAATTTTATCGAGCGCGCCGCACGATCCATGACCATTTTCAGCATCAATCACCTGAATACTTTATCGATGCTTTGGCATGAATCACAAGGATCAGGAAAAAGCTACAACGCGTTATGACCGGACGACGAGGATTTATAGAAATCTGCCGCCATATTCGCTGGGATTTTTTCGAACTAATCGGCAGCGTTATCGCCATCTGGTTATCAACCTACCTTGTAAAGATACCGTTTTCATACCAGCCCTTTTATTTGTTGTTCACAGCTTCATACTTGCTAGCGTCATGGTTTTTGGCGGCAAATTATTTAAAAAAATACGATAAATTTAATGCCAAATTCGAAAAACTACTATCCGGCGTTTACGAATTCGTAAGCGCCATTAAAACAGTCAAAGCATTTCACTTAAACAGCTTTATTAAAAAGAAAGCCGTTCATTTAGAACATGAAGGCCAAAAAGCATCATGAAAGCCCACCGCACAAATTTAATCCGCTGGACAATCTGTAATTTCATCGCCTGTTTCTGGTTATGTTTTTTCGTATGGGTTGGCTTCACAGACACTCTCAACGGCACGATCAGCAGCGGCAGCTTTACTGCCAGCTTTTTCTTGGCTTATCAACTATGGTTTGCCTGCGAAACTATTGGATCTATTTTAGAAAAGTTATTCGAATACGGAAACGGCATAGACCGTCTGGTACAAACGCTGCGCATAAAGCCAGAGAGCATGGACAAAACCCCCGCACAAGACTTACCGCAAGACTGGTCAAAAATAACCCTGAACAAAGCCAGCTACATTTACGAAGCAACGCCGGTCAAGGCATCAAAGACATCAGCTTTACCGTCAATCGCGGTGAAAAAATTGCCTTCGTCGGGGAAAGCGGCGCAGGCAAATCGACGCTCATCAAACTGCTCATGAAACAAATGCTGCCCCAGCAGGGCACCATAACCATCAACGACACCCCCATTGCAAACATCCCATCTGCACAATGGTTAAATCATGTTGCCCTCGTCCCGCAAGATGTCGAACTCTTCGACCTAAGCATTCGCGATAACATCGTGATCGATCGGCAAGACACATCCGAAGATCAACTGGAAACCATCCTGCAGCAAGCAGCTCTTGACGATTTCATAGCGACTTTGCCTGATGGTCTGGACACATTAATCGGCGAGCGCGGTGTAAAATTATCAGGCGGACAACGGCAGCGTCTAGGCATCGCCCGTGCCTCATACGCCAAGCACCCATTCTAATTCTAGACGAAGCCACAAGCGCGCTTGATTCGATGTCCGAAGAAAAAATTCAACGCGCCATCAAAAACAGCTTCGACAACCATACAGCCTTTATCATCGCCCACCGTTTATCGACCATAAAAAATGTCGATAAAATCATCGTCATGGATAAAGGAGAAATTATTGAACAAGGCAGCTTCGACGCGCTGATAGCACTCAACGGTCATTTTGCCAAGCTATGGACTATGCAAACCAAGGAAAATCTATAACTATTCCAGCCCTGGAACATTTTCTGGAAAAACAGGAGCTTCAATCAAACTGTCATAATTAGGATCTTCTAAGGGAGCTACATCAGAATCTCCATGCACAGGGTCCCACACAGCTTGAACTGAATTTCCGCGCACAGCATCCCACAAAGCTTCCTCATCCAACACCTCAACGGACAGAGGCAAGTCCTCGTGCACAAGACGGAAGATAATCTGATCAACCTTTTTAGCCTGATCAATCATTTCAGACGGGACAGAAGCACCAAAGTTTCCGTTAACATGATCATCTACACAGGTCTCTAATCTATCTGTATCGGTGCTATTTATACCATGGGTATGCTGACAATGATTCGCTAAGAATTCTTGAACATCTTGTTCTGGAGGAGTAAAAGCATCATGCGCGGAAACAACAAGAGCGCTAGCCACACCAACCGCTGCTGCAAAAACAGCGCTAATAGCCAGACCTTTTTTAACTGAAGATTTCGACATATTCTTTACCACCTCATATAAACATTAAAATTTCTAATGGCATTCATTATAGCAAGTTTTTTATTATGTCAATAAAACGATCGCAACACACCTGTAACAAAACGCAACAAACTGTTATTTGTTTTGCACGCTGCAGCGCGGTAGATTGATAATAGAAAAACTTAAGTAAATATCAGATTTATTCGCATGCAAAAACAATCAAAAATCAGTATCTCTTATCGGTGTGGGCCTTCATAGCGGGAAAGACATTACTTTGACGCTTAAGCCAGCACAGCCTAATACAGGTATCGTATTTATCCGCACCGATTTAGAAGAAGGCAAAAACATCATCCCTGCCCGTTGGAACTTGGTTGTTGATACAAAACTTTGCACGGTCGTCGCCAACGAATATGGCGCCAATGTCGGCACAATCGAACATGTTATGTCAGCCTTATGCGGCTGTGGCATTGATAACGTCATCATGGAAATCAATGGCGAAGAAGTCCCCATCATGGACGGCAGCGCACAGCCCTTCATCACCGCGATTGAAGATGCTGGCATCGAACTACAAGATGCGGAACAACGCACGATCCGCGTCCTTAAAGAAGTCAGCGTCGAAAAAGACGGCAAACGCGTTACGCTCAGCCCTGCGGACGTGACAACATATACAGGCCGCATTGAGTTTAACCACCCAGATATCGGCGACCAAGATTATTCCGTGCAGCTATTAAACGGCAACTTCCGTCACGAAATCGCCGAAGCGCGCACATTCGGATTTTTACAAGAAGTCGAATATCTGCGCAGCATTGGCTTAGCCCGCGGCGGGTCACTGGATAACGCGATCGTTTTAGACACAGACAAAATCTTGAACGAGGACGGCCTGCGTTTTGAAAACGAATTTATCCGCCACAAAATTCTAGATGCTATTGGCGATCTATACCTTGCTGGTGCACAAATCCAAGGCGAATATAACGGCCTAAAAGCCGGTCACGAAATGAACAATGCTATTTTGCACGCTTTGTTCGCCGATGACAGCGCATGGGAATACGCATAAATCCCCCGAAAAACTAATCAAAATCACGCTTTGCTGTGGTCATAAAAAATGACGCTGTTATACTGCTACGACTCAGATTGTATTAAAGGATACCAGATGCGTTTTTTACAAATCATCTTTACAGCTCTCGCATTACTAAGCGTGCAAGCATGCTCCAGCGACAAAGCCATTAAAACCGAGGAACAAGCCACCGCCGAACAGCTATACGAGCGCGCGGTTAAGGCCATGCAAGCTTACGAATATGTCGAGGCCACCCACCTGTTTGAAGAAGTCGAACGTCAATATCCTTATTCAGAACTCGCCACCAAAGCCCAAATCATGGGCGCTGTCGCCTCTTACAAAGATGAACGCTATGACGACGCAGAAATCGCACTAGATCGCTTTATCCAGCTTCATCCCGGCAATGAACAAATTGACTATGCCTATTACCTCAAGGCCATGTGTAACTACGATCAGATATCCGACATCCGCCGTGACCAAGGCATGACCAAAGTCGCTCTAACATCGCTGGACACCCTAATCAACCGTTTCCCGCAAAGCGATTATCGCCGTGATGCGATCTTAAAGCGCGACCTCGTTTTAGATCACCTAGCTGGCAAAGAGATGGAAATCGGCCGCTATTATCTAAACCGCGGACAGCTAAACAGCGCGATCAAACGTTTCAGCGAAGTCGTCAAAGAATACCAAACAACCACCCACACAGCCGAAGCGCTTCATCGTTTGGTCGAATGTTACATGACTCTCGGCCTCAAGCACGAGGCCCTACGCATAGCCTCAGTACTGGGACATAACTACCCGGGCAGCCCTTGGTATGAGAAAACATACGCGCTCATGGATGACGACATGCGCCAAAAATTGGTCGAAAACCGTAGTTTTTGGGATCGCACAATCGATTCGATTTTTAAACCTGACTAAGACGGAGGGCTACGCTTGGGCTTATCCCGTTTAACCATCAAAAACATTGTTTTGATCGAAAGCCTGACCATAGACTTTAGCGATGGCCTGGGCGCGTTAACGGGCGAAACAGGTGCGGGTAAATCCATCTTGCTAGATTCATTAGGGCTAGCCCTTGGCGCACGCAGCGAAAGCCGCCTTGTCCGTAGCGGCGCCGACAAAGCCAGCGTCACTGCCGAATTTGATATCCCCGCCGATCACGCTGTCTACGCCCTGATTAATGACCAGGATTTAGATCTGGACATACACGCTGGCGAGCCCTTAATCCTGCGCCGCAGCCTCACCGCCGACGGACGCAGCCGCGCTTATATCAACGACGAAAGCATCAGCGTTAAAACCCTGCAGATCATTGGCCAGACCTTGGTCGAAATTCATGGGCAATATGACACGCACGGCCTGCTAGATCCGTCCACGCACAGCGCGCTACTAGATCAATATGCTGCGATAAAAACCGATATGCCAGCCCTATGGCAGGATTACAAAACGCAGCATAAGCTATTCGAAAACATGCAAAACGATATCGCCCAAGCGCAACAAGACGAAGATTTCCTACGCGACGCGATCAAAGACATCGATACACTCGCCCCCGAGCACGGCGAAGAAGACCAACTTGCCGCCTTACGCGACCAACTGATACACCGAGAGCGCGTACTCGAAGGCCTCAACACAGCCTACGCCGCGCTAACCGATGATAACGACCCGATCAACACCGCCCTTGGCGCGATTGACCGCATTGCCGATAAAATGGGCGCGCGCAGTGATGACCTGATCAACGCATTAGAACGCGCCCGCTATGAAATCGATGATGTCTGCGCGACCCTCCAAAGCATCAGCGCTGACCTCAACGACAGCGAGCATAATCTAGAAACAATTGATGAGCGCCTTTACGCCCTACGCAAAGAAGCCCGCAAACATCAATGCAGCGTCGATGACCTTATCCATAAACGCGAAGAGCTTGCCGAAAAACTCAATGCCATCGAATACGCCGAAGACCATCTAAACGACCAACGTCACAAGATGGAACAAGCCTTCGCCGCCTTCAAAGCCGCCGCGCAAGAGGTATCAACCCAGCGCAAAGCCGCAGCAGCGACACTGGATAATAAAGTCATAGCAGAGCTTGAGCCTCTTAAATTAGGGCGTGCACAATTTATTACCGATGTCAGCGCCTTACCCGAATCGCAATGGGGGCCAAGCGGCATGGACGCCGTACAATTTTTGGTCGCCACCAACACTGGACAAGCCGCTGGGCCGCTAGGTAAAATTGCCTCAGGCGGGGAAATGTCACGCTTTATGTTAGCGCTAAAAGTCGTCATGGCTGCGGGTGGCAGCGGCGCAGGCACGCTCATATTTGACGAAGTCGATGCCGGTATTGGCGGCAGCACCGCCGATGCGGTTGGCCAGCGCCTCGCACGCCTAGGCGATAACCACCAAGTCTTAGTCGTCACCCATGCCCCACAAGTCGCCGCCCGCGCGGCCCATCATTATATCGTACAAAAAAGCAGCGATGACATCACCACCCATACCGACATCCGCACGCTATCAACCGCAACCGAACGCGAAGACGAAATCGCCCGCATGCTAGCTGGTGAAACCATTACGTCAGAGGCCAAAGCCGCCGCACAAGCGCTACTAAAAAACGCCCATCAGGAAGCCGCCTAAACCATGACCGAATCTCTATTTAACTTTGATCTGGAAGACGCCCGCGCGCAGCATGATAAACTCAGCCAAAAAATTCGCACGGCTGACCACGCATATTACCACGATGACGCACCTTCCCTAACTGATGCACAATATGATGCCCTGCGCCAAGAATTAGAACAGCTAGAAGAAAAATTTCCGCAGCTTATCACTCAAAACAGCCCAACCCAAACCGTCGGGGTCGCACCCAATAGCAGCTTTACCAAAGTGCAGCACACCATCCCCATGCTGTCGCTATCAAATGTCTTCAACGAAGAGACGTCAATGATTTCCTAGGACGGATTCGCCGCTTTCTTAACCTATCGGACGATGAGAAAATTGACCTAATCGCCGAGCCTAAAATCGACGGCCTGTCATGCTCGCTCACATACAAAAACGGACACCTGACCCAAGCGGCAACCCGCGGCGACGGGCAAACTGGCGAAGACATCACCGCCAATGTCAAAACCATCACCGACATCCCGCATACCTTATTAGGCAGCGTTCCTGAACATGTTGAAATTCGTGGTGAAATTTACATGAGCCACCATGATTTTGAACAGCTCAACGCGCAGCAAATCGAAAAAGGTAAAGACCCTTTTGCCAATCCGCGCAATGCCGCAGCAGGATCAGTGCGTCAATTAGATAGCACCATCACCGCCCAGCGCAAACTTGGCTTTTACGCCTATGCCTTAGGGCAACACAGCCTAGACGACATTGCCTCCCAGCAAGATATCATCAACAAACTATCGGGCTGGGGCTTCCCGATGCAGGCCGATATTACTCACGTAAATTCAACGCGCAACCTGATGGATAATTACCAAAGCCTGCTCACCAAGCGTCCTGATTTGGGATACGATATTGACGGGATCGTGTATAAGGTCAACCGCCTAGACTGGCAAGAGCGCTTAGGCTTTGTCAGTCGTGCTCCCCGCTGGGCAACGGCGCATAAATTCCCCGCCGAACAAGCCATCACCCGCCTGAACGCGATTGACATTCAGGTCGGACGCACAGGCGCACTCACCCCCGTCGCACGGCTAGAGCCTATAACAGTCGGCGGTGTTGTTGTCTCGAACGCGACGCTCCATAACGAAGACGAAATCCGCCGCAAAGATGTTCGCATTGGCGATATGGTCACGATCCAGCGCGCAGGCGATGTCATCCCGCAAATCGTCAATGTCATCATCGACAAACGCCCCTCAGACAGCACCGAATATAGCTTCCCCGACACCTGCCCTGTATGCGGATCGCTCGCCATCCGCGAAGAAGACGAAGCCGTCCGTCGCTGCACTGGCGGTCTAATCTGTAACGCACAAGCAATCGAGCGCTTAAAACATTTTGTATCGCGCTTAGCGTTCGATATCGAAGGGCTAGGCAGCAAAATCATTGAGCAATTCTTCACCGAGGGCCTGATAACATCGCCCCCCGACATCTTCACCCTCGAATCACGCCAAGAAGACATTACCCCCCCCCTATCAGAGCGTGAAGGCTGGGGCGCGCTATCGGTTAAAAACTTGTTTGCCGCCATCAACAAACGCCGCACCATTGCCTTTAACCGCTTTATCTACGCCCTTGGCATCCGTCAAATTGGCGAGGCCACCGCTAAACGTCTTGCAGCCACCTATGGCGATTTAGCCACCTTACAAGGCGCGATGATCGCCGCGCAAACCCCAGACAGCGAAGCCTACCAAGACCTGCTAGCCATCGAAGATATCGGCAGCGCTGTAGCCAAAGATCTCATCGCCTTTTTCGCCGAAGAACATAATCAAGATGTCCTAAACAAGCTCATGGCACAGCTAACCCTGGAACCATACAAAGCCCCCCAAGGGCAAAGCGATCACCTATTTGCTGGCAAAACTATGGTCTTTACCGGCACGCTACACCAAATGACTCGCAGCGAAGCCAAAGCCAAAGCCGAAAGTCTGGGCGCCAAAGTATCTGGATCAGTATCAAAGAAAACGGATTACGTTGTCGCTGGCGAAGATGCCGGATCAAAACTAAAAAAGCCACCGAACTGGGAGTCACGGTTTTAACTGAAGAAGAATGGGTAGATAAATTAAATTAACCCTGCGCGCGCAAAGCCATGCATTGCGCTTTCATTTCAACAAAACGCTTTTGCACTTCTACTAATTCATCAGGATAGGAACGACGCTCAACAAATTCACCGCCGCCTGCATTACGTGTCATAGACTGCTCTAACGCTTTTAACAACAATTCAGCTGTGCCTGCATCGCCTTGCTCAATAGACAAATCAAGCGCACACAAAATACGGTCGCTTAAACGAGACGACTTTAACTCTTGCAACACATCCATAACTCTCTACTCCTGTCTCTCTAACGCTATCTAGTTTAATGTAAATTATCTAACAAATGTATAAAATTGTCTAAAAAATTTTGTCGTATTTCCTCACGCTCCATCCAAATCTCATGACGAGCCTGAGGAAACTCAATCAACTGCGAATGCGGCAAGCGTCTAGAAAAATCACGAATAGCCCCATTATCAACCAATTGATCGTGGCCTGCAACACTAAACAGAGTCGGCAAAGACAATAACCCCACATCCAATTTATGACGAATATATACACACGAATCTTGCGCATCACTTATCCAGCGATTCGTCACATGTCCAACTTGTAAATCGGGATTATGCTTCATCCAAACATTATGAACGGCAGAGCGCGCAGTATCACAAGAAAAGAAAACATGACTGTTCATATCACGGCTATAAGGCTCCCAATCCCCACCACCAAATGCATAGCTTTCACCAGCAAATTGCTTAAACCCATGCGTTAACATCCACGACAGAGTATCTGACCAATGTTCCAAAGCATGCAAACCGATCAAAGGCGCTGAAAACGCGGCCGCATTAAACGTGTCAGAAAACATATCCAAAAAGCGCAGCCCGATATTCCCGCCCATCGAATGTGCCATCATAACAAAGTCAGTATCTTGCGGGTCAAAGGGGCTGTCGGCAATCACAGCCTGCAAATCACGAGCATCATTGTCAAACCCTTGCGAGTGCCGTTTATGAGGTGCGTCTGCAAAATATCGAGAAGATAGCCCTTGCCCGCGCCAATCAACAATCAACACATTGTGACCTTGCGCAACCATATCATGGGTGAGCTCAAAATATTTTTCACAAAACTCACTCAACCCTGGCAAAACAACAATAGTTTTAGCGTTTGCTCGACCGGATTCAAGAAAACCATAACGCAAAGTATAACCATCGCGCGGCAAATAACGACATTGCCACCCTTCAGGCTGCTGAAATCTGGGTTCTAGTTGTTTTAGATCTGACACAATAATTAATCCTTAAATCCGTTCAAGGTTTAAAGCATTACCATATTCCGTGCAAATAAATCTTGTCTTTTTAATGTTTTTCATACAATCACGACAACAGGCTTGACAAGCGCGCATAGAAACGTTTAGGTTGCGCCCACCTACAGATTTTTGAGAATTCGATTGAAGAAAGTTAAAAGCAATGAAAGTCGCAAACTCGCTAAAGACATTGAAAAAAGAGACCGTAACTGCCGCGTTATTCGCCGCCGTGGTCGCGTTTACGTGATTAACAAGAAAACCCACGTTTCAAAGCACGTCAAGGTTAAGTCACGCTTCAGTCGTTTATCGGCTTTGTCAAAGTCCCGCGCATCGCGTTTGGGGCTTTTTCTTGTATGCGAACAAACATTACGCTTTGTTTTATCTGCTTTGTTCGCTATGCTATGTGGACAATTCCCGCACAGCTCTGGAATGATATTGTCTTCACTGCGATCTACGATCATAATTTTGCAGATAATAATTAAATCAATAAAGGATACCGCGCCTTATGTTTTCTCGTATTTTTGGATTTATGTCGAACGACATGGCTATTGACCTTGGCACAGCCAATACACTTGTTTACGTACGGGACAAAGGCATCGTCCTTAACGAACCTTCAGTCGTAGCCATTTCCAATATAAACGGTAAGAAGCAAATTTTATCAGTCGGCAACGAGGCCAAACAAATGCTAGGGCGCACACCCGGAACCATTGTCGCAACACGCCCGCTACGCGATGGTGTGATTGCGGATTTCGAAGTCGCCGAAGCATGATTAAACACTTCATCCGCAAAGTCCATAACCGCCGCTCATTCGTATCGCCGAAGATGGTTATTTGTGTCCCCTCCGGATCAACCGCTGTTGAGCGCCGTGCCATTCAAGAATCTGCCGAAAGCGCTGGCGCAAGCGAAGTCTATCTAATCGAAGAACCTATGGCCGCCGCAATCGGTGCAGGCCTACCCGTGACCGAGCCAACAGGATCTATGGTCGTTGATATTGGCGGCGGCACAACAGAGGTCGCTGTTATCTCTCTTGGCGGCGTTGTCTATGCACGCTCAGTCCGCGTTGGTGGTGACAAAATGGACGAAGCCATCATCGCCTATATCCGCCGCGTTCATAACTTGCTCATCGGCGAATCGACTGCCGAGCGCATCAAAAAAGAAATCGGTACAGCATGCCCGCCAAGCGATGGCGATGGTGATACGATGCAAATTCGTGGTCGTGATTTAATGAACGGCGTCCCCAAAGAAATCGTCATCACAGAGCGCCAAATGGCCGAAGCCTTAGCAGAGCCAATCGGACAAATCATCGAAGGCGTCAAAGTCGCCCTTGAGCACACAGCGCCAGAATTAGCCGCAGATATCGTTGACCGCGGCATCGTGATGACAGGTGGTGGTTGCTTGCTTCGCAATCTGGACTTTGTCCTGCGTCATGCAACAGGTCTTGCCGTGACACTTGCTGATGATCCATTGTCATGCGTTGCGAACGGCACAGGCCATGCCTTAGAAGAATATAAAACATTGCGTCATGTCTTATTAGATCGCTAAACGCACGTATCTATATTGATAAACGGGCTGCGTTATAAAAACAAAAGCCCCATGACAAAACAGTATATATAAAATAGCGCCCCATTCAGGTCATGGGGAAAGAAAGATTGTGTGAAGCGGATGCATCTAACAAAAAAACCAGCGCTAATATTATCGGCGCCATCGTTTCTTTTTTGTTTATTATCCTTGCCATTTTACTATTAATTGGCTCCTTTTTATTCCCCGATAAAATATCCACCTTACGCGCACAAGCCACCAACGCCATAGCACCAGCCATCACAGCCATCACACACCCGCTGACCCAAATTCAAAGCGCTATTCAAAACATCAATGACTACGTTAACCTAAAAAACAAATATAGAGCGCTAAAAGCTGACAATGAAAAGCTAATGGCATGGTATCTGGAGGCTCAATCTCTTCAGGCAGAAAACAAAGCATTGCGCAAATTGGCAAAAATTAGCGAAACCAAAGCCATTAAGAAACACAAAATCCTGACAACCACGATCCTAAACGATACCAGCGCAGACTTCGCCAAAAGCGTCATTATTCGTGCAGGCTATGCCGATAAAATCTCAAAAGACTCGGTTGTTGTCTCTCCTTATGGCTTGGCGGGCCGCGTTGTCGAGGCCACCGACCACAATGCTCGCGTTATGTTGATTACCGATATAAACTCTCGCGTGCCGGTGATGATACATATTGACGGACAACTGATTCATGCTTTGCTAGCTGGGCAAAATAACGACTTACCCATCGTCACCCACATCAAAGATCAGGCCCTTAGAAACAAATTACTAAAGAACGAAGGCACTCACGCCTTTACATCCGGCACAGGCGGCTTATTTCCTTATGGCATTCCCGTAGGCAGGCTTCATATCGCCGATAATGGCAGCTTACAGATTAAACCTTACATGAAAAGCGGTTCTTTATTCTTTGTTGATGTCCTAAAATCACAAACATCCCCGCCGCAAGATATGGAGGCTAAATGAGCATTGACGACGATCCTTTAGCCTTACACATCTATACCATTATGCAAGCGCTAGTTCCTGTTGCTGTTATTGCGCTATGCGTTTTACTGTCATCCATATCAACCCCCATCACCCCAGACATGGGACTAAAGCCGCCCTTCTTTTTAATTGCCCTCTATTACTGGAGCATTTTTCGCCCCACAATGATGCCCGCATGGGCTGCTTTTATCGGCGGGCTTTGCATCGATACAATCACCATGATGCCTTTGGGCATTTATGCCTTGCTTTATGCCGCAATCCGTAAATTCCTGACCTTACAAAGAACATATATCATTAATCAGCCCTTCATAATTATCTGGGGCGTGTACGCCCTAATTTACACATTAAGCTTAAGCATTGTATCCCTCATCATCCAAGGCAACCCATTCATCCCCTTTGCAAACACGCACATGCTGGCAGCGTTAGGCATTAATTTGGCCATTTTCCCTTTTATTTTCAGCCTGTGTCACCTCACTCACATCATTTTGCTCAAGCCTGCGCCATCGCCGCTTGACCGCAAGAAACGCAACATCATCATCAAACGTAAGAACAAAACAGGCCTATCTGTATGAGCTTATTAAAAAACGATGCCATTGATAAAGACGAAGAATTCACACGCCGCGCGATTATCGTAGGCGCGGTTCAAGGTGGCCTGATCGCCGTCATGGGAACGCGTTTAGGCTGGCTACAAATCGCCGAAGGCCAGCATTACAAAATGCTATCGGACAAAAATCGCATTGACCTAAAAATGATAGCGCCCCTGCGCGGTGAAATTTACGACCGAAACGGAACCGCGATTGCGCTAAACCAACAAAATTTCCGCATATTGCTAACGCCCGAGCAAACCCCATCACCGATTGAGGCCCTCGACAAGCTCAAAGATCTGATCGGGCTGAAACAATATGAATATGATCGCACATTGGAAAACATCAAACGCGTTGCCAAATTCACCTCGGTAAATGTCAAAGACAAGCTCACATGGGATGACTTATCCAAGGTCGAAGTCCATATTCACGAGCTTCCGGGCATCTCAACTGACATCGGCACAATCCGTGAATACCCACTCAAAGACGCCAGCGCTCATATCGTGGGTTACGTTGGCGCGCCGTCCCAAAATGACCTACGCCGCAACCGCGTCTTTTCCATGCCGGGCTTTAAAATCGGAAAACCGGCGTTGAGCGCCAATACGAAGACGCCCTGCGCGGCAAAGCGGGGCTTGCACAAATCGAAGTCAATGTCACAGGACGCGCCGTTCATGAGCTCACCCGACAAGAAGACACGCCCGGCGATCATATCCATTTGACCATCGATCAAGACTTACAATCCTTTGTACAAAATCGCCTCAGTAAAGAAGACAGTGCCTCTGCCATTGTGATGGATGCGCACACGGGCGAAGTCTATGCCATGGCGTCGTACCCTGCCTTTGACCCCAATTTATTCGTGCGCGGCATGCCGCAAACCACATGGGAAAAACTGCTAAACACCCGTGGCCATCCCATGACGAACAAAGCAGTTTCGGGACTGTACCCACCCGCATCTACATTTAAAATGATAACTGGTTTAGCTGGGCTAGAAGCTGGCGTTATTAATGAACACACCCGTTTTAATTGCTCAGGCCACTATGACCTGAATAACCAACGTTTTCACTGCTGGAAAAAACGCGGGCACGGCTCGGTCAACCTCAAAGACGCGCTTGAGCAGTCTTGTGATGTCTATTTCTATGAAATCGCCAATAAAATCGGCATTGATAAGATTGCACGCATGGCACGAAAACTAGGCTTAGAAGATAATTTCGATCATATTTTAAAAGAATCTCGCCCTGGCCTAGTCCCTGATCGTAACTGGAAAATGGGAAACAATGGACAAGTTTGGCGCCCGGGCGACACCATCGTGACGAGCATTGGCCAAGGCTCCCTTTTAGCCAGCCCACTTCATCTGGCGCAAATGACAGCACGCCTGATTAACGGAGGCAACGCTATATCGCCAAGAATTATCTTGCCCGATCAAAATCTTACCCCGGCCCCGAAATCTTTAAATATTTCCGAAGCACATCTGCGTTTAATCAAAAAGGCATGGATAGCGTTGTTAACGGATCGCACGGCACAGCGCGCGGATCACGCATCTACAACAAAGAATTCGCCATGGGCGGCAAGACCGGAACCGCCCAAGTTAGACGCATTACCCGCGCTCAGCGTGATGCGGGCGTCAAAAACGAAGAGCTAGAATGGCAAAGCCGTCACCATGCGCTTTTCGTTGGCTACGCCCCCGTGGACGCGCCGCGTTATGTTTGCAGCGTCGTCGTCGAGCACGGCATCGGCGGATCACGCGCTGCCGCACCAATTGCCAAAGACATCATGCAAAAAGTGCAAGACATCCAGCCCGACAAGCACTCTGTCCTTAAGCAAACCCCCTCCAAATCAGGAGCGCCATCATGAGCATTCAGATCGAAGACGATCGCGGTTTTTTCTTTCGCATCAAACGCATTAATCTGCCCTTTATCCTTGTGATTACTCTGCTCGCCAGCATTGGCGTTGCGTGTTTATATTCAGCCGCGCATGGCAGCATGACCCCATGGGCATCGCGCCATATCATGCGGTTCGGTATTGGCATGGTTGCCATGATAACCATTGCCTTAATCCCCATGCGCTTTTGGTACCGTATGGCCTGGCCGTGCTATATTATTGGCGTTTTGCTACTGGTCGCCGTGGAGGTCATGGGCCATATAGGCATGGGCGCACAACGCTGGATCAATCTGGGCTTTATGAATTTACAGCCCTCTGAAGTCATGAAAATTGCGGTTATTATGGTGCTGGCCCGTTATTATCACCTCACCAGCGCGTACCATATTCGTGAGTGGCATAGCTTGCTGTTACCAGCAGTGATTGTTGCCGTCCCAGTTGGGTTAGTTTTGATCCAACCGGACTTGGGAACGGCTCTTATGATTGTTATCGGAGCCGCCGCCATGGCCTTTATTGCAGGATCGCCGTTGAAATGGTTCGGCATGGCCGCCGCCGGAGCTTTAGCCAGCTTGCCCATTATTTGGAATCTCATCCATGATTACCAAAAAAAGCGTGTTTTAACGTTCCTGCACCCAGAAAACGACCCTCTGGGCGCGGGCTACCACATCATGCAATCGAAAATCGCTTTGGGTTCAGGCGGCATTCATGGCAAAGGGTTCTTACAAGGATCACAAAGCCGCTTAAACTTTTTACCTGAAAAACAAACAGACTTTATCTTCACCCTATGGGTCGAGGAAACTGGCCTACTGGGCGGCATGGGATTGCTATTGCTTTGCGGATTGATCTTTGCCTTTTGCATTTGGGTTGCTTTTAACTGCAAAAATGACTTTTGCCGCTATCTGGCCTTAGGACTAGGGATCAATTTTTCCCTGTATATTTTCATTAATACTGGCATGGTCATGGGCTTACTGCCTGTTGTGGGCGTCCCGTTACCACTGATATCCTACGGCGGTACAGCCATGTTAACCAGTATGATAGGCTTTGGCCTGATTTTAGGATGCAGCATTGATCGCGGACTAAAAATGCAGTCTTTATAGGTATAATAATACCACAAATCCGCTGATACAGCCCATTGATTCGACAGAACAACAAAAAATTAATAGATAAAAATCAAAGCCTTATACGATTTTTATCAATAAAATTTGTCTTTTCAAAAAATCAGGCGTACAGTTTGCCTCATGCCCGTAAATAGTTACGTGCATAAATTTACCAGATGGGCATAATCCCATCGCAAACGCGAGAGTCATACAGCCGCTTCTAACGATCATGCGCCTGTAAATTTGTAAAAGGAGGACTCGAACATGACAATGGTAATAAACATATTTGTCCAAACTGACACCAACGGCGTGACTATGCGCTGCGGTCTATAAGCCACACACAATCAGGCGCATCAAGCACAGGACGCTTTTCACCGACATTGCCAAGACAACAACAAGGAAACGGCACAACCGAAAGCCACCTGTTGCGCAAAATCTTAATCTTTTCATGATATTAATCACAAAAATATAAGGAAGGGACACTCCCATGCCAAAAACAAAAACTTTAAAATCAATCTACGATACAGATACACATATCAAGGATTTAATCGGTAAACATAAGCAAACCCATGGTGAAGTCATGACAAATGTCAGACAGGGCAAATATGCCGCTATCATGTCGAACGACACCAGTGCAAGTGCAGATATCTGGGGCTTTATTCGCAAAATGCCTAGTAACGCATGGTGGGCGTTTTATAACCCCCGCAAAGTCAATGTTGACGACCTAGGCCGCCTGAGTGAAAAAGCATTCCGTCGCTTTTACAGCCCCGCAGTGACCGCCGTGCGCTGGACAGCATGGCTGCGCCCGAACCTACGCAACGAAGGGGTAAAAACCTACGTGGGCTTGATCTAGATAGCTTTAGCTACATGGAACCGGTCTTATATTATTCCGATGCACTCACATTGAAACATCTTAACCCTCTCTTCAGTCCTTTAGAGGAAGAATATGAAGAGGAAGAAGACGAATACGGCGCTGATGAAGGCGCAGAAGATACAAACCTCACCAGCGACAGCAAAGATATCCCCGTGCTGTCCAAAGATTTCAAACCAGCTGGTAAGAAAGAAGAAAGAAAAAGAACCCGCGCACTGGTTTATTTTTCCAAATCAAATCCGAAGTCACAGCGCTCAAAGAGCTCGCCGATAAATTCGCCAAAGGGCAGCTGAGCGCCGCAGAGCAAGAGGAATATAACCGCATTCGCATGGCCTTGCATGACCACCACGCAAACAGCGTTGAAAAACTAAAAGCCATGAACGAAGAAATGGCACTGGCTTTGGCCGAGATTGATAAAATCAAAATCGACACCAAAGATAACGCTTTGAAACGTGCCCGCGTCAAAGCCATACGCGATCACTTCTTGCGCCTACAAAAGCAAGCGTATAACTTAACCAAAATCACCAAAAACATGCAAATAGCTTTGGATGATCTTGGCACAGGACAAAAGCTGTCGACCTCACAATTTGCCGACAAACTCAAAACAATCGCCAGTGACTTTGATGCCAAACTAACCTTAACCCATAAAACTAGCTTAGATTTAGTCGAAATGGCCAACGCACGCCTGCACCGTCAAGTCACCTTGCGCGACGAAGACGGTAAACAAACAGGGGAACGTGCCGCCGCCGCCGAAGATTATCGCCGCCTAAAATTAGGTATCGATATGCTGTTCGTGCCAGAAACGTCGCAAACCCTAGGCATCACTCAACCCAAAGACAAAGAGCATAACGGCGAGAGCTATTTCTGCAAAATCGTCGAACACGGCCTTAAGAACTGTTTCGATGAAGAAGGAAATTTCATCGAATCCGCAAGACGCGGCCCTAAATACGGGGAAGATTTAGGGGAATACATAACGAAGCTATACGCGTTAAACCGCGCCGAAGATGCCTTGTATGCTATCAAATTACTAAAAATGGCAGAAGGCAAAGAAAACCAACAAATGTTCCCATCCGGGTTCAAGGACTTCGTTTTACGCCATATGTGCACCCATTACGGCAAAGACCAGCAAGCCATAATGAAAGACCCTCACGCGAAGCTCTTTATTGAACGCGCGCATGAACTTGCCAGCCAAGATGACCATAGTCCCCTCCCATACGGACCACGTGATACGGCGAAAACATATTTTAACCGCGTTCGTAATTATATTTATGGTCGCATGTACCCCTCATCAGACAGCTTTATTGCCGTTCCTTTGCATATGAGCCTTGTACAAGAACCTCTCATTAAACGCCGCAGCGCTATTGTTGCTTATTTAACAGGAGGACAACTAGATCCGATTGCAGAAGCAGGACGCCCCCCACGCAAAGGCAACGCTCTGGAAGACCAAATTGGCCTATACATTAACCGCACATGGTGGTGGCGTAAAAAAGAAGAATCTGAAACCAAGGAAGGCGAAGACCCTAAACGCAAAAATATCGTGATACGTGTTCATGATTTTTACAAACGCTCGCCATTTTGGGTTAAGACACCCATGCGCGCCGCGCAATTAATAGCGATAGCCACAGCGGCACTCTTCATCGCTAGCGGAGCAGCTTTGCCTATGGCTACCATGATCCCACTTTATAGCTTGGCAGCGGCCAGTAGTGTTAATTACGGCCTCAAAGCAGCCAGAGGCCTATGGCGCATTCCCTTCATCAACCAAGGCGTTAAGAAAACAGCTAAATGGACAGCCATCGCTGCCATCACAGCGGCATCAGCCTATGTCATCGTGCCATTATTGCCCGCCGCCGGAGCCATGCTTATGACAGCAGCCATCGCGCACCCTACAGCAGCCGCCGTTATTGCAGCTCCGTTTGCATTAGTCGCCACAATCGCGGCTGGCAATGGCATTGCTCATCTAGTCGGCAAAGGCAAAGGATCAGGGAACCGCAAAGTCAGCTTTGGTGATTTCCGCGCCGAAAACAAAATTGAAACCCCCACCGAAGTCGAGGATATAATCGCCGCTCAGCCAACCATAAAAGAACCCGCCGTTGTTGTCTTAGAAATCACGCCTGATGTGGACATGGATGATGATAAAGGCGAGGCTCAACAGCAAGCCAATCAACCAGCCTTTGATGCTCAGGCCTTTGCCACAGCTTTCGCCGACGAAATGGCCAAACGCGACGCAGCCTCTATGAAAGAAAAACACGCATACAACGAAGCCTTCATGGCGGAGATGTATAAAATGGCTGACCGCGATGAAGAGCTCATGAAAAAATGGAAGAAATGTTTGAACGCATGAAAGAAAAATCAACGTCTCCGTTCCCTGAAGATGACATAGAAGATGCTGAATTCACACATGTCGATTCCGAAGAAGAAGAAGGAGAGGATCCAAAGCAGCCTTCCGCATAACAAATAAAACCATCGATAAACAAAAGCCGCATCCAACAAGGACGCGGCTTTTTCTTAATCTGATCAAGTAAAACTAAATAATGCCCTTATCAGAGAACAACTGCTGAAGCTCTCCATCTTCGAACATCTCGCGAATGATATCACAGCCGCCAACAAATTCACCCTTCACATAGAGCTGAGGAATTGTCGGCCAGTCTGTAAATGCTTTGATGCCTTCACGAATATCATTATCCAGCAATACATTTTCGTCCTTAAACGGAACGCCTAAATGCGTCAAAATCTGAACGACCGCAGCCGAAAACCCGCACTGAGGAAACGCGGCATCGCCTTTCATATACAAAACCACATCATGGTTATCGATTTGTTGCTGAATACGTTGTGAAATATCTGTCATGGAAAACTCTTTATCTATTTTTTAATATGAAACTGCAGAAAATATGGTTCGAAATACGTAATGGACAAGCCCTAAGCAACCGCGGTTTGAATAGCTAAGGCATGAAGCTGACCGCCAAGGACGTCTTTCAACGCTTCATTCACCATCTTATGCTGCTGCACGCGGCTTTTGCCCTCAAAGCTAGCGGAAACAACATAGGCCGCATAATGATCGCCATCACCACGCAGATCTTCGATCCGTACGGTCGCATCTGGAATATGTTTGGTAATTAAATCTACGATCAGTTTTTCATCAACAGCCATGATATGTTCCCTTTAATAATGCTCGAAATTACGTATGCCATACAGACATAAAGCGCAAGGCTGGTTACGGCAACTCTCTTTTTGCGATTTCTACACAATCATCCAATTTTTTAAACAAATAATCGTGGTCGTATTCAACGCCTTTTTGATCTAAATCAGCACAAACTTTGCGCAAAACATCATTAAAACCTGGCTCTTCCAGATTAGTTTCAACGACAGTGCGCGCATATGTTTCTGCATCGGCCCCATCTAATCCCAACAATTCCGCGACCCACAGGCCAAAACATTTGCTTGTACGAGCCTCAGTTTCGAAACTCTGCTTTTCATGAAAAGCATACTGCCCTTCAATAGATTTCAAACGATCATCCATAGTCGTCATAAAAGAAACTCCTTAAATTGTCTTCTGCCATATAATAAAGGTTGGCAGATAACCTTCACCAATGCTATAGCAAAATATGATGCAATGACATAGTATTAATTATAATACATTTACGATATAGGCACGAGAATATGAAACGACGCAAAAAACTCTACGAAGGCAAAGCAAAAATTATTTATGAAGGCCCCGATTCCAGCACGGTCATTCAATATTTCAAAGACCACGCCACCGCGTTCAACGCTGAAAAGAAAGCCACAATCGCTGGCAAAGGCGTCTTAAACAACCGAATCTCGGCGCATTTAATGACCAAGCTAGAGCAAATCGGCATCCCGACGCACTTCATCAAATCACTGAATATGCGCGAACAATTGGTACGCTCGGTTGAGATCATCCCTCTGGAAGTTGTCATCCGCAACGTCGCAGCAGGGTCTTTGTGTAAGCGCTTAGGTCTAAAAGAAGGCGAACACCTGCACCGCCCCTTGATCGAGTTCTATTACAAAAAAGATGAGCTAGGCGATCCCTTAGTTGGCGAAGATCACATCATGACCTTTGGCTGGGCAGACCCATATGAACTCGACGAAATGGTCGCTATGGCGACGCGCGTTAATGATTATCTGAGCGGGCTATTCGCAGGCATCGGTCTAACACTGGTTGATTTTAAACTGGAATTTGGCCGCATTTGGGGTGAACATGGCGAATTATATATCGTTCTAGCCGACGAAGTCTCCCCCGATAACTGCCGTCTATGGGACAGCCAAACCGGTGAAAAAATGGACAAAGACCGTTTCCGTTTTGACCTAGGAGATCTGGTTGAAGGCTATCAATATATCGCCAAGAAACTAGGCCTAATCCCCGAAAGCGGTATCATCGAAGAAGGCAACATCAACGAGCAGCTCGCCGAGCGATTAGACCAGATCGAAAACGAGCTTGCCAAACACCGTAAGCTTCGCGATATCAAGGCTGTAAAGCCCAGAAAAATTTAATTAATATTAAACAATATCAATAACTTATATAAAACGGCAAAATTTTCCTATTTTGCGTTTTTTTGTTCGTGCTATCATATAAGAACAGTCGGCAGAATGCCTTAAACAGAAAGGAAGAAATCCAAATGGCCCTCGTCATAGATCTTAAACCCGGTGAAAAAATATTAATTGGTGACGCCGTTATCACAAATGATAGCCAGCGCACCCGCCTGCATATCGCCGGAGAAACCCCTATCATGCGTGAAAAAGACATCATGCATGAAAAAGATATTCAAACCCCATGCCAGCAAGTCTATTTCCTTGTTCAGTGCATGTATATGGCTCAGTCCACAAAAGATTATCAAGACTCATATTTTGATCTGGTCAAGCAAATCCAAAAAGCGTCCCCCACATCGTCGATTTTCTTTATGCAAATCAACGACCACATCATGTCGGACAATTATTACAAGGCGCTAAAAATAGCCAAACAACTTATTCAGCACGAAAAGGAGCTTGTCGATCATGCCTCGCAACCACAATCAAACGCCCAATAATCCTCACGCGCAAGCCGCCTCCGCTTACGGCACGCACGCCCAAAAACACACTCCCGACCAACGGGAACTAGAAGCCCGTGTTTTGCTTAAGTCCGCAAAAATGTTAGCAGACTTGCAAAATGAACTCGATAGCGCCACGCCAGACATTATCGAAGAAACATTAAAATATAACCGTCAAATTTGGGTTATGTTTTATGATACCGCGATAGAGAACAAAGGGGCGGATCATACCGCTGACCTGCGCAGCAACATCATAAATCTGGCTAATTTTATCTTCAAACGGGAAACAGAGATTTTATCAACCCCCAGCAAAGCCAAATTTGATGCCCTGATTAACATCAACCGCGAAATCGCTGCCGGTTTAATGGGCAACCCTGGCAATACAGAATAAAATTAAATCCATAAATAAACAAAAACGTCCCAACTCATCGTCCGGGACGTTTTTTTATTCAAAATACAAAGAAAGTTAAGCGTCTAAAACAATCGTCGCAGGCGCCGATGGTGTTGAAGCCGATGCTTGAATAGCGGCCACAGGAACAGATGTCACAGACTGGGCCCCACCAGTTAACGGAGCAGGTACTGGTGCCGTATCAGAGGCAATCCGCTGTGTCTCTGTATACACATTAGATTGTGGCGCTGCCACAGCGGCTTGTACTTCAGAAGCATTCTGAGCCGATGTTTCCGATGATTTCAACGGAGTCGAGCGCTGCACTTCAGACTGAGCCTGACGCTGACGCGCCGCTAATGTTTCTTCCGAAGGGTACTGATCTAAAACATCGCCCGTATCCGAATCACGAATCTGCAACACGGCCTTATTGTAATTATTATCAACATAAACATAAGGGCTAATGTAAGGAGCCTGAGGCGCCGCAGCTACAGAAGCTTCAGACGCAGCAACGGCCGCTGAACTCGCTTGCTCAGCGCTTAGACGCAAAAGGGGCGCATTTAATAAAACTGAATTCACAGCTTCTAGCATAATTGTTTCCCTAACAGTCTTTAAATATAAGCGGCCATCCTAGCCAGGCCTTAAACTAAAGACATAATACCTTATTATCACTGTATCAAAAATAAAGGCAAAAGTCAACCCATACGGGAAGTTATCCAAACAAACTAGCCTTTAAAAGACAAAAATCAGCGCTTAGAAAAAAACTGCCTTAACACAGAATTCACATCGCTTTTTCATCTACACAACGGTCTACTCCCAAACCTACCACGAGTCAATAAAGCATTTTCATAACGCGAAAAAATTTTACGCATAAAAATCACAATTTACCCTTAGAAAACATTTACAAAACATTGCTGTCATATTTTTACCCACAGACGATAGAAAAAACAAAAAAACACTGTATACTATTTAGAGTACGGTTAGCATGCCACACATGCGCAATAGCCTTACACCTGCATAAAGTGATATAAAACAAAGGCATCTTCGGTGGATAATCTTCTTGAAACATTTAAACAGCTCGGCCCCGCACGCCTTGGTATCATGGCGTCAATCGTCTTAGGCCTCATCTTGTTTTTTGTTTTCATCTCCTTCCGCGTCAGCGTCCCGCAAATGCAGCTTTTATACGCGGATCTATCAACACTGGATTCAAGCGCCGTTGCCGCAAAACTAGAATCCGAAGAAATCCCTTATCAAGTCTCACCTGACGGCAGTAAAATTTTCGCCTCCGAAGACGAAATCGGCCGCGCCCGTATGCTCCTAGCCGAAGCAGGTTTACCAAACGGCGGGTCTCTTGGTTACGAAATCTTCGACAAAAATGCAGGCTTTGGCACAACGAACTTCGTCCAAAACATCAACCAAGTCCGCGCCCTAGAAGGCGAACTTGCTAGAACCATTGTCTCTGTCGACGGTATTCGCAGCGCCCGCGTTCACTTAGTCCTGCCTCAACGCGAATTATTTAGCCGCGAACAGCGTACCGCCAGCGCCAGTGTCTTTTTAGGCATCACATCAGGGCGAAAAATCGATCAGGAAAAAATCCTATCGATCCAGTCATTAATCGCCTCTGCTGTTCCAGACTTAAAAGCAGAAAGCGTATCAATCATCGACAGCAACGGTAACCTGCTAGCCAGCAGTGAATCAGACGGATCAAACCATATCAACGCCAAGGCCGAAGAATTACGCCTAAATTATGAGCGCAACCTAATCGACAAAATCGAAGACCAACTAAACCGCGTTGTCGGATACGGCAAAGTCCGCGCCACCGTAACCGCACAAATGAATTTCGATCGCATCAGCACCAACGAAGAACTATACGACCCCAACGGTCAAGTCGTTCGTTCAACCCAAGTCACCGAAGAAAACAGCCTGGAACGTGACGGAACAGCCGAAAACGTTTCAACAGAAAACAACCTTCCTGGCATTGGCGCAGACTTACTTACAAGCTCAGAACCAGCTACCGAAGACAACAAAATCGAAGAATTAACCAACTACGAAATCAGCAAAACCATCCGCAGCACCGTCCGCGAAGTTGGCGAAGTACAAAAGCTTTCTGTCGCCGTTTTGGTTGATGGACGCTACACACGCGGCGAAGACGGGCAAGACACGTACCAACCCCGTTCCGAAGAAGAACTCAATCAAATCCGCACTCTCGTCCAAACCGCCGTAGGTTTTGATGAAGAACGCGGCGATCAAATAGAAATCGTAAATCTGCAATTTGCCGACATAGACACCAACGAAGAAGCTATCGATGCCAGCCAGCTTATGGGCTTTGATAAAAACAAAATCCTGGACGTTGCTGAAATCATGACTGTTGCCATCATGATTATTCTGGTCATCATTTTAATCCTACAGCCAATGGTCAACAAGCTTCTGGAAACACAGCCCATCCGCGACATGGATAGTTTAGAAAACGAATTGCTAGGTGCTAGCCCTATGCGTCCAGCCCTTAGCGGCCCCGCTGTCTCCACAGAAAAAGCCGAAATAGAAGAAGAAGAAGAAAGCCTCATCAACCTCACAGGGGTCGAAGGTAAAGTTAAAGCATCCTCCATCAAGAAAATTGAAGAAATTGTTGAAAACTATCCAACCGAAACCCTATCAGTCATTCGAAGCTGGATGTCTAACGAACAGTAGTTTAAGGTATATTTCATGAAAGTACGCGAGGATTATAGAACACTCTCAGGCACAGAAAAAGCAGCCATTTTACTGCTATCTCTAGGCGAAGATCAGACCATCCGTATTTTCGAACAAATGGATGAAGATGAAATCCTAGAAATTTCGCAAACCATGGCGACCCTTGGCAAAATCAGCCCACAAATTATCGAACGTCTGTTTATTGAATTCGCCGAGCAAATGAGCTCGACCAACACTTTGGTCGGCACACAAGATACAACCGAACGCCTACTCATGAAAGCTGGCCTTGGCGATGAAAAAATCAGCGCCATCATGGAAGAAATCCGAGGCCCCGCCGGACGAACCATGTGGGAAAAACTGGGCAACGTCAACGAAGAGGTTCTTGCAACCTTCCTACAAAAAGAATACCCACAAACCGTTGCTGTTGTCTTATCCAAAATCACATCGGATCACGCTGCCCGCGTTCTAGCGATGCTCCCGGAAGTCTTTGCCCTAGAAGTTATACACCGTATGCTCCGCATGGAAGCCGTTCAAAAGGACATCCTAGAAGAAGTCGAGCGCACACTCCGCACCGAATTCATGACCAATCTAGCCCGCACACAACGACGCGATTCGCACGAAATGATTGCTGAAATTTTCAACAATATGGATCGCGCTGCCGAGGCTCGTTTCTTGGACGAGCTAGAAAAAGCTCTCCCGATTCGGCAGAGAAAATCAGATCCCTTATGTTCACCTTCGAAGATCTTATCAATCTTGACCCCGCGGGCGTTCAAACACTTATCCGCGCCGTTGATAAAGATAAATTACCAACAGCCCTCAAAGGGGCTACAGAAAATATGCGCGACCTATTCTTTGCCAATATGTCTGAACGGGCGTCTAAAATCATGAAAGAAGACATGGCTGCCATGGGACCAGTTCGCTTGCGCGACGTTGAAGAAGCACAACAAGTCATTGTCAATACAGCCAAAGACTTAGAATCTCGGGGCGAGATCATCATATCATCTGGAGGTGGCGAAGATGAGATGATTTATTAATAACACGCATTTCATCACCCAACGCTCACTCAACAATAACAGAGGCAAATTTTGTCCAAAAAACCCGAACGCTTTTTATTCAACCGGCACAATTTTGATGATGGTCACCTCACCGCCGAAGACCTGTACCCTGACCTGCACCCAGAAGAAGAGGAAGAGCCAGAAGACCTTCCTCCGCCGCCGCCAACCTTCTCAGAAGAAGAATTAGAGACTGCAAAAACAAAAGCCTTTAACGAGGGCAAACAACAAGGCGCAACCGAAGAAAAACAACGTCAGGATCAAGCCCTACAAACAGTCTTAGAAAAAATAGCCCATGCCCTGCCAGATCTTACTCAGCAAGAAAAACACCGCATTGCCCGTTACGAAGAACATGCCCTGCATCTAACCCAAATCATTTTTGAAAAATTATTCCCCTACACGGCCACCCAACATGGGTTAGAAGAGCTCACCACCGCAATCGAACGCGTGATTAAACACAATACACGGGCACCCCATATCGCAATCAATCTAAATCCTGAACAATGCGAAATTATTCAAAAAATCTACAAGATGTCTCCCTAAAAACTGAGGCCACCATTGATTTTATCAATAACTCAAACATCCCCTTAGGCGACACACAAATCACATGGGCCGATGGCGGCGCCATCCATCATCCCAGCCAAACTGCACAAGATATTCTGTCCATTTTACAAGAAAATCTGCCACAGCCCCCTGATGAGGCACAAACTAATTCCAACAATCCGCAGATTGAGGATTCACCTGCCCCCCAGAATGTGATACACTATCCAGTGAGAATAAAGAAAACGCGGATAATCAACCAAGCGACGACGCAGACACCGCGCCAGATAAGAATGGAGAACCATCATGAGCGATGATGAAACCCCCGAAGATAACGACGTCAGCCAAGACGCCATTGATGATATTTTTGGTGACGATGCTGCCGGCGACACCGGCGGTGCGATGAATTTGCAGGAAATTGACGACCCTGACCAGGAACAAAACGATGAATCTCCGTATAATTACGGGGAGCCTATGGCACAAGACGTTACAGCTATCTACGACATTCCTGTGCAAATATCCGCTGTTTTAGGACGCTCAACCATGCAGGTTAGCCAGCTCTTGAAATTAGGACGGGGCGCGGTTGTAGAACTTGACCGCAAAGTCGGTGAAGCTATTGATATCTATGTCAACAACCGTCTAGTTGCCCGCGGCGAGGTCGTCGTTGTTGAAGATAAACTTGGCGTCACTATGACAGAGATCGTAAAATCGGATCGCGCGTAAAATAATAAAAACACAAAGCAAAGCCCGCAATGTCAACAGAATCTCCTATTCCTAAAAAGCAAAAACCTCTGCAGCTGACCTGCCAGAAATTACATCTCCGCACATTTCAAAAAACGCTGATTTTGCTACGATTTTGGGATTATTTTTTGCGGTCAGCCTTATTTTTATGGCTATTAGCTTTGGACAAAGCGACGCTAATTTCTTCAACATTCCCTCAATGATGATCGTTGTCTTGGGAACAATTGCCGTCACCTCTGTGTCTTATACGGGAAAAGAGCTCAAAGACGCGGGGCAGGTTTTCGGCAAATCCCTAATACGCCGCGTTTACAGCCCCTCCGAAGTTGCCGAAACACTGGTTAAACTGGCCGTTATCAGCAAACAAAAAGGCCTTTTGCTACTGTCTCAATATGACGAACAGCTTAGCACCGATCCATTCCTGCAAACCAGCATCCAAATGGCAATCGACGGACAATCATACAAAGAAATCGATTTTGTCCTCTCTCAAGAAATCGCCTACAGCGTAGAACGCAATAAACGCACCGCCAGCATGACCAAACGTGCATCCGAAACCGCACCAGCCATGGGGCTGATCGGAACGTTAGTCGGTCTAGTGCAAATGCTAGCAGATCTAGAAAATCCCGAAACCATTGGCCCAGCCATGGCTGTAGCCCTGCTAACAACCTTCTATGGCGCCATTATGGGCAGCGTAATCATGGCCCCCTTAACAGGCAAGCTAGAGAAAAATTCAGATGACGAAGCGTTAATTAAAAACCTGATCCGCACCGCAACCGTTTCTATTACCAAGCAAGAAAATCCACGCAAATTGGAAATGTCACTCAACGCAGTCTTGCCACCATCACAAAAGATCAAATATTTTGACTAACCTTGCGCTATATCCGTATGTTCAGCCTTGTTATTTCGATCAAAATATCTAAACTTATACGTAAACATTTACACCTAATCAGGGATTACACACATCATGCGTTTAATGGTTATCGGACATCTTAACGGTCACATTTCCCAAGCAGGAAAAATTGCTTTGCAACGCGGCGCCAAAGTCATCCACTGCGAAGACACGATCGAGGCCATAGGCGCGCTTTTGAACGGGCGTGGCGCTGACTTGGTTATGATCGACGTTAAACAAAAAATCGATAAATTCGTCCAAGACCTAGACGCCGCCCGCATCCATTTACCCGTGATAGCCTGCGGCGTTGATAATGATGCCCGCGCCGCTGTCAAAGCCATCCAAGCTGGAGCTAAAGAATATGTTCCCCTCCCCCCTGACGCCGACCTGATCGCCGCCATTTTAGAGGCCGTCAGCGATGACAACAGCGCTATGATCGCCGATGATCCGTCCATGAAGCCGATTGTCGAGCTTGCCAATAAAATCGCGCCCAGCGAAGCCACCGTGATGATCACAGGCGAATCCGGTACAGGTAAAGAGGTCATGTCGGCCTACATCCACAACAAATCCCAACGCAAAGACGCCGCCTTTATCGCGGTTAATTGTGCGGCCATTCCTGAAAACTTACTGGAATCAGAGCTTTTCGGTCATGAAAAAGGCGCCTTCACTGGCGCGACAGCACGCCGCATCGGTAAATTCGAAGAAGCCCACAAAGGCACGCTTTTACTGGACGAGGTCAGCGAAATGCACCCCTTGTTACAAGCCAAACTCCTGCGCGCTATTCAAGAAAAAGAAATCACCCGTATCGGGTCAAATAAACCCGTCAAAGTCAATGTGCGCATTATCGCGACATCCAACCGCAATCTGGAACAATCCGTACAAAAAGGCGAATTCCGCGAGGATTTATATTTCCGTCTGAACGTCGTCAACATCCCTCTACCAGCTCTGCGTGAACGCCCAACCGATATTCCGAAACTTGCGCAATTTTCGCGGATAAATACGCTGATGCAAATGGCGTCCCACGCAAAAAACTCAGCGCCGAAGCCATCCAGCGTGCGCAAACCCACAGCTGGCGCGGAAATATCCGTGAGCTAGAAAACACAATGCACCGCGCGATTTTAATGTCCAGCCAAGACGAAATCGAAGCCGCCGCTCTGCTCATCCAAGAAAGCAGCTTTAACGCAGGCTCAGGCACGGCCGCAACACCAAATCAAGCACCAAGCCCCACTGATGTCGGATCAGCCACATCACAAAAACCGGCTGACCCCATTAGCGATGAAACCGCCGCCATAGCAGCAATGACCACTACAGGAACGCCGACACAAACGCAGCCACAAAACCCTGCCGCCGTCGAAGGCTTAATCGGTAGAACCATTGCCGATGTCGAACGTGATATGATTATCGATACGCTGGAGCACTGCCTTGGCAACCGCACCCACGCCGCCAATATTTTGGGCATTTCTATTCGCACCTTACGCAATAAGCTGAACCAGTACAAAGGCGAAGGCCACACCATCCCCGCCAGCGGTAATTAAAACGCAATCGTATAATCTGCGGGCTTTCCAACTAATTTATATGATGTCCGACCATCGACAAGCATTCCATTTTGTCGCTCATTAAGCACATCAAAACCCATCCTTAAATCTGGATAATTTTTGTGAAAATCCGGAATCCGGGACGCAAAAGCATTCCATCCTTCGGTGGTAAAAACACCTAAAAACAAATCAGATTTATGAGCCTCCGCATGGGACATCATCGCATTTAACATCAAGGAACCAATCTGTTGCCCTTGATAATCTGGATCAACATACAGGCCAGCAATGCTCATCACATTACCGTTCTCATGCTGAAAAGCTAACGTCGTAAGCAATGTGCCCTGCGCATCCAGAGCATATAAATACGAGCTATCCTCATCCAAGCCAAACATTTCAAACGGCAAATAGAGCGCATCAGGATCATAATCAGCCTTAATATCATCAGGCACCACAGGCAAAAAGTCCTCCAGCGTTGCCGCATGATAAAGACAAGCCATGTGATTAAATGCGTGATTATTACTCATAAAAAGAAAATACGCCTACTATGGAAATTATGTCAAACAAATTATAGCTCAATCCATCCCCTTATCGAGTGAAGATGATTGCATGATCGTCCGCATATTGGTAAAATCAGTCACGTCGACCGACATAATCTCGAAAATGCAAAAAATCTATGGCAAACTCAGCATCCGCACCCAACATAAATAGTTCAGGCAGCTTCCTGAGCAACTTTGTGCGTCCGGACATTTTGTTTGCTTTCGGGATCATCACGATCATTATGTTCATGCTGGTTCCCATTCCAACAACATTGCTGGATTTTGGCCTATCAATATCCATTACCTTTAGCGTCATGATCTTGATGACGGTCCTGTTCATCCAAGCCCCGCTTGATTTCTCGACCTTTCCAACAGTCTTACTGGTATCAACATCCCTGCGATTAGGCCTAAACGTGGCCTCAACCCGCCTGATCCTTGAAAACGGACACAAAGGACGCGACGCCGCCGGAGCCGTCATCGAATCCTTTGGAACATTTATTATCAAAGACAGCTATATCATCGGCGCGATTGTCTTTGCCATCCTTGTGATCGTCAACTTCGTCGTCATCACCAAAGGTTCAGGCCGTATCGCCGAAGTCGCCGCACGCTTTACCTTGGACGCAATGCCCGGTAAGCAAATGGCTATCGACAGCGATTTATCCTCTGGCATGATTACCGAGGACGAAGCAAAAAAACGCCGATCCGAGCTTGAGCAAGAAAGCACCTTTTTCGGGGCTATGGACGGTTCCGCAAAATTCGTACGTGGTGACGCGGTCGCGGGCTTGCTGATTACCTTTATCAATATTATCGGCGGGATTGTTATCGGCACCACCGCCGAGGGCATGAGCCTGAGCGAGGCCGCATCAAACTATACCATCCTCACCATCGGTGACGGTCTGGTCAGCCAAATTCCTGCCTTAATCGTATCCGTTTCCGCTGGTCTTTTAGTATCCAAAGCCGGCGTCAAAGGCTCAGCCGAACAAGCCTCTTCGATCAATTTAGCCGTTACCCGCGCGCCATTTATATGACGTCTGGCCTCTTGCTGGCCTTGGGGCTAGTGCCCGCCATTCCGTTCTTTCCATTCTTCATCCTTGCCTGCGCCATGGCTGGCATTGCCTACCAAGCGCAACGCAAACACGCCGCAGCAGACGAGCTTTCAGCGCTTGAAGCGGGAGGCGGGAGGCTACCCGATGGCACCATGGGACAAGGCGCACTCCCCGCGATGGGAGCCGACGGCAAACCCGCCGCGCCCGTTGCTGAAGAACCAATTTCCAGCGCACTGGCTATGGACATTATCCGCCTAGAAATGGGTTACGGCCTCCTGCCGCTTGTCCAAAGCGACGGCAGCCAAAAGCTCACCGATCAAATCAAAGGTCTACGCCGTCAACTGGCCGAGGATATGGGCTACGTTCTACCCTCTGTCCGCATTCAGGATAATCTGCAATTAGCTGCCAATGATTACGTTGTTAAAATCAAAGAAATCGAAGTCGGACGCGGCGAAGTCCGTACAGGCATGCTGCTATGTATGGACCCTGCAGGTGGCGCTATCGACCTGCCAGGTGAAAATACGGTCGAGCTACATTCGGTCTGCCCGCCATGTGGATCGATGAAAAATACCGTGAAGAAGCCCATTTCAAAGGCCTCACCGTCGTTGATGCCCCCACCGTTATTACGACGCACATCACGGAAATCATCAAAGACAACATGCCAGATCTGCTGAACTACGCTGAAACACAAAAATTGCTAGATGAACTGCCAACAGAATATCAAAAGCTAGTCGCCGATGTCATTCCTGCCCAAATCACTCTTGGCGGGCTACAACGTATATTACAAAAATTATTGTCCGAACGTGTGTCTATCCGTGACCTACCAAGCATCCTCGAAGGCTTAGCCGAGGCCAGCAGCTACACGAAAAATGTCAACACACTCACCGAACATGTCCGCGCTCGTCTGGCTCGTCAGCTATGCAATATCAACAGCGATCCAGCCAGCGGCACGTTATTACTCGCAACGCTAACACCACAATGGGAGCAAGCCTTTAACAACGCGCTAATCGGCGATGGCGAGGATAAACAGCTGGCTATGGCTCCATCCGAGCTACAAGAATTTATTAAGGCCGTGCGCGATGCATACGATAAATTCGCGGGCGAAGGGCAGTCCCCTGTGTTACTAACCTCCGCGACGATTCGCCCTTATGTGCGTTCTGTCATTGAACGGTTCCGCCCACAAACCATCGTCATGAGCCAAAACGAAATCCACCCCAAAGCCAAAATCAAAACAGCTGGGATGGTTTAATTTAAAGTTTTATTTTACGCTGAATTACTGTGTAGGTGTTAGCTCATACACATCACGAACATGTGCGTGTGCGGCTTCTGGGGTAAATGTGTCTAGTATGGACCGTACACCCAACAACAAATCACCAGATGCCTTACCGCCAGTTTCCAAAGCTTCGTAGAAATACAATAACCCTGCCTCCGCACGAGCAATATAGGCCTGTTCATCATCATGATGGTTTTTATCGGTACATAGATTATATAAAAGATCTAAAGCCTGATCTAACGTAACCAAAGCCCCTGACACACCAGCTTCATCAGATAATGTTAAAAATTTATCAACATAATGAGAGATATGGTCTTGTTTTGCCTTATCCAGCTCCGCTAAAGGAGGCAAATCATCGAAATCTTTAGCCTTCTTCGCCAATTTAGGATCTGATGTTTTATTTACACTAGGGGTAGAAATATCCTGTATCGCGTGCAAATGAGTATAAAGCGTATGAACTCTACGATTAAACGCCTCAGCTGCCTGACTAGCAAGATCAGCCTGAGCGAATGGTTTTACAATACCGTTGCCTGACATAAAAATACCTCTCCCTTATACAAAATTGAAGGTAAGATAACACAATTAAATAAATATGTAAAATATTTTTAATATAACGGCTGAGGCTTGTTTTTAACTGCGTGAATTTTGGCTTCCAACAGGTCAATTTGCGCCTGCATACGGATTTTATCGCCATCTTCTTTAGCGGATTCTAAGTCCTCTTTCTGCCAAGCCAGCTTTTTCTCAAGCTCTTCAACACTGCCAAGCTCATCCACATCAATCGCATCTTCGGCCAAGACAACACATGTTGCGCCCGCCACATCAACGAAACCACCGGTGATAAAAATACAGCGCGGCAAATCTTCCATGGACTTCGCATAAAGCTTTACAACACCATAAGACAGTGACGCAACCAATGGCTGGTGATCTACACCAACACCAAACTCGCCTGCTTCACCTGGCATAACCGCCAATTTCACAGGTTCAGAAAAAAGTTTTTCCTCTGGCGATACCAGATCAAATTGAATTCTTTTTACTTCAGTCGCACTCATCGCGTCACCTTATTTTAAATGTTACCAAGCAATAGCTACACAAGCGACTTACGCCGCTTTAGCAGCCATTTCCTTAGCTTTTTCAACCGCTTGGTCAATAGAACCGATCATGTAGAACGCGTTCTCTGGCAAGTGGTCATATTCACCATCACAAATCGCTTTAAAGCCTTTGATTGTATCAGCAAGATCAACAAATACACCTGGCGTCCCTGTGAAGACCTCTGCCACGTGGAATGGCTGAGATAGGAAACGCTGGATTTTACGAGCGCGAGCAACAGTCAATTTATCTTCTTCAGACAATTCATCCATACCCAAAATCGCAATAATATCTTGCAAGTTTTTATATTGTTGCAAAATCTGCTGAACTTTCACGGCTGTTTGGTAATGTTCGTCACCAATCACACGTGGATCAAGAATACGAGACGTTGAATCCAATGGATCCACAGCAGGGTAGATACCTTGCTCAGCGATTTGACGGCTAAGAACTGTTGTCGCATCCAAGTGTGCAAATGTTGTCGCAGGCGCAGGGTCAGTCAAGTCATCCGCAGGAACGTATACGGCCTGAACCGATGTAATCGAGCCTTTAGTTGTCGATGTAATACGCTCTTGCATCGCACCCATGTCCGTAGACAATGTAGGCTGATACCCCACAGCCGATGGAATACGACCAAGCAAAGCTGATACCTCAGCGCCGGCTTGTGTAAAACGGAAGATGTTATCAATAAACAATAAAACGTCTTGACCGTCTTCGTCACGGAAATATTCCGCCATTGTCAAAGCAGACAAAGCCACACGTGAACGCGCACCTGGTGGCTCATTCATCTGACCGTAAACAAGCGCTGCTTTTGAATTTTCGCTGTCATGCGCTTTGATAACGCCTGAATCGATCATCTCGTGGTACAAGTCATTCCCTTCACGAGTACGCTCACCCACACCAGCAAAAACAGATACACCACCATGGCCTTTTGCGATATTGTTAATCAATTCCATGATCGATACGGTTTTACCAACACCCGCACCACCGAATAGACCAATTTTACCACCTTTTGCGTATGGGCAAAGCAAGTCAACGACTTTGATCCCTGTCACAAGCTGCTCAGTTTCTGTCGCCTGTTCATCAAATTTAGGCGCTTCACGGTGGATCGCCCATTTTGTTTTTGATTTAACGGCAGGGCCTTCATCAATGATGTTACCTGTAACATCAAAAATACGACCTAAAACTTCTGGTCCCACTGGAACAGAGATCGGTGCACCTTGGTCAGCAACTTCAGCGCCACGAACCAAACCATCTGTTGAGTCCATCGCGATAGTACGCACTGTGCTTTCACCCAAATGCTGAGCAACTTCTAGGATCAAATCCTTGCCATCATTTTGTGTAACAAGCGCGTTCAGGATCGCCGGAACCGCACCATTTTCAAATTGAACATCTACAACCGCACCAAGAACCTGCGTCACGCGGCCAGTTGCCTGAGCTTTCGTTTTGGCTTTTGTTGTTTTCTTTGCTGCTGCCATTTTTTCCTCTTTCTTTCAAAAAACCGTTAAGTCTGTCTAAGTTATCTATAAAAATTAAATTATACTGCTTCCGCGCCTGAAATAATCTCAATAAGCTCTTTTGTAATATAAGCCTGACGTGCGCGGTTATATTGCAATGTCAGGTTATTAATCATATCACCCGCATTACGCGTTGCGTTATCCATCGCTGTCATACGTGAAGCTTGCTCACCCGCCGCGCTATCGAGCATCGCACGGAAAATTTGCACCCCGATATTACGAGGCAACAATGTATTCACAATGCTTTCCTCATCAGGTTCAAACGCATAAGGCGCTGCCAAATGCACATGTTCATCATGCGTTTCCGGTGCATTTTTCGCATGCTCATTAACAGGTTGAGCCGCCGATGCATCAGGCATGCTATCCATATCCAATGGAATCAACTGCAAACGAGTAGGCTCTTGCACCATAATAGATTTAAAATCGTTATAAATCAGCGTACAAACATCAAATGATCCCGCATCAAATTCTGACACGATATAATCACGAATATCCTGCGCATCGCTGTATTCCATACGTTTCTTGCTGGTGATATCCAAGAAGCTTTTAATAATCAAGCTTTTGAAATCCGTTCGCAAAGAATCATAGGCTTTACGACCAATACAAACGATTTTCACGTCTTTACCGGCTTCTTTTAGCTGATGCAGCTTACGGCGTGCGTCTTTTAAAATCGTCGCATTAAAACCACCGCATAACCCGCGATCAGAGCTAACAACGACAACTAGATGTGTCTGATCCGATCCCGTCCCCTTCAGCAAAGGAGAGCTTTCATTCGTAATCGTAATATTATCAGTCAAACGCGCCAAAGCTTGTGACATGCTTTGTGAATACGGATGAGAATGTTCCGCTTGTTCCTGCGCTTTACGAAGCTTACTCGCGGCCACCATTTTCATGGCCGCGGTAATTTTCTTCGTTGATTTGACCGACTTAATGCGATCACGATAATCACGTAAACTTGGCATAGATTATCCTTTTATACCTTTTTGTTACTTCGCAAACTTAGGCAGCGTCCGCAACAGCGTAGCCTTTTGTAAACCCATCAATAAATTTGTGCATGTCATCAAGCAATTTATCATCCAGCTTTTTGAAGTCACGAATTTGTTCCAAAATCACTTTACCATTCGCGCGAATATGCTCTAGCAAACGGTGCTCGTAATTCACAACTTCATTTTCAGGAATACCATCCAAGAAGCCTTTTGTACCAGCGAAGATCACAACAACTTGCTCTTCAACAGATAATGGTGAGTATTGAGGCTGGCGAAGCAACTGGGTCAAACGCGCACCACGGTTCAAAAGCTGCTGTGTCGCAGGATCAAGATCAGATGCGAACTGAGCAAATGCTTCCATTTCACGGAACTGAGCAAGCTCAAGCTTAATCGTACCAGCAACTTGTTTCATCGCTTTGATCTGCGCCGCAGAACCAACACGTGATACAGACGCACCGACATCAATCGCAGGGCGAATACCCTTAGCGAACAAACCAGTTTCCAAGAAAATCTGACCATCTGTAATCGAAATCACGTTTGTCGGAATATAAGCAGAAATATCACCCGCTTGCGTTTCGATAACAGGCAATGCTGTCAAAGAACCACCACCGTGAGTTTCTTCGTTCAATTTCGCTGCACGCTCTAGCAAACGAGAGTGAATGTAGAAAACGTCACCAGGATACGCTTCACGACCTGGTGGGCGACGAAGAAGCAATGACATCTGGCGATAAGCAACCGCTTGCTTAGACAAGTCATCATAAACCGCCAAAGCGTGAAGACCATTATCACGGAAATATTCACCCATCGCAGCCCCTGTATATGGAGCCAAGAACTGCATCGGTGCAGAATCCGAAGCCGTTGCAGCAACAACGATAGAATATTCCATCGCGCCTTGCTCTTCCAATTCACGCACAAGCTGTGCAACAGTCGAGCGTTTCTGACCGATAGACACGTAAATACAATAAAGGTGCTTTTTCTCGTCAGAGGCTTTGTTCAAATATTTTTGGTTAATGATCGCATCAACCGCCACGGCTGTTTTACCTGTTTGACGGTCACCAATAATCAATTCACGTTGACCACGACCGATCGGCACAAGCGCATCAATCGCTTTGATCCCTGTTTGCATTGGCTCATGCACAGACTGACGAGGGATAATACCAGGGGCTTTCACTTCAACACGTGAATATGTCACGTCTTTCAAAGGACCTTTACCATCAATTGGGTTACCCAAACCGTCGACAACGCGGCCTAACAAGCCTTTACCTGTTGGAACCTGAACGATTTCACCAGTACGTTTAACGATGTCGCCTTCTTTGATGTCTTTATCCTGACCGAAAATAACAACACCAACATTGTCTGTTTCCAAGTTCAAAGCCATACCTTTGATACCGCCTGGGAATTCAACCATTTCACCGGCTTGAACGTTATCCAAACCATAAATGTTGCAACGCCGTCACCAATTGACAAAACCTGACCGATTTCAGCGACATTTGTTTGTTCGCTAAAGTCAGCAATTTGCTTTTTCAAAATACTAGAAATTTCAGCTGCTTTAATATCCATGGTTCCTCTTAAGCCTCTTTCTTGTTCAATGTTTCGATATTGTTATTTACACCGCGTTTTTTCATCGCATCTTCTAACCGAGCCAAACGCCCCGATACCGAAGAATCAATCCGTGTTGAGCCCACTGTAACGATCATGCCGCCCAGCAAGTCTGCGTTCAAAGACGCATCAATTAAAATTTTAGCCCCCGTCATTTCAGACAGTTCTTTGGCTAGTGCCTTTTCCTGTGTCGCGGTCAGCTATAAGCGCTTTCAACTGTTGCGACCATCTCACCGCGCATAGACGCTAATTGTTTTTGAATGCCTGTCAGAATTTCCGGTAACACAGACAAACGTCCGTTTTTGGAAACGACTTTTAAGAAATTCGTTGTTTCTGTTTGGAATTTACCTTTTTTAGCGACATCATCCAAAACCGCTAGGCGAGATGCGCTATCAATAGAGGCTGATTTTACAAAGAACAAAAAATCGTCCGATTCGCTAAGGACTGTTTGCAAGGATTCGAGATCCTTTTCAACCTTGCTCAAGGTCTTGTTTTCCTGCGCTAAATCAATCAACGCCAGCGCATAGCGCTTAGTAAGTTCTGATGAAACCGGTCCGCTCTTTGCCACAGATATACCTCTTCCTTTTGTATTCTTGACCGAGGGTTTACCACAGCAACGCGCCCATGACAAGAGTCTAAACCCGCAGATTGACTCATTTTTTCACCCCAGCAAGCGAATAATAAAATTACAACAAAGCCGAAATAAAACGAAAGGCTATAAGATGAATTGCATACACATACAGGCTATAGCGACCGCCCAATCGCAACACAAACCCCATAACCGATTGCAAAGGCATAGAAAATTGCACTGGGCGAAAGAAAAACAACATAACAAACAGCCCGAAAACCCCAAACATAAGCGACTGAACATAAGCATCCATCCCCGCAAACCCAGCCAGCGTACAAACAATATAACTAACGTAAGTCAGTCCCGCATATCCATATAGCAAACCATCCGTGATACGAGGATCTTCCGTGCGATGGCGCATCATATACCCCAACATCACAATCATGTAGCCCGCGCTGCCATACATCACAAAAAACCAAGACGGCAGCGCCAAAACTGCTAGCCCCACGCCGATCAGGATTGCCTTCACGCGACTAGATAAAACCTGCCCCATAACCCAATCCAGTGACCAGCGCGCCAAAGCCATCAGGAACAAAATATCCAAATACCACCAGCTATCATCGGTCAAAATATGAGACAACTGCACCGCAGCCCCCACACCCAATAGCAGCATAAGGTCTCCACGGCTGCGGGCATAGCCAATCAAGAACAACCATATCGGCGCAGATAAGCGCCCAATCAAGCGCAGCTCAACCACATCCGGCATAAAATATTGCCCAACATGGTCAATCACCATCAAAATCAGCGCCACAGTTTTCAGCACATCATAAGAGGTCACATAAGAGGAATATTTACTCATCACACTCATACCTCCAGCCTACCGAAAACAATGAACAAAGGATACGAGAAAAATCAATTGACATAGCGCAGGTATTAAGCAAGAAACAAAAGAAATTACTGACAACATGGTTTACAAACAACGCAAGTGCAAACACCATTATTGAATCCAGTATCGACACGCTATTGAATCATATCAATCCGGGACAGACTGTCGCCTTTAACGATCACTTTATCCATATGTCCTCTCGTCAAATCCCTCAACAAGGACAATTGGCTTTAGATATGTCAATCTACTAACCCTTTCGTTAAAAGAGTAATATCCTAACCTCCAAACATGCGCCGCCTACATAAAGCTTTGCGGGTCGATGTCTATGATGACGCGTACGGTTGAGGGGACTTTGATGGAATGCACCCACGCTAGAACGGTTTTTTGGATATTGACCTTCTTATCGGCGCGCACCAGCAGGCGAAAACGATAACGTCCGCGCAAACGCGCCATCGGCGCTGGCGCAGGGCCAAACGTCTGAACTTCGGCGACTTGCGGCGCGCACCGTCCCAGCGCTTTTGCCGTTTCCAAAGCTTGTTGCTCGTCCCGTCCTGTAACAATCACACCCACCAACCGCGCAAAAGGCGGCATAGCAGAGGACTCACGCTCAGCCAGTTCCGCTTGTAAGAATTCATCACGCGCCCCAGCGGCTAAAGCCTGAATGATGCGATGCTCAGCCATATACGTTTGCAGCATAACATGGCCTTGTTTTTCCTCACGCCCGGCGCGGCCTGCGACTTGGTGCAGCAATTGATAAACACGTTCACTGGCGCGGAGTTCCCCGCCTTGTAGCCCCAAATCCGCATCAACAACGCCAACCAAAGTCAAATTCGGGAAGTGATGCCCCTTTGCCACGATCTGCGTACCGATGATAATATCAACCTCGCCGCGGCGAATGGTTTCCAGCTTTTTACGTAGCTCGTCTTGATGCTCTGCCGTGTCACTGGCTAGCACCATCACCCGCGCATCGGGAAAGGCCGCACGCGCCTCTTCATCAATGCGCTCCACCCCGGGGCCACATGCAACCAAGCTATCTTCTGCACCACACGAAGGACAGTTTTTCGGCTCATTCACGCTAAAGCCGCAATGATGGCACTGCAAATACGCATGCGCGCCCGACATGGATTTATGCTCAACCAGCCACGCGGTGCAGCGTGGACATTCCATTCTATGACCGCAAGATCGGCACAATGTCAGCGGCGCATAGCCCCGCCTGTTTAAAAACAGCAACACTTGCTCGCCGCGTTCAATCGTCTCAGCAACGGCCTCACGCAGTGGCGAGGCAATGAACTGCCCGCTTTCCATTTTGTGCAGACGCAGGTCAACAATATCAATCTCTGGCATCGTTGCCCCACCATAACGCGCAGGCAGGATTAAATGCTCATAACGACCCTCCCACACATTATGCATGGTCTCAACCGAAGGCGTTGCAGACACCAGCACAACGGGGAAGCCGCCCAAATGCGCTCGCACCACCGCCATATCGCGCGCATGATAGCGCACGCCGTCTTCCTGCTTATAGGCTGGGTCATGTTCCTCATCGACGATGATCAGCCCCAAATCCTGATACGGCAACATCAAGGCCGATCGTGCTCCCACCACAACGCGGCTAGTCCCTTGCGCCACCCCGCGCCATGTCAAACGTCGCTGCGCTGTCGTCAGGCCAGAGTGCCACAACGCTGGATAACAGCCAAAGCGATGATAAAAACGCTGCAAAAACGCATTCGATAGCGCAATTTCGGGCAGCAATAATAAAACCTGCTTACCTTGCGCCAAAGCCTTCGCAATGGCCTCGAAATAGACCTCGGTTTTACCCGCGCCCGTCACACCATCTAGCAAATTCGCATGATACCGCCGCAGCAATTTGCTCGCACAAACGATCAGCGACGCCACGTTGATCGACGGATAATTCAGCCCCCGCACGGCTAAAGTCAGGATCTTTGCACGGCACGGGGTTATAAATCTGCACAGCCTCGACCAGCCCTTTATCCGCCAGCCCTTTCACGACGGACGCGCTGCACCCTGCGACCCCTGCAATGTCTGAAGCTTTGCGTATCTGCCATCCCCTAACACGTCCATGACGCTACGCCGCTGCGGGCTAAGTTTCATATCTCCCAGCTTATCTTGGCGCACCGTATCCGCGATTTTATAGCCCTGCATAGGCTTCGGTGCTTCCAGCCCCTGCGGCACGCTAACCGTCATTTTCAAAACCGACCCCAAAGGCGAAGCCGTATACCGCGCCGCCCACGCAATAAAGTCCCGATGCACTTTACGCATAGGCTTCGCGTCATAGCGATCTAATATATATTTAATTTTCTTCGGGTTCACATCCCCCGCAGGTGCGCCCCAGACAACACCCGTGACCTCGCGCCCGCCCAGCGGCACACACACATAATCACCCACATCAACCTGCAAATGATCGGGCACCCCATAATCATAAGCCTTATCAATCGGATACGGCACCAAAACCGCCATCACACGCGAAGGCGGTTTCTCAGACTTGTCAGGCACATGATTGCCTTTTTCTAACTCTTCATCTTGAAATAAACTATCCATCGCCGTATCTATAGGCTACAATTACACTTATGATTTTTAGACTTAACACGAAAGTTATACATTTATGAAATTTTTTGTCGATACCGCTGATATCCATGAAATCGAAGACCTTGCCGCAACGGGATTAATTGACGGCGTAACCACCAACCCATCCCTAGTCGCCAAAAGCGGACAAGAATTCGTGCCGCTTATCAAAGAAATCTGCAAGCTCGTCAGCGGCCCCGTCAGCGCCGAAGTCGCCGGAACAGACTATGAAACCATGCGCAAAGAGGCTGAAATTCTGCGCAATATCGCCAATAATGTCGCCATCAAAGTGCCGCTAACGCCTGCTGGCCTTCGCCTGTGTAAGGAATTATCACATGACGGCACACAAGTTAACGTCACATTATGTTTCTCTGCGGCGCAAGCTCTCCTCGCTGCCAAAGCAGGCGCGGCCTTTATCTCTCCATTCGTTGGGCGTTTGGATGATATCTCCGCTGACGGTATGGGACTGATCCAAGACATCAAAACGATCTACAAAAACTATCCGCAATTCAAAACTGAAATTCTAGTCGCATCAATCCGCAGCCCCGCTCATATCACAGAGGCCGCAAAAATCGGCGCAAATGTCATCACAGCGCCCGCCAGCGTGATTAAGCAGCTATACAAACATCCGTTAACAGACAAAGGCCTTGCCGCCTTTGTCGAGGATTGGAGCAAATCAGGCCAAAGTATTTTGTAAATCTACGCCATCAAATACGACCAAGGGCCGCATTATGCGGCCTTTTTCATTTTTAGGGATTCACCCGCAGTCCCAATTCATGCTAGAATCATCCAATAAACAGCTAACACCCAAGAAATTCTATGTCCGATCAAACATCCCAAGACGCCTCTGTCACCATCACAACGCAAGACGTTCTAGATTACCTGCATGATAACCCGAAATTCCTAAGCCAGCATCCTGAGGCCATAGATCTACTCAAAATGCCGACCATGCAAGCGGGCAAAGGTGTCGCCGATTTTCAGTCTTATATGATCGAGCGCCTCAAAGCCGATAAGGAAGAGGTCGAACAAACCGCGCGCGAGATCATCGCTAATGCGCGCTCGAACATGAACAATCAGCAACGCATCCACAGCGCTGTGCTACGCATTCTAGAGGCCACAACATTCGACGATTTCATCCAATGCCTAACCATGGATTTAGCCAGCATGATGGGCGTCGATATCAGCGCCCTGATTGTCGAGGCCGATGACGGCGACATCCCGCACATCCATAATTCCGGCATCCGCATCATGCCCTCAGGCACACTCAATAGCTGGATGGGCGATAAAAATGTCCTGATGCAAGAGAATATCAGCGGCATCGAGGCCATATACGGATCAGGCGCAACATTAATCCAATCACAAATTTTGCTGCGCATCGATGTATCCCTCAGCACGCCGCCTGCTATTTTAGCCTTCGGCAGTCGCGACCCCAATATGTTCAGCGCTGACCAAGCCACCGACCAGATTTTATTCCTTGCCCGCGTGATTGAAAGAGCATTTAGAACATGGCTGCATCTTCCACAAATGATGGCGTAAAACAGCACGCCATCCCCGCCCATATCATCGCCCTATGCGCTGATGATCTGGCGCAGCAATTGCACAAATGGCAAGATTACTTGCGCTACGAAAAGCGCGTATCCCCGCACACAATGCGCGCTTATTGCGCCGACATCACACACTTCGTCCGCTTTATGGTCGATCATATCGCGCCGCACCCTCCATCGCTACACTTGCTGACGCCAAAGTCCGTGACCTGCGCGCATGGCTATCGAAAAAAGCTTTGCAAGATAACAGCAACGCATCGCGCGCACGCTCTTTATCAGGATTAAAAAATTTGCTGCGCTGGATGGATAAAAACGGCATCGCTCATAATGCAGCAATTTCCGTTTTACACAGCCCCAAATTACCGCATAAACTCCCCCGCCCTTTGGAAAAGAACCAAGCCTTTACCGTACTGGACAGCGCCGATATTTTCACAAAACAAGACTGGATCGGCCTACGTAACAAAGCGCTTATGACGCTGCTGTACGGATGCGGCCTGCGGATTAATGAAGCCCTTTCCATGAATATCGGTGACATCCCACCGCGCGGCCACATGCTGCGCATCATTGGTAAGGGCGGCAAAGAACGTATCATCCCGATGCTAAATATCGTCCATGCTGCACTGGAAAGCTATATCAAAAAAATTCCCTTTGACGTCAGCTTGAATGAGCCACTATTTCGCGGCGTGCGCGGCGCCCGTCTCAGCCAAGGCGTCGCACAAAAAACCATGCGGGATATTCGTGTATCCTTGGGGCTACCTGAAACCGCCACCCCACACGCCCTGCGTCACAGCTTTGCCACGCATCTCTTACAAAACGGAGCCAACCTGCGCGAAATCCAAGAATTGCTTGGCCACGCCTCCCTCAGCACGACGCAGCGCTATACCGACCTCAACGCCGCCGAACTTATTAATATCTACAACAAAGCCCACCCCCGCGCATAAAAAACCGCCCCAACGGGACGGTTTTAAAATTCAGTATCGCAAGACAGCAAAAAATTAGCCGACGATCTCTTCAGGCTTAAAGAAATATTCGATTTCGATGTTTGCGTTTTCAAGGCTATCAGATCCGTGAACTGAGTTTTCACCAATGCTAAGCGCGTATTCTTTGCGAATTGTGCCAGCGTCAGCTTCTTCTGGGTTTGTTGCACCCATGACTTCGCGGTTTTTCAAAACTGCGTTTTCGCCTTCTAAAACTTGAACAACAACAGGTTCACTGCTCATAAATTCTGTTAGCTCGCCAAAGAAAGGGCGCTCTTTGTGAACAGCGTAAAAGCCCTCAGCTTGTGCTTGGCTCATATGGATACGCTTTTGTGCAACGATACGAAGACCAGCTTCTTCCAGTTTAGCGTTAATCGCACCTGTCAAGTTGCGGCGCGTTGCGTCAGGTTTAATAATAGAAAATGTACGCTCTAATGCCATTTTTAAAATCCTTATCTGTATATTATCCGTGGGTCAGGTGCGGACTTTATAAGCCCTGACGAATCATCATGCAACCAAAAATAAATTGACATAATTTCACAACCATCTAAAGTGCAATCCATGTAAGACACCAACACAAATCAAACCACAATAAAAAAAGCAATCAGCCCCGTAGAAAAAACCTGTCGTCTTTTGGCCGCATTTCTAGTCTCAGTAGTGATTCCCGCAACATACATCTACAAATCATATACGCAAGCCGAAGACAAATGTCACACCAGATAACCCGGCCACGTACGAAGAGGCCGAGAAGACAGCCTCCCCACCTCCTGCAGATCTAACATTAACAAGGGACTAACCCGCCAGAGCATTTTCAATCGCCGAGACCGCATCGTTGGCGGCTGCAGCATCAGGGCCGCCGGCTTGGGCCATATCGGGGCGACCGCCGCCGCCTTTACCGCCCAGCGCAGCCGATCCCACGCGCACCAAATCAACGGCGCTAACACGATCCGTCAAATCATCCGTCACGCCCACAACGATCGAGGCTTTACCGCCATCCGTTGACACCAGCACAACAACGCCCGATCCAATCTGCTTTTTCAAATCATCCGCCATCGGTTTTAAATCTTTCGCAGGAAAACCATCCAGCACTTTACCCGCAAATTTCATGCCTGCGATGTCTTTGACATCATCATTAGCACTGCCCGATGCGCCGCCGCCCATGGCGACTTGTTTACGCAGGTCAGAGACCTCTTTTTCCAGTTTCTTTTGCGTTTCCAGCAATGTTGACACACGGCTGACAAGCTCATTCGGGGAGGCCTTAATCGCGTTTGCTGCTTGTTTCAACAATGCTTCTTGCCCATCCAGATAAGAAAAAGCATCAGCCCCTGTTAAGGCCTCAATCCGGCGTACACCTGATGATAGTGCGCCCTCAGACACGATTTTTAGTAAACCGATATCACCCGTGCGCGCAACATGCGTCCCGCCGCACAGCTCAATCGAGAAACGCCGCTTTTTGCCCCAATTTGCAGCATGTTGCTCCGTTACAAAAACCTCTTTATCCGCCGAAACAATACCATCATTCGTACCCATCATCACAACGCGCACTTCATCGTCATATTTCTCACCGAACAAGGCCATTGCGCCGGCTTCACGCGCATCATCCAGCCCCATTATTTCAGTCACGACAGTGGTATTCGCACGAATTTGTGCATTCACAATATCCTCAACGCGGCGAATTTCATCGGCGCTCATCCCCTGATTATGAGAGATATCAAAACGTGTGCGCCCATCATCTTGCTGCGATCCTTTTTGTGCAACATGATCGCCTAACACTTGGCGCAAAGCCTCGTGCAGCAAATGCGTCGCCGAGTGATTAGCGCGAATTTTACTGCGGCGCTCATGATCAACATCCAAGGTAATGGCTGCACCTTTTGCAAGCGCACCCTCTTTCACATCAACGATATGAACATAAAGCTTACCCAGCTGTTTTTGCGTATCCGTTACTGTGGCACGCAAACCATCAGCAAAGATCACGCCCGTATCACCAACCTGACCGCCGCTTTCGCCATAAAATGGCGTTTGGTTAGTAATAACCGATCCCGTTTCACCCGTAGCAAGACTATCAACTAACGCGCCATCTTTGACAATCGCAAGCACCTCAGCCTGCCCGCTTTCCGCAGCATAGCCAACAAAATCCGTTGCACCATGCTGATCCAGCAAATCAAACCAAATTTTCTCATTCACCGCATCGCCAGAACCTTTCCACGCGGCGCGGGCTTTGGCTTTTTGCTCTTCCATGCAGGCATCGAAACCATCTGTATCCACGCTATAGCCTTGGCTACGCAGCGCGTCTTGGGTCAAATCCAATGGGAAGCCATAGGTATCATACAGCTTAAACGCGGTATCCCCAGATAGAGCATCGCCCTCATCCATATCCGCAGTCGCCTCATCCAGCAATTTCAAACCACGATCCAACGTCGTTTTAAAGCGCTTTTCTTCGGTTTCTAATGTTTGCTTAATCAAGCTTTCAGCGCGGTTAAGTTCAGGATATGATCCAGCCATTTGACGTTGCAATGTCGGGAACAGTCGATGCATCAAAGGCTCTTTCGCGCCAAGCAAATGCGCGTGACGCATACCGCGGCGCATAATGCGGCGCAGCACATAACCACGCCCTTCATTCGATGGCATCACACCATCAGCAATCAAAAACGATGCTGCGCGCAAGTGATCCGCAATCACGCGGTGCGACACCGACTGGTCGCCATCCGCATCAACGCCAGTTAAATCAGCAGTATGTTCGATAATGTCGCGGATCAAATCGATGCTGTAATTATCATTACTGCCATTTAATGTTGCAGCAATGCGCTCTAGCCCCATACCGGTATCAACGCTTTGCGCGGGCAGGTCAACGCGGGTATCGGCGTCAATTTGCTCATACTGCATAAAGACGTTATTCCAGATCTCGATAAAGCGGTCACCGTCTTCTTCAGGAGAGCCCGGAGGGCCGCCCCAGATATGATCGCCATGATCGTAGAAAATTTCCGTACAAGGCCCGCAAGGCCCCGTATCACCCATCTTCCAGAAATTATCATCTGTAGGGATGCGGATAATTTTGCTATCGTGAAAACCTGTGACTTTCTTCCAGATGTTAAAGGCTTCATCATCCGTATGATAAACCGTGACACATAATTTTTCAGGGTCTAAACCGAAGTTCTTACTAACCAGTTCCCAAGCAAAAGCAATCGCGTCCTCTTTAAAATAATCCCCGAACGAGAAATTCCCCAGCATTTCGAAAAACGTATGGTGGCGCGTGGTGTAGCCCACATTCTCAAGGTCATTATGCTTACCACCCGCACGCACACATTTTTGTGCGGTTGTCGCACGCTTATAATCGCGTGTTTCTTTGCCTGTAAACACATCCTTAAACTGGTTCATACCGGCATTTGTAAACATCAAAGTCGGATCATTATGTGGCACAAGCGAAGACGATGAAACGACCTCGTGCCCTTTGCTTTTGAAAAAGCCTAAAAATTCATTCCGTACGTCATTGACTGTTTTCATTTGCCTTATATCCTTTTATGCTTGGCGCATTAAATTTGAAAGACCATATAATATGCAAGAATTCGTAGCCTTAGCAAGCCATTTAGCAGATGAAGCCGGGAAAATCGCGCGGCAATATTTCCGAGCGGACTTTGATATCATCAGCAAAGCCGATACAACCCCCGTCACCATCGCCGACAAAACCATCGAAAAACACCTGCGCTCTATCCTTGCCGACCAGCGTCCTGACGACACAATCTTGGGCGAGGAACTCGACAACACCACAGGATCAAGCGGCTATACATGGATCATCGACCCAATCGACGGCACGCAATCCTTTATCATGGGACGCCCGACATTCGGCACGCTGATCGCCCTATGGCAGGGAGACACACCCCTGATCGGCATCATCGACCAACCCATCAGCAACGAGCGCTGGATCGGCGTATCTGGTCAGCCAACCACATTCAACAGCGCCCCTGTCACAACGCGCCCGTGCAAAACATTAGACGAAGCCATCGCAACCAGCACCACACCAGCCATGTTTACAGGCAAAAACGAAGGTATCCACAACAAATTCATGCCGCACTGCAAATACGGATGGGGCGGCGATTGCTACAGCTATGGCTTGCTAGCCAGCGGTTTTATTGACCTTGTAATCGAATCAGACCTCAAACCTCACGACTTCGCACCGCTTTTACCAATCATACAAGGAGCTGGAGGCCATATTTGCGATTTCCAAGGCAATCCCATTACGCTAAAATCAAGCGGTGATGTGGTGGCTGTGGGAGACAAAACATTGTGGCCCAGTGTTCAAGAAAAAATAAATGAACATTTAAAAAACTAAACACGTATATCACTGACTCGTTTTCAATCACTGCGCATAGAAAAACAAAAAAGGGATAGATACTCGTGCAATATTGGCTTGCAAAATCAGAACCAAATAAATGGTCATGGGAAGACCACACCAAAGTCAGCGTTGAACCTTGGGATGGCGTCCGTAATTATCAGGCATCCAACAACATGAAAGCCATGCGTAATGGCGACCTAGCGTTCTTTTATCATTCAAATATCGGCAAAGAAATCGTCGGCATCATGGAAGTCGTCCGCGAATATTACCCCGACCCTAGCGATGAAAAAGGCCGCTTCGGCATGGTCGATTTCAAAGCCGTCCGCACCCTACGCACGCCCATAACACTGCAACAAATTAAGCAGCATCCTATTTTGCAAAACATGGCCATTGTCAAACAATCCCGCCTATCTGTTTGCCCGGTCTCCAGCGAGGAATGGCAAATCATCTGCAACCTTGGCAGTCAGTAAACCTTTCGCCAGCAGCACTCTTTCCGCAATACTGCTTCATAAGCACCCCAACAGGCTGCACGCATATGAAGCCTATACATCCGCCCATCAAATAAACATAAATATGCAACTATAAAGCGGTTGCAAATATTTTTCCGTAACGCTAAAAGCAGAGTCGTAAACGCGCTCCTGAGAACGGCACGTATACGCGCAGGCCACAGACCTGCAACAACGGTTTAGAAAATTATTTTATAAAAACAACGTATTTTATAGCACACGGAGCAAACCTTGAAATACATCTCGACTTCAAAACCATAATTTAACATAATTTTCTTGACCGTCCCGTCAGGTTATGGAATAAATATTTTAAAATTTTCCATATAACAAAAATCTTAATCAGGGAACGGTAACAAAAACATGGGAACAATTACAACGGATCGTCAGATCGTTAGAACCGAAACAACAGAAACACGCTTATATAATCTAGGAACATCAAACGGTACAGAAACAAGTGGCATATTCATGTTTGCCGCCAATGACCGAAGATACTTGGACAAACATGGGCAAATTGACTTTCAAAAACTATTCTTAACAAATCCCGAGACAGGGAACCTATTCACGACCCCAGAAGAAATCGAACAGCACATGGCCAATGGCTATGTCAGCAAATGGGCAGAACTCGACGATAAAACCCGCACACCTATCACACACACTATTCTTGCAACCAGCAGCCCGGATAAGTTGCTTGAAACCCGCGCCATCATCAAATTTTATGACATGAAGCTAAAACTAGCTAATCAAGCTATGGGCTTCACCCCCGAAGATTCAAAAGAAGAGCAAGCCAATGGCGGAGAAATCGTCATTGATAAAATTATTCGCAGTATTATTGATGAAATGGCTGAACTTAGCCCTTCACAAATAAAAACCATACAAGCAACCCTTGGTGTTGAAAATTTTGATTCAACAGTAGCCATGTCAAACGATGTCAGCCTCATGTTTGACCCTCAACTCATGGACACCAGAGTTTGGGACGAATTCAGAAACAGTGAAGACCTCCTTATCCGAGAAGTTTTTCAAAACAATCATGACATCCCCGGAAAACGCACACGGGAGCTTAGCAAAGCTGTAGGCGGCGCACCTAACCTGTACAGACTTTTGAAAAAAGCCGGAGAAGAATTAACCAGTAAAGGCATTCAATTTAACGATAAAATTTCATCTGGACTTTGGCTACACGTCCGCCCTCTAGAAGCTGGCAAAACCAACTTGCCTGATGCCGGAATATGCATCTACCAACAGCTCAACAACATTTCCATTTTGGACATCAGCGAAGAACTCTTACAAAAATACGAACAAGAAAACTATCCCTTCGCCATGGATGAAGTCGAAATCCCCAGCACACGCGTCGGACACAAGAATAAAGACGGTAACCCCCTGGTCTTATCCAACATTCGTACCGACGACCCTGACTATATAAGCGAAGGCGGACACCCTGTGGGACAAATGATTCACGCTCTATTCAGTGAAGAATTCCTAAATGTAGCCCGTTTAGAAGAACCTCAAAACTGGGACCCCATAACACGACCTGAAAAATCCACCATTTTAGTCGTGGGCGGATCAGATACACATGTCAAAAAACTACGAAAAGAATTAAAAAAAGCTAACCCAAACAAACCTGTCAAAATACAGTATATACGGTCTCTAGATCTGATAAGAAGCAGCTCCACACTAGAAGAACTTGCAAACAAAAGTGATGCTATTGTTATCCCAACAATGGATTACAGCCGCATGACACCAGAAGAAACATTAGCATGGAAGTCTTCTCGCGAATTTGTATACGCATATCGTTTGGCCTTAGAAGGCAAAGGTTCCAACGCAATGAGCGGTTGCCCTATCTTCATCACGCCAGAAGCAGAAAAAGAAGTCGCCTATCATGGCACATTCTTCAACCAAGGAAGCTCCGCAACAAAAGTCGATAAAGTCGTCCATTTTTATGATGGACAAGCCGCTAGCTTGGAACGTGCATTATCGGATAGAAATTGGGACCCAGAAGATTACAAATCTAAAAACAAACGCACCCATTTCGAATATGATTTCTTAACCGAACAAGATATTGCTAGCAAACTAGACATCAACACTCTAGATGAATTAGGCCCGGTCGTTTCCGTTCTTGGCGGCGCCACAACCGAAGAATCACAAGCCTTAACCCAAGCCGAAAATTTTGCTTATGAATGCGCTAGAAAAGGCATCACCATCGCCCACGGCGGCGGCACAAGCGGCGTCATGGGAGCCTTCATCAAAGGTGGCATACGCGCCTATATGGAAGGATACCGTGGCTTCAAACAAGTCGGAGTTCGCACGCCTATCGTATCCTCAGCAGAAGGATCAATCAAAAAATACCTACGCGAATTGGTCAAAGACATTAACAACGAGCAAGGCACGTCCTATACAATTGATGACATCATTTCGAGCGGAAATGTCGACAGCGATAACTTCGCATTACTTGACGACCATTTCCACATTTTAGAAAAAAATGCCTTTGGGACACGTCAAGATTTGGTTCTCGCCCTAGGCGATTACCATGTTGTTTTCCCTGGCGCATCAGGGTCAGCTTACGAAAATGTACACAACAACCTAAACACGGCGCTCATTAGCTTACGCGGCAAGGGCATTTACGAAGGAACAGAACGTGCCAAGCACACCCCTACGCCAACACACATCATAAACATCGAAAACCCACTCGATATGAAAAAAGCGTTTTGGGACGCCCTTATCAATACAAAAACCGAGGCAGAACGCCAAATTTTACAACAAAGCAGCGTCAACAATGCTAGTGATGCTCTAACGGATATATCAACCCATATCACCCTAACCGGCAAAACGCGCCGCTATATCTGGCATAAAAGCGATGTATCCAATAACAACAACAATGATCTTCCAGCACTTCAGATGGCTTAAATATAAAAAGATCAAAAAAGCATCTTAGGGCGATTTTTATAAAATCGCCCTTTTCTTATGGAATTATGCGCTATATACTAACTTCAGTAGACATGTGATTCTATATATAACCCTATTTTTCAAACCTGCCTTATGCGGCTAAAATCTTTTTACGCGAAAACAATGACAGAAGCGATGCAAATGGTACGCGATACACTCGGCGAGGATGCGTGATTGTTGCTACGCGCGAAGAACGTGGCGGCAATATCCACGTCACAGCTGCGATTGAGCCTCACTTTGAGATCTCAAAACCGGAACCAGCGCCGCCGACGATAGCTGGCTTCAATATGACGAGGAAGACGAAGAAAACGCCGTCGCCGAAGAAATCACCGAATCCATGCTGCGCCACAATGTGCCCGAAGACATCATGGACAACATTATATCGTGCGCAACCGTGGTTGGCATTGACGACCCTGGCGCAGCGCTTATCGCAGCAATCGATCACCTATTTACATTTAAACCTTTGCCATTAAAACCATCCAGCAAAGCCCATATGCTTGTTGGCTTGCCGGGATCTGGCAAAACACTCGCCGCCGCCAAACTAGCAACCCGCAGCACCATGCGCGGCATGAAAGTCGGCGTTATATCCTGCGACACCGTGCGCGCTGGCGGCGTGGAACAGCTCAGCGCTTTTACTAATCTCCTCAAAGCTGACCTTGTCCGCGCTAATGATCCAGCTCAACTCAAAGCCGCAATACAGCGTTTAAGCCATTGCGACCAAATCATTATCGACACACCAGGCATCAACCCGTTCGATAAAGAAGACATCCGCACGCTCGCCCGTCTAATGAACGCAGGCGACATTCAGGCGCATTTAACTTTACAAGCCGGCACCGACACCGAGGAATGCAGCGAAATAGGCCGCGCCTTTTCCACGCTTGGCGTCGAAAGCATGGTCACCAGCCGCATTGACATCGCCCGCAGACTAGGCGGAGTGCTAGCCGCCGCGCATCACGGCAACCTCACCCTGTGCGAGGCCAGCAACACCCCCAAAGTCGCCAACGGCTTTACCGACTTAACCCCAAAAACACTGGCTCGCTTATTGATGCCGCGTGCTTTTCGTGGACAACCACTACAAAAATCGCATAAAATGAAACAAAGACAGCATTAAATCCCACCGCAGGATGCCTCAGGATCGCAAAGACATGAACGATATAAAAATGAAAGACACCACAAAAACAGCGCCTCCGACCTTTAGACGGGGCCACAATATTATTGCTGTCGCCAGCGGTAAGGGCGGTGTTGGCAAAACATGGTTTTCGATCACTATGGCGCATGGCCTTGCCAAAATGGGTAAAAAAGTCTTGTTATTTGATGGTGATTTGGGCCTTGCCAACGTTGATGTCCAATTAGGTCTCATGCCAAAACGTGACCTGAATGACGTGATCCGTGGCCGCTTAGGCATTGATAAAGTCATCCAAACTTACGAAGACGGCGGATTTGATATTATCGCTGGACGATCAGGACAAGCCTCACTTTCCGCCCTGCCAAGCCAGCGTCTTGCGATCTTACGTGATCAATTACTGGACGTCGCCGAACGCTATGACGTTGTTATTTGCGACTTGGGCGCGGGCGTTGACCGCACGGTGCGCACATTCGCCGCTGCTGCAACCCGTACTGTGCTTATCACAACGGACGAGCCAACATCACTCACCGATGCCTATGCCTTTATCAAATTAGGCAACGCGGCGGGCATGTCCAAAAATGTCAGCGTGGTCGTTAACATGGCCTCCAGCGTTAGCGAGGGCGAAAAAACGTATAAAACGCTACTTAAAGCTTGCGAAAACTTCTTACGCTTAACGCCGCCATTAGCAGGCATGGTTCGCGTCGACCCCAAGGTCAAAGAAACAATCCGCCATCAAACGCCACTGCTAACCCGTGCACCGAATACACAAGCGGCCGAGGATATTGAAAAAATCATCACCTTTGTTGACCGTTACCTAAGCGAAGCGCAAAAAGCCGCCACCAGCCGATAGGCATGCGGTCATGACGGACATCCCCCGCGACACATCTCACCCCGTCAGCAAAGCCAGCTCACACGCCCCGACACCACGCGGAGACAATAAGTCCGATCTATCCATCATCCCGGACAAAGAAACACGAAAGACCCTCAAGCGGATAGAACAACGCCAAGCCGCTGAGCGCAGCAATGCCGACAAAGCCCCCGCAAAAGACCAAACTGTAGAAGCCCGCGTAACAAAACACAGTTCCGAAAACCCGCGCGACTACACCGTCAAAACACCAGACGGTGAAATAACTCTACGCAGTGAAACAACACCACCTCAACGCCCACCTGTCGATCAAGCCATCACCATCCGCGTATCAACGCAGCAAAACCGCTCATCAAATGCCGCGACCACGGCAGAGAACAAAGATCCGCAGCCCGTTACCATTACTTTATCAAGCTCCCACCAAACCGCGCCGTCACAGCAAACGGAAACGCGCCCTTTACCAGACACCGTCCACGTTCAGCTCCAGCCGCTATTACCTAACGCACCGCCACCTCTGCAACAATCATCAATCCAACAAGACTTGCCTGCCCCCATCACCGTTACATTGCAAAGCGCCGCAACAACAGTGCTAACTGATTTAGAAAACACACTAACGAACCCGATCGTCAGCAATACAACCCTAGCCAAGATCAAAGCCATCATGCCAATGATGCACCATTTAAACGCGCAGCATTCTGTATTAAAACCAGCTTTATTCGACAACATTATCCAGCAAACATCTGCAACAGCGGCGATCCAACCAATACAAACAACAACGCTAAAACCACTCACCACGCCACTCACACCACCGTTATCACAACCAGCAGCCCAAACGCTAACGCCAGCATTAACCAACCAAGCCACGCCGCAAATCGCTGCCTTACAAGACGCAATCTTGAACACCGCAGAGCTAACAACGGCTCAGGTCAAGCTCTCACCCGATCCACAAACCATCACATCACACGACATCCTAAGCAAACCAGTCAAAGCAGGTGATGCTATACTCATCACGCAATCACCACAAAGCGCGACCAAAATAACAACCCAGCCAGACATACACACTTATCAAAGCCCCTATAGCCTGCAATCAGCGCTCTTAGGGGATAGCTTCCTTTTGCCCGATACCTTACAGAACCTAACTGCCATAGCAGATAACAGCCTTATCACACTCACACCAATCACCCACAACAAAGACAGCAACGCGCACCCTGCCGCTGTCACACTGCCTCCTGTGCCTACTGGCATGAACGCGGCATCCATTTGGGGGCCACTGCTCTTCCAAGCCCAACCGTGGGACAATCTGCAAAACCTGCATCAAGCGCTCATACAAGCCGCCCCGCAGCAAGCCAGCGCCTTATCCGCGCTCACCCCATCAACATCATCCATCCAAACCATGATCCCCGCCGCGCTCTTTTTCCTCAGCGCTATTAAAGGCGGCGATATCAGCGAATGGTTAGGCGAAAAAACCATAGAAGCCCTGCAAAAATCAGGCAAATCCGACGCCTTAAATAAACTCACCGGAGAAAGCGATGCCCTCCACCGCATGAGCCGCGAGCCAAGCGGAGAATGGCGCACCTATGCCCTGCCCCTACGCCATCACGAGGAATTCCACAAAATCCTGCTCCATACCCGCGAAGAAGAAACCACAGACGACCAAAAACAATCCAAAGGCAAATTCACGCGGTTCTTATTTGATTTATCACTCGATCATATCGGCGACATCCAGCTTGATGGGCTATTCAGCGGGCAGCGCTTGATCTTATGCTCCGTACCCAAAGCCCATTCAGCAAAGCCAGCCGTCAGGAAATGCAGCGCCTGTATGCAAAGGCCATCGGCCAAACCCAAATCTATGGCGACCTAAATTTCCAAACCCAAGCCGATCACTGGGTCACGATCTCCTCAGACTCCAAAACCAGCATCACACACGAAGCGTAATTAAATACCTATACTTAAGGTTGATACGCAACTTTAAATCAACTCAACAAAATTTTAAGCTTGATTTCCCTCTTAAATGATTATTTAATGCATAATAATACATTAAATAATTAAAGTTTGTAAAAACATGCAAAAAACCCACGCATTAACCCTGCGTTAATATTGATATGGTTTATTGCATATAAACAAACCATAAATCTGAGTAAAAAATATGGCTAAAGACGGAAAATCAGGATTAAAAAAACAACGGGGCATCCTCCAAAATCCGTTCAATTTCTATGGCAGCGCCAAGGGCCCTGACGCGGAACGCATCCAACAAGACGCACAACGCATCCAAAGTGATGCGGAGAAATTTGCACGCAACTTAACCAAACAAGCGACATCCTTAGATGATAACGATATCGCCAGCTATGGTATGGTTCAACTTGGCCCTATTAAAACAATTGAAGCCATCATACGCAAAGTCGTCAATGATTATAATGGCGATTTCAGCAAAGTCGCTGATGGCTGTCGTTTACAAATTTTGACAAACGAAGCAAAAGACGATGAAAGAATATGCGAGCTGCTTACCCGTGAATACGGATATGCGCAAAAAAATATAACCCCGGCACCACCAAACGCAAAGATAGCTTCAAATTCAACAACAAGGTACGCTACCGCGCCCAAAGTAACGACGATGAAGAACAAGAGCTCATAGATTTTAAAGATCACGTCACAAAACCAAAAAATGGGGCTGGATGGGGACTATGGTTAAATTAGAAGCCAACATTGGCAAAGGATATTACGTCCCCTTTGAAATCCAAATTTTCCCAAAAGCCATGAAAGAGGCCTACAATGAGTCTCATAAGCTTTACAGCACAATCAAAAGCGATATCGAAGACTGGGAAAAATATTGTGAGATCCACGATAATATAAAAACAAGCCAGGATCTGGAACGTGCAATTAACGAACATCCAGAGTTCTTTAACCCGCAATACAAACACTTCCGAAACGAATCCAGCGAAAAGACGGATATCGTCACATTCTTTAGCTTTATTCGCCATCAAGCACCCTATAACGTATCCCAAACCCATAACCAAAAAGTTCTGGACACACTACAGCAGATCATGGACATCCATTACAACGCTGCAAAATCTTGCGGCCTATTAGATACAAAACGATTCCGAGAATCAGGCAATCAATTCCCACGTTTAGAAGATGCCGATGCCAGCGTAAAAGAAATCGAAATCGAACCTTTGGAAGGTTACGAACAAATGAAACAAGATCGTTTATTAGAACAAACGCAGGAACATGAATTAGAAGAAGCGCGCAAGACTCTAGGGGACGAAACATTTGAAGGCTTATCACACCCACTTTCTGACTACACAGACGAAGAGATCATAGCAACCGCAAAACAAAAACAAGAACAAGACGCCCAAACTAGAGGGAGCCTGAACACAGACAACAGCACCCCCGTTAATCCATCGTATGGATAATATGCTTAAATAAGGAACGCCCAGATAAATATCTAGGCGTTCTTTTTTATACCAACTTTCGATAGGACAATTACGAATTACCCAGTGCGGATAGCACCATAATCATTTGGCGGCCTTCTAATTTTGGGTGAAGGTCAGTTTTACCGACATCGGACAATTCCTCTTGCATGCGTTTTAGCAAATCAAGGCCGATATCTTGGTGAGCCATCTCACGACCGCGGAAACGCATGGTCACTTTGACCTTATCACCATTTTCAAGGAAGCGGCGCGCATTGCGCATTTTGACTTCGTAGTCATGCTTTTCAATGCCAGGGCGGATTTTAACTTCTTTAACGTCAGTGACTTTTTGCTTTTTACGCGCTTCCGATGCTTTTTTCTGCTGTTCGTACTTATACTTCCCGTAATCCAGGATCTTACAAACCGGAGGCTTCGCATTCGGGGAGACCTCAACTAAATCCAAACCTGCAGCCTCAGCCAAAACCAAAGCATCCTGCACGGACATCACTCCAGCCATCTCTCCATCAGCGCCTACAACGCGAATTTCATCAGCACGGATATTTTCATTAATGCGGGGACCATCGTCTTTGCGTGGTCTCATAGGTGGTCTAGAAATAGTAGTCTCTCCTTATATTATTAAAACATCGCCAGCCTAGCATATTTTTATCAGACTGAACACCGTATTAATACGAGGGTTTCACGCAGGATGCAAGGGGGATAAGCAGTATTAGAAATCTAAACCAGGAATACTGACACTCACAGCACTTTGAACCGACACAGGAGCTGTCGTCGCCTCCACAGCACTCGTAACTGCCGCTGCTGCGTTAAGCTCATCACTCAAAAAAGATGACATAACCCCATGAAGCAAACCACCGTCACCCTGCAGCCCCAAATGATACGGCAACCATTCTGTATAAGGCGTAATTTTATGTATCCAAGCCTGAGCCATAACATTACTGGTATCATGAAAAATCAAAAGCCAAGTGGGATCAAAAACCAATGATGCAGAAATAGCCAGCGGAAAAGACCATAAGGCCACCTTCGCAGCCATACCGAATGCCTTACGCACAAACCCTTTCTCGGACTTTTTATCTTCTTCAGCCATTATTTATAAAACTTTAGTATTTTTCTCTTGATATTGAGAATGATTATCACTATCGTGCCCTTACAGTCAATCATTAATAAGAATTATTCTCAATTAGAGGTGCGCTATGAAAAATATAAAAAAATCCAAAACAGGCCTTGCTAAAGTTCTTACAGGAGCATTCCTAACCGCCGCACTTTCTAGCCAAGCTATCGCTCAAGATAAAATCATAAACTTCACATATAAAACGAATGGCTACAGCGGCCCTGTCAATTGCGATTTAATACAGCAAGCAAAACGTAATGAACCATTCCCAGGTGAAGGCACATGCCAATTCTTTTCTGAAGTTGATAAAATTACAAAAGGAACCGTGTATACATGTCCAGCAAACCGCAATGGCTATGACACGGATGTCCTACAAGGAATGTTTGCTCATTCACGCGATGCTCATGGAAACGGCATCTATACAAGCGTTAATTACGACATGAACATACTACGTGGAGCAGGTTATTCAGAGAAAGACGCCTTAAAAACATTACAAGGAACAGTCATCAAACCTAAAATGGAAATTTATTATCTAGGCGTTTATAAAAAAAGACTTGAAAAGGCAGGGATGAACGACGAACAAATTCACCAAGCCCTTGTTGCCGCAAAAGAAAAAACTGGATGGAAAATGTCTCTCGATCGTTTACCGGATGGAACATACCGCGCACTATATGATGCCGGAGAAGATGCTCGCCAACAATGTTTAGCAACATACCCAGAACTAGCCCAGTAAACCCCAAAATTAAAAGCCAAAGTGCAATGACAACACGCACTGATTTATACAAAGCCCTTTCTCATCTTGAAAATCTGGTCTCTTCACCACGTTTTCAAGACTTTGCACAATCATACAATGATGATTGCTGCCACCATCAACACCATCATGATGATCAACACCATCATCACGATGACCATCAACACGACCATCACGATGATCAACACCACCATCACGCTGATCACACATCCAATAATATATTAAACGACATCAAAGCATTTAAAGATGATAACGGCTACGAGGCAAAACACGCCCCTATTCTTTTCATGATGCAAGAGTTACTAAAAAATCAGATTAAAGCCCTCAATAAAACGACGGTCTTTAAACTAAAAGATCCGGCTGTTATCCAATATCGCACAGCTTTAATCCAGTCACTAGCCGCACTGGAAGACAGTATTCCAGATCCTAAAACTTTTAAAAAAGATCTAAAGGAACAACATAAGGCCAAACGCTTGAACATTTTATACGCACTGCAGCGGCAGAACAGCACTCAACGTTCGAAAAACGCAAAAAAATCATGAGGAAAAACAGGCACAAAAACCAGAAGAACAGCGCGTTCCGTTTAATGAATCTTTTGCCCTTAAAAATCCAGATACACAACTAGCCAGAAAATATCTAGCTGCAACAAATGGTTTCAAACGGTGGTTAGACGGATATGATGAAGATCACAATAACGTGATCAAAGCAATTCAAAAAACACAGAATTATCTGAATTCAACCCATTTAAAATGATTGCAGATCGGGCGGAACACACCCTAGAAGATATCTGGGAAAACAAAATAGCCTCAGCCATTTTAATCAAAATTGCCTATGATACACTTATTTTCATCAATCAAATGGCTGGCACACATCAATTTGTTCAACAAGTTGCTAAACAAGACGCCGACACTGTAGACCAAAGTACCGTTCATGATATCATGATCCCTGGTCTTGATGATATCCCTGAACCGGAGAACCCTGACAGCCCAGTTCAACAAATTAACGCCTCAATGGATAGCAGCAATCTGTCCAATCTTGCTGATTGCACGACAAGCGTCGATCCTCATACAAATATAATCGGTGCCGTCGTAAAATACACAGTACCAGATCAATGCCTAACCATTAAAGAAGCCGCACAAGGGTGGTTTGAAATTTCAACAGGGTCCATGAATGCAACGCAAGAGGCACAGCACAAAATCATCAGCACAGCACTACAGAAAGATACGCCTTTTTACACCACGTATGTTCAGCAACATGAAGTCGCAAAAAGCACCTTAAATAATCTAGCCTTTGCAGACAATCAACTCCATATTATCTTACTCTTCGCGGGAGCCATTGCCGCGTTCACACCCGCGATAAAATATGGGTTTCAACATATTCCCAAATACACAAAAGCACTAAAACAAAGCAGTGTTAACAATTATCATAAACTAAAACAAGCGCCCTACAAGCATAGCTTTGATCTTGCTACCTCTATGCCAAGTCTTGCTGCCATAGGGGCTGCGGGGTACGGATTATCAACTGGTGAATTCAGCTGGACCATGATGACTGCCGCAGTTGTTGGGGCTTTAGCAGGCAAAGCCATAACAAGAAAAACAACACAATGGCGCGACAATAAAAAAACTGTCATGGAGCTCAATGAAGGCTTACTCGATTTGTTTGACGGAAACGTTGAAAATTTACCCAAAACATCATTAGACAAGAAGAAAAAACATTACGTACGAAATACACTAGGCCTTACTGCACTTACCTACGCAGGAATAATAACGGCCAACAATACTGGTCTTATTAACGATCAGTCACCCGACTGGCTATTAACCGTATCCGATTACGCTGCAATAGGATTCGCCAATGCAAGCGCTGTCTTAACAGCACTGGTATACGACCGCTTCGAAGACATAGCCTACCACCAAGTTTTTTTCGGCTCTGGATTTGGTTTAACCTTTGCTACAATAGCAGGCGGCATCACATCATATAGCCTAGCCAAAAACCATGGCTCTAACGTAGGCAAAAAATTAAAAATACATTTAACCGCGCCAGCGACTTTATCAACAAAAAGAAAAAGCACTAACATTAACAGCTGGATTAGCATTCTCTGGCGCGGCATACGCGCCAAATCACGATACACTATCTCACGATATCACACCTAATACGGTGCCTTTGCCTCATCAGCCAGAGCCGATAGTGCTTCATCTAGAGGAACAACCGACTGCGCTTTTGAACCTAGACGACGAATGGCCACAGTTCGATTTTCGCGCTCTCGCTCACCAACCACAAACAGGGCCGGAACTTTCTTAACCGAATGTTCGCGGACTTTGTAATTGATTTTCTCGTTACGCGTATCGATTTCCGCACGGATACCCAACGCTTGTAATTGATCGCAGACTTCTTGCGCGTAATCATCAAACTCCGACACAATCGGCGCAACAACGCACTGTACAGGCGCCAGCCACAGCGGCAACTTACCCGCGTAGCTTTCGATCAAAATACCGATAAAGCGCTCAATCGATCCTAAAATTGCACGGTGCAGCATAACAGGACGGTGCTTTTGACCATCTTCACCGATATAAACCGCGTCCAAACGCTCTGGCAAGTTAAAGTCCAATTGCAACGTTGCACAGCCCCATTCACGACCGATCGCATCACGAATAATAAAGCCAAGTTTCGGCCCATAAAACGCGCCGTCGCCTTCGCAAATTTCGTATTCCATACCGATCGCATCCATCGCATCCATAAGGCCTTTTTCAGCCTTGTCCCATAGCTCGTCAGAGCCAATGCGCTCTTCAGGACGTGTCTCCAGAGTCACTTTGAAATCATTAAACCCAAGATCTTTGTAAATAGCCTTGGTCAACTCACAAAATTCGATACTTTCGGACAAGATCTGATCTTCACGGCAGAAAATATGGGCATCATCTTGCGTAAACTGGCGCACACGCATCAACCCGTGAAGCGCGCCATGAGCTTCGTTACGGTGACAGCAACCAAATTCAGCCATACGAATAGGCAAATCTTTGTAAGACTTAATACCTTGCTTGAAAATCTGCACGTGTGCGGGGCAGTTCATCGGCTTCAGCGCCAAGAATTCTTTTGGCTCTTCCTTGAAAATCGGACCATCTTCTTCTGTATTGGGCACAACATCAGGCACCACGAACATATCTTCGCGGTATTTCTGCCAGTGGCCTGATTGCTCCCAGAATTTAGAGTGCATCAATTGCGGCGTTTTGACCTCTTGGTAGCCGGCATTATTCAAACGGCGGCGCATATATTGCTCAATCTGTTGCCAGATCAAATAACCTTTAGCATGCCAAAAGACAGAACCTTGAGCCTCGGACTGCAGATGGAATAAATCCATTTCCGCACCCAATTTACGGTGGTCGCGTTTTTCGGCTTCTTCCAGCTGCGTTAGATAGGCTTTAAGCTCTTTATCATCACGCCAAGCCGTGCCGTAAATACGGGTAAGCATTGCATTGTCGCTGTTACCGCGCCAGTACGCGCCCGCGACTTTGAGCAATTTAAAGGCCGTGCCAACATGCTTAACCGAGGGCATATGCGGGCCGCGACATAGATCCAGCCAGTCACCCTGACGGTAAATTTTGATATCTTCACTTTCAGGCAAATCGCGGATCAATTCGGCTTTGTACATTTCGCCTTTGTCAGTGAAATATTGAATAGCCTCATTACGATCCCAAACCTCACGTTCAAAGGCAGCGCCGCGCTCAACAATTTTGCGCATTTCTTTTTCGATCACTTCTAAATCTTCGCTGGAAAATGGTTCATTACGGGCAAAATCATAAAAGAAACCATTTTCAATGTTCGGACCGATTGTGACCTGAGTACCAGGGAATAGTTTTTGAACGGCCTCGGCCATGACGTGTGCGCAATCATGACGGATAAGCTCTAGCGCTTCGTTTTCTTTACGGGTCACAAGAGAAATTTCGGCATCCTGCATAATCGGCAAAGACAAATCCGATAAAGCGCCATTAATATAAATCGCCAAAGCAGCTTTAGCCAAAGATTTAGAAATACTTTCAGCAATATCTGCACCTGTTACGCCTGCCGTATAGGTTCGCACTGCTCCATCAGGTAAAGTGATGTTGATTTGTTGCTGTGCTACGGCAGAATTGCTCATGATTTCCTCTTTGTTTAATAAACTGAAATAAAACTAAAAACGAAGACTAGCGCTCATTCATTGCGTTATCAAGCGTTTTAATAAACGGCTTCATCAAATATTGCAGCACCGTCTTTTTACCAGTCAAAATATCAACTTGTGCGACCATGCCCGGCACGATTGGTAAAACTTGCCCTTTACGTTTTAGCTCGCGCTCTTCGGTGCGCAAGCGAACGCGATAAAAGCTTTCGCCTTGTTCATTGGTGATACTGTCAGCAGAAATATCCAAGACATCACCACGCAAACCGCCATAGATTGAAAAATCATACGCCGTAATTTTCACAACAGCCTTTTGCCCTGGATAGATAAACGCCCGATCCGATGGCTTAATCTGAGCCTCGACAATTAATTGGTCATCTTTGGGCACGATCCGTACTAAATCCTCACCCGCGCGGACAACGCCGCCGACACTGTTAACGGTAATATCCTGCACGATACCATTAACCGGAGAGCGCAATTCCGTGCGTGTTTTACGCTCCGTCAGCGCGGATAAACGCTCTTTCAATTCATTCATCTCCGCCAGCTTCACAGCCAATTGTTCCTGCGCTTTGGCTTTGGCGGTTGTATCTGCCTCACGCAGGCGCGCCCGCACTTCATTCGCAGCAGAATTCGCACGCGGCAGCCCTGCCCGCGCAGCGTTTAGCTCTGCTTGTTTTTCTTTGATCGTACGCTCTAGCTGCATCAATTCAAGCTGCGGAGCCGCCCCACGCTCCACCAGCGGCGCAATCACATCACGTTCATCCTGCTGTAATTTTAAAACGCCCTCTAAATCACGAATACGGGTTTGAAGCTCAGAGATTTCTTGCTGACGTTGATTGAGCTGCTGACGCAAGATATCTTTTTGCCCCTGCAACTGACGGCGATTAGCGCGAAAGCTATTCATTTCTTCGACCACACTGGTTGGCGCGCCTTTTAAGACTTCGGCTGGAAACGTCACTTCATTCTTGCCTGAGGCCTCCGCTTGCAAACGTGTCACCAAAGCCAGCAACCCCAAATAACGCGTCTGGTTAGCTCCCAAATCTGATGAAGCCTCTACATCGCTAAGCCGCATCAACACTTGCCCTGCCTTAACGCTATCGCCCTCTTTAACCAGAAATTCGTCAACGATCCCCGCATCCAGACTTTGCACGGATTGAACCTCGGACGAGGGCACAACCTTACCCATGCCGCGCGTAACCTCATCCAACGCAGCCCAATTTGCCCACGCAATAAAAAAGAAAACAAATCCAGCGATCACAAGTAACATCGCATGCTTATAAAACGGCAAATAATCATCTATATCGAAATAACGCGATGCACTCATGATACGAAAAAATCCTTACGGTATAGGCAGGTACAGCCAGCTAAACACATACATTCGATTCTATGCGCAGCGCCATATCAAATCAATGCTTATATTTTCGATTGTCATATAGAGCAATTTTAGATATGATTCGTAATAAGTTATTGCATTCCTTGTCATATCCTCTTATTGTCTGCTCAAATTTGTCATATTAATCATAAGTGGTATAATCTGAAATTACATCATTTTTCTTAACTATAAGGTCATGGGTACAGTGTCTAAATCGTTAAAAACATCTCTTCTATGCGTCACGCTTCTTTCTGCGATATCATTAGCGCCACAAGCACACGCACAAAACGCGAATTCCATTTTAGCAGATGCCCCACCGATCAGAAGCATGGATGAAAGCAACCAAGCAACAAACAATACAGTCGAACAAGCCGCGTCAAAAATTGCATCAGAAACTATGACGCCTATGCCAATACAAGCCTTGCACACGCCTGAACCAGCCTACACATCGACAAGCTCAACAGATTTAGTTTATGGTAGCATGGCTAATGAATTACAGGCTGCGGTTGCCCAAGGCATTAAAAACCACCCCCAATATCGTGGCATTCAAGCTGGATTGCGCGCCACCGACGAAGAACTACGTCAAGGTAAAGCCCTATACTATCCATCCATCGACCTTAACGCTGATGCCGGATACGAAGACACAAACGATCTAACCTCGCGTAGCCGCCCGGGAAAAGATGATGATATCGACCTATTTCGCTCCCAAGCAGGTATTACTCTTACCCAAATGCTCTTCGACGGGTTCGAAGCCAAATACGAAATCGAACGCCAAAAAGCACGCGTTAATTCTTCTGTTCACCGCGTAACAGACACGCAAGAAACAGTTGGCCTATCCATTACCGAAGCCTATCTTGACGTTTTACGCCAACGCTATTTGGTGTCTATTTCCGCAGAAAACATACAAGATCACAAAGATATCCTCGCGCAAATCAAATCTGGCGTTCAAGCCGGTCGTTCAACATATGCCGATATGGATCAAGCAAAAGCACGCCTTGCCGCTGCCGAAGCCACTATGGCCTCAACAATTGAAAGCTTAGAAGCAGCAGAATCCCAATACTATCGCCAAGTCGGCGCCGAAGCTGGCGATTTAATCATGCCATCCATCCCTTACGCCGCGCTACGCCCTACATTAGCAGAAGAAATCAGATACGATCTAAACGCCAGCCCAGCCCTTAAAACTTACGCCAGCGATATCGAGGTCGCCTACGCCGAAGCCATGGGCACACAAGCCTCGTATTACCCTAATGTTGACCTAGAATTATCAGCCAATTACGCAGATGATCTTTCCGGCATTGAAACCTATGAAAAAAATGCCAGAGCCCTGATGGTTATGAACTGGAACCTTTACCGCGGCGGAGCCGACACCGCACGTGAACGCGAACTCCATTACCGTCACGAACAAGCCAAAGCCCAATATTCCGACGCAGCGCGCGCCCTAGAAGACGAAATTCGTCAGACATGGAACGCCATGATCGCCGCTGGAAAACGCGCTGAAAAATATGACAACCAAGTCAAGGCCAACATCGAAGTCGCCAAAGCTTACAAAGATCAATTCACACTCAGCCGCCGTACATTGTTGGATGTTTTAGACGCACAAAACGAGCTGTTTGTATCAAAAGTAGACAAGATCAATGCTGAGTTTGTACAAATTTTCTCCGTTTACCGTTTGCTATCCTTACGCGGTGAATTATTAGCAAGCCTTGGCGTTCATAATCCAGACTTCAGATCAGCTCAAAACTACACCGTTGAATGGGATCACGCTGAGAAAATGAAAGCGCGCTAAAATAAACGCGCGCCAACCATCAAAGGTTCAAAAAATGGCAAGTCCTAAGACACCATCGAACAAGACAGGCCGTAAGAAAAACGCCGCATCAAAAGCGTTTAACCAATCTGAAAATAACACAAAAACAACACAAACAGACCAATCGGTCTCCGGCACAAAGCCCCCCCTAATAGCGCAAGCTGGTCGCTAGAGGCCGATCGCATAGCCATTAAAACCCCTCTATTAGAAAGCTTAGTGTTACTGGCGGGGCATTACGGTCGCCGCACATCCATCGCGACACTATCGGCAGGCTTGCCTTTACGCAAAGACAACACGATCACCCCGGCTCTGTTCATTCGCGCTGCCGAACGCGCTAATCTAAATGCAAAATTATCAGAGCAACCGTTGCGCGCGATCCAAAGCACACAAAACTTTCCCTGCATCATTGCCTTACAAGATAACCAAACCTGTATTATTTGGTCATATTCAGCCAAAGGCTATGTCGTTCAGTTCCCTGAAACACCGGATGAGAAAAAAACACTCTCGCACGCGCATCTGGAAACACTGTATGCTGGCTATACATTCTACATTCGCCCAATCGCCCGAACCGATGATCGCGCTGGCCCAGCCCCCGCTGATAGCAAATCAAACTGGTTCTGGGGCGCGTTAAGCAAACATAAAATCCTCTATAGCGAAGTCCTAATCGCATCGGTCCTGATCAATATGTTTGGCCTTGTCAGCTCACTTTTCGTCATGACCGTATACGATCGCGTCGTACCGAATAATGCGCTGGAAACGCTATGGGCTCTGACCGCTGGCGTGACGATTGTATACTTATTCGATTTCCTAACCAAAAATCTACGCGCCGCCTTTTTAGACTGGGCAGGCCGCAAAGCCGACATTAATATCTCTGCCACGTTATTTGAAAAAATATTAGGCATGACCATGGCCGCGCGCCCATCCAGCGCTGGCGTATTAGCCAGTAAAATGCGTGAATTCGAAAGCATCCGCGACTTTTTCACCTCCGCATCTTTAATGACCTTAATCGACGTCCCCTTTATCTTGATTTATGTCGCCTTTATCGCAATTATTGGCGGCCCTTTGGCCTTTATTCCCTTAGCGGCAATTCCTGTTGTTATTCTTATCAGCCTGTATTTCCAAAAGAAACTCAGCGCCATCGTTGCAGATTCTCTGCACGAAAATGCCCTTAAAAACGCCCTCTTATTTGAAACATTTACTGGCCTAGAGACTGTTAAAGTCCAAGCCGCCGAAAGCTACACCCAACGCAGCTGGGAAGAAATCACAGAAAAGGCCTCAGAAACATCATTTAAATCCAAAAAGATAGCCATTCTTGCCCAAAATATAACAACCCTAATTCAGCAGCTGGTTAATGTGGCAATTGTCGTGATTGGCGTCTATTTAATCAAGGACGCCCAACTAAGCATGGGCGGACTAATCGCCAGCGTCATCCTATCGGGTCGGGCGATGGGGCCACTGGCACAAGTCGCGTCCCTCCTCACACGCCTCAGCCAGACCAAGCAGTCTCTTGCCCATTTGGATGAAATGATGCAAGCCCCGATTGAGCGTCCCAAAGACAAACATTTTATCTCAAAAGATCACTTCGAAGGAAAAATTGATTTCCAAAATGTTGTCTTCCATTACCCCAATCAAACACACCCGGCACTTAAAGAAGTTAGCTTTACCATTAAACCCGGCGAACGTGTCGGCGTTATCGGCGCTGTTGGATCTGGAAAAACAACGATCGAACGCTTGCTATTAAATCTGTTTGCCCCCGATAGCGGCAGCGTCCAAATTGATGGCACCGATGTCCGCCAAATCGAACCTGGCGACCTGCGCCGCAATATCGGTACCGTCCAACAAAGCCCGCATATTTTCTATGGCTCTGTTCGTCAAAATATTACAATGGGGCACGAAACGGCATCAGAACGGGCTGTTTTACGCGCTGCTGAAATGGCTGGCGTCATGGAGTTTTTATCCGAAACCTCTGCCGGATTAGATACAGCCGTCGGCGAACGTGGCGAGGCCCTATCAGGCGGACAACGTCAATCCATCGCCATCGCCCGCGCCCTATTATACGATCCACCGATCTTGGTAATGGACGAACCCACAGCGTCCATGGACCCTGCCTCAGAAAGCCGTCTGCGCAAACGTCTGGAAACAGTGTGCCAAGGCAAAACAACGCTCATCATCACCCACAAAGGATCAATGCTGCCGCTGGTTGATAAAATCATCCTGATGGACAAAGGCAAAATCATTGCTTACGGCCCGCGTGATGAGATCATCAAAAAGCTTCAAGCCCGCCAATATCAAACCGCCGCCGAAAATACCAGCGTATAACACAGCGCCGATTGGACTTGGCTATAAGCAAATTTAATCTAATATTAAACTTTGTCAGCGATGCTGTGACATGGTGCGCTGATTGTAGAAAGGATATCTACCCGTGGATATTGAAACCATAAGAATAATACTAACGACTCTTGGCGTTGCTATCACGCTGGGCACGGCGGTATGGGTCATTCGCACCAATAAAAAATTCAAACAAAGCGATGTCCTGCTGGAATACCGCAAACGTTATGACGATATTCAGCTAACCGCAGGCAAGCTAGATCGTATCTATTACAAAAAACGCTGGGGGTTGTTTCACGATGAATTCGTATCCTTTATCAACGGCAATATCAGTCATGAAATCTTCATGTTATGGAGCCTAAACTTCCTCAATGATCTCGTGCGCGATGGCCAAACAAAGCGCAACACCCCGCTTAATTTAATAACATCCTGTCCGATCCCGCTCCGCAAGCTCACAGCAAAACAAGCTGAAAACTTACCCGTCAAATTTGTTCTCCTGCCGCAATTTCATGCTTTTATTACCCAGCTATACGAATACCGCCGAGAAATCCGTTACCAACGCCTAAGCAAATTCGGCATCACCGACACCGAAATGTATGAAAGCGTCCTAAAAGATATCAAAGCCCTAACAAAAAAATATCGCAAAAACGTCCTACAACAAATCATCGATTCATAAAAAACAGCGCCCCGATCACGAGGCGCTGCTTATAAAATCAATTTCAAAATCTAAGATTAAAACGCAAGGCGTGTTACGTTTTTAATCTGTGGCAAAGCTTGGACTTTGGCAAGGACTTCGTCTGATAACTCAGCGTCCAAAGACACAAGACAAATCGCCTCACCATCTTTAGAGCGGCCAAGATGGAAATCAGAAATATTCTGACCAGCATCACCTAGGATACTACCGACCGCGCCGATCAAGCCTGGCTTATCTTCGTTACGAATGAAGAGCATATGATCCGCCAAGGCAGCCTCAACGCGGACACCTTCGACTTCGACGATGCGTGGCTCTTTACCGGTGAACAATGTCCCGCGCACGTTACGTTCACGCACATTGGTTTTAATCACCAAATTAATGACCGAACGCCAATCTTTGGAAGAACCGGAATAAGATTGAGAAACCTTAATGCCGCGGCTTTCCGCGATTTGCAAGGCGTTCACCATATTCACACTATCCATTTGCGCGCCCAACAGATGAGCAATCACAACAGAGGTAATAGGATCTGTATTCACATCGGTGACAGTGCCTTCATATTCGATTCTGATGCTTTCAATTGCATTGTCCGTAATCTGACCTGCAAAATCACCAAGCTGCTCCGCCAGTTTCAAATAAGGCTTAAGCTTCGGTGCATCCTCAGCCGAGATCGAAGGCATGTTCAAAGCATTCGTCACAGCGCCAGTATTCAAATACTCGCTAATTTGTTCCGCAACCTGCAACGCCACATTGACTTGCGCTTCGCTAGTTGACGCACCAAGGTGAGGCGTACAAATCACATTATCATGCCCGAACAAAGCATTCTCTTTCGCGGGTTCAACTTCGAACACGTCCAAGGCCGCGCCTGCAACTTTACCGCTGTTCAAGGCTTCTAACAAATCGGCTTCAACAATGATACCGCCGCGCGCACAGTTAATAATGCGAACGCCGTCTTTCATTTTTGCGATTGTGTCTTTGTTAATCAAACCGGCTGTATGTTCGTTTTTAGGCACATGAATTGTGATAAAGTCAGCGCGCTCAAACAAAGTCTCAAGCTCAACTTTTTCAACACCTAATTCTTCGGCGCGTTCTTGCGTTAAGAACGGGTCAAAGGCAACAACCTTCATTTTCAAACCCAAAGCACGATCCGCAACAATGCCGCCGATATTACCGCATCCGATAACGCCCAGCGTTTTGTTGAAAATCTCAGTTCCCATGAAACGTTTCTTTTCCCACTTGCCTGCATGCGTGCTTTCATTAGCTTGCGGAATTTGACGTGCCAAAGACATCATCATAGACAATGCATGCTCCGCCGTTGTGATTGAGTTCCCAAACGGTGTGTTCATCACGATAATACCGGCCTCAGTCGCCGCAGGGATGTCCACGTTATCAACACCGATACCAGCGCGACCAACGACTTTTAGCTTTGTCGCGGCTTTGATAACTTCGGGAGTCACCGTTGTTGACGAGCGGATCGCCAAGCCATCGTAATCACCAATAATGTTAATAAGTTCTTCGGGGGATAGACCTGTTTTAAAATCTACGTCCACACCATTTTTTCGAAAATTTCCACTGCTAGTGGATCCAGCTTATCGCTGATAAGTACCTTTGCCATTTTAACTCCTATTGTTGTCTTGTATAGGTAACAGGCCTACAGCAATACGCCCCGTGCGCGCAAAAGTAAAGCCACTAAAACGTGGCTTTACAAAAAATTATTATAAATCAGAAAAATATTAGGCCGCAGCTTGATTTTGCACGTCTGCTTTTGCTTTTGCATACGCCCAATCAAGCCATGGTAAAAGCTTAGCAACGTCGCTAGGCTCAACCGTAGCGCCGCACCAAATACGGATACCAGCAGGGGCATCACGGTGCATCGCCAAATCATAACCAACATCCAGCTTATCAAGCTCACTTAAAAAGCCCTTAACAAACCCAGCGCGGTCATCAGGCGCATAAGTATCAAGAAACCAAGGATCGTTAACAATCACACAGACAGATGTACGAGAGCGCACAGCTTCGTCATCGGCAATAAATGTAGCCCAATCTGATCCCTCGACCCATGTTTTAATGCTGTTATAGCTTTCCGCTACGCGTTTTTGAACACCGCTAACGCCGCCAATAGATTTCACCCACCCCATAGCATCCATCACATCCGCTACAGCGAGCATAGATGGCGTGTTAATTGTTAGACCTTTGAAGATACCTTCGTTCAATTTCCCTTTTTTCGTCAGGCGGAAAATTTTAGGAAGCGGTCTGTTCTCAGGCTTAAAGCTTTCCAAACGCTCAACCGCACGAGGGCTAAGAACGATCATCCCGTGAGCAGCTTCTGAACCTAGAACTTTCTGCCAGCTCCATGTTGTGACATCTAATTTGTCCCATGGCATATCATACGCAAATACAGCCGAAGTCGCATCACAGATCGTAATACCTTCGCGGTCAGCAGGAATCCAATCACCATTTGGCACCATCACACCGCCTGTTGTTCCGTTCCATGCAAACACAGCATCACGGCTACCATCATAGGCATCCAAGTCAGCGATCTCACCATATGGCGCATCAAAACTGCGCATATCGTCAAGCTTCAAGTGATCAGCGACATCCTTCATCCATGCCTGAGAAAAGCTCTCCCAAGAAAAACAATCAACGCCGCGTGGCCCGAGCATAGACCAAAGCGCCATTTCAACCGCGCCCGTATCAGATGCCGGCACGATACCGATTTGATAATCCGCTGGGATATTCAAAAGCTCACGATGCAGATCGATCAAAGCCTGTAATTGTTTTTTCGCTGGGCTTGAACGGTGAGAACGGCCCGCTAAAAATTGCGCGGCGACCGCGGCCGCATCCCAACCTGGGCGCTTCGCACAAGGCCCCGATGAAAAACATGGGTTAACGGGTTTCACGGTTGGTTGCTGCACTGTCATGATGATCCTCTTTTCCTCAGCTATAAACGTTGCAATTAATTTATTGTTTGTTATGGTTCATAAAATAAATAGTCTGCCAGATTAAGACTATAACGCTACAAATATCAACAGGATTCATCGCCTAAATGACAAATTTTTTTATCACCCTTGTCGCTGCTGACAAAAACCTAACCGAAGAGCATTTCCACATCGTCGGCGATTTCACAAATTCAGCATGGCTTAGCCCATCTCATGCGGCGGATATTGTGATTGAAAATCCTTTGGGTACGGCGGCGCTTTCTTATATCCGCGACCAATTAGCCGCGCAAAACATTGACGTATTCCAAACCGCTGCGTTCAACCGCCGCAAAAAATTGCTGCTTGCCGATATGGACAGCACCATCGTCACAGGCGAAACACTGGACGAGCTTGCCGCCTATGCAGGGATCAAAGACAAAATCGCTGCCATCACTGCCCGCGCCATGAACGGAGAATTAAACTTCCACGAAGCCTTACGCGAACGCGTTGGACTGCTCAGCGGACTAAGCGCCGACAAATTGCAAGAAACACTAAACGAAACGCACCTAACCAGCGGCGCAACGACATTCGTCCAAACGATGAAAAAACACGGCGCAACCTGCGTTTTAGTGTCTGGCGGGTTTACATTCTTTACCCAAGCCATCGCCGATCAAACAGGGTTCGATCATAATCACGGCAACCAATTAGACATCGCAGACAACGCACTAACAGGCCAAGTGATTGAGCCAATCTTAGATAAAAATTCAAAGCTCAGTTTCTTAAACCAATACGCGCAAAGCCTGAACATCGATACCAGTGAAGCCCTCACCATCGGTGACGGCGCGAATGATTTGCCAATGCTCCAAGCCGCTGGCCTAGGCCTTGGCTTCCATGCGAAACCCGCCGTCGTGGCAGAGCTTGATAACATGATCCGCTTTAACGACCTGACCGCCGCCCTGTATGCACAAGGCTATAACGACACAGAGTTTGCATAACCACTTAACGTCACATTAACCCTCTATGACTATACTCAAAATACGTTACACTGACGTAGCGCATATAAGCGGCTGTTCGCCCTATTTCTAACCTTTAAACAACGACCTTTAATATGACGAGTGCTTGGAATTATACAGTCACCAACGAAGAATTAGAAAACCTAATCAATAGCTATTGCACGGATTACACGCGCCTGGCCAAGCAAGGCCGCTACGGCCCCATCACAGGCCGCGACAAAGAAGTCGATGAAACAATCCTGATTTTGCTACAAAAGGGCCGTAAAAACGCCGTCTTACTCGCGCCCGCTGGTGTTGGTAAAACCGCCCTTGTTGTGGCGCTTGCCCAAAAAATTGCCGATGATGATGTCCCCGACTACCTACAAGATGCCCGCCTAATCGAAGTCGATCTAGCCCGCATGGCTGCCGGAACATCAAACCCCGCCGAATTCCAAGAGCGCTTTATCCCGCTATGTAAAGGCGTTGCCGAGCGTTTCCATGACGAAGGCAGCCAGCGCATTATCATGTTTATTGACGAAATCCACCAAATCATGCCCAGCTGCGCCGGAAGCTCATACGCTGGCCTATCTGATGTGATGAAACCCTACCTAACCGCAGGCGATTTGATGGTCATCGGCGCGACCACACTGGATGAATTCCGTGAATATGTTGCCCTTGACCCCGCGATGGAACGCCGCTTCCAAAAAGTTTTCCTAAAAATTCCAAACGTACCGGAAACTTATGAAATTTTAAAAGCACTACGCCCAGGCTTCGTCAAACATCACGGCATCGAGATCTCAAACAACACGCTCATGATGATCGTCCAATTGACCGAAGAACATATGCGTAAACGCAACCAGCCCGATAAATCAATCATCACACTAGATTCGGCCATGGCTACCATGTCAAAGAACACGGCAAATTCGGCGAAGTCACGCTCGATTCCGTTTATTACATGGTCGGGCGCGAAACAGGCCTGAACAAAAACGCCCTGCATGATGAGAAAAAATTAGCCCGCGTCATGAAAGAAGTCCAAGACATCGAGGGCGACGGCATGATGTATTATATTTAGATCCCCTATTTCACCGCAGTGAAGATTTTAAATCCGTCACCTTCGTAAATTTTATCAATGGATGTGAACGATTGACGCAAGCCATCTTCATACGGCAAATGCGCATTAGCCACCATATATAGCCGCCCGCCCGTCCGTAAAGATTGCGCCGCACGTTTGATAAAAGCCTGTCCAATGCCGCTATCGGTTAATTTACCCTCATGAAACGGAGGATTCATAATAATCATATCCAAATTAGACGGCATATCAGACCCCGCGACAATATCCATCCAAACAGGTTCAACGCCCGAATGATCGGCCAGATTTTTAACCGTCGCGACCACGGCGCGCTGATCAACATCCAGCACATATAGCTTCGATGGTTGAGGCAAACGCGGTGCAAGGTGACACGACAAATATCCATACCCACAGCCAAAATCCGCAAAACGTCGCCCCGATATTTTTTCAGGCAAATGCTGCAACAATAGCGCCGAGCCACGATCTATTTTATTCCACCCATACAGCCCTGCTTGGCTCCATGCCTGTAAATCATCACGACGCTGCATTGCCCCTTCATCAACGCATGACTCAACAAAATCTGTATCAATATCCCACTGATCCGACCAAACAACACGACATTTCTTACCAGACAGCGCGTCGACATGCTGCGCACCAAACGCCTGAAACAACTTAGCCAGTCTGGTGCCGCCAGCCTTGTTATGCGCGCAACAGACAAGCACGCCACCCGCTCGCAAATGCTGCAAGGCCAAGGCAATCCAATACTGACTTTCAATTTTATTTTTCGTTGTATGAATAAAAACCGCATCATACAAATCAGCGATTTGATCCACAGTAACCACCGCACAACCAGCCTGCTGCAACCCCTTAGCCTCGGTAAATAAAGGCTGAACATAATCCACCGCACAACCATCAAAAGCCTGCAAAACGTCTGGATCAGCACACATATTTATCGCTAAGACACGATCAGTTTTCGCTAAAACAATCGCATCGCGAACCACAGGCGCAATGAGATGCTGCACAGCAGCCAATTCATTCTCACGCATCGCCATCCTCGTCCTGCACGGGATATTTAAAAAACCGCAGCCAGTAAATCAGCAACAAAACCGCAGCCATGGAAAACCAAAAAGCCACATATTGCGCGTGATTATTATGCGGCCACCACCGATCATTACGCGGCAGGCCCATAACGTTCAAATAATCGGCCCCTTGGGCATGGTACGCATACACAATAAAGGGAAAGACATGATCTAAATTTTTAGCCTGCGCCATACCCGCCACATCCGGACGGTACCAAACATCACGGTCAGGTTCGTTTTTCGGCGTAAATGATGACCAATACGGCATGCGCGCTAAACCATCGATTTTCACCTCTTGCTCAGCGCCTTGCGCATCTTCCTGCAAAGCCTCTAACGGCTGGTCACTCCACCCCATATTCACAATCACGGCATGCCCGTTATCCTGCAATAATGGAACCATCACACTAGAGCCAATTTTCTTATCCAAAACGCGCGGCCCCAACAACAAGGCTTTATCCCACAACAAACGCCCAGACACAGATCCATACGCAAATTTTTTCTTACGCAAAGACATAGCCGTTAACGGCTGAACGTAATCAGCATCTTCGACTTGATAAGCCGCACGCAAATCTGACATCAGATGCGTTTTCCATTGCAAACGATACACCTGCCACGAGCCCAACCCGCACAGGATCATAAACCCCAACATCATCCAACATGTTGCTAAAACAGGAATTTTATCCGTCGTTCCTGACACAGGCTTATTCATCATCATCCCCAGCAGGAGAACGATATTTAATCTGTAACGCAAAAACAAAGGCTTTAACAGGACGCAACCCACCCACGGTCAAGACCAAAGCCGTCGTCCCCCACAAAACGGCATGCACCCACAAAGGCGGCTCAAACCAAGTCTCAAACAACAGCGCAAGTGGCACTAACAGTGCACCCAAAATAAACATCAAAAAACAGCAGGGCCATCCGCACTGTCATTATCAGAAAAATTCAATCCGCAATGATCACATTTCTCTCGCATCTCTAACGACCATCGCTGGGAAATAATGTTCCCTGCCTGCATTTCGGACAACGACACGCAAAGGCATCCCGTAAAACAGACCAGTCATGAAATAATGTCGGCAACATATCATTTTATCCTTAAACAAAACGGGCGAAGATAACCCATGCATCTTCGCCACATTAAAAAATCTATGGTTCAAATACCTAAGACGCTGCGCCGCTTAGATCCGTACCAATTACATTCCCCCAGAAGTAAATCGCAACGAATAAGAACAACCAAACAACATCAACGAAATGCCAATACCAAGCCGCCGCTTCGAAACCAAAATGACGATCTTTGTTAAAGTGACCACGCATCGCGCGTATCCAAGTCACCGCCAAGAAAATCGTACCAATCAAAACGTGGAAACCATGGAAACCAGTCGCCATATAAAATGTTGATGGGTAGATCCCTTCAGTAAAGCCGAACTTCAAATGGCCATATTCAAACACCTGAAAACCAAGGAACATAACGCCCAAGAAAACAGAAAGCCCCAATGCTAAAACTGTATCCTGTTTATCATCCTTTAAAATCGCGTGATGCGCCCATGTCACCGTAGAGCCAGATAACAATAGGATCATTGTCATCAACAAGGGCAAATGGAATGGGCTAACCGTTTCAATGGTCTCTGGCGGCCAAACAAAGCCAATCGCGGCAGACGGGTAAAACGCACTACTGAAAAACGCCCAGAAAAACGCAACGAAGAACATAACTTCTGAGGCTATAAATAACAGCATCCCATAACGCAAACCAACCTCTGTCACATGGTTATGAGCAAGCTCACTCACGCTTTCAAAAATAATATCTTTCCACCAGCCGAACATGCAAACCAGCACAGCAAACAAGCCTAACCACAAACCATTCATACCAACGGGATGACCTGCGATTTTGACATCATGCATAAACATCAATGCCCCAACAGCTAACAATCCGCCAGCAAACGAACTTGCCAAAGGCCAAATACTTGGACGCACCAAGTGATAAGGGTGAGGTTTGCCAGTTGTTGTATATTCAATATGGTTTGCCATTTATTTTCCTAACATCTTCAAATGGGACAATTTCAGTCAGATTTCTTATTCATCTTATACAATAATCAATCGGTATTGTAAAATGCCTCCATCGCATCATCAAGAGCCTTTGTTTCACTTCGGTAGAAATTATACGATAAAGTAATCGTTTTCACATCATCCATATGCGGATCATCATTCATTTCCGGATCAACGTAAAACAAAACGGGCATATCAGCCCTCTCTTTAGGATTTAGCGTTTGCTCTCCAAAGCAAAAACATTCGATTTTGTGAAAATATTTACCCGCCTTAAACGGAGTAACATTATAAATCGCCGTTCCGGTCAAGGCCTGATCCGATTTATTCTCAGCGTAATAGGATGTAATGCCCTTTTGCCCTAGCTTAACCGTAATTTCCCGCATTTCAGGTTTAAACACCCATTGCAAATTTTTATTAATGTCCGCATTAAACTTAATTACAACTTCGCGATCCAAGACCTCATCCGGCAAAGCGGTAGCCACCTGCGTCGTACCATCAAAACCGGTTACACGACAAAATAAATTATACAACGGCACCGAAGCAAAGCTCAGCCCCAGCATCAACACGACAATCAACAAAGCAATCATGCCGATGCGTGCATTTTTTTTCGCCAAATCATCTTTATCATTACGGTCGGACATATATTCTTCCCAAAAATCTAAGGCTTATCGCGCTTTAGATAAGTCTTCTAAATCTTCCTGCGTCACAAAAAACGAAGGTACATTGTCTTCTTCAATACTATCATGCAACGCATCCAATTTCGCACGATACTGTTTGCGCAAGATCGCGCTCGGGCGCGCATATTCCAATGAACGCGCTTGCATCTGACCGCGCAGCTTAATCGCTTCCTCACGATATTGCAGCTGACGAGAATAAATATCGCACGCATCCACCGGGGACACCTGATCCAAATCATACGTTGAAGCCGCCCCACACGACACAATCTCGCCCGCATTCGCGCTATCAATGCGAATAATCGTCACCGCCCAAATCAACACACAAATAAAAACAATAATCGCCAGCACAAGATAATTTTTCTTACGCTTAGCCTTATGCAATTCCGATAACGGCATCAAACATATCCTTCGTTAAAATATTCGAAAACGGCGAGACATCGCCCATCCCTCTACAATAGCATGAGAGCCAAAAACAGAGCAAATAAATAGAACACAGAATAGCCAAACATTGCCTTGGCATATTTCAAATCATCGTGACGTAACACCTGAACCGACGTCAGCACAAAAAATCCACTCAACACAGCCGCAGCCACCCCATACCATACGCTCGCCCAGCCCATCACCGCTGGCAAAATCGTCACCGGCAATAAAATCAAACAATAAGCCAGCATCTGCCATTTCGTCGCACGTGCGCCCGCTGTTACCGTCATCATCGGAATATTTGCCCGCGCATAATCAGAATTCGCAAACAAAGACAGCGCCCAAAAATGCGGCGGCGTCCATAAAAAGATCACCAAAAACAAAACCAAAGAATAAGGACTAACATCGCCCGTGACCGCAGCCCAACCAATCATCGGCGGAAAAGCGCCTGCAGCGCCACCAATCACGATATTTTGCGGTGTGCGGCGCTTCAGCCACATCGTATAAATAAACACATAAAACGCATTCGCAGCCGCCAGCAAACCAGCCGCCACCCAGTTAATCGCCACCCCCATCATAAAAACAGAGGCTAGCGATAAAACAACGCCGTAACTAATCGCTTCATCAGGGTTCATACGCCCCTGAGGCAACGGACGGTCCTTGGTGCGTTTCATCACCGCATCAATATCACGGTCATACCACATGTTAATCGCCCCCGCCGCACCAGCGCCAATTGCAATGCAGCTAATCGCAATCGCAATTAATAACGGATGCATCGCCCCAAAGCTCGGCGCAACCCACATGCCTGCAAAAGCGGTAAAGACAACAAGGCTCATCACTTTGGGTTTTAACAAAGCAATATAATCCGAAATCGGAGCCTCTGGCTGCAACGAAGCCGAGGAATCAAAACTGTAAACGACAGGAGATACCATAAACTGGTTTTATCAAGAGATCACAAAACTGTCAAAGAAAACTATTATCGACCTAAGCCGCAAAAGGCGTGGGTACTGACCCAGAAAAAGCATAACTATGTTCTTCTTCCCACACAGGATCATTCACAGCGTCACGGCCCAAATCAAGGCCAAGCTCATCAAATGTTGTTTCCAATGCTGCTAAATCAGGGGCAGAATATTGTAATTCAGCAGCACGATCCAAAACATCTTGCGCCAAAGTTTCTAATTTCGGAGGAGCAACTTCTTGCTTTGCGAGTTTTGCAAGCTGAGCAACAGCTTGGGTAATTTGTCCAGCATTGGTCAAATTCGCTATACGATCGAAATTACTGGTCTGACCAGCAGCCAAAGAAAAGGCTTCATGCGCTGCGGTTTCATCCGTTGCAGCAGCCAATGCATGCGCATAATTCGCCCCAGAAACCGCTGCAAAAACAGGGTTCAGCGCGAACTGATTATCTTTTTCTTCGAATGCATATGTCAAAGCCATGCACTATATTAACCATAAACATTAATAAATTGCAAACAAAAAGCCGTTTTTATACAAACGGCTTTTCTAAAATTTCTATATATCCTGAATACGGCCTATTTAACCTTCGGCTGAATATCAAATTGGTGGAACGGCGGAGGAGAGCTCACTGTCCATTCAAGCGTCATAGATTGAGGCTCCGCATCCCAGTAATTATCACCAACCTTACGGCCCGCAATCAATGTGTAGAATACCACGACAATAAACCAAAGCGTCGCCATACCAGTCAAATAAGCACCGTAAGACGAAATATGGTTCCAGCCCTCATACGCATCAGGATAATCGATATAACGACGCGGCATACCTTGCAACCCTAGGAAGTGCTGAGGGAAGAAAATCAAGTTCACACCAATAAACGTCAACCAAAAATGGATAACGCCCATCCATTCAGGATACTGACGACCAGACATCTTACCAATCCAGTAATAAAAACCAGCGAATAAGGCAAATACCGCCCCAAGGCTAAGCACATAATGGAAGTGCGCAACAACATAATATGTATCATGCAGCGCCGTATCCATACCCGCATTCGACAAAACAACCCCTGTCACACCACCAACAGTGAACAAGAAAATAAATCCAATCGCAAACAACATAGGCGTTTTAAACGAAATAGACCCACCCCACATTGTTGCAATCCAAGAGAAAATTTTCACCCCTGTTGGCACGGCAATAATCATAGTCGCCGCATTGAAATACGCACGCGTATCAACATCCAAACCTGTCGTATACATGTGGTGAGCCCACACAATAAAGCCAACAAAACCAATCGACACCATCGCATACGCCATGCCCAAATATCCAAAAATCGGCCGTTTAGAAAATACAGAGACAATGTGTGAAATAATACCAAATGCAGGCAAAATCATAATGTAAACTTCTGGGTGCCCAAAGAACCAGAACAAGTGCTGATAAAGAATAGGATCACCGCCACCTTCTGGATTGAAGAAGCTTGTCCCGAAATTACGGTCGGTCAACAACATAGTAATAGCACCGCCCAAAACAGGAACCGACAACAACAACAAGAACGCGGTAATCAACATCCCCCAAACGAACAAAGGCATCTTGTGCAATGTCATCCCAGGCGCACGCATATTAAAGATCGTTGTAATAAAGTTCGCCGCCCCCAAAACAGAGCTTGCGCCCGCCAAGTGCAGAGCAAAAATCGCCATATCAACAGCCATCTCAGGATGGCCCAAAGAACTTGATAGCGGCGGATAAACTGTCCACCCCGTACCAGCACCTGGCCCCAATAAATCCATCCAGCTTTGTACGGCGTCTAACCCTTGGTTCATAAACGGAGACCCAACCAAAGCAGAACCAATCAACAACAAGAACGCAGGAACAATCAACCAAAACGAAATGTTATTCAAACGCGGAAACGCCATATCAGGCGCGCCAATCATCAAGGGAACAAACCAGTTACCAAAACCACCAATCAGACCAGGCATCACAACAAAGAAAACCATAATCATACCGTGAGCAGTAATAATCGCATTCCATAGCTGACCATTGGGATTACCCGCCGCATCTGTTAGAAACTGAACACCGGGCTCTTGCAATTCCATCCGCATAACCATCGACAGCAAGCCGCCAATCAAACCAGCTATGACAGAGAAAATAATATAAAGCGTTCCAATATCCTTGTGGTTTGTCGACATAAACCAACGTGCAAAAAATCCAGGTTTGTGATCAGCCATAATAGTTATCTCTTCTCTTTGTGTAGTCTTTATTAATAATAGTTTAGATTAAAAACGCTGCTGCACAGCCGCATCAGCATAAGCCAGTGTCATATGCGCATTCACAGGCATGTCCAACGATGAATATTGCTCTTTTGCTTGTTCAACCCATTTCGCAAAGTCTTCTTTACTAACGGCGTGAATTTCAATCGGCATATAAGCATGATCTTTACCGCATAGCTCAGAACACTGACCATAATAAACGCCAGGTTTTTCGATATTCACCCAAGTCTCATTCAAACGTCCAGGAACCGCATCAGTTTTCAACCCTAGCGAAGGCAACGCAAAAGAGTGAATAACATCCGCTGATGTCACCAAAATTTGAATATTCGTATCAACCGGCAACACAACTTTGTTATCCGTTGAAAGCAAGCGCTTCTCACCCTTAGCAGGATCAATATCAGCCGATGGGATCATATAAGAATTAAATGAAATCCCGCCATTATCAGGATATTCATACCCCCAATACCATTGATACCCAGTAACTTTCAAAGTCATCTCAGGATTAGGCGTACGATCTGTATAATAAAGCAATTTAAACGAAGGCACCGCAATCACGATCAAAATCACAACAGGGATCACTGTCCACAGAACCTCTAACAACACGTGGTGCGTAAATTGAGCAGGCTTTGGGTTTAGTTGCTTACTGTAACGAACACATACATAAACCAGTAAAACAAAAACAAACAACACAATCGCGCTGATAATCCATAGCATCATATTGTGAAACTCAGAAATACGCTCATGCGATGGTGATGCAGACTCTTGTAACCCCATCCCCCATAACTTCGGAGCGCCTAATCCTTCTTCAGCGAAGACAGGCGACGTTTGCAAGGCAACGCACATTGACAACAACAAGGTTGATAAAGCTTTCAGCATAAGGTGTATCCCTAGTTTATTTTATAAATGCTCACAAAGCCCCATCGCGGGGCTAGCCAAAAATGGCACCGAATTATTCCTACATTAATTGCACAAAAATCAAGAGTCATTCTGATTTGCATTATCATTTACCCCAATAAAGATATCGACAAGCATGCCAACGCCGCTGTTTCTGCGCGTAAAATATTTTCACCCAGTGAAATCGGCACAATATGATCGAATCCTGACAAAGCGTCACACTCTTGATCGTCAAAACCGCCCGCAGGACCAATCAAAAACGCCATATCACGCCCCTGAACATCCCCCAAAGGGCGGCGATGCACATAATCGCGTTCACAGCACCATTGTAGCGACGGGCAAGCATCTTCGCCACGCCCCCACATCGTCACAACATCCATCACCTTTGCCAGATCATGTAATCGTGGCAACGTTAATCGCTCGCACTGTTCGGCGGCTTCTATAATTTGGCTATCGATTCGATCCGTATTGATTTTTCGCACGTCAGCGCGCGCCGTAATAACAGGATGCAAATCCGTAACGCCCAGCTCAACCGCTTTTTCAATCAACATATCCATGCGCGCTTTGGGCAATGGCGCAAAGAATAAATGCAAACGGCGTTGCTGCGAAATATCAGCAGGCACGCGCAGTTGTTTATCACATCGCACGACTACAGATTTCTTACCAAGCGCTGTGATTGTCGCCTGAAATTCACCATCGGCGGGGTTAAAAAGGCGTATCATATCACCGTCTTGACGGCGCATAACACTGCGCAAATAATGTGCCTGCGCTGAAGGCAAAGAAATAGCCTCTTGGATTGCCAGCTTATTTTCGCTATACAAACGGGGAAGTTTAAACACATCAGACATAGCTATTATGATGAACAAGCCCCACCAAGATATCAAGCACGATTCATGGATTGTCCGTATTTTACCGGAACATTTGCGCCCTTACGCCCTGTTAGCGCGCTTTGATCGCCCAATCGGCGTATGGCTGTTACTGTTACCTGGCTTGTGGAGCCTTGCCTTACTCGCCCCGACAGCCCCCGCCAAAGCGGCCCTGTACGCTGTTTATTTTGCCATCGGATCGGTTTTAATGCGCGGTGCAGGATGCGTCATTAATGACATCTGGGATCGAGACTTAGACAAAGGTGTCGAACGCACCGCCAGTCGACCCTTGGCAGCGGGCATTGTCTCGGTCAAGCAAGCCTTCACCTTCCTAGCCCTGCTGATGGGGATCAGCCTATTAATCCTACTACAATTCAACACCACAACGATTATCTTGGGTTTTTGCAGTGTACCGTTCATTGTCGCCTATCCGCTGATGAAACGCATCACATGGTGGCCGCAACTATTCTTGGGATTAACGTTTAATTTCGCGGCCCTCATGGCATGGAGCGCAATGACAGGCACAGTATCTATCACCGCGATCAGCCTCTATAGCGCGGGGATATTCTGGACACTGGCCTATGATACGATCTACGCCCATCAAGACAAAGACGATGACGCCTTAATCGGCATCAAATCGACGGCGCTACGCCTGGGCAATGCCAGTCCGTTTTTCGTCTATACCTGCTATGCGGCAGCTTGGGCGTTGTTAGTGAGCGCCGCAGGAAAAGAGCATATCATCGCTCTGATGCCGGCAGGGATTTACGCCCTGTATTTATGCCGCATCTGGCAAGCCGATGACAAAGAAAGCTCGCTAAATATTTTCAAACAAAGCAAATATTTTGGTCTATTAGCTACGTTTGGGCTTCTAAGCGCTGAATTTATTGCGTTCTAAGGCAAACCAGCCATCAACGCTAAAACCAGAAGACTACCAAACAAACAAAAACCCGCAGAGCAACGCTAGGCCGCTCCGCACAGTTCATGTCAATTAACCACCATATAAGTGGCGCAAGCGTTGCTCAGCCACCATTAATACAGCCAAATCCAACGTGCCAACGCGCTCAATCTTATCAAAGAACGGATCAACCTGTTTCAAGATATCAGCGTTTTTCTCGCTCCATAAGGAAACTTCTTCACCTTTTTTGACTTTTTGCGCTTTCATGTCCAGCAAGATTTTTTCCGTCAAGCCCGCCTGAACGCGGCACAATTTATCCAAAACAGATTCAGTTGCTTCACGATCCCAAACATCAGATACCTCGCGTTCTGCTGCACGCGCTTGCAACCAATCCAAACGGAATCGTTCACCCAGCGCAAAATAAACAGGCGCAATAGCTGCCGGTTCATTATTCAATGCATTGGAAATTTGAACAATATCCATCCCTGATTTCAACACGCTTAACGTCGCAAGCTTCTTCGCAAGAACCTTGGTAAAGCCCTGCTCTGTATAGACTTGGATTTTCTGATCCAAATCATCTTTCAACGTATCAGACAGCAAGCCATCCAACGATTTTGAAAGCTGAACAATCGGCGATTTATACGTATTAACCAAGCTTTCAATCTTCAGATTATCGCGCTCACGGGTCATCAGCCAAGTCATCGCATTTTCAGCCAGCAAAGCCGTTTCAATCATGGCTTTCATCTGAACATCGGCGCAGACCTTGTTATCGAACGATTCAATTTCGCACCATAGCTCACGCAGGCCAAAAATTTCACGCACGGCGATATACGCACGAACAATGTCGCCACATCCCATGCCTGTCATTTTCATTGCGCCTTGAATAAAGGTAGGGCCCAAATGGTTTATCAAAGAATTCGCCACGGCCATAGCAATGATCTCACGACGAAGCTTATGACGGTTAATCGCATCTTTATATGTTTCGCGTAATTGCTCAGGGAAATAGTTATACAGCCAAACCTGCATCCCCGGATCATCAGGAATTTCACTTTTCAGCAATTCTTTGGTCAATGAAATTTTCGCGTATGAAACCAAAACAGATAGCTCAGGACGGGTTAGACCAGTCCCCTCAAGCAAACGTTTTTGAATTTCTTCGGCGTCTGGCAAGAATTCAATCGCGCGATCCAATCCTTCCATGCGTTCCATATCCTGAATAAATTCATCATGTAGCTGTAATTTTTCTGTTGCTTGCGCCTCGACCAAACTGACGGCCTGGGCCTGCAAATAGTTATGACGCAAAACATGATCTTCGATATTTTTCGTCATCGCCTCCAGCAGTTCATTCCGGTCAGCAACCTTCATTTTACCACCCGATGATTTCATCACATCGCTCATCAAAATTTTAATGTTAACTTCATGGTCAGAGGAATCCACCCGCCCGAGTTATCAATAAAGTCCGTATTCAAGCGCCCACCAGAGCGCGCAAATTCAATCCGGCCTAGTTGCGTAACGCCCAAGTTAGCGCCTTCGCCAACAACGCGCGCTTTCAATTGCTCCGCATTAATACGTAGCGAATCATTAGCTTTATCGCCAACATCAACATGGCTTTCTTTGGACGATTTAATATATGTACCGATACCACCGAACCACAATAAATCAACCTGAGCCTGCAACATCGCTTTGATCAATTCCTCTGGCGATAGAGCATCTTTGGTAATGCCAAAACGCGCTTTAATTTCAGGCGTTAGCTCCAGCGATTTTTCTGAGCGCGAATAAATGCGCCCGCCCTTAGATAACAGATCAACATTATATTCATCCCAGCCAGATACTTTATCGAACAAACGTTTGCGCTCTTTATATGTCGCAGCCACATCCGGATTGGGATCACAGAAAATATGCAAGTGGTTAAACGCACCGACCAAGCGAATATGTTTGGATAACAACATACCGTTACCAAACACGTCTCCACCCATATCACCGACACCGATCACATCAAAATCTTGATTTTGTGTATCGTGGTTCATGTGACGGAAATGCAGCTTCACCGATTCCCAAGCACCACGCGCAGTAATACCCATTTTCTTATGGTCATACCCAGCCGACCCGCCAGAAGCAAAAGCATCATCCAGCCAAAATCCATATTCCTGAGATAATCCATTAGCAATGTCAGAAAATGTCGCGGTTCCCTTATCGGCAGCCACAACCAAATACGGATCGTCGCTATCGCGGCGCACTGTATTTTCGGCGGATAACTTTATCACCAGACAAGTTATCCGTAATATCCAACAAACCACGAATAAACGTACGATAACATTCAACGCCTGCCGCGCGGAATTCATCACGCTATGCGTTGGTATTTTCACAACGAATCCGCCTTTTGATCCCATCGGAACAATAACCGAGTTTTTCACCATTTGGGCTTTCATCAAGCCTAGAACCTCTGTACGAAAATCTTCGTGACGGTCAGACCAGCGCAATCCACCACGGGCAATTTTATCACCGCGCAAGTGCACGCCTTCGACCTTGGTTGAATACACAAAGATCTCACGGAATGGCTTAGGATTAGGCAACACGGAAATGGCCTTTGAATCGAATTTCAAAGATACATAGTCTTTGTGATGACCTTTTTTATCGACCTGATAAAAATTCGTACGCAAAGTCGCATCAATAATCGATTTAACAATGCGGATCACGCGATCTTGATTCAGCGATTCAACATGCTGCAATTGTTCTTCGATCGCAGATGTAATTTTCTTCGCGCTGGCATCACCCGTTTTACGCTGTTCAGGGTCTAAATATGCCTTAAACAAATCAAGCAAATTACGCGTAATCGATGCATTTTTCGTTAATGTTTCCTGCACATAATTTTGTGAATGCGGCACGCGCGCCTGACGCATATATTTCACGTAGCTCCGCAAAATCACAACATCACGCCACGCCATCTGAGCCGACAAAACCAAGCGATTAAGCTTATCATTTTCCATTTCGGTATACCAAATACGGGCAAAAGCTTCTTCGAACACATCTTTGACAGCATCGATATCAACAACCGGAGCATTTTCAGATTTTTCTAATAAGAAATCGTGAATCCAAACCGATTCACTCTCATCCAGAGGTTTAATCTCATAAGGAAATTCAGAAACCGCACGCAGTCCCATATTGTCCAAAATCGGCAACACATCCGACAGAACAATCGGCTCAGCCGCGCTATAGACTTTCAAACGCATTTGGTGGTCAGCCATTCCATCTGGACGGTACAGATCCAACTGCAAACGATTGTGCTTAAGAACACTTTCAACCTTATAAAGATCAAACAAAGCCTGCTTCGCTGAATGCGCATTCATGTAGTTCACAGGGAACGCATCACCATATTTCAATGTCAGCGACAACAATTCATCTTCGGGACAATCACTTTCTTCTAGCACGTAAGAAATACGCTCGGCCCAGCTTTGACCAAGATCTTGTAATTTTTCTTCGATCTGGCGGTAATCAAACTTCATCGGGGCTGATTGCTCAACATCGATGCGGAATAAACCACGCGCAAACAACGAATCATCCATAGATGTAAAGAAACTACCACATGTGCCGTTAAGCTCAGCTTCTAATAATTTCACAATACGCTTACGAAGCGCGGTGCCGAACCGTTCGCGTGGCACATAAACCATACAAGAAATATATTTCCCAAACACGTCCTGACGCGTAAATAAGGCAATGCGCTGACGTTCTTGCAAACGCAAAATTTTTGTGCAGGTTTCATGTAATGCTTTGGTTTCGGTTTGGAAGAATTCATCACGTGGGTATTTTTCCAAAATATGACGCAAAGCCTTACTGTCATGCGTTCCGTCCGTATAACCAGCAAGTTCCACAACCGTTTTTACTTTCAAACGGAGATACGGAATATCCTTCACACTGCGCGAATAGGTAACAGAGGTAAACAAACCCAAAAAGACTTTTTCACCAACCACATCACCAGCATCGTTATAAATCTTAACCGCAACAACATCCATAGGAACGCGGCGGTGAACCGATGTAATCGCTTTACTTTTTGCAATCGTAACCGGCGGCAATACGCCCTCAATTTTTTGCAAGCTCAGCGGGAAGCCCTCAGCTTCTTCGTCGACAGGACACGTATAATAACTGTCTGTCAACAAACCCAAACCAGATACTTTTTCATACTTATCGCCTTTGCCAAACGCATATTCGGCATACCCAAGCAACGTAAAGTTATTATCATGTAAGTAATCCAAAAAGGCGCAATATTCATGAACGACATCTTTGGGGCGTTCAGTCTTGGATACTTCTAAATTCGCGCTGGCTTCTTTCAAACGCACCAACATGGTTTTCCAGTCGCGGTTGGCAACGCGTACATTAGCAATCGTATCGATCAGCTCTTGCTTCAGCGCCATAGCATCGTCCTCGGACAGGAATTCATGAATATGAACATGAATATGAGACTGACGACGGGTACCATCCCCCTTAGCATCAACAACATCACGCAGTGTCCCTTTCGCATCGTAAACCATGTGCAAAACAGGATGAATCAAAAGCTCAATCAAAAGCTGATGCTTGTTAATCGCGGCCGCTACCGAATCAACAACAAAGGCCATATCCTCACCGACAATATCAATAACCGTTTTACGGCGGCTACTGCCCTCAATTTTTGGTGTCCGGATATCAATAACCGTTTCACCATCTTTGCGGGATTGAGCCAATTGCCAATGACTTTCCATCATGTCGCTATATAGACTAGCATCAAAGTGATGCTCATCTTGCGACGCGATTGAAGCATGAACCCCTTCAACAAAAGCTTGGTAAACTTTGTCTTTGTCACCCTTTAGAGTGCCGAGAAACTGTTTTTTTAAATCTGCGAGCATCACGCCCCCTTTATTTTCAAAATTATACCGCGTTTTATAAGACGTCTCCACCTGATAAAATCTCCGATATTAAGCCTCTCGTCAAGCTATAGCGGCAGTCTAATTCCGTTTTTTTAAAGCGCAATTAAATTTTAAATAAAAACAGCTTTTAATAATAAAAAATATTTTTATTTAAAATATTAGTTTTTTTATTGCAAAACAAAAGGAATGTTTTATACAAATACCTCACTTGAATTTTAGTCATACACTCAATTTTTATAAAAATAAGGTCAATTTTCATGTCAAACGTCACCGAGATCGATTACGTCCTCAATACTTTTTTCCTTATGTTCGCCGGTAGCCTGGTTATGTTCATGTCCGCTGGCTTCGCCATGCTTGAGGCCGGCATGGTCCGCAGCAAATCCGTTGCCGCCATTTTGCTGAAAAACATTGGTATTTACGCAATCGCCAGCATTGCTTTTTATCTGGCTGGTTATAATTTCATGTACGAAAACGTCGCCGAGCATAACGGCCTGTTTGGGACATTTTCAATCTGGACCCCCGATCACAGCGTATCAGAAGGCGGTGATTTATCCGCAGGTCACGCCCCTGCCGCTGCATGGTTTTTCCAAATGGTGTTCGTCGCGACAACCGCATCAATCGTATCAGGGGCACTGGCTGAGCGAATTAAAATCATTCCATTTTTTATCTTCGTCGCCGTTCTAACTAGCGTCTTATACCCAATCACAGGCAGCTGGGTCTGGGGCAGTGGCTGGCTGAGTGAAATGGGTTTTACTGATTTCGCAGGTTCTACTTTGGTGCACAGCGTTGGTGGCTGGGCCGCTTTATCAGGTGCCCTTGTTCTTGGCGCGCGTAAAGGTCGCTTCCCCATCGGTGGACAACCTGTACAAATCGAAAGCTCCTCAATGCCGCTCGTTACCTTAGGTACATTTATCCTATGGTTCGGCTGGTTCGGGTTTAACGGTGGGTCTCAGCTTGCAATCGCCAGCGTTGATGACGCCAATGCCGTTGCAAAGATCTTGACCACAACCAACCTAGCTGCCTCAGCCGGTGTGATTGCAACCATCGTCATTACCTTCTTAATCTATAAACGCTTTGAGCTACCAATGTCCTTGAACGGGGCTTTAGCCGGTTTAGTCGCCATTACTGCCGATCCATTATCTGCAACGATTGCCGAATCACTTATCATCGGCACATTGGGCGCTGTAGTTATGATCCTATGCACAATCGCACTGGAAAAGCTAAAAATCGATGACGTTGTCGGCGCTGTTCCCGTTCACTTAGCTGGCGGCATTGTTGGCACAATCGCGGTTGCCTTTACAAACCCCGCTGCCTCTTTGCACGTACAGGTTATCGGCGTGATTGCTGTGGGATTATTTATCTTTATCAGCAGCTACATCATCTGGATGATTTGTGAAAAAGTCGGCACAGGCATTCGTTTGCATTACGATCACGAAGAAATCGGCAGTGACATTGCCGAACTTGGCATGAAAGCCTACAACGTGCATTAATAACAGCCGCATAGAACACATAAAAAAGCCCTCTGACTACATAAGAGGGCTTTTTGTTTGCCGCAAAAACAGATTACAATAACAGCATGATAATTCTTTGGTTTCGAAATGATCTACGCTTAAATGACAACCCCGCCCTCAATCAGGCATTAGCACTGGCACAGGATACTAACCATCCCGTTTGCCCGATCTATATCCTGGACAGCGGGGCTGCACAAAAACGTGAATTAGGCGGAGCCAGCAAATGGTGGCTTCACCATAGCCTTGCAGCCTTAGCCAAAAATTTAGAACACGATTACGGTTTAACACTACACTTTTACAACGGAGCCGCACAAACCATTATAGCTGACCTTTGCCAACACCAAGACATCAAACATGTCCTCTGGAACAAAAGCTACGATCCATGGCAAAGCGCCGTCGACAACGCCATAGCAGACCAGCTTTCACAAGCTGATATTAACTTACAAACAACGCACAGCTTCACATTAAAGCCTCCACAATCGACGTGCAAACCCGATGGCACGCCATACAAAGTCTTTACCCCCTTTTACCGCAAACACTACCAACAAAGCGAATCCGACCCCCGCGCGCCGATTGATAAACCATCCCCGCATCCTTACAAAAATGCTCACATCAACGCACCTCAAAACCTGTCTTTGGGCGCATTAAGTTTGCTCCCCAAATTACCATGGGCAGATGGATTTTCTACGCACTGGACGCCAGGTGAGCAAGGGGCTCACGATAAATTAAACCTGTTCTTGGATAAGCAACTCAGCGGTTACAAAATCGGTCGCGATTTCATGAACCAGCGCCATACATCCTACCTATCGCCGCACCTACATTTCGGAGAAATCTCACCACACACAATCTGGGAACGCACCCATACCGCGATGAGCGAGCAAGACTGCGAGGACGATGGCGAAGCCTTCTTACGAGAACTAGTCTGGCGAGATTTTGCCACACATACATTGTCACACTTTCCAACACTGCCCGATAAAAACATCCAAACAAAATTCAATGCCTTTCCATGGGCAAAAACAGACAGCATTTAACCGCATGGCAACGTGGTCAAACAGGCTACCCGATCGTTGACGCCGCCATGCGTGAATTGTGGCAGACAGGCACTATGCATAACCGAGCCCGCATGGTCGTTGGCTCATTTTTAGTCAAACATTTACGCATTAGCTGGCGGCATGGCGAACGATGGTTCTGGGATACATTGCTAGACGCCGACCTAGCCAGCAACAGCATGAACTGGCAATGGGTCGCAGGAACTGGGATTGATGCCGCGCCATTTTTCCGCATTTTCAATCCAATGACCCAAGGCGAAAAATTCGACCCTGATGGCTCCTATGTCCGTCAATACGTTCCCGAACTAGCCAAAATGCCGAAAAAATACATCCACCAGCCGTGGAAAGCCCCCAAAGACATTTTGAAAAACGCAAATGTTACACTCGGGCAAACCTACCCCCAGCCGATCGTCGATCACTCGACAGCGCGCGAATCAACGTTATCCGCACTGGCTTCGCTTAATATTTCCGGATGAGCAATCGGGTTCACATTATCAACGAAAATTTCCGAGAAGGTCTCACTGTAACGTAAAACCAAAAAGCCAATCACAGCCGAAACCGTTGAGGCCGTCAAAATCGACAGACGTGCTTCGGATATCAACACATCATCGGTAAAGGACAGGCTAGCAACGAATAAGCTAACGGTAAAACCAATCCCTGTCAGGATCGCCAAGCCATAAACTTGACGCCACGTGCTGGTTTCCGGTTTTTTAATAACGCCCAAGCGATCAAAAATCCAAACAAAACTAAACACGCCAAACTGCTTACCAAAAAACAGTCCTAAAATAATACCCAAAGGCAAGGCTCCTGTCATATCTTTAAAGCCCACATCCGCTAGCGAAAAGCCTGCATTAGCAAACGCAAAAATCGGCATAATCACAAACGCCGCCCACGGATAAAGCCCATGTTCTAACCGTTTAAGTGGTGATGAATTTTCATCCCCTTCAACGCGCAGCGGCACAGCAAATGCCAACAAAACGCCTGCGATTGTTGCATGAACACCAGACTGCAAAATACATAGCCACAAAACAAACCCAACCAAAATATAAGGCGTTAAGCTTTTAACATTATTCTTATTCAACAAGGCCAAAACCAAAAGCGACACAGCGCCCATTCCCAGCGCGACAAAAGAAATCTTAGCTGTATAAAATACGGCAATCACCAAAATTGCCATCAAGTCATCAATGATTGCCAGCGATAACAACATAATTTTCAGCTCTTTAGGAACATGCCGCCCCAGCAAAGACAGCACCCCAACGGCAAAAGCAATATCAGTTGCCATAGGAATACCCCAACCATGAGCGGTTGCTGGATTATCATGGTTAATCAACGTATAGATAACCGCAGGAAAAATAACACCGCCAAGCGCCGCTATCAAAGGCAAGAGTGCCGTTTTCACTTCGGTCAACGCCCCATCAACAAGCTCTCGTTTAATCTCCGCCCCAACCGTCAGGAAGAAAATCGTCATCAAGCCATCATTAATCCAATGCCCCAACGATTTATCCAGCCCCATATCGCCAATTTTAAACGTCATATGCGTATGCAAAACAGAGTGATAAATATGCTCAAAGCCAATATTATTGACCACCAAAGCAAGTATCGCCGCAGCCAACAGTAAAATGCCACTAGCGCCGTCATATTCAAAAAATTTCTTTAAAATCGTCATAAATCTTATTTCTAACTCTCTTGTTTACACGCATCCGTCAAATCAATGTACAAAAACCAAAGACTTAACCGTTAGGATCTTAGCACAACTATGCTAATCTCAACAGGATCAAACATGCCGTTTTCGAAAACAGTTGTAAAGCCTTTGATGTTTTTTAAATATCCTGTTTTTCCTCTTGTCGTTATACCGCTTTTTATTTACAGTCTGGCTCATGAATATCGTAAAAACATTCTTCAAACATCCTATTGCGCCGGGCATTTTACTCTTCTGTGCCGCGGTTTTTTCTTTGGTAGCAGCAAACTCAAATCTGGCTGGCGCTTACCAAACCTTTTTAGACACACCTATTTTATTCAAATTCGGTGACTTTAAAATTCATAAGGCCACAACGCTATGGATCAATGATGGCTTGATGGCAATTTTCTTTTTGCTGGTCGGACTGGAAATCAAACGTGAATTTCTGCAAGGCCACTTATCAACCCGTCAGCAATTTATGCTGCCTGCAATTGCCGCGCTTGGCGGGCTAATAGTTCCGGCGCTCATTTACTATTACTTTAACATGGATTCGTCTGTGACCGTTCATGGATGGGCAATCCCTGCTGCGACAGACATTGCATTCTCATTAGGGGTTATCACCTTATTAGGCAACCGTGTGCCACCAGCGCTGAAAGTCGCTTTAGTGGCCTTGGCGGTGATGGATGATCTGGCGGCTATCGTCATTATTGCGCTGTTCTACACATCAAAACTATCACTAGCATCCTTGGCAGTATCTGGGGTAATGGCCTTAATTTTATTTATCTTTAACCGCTTAAAACTAAAGCTACTTTCGCCATACATGATTGTCGGCCTGATTTTATGGGCCGCCTTGCTAAAATCAGGTATCCACGCGACGTTAGCGGGCGTTGTTATTGGCTTTATGATCCCGATGACATTGCCGAATTCGGATCACTCACCGCTTATTAAATTAGAGCATGCATTGCACCCTTGGGTCGCCTTTTTCATTCTGCCATTATTTGCCTTTGCCAATGCGGGCGTATCTTTCGCAGGAATGAATATGGACAGCTTGAGGCACCCTGTGACACTGGGCGTGGCCTTTGGCTTATTCTTTGGTAAGCAAATCGGGGTTATGGGCATTACCGCGCTATGCGCAGCGTTCAAAATTGTACAGCTCCCCAAGAATACAAGCTGGGCACAATATTACGGCATGGCTTTGCTAACTGGTATTGGCTTCACGATGAGCTTATTCATCGGCAATCTGGCCTTTGAAACCCAAGACTACGCCACCCCCATCCGTATCGGCGTATTGGCCGGATCATTCCTATCGGGGATATTAGGATATCTATTGTTACGCGCGACAACCAAACCCGCAGCCGAAGCATCAGAATAAACCCTTGCATTTCCTGAGCTAAGCTCTATATTCACCAGCGGAAGGTCGGCGCGGGCGGATGCTTCGCCAACCCGGTCAGGCCCGAAAGGGAGCAGCCGTAACGAATTTCTCCGGGTCGTTGTCGATCTTCCACTTTTATACCTCCCCCATCATATTTAAAATCTTGATAATCTGACCAAATCACGATTCCACATTTGCCAAACGCATGGAATCGCCTTACACATAAACAAGTCATGGCAGATGAAAAAGAACAAGAATATCGCGTCCTTGCACGCAAATACCGTCCCCTGAATTTTGACGAGCTTATCGGACAAGAAGCCCTTGTTCGCACCCTGACCAATGCCATTGAAACAGGGCGCATTGCGCATGCCTTTATGCTGACAGGTGTCCGCGGGGTCGGCAAGACAACAACCGCACGCATCATTGCCAAAGCCCTGAATTACAAAGGCCCCGACGGCACAGCAGGTGCAACAACTGGTGACACCAGCGATTGCGCACTTTGCCAAGCCATCGCCGAAGACCGCCACCCTGACGTCATCGAAATGGACGCCGCCAGCCGCACAGGTATTGACGATATCCGCGAAATTCTAGACGGCGTACGTTACGCCCCAACCGAAGCCCGCTACAAAGTCTACATCATTGACGAGGTTCACATGCTGTCCAAGCAGGCCTTTAACGCCCTGCTAAAAACGCTAGAAGAACCCCCCGCCCACGTTAAATTTATCTTTGCCACCACCGAAATCCGCAAAGTTCCGATTACCGTTTTATCCCGCTGTCAGCGCTTTGACCTGCGCCGCGTTGATGTACCGACACTCGGCGCGCATTTCGAACGCATCTGCAAATCCGAAAACGTCAAAGCCGAAGACGAAGCCTTAACCCTGATCGCCCGCGCCGCCGATGGGTCTGTGCGTGATGGATTATCGATCTTAGACCAAGCTATCTCCGTCAGTCAGGGCGACATCACCGCCGACCATGTGAAGAATATGTTAGGCCTCGCCGACAAAGAAGGCTCATTAGATTTACTGGCGCACGCCCTGCGCGGCGAAACGCAGCAAGCTCTGGAAATTTTGGAAAGCTATTACAAAGCAGGCGCCGATCCGGTCGTCGTGCTGCAAGACGTCCTCGATCTAACCCATACATTAACCCGCCTGCGCGCAGTCCCCGATAGCGCGGCACTATCCAATGGCGCCTTATCACCTGATATGCTTAAACGTGCCGAGGAAATCAGCAAAACGCTATCCATGCCTAGCCTGAGCAAAGCATGGCAATTACTGCTAAAAGGCCTTAACGAAGTCCAAAACGCACCGAACCCGCAAATTGCTGCGGAAATGGTCATCATGCGCTTAAGCTATGCTGCGAACCTTCCTGATCCCAAAGATTTGCTGGAAGCCTTAAAAAAAACACTAGCGTCAACCTAACCCCCGCGGCAACGACAGCTCAACCTGCGCCGCCGCCGGCAGCAAGCGCGCCAATTATGCAAGCGCCTCAACCTGCTCCATCGCCCACGCCTGCGCCCATAACCTCGACACAGCCAAGCGCCCCGTCCGCATCTGTTAACGCCACATCACAGCCGCAAGCTTTACAAGCCGTACCTAAAACCGATGCGTTAACCATGCCGGGACAAATCGAAACGCTGCATGATGTCATTCAAATGCTAAACTGCGCGAACGAAGTCGTCTTGGCCAGCGCCGTATCGTTTTACACCGAACCCGTCAAAGTCGAAGACGGCCTGCTGGAACTTGGCCTGCGTGATGGCGCTGGTCAGCGAATCAGGGAACTGTCCAAAACGCTCACCGCTATCCATGGTAAACGCTGGATCGTCAGCTTCGTCCCGCCCCAAGGCAAACCCACACCATCCGAAGAAAACAAAGCCGCCGAAGAAGCCGATTACAACGCCGTCCTTAACCACCCTGATGTCCAGCAAGTGCTAACAACATTTCCAGGTGCCAAATTAACCAAAATTCACGATAAACCAACACAATAACCACAGATATAGAAAGGTTCCAACCCATGTTTGACATGCAAAAAATGATGAAACAAGCACAAGAAATGCAAATGAAGATGGAAGAATTACAAGAAAAATTCAAAGACATCGAAGTCGAAGGCCAATCCGGCGGCGGCATGGTTAAAATAACGACTAATTGCGCAGGTTCCGTCCGCAGCGTTGATATCGACGAAAGCTTGCTGACGGCAGATAACAAAGAAATGCTCGAAGATCTGATCGCCGCAGCCGTTAACCAAGCCAACGACGCCCGCGATGCCCGCGTCCAACAAGAAAGCCAATCTATGATGGCCCAAGCAGGCGGCATGGGCGCCGGACTGCCCTTTTAAAAAACATAAACGGAAAGACACACAATGCGTTTAGCAACATGGAATATTAACTCCGTTCGTCTGCGGGCTCCGCTTGTACAAAAACTGATGCAAGATCACGCGCCTGATGTTATCTGCCTTCAGGAAACGAAATGTCCCGATGATGTATTCCCATTCGATGCCTTTACCAAGCTTGGCTATGAGCACATCCATATAAACGGCATGAAAAGCTATAACGGGCAGGCTATTTTGTCGAAAATCCCGTTCGAAGCGACCGAAATCCACCACCGCGTCGGGCGCGAGGATTGCCGCCATATCATGGTGCGCTTACAAATTGGTGGCGGGGTAGATTTACACAATCTATACATTCCCGCAGGCGGCGATGAACCCGACCCCAGCATCAACGATAAATTCAAACATAAGCTAGATTTTGTCGAAGAAATGACCCTGTGGTTTCAAAACCATTATACCTATAATGACAAAGTCATCGCTGTCGGAGATTTCAACATCGCCCCCCAAGAACACGACGTTTGGTCACACAAACAACTGCTAAAAATCGTATCCCACACGCCCGCCGAAACGGATCGTCTGGCAGATATGCAAAAATCATTAGGCTGGTTGATAGCACGCGTCATTTTATCCCAGCGGATGAAAAAGCCTATAGCTGGTGGTCGTATCGCAATCGTGATTGGAAAAAATCTAACCGAGGCCGCCGCTTGGATCACATCTGGGTCACGCCGCCTTTGGTCGAATCCTTAACAGGACACAACATCCTGAGCGAAGCCAGAGACTGGGAAAAACCCTCCGACCACGTCCCCGTTATCGTTGATTTTGAATTTTAAGATTTAAAAATCAGAACAGCGGCCTTTAACTTCCCAATCGCCAAAGCGTGTTGGTTCCGCTAACCCTGCATCGCGAAAGCCGCCTTTTTCATCTTCAGGGGCTTGTTTTGGCTGCAAAGAATCAGCCTTGTTTTTTGCGGATCAGGGGTTGGTTTTTTATCGTTCATGCTTCATATTTAAAGCAGATCATACAAAAAGAAAAGCAAAGAATCGTATGGAAATCCTCAAGCCCTATCGCAAGCAAATCGACACTCTGGATCAGGAAATCGTCGCATTACTAAAACAGCGTTACGATATCATCGATCAAGTCAGCAAAATCAAGCAACAGCATAACATTGCCCCGATTTTACAAGACCGCGTCGACGAGGTCCGCAATAACGCCGCCGCCTACGCCAAAAGCTTAGGATTAGATGAACACTTCATCGCGCAGCTATGGCAAAGCATCATTGACCATTCATGCCAGCAAGAACAAGATTTCATCGACGGAAGCAGATCAATTAATGAGTAACAATCAAACCCCTTCACCTGATCTGTTCCAAGATCACAGCGCTCAAGATTCAGTGCCCGCAACCGAACAATTGACCGCTCGCCAAGTTGCTCTGGACTTACTGGATCATGTCCTTAATAGAAAACAAGCCTTAGATCATTCCTTGGAAAGCAGCAGCGCGTTTCACGATTTACCAGCGCGGGATAAGGCCTTTTGCCGCATGCTGACCACAACAGTCATTCGTCGCCTAGGGCAAATTGATGCTTTGATCATCAAAGCCGCCGACAGCCCTTCACGTACGTCGCCTGTGATTACCAATATATTGCGCATGGGCATTGCACAAATTGCCTTCATGGCTGTGGCCGATCACGCCGCCGTTGATACCTCTGTCAGATTAGCCGAGGCCGCAGGCATGGTCAGACAAAAAGGCTTCATCAACGCCATGCTGCGCACCATCACACGCGAGGGCAAAGATTGGCTAGCCAAACAAGATGAAACCCGCCTGAACACACCCGAATGGCTACTAAAAATCTGGATCGATGATTATGGCCTGCGCGGCGCAGCAAATATTGCCAAAGCTAACCTTGCCGAAGCCCCGCTTGATATCAGCGTCAAAAACAAAGACGAGCTTGAATACTGGCAAAGTGCGCTAAACGCTACGCCACTAGGTAACAACACCTTGCGCCGAAACAGCGGTGGTAACGTCACTGAGCTAGAGGGCTTTAGCGATGGCCGCTGGTGGATTCAAGACCTGTCTGCCGCACTGCCCGCAGGATTATTCGGCGCTTTACATGAACGCAGCATTGTCGACATGTGCGCGGCCCCTGGTGGTAAAACAATGCAGCTCGCCGCCCAAGGCGCCCACGTGATCGCACTGGATCGATCAGCCAAGCGCCTACAAAAATTGCAGCAAAACGCACAGCGCCTCCATATCGAGGATAAAATCGACATCCAAGCGACCGATGCCACCGCATGGACACCACGCCAAGCCCCTGACTTTATCTTATTAGATGCACCCTGTAGCGCAACAGGAACCGTGCGCCGTAACCCCGATGTGCTGCACCAAAAATCCCCGCGCGATATCGAACATCTAACCCGCGTCCAAGGCGAAATGCTGCGCCATGCCTATAACATTCTAGCGCCCGGAGGCCTGCTGGTTTACTGCACATGTTCCCTGCAAAAATCCGAAGGCGAAGATCAAATCGCCCGCTTTCTATCGCAAACCCCCAGCGCCAGCAAAATCGCAATATCAGCCAATGAAATTGGCGGGCTAGAAGAATGCATAACAGAAGAAGGCGATGTCCGCGCCCTGCCTTATCACATGGCACAATATGGCGGCATGGACGGATTTTTTATCTCTCGCATTACAAAAAACGCTTAACCAAATAAATCGGCAACATCTTGCACACGGTTAACCTCAATCGGTTTTATGCCGCTAGGGACTTTGGTTTTGTTGCCTTTACGCGATGGCAAAACAGCGCTTTCAAAGCCTAACTTAGCCGCCTCTTTGAGCCGTAAATCAGGCTGGGAGACCTGACGAATTTCACCTGCTAAGCCAATTTCGCCAAAGAAAATTGTATCCGCTGGCAAAACTTTACCACTCAGCGCACTAATCAATGCGCTAGCCACGGCTAAATCCGCAGCAGGTTCTTGAATACGGATACCGCCCGCAATATTCAGGAAAATATCACAGCCCGAAAGCTGCACACCGCAGCGCGTTTCCAGCACTGCAACAATCATCGCCAAACGATTTTGATCCCACCCTAAGACAGAGCGCCGCGGCGAGGCCAAACTAGACGGCGCGACCAAAGCCTGCACTTCGACCAGTAAAGGACGCGTGCCCTCTAACGCAGCAAGAACAGCGCTGCCTGCAACATTTTGATGGCGCTGCGATAAAAACAGCGCGGATGGATTTTCAACTTCGCTTAGCCCCTCGCGCACCATTTCGAACACGCCGATCTCATCCGTGGGGCCGAAACGGTTTTTGATCGCCCGTAAAATGCGGAAGAAGTGCGAGCGATCGCCCTCGAAATGCAGCACCGTATCAACCAAATGTTCTAACACGCGCGGGCCTGCGATTTGCCCTTCTTTGGTGACATGCCCGACAAAGATCACGGCAATATTGCGGCGTTTTGCAGTACGGATAATTTCTTGCGCGGATGTTCTGACCTGCGTCACCGTTCCCGGAGCACTATCAATCGAATCAATAAACATCGTCTGAATAGAATCGATAATCACAACGCCCGCTTTATTCTCGGCGCTTGTATCCTCCATCGAGGCTACAATATCACGCACATTCGTTGCTGATGCTAATTCAACAGGCGCATCTTGTAATCCCAAACGCCCAGCGCGCATACGAACCTGATCGACAGCTTCCTCACCGGAAATATACTGGCAATGCACGCCTTGCTTGGCTAACGCACAAACACTTTGCAGCAATAACGTCGATTTACCAATCCCCGGATCACCGCCGATCAACACGGCAGAACCAGGGACAATGCCGCCGCCCAGCACACGATCAAATTCTTTTATCCTGCTACAATGACGCGGGTAATCTTTGTTAGCTTCCCCCTGCAAACCGACAAAATCAATGCGGCGACCTTTGGTTTTATTGCCCAGTCCCTTTGGCACAGCGGCTTCGGTCACTTGCTCGGAAATACAGTTCCATTCCCCGCAAGCCTCACACTTACCAGCCCAGCGCGGAGACACTGACCCACAGCTATTACAAACATATGTTTTTGTGCTTTTGCCATCGATGTTTATAATCCTTCGCGTTGGAGTGCCCACTTCACACTACAATGCTCAGAATCAATGGCTTTGTAAATCACAATCTGATGCGTTTTTTCTGGCATAGCACCCGTATGACCAGCATAAATGCTATCTTCTAGCGCCAGCACGCCGCCCGATTGTCGGAACCGCCAGCCAATCCCGCTTGGCAGACGCAGTAAAACTTGCTCACCGCCCTGCACAACAGATACCATGACATCGGGATGAATATGAAAGCGAATAGCCGCCTGATAAGCCTGCATCAACGGGACCTCGGTGCTGAGAACATCTTCACCGCGCAAATCATGCCCATCCGACCCCAAATATAAACTACGAAAATGCTGCAAGCCCGTTTCCGACATATACCCGTCATGCGACGCCTGTACATACGCATAATCAGCCTTAGTATCATAACGCACATCACGACATTGATACGCAGCGGATATGCCGTCACTTTCGACAATATTTAACGTGTTATGCGCCGCTGGTTGCGCCAACATCTGCTGCCACATCGCATCCGTCTGATGGGATCCGCAATGCACAAACATGCGATCTTTGCCGTAGCTCATCTCAAAAGATAGTGGCGCGCAATGCTGCGCAGCGGGGCCATGATCGAACAAAATTGTACTGCGTCCAACCGACAGCTTGGCGTAACCACTAGCTGTTAAATTCTTAATCCGTTTTCCCTTAACCGCGGCCTGAGCCAACACATCATCAATATAATGAGCATCGCTACACATCGCGCCATGCTGCAAAGAAAAATATTTATCCGCAAAACGGAAAAACCGCACAACGGGCACTTGCTTAGCGATAATATCATCCAACCATTCAGGCACAGGAAATCCCCCCGCCTGAAGCGCCGAACGGACATCAATCATATTGCGCAAAAATCGTAACGTCATATAAGGAGAGCGACTATGATGCATGCCCTCGACGCTGAGTGAGCGATCTGTCATCAGTCCCAATTGATCCAGCGCAATATGCACCCATTCCTCATGCCCTTCAAAGGCTAAACCGCAAAACAGCATCCCTTTAACCGCTGGCACATGATCGTTAAACGACATATACCCTTGGCGAGGCTTCTTCGCGGAGGCCTGCAGCATAATTTCTTTGATTAAAAAGCGGGCCTGCCGATACAAAGACACAAAAAAGAGATCTTGAAAATCACCATCCGCATCAATGGCAAAAAAATCATAATGCGCAATCCACAGCGCAATCCGCTTACCGATTAAATTGATCTCCCACGGGGAAAAACCACCAGCCCGCGAAACACGAGGGCGCGTATAAGCCATCGCCCAGCTTTCAATCAATGCACGCGCTTGCTGACGCGCTGCAGCTGTAGCCTCTGCCCGCAGATCGCGCAGCCATTCAAACCCATGTAAATATTGTAAATCAGCATCAGTGACGGCTTCAGGTTCCCAGCATTCGCCATGCAATTCAACAGACCGTCCATAACAAGTAAACACACCGTTACATAACAACGCACCACGCTGTTTATCCCCGCGCCACACGTCCACAGGACGAACAATCAAACGATCAGGCACAGTATCAGCCCGCAACGCATCAGGCATAAGATGCGTAACATAATCGTTGATTTGACGCAGAAAATTCGTCATTCAGTCCCTTACCCCTAGTTGAATTGTCTATCCTCGTAACGCAGCAATTCTATCTGCATAATGATCTGACCCATCCTTAAATACAGCGGTCCCCGCCACCAATAAATCTGCTCCCGCGGCAACACATTGCTTCGCCGTTTCGGGATTAACCCCGCCATCAACCTGCAAATCAATTGTGCGCCCTGTCGCATCAATCATTTTGCGAGCTGCCTGAATCTTATCAAACAGCGGAATAAAGCTTTGCCCGCCAAATCCCGGATTAACCGTCATAATCAAAATCAAATCCACTAAATCCATGACATGCTTGATCGAATCAATAGGCGTATGCGGATTAAGCGACACGCCACTTTTTACGCCATGTGCCTTAATGGCCTGTAACGTACGATGCAAATGAGGCCCAGCCTCCACATGCGCGGTAATAATGTCAGCGCCTGCTTTGACGAAATCCTCGATCAACGGATCAACGGGCGTAATCATCAAATGCACATCAAAAGGCTTATCTGTGTGACGACGCAAAGATTTCACCACGGGCGCGCCAAATGTTAGGTTTGGCACAAAATGACCGTCCATCACATCAATATGAATATAATCAGCGCCAGCCGCATCAATCGCGCGCACCTCTTCACCAAGGATGGAAAAGTCGGCCGATAAAATAGAGGGCGCAATGCGCGTGGTTTGTTGAGACATAAATAAATAACCCTGAATTTTTCTTAGAGAATCAAAAGATAAGAAATCTTATCCACAATGTTATCAACAATTTTCCAAAACTTCTACCCGAAAAACAAAAATCACAGCAAACCAAACATAAATCGTAATATTTCTTATCACTTGCCTTCCATTTCGAAAAATACAATGCCATAATAACCGCTTCGAATAATTGGCGGAGCCTACGTAAACGTGTTTTTAGATATTTTTATTCTTTTTATCCTTGCTGTTTCGACCATGCTAGCCTTTATGCGTGGCTTCATTCGCGAGGCTTTAACACTCGTTACAATCACTGTCGCCTTAGCTGCTACTTATTACGGTGGCCCACTACTGTCACCCCTCATGGATTCATGGCTAGGCGTCGTCCACGGCGAAACACAAAAAGTCCTTGGCATCTTGCCTTTGGCATATGCCAGCCTTGGGCTTGCATATGGACTAATTTTTATAACGCTTTTGATTGTTTTTTCTATTTCCAGCAACGCACTAGCAGAGTTTGTAAAATCCATCGGACTTGGCGCAATTGACCGTTCATTAGGCGCGCTATTTGGCTTGATTCGCGGAATCTTGTTGCTAGCCGTATTATACTTGCCCCTGCATTTCATTTTAGATAACCAAACAAAACAAGAATGGTTCGGCAACAGCCGTGGCCATGTATATTTAGAAAAAAGCTCTCTGGCGCTGGCTAAACTGTTACCCACGGGATTGATCAGCACAGACAACGACAACAGCGACAAAGCTGCACCAACATCACCAACGACCGACGAACCATCCTCGGCGCGCACGAAATTAAAAGCCATGGATTTGCTCAAGAAGAATCTGGATGAAGCCGATCGCAAAAAACTTGTCCACGAAACCATTCCTCCCGCCCCTGAAAAAGAAGATAAAACAGGCGGCTATGACAATGATTTCCGGGAAGAATTAGATAATTTGTTTGAAAAAAATATCAAACAACCCGAATTTAACGAATAAAACGACAAAAGTAATAACAAAAGTAATAAGAGGTAAAATATCATGGGTTTTGAATATGACAGCGACACACTCCATGAAGAATGCGGCGTTTTCGGCGTTTACAATCACCCCGATGCAGCAGCATTAACGGCGTTAGGGTTACACGCCCTCCAACATCGAGGCCAAGAAGCTGCCGGCATTGTGACCTCTGATGGGGAACTTTTCTACGCACATAAAGGCATCGGTTTAGTCGGCGCAACATTCAGCGACCCAGATGTCATCAACAACCTAAAAGGCAACTTAGCCATCGGTCACAACCGTTACGCAACAACAGGTGGTGGTATGCTCCGTAACGTGCAGCCATTTTATGCCGACATGGCCTTTGGCGGTTTTACACTGGCCCATAACGGGAACCTGACGAACGCCCACACCTTGCGCAAAAATTTAGTCAAACGCGGATCAATTTTCCAATCCACTGGCGATACCGAAGTCATCGTCCACTTGGTATCTATGTCCGACAAAGAAACAATCGCAGACAAGCTGACTGATGCCGTCCGCGAAATCAAAGGCGGCTACGCGCTACTTGCGTCTGCCAAAGGGCAGCTCATCGGCGTTCGTGATGCATACGGCATTCGCCCGCTCATTTTAGGTAAACTTAATGACAGCTATATTTTAGCCTCGGAAAGCTGCGCATTGGACATCATCGGCGCAACCTTTATCCGTGACCTCGAAGCAGGTGAAATGGTCATCATCAACGAAGAAGGTGTAACCTCTCACTTTCCGTTCAAACGTCGTCAACGTCGCTCATGCATTTTTGAATATATCTATTTCGCACGTCCTGATAGCTTTATGGATGGTCAATCTGTCTATGATACGCGTAAAAATATCGGCATCGAACTCGCCCGCGAATCTGCTGTCGACGGCGCTGATTTGGTCGTTCCCGTTCCAGATAGCGGCGTGCCGTCAGCCATCGGGTACGCCCAAGAAAGCGGCATCCCATTTGAGCTTGGTATCATCCGCAACCACTATATCGGGCGCACATTTATCGAACCAGGCGACAGCGTTCGTCACCTTGGCGTTAAGCTAAAACACAATGCCAATCGCCGCTATTTAGAGGGCAAAAGCGTTGTCTTAGTCGACGATTCCATCGTACGCGGCACGACATCACGTAAAATTGTTGAAATGGTTCGCGAAGCCGGCGCCCGCGAAGTTCACATGCGCATTTCATCGCCGCCGACCAGCCACAGCTGCTTCTACGGCATCGATACCCCAGACAGCAAAGAGCTATTAGCGCACACAAAATCCGTCGAAGAAATCTGCGAATTTATCAAAGCAGACTCTTTGGCTTATATCTCATTAGACGGCCTGTACCGCGCCGCTGGCGAAACCGCTCGTAATAGCGATGCACCTCAATATTGTGATGCTTGCTTCACAGGCGAATACCCTGTTGAGCTAACCGATCATGACAATAAAATGACTGGCACAACAGTTTCCGACCTACGGGAGCGCCAATCATCAAAATAAGAAAGGCACAACCATGAGCCGCCCAGCCATACGGTTACACATCTTGCCTTTCTTCGCACTTCTATGCGTGGCAATAGCTGCCGCCTTATCTTATCCCAATATCACCAACGCCCAGCAAGCACCGAATTACGAAACACGTCTTTATAATGATCTGGTCAAAGACGTCGTAACCTCTCGTGACATTCACCCATATCAATTTGTACGCCTGCGCCGCTATTATAGCGAAACGCCGTTCTACAGCCCTGATGCGACGCCGATTATCGAGCAGATGAATACGCTCGCGCCACTTATAAAACCAGGATCAACCGATAAAAAAGACATCAATAATTTTGATACCTTTCAAAATCTGATGCTATCGCATATGGGCAATATGGACGTCGTTAATAACGCTGTTTTATTGTCTCAGACCTACAGCAATATCCTCAACACTGGACAGCTAAAATATATTTTAAACGGACTTATCCAATCACTAACCCTAGATGGAGATGGAAACTCTTATAAAACGGCCTACAGCCTGTACTCACTTAGCGAGGAAATAGCCCTATTACAATATTTAGGCGCAACATTAATTAACAAAACATTAGTGAAGAAAAACAGCTATGATTACGCGGTATACAAAGTCAAAATCGGCAAAAGCGAACAGTTTATTTTCGCCGACATCAGCCCCATCGTTAATCAACTAAAAACCGAGCCCTTAACCGACCAGCCTCAAAACGATATCCCTATGGGGCGATAATATCACGCCGCCGTCCAACCCCCATCAATCGGCAGCGCCGATCCGGTAATATTCTCCGCCACGTCTGAGCATAAAAACAAAGCCAAGCCTGCGACCTGCTCAATCGTTACAAATTTCTTAGTCCACTGCGCAGCCAGTAATACATCGCGCACGACTTCGTCTTCGCTCATATTACGGGCTTTCGCCGTATCAGCGATTTGCCCTTCAACCAGCGGCGTCTTGACGTATCCCGGACAAATCGCGTTACACGTAATATTATCTTGTGCGACCTCTAAAGCGACGCTTTTGGTAAAACCCAAAATTCCGTGTTTCGCCGCGACATAAGCGCTTTTATAAGGCGAGGCCACCAACGCATGCGCAGACCCCATATTGATAATCCGCCCCCACCCGCGAGAGCGCATCAAAGGCACTGCGCGACGCACAGTATGAAAAGCGGACGATAAATTAATCGCCATAATCGCGTTCCATTTATCTAAATCAAATTCATCAACTGGCTGCACATTTTGAATGCCCGCATTATTCACCAAAATATCAAGCCCATCATGCTCCGCCAGCACGCCATCAATCAACGCGTCAATCTCTTCGGGTTTGGTCATATCTGCTGCAATGTAATGCGCATCTACGCCATAGCTTTGTAATTCATCAACCAAAGCATGTATCTGATCAATATCGCCAAAACCATTAATAACCACATCGGCCCCAGCCTGCGCCAACGCACGCGCCATACCTAAGCCAATACCCGATGTTGATCCTGTAATCAGGGCTGTTTTGCCCTCTAAATTGCCAGCAAGCTGTATCATTATTATCCCCGTTCGTTTTTATAAAACATCACACACACATTAATATTAACAAAAAAGGCCACATGAACAAAGCATCATACGGCCTTTTAAAATCATTTAAACCCAGCAAAAATTTACTTCTGGTTTTCAGGGTCAATCCAACCAATATTGCCATCACTGCGACGATAAATCACATTGATATTACCGTTACCGCGGTTGCGGAAAACAAAAGCTTGCTCGCCCGTTAAATCCATATGCATAACTGCATCAGAAACGCCAAGCGTCATAACATTGTTGCTCATCTCTGCAATCACAGCCGGTTCAAAATCAGAAGCAACCTCGGGTTCATCATCTTGCTCCGGCGCGGCAGCCAGAATATATTGGCGTGCCTTAATTTCTTCCAGCTCTGGATCGACATCCTCGCGTTCATGGTGATCGCGGATTTTGCGCTTATAGCGGCGAATCTGCTTGGCAACTTTTTCACTGGCAGTATCAAATGCGGCATAAGGATCCTTTTCCAGTCCCTGTCCGACAACCAGCATATTCTTACCTAACTGGATCGAAATATGCACGCGCGTTTGTTGGTGTCCATGTCCCTCGCGAGAGAATGTCACCGTCGCATATGTCGTGTGGTTAAGATATTTACTGCCGACATCGGTAAGCTTGTCTTCGACATGATTGCGCAAGGCATCGCCCACATCCATCTGTTTTCCATGTACTTGAAGTTCCATGAGATCCTCTTTCGTTTCTAGTCTTTTTCAATAAGATTTTCCATTTGAATACCTTATTATACCATGACTAAAATCAAAAACGGGAATAAATTATACGATCAAATGCTTTTTTTGTTTACGGCGTTGCACAGAGGATCCCAGCCCCATACCTTCGCGGTATTTTGCTACCGTTCTACGGGCCAAATCGATACCTTCGCCCTTTAAAATCGTCACAATTTTATCATCCGAGAGTATTTTTTTCGGATCTTCATCATCAATCAACGTCTTGATACGCGCCTTAATCGCCTCCGCAGAATGCGCCGCGCCACTTTCATTCACCAGCGCGGTCGAGAAGAAAAATTTCAATTCATAAATCCCGCGCGGCGTACCGATATATTTACCATTCGTCACACGGCTGACCGTGCTTTCATGCATTTCAATTTTCTCGGCAATGTCTTTCAGCGTCAGGGGACGCATATATTCAATGCCGTAATTAAAAAACGCATCTTGTTCTTCGATAATCGCGGCGGCTGTTTTCAAAATCGTTTGTGCCCGCTGATCCAAAGCCCGCACCAGCCAGCTTGCGGCATTCATCTGATCACTTAAATACGCTTTATCCTCTTTTCGCACAGCGCCACTGGATACAATCGTATAATATTCCTGATTCACCAGCACACGCGGTAATGTGTCATTATTCAGCTCCACCAGCCAGCCGCCTCCCAGATTGCGAGGCCGCCGCCGCATAAACACATCCGGTACCGCCGTTTGCGCCACCACATGATCGAACAACATCGCAGGCTTCGGCACCAAAGTTTTAAGCTCTGCAATCATATCCTGCAAATATGTTTCATTGACATCACACGCCGCGCATAAGGCCTTATAATCATAATTCGCAAGCAACGGCAAATTTTCCAGCAAGCTATGCATCGGCCCGTCAAGCTGCCCACGCTCATGCAATTGCATCGCCAAACATTCAGGCAAATCCCGCGCAAAAATTCCGGTCGGGTCAAACCCCTGCATAATCTTTAACAGTTTTTCAATACGCTCGACCTGACAGCCTAATTGCTCGGCAAGCTCCGCAGGGGCAATCGATAAATAGCCACTTTCGCTCAAGCTATCGATCATCAGCCCGCCAATCATCTGATCGCGAGGATCACTGCACGCCATCATCAACTGATCGGTTAGATGCTCACGCAGGGATTTATCGCTGCTCATATGGTCTTCGAATTTATAATCGGAAAAATCAAACGACGTACTGCCGCCCGCGCCACTGATATTCAGGGATGAATTAGAGTGATCTTGATCGGGCACCGCGTCGCGATCGTTGCTCGACCACGTATCATCAAATTCGCTTTGGATATGATCGGTCGTCTGATCGTCACCATCAAAATCACGGTCATCATCCCCGCCCCCATCAGGAGAAGATTCGTCTTTTTCCAGCAAAGGATTTTTCTCAAGCTCTTCTTCGACAAAGGCCGCCAAATCTAGATTATTCATCTGCAAAATATGAATCGCCTGCTGCAACTGAGGCGTCATAACCAGTTGCTGCGATTGTGTTTGCTTTAAATCAAGATAAGGGCCAAGCTTGTTCATGCAAATATTGTACCATATCAATCAACACAAATTAAGAGCCTAGATACAGTGACAACAGCAAAGTCCTACACTCAAAATTTTATAAGGAGAATTTTTCGCCCAGATAGACGCGCTTGACATCATCGCTATTGATAATGTCTTCGGGCGTGCCCTCCATCAGCATTTTACCGCTATGCAAAATATAAGCACGATCAACAATGCCCAAACAATCCCGCACATTGTGATCGGTAATCAAAACGCCAATGCCGCGCTGTTTCAAATGCTTAATCAAGTCGCCAATATCGCCGACCGAAATCGGGTCAATCCCGGCCAAAGGCTCATCCAGCAAGATATAATCAGGGCGCGCAGCTAAAGCACGGGCAATTTCCAAACGGCGGCGCTCACCACCCGACAGCGCAACTGATGGCGCGCGCCGCAAGTGCGAGATATTAAATTCATTCAGCAAATCTTCTAACAAGCGGGCTTGTTCAATTTTGGATAAATCTTGCCCCTCAATGACGGCTTTTAGATTGTCTTCAACATTCAAACCACGAAAAATAGAGCTTTCCTGCGGCAAATAGCCAACCCCTAAACGCGCCCGCCGATACATCGGCAAATACGTAATATCCTGCCCGTCCAGCATGATCGAGCCACTATCGGGAGCGATCAAACCCGTCGTCATATAAAAACATGTCGTCTTACCCGCACCATTTGGCCCAAGCAAGGCTACAGCTTCGCCGCGTTTAACGTGAAAGCTCACATCATGCAAAACAGGACGCTTTTTATAGCTCTTCGACAGGTGATGAACACTCAACCCCTGTGAAACTTCTTTGATACGTGGATGTGATAAAACGGCCATAAAATTCCGAAGTACGTGATTATTTGTCCTAATATAGCAGGCCTGTAAATTATTTTCCAGTGCCGCGCTGCAATAATCAGATTATTTATCTGCCGCCCCTTTTTCAGAGCCCGGGTAAAATGTCCCCGTCACGCGCCCTTGCCCAGCGCCTGTTTGCTCGGCGCCGTACAGCTTGCTAATTTGGGTTTTCAAATCAACAACGGCGCTTTGCCCGCGCAAAATATTCGGCCCGCGCATAATCGTCACGCCGCCATCCAACGTCACTAATTCTTTTTGCGCATCATAAACGCCATGCTGACCGGTTACGCGTTCTTGCTGGGTTGTAATCACGACATTACCCTGCGCAACAACCTGTTTAATAACGCGCTTACCTTGCGCATCATTCGTCATCGTCGCTGTAATCGTATCACCGCGCAATTGATCCTGAGGGCGCGTTACAACCGCATTCCCGACCGCAATCAAACGTCCATCATCGACAAAATATTCAAATTTATCGCGCGCCGTAATGACTTGCTCCGGCGTTTGTAATTTCAAATTCTGCCCTGTCAAAATCGCATAGCCGCGCTTCAGATAGTAAAAAGCATGATCGCCATAGGCGACATTATCGGCAGAGGTTAACACGACATTTTGCTGCGCTTCGAATTGCTGAATGTCAAAGCCCTTCCCGTCAGCGCCATCAACATAAGACGCGGTCAAAATCTCTGACGCGATCGACACATCATCCTGCGTTGCCACAGCATTACCGCGCGCCGTAAATAATTTATTGACCCGATCCCATTCCAGCGCCGTATCCGCCGTCACCGTAACGGGTGAGTTCGATTGCGGCACAGATGTTTGTGCGTGCGCATTTACAGCACACACTGACCACATTAATAAAGCAACATATATAATATTTTTCATCGTAATGTATCTAATCCCTTGCTCTTATCCTGAACAAATAACGTCAATTTCGCAGGCCCATCAAAACGCAATAAGCCCTTATCCGCATCCGCAAATAAACTAACAGCCTCGATCAAGCCCGCAGGTCCTTGTCCTGAAACCGGCACGGACGAGGTCACAATATTCTTATCCAAATCCACGGTTAGCTCTTCCGTTTCCAAAACGTATCCTTCACTATCGAACAGCTGAACCTGATCCGTTAGGATCAGTAATTGTTGATTTTCATTGTAATCACCTTTGCGCGATTTCGCCGATAAAAATCGGCCGTTTTGCAACTGAATATCACCCGTTGGCATATCCAAAAATACGCGATCATCTTGGCCGCGCTCGGCCTTGTCAGCAGTAATCGTATAAGGCTGCCCTTTCTTATCCATGCTATCAAAACGTGCTTCTAATAACTCGTTATGCTCAATCGCATCGATCAATTTTTCTGGTACTTGCGCAACATAATCGTCTTTATTAAACGACGTCCACGTAAAAGTCACAACAGCCAGCCCCGCCATCAATAGCAGCAAAGAAAGCTTTAAAATACGAATAAAAAGAGGGTTCCCACGCCGTCCAGAACGATCGACTTGGCGCAAATCAAAATCAGAAACATGTGGTTTACTATGGTCTTGATCGTCAGCCATACGCGCCCTTTCTTAGGACAAACCAGCCTGCAAACAATCTTGCAAACGGATCATTCCCAAAATGCGTTGATCAGCGCCACGCACCAGCAAGCTTGTCACATAATGATCCACCTGTTGCGTCATCTGATTCAGGGCTTCAGCCGCTAATTTTTCAGGCGCAATAAAGCGAGGTTCCTTCGTCATAATATCAGACACAGGACGCTTCAACAAATCCACCGCCATATGACGCTTTAAATCACCGTCAGTCACGATGCCATGCAACGTACACTCGTCATCAGCAACGATAACGCATCCCAAATTTTTCTCACTCAGCGCCAGAATAACCTGATCCATCGTCGCCGATAATGGCACAATCGCCATCTCCGTATAAGGCACCATCAAATCTGATACTTTTTGTAATTGCTGCCCCAATTTACCACCAGGGTGGAAGACCTTAAATTGCTCAGGCGTTAAGCCATCCGCTCAAACAAAGTCACCGCAATTGCATCGCCCAGAGCCAGCATCATCGTTGTCGAAGTCGTCGGCGCTAACACACTAGGACATGCTTCATCCGCTTTGGGAATACATAGAACAATATCGCTATGCTGCGCTAGCGTGCTATTCGGATTACTCGTCATACCAATCAACGTAATGCTGTAACGGCGAGTGTAATGAATAAGATCGGAAAGTTCCTGATTTTCACCAGAATTCGATAACATCAACACCACATCATGCTCAGTCACCATCCCCATGTCACCATGGCTAGCCTCGCCCGGATGAACAAAATAAGCAGGCGTCCCTGTTGATGCCATAGTCGCCGCCATCTTACGCGCAATATGACCGCTTTTACCAATACCAGCAACGATTAAACGACCACCTTGGCGATCTTTCATGGCTTGAATGGCCTCAATCGCGGCATCAAAACTGTCATCCAAAGATGCAGCTAAAGCCTGCAAACCTGCAATTTCTGTTAAAATAATCTGCGAAGCGCGCCCACGATCTGACATGCTTGTCCTTTCAATCCCTTGGACAGGGAACAAAACTATTAGTGTTCAAAAATGTCCTGAGCACCCCACCCCAGCGCATCAAGCTCCGCGCGAACAGGAATAAAGGCAAAACATTTATAAGCAAGCTCCGTACGGCCTGAACGCTCTAGCATCATATCCATACGTTCTTTCAGCTTGTGCAAATGGAACACATCGGTCGCCGCATAAAGCTGCTGAGCTTCTGTCAGCTCCTCTGCGCCCCAATCGGTTGATTGTTGTTGCTTATTAATATCGACCTTCAATAAATCACGACAACATTCACGCAAACCATGACGATCAGTATAAGTACGAACCAAGCGCGATACAGTGCGCGTACAATAAACGGGCGTGCATTCAATACCTAAATATTCACGAATAACCGCGACATCAAAGCGCGCATAATGGAAAATTTTCAAGCGATCCTGATCGCCCAAAACAGCTTTTAAATTCGGACAGTCATATGTACTGCGATCAAGCTGCACGACATGAGCCTCCCCATCGCCATCGGATAGCTGCACCACGCACAGCGGATCACGATACAAATTTAATCCCAATGTTTCGGTATCGACGCCAATACAATTGGAAAATTTAACGTCGGACGGAAGATCACCTTTGTGATAATGAATAACTGGTTTGCTCATGCCCAGCAGCCTAACGCAGCACCCATAAAAAAGCAACGCGAAAAACAGCTTTCACGACACCCTCAATCAACATTTTTTCACCCTCCATATTTTATCTTTTCATTTGCCGTATTTTAAGAGACAATAGTTAAAGCGACATTTCAACGTAAAATAGAAACCCAGCATAGTCTCATCATGAAAATTCTTCTGATATCTTCGCCAACATATGACCCGCAAACCATTAGCGTACCGTTGCAAAATCATGGCTACAAAACAACACTTGTAAACGGCAGACAAGAAGCCATTAAAGAAATCAAAGAACATTCATATAATGTATTGTTTATGGCAGGGTCCAATGATAGCGCTGAGGACAGAAAAACAATTAATACCTTACGTCATACCAGCGCTGATTATATTTATATCGTTACAGTGCACAAACAAAATGACCCAACACGGGTTGACAACAATGGCTCTAATGCACACCTATATTTAGATACCCTTGACGAACAAACATTAACAACCCTTACAACAAACACCGCATCCTTACATGAGCTGATCGAAGAAATCGGTAATAATCACATCGATTTCCCAAGCTCAGGCGGCATTATTGCCAGATCAGCGTTTAACCAGCTATTCTTATCAGCGCTTGATCGTAGCAACCGTTATCCAGAAAACAGTGCTTTGCTCAATATCTCGATTGATAATTACCAAGAACTTTTCGATATGGGGGGCAATTATATCACTGACTATGCTATTGCCTCGCTATCAAAAAAACTGACAGATATCCGTCGACAAACCGATATTATTGGCCAAATTCAAAACGCGAAGTTTTCTATTTTATTCCAAATGCCTAAAACGACACAAGAACCGATCGAAGCCGCCAAACGCTTTGCCGAGGCTTTAATGAATGCAGCAGACTTACAAGAAGCCGCGCCGCTTCCTGTGCAAATCAAAATAACTTTATACACGATCCCCTCTGGTCAGATCAGCTTCGAGCAAATCGTTACACCGCAAAAACCGACTAGCTAAGTCCCGATCAACACGACAAAAACACTGCTTTTATTTTGCATTTGTCACGAATCATCTTATCCGCTACACTTGTGGATAAGTTTGTGTACATCTTGTGCGTATTCTTCTTTCGCACGTCACCACTCAATTCAAAATCAAGCGAGTCTTCATGGCTTCACGTATAGCTTTATTACTCATCACTGTCATACTTGGCATCAGCACATATGCATGGGCCGATACGGGACTACGCACGGAATTTTTGGATATCCTACGCGCAGGACAAAACCTGACAATCAGCGTAGATGAAGAAAAAATATCAGCGGCACATATGTCATAGAACATGACGGAACGATCCGCGTTCCACTCATTGGAATTATCCATGCCGAAGGCTACACCCCCGAAATCTTAGAGGGCTTCATCACAAGAAAGCTCCAAAACGGGTATATCAACAACCCTCAGGTCAAGGTCTCTACGCCGCCGCCGACATCATACTTTGTCATGGGCGCGGTTCATTACCCCGGCGAATATCACTACCAACCCAACATGAATGCATTGGCCGCCATCGCCGCTGCAGGTGGATACAGCCGCTTTGCAAAAAATCTTCTGTTAAAATTTTACGCAATCAACGTTTTAGCTACGACAAGAAAGAAGAAAACTATATCACCGTTAACCCCGATTCCTTAATTAAACCCGGCGATGTCATCGTTATTGATAAGTCATTTTTTTAAAAACCAATGAGCACAATTATAACCGCACCAGAAACGCCTTATATAACCGATCAAAATGATCGAAGCCTGCTGCACGTGCTGGATAAAATTTTCAAGCATAAAACACTTATCATCAGCTTAACCTTATTAGGTATCGTCCTTGGTGGTTTGATATCGACACGACAAGATCCCAATTACACAGCACAAGCCATTATTCAATTACCGGTCAACGACAACGACACCTCCATTCAAGCCGAATTAGAAAGCTTGAAATCGCACAGCCTCTTAGAAAAAACCTATAAAAGCCTTATCAAAGACATCCCAAACACGCAAAGCACGCACCCATCAACAAAATCAACGGGGTTTAAAGGCCTATCCCTACAGACCGAAATTTTATCGCAGCCCCTCTCACCACAAGAGCGCACCCTCAATACAATTGAAAGCCGCCTAAAAATTACGCGCCTCAACCAATCAGCATTGGTAAAAATCCAATACACACACCCTAAACAAAGCTACGCCAAAGCATTCATTGCGCAATTAATTGACCTCTACACGGCGCAGCAAAAATCGATGCGTGCACAAAAATATAGCAACCTCAACACGCACTTAACCCAACAAATCACCCAGATGGAAACCACCATCAAAAATCTGGACAAGCAAATCATTGCCCTGCAAAGCAACAACATTTTAAAAGGGTCTAACACGCATAATATCGAAAAAATAAAATCACTAACCCAGCAAATTGAATCCTTACAGCAATCCACGTTCGAGCTAGAATCAATCTGGAATAATCTACAAAGCGAAAAGGGCAAAAGCCTTAGCAAACAATATCTGAATCTACCGCAGCAAATCCACTATGATCGCTCAACATTAAGCCAGCTTTACAAAGACAAAATGAATAGCGAAATCAAGCTCTTTCAACTGCTGAATATCTATGGCTACAAACATCCGAAAATCGTCAAACTCCGCGCAAAAATCGAGGGCATAAAGCACGCCATTACAACGGAAAACAACGCAATCAAGACATATATCTATGAAACGATAGAACAACAAAAAAGCTTAATAGCAACCTTAAAAAAACAACTTGGCACGCTGCCGAAAAATCTTAACCTCGATCACGGTGTTTCCATTAAAATGGCAACCTTAATCCGTGATAAAGATCTGCAAACACAGCTATATAACGAAACGTTAAACGACTTAAAGCAGCTACAAAAACAGCAAATCAATACTCAGGACACACATATCATATCCACGCCGTACATCATGCCCAAACCCACATTTAATCGTGCCTTTATGCAATATGGTGGACTATTAGGATTTTTATTGGCGCTTTATATCATGAGCCGCCCATCACGCAGCAAAGATACATTCTTATCAATGCAGCATATAAAAACGCTAACGCATATGCCTTGCCTGTCCTTAATTCCCGCCCATAAATTTAGTAAAAAAGATAAAATCCCCAGCGCCATTATCAGCGATCCAACATCACAACTAGCCGAATCCGTTCGCAATATCAAAGCGCACCTACATCTGCAAAATACAAATGGCAATGCTATCAAAACGATTACCGTTGCCTCGGCCCTGCCTGAGGAAGGCAAATCAACGCTCAGTTTATGGCTGGCAAAGTTACTGGCCAAATCCGGCAAACGCGTCATCATACTAGATTGCGATCTACGCCGTCCGGCTTTGCACACGCTCATGCAAGCCAAGCACACACTATCATTAACCGACTATCTAACCGGCCACTGCGAGCTACCAGACGTCATACACAAAGACAATGAAACAGGGCTACACTTGATCTATGCCCAAGCCGTGCCCGCCAATGCACTGGATTTATTAACATCCAACACGATGAGCAATCTGGTGTCCGCGCTACAGGAAACGTACGATTTTATTATCTTCGACACACCTGCATGTCTGGCTGCAGCAGATGCAAAAATTCTCAGCCGTCTCAGCGATATGACTTTATTTGTCGCGCACTGGCACAAAACGCCCATTGTCTCTGCGCTCAACGCTTTACAAGCCCTCAAAAGCACGCAGCAAAATATCGCAACGGTTCTAACCCGTGTTGATCTTATTAAGCATACACGCTATGGATATGGAACAACGATAGCTTATTATGACGATCTATAAGCTTATTTTGTAACAACCCTTAAGACAGAAAAATGCGTGCTTTATGACGGCAACACAATCCCAAAGCAGACCCGGCTTATACGCCCTTGGCTTGTATATGGTTGCTCTGGCGATCCTCATTGCAGGAAACGGATATATCCTGACAGACAAACCTGCATACGCATTTTTCCTAGCCCCCTGTCTGGTTTTATATATTACAGCCCTCATCATCACGATGCGCAGCGCCATAAAAACCATGGCATCACATACACATAACGCTGGTCATCATACGCTCAGCCAAGCCATTAGCGCCTTACCGCATTCCCGCAAATATGAGCGCCCAAAATCTATAACATGGTTAGCCTCTCGCCATGACAAAGCCATCACGAGCATCCTTGGCATCTTAGTCATACTCTATGCGCCCATATCGGCCTTACAAGCTTGTATCAAGATTTACCAATATCCGTAACCATTCAACCAAACCCAACGCTAACCCACCCCATATTTTACTAAGCACCAATGCCTTAGCCAGCTATGTCATCACCAACATAGCCGGACAAAAACGCTGTTACATCAAACGGATCACTAACACATTAAGCATCATATTAATCGCAGCATGGCTTGCAGCATTTTCAAACTGGCTTACAGTCCCCATCCCCGTTGAGGCCATTATCAAACAAATCCTAAACACGCCAACAGCGCTCACCATCCCACTTGTCCTCATAACAGGAACAATCATCACAACGCTGATCGCTGCATGGAAAAAACCAACCCGCAACCCAGCTAAACTACCAACATTATACGCAACGATTGCGGCGCCATTTTTAATGACAGCGCCGTTATCCGCATGGCCCTATATTGCACTTTACGGGTTAACACTCATCACCTTAACGGGACTAACATCCGGCCTGACATACCGTCATAAAAAGGTCAAAAACATGCTGATCTAAAAAGATTATATTCTGCGAGATTTCAGCGCAGTCGTGATCGTTCCATCATCCAGATAATCAAGCTCTCCACCAACAGGCACACCATGGGCAAGGCGCGTAATCAACAAATCTTCGCGCTCCAGATGGTCTGCTAAATAATGCGAGGTTGATTGCCCCTCGACTGTGGCGCTAAGCGCTAAAATAATTTCTTTTACATTCGGATCGGCAGCGCGGTGTAATAAGCCTTCGATACTCAAATCCTGAGGCCCGACCCCATCCAGTGCGCTGAGCAAACCACCCAAAACATGGTAAGTCCCGCGAAAGCTTTTGGTACGCTCAATCGCCCATAAATCACTCACCTGCGCCACCACACAAATGCTGCTATTATCACGTTTAGCCGACTGACAAACACCACACGGATTATGCACATCCAAATTACCGCAAATATCGCATTCTTTGATATCCTCTGCGGCCTGCAACATCATCTTGGCCAGCGGCACCATCACAGCATGGCGTTTGCGCAACATAAACAGCGTAATCCGCCGCGCCGAGCGCTGCCCCAACCCAGGTAACGAGGCCAGCATTTTCATCAATTGATCCAACGCCCCCCGACGAGGCGCCCCATCATCAATCATTATAATGTTCCCTCTGCCCAAATCCGGGCTTGGTATAGACAAACAAATCAGGATTTAAATCAACGTCTGTTTCCAGATAAAACAGCTCGACCTCTGTCACTAAATTTTGTGCATCAGTCACGCGCCATTTCCGTAGCACAAATGGCTTTTCTGAAAACGCAAACGCTATCGATCCTGCATCAGGATCTTCGGTTTGTACCAATGTCAGTTGCAGCAATCCTTGATCGCGGCGCACATCGCTAACCGTCACATCACCAGAAAAATTGATGTGATCGCGCAGCACAAAATCAGCCAGACTTTGCCCAATCGGTACATTCATTTGCTCTTCTAATTCAGAATCATAAAAATAAATAAAACGCCCATCGGCAACGACAAAATCATCAATCGGATCATCATATTCAAAGCGCAATTTCCCTGGACGGCTAAGATAAAAAGTCCCGACAAGCTGCATGCCATTACTAGCCGTTTGCACAAAACGAGCCTTCGCCATATGCAAATTATTCATATAATCCTGAATCTTTTTGATTGAAGCCTGATGCGCATCAGCGCTCCCCGCTTGCAAGGGGGAAGAGACCACAATAAGCCCCATCACCACCATCAAAACGGTCAATAATCCACGTTTAAACATCACTAAAATCCTGTACAAAAACTGTTCTTTTCCCTGTCGCACTAGCGGGAGAAACCACGCCTTGCTTTTCCATTTCTTCCATAATGCGCGCCGCACGGTTATAACCAATTTGCAAGTGACGCTGAATAAAACTGGTCGAGGCCTTACCCTCACGCGCGACGACTGCAACCGCTTGATCATAAAGCTCATCCACGCTGCCACTCTCACCGTCTCCACCTGCACCGCCGAACATGGCATCCATAACGGCACTACCAGCAAAATCACCTTCTTCATCAGTGATCGAATCCAAATACGCAGGTTTAGCCTGCTTTTTCAAGAATGAAACGACTTTTTCAACATCATCATCGCTAACAAACGGCCCGTGCACACGCGTAATGCGTCCACCCGGCGCCATATATAGCATATCCCCCATCCCCAACAATTGCTCCGCGCCGCCTTCACCAAGGATCGTTCGGCTATCAATTTTCGAGGTCACTTGGAATGAAATCCGCGTCGGAAAGTTTGCTTTTACAACGCCGGTAATCACATCAACAGACGGACGCTGCGTAGCCATAATCAAATGAATACCCGCCGCCCGCGCCATTTGCGCCAAACGCTGGATCGCATTTTCAACGTCCTTACCCGCAACTAACATCAAATCAGCAAATTCATCGACGATCACCACGATATAAGGCACTTCGGTCATATCCATCGGACGCTCTTCATACGTCGGGGCGCCTGTCTCATCAAAACCAGTGCCCACCGTCTCTGTCAGTTCTTCGCCTTTTTCAATGGCTTCACGCATGCGGGCGTTATAGCCCTCGATATTACGAACGCCGACTTTGGACATAGCGCGATAACGGTTTTCCATTTCCTGCACCGCCCATTTCAGCGCGACAACGGCCTTACCAGGTTCCGTCACAACAGGCGACAACAAATGCGGAATATCATCATAAACGGATAGTTCAAGCATTTTCGGATCAATCATAATCATGCGGCATTTTTCAGGCGGCAATCGATATAACAACGATAAAATCATCGTATTCACCGCAACCGATTTACCCGAACCCGTCGTTCCTGCAACCAGCAAGTGCGGCATCTTAGCAAGATCTGCTAAAATAGGCTGACCACCAATATCCTTACCCAAGATCAACGGCAAATGCGCTTTGCTTTTTTCAAACATCCGCGTTGTCAAAAGCTCTTGCATATAAACGACCTGCCGTGATCGGTTGGGAATTTCAATACCGATCACATTCCGCCCTGGCACAACAGCACAACGCACAGAAATCGCTGACATTGATCGTGCAATATCGTCACTAAGCGATATGACGCGGGAACTTTTTGTCCCCGGTGCAGGTTCCAATTCATACAAAGTCACAACAGGGCCAGGATGAATACTGACAATTTCGCCTTCAATCTTAAAATCAGCCAAAACATTTTGCAAAAGCTGCGCATTTCGGCGCAAAGCTTCCTCGCTTAAAGCATCTTCTTGTTGCTGCTCAGGAACGGCCTCAAGCAAATTCACAGAAGGCAATTCCCATTCGCCTGCATCAAAATGCAAAGCGCTTTGTCCCGACGCCGATTTTTGCACTTTACCTTGATCGCTGCTGCTAGGTTTTACCACAGGAATTGAGGGAGACGACGTCGCAACAGACTGTTGTTCCATGTTAATCGAGGCCTCAGGCTCATCCACTTTTTCAGGCGTTGCGGTTGGCGCGGGTTTCGCACGTTGCGCAGAGGCCTCAACAGAAGCCGTCTTCGCGGGGCGAGGCGCACGCTCTGGCAAGGACGGCAGCGTCGGCATTTTCCACGAAATTTCAAATAAAGGCTCTGGCTGATAATCGGGGTTATTATAGCGATGCAACCAGTTTCTAAAGGCAATAATGCCGTTCATAATCAGCATCAATGTCGTTAAAGCAAGACTACGCAAGCGACCTAGAAACGCGGCGATCTCATAACGCGTGACCGCCGCAGCAAACAAAAACAATCCTGCCGCAACCAGCACAAAAAATGGCGCATAAACATAGGTCAAAAACCCGTCCCACTGCCCAACAAGACCAGAGAAAAAATTCCAGCTCAGCGTTCCAAGCGCGCCGCCCAAATACGGGTTCGGCGTCCAATCAGACGGCACTTGCGCCAACCCCATCGATAATAAAATCGAGGCAACCGACAGCGCACAAACGCGCAAAGCAAACGGCGTTAAGATATGGCGGCTTTGGATACGCCAAGCCCACACAATCAGGCCAAATCCCATCAATAAACCACCCGCGCCCAGCGGCTGAATAATCATATCGGCAAACCATGCGCCACTATGCCCAAGCCAGTTTTGAATATCATCAGCCAAGCCAACCGAATTCATCGACGGGTCATCAGGTGAATAGCTTAATAAAGACACAACAACAAACAAACCGGCGCACAAAACAACAAGCGCCATTGTGTCAACCAAACGGCGTGCAATAAAAGATTGCATCCATTCAGGCACGAAAGACGGCGACGCGGCCTTTTTCTTTTTGCGGCTAGATGATGGTGAACGACGAACAGAGCGAGAAGACGCCATAAAGAAACCTATAAACTAAGCATGGTAAATATAAGAGAATCATAAAACAATGACATCAATTATGATAACTGCCCTGCCCCACAAACACAAGGCTGAGTAAGCTGTGCACGCCTAATCTTAGGTCGGTATTTTATACATCCGCTGCAGATTCAGGAACTATTTCAGCTGGATTTTCACGAACCTGAACGGCAATTTCACGAAATACATTGGCATTTTGCTCCATTTGTTCACGAATAGGCTCGTTTGTCTCCGCGATCGACAGGAAGAACTGCGCCGAATCTTCTAATAAACGCGCCGCCATTTCCCCATGCGATAAATGCTCCATCGCACCAGCAGGATCATCACGCAACAACACAGACATTTTGCGGAATGTTTCGGCATTTTGCTCCATCTGCGCCATCATATCCGGGCGGCCTTGCGCGACCTTCACAAAAAAGTTAGCCGATTCATTCAAAAGATCCGCAGCCAGATCCGCATAACAAGTCATAAGATATCTTTCTCTGGCGCTCTTTTTTACGCGCTCAGTTTAGTCATGATCAAAACGATTTGGGTGAGCTGGATACGCTCCTAAAAATCGCACTTCATTAGCGTAGAATCCCAGCTCCTCTAATGCAAGTTGAAAAGCCTGACTATCAGGATGGCCCACAACCTCGCAATAAAACTGCGCGACATCGAAATGTTCATCTACATACGATTCCAGCTTAGTCAGGCTCAAGCCGTTTGTTGCAAACCCGCCAAGCGCTTTATAAAGCGCAGCAGGAATATTGCGCACATCAAAAATCAAACTGGAAATTGTCGGCGCATCAATCGGCGGCACGTCAGGGTCTAATGACAAGATCAAAAAGCGAGTCGTATTATGGCTTTCATCCTCGATATTGTCTTTTAAAATATCCAGATCATAAATCTCCGCTGCTAACGATGACGCGATCGCCGCATGGGTTTTATCACCTACGCGGGCGACCTCTGCCGCGGCGCCGGCTGTATCGGCATGCACGCGAGGCTCCGCATCCAGCGTTTTGAATAAATTACGGCACTGTGGCAACGCATGAACATGCGAGTGTACGACCTTAATATCATCAAGCGTCGTGCCCTTAACGCCCAATAAATTATGATGCACAGGCTGAAAATGTTCCCCAACAATAAATAAATCATGATTAGGCATCAACGCATGCACATCGGCAACCCGCCCCGCAATTGTATTATCAATCGGGATCATCGCCAGATCAGCCTCACCTTTTTCAACCGCCGAAAACGCCATATCAAACGATGCACAAGGCAAAGTTTGCAAATCAGGAAACACCTTGCGGCAGGATAAATCAGAATACGCACCCGGCGCACCTTGGAAAGCGATAATTTTAGGCTTGGTCTTCATAGTAAATCGGCTTTATACTCGGTTAGAGGTTGATTTTATTGTAACAACTTCTTATAGCTTGTTTTAGTCAAACACAACAAGGGGCTTTATCCGATGTTTAACTTTCAAAAAATGTTTGCCGCATTACTTGTTGCGGGTATTACCGCAATGCTGACCGGCTTTGTTGCTGAGCATACTGTTCACGAACATGAAATCACCAAAGATTCCGTATTTATCGAAAGCGCTGTTGCAGCCACGGGCGGAGCCCCGAAAAAAGCCGCTGGCCCTGAACCTATTCTAGAATTGCTAGCCACCGCCGACATCGCACGCGGAGAAAAACTATCCAAAGCCTGCGCTGCTTGTCACTCATTCGATCAAGGCGGCAAAGCCAAAGTCGGCCCGAACCTATGGGGTGTTGTCGGCCGTGACAAAGCGCACGTTGCTGGCTTTTCTTACTCCTCTGCCTTAATCGAAAAAGGCGGAAAATGGAGCTATGATGAGCTTAACCACTTCCTATGGAAGCCGAAAAAATACATCAAAGGCACAAAAATGAGCTTCGCTGGTTTGAAAAAACAGGGCGACCGTGCCGCGATCATTGCATGGCTAAGAACGCTTGATACAGCGCCACAAGCCTTGCCAAGTGCAGATGCCATCGCCGCAGAAAAAGCCGCCACTGAAGCAGAATAAAGTGGTTCACACCTAATAAACAAAAAGCGCCCTAACCGGCGCTTTTTTTATGATTGATAAAAATGAAAAGTCAGACGACAGCCTTAAGCTTTCTTTTCCCAGCCCTTATCTGTCTGCTGCCAATATGTCAGCTCATGCGCCTGATCTTTTAGCGCCTTCCAAACATTGCGCGCTTCCATCACCGTCATTTCATCACGACCATCAAACATATAACACAGCAAAGAAAAATCGCCCTTCAACGGCAAATCAGCTCCAGAAACCGCAATACAAATATCAGCTTGGTTCGGGTTCACATCCGCCTGATCGGTGATAAAAATTGGTTGAGATTCACTATGACCGTCTTTTTCAGTGCCATGCGGCAAAAACTAGCCGCGTCATACGTCCACAGCGCATCATTCAAACGTTCCGCCGCCTGACGATCAGGCGCTCGCACGATAATGCGCTTACCTGTCTCCAAAGCTTTACTCAATAGCCCAGGTAAAGCTTGCTCAACATTTTGGCGCAATAAATGATAAAAACGAATCTCACTCATAATGATGAATATTACCGCGATAATCCCGAACGCGATAGCCCAGCGCACTATCCTTTTCCAGATATTCAGGGGTCAACGGAATTTTTCCATATCCGCCGGGAATATCCAACACATAATCGGGCATGCATAAACCCGATATATGCCCGCGCAACTGCCGCATAATATCTTGTCCGCGATCAATCGACACATAAAAATGACCCGTCCCCGGTGAACGATCAGGATGGTGCAACATATAAGGCTTCACCCCATAGCGCACAAGCGCCTGAAATAAATCCCGTAAAGCCTCTGCATTGTCATTCACCCCGCGCAGCAAAACCGACTGCGACAACATAACAACACCCACCCGACGCATAGCAGCAATCGCATCAACGACCTGAGGTGTTAATTCCTGCACATGATTAACATGCATCACGTAATATAGAATTTTGTCCCGCGTCAAAGCCCGCAACATCGCCTCATCAATTCGCGCTGGATCAGCGGTTAAAACGCGGCTATGAATACGCAAAATATCAATATGATTAATGGCTTCGATTTGCGTTAAAATATCATCCAAACGCTGCGACGATAACATCAATGGATCACCGCCTGTTAAAATAACCTCATGAATGCCGGTAGATTGGCGAATATAATCCAGCGCCGCAGCATGATCGGCTTTGCTAATCCTATGCCCCTCAGGCCCCACCATCGTTTTGCGAAAACAATAGCGGCAATAAACCGGACAGACAGAGGTCGCTTTGAAAAGCACACGATCAGGATAGCGATGCACAATCCCCTTCACAGGCGCATGAGCATAATCACCAATCGGATCAACAGAATCGCCCTGATGAGTGGACAGTTCTTCCGCCAAGGGGATATATTGCCGCGCCACAGGATCAGTGCGCGCATCCGTGCTACGCATAGCCGACATAACATGGTCGTTCACACCAAAAGCATACCGATCTAAGACAAGCTCCAGATCAGGATCACTTTTCACAAGATCAGCTTTTTTCATGCCGTTGATCTACTAATCGCGCTCATAAAAATGCTGCACCAATTGATCCAGCGTCCGCACGCCAAAGCCAACCCCATATTTCGGTACAGTCGGTTTATTGCTTTTAATCCATGCTGTGCCCGCAATATCCATATGCGCCCATTTGCGTCCATCATCAATGAAGTGATGCAAGAATTCGGCCGCGGTCGACGCACCAGCAAAACGAGATTTTCCAATGTTACGCAAATCTGCAACATCGCTTTTCATTTCTTTTGACCAAACCTCGTCCAAGGGCATACGCCACAATTTCTCGTTCGCATTTTTCGAGGCCGCTAATAGCTCCTCCCACAAGACATCCTCATTCACGAATGTCCCGCAATATTCATTACCCAGCGCCACCATCATCGCCCCCGTCAAAGTCGCCAAGTCAATGATCGTAGATGGATTATATTGCTCCTGCACGTAGCTAAGCGCATCGGCTAAAACCAAGCGCCCTTCGGCATCGGTATTTAAAACCTCGATCGTTTTTCCAGCATAGGATTTAATAATATCCCCTGGGCGGTACGCATTGCTGGATGGCATATTTTCCGCCAGACCGACGATACCGATGACCTCGGCCTTGGATTTACGGGCAGCAATCACTTTCATCGCGCCGACAACCGCCGCCGATCCGCCCATATCCATTTTCATTTCATCCATACCAGCAGAAGGCTTAATCGAAATCCCGCCTGTATCAAAGGTCACACCCTTACCCACCAAAGCCACAGGCTGTTTAGTCTTATCCGCATTCTTACCACGCCAGTGCATGATAACCATACGTGGTTGATATGCTGATCCCTGACCAACCGCCATAATCGCGCCCATGCCCATTTTAAGCATTTTCTTTTCGTCTAAAATCTCAACCTCAACGCCCAAAGGCTTCAGTTCATCCTTAATGCGCTCCGCGTAGCTATCAGGGTACAAGGCATTAGGCGCTTCGTTAACCAGATCCCGCGCCAAAAAGACACCTGATAAAGTCGGCTGATACGCTGTAAAGTCATCTTGAATGCCATGCGTATCATCTGCAACATACGTCACGATCGTAGCCTGATCGTCATCTGATTTTTTATTCGTTTTATAACGATCAAAACGATAACTCCGCAAAGACACGCCCAAAAGCAAAGCTTCCGCATGGACAAGATCATTACCCAAAATCGCCGCATGCTTAATAGATCCATTCACAGCTAACGCCGCATATAACAAGCCACCAGCTTCCTCAGCCTCTCCGGCAGATGAATCTTTATGATCGCCCAGCCCAAGCAAAACAATCTGGCGCACATCAGGCTGCGTCACGTAAAATGACAGAACCTGACCATTGTTAGCTTCAAACCCTTTATCACCTTGCTCGGCCAGCACGCGATCAATATGCGTTTTAAGCTCACCAGGGACGCTCATCGGCGACACATAGGTCACAGCCTCATCTTGAAAATAAAAAGGAACGATAATCGCTTGGCTTTTAGATGGCAGGGTTTTTGAAAATTCAATTGTAACGCTCATAAGTTTATGCTCTTTTATATAAATCGGGAAAAATAATACTCCGTCTATATATAGCCCTATTCATGAAAATTTTTAACCGCTACATCCTAAAAAACTTATTTTTGGCCACTGTTTTTATTACAGCGACCCTGTCCGCGGTTATCGTTTTAACGCAAAGCCTGCGTTTTTTAGAACTGATTATCGAATCCGGCGCCGAAGCCAAAACATTTTGGATCCTTACGATGTTGGCGCTCCCTCGATTTTGGGAAGTCATCATCCCACTGGCCGCCACCATTGCGACTTTGTTCGTTTACTCCAGATTGAAAGATAACTCTGAACTAGTCATTTTTCGTGGCACGGGATTTTCACCCCTAAAAATCACGCGCCCAGCCTTTACCATTGCGGGCTTTTTTCTGTGTTTCTTATGGGGACTGACCTTGTGGGGAACGCCATATTCACTCAACGCCCTGCACACAATTAAAAACACAGTCCAATCGCAATTTTCAACAAGCCTGCTGCATGAAGGGGTCTTTAACCGGCTGGGCAAAGATTTTACCGTTTACGTGCAAAAGCGTAACCCAAACGGAACGCTAGAAGGGCTAATGATCTACGATAAAAGCAACCGCAACCCGTTGCCGACAACAGTCCTAGCCAATACCGGCGTGATGAGCGAGCATAACGGCAAATATCAAATCATCGTCTATGATGGCTCCCGCCAAAGCTTTAACCCGCAAACACAAATCCTACAAAGGCTGGATTTTCAGCAATATACGATTGAGCTTCCACTGCTATCAGATGGGCAGAGCCATTGGAAACAACCTGACGAGCGAACCTTACGTGAATTATTGCACCCTGACCTAACGGTACAACGAGATGTAGATCATATCTCAGACTTCAAAATCGAACTGCATCGCCGTATCGCCGCGCCGCTTTTGGTCATCACCTTTGTCGGGTTCGCCGCCGCAATGCTGGTCATGGGGCCAGTACAGCGCACGCCTGACAGCTGGAAAAATGCGCTGGTTATTTTGATGGTAATTTCAATCCAAGGCCTGTTTATCGCCCTTAGCAATATTGCCAAAAACCATTACATTGCCTTTTGGGGCATGTACGCCGCGCCGATTATTCCATTCCTGCTGACCCTATATGCCCTCAGCAGTTTTGGCGAAAAAAGCCGTCGTGCCCTTTTGTATAAGCGAAAGGAAACCATATCATGAAATTATCATGGACATTATCTTGGTATCTGGCTCGCCAATATGCTTTAAGCTTTCTGATCTTAACCGTTGGATTAATGGGCATTATCTATTTCTTTGACACGGTAGAGCTCCTCCGCCGTGCAAGTAAATTTAGCGATGTCCCCTTAACACTTGTCTTACAAATGGGGTTACTAAAATTACCAGAAGTCACCCAAGTGATCTTGCCCTTTGCCGTTCTTTTTAGCTCCATTTATACCTTTTGGCATCTCACCCAAAAATTAGAGCTTATCATCGTGCGCTCAGCGGGGTTTTCATCCTTCCATTTCTTAACCCCCGTTATAAGCACTGTCATAGCTATCGGCCTAATCTATATCACGATCTTAAATCCCTTGGGCGCGCTCATGCTGAAGCAGTATGAAAAGCTGGAAAATGTGCACCTAAAACGTAATACAAATAACATCGCGCTATTTGAAGACGGCCTGTGGCTCAAACAAACAACGTCCGATGGCTATGTCATTTTACACAGCCAAAAAGTCAACACGCTAGAATGGACCCTCAGCGGCGTAACCAGTTTATTTTTTGACACCTCAAACCACCTCATCATGCGTCTGGATGCACCGACTAGCCGATTGCAAAACGGGCAGTGGCTATTCGAAAATGCCGTGTTACATCACGGTTTTAACGAAAAAGAACAACAGCAAAGCTACGCCTTGCCCACAGATCTAACACCAGGTGATGTCGTCGAAAGCTTTGCCTCACCGGAAACAGTGTCCTTTTGGAAGCTCCCAGCACATATTGAAATGATTGAATCCAGTGGCTTTAACCCTAGTCGCATGCAGGTTTACTACCATTCGCTGCTGTCTCTACCCTTATTATTTGTCGCCATGGTTTTCATCGCCGCAGGCGTTGCAATGCGTTTGCCCCGATCAGGGGCTGCACTACGCTTTATTATTGCTGGGTTATTAGCTGGATTAATTATATTTTTCTTCACCAATTTCATGCAGGCTTTAGGGTCATCTCAGCAAATCCCTGTAATACTTGCTTCATGGGCGCCAACCATTCTAAGTCTTATGATGGGAATTAGTCTGGTATTACACCTGGAAGAGGAATAAATACATCCTAAATCCTGTTATAATTTCGTTATTTTGTTAAGCTTTTAGTAACATTAATTTAGTATCTATATACGTATCTAGGCTTGACATCTCACGCCTTTTAAACATTATATGAGTGACTAAAAATGCTACACACAACAAATGCGCGGAATATGAAAAAACAATTAACAAAGCTTTGGTCTTAGGCCTTGCCATCGTTTCTTTAAGCGGTTGCGTGACCTCATCATCTTATGATGCCTCACAAACCCCGGGGATGAGCGATCCTATCGAGGAAATTAACCGCAAAGTATTTGCTTTTAACAAAGCCGTTGACGATATCTTAATCAACCCTGTCTTAGACGCATATCGCTTTGTCGTGCCTCAAGCCGCGCGGACAGGCATCAACAACGCCCTAACAAACCTACAAAGCCCTGTCTATTTTGCCAATAACGTGCTTCAAGCCGATATCGAGGGCGCAGGCAAAGTCTTATTCAGCGCGATCGTTAACACATTTGTTGGTTTCGGAGGCTTGCTAGATGTTGCTGGTTACGAAGGCTACGAAACAGACAAAGAAGATTTCGGTCAAACATTAGCCGTATGGGGCATCAAACATGGCCCCTATATCGTTGTCCCTGTTCTAGGACCAACAACAGCGCGTGATGGCGCGGGTTATATTGTTGATACTTTTGCTGATCCTGTATACTGGTACAGCAAAAACGTTGACGAAAAATATATTCGTTACAACAAAATGGCTGCACAATATTTCAATACACGCAATTCTTTGAAAGACGGCTTAGAAGATCTGGAAAGAAATTCAATCGATTATTACGCATCGGTTCGTAGCAGCTATTATCAAGCACGTAAAAAACGTATTGACGATAATAACGATGAAACAACTGCCAATGTTATGGATTTCCCCGAATATGACGACTATTAAATCGCTGTTTGTTGCCTCTGTGTGCATAGGCACGCTTGGCTTCTCTGGACTTGTTACAACAGCAAAGAATGTACACGCAGCCAATCCAGCCTTTCAGGCGAAACAATCATACCCTTCTCATATTCATCTTATCGCTTCATCAGACGCAGAATTGAAGCAAGGGTCAGATTTTGTACAAAATCTTGCGCAAGATGCGATTAATTTCTTAGGCGATGCAAAGCTATCACATGAGGAAAAACAAAGAAAATTCCAAAATATGCTCAACGCCCGCTTTGATATGAATGCGATCGGGCGGTTTGCGATTGGCAAATACTGGCGTCAAGCGACCCCTCAAGAGCAAAAAGACTATTTGAAGCTTTTCAACAAAATGATTTTAGCTGTGTATTCGCAGCGTTTTTCAGAATATGAAGGGCAAAAATCGCTGTATCCAGCAGCCAACCCGCTGGAAGAAGAGACATGTTAATCACGTCTTACATAAAACAAAATAACGGCACGCCAGACATCCAACTAGACTGGCGTTTACGCAAGAAAAAAGATAAATTCTACGTCATTGATGTCAGCGTCGAAGGCATCAGCATGGCATTAACGCAGCGCTCAGAATTTTCATCCATCATCCAGCGCGGTGGCGGTAAAATCTCGGCCCTGATCGAGCACCTTCAGGCAAATTATTAAGCAAAAAATAGCCACATAGCTTTGCCGGTCATTGTCTATCAATAAAAAATGATGTCTGCTCTTAACACACGAACGAACAACATTTTCGAAGTTAATAAGCTAGAAACTTACCACTTGAGCACCACTCATTGTCATACCACTTAATTTCGAGGTCGAAATCGTCATGCCTTGATACGCTTTTTGCTGTAGTTCCTGTGCCGCCCCTGGATTTTGTTCACTGAAAGTACCGCCTTCAAATCCCATCCAGCGCAACAGTTTATCCGGAATTTGATCAATCAATTTAAAAGATGAGGTCGCCAACATATAACATAAAACCGTATACACAACCGTATAGAAGAATGAGTCAACACCGCTTTGAACGCCCTCTAGAACATTCGCCTTATCAAAAGAGGTGAAATCTTTACTCCCGCCGACACTTTCAATAATAATATCAAAAATATCATTCAAAACCATGACCAACGCACTAAAAATAGAAATACTAGCCAGCAAACCAAAAAGGATCAAAATAGGCCTCAAGACAATTTCAAGCAGTAAAAAATAGCCCTGTGAAGCGGCTGGTCCGGCAACACCCTCACCATCCCAACGTGTTATATGCGCCATCGCCCACAAAGGCATGGCAACGATTGCCTCAAAAATACTTTTCACCCAGCCACTAAACGCAAAAAAGAAGTAAACAAACGGCAGTATAGGTAAAATATAATACAATCCAAACCCAATCGTAATCGCGGTATAACCGATTTGCTGCACTGCTGTCGAAACCTGCCCTATCGCATCCTTAGGCACGTCGGAAAACAAACGCGAAATCAACGAGCCACCAGCCCCGACAAAAACATTACGAATAGAAGCATCCATAATGCCTTTGCCCAATGCACTTAATTGCGCTAACGGATTAACATTGGCGTTTTCACGAATATCATATAATCCACCAGCCCCGAAAATTAAATCAATCGCTTCATAGAAAAAATTCTGTCCAGTCCCTGACAGTTTGGAAAAATCATTATCAATATTAAACAATGCAAAAACAGTAGATAGAACATAAGCAATTTTCTCATCTCTAGGATGGCTACGAAAATCAAGATACTCTGACCCACGAATTCTAGGATCATATAAAGCTTTCGGCGCGATGTTTTCCTCTATTTTTTGTTTTTCCGCAGCTACATATTCCATGACAGCCGGAAAACTTACAACACCTGGCACACTGGATAAAGCTTGCGACACCTGTCCATTCATATCCGCAATTTGCTTATACCAAAGCGCTGCCCCAGCCCATCCCTTACTCATCATATAAGCGCTTAATTTCCACGAATCAGGATCCATTTCCTGTTCAAAAATTAAGGTTTCATATTTCTCCGTCAAATCTTTGCGGTATTCATTCATTTTATTTGGCAAGAGCGTCTTCTTGATCGTTTCGACATTCTCACACGCTTTACGAACAGAGGCTACGCGCAACCCCATAAATTGATTAGACGCCATACAATAGGCTAATTCAGTAAGGCTGTCGTCCTTCCAGATATCTTTCAAAAGATCATAATATAACTCCTGAACTTGCTGCCCTGGTAGCAAGTCCCCCTCAGACGAAGCCCTCAAAGCAGGAAGCTCTAAGACTCCACAAGTGGGCTCAACTGTTTCCTCATCAATTTTAGTCCCAAAAACAATGCGAATAGGTGAAAATGCGCTATGTTCAACCGCCTCTTTATAGGGTGTATCCAAAAATGAGATCACATGTTTGCCAGTATCCTTGGGGTTATAATCATCCAAAAACGAAACTGGCCGCACCAAGTAAGGCTGGATTAGTTCCTCTGTCGCTGCTGGATCTGCATAGACTTTTTCTGTCGCAATTTTACAACTGCGCGCTAGAAAAATAAATTGCGTAAGGGGCTCCAAAGAAGGCGCTTTATTTTTAGCCATTAAATCATAAGCCCCTGTAAAAGAATTATCTTGCAAGTCGACTATAAAAGTATCCCACGCATTACTAGCCAAATCAGACCCAACCTTAGCCAGCGATAAAGTCAAATATTGCGCAACATTTAAACCAGTCCATGCCTCTATTTTTTATCACCGCCTTGAAACAAAGCCCCAGTATTCAACGGGATTAACAACGCAAAAACAGTAAAATCCGCATCGGAATCCACGTTTTGTTATAACGCTGTCCAAACGGAGATCCACTCGCAGCCGTTTCACTGATAATAACAACCACGAAATATAGAATAACAAAGACAGCAACAACAAAAACCCCATTGGAATAAAAGCCAAGCATACTATGCAAAGCCTGATGAAACGGAAAAGGAAAACTATCGCCATAATCCAGCGTTTCATTCCCATACATATCCGTACATGCTGTATTAGCAACAGAAATGCAGGATTCAAAAATACGGGACACCCCAAAAATACGATCCATAATCACCATCACTAGATCTTGAGAATGCTGTGTCTGATCTCTAACAAAAAGATCTTCAACCAATCCTGCGACTGCTGGTTGTTGCGCAACAACGGCAACCCCCATCAATACAAATTGCGATAAAAGCAACGCGATACCGATCAAAATCAAGAAGTAAATCACGACCTGATCGGCCGTACGCCAACTCCATTTGATATTACCCCCTGCCGCCACCAGAACATGACGTAGACCAAATTTGCCAATATTAGCAGCATTAACATACGCGTGATTAAATGGAAGCAAGCGAACACTGTAAAAAATACATGCGACGCTATAGGCAGAAAATGAAAATGTCGTGGAAACAAAAGCCAACAAGCGTGGCAGAATCGCCGGAAAAACAGCATAACGTAACAACGATGGCGTTTTTTCTTTGCTCACAGATTCTGTGTCCTCATTTTATCTACTTAAATATCTTCTCAGCTTCGCCAGTTAGCTGACTTCCTCCGGTATACAAGCTTTGCATGATACCCTGAGCAGGATCACCGCGGTCATCATTAAACGCATTCACACTTTGTCCCATCCAACGTAAAATTTGATTGGGAATTTGGTCAATCAATTTAAAAGATGACATACCAATCATATAAACCAAGATCGCATAAACAATCGTATAGAAAAACTGGTCAATCGCCGATCCCATACTCTCAAACATACTAAGCTTACCGTCTGTATCCGCACTGCTAAGCGCCGACAAGCCCGACTGCACATCAAAACCACCTGCATTTTGAATCAAGGTTCCCCACAGATCGCCAAGAACACCAACCAAAGCGGCAAAAATAGAAATACTGGCTAATAATCCGAACACGATCAGAATCGGGCGTAAGAAAATTTCTAAGATAAGATAATACCCATTTACAGCGGCTGATCCTGGAAGTCCATCGCCATCAATACGAATATGCGCCAGTGCCCACAATGGCACACCGACCAAAGCTTCGACAATGCCTTTGACCCACCCTGTAACAGCAAAGAAGAAATAAAGAAACGGCAAGAATGGCACAACATAGTACAAAATAAAACCAATCAACACCGCAATCATCGTCACCGAAGTCACAAACGACGTAACCGTTTTGATAAAGCCAGCACTGCCTTGATCCCCCAGCTCCTGAAAGAGCGCTTTTAACCCAACACCGGTAACACCATAACCAATATTACGAATTGAGCTCTCAACTAAAGATTTACCAATACCAACAAGCTGCGCAAGCGGGTGAACATCTTTGTTTTCCCGCAGGTTATACAACCCCTCCGTTCCGAAAATAGCTTGAATGGCGTTAACAAAAACATTACCTGAATTTTGGTTATAAGGCGTATAGGCAGCCTCTTTCCAAATTTCATACGCCTGCCATAAAATAGAGGCTTGATCATCTGCATTTTTTAAATTCAATCCGTTATAAGAAATTTTCTGCCCGTTAGCGAGCGTCGTTGGATTATATTGCTCTGCGGGATCCGTATTTTGATTATATTTTATTTTTTGCGCCGCAACCGTTTGCATCACTAACGGATAATCAACGGGCTGGGGTATATTCAAAACAGCTTCCGTTAAGGCACCATTCATTTCAGCAACTTTATTATACCAAATACCTGCTGCCGCCCAACCTTTATCGCGCAATGCCTGACTAATGTTCCAACGTGACGATTCTGTTTGCAATTGGACAATGCTTTTTTGCGGCACAATATTTGGATTTCTGAATGTAGCCTCTAAATAACTACAAGAGCCAGAAGGATCAGGAAAACTACCTGAATTTTGACAATCTTTTGACAATAAAAATTGAAAATCACTGCTTAAATATTCCAAACCTTGATCAGGAAATTCATCCTCCTTTTTCGGAGGCCAAGAAGCGTTTTCATTTTGCAATGGTCCTTCTTTCTCAACCAAAGCCTGCGCCATATCATCAAAATTATAACTTCCTAAATAATCAACCGTAAAATAAACCAATTTCAACGTATGCCAATAATAACGTTGTAAAGCATCTGTACCTGGTTCTGCGTACCCAGTATCATCTTGTAAAGCCCCATTCACAGGGTACGGTTTTCTGGTATCTGAAAATTTAAATTTCATCTTCCCACACACAGGCCAAACCCCTCCGGGATACTGTGGGTACTCAAGCTTATCTGCGATGGGATTTCCGTTATCATCAAGTTTGTGCATACGCACACCAAACACGATATCAACACTATCTGCGCCATTAGCAAATTCATACAATGCCTTAGGGTGCAATGCAGAAGCAGAAGAATCAGTATAAGGCGTATCTTCAGAATCAAATTGAATTTCTAAATGATCGCCCTCAACCTTAGATAGCCCTCCCCTCACCAAATACGGTTTAACCTGATCAGGATTAGTAGACGGTGGATAATAAGTTTCATATAAAGACTTACATGTCTTGGCCACGAACATAAAACGCAAAAAGTCCACAACCTGAGGAGACTTCGGGGTAGACACTAAAGAATTTGCATCCGCAAGCGTTTCTTGACTCAACGTATCATTAAACTTAATCCAACCATTCGTCGCAAAACCAGAGCCAAACTTAGCCGAATACAAAACTATATATTGAGCAGCATTCAATCCATTAGCCACCGGAATTAACAAAGCAAAAGCAACAACCAGACGCAAAGGCGCCCACACTTTGTTAAATCGCTTACCAAACGGGGTCCCCGTCTGCGCCGTTTCCCCCAAAACAGTCGCAATAAAATACACCGTAATCATCGCACCGATAAGCAATAAACCCGTGCTATATAGCTGCAGCATTTTATGGATAGCATGGTGAATAGGAAACGGAAATCCATTCTCTGCAATGTCTTTCAAAAGCGCCGATTGTTCTCCGTTAATATTAACACACGTCGTATCAGCCATAGTTGTCGTAGAAACACACGACTTAAAAACATCTGGAACCCCCAGCACAAGATCCAAAAACATAAACGCTAAATCTTGCGCGGGATTCGGTGTAACAAAAAAGGAATCACCACCCGCCGCCAAAGCAGATTGAATAAACACCCCACCGATTAACAAAACAACCTGCGCCGCAACAATGCCCAATCCCAATAAAACTAGGAAAAATAAGATAACTTTATCAATATTTTTGGCATTAACCTGCAAACGATGTGCCGCTTCGACGATCACGTGACGAATGCCAAAACGCCCCATATTTTCTGCACGCACATAAGGGTGATTATTCGGCAATAAGCGAACCGCGCTGTAAACCAGCGCTATAAAATAAGCAACATGATAAAGACCTGTTCCAAAGACTTCTTTAAAGCGCGCAACAACCTGCGGCGTTAATGCATAACGCATAATCGCTTTTTTAGAAATTGGTTGTTTGTCTAGCTTATCATTCACGTAATTATTTTATCCTTATATCTTTACTTACTAGGCTGCAGGGGCTGCTGGAGGAGTTGGCGGCTTGGGCCCCAACGCATTACCCAACCCAGACGCAGCCATTTGCCCGGATTGCACCAATCTTTGCCCTTGCATCATACCACCGCGAACAGCCAACGAGCTTAATTGTTCTGATGGGTTTTTATCAGACTCCCCAAAAGCCGTCACACCACCACCGAGCCATCGCATAATCCCATCCGGCACGCGGTCAATCATTTTAAATGCAGCCGTCCCCATCATATAGACAATAACAGAATACATAACTGTATAGAAAAACTCATCAACTGTACTCCGTGCGACCGTTGCTACATTTTCCAAGGAAAAATTACCATTGGGATCGAAAGATCCTTGATTGGCGCCATACGTACCACCAGCCCCACCACCAACGTTACTAAAGACAAGATCCCAAATCAGATTTAATAAACGAACCTCCATGGCAAAAATTAACATACCAAAAATCAAACCAAAGACGATCAAAATGGGACGAAGAAACGCTTCAAAAAGCAATAGATATCCATTCATCGCAGCTTGCCCTGGTAGACCTTCGCCATCAATACGCAAATGAGCTAGCGCCCACAAAGGAACGCCAACCATAGCCTCGAAAATACCTTTTAACCAGCCGCTAATGGCAAAAAAGAAAAACACAAACGGCAAAATAGGCACAATATAATATAAATTAATACCAGCCGTCAGACCAATATAGGCCGTTGTGCTAAAGATACTATTAGCCATATCAATAGCAGATTTACCACGCGTAAATTCAAAGGAAGCAATAATCCCCCCCATAGAGGAAAGCCCCGTAGATATCCCTAAATTACGAATAGCAGAACTCACAATACCTTGCCCTAAGGCACTTAATTGAGCGATCGGATGCAAGGCAGCATTTTTCCCTCGCATATCCAACACACCTTGTGTTCCGAAAATAAAGTTAATCACATCAATAAACGGGTTGCCAGTGACAGATTCACCTTCTGCGCCATCCGCGTTCAATGCGGATTTCTTTCTTTGTGTTAAAAATGTAATAAGTTCATAAAGCCCTTGAGCAATACTAGCTTTATCATCTCCTAATGCTTCGACCACACTCTTGGCATCTTCTTTCGTCACTTTTTTAGGGTTAAAAGCCTCCCACCCCGACACATCACTATTACTGGCCTGTGTCATTTTTTGACTTGTTTCATAACCTCAGGATAACCAGATAAATATGGAATAGAGTTCACAGCACTCACAAATTGACCATTCATCTGAGCAATTTTATTATACCATAACCCTGCACCACCCCAACCACGATCTAAAACGTCCGCCTTAATTTGAAAAGCGCTCTCCGCGCTAATTTTGTTATCATGTGCAAGATCAATTTGAGCAGGCAAATTCGTTACCAAAAATGTCATAGCTTTAGACAACGCCGCAATATTAACGTCATCTGTATGAGACGGGTAATCGTTACCGACTTTAGAGCACGATGGGAAAAACTCTGGTTGTTGACACCCAATTTTATTAGAGCGAAGGTTATCACCCTTTTCATTGCCCTCAAGTCTTCTGGCCATATAACGCTGCCCAATGTGACGAGGCAATAACGCGCTTACACCCGGAGAACCTTGCGCCTGGTTAGCATTTTGTCCACCTTTAGCCGCAGACACATCATTACCAAACCACAGTGCCCGCACAATATCAAAATAATAACTATGCATCATGGGGCCACCCCCATACGTTTCTATAGTAGAATTAATTTCTGAAGGGCTACTCGCAAACTGAAGATAACTACGATCAACAACAGGAACTGTAATATCACCACAAACAGGCTCAAACTGACCTTTAACAATATGTCCAAAACGAATAATAATATTACTATGCCCATAAAAATTAACAGCGTCTTGAAACGTCGTATCCTCTGTCACAAGCTCATAAGGCCTCTTATCAACCAGTTGTCCCAAAACATTTTTCACAAAATAGGGCTGTATATAAAATCCGTCATCAGGGTTATTACCCTTTGCCTTGCTATAGGGCGGTGATTTCGGATAGTTATCTAAGTTACTAACCCCAGAAAACCCTTCAAAATAAGCTAGCCCCGAACCTGAAGCTGATTTTGTATTATCTTTATCCCATACGCCATAAGCACATCCATGAATCAAAACCATTCCCTGCACTAACGGCGTCAAATCAGGTGGCTTTGGCGTTGCCAATAATGTCGAAATTTCACCGGATGGGTTATTATTTTGCTCACCCATCTTTACTTTCAAAACATTATTAAATCGATGCCACCCATTCGTCGCAAAGCCAGACCCAGCCTTTGCCACAGATAAAACAAGCCATTGTCCTGCATTTAATCCATACGTCATCGGCGTTAACAAAAGCAAAGCCATAACCAGACGAATAGGCACCCATATATTTTGGAAGCGCTCCCCAAACGGGGTCCCACTTGTCACCGTTTCCCCGACAACGACGACAATAAAATAAAGAAAAATCAAAACACCAACGATCAACAAACCCTTGGAATAAAAGGCAAACATACTATGAAGCGCCACATGAAATGGCCATCTTTGACCGCCTTCCAGCACATCTGTACATATACCGCCAACAGTACAGAAAAATTTCGGGACACCAAACACACGATCCATCAATAAGAATACAACATCTGTAGAATTTGTTGCACCATCTGCAGTCGGATCAGGTGTAGCAAATAAATCCGAAAGCGGCGTAGAAGCCGCCCAAACCGGATCGAACAACATGGCCGCTGCGACCAAAACAACTTGTCCGATCATTAAAATGATGCTGGATAAAATCAAAACAAAGACAACAATTTGATCCCAATTTTCTTTACGAACAACAAGATGATTAGCGGCCTCTGCCACGACGTGACGCACACCAAAACGGCCAATATTTTGCCCCTGTAAATAAGCATGCTCAGGTGGCAATAACCGCACGGCGCTGTAGATTTGTGCAATTAAAAACGCAATCATACCAAAAGTCGTGTCAAACAGTTTTCTTACCCGGGGGATAATGCCGGGCAAAATCACATATTTTGCGACTTTTTTAACGGTAATATTGCTCACGTTTATAACCTCACCTTAATAGACTACGCCAAAAAGATTAAAATTTTATATAAATTAGCGACATTTAATCGCTACACACTCACACATATAGTACCATTATTTTAAGGGTGACTGGTTAAAAAAATCTTACTAAATCAAGAAAAACCCCTTAGATCACATGACCTAAGGGGCTTATATCCGCATAAAAACGGATCAATTAACCAGCCTTGCTCAACGGGCGGTATTTAATTCGGTGCGGTGTATCCGCATCAGCGCCCATACGGCGTTTATAATCGGCTTCGTAATCTTCGTAGTTACCTTCGAACCATGTGACCTGAGAATCCCCTTCGAAAGCCAAAATATGCGTTGCCAAACGGTCAAGGAACCAGCGATCGTGCGAGATAATAATCACGCAGCCTGGATATTGCTCTAACGCTTCTTCCAGCGCAGATAAAGTCTCCGTATCCAAATCGTTTGTCGGCTCATCGAGCAAGATAACATTGGATTCTTGCTTCAACATCTTCGCCAAATGCACGCGGTTACGCTGACCACCTGATAAATTACCAACCAATTGCTGCTGACCGGGGCCACGGAAATTAAACGCAGATACATAAGCGCGCGATTGCATTTCAACCTTACCCAGCTTGATAATGTCATTCCCGCCAGAGATTTCTTCCCAGACATTTTTCTTCGCGTCCAGATCATCACGGCTTTGATCGACATACCCTAATTTAACGGTATCGCCGACCTTGAATTCGCCCGCATCAGGTTGCTCAAGACCGTTAATCATTTTAAACAGCGTCGATTTACCCGCACCGTTTGGCCCGATCACACCAACAATAGCCCCTGCCGGAATTTTAAAGGACAGATCCTCGATCAATAATTTATCGCCAAAGGCTTTGTTAATATTTTTCGCCTCAATCACCAAATCACCCAAACGTGGCGGCGTTGGAATGACGATTTGCGCATTACGATCTGTTTGCTTTTGTGAATTCACCAGCATTTCTTCGTAAGACGCAATACGTGCTTTGGATTTACTACGGCGCGCGGACGGAGATTGCCCCATCCATTCTTGCTCGCGTTTCAACGTTTTCTGACGGGTATCTTCTTCGCGTTCTTCTTGCTCTAGGCGTTTACGTTTGGCTTCCAGATACGCGCTGTAATTACCTTCATAAGGAATGCCACGGCCGCGATCGATTTCCAAAATCCAGCCCGTCACGTTATCAAGGAAATAACGATCGTGCGTAACCATCACAACAGTGCCTTTGTAATCAGCAAGGTGACGCTGCAACCATGCTACGCTTTCGGCGTCTAAGTGGTTTGTCGGTTCATCCAGCAGCAACAAATCAGGTTTTTCCAGCAGCAAACGCGCCAGCGCAATACGGCGTTTTTCACCACCTGATAGCTTTTCAATCGGCCAATCACCCGGCGGGCAACGCAAAGCCTCCATCGCCATATCAACCGTGCGGTCAAGTTCCCACCCGTCTGCGGCGTCGATTTTTCTTGCAATTCGCCCATCTCAGCCATCAGCGCATCAAAATCCGCATCGGGATCGGCCATTTCAGCACTAACCGCGTTATAACGATCTACCATGTCTTTGATCTCGCGCAGACCGTCCATCACATTTTCCTGCACGTTTTTCTTGGAATCTAATTGAGGCTCTTGCTCAAGATAGCCGACCTTAGCGCCGTCTGCGGCCCATGCCTCGCCCATGTAATCTTTATCAATGCCTGCCATGATTTTCAGCAAGGTCGATTTACCCGCACCGTTCGGCCCCAAAATACCGATTTTCGCCCCTGGAAGGAAACTTAGCGTCACGCCATCCAACACTTTCTTACCATTGCCGTAAGCCTTAGACAGGTCTTTCATCACATAAATATATTGATACGAAGCCATAATAGTTCCTTTTTTAACGTGTAACTGCTTTTAATAAATCTTCTGTCGCGCATTGCGGCTGATCGGCGGCGGATATCGCCCGCATGACCGCTACGCCCTGCACGCCTGTTTGCATGATGGCAGAGGCATTATCCGCATCAATCCCGCCAATCGCCACAACAGGCACGGGCGATAATGCCACAAGAGGGCGCAATCCTTCAACGCCTAATATCGGCTTGCCTTTATCTGTTTTGGTGGGATAAACAGGCCCTGTACCGACATAATCCACCACGGACGGGTCAATCGCTGCCATATGAGCCGCAGTAAAAGCCGTGAGCCCCAAAATCGCATCATCGCCAATCAAAGCACGCACGTGTGCTGGCGGCATATCACCTTGCCCGACATGCACGCCATCCGCGCCAAGTTCTACCACTAATTCAGGATAGTCATTAATCAAAAACGGAACACGGTGAGCATGATTATCCATCGCCTGCTTAACACGCATCGCCCCCGCGCGCGCTAGATCAATATCACCACGCTTATCACGATATTGAATAAGCGTCGCCCCACCATCCAATGCGGCGCGCACGATATCCTCAGGCACGCGTCCAGCGCAGGCCTGTGGATCTATAATAAAATAGCACGATAAATCAAACGATGATCTCATCACCTAAACGGTCAAAGCTTCGTTCACAAGCGTATTTTGCTCTTGCGCGTGTACGCTAGCCTGACCAGTCGCAACGGAGGCAGCCTCTTTACGGCCAACATAACGTGGACGAGTATTTTTCACGCCAGCGGCCACCAAGGTTTGCTCAATGCGGCGATCAACAAAATGCCATGCGCCTTGGTTTTCAGGCTCTTCCTGACACCAAACGAATTCAGCATTTTTAAATGGCTTTAATTCTTCAGCCAATTCTTTTTCCGCAAATGGATAAAGCTGCTCGATCCGCATCAAATAAACATCTTTGATACCGCGGTCACGGCGTTCTTGTAACAAGTCGTAATAAACTTTACCTGAACACAGCACCACGCGTTTTGTTTTCTCTGGCGCAACCAAATCATCTTTATCGTGATCCCATAGGAAACGGTGGAATGTTTCAGTTTGTAGCTCGCTCACATCGGAAACAGCCAATTTATGACGCAACAATGATTTCGGCGTAACAATCACCAATGGCTTACGGAAGTCACGGTGCAGCTGACGACGCAAAACGTGGAAATAGTTCGCAGGCGATGTGATATTACAAACCTGCCAGTTATCCTCAGCAGATAATTGCAAATAACGTTCAAGCCGCGCTGATGAGTGCTCAGGCCCTTGGCCTTCGAAACCGTGAGGCAACAATAAAACCAAGCCCGACATACGCAGCCATTTAATCTCACCCGAGGACACAAACTGGTCAATCATAACCTGCGCCCCGTTAGCGAAATCACCAAACTGTGCTTCCCACAAGGTCAATGTTTTCGGATCCGCCAAAGAATATCCATATTCAAATCCCATCACAGCCATTTCCGATAGCGGAGAATCATAAGCCTCGAAACGACCCTGATTAGCGTCCACATGCTGCAAAGGCACATATTTGTCATTGGTTTCCTGATCGTACCAAATCGCATGACGCTGAGAAAACGTACCGCGCCCAACATCTTGACCAGATAGACGCACAGCGAACCCTTCATCAACCAAGGTTCCATACGCCAACGATTCAGCCGTCGCCCAATCCAAAGGCTGATCACCAGCGATCATTTTAGCACGCGCATCAACAACGCGTTTAAGCTTACGGTTAATCGCGAAATCATCAGGCACATTCGTCATCGCTGCCCCGACCTTATCAAGCTGATCGCGCTCCACAGCGGTATGACCACGGCGGGCATCATCGCCTTTTGGCAAGCTAATGCCTTCCCATGCCCCGCCAAAGAAATCAGCATCAGGCTTATAATCTTTTTTCTTGCTAAAACAATCTTCCAACAACGTATTAAAATCATCATAGATCGCTTTGGCCTCAGCTTCGCTCAACGAGCCTTCGTCAACCAATTGGCGCTCATATTGTGCACGTACAGTCGTCATTTTTGCAATTTTCTTGTACATCAATGGCTGCGTAAAGGCAGGCTCATCGCCCTCGTTATGGCCATAACGACGGTAACAATACATATCAATAACAACGTCTTTTTTGAATGTCTGGCGGTATTCTGCTGCCAATTTAGATACAAACGCCACGGCCTCAGGATCGTCACCGTTCACGTGGAAAATCGGCGCAGACAAAACTTTCGCCACGTCCGTACAATAAGGCCCCGAACGGCTAAATTTCGGCATCGTCGTAAAGCCAATCTGGTTGTTAATCACGATATGGATCGTCCCGCCAACGCGATAACCAGGAAGCTCGGCAATCATCAAAGTCTCTGCCGTAACGCCCTGACCAGCAAAGGCCGCATCACCGTGCAGTAACAAGGATAGAACCTCAGTCGATTCAACTTCGCCGCGCTGCATTTGCTTCGCGCGCACTTTACCCGTCACAACAGGGTTCACAAATTCTAGGTGAGACGGGTTCGGGTTCAACGCCAAATGCACTTTATTCCCGTCAAATTCACGGTCGCTCGATGCGCCAAGGTGATATTTCACATCGCCGGAGCCTTGCACGTCTTCAGGCTTAGAGGCCGCGCCGTCAAATTCCGCAAAAATCGCCGTATAGGATTTGCCCATCACGTTCGCAAGTACGTTCAAACGACCACGGTGTGCCATCCCGATATTCACGTCTTTCAGCCCCATAGAGCTTGCCTTTTTGATCAAAATTCAATCGCATGAATCAAAGATTCCCCGCCATCGACACCAAAACGCTTCGTACCTGGGTGTTTCTTGGACAAAAATTGCTCAAACCCTTCGGCTTTAGTCAAAACCTGCAGGATTTCTTTTTTCTCTTCCACGCTAAAAGCATGACGCAGATTATTAGCTTCCATCCGTTCCTGAAGCCAAATGCGCTCCTCAGGATTAGAGATATGCAAATATTCCAAACCAATTTTATCGCTGTAAACATCTTTGCACAGCTTAACAATTTCGTTCACACTGGCGACTTCGCGACCTAAAAACCCACCGATAAAGATCGGGCGGTCATATTCAGACGGCGAAAACCCATGATGCTGAGGATCAAGTTCTGGGCAGTTATCAACTTCGCGCATTTCAAGCGGATCAAGATCAGCCAGCATATGCCCACGGTTACGATACGCACGGATCAAATGAATCGCGCGCACCGTATCTTGGGTCGCCTTTTGCAAATCCTTGGCATTGATGTCTTTGACAGGTTTATTCGGCGCAATCGCATCAGCCGATGCCTCTGCATCATTCGCCGCTTGACCAAACCCGCGCGCAGCCGCTGAGTTCTCAACTGGTGTCCAGCTAGCTCCTGTCAATTCTGCCAGCACAGCATGTTCATCATCATTCAAGCCACCAAAGAACTGTTGCCAGCTGGCGTCGACTTTGCCGGCGGATTCCAAATACTGGCTATAAAGATGCGCGATATATTCGGCATTGGTGCTGTCTAAGAATGTTAGGTTGTTTGCTGTGCTCATCACATCGTTCCTTTTTTTACCCTCAAAAAAAATATCAAATTATCGATAATCCCCTCAGCGCCGTCCGTCAAGACGAAAGCTGCAATCCGCGGGCAAGTTTCTTTAATGCTTCACGTTCATCTGCGGAAATACTAATATATTCTTCATATGTTTTTTGTCGCAAGCCATGACGTTTAGCTTGTATCTGATCCATAAAATGCCGAAAACGTGTTTTGATGTCTTCAACAAAATCGCCTTCCTCATATTCCTTAAACGCCAGCGCCACGGCTTCACCGATTTCATAAAGCTGATTAGCATACGCGCGCGCATCCTTGGGGCCGACATGCTCTTCCATGACCTTGATTGCTTTACGGCACTGCGAAGGCACTGCATCCAGATCTGCGCCCCATTCTGGCCACTGGTCTTTCAGCATAATCGTAGTCGAAATAATATGTTGAATACTTTCCGCGCCCATAACGTCCTGCGCAAAGCCGTGGATCAGGTTTTCTAAAACGCGCGCTTCTTCTTCATCGGATGCGTTCCCACCCGTTTGATCCGATTCCGAAATATACAGCCCCACCCGATACGGCAGCTGAACAATCAAACGTTTTTCGTCAATATTAAGCGTATTAAACATGCGCTCATCCTACCTGAAAAAATATAAACAAAAAAGGGCTTATCCCTGACAAGCCCTTTTTAAAATTAAAATTCACACTAACTATAATTCAAAGCCCAAAAGACGAAGAATTATGCTGCCTTGATAGCTTCTTGGACAGCTTTACCAAGACCAGCAGGGCTTTCAGATACAACGAAACCAGCATCGCGCATAGCTTTCATCTTCGCCGGAGCCGTATCATCAGCGCCAGAAATCAAAGCACCAGCGTGGCCCATACGCTTACCCGGAGGGGCAGTCGCACCAGCAATAAAGCCAGCAATAGGTTTCTTGTTAGAAAGACCTTTGTAGTATTCAGCAGCTTCGATCTCTGCCGTACCGCCGATCTCACCGATCATAAGAATGCTTTCGGTTTCAGGATCGTTCATGAACATATCGATACAATCAATAAAGTTCATGCCGTTCACTGGGTCACCACCGATACCGATACATGTTGACTGACCAAGACCAACCGCACCTGTTTGTGCAACAGCTTCATAAGTCAATGTACCAGAACGTGAGACAATACCAACAGAGCCACGTTTGTGGATGTGACCTGGCATAATACCGATCTTACATTCATCAGGTGTGATAACGCCTGGGCAGTTAGGGCCGATCAAACGTGTCTTAGACCCGTTCAACGCTGCTTTAACCTTAACCATATCCAAAACTGGGATGCCTTCTGTAATACAGATTGCAAGCTCAATTTCGGCTTCGATGGCTTCGATGATCGCCGCTGCCGCGAATTTAGGCGGAACATAGATCACAGACGCGTTTGCATCTGTAGAATCTTTGGCTTCTTTAACAGTGTTAAACACAGGCAGGCCAAGATGCTCCTGACCACCTTTTTTAGGTGTAACACCGCCAACCATGTTTGTTCCATAAGCAATCGCTTGCTCAGAGTGGAACGTTCCTTGTGCGCCAGTGAAACCCTGACAAATCACTTTAGTATCTTTGTTAACTAAAACTGACATAATATTATATCCTTTTCTTATATCTAAGATTAAGCAGCTTTAGCCGCTTTTTGAGTGGCTTCAACAACCTTCACAGCTGCATCTTCCAGATCATCAGCAGAAATAATAGGCAAACCAGAATTGGCCATCAATTCTTTACCTTTTTCTACGTTTGTTCCTTCTAGACGGACAACCAAAGGCACGCTTAGGTTAACTTCTTTCGCCGCAGCAATCACGCCCTGCGCAATCACATCACATTTCATGATACCGCCGAAAATGTTAACCAAAATACCTTTTACGTTTTCATCAGATAAAATGATTTTAAACGCTGTTGTTACGCGTTCTGCTGTTGCACCGCCCCCAACATCCAAGAAGTTCGCAGGCTCGCCGCCTTTAAGCTTAATGATGTCCATTGTCGACATCGCAAGACCAGCGCCGTTAACCATACAGCCAATGTTACCATCCAAACGCACATAAGAAAGCTCGTTATCATGAGCAATTTTCTCGTTTGCGTCTTCTTCGCTTTCGTCACGAAGCGCTGCAATTTCAGGGTGACGGTAAAGTGCATTAGGATCAAAGTTAATCTTCGCATCCAAAGCCATCACTTCATCACCTGCTAGGATCATTGGGTTAATCTCAACGATCGCCGCATCTGTTTCCATGTAGCATGTATATAGGTTCTTAAAGAATGGAAGCGCGCTTTCTTTAGCCGCACCTGTCAGATCGAGCGCATCAGCCAAAGCCGCCGCATCTGCATCTGTAATGCCTGCAACTGGATCAATCGCAACTTTTTTAATCGCATCAGGATTGCTTTCGGCAACCTCTTCGATTTCCATGCCGCCTTCTTTAGACACCATGAATGTAACTTTTGATGTACCGCGGTCCAACAAAACAGAACAGTAATATTCTTTTTCGATGTCAACACCGTCAGTCACGTAAAGACGTTGAACTTCTTTACCTTCAGGGCCAGTTTGTTTTGTCACCAAAACGTTACCCATCATGGCTTCGGCTGCTTCGCGTACATCATCGATTGTTTTACACAAACGCACGCCGCCTTTACCCTCTGGGTTGTTAGCGAAGTGACCTGCGCCGCGTCCACCTGCGTGGATTTGCGCTTTGACAACGTATAACGCCGTGTCCATTGATTCAGCTGCTTTAACGGCTTCTTCGACGCTCATCGCCGGAATGCCGTGAGGAACAGCAACACCGTATTTGGCTAGTAATTCTTTTGCTTGGTATTCATGGATATTCATAAATATGCTCCGTTTAATTTAACATACAGGCTCCCCCTGAGCCCATTAGGTGAGTCCGTTTTTACGCTTCCCAAGAATCGATTGCAAGGGGTAAATCATAAAAACTAAATTACCCTTTGCCGCCTTTAGCGCCTTTCTTATCGTCCTTTTTTCTTTAATTTCCACCCGCGTTCTATTTTTAAAGCTTCGACGATGCGCTTCTCGTACAATATCGGCAAATTTCGGGTGCCCCTTATATTTATCAAAAAGCTCATGTGAAATAAGCACAAGCGTTGAGGATGTATCCCCTTCGCCTCGCCTATAGCTCAATTTACTACCGCCAAGCTGGATTTGTAAGTTTTGATGGGTGCCTCCCGTTGGCTGAAAATCATGCCGAGAATGTGCGAACGATGCGGAACCAGTTAAATCCAACCCCTTAATCGCTTCGTCAACAGCCTCAGCAACCGTTTTACCGCCCGCTTCACCTGAAAAATCTTTTTCACCTGATGGCACCTGAATTTTAGGCTCTGCCGTTTGATCGTAATCAAATCCTGGCAACGGACCATGATCCTTTTCTTTAGGAGGCTCTTTCATATAAGAGGGATCACTAGCAAGATGATCTAATAAAGCCTCACGAACTTTTTTATCCGCCCTACTCAAACACTCTAATTTTCTAAAATAGTCATTAACACTTTGAACTTTTTCACCCGTTTTACGGCTATGCAAAACAGGGCCCTTTTTATCCCCAACAATATAGTGCTCCGCTGGGCTATAGTCATGAGACAAAGCCGATAAAGCCATACCCGCCTCAATTCCGCCATTGTCCTTATCAAAGGCGGCCAATGGGCTTTTTTTCTTCGATTTAGAGGCAGCCTCTTCAACGTCTGCATGCCCTAAGAAATTAGCTAAACCATGTGGCATATAACCTGCTGCTGTACTTCTCATCGCGTTACTAACAGTGCTTCGGTATGAGTGTTCATCTCTTAGTTTCTGAGATAATTCAGAACCATCACCACCGCCCCCACGTCGCTTAAGATAAAACATAGCTTCATACAAACAGTCACCAACCTTACCTGGATCATGCATAATTTTTCCTGCAAGAGGTTGATTGTGCATATCTGCCCCTCCTCGTAAAACCTGATAATGATTACCAGTCCATAAAAGACTCAAGCCAGCATGTTCATCATCACCTTTACCAATATCATGGACATGCTTTAATTGTGCCCCATCGCCATCACCTTCAGCCCTATAAATCGACGTCTTTAAACCAGATGCAACCGCCATCGCATGAGCCTCTGGATGCCCCCCCCAAACGCCTGGCGTTTTTACCCGATCTATATAAGCTTGCCCCTCAGCCGTTAACTGACATTGCATAACGTCACCTTGTCCATTCATCTGCCCAAAATTAGACTGATAAACTGGCTGAGCATAAGAGCGTGCTTCACTGTTCATGTGTCCAGATTCAGCTTGCGAAGCAGACGATGCATCATATTTCCTTATCAAGTCACGCATAAACCTCTTCACCTTTCTAATCCAAAGAACAACATCACACAGTCTAAATTTAAACTAAACTTTAGTAATTTCATACAACTGCCCTGCTCTTAATACTTTCGTAACCTTTCATCCGTATAGTGGTGGAAAATTAGAACGTATTGGGTACAATGGTTACAACAAAGCAAATTACCGATGTCATGGATAAAATCGACACTGCACGTGAAAGCGCGCAGCCGATTGATATCTCCAACATGACTGAATTAAACGAGTTTCGTAACACCAATCGCGGCCAATTAATCCTGCACGCACTAGAGGAATACGGCAATTCCTCTTTTATGACGACAGCAACGTCTCAAGAGAAAAAAGAAGAGGAAAAAAGACGGCGCAAAAGGACATCTGATCTTATCGTACTGCTTACCTCTCAAAGAGAACTCCTTGACCAATATATAGACGCCGCACAGAAATACAAAGAGGCCGTAGACGATTACGGTAAAGACGCGGATGAGTTTAAAAAGACCATGGACGAAGCCAACGAGACTATGAAACAAGTCATCTCTAGCTTGGCTGAAAAAGCGACAACCGACGCTGACAAAGAATTAGTAAAAGAAATGCAAGATCAACAGCAAGAGCTTGATAAATACAGCGTAGCCGTTGATCAACAAATCACAAAATTGCACACCGTGATTGATGCCATTCATCAGGCCTCTCTCAAAGTATCTAACCTATGTGGCCCCGGCAACGACAATGCCGAGGGATGTCTAATTGCCATGGACAAGCTAGATCAAGCGCGTATAAAATTTACTGCCATAAAAACTGAATTCAACAACACTGTTGAAATGGTTTCACAAGTCTATCAAGGGTTACTCGAAAACATTTCAAAATTCACCGAAGGGAAAGACCTTTCTCCAGAGGAAGAGGCTTTAATCGATAAACTCAAAGCGAAAGCCGAAAGAATACAAGAAATTTCTGAAGAGCTTAAAAACGGCAATCTAACTATTGAGGAATATGACGCCCGTCTCAACGAAATTAAAACTAAATTCAAGGAAACAAACGAAGCTATCAAACTAGTCAGTGAAGATCCAAACCTAGCCAAGTTTAAGGAAGCATTGGAAAAATTCACAACCACAAATACAAGGCTCACAGACGCACTTGATCAAGCGACCTCGGCACAAACAACGGCTATCCTAAAGGACTACGAAAGCAGTATCCAAGGCCTTGAAAAAATACAAAACACGATGACAAAATATGCCGGCATGGACAGAATGGATTTTATGGCCGATCACCGCGATGGTTATAGCTGGTTAAAGCACCATCTTGGTGAAAATTTAGGAGGCATCGTCTTTAAAAACTATGACCTCGAACATGACTATGTCTTAACCCAAGATGGAAACGTTGTTTTTCAAGAAGACGGGCAATATTACTATTACAAAGATAACCAACCAGGGACCACCCCCATTATTATTAATGATCCAGAGGAATTACAACACGTCCTAGCTGAGGGATGGAGTGAGGATAATCCTAAATTCTTTGGTAATGATACCAGTTACGGCGCTGAATTCGAAGGACTCGGAAAAAACTTTTTGGCTGGTACACGCGGGGGGGAAGATATCTCCACAACAACAGATAATTTAAATAATACCATCGATTCCATAAAAGCAAAACAAGCAGCAGTCGATGCAACAAACACCGAAAACACCACAACGACCGCAAACAATACGGCAAAAAACACTCCCCCCAACACCCAAGAACAATACCATATTCCCAGCTTAGAGGAACAATATGGTTCTGATCCTGTGATGTCTCAGTTTGCGAAATGGAGGGACCTAAGCAATGATTTACTGACGAGGACTTCCGACTTTACTAAGGAACAAAACGAGATTTACTTTAAAAACGCCCGACTCTTAAGCGAACTAACGGAGCAAGCGACCAACACTGGCAATGAACGGGCCTACCTCGACCAACATCTGGATAAAACGAAAAATGCCATTCAGCAGCTCCAAGCCTTACAAAACGGAGACACGCCACAGGAAACACCTGAAACAAAACCTAAAAGCGCACTCACTTCAACCTTTACACATGCTCACGACAATACAACTCCAGAGGCAGAAGCAGAGCCCACCCCGAGCGAAGATCCACAACACATCATACAACAAGGGTTAACGCATGCCTTCTGATATCAGAACCTACAACGACCCTGCAACGCAGCGATATTATGATGAAGCCCATGCTCCGGTGGTATCAAATAGCGGCGGTCACAAAGTTGGTTTTTGGGTCTTATGGACTTACTGTTTAGCATTGGTCATCCAGAAAAATATCGACAAACCCGCATGAAATACGGCTTAACAGATAATGACCTTCCAGCGCCTAAACCTGGCTGGGAACGTGACATATGGGATCGGATAAACGAAATCAAAGCCGAGGATCCAAATCGAACCACAGCCGATGCCATGAACGTGATCAATGGGGGCATCATGGGCAGCTCGACACTGCTACGCGTTGACCTACTAACAACATTAAAAGAGCAAAGCGCAGATGGCGCAAAAAATTACACAATGATATAGAAACCATTGTCGCGAGAGCCCAAAAAACGGCATTAACTCCAGCCTGATTATCAATCAAGTATGGAACAATGGAAAAGGCACTTTGGATACCGACACCGCCAAAATCTCATCACAGCCATCAATGATGCCAATGAGATCACGCATAATGACACCCTATCCTTACTTGTCATCCAAAGCGGTGGCTTTAGCCACGAAGCAAAAGGAACCAAAGGCACAGACGGATATGAACCTGCCTATGTCGGGCTATTGGATCAAGTATTAGCCAAGCTGCAAGAATCAGAAAATACAGCGCACCCCAATCACCCCAAAACGCTAACATACGATGATATAAAGCCCAAAGCGCCTGTTCACCTTGCTGTCATCCGAGAGGTCCTACAAGAACGCGAACAAGAGGGTTTACTCTATGATGTCATGGCTAACAATTCCGATTTATGGCCTTTGGAAAAGCGTCAAAATGCAGAAAATTTAATGCACGAAACCGATATCGCTGTTCCATCGACGCAAACAAATCTTACACAAAGCTGGAAACTAACAATGAGTACACCTTTGTCAGACGAGCCAGACACAACCAGTGACCCATCAACAACCTTACAAAACGCTCCATCAATGTAATCCCCTCTTGAGCCCCCCTCATCATCGCGCTATGATGCCTTTGTAAATCATCTAACCACAAAGGGATCACCTGCCATGCTTTTAACTGTCGTAACCAATGTTGTTATTGCTCTTGCTATTTTAATTGCCTCTTGGCACGGTGGGAACTGGGTTCGTGATCTGATCCAAAATCAAAAAAACTGGATACAACGCTGCGATCATTCCTTGGCGGGTTAGCAAAATACGCAATTTTAGCCATCGCCATGGTTACGATTTTAAACCAGTTCGGCGTGCAAACCGCCAGCTTAATTGCTGTGCTTGGTGCCGCCGGTTTAGCTATCGGTCTGGCGCTTCAGGGCACACTCAGCAACGTTGCCGCGGGCGTGATGCTACTGATCTTACGTCCCTTTAATGTTGGTGATTTCATTCAATTCAACGGCCATTCAGGCACAGTCAAATCATTAGGCCTCTTCGGAACCGAGCTTGCCACGCTAGACAATGTTTACGTCTACGCCCCCAATAGCAGCATCTGGAACACTGATATTTATAACTACAGCCGTAACCCACAGCGCCGCCATGATTTATCCATTGGTATCAGCTATAACGACAATATCGATAAAGCCATCACAACCATCCAAAAAGTCCTAAGCAAAGAATCGCGCATCTTAACAGGCGGCGATTATGAGCCTTGGATCGCGGTCGAGGGCTTAGGCGCGTCATCCGTTGATTTAAAAGTCCGCATCTGGACAGGCGGCGATCACTTAACCGTCAAGCTAGATACAATCAAAGCCATCAAAGAAGCCTTGGACAAAGACGGCATCACCATCCCATTCCCAACGCAAACACTAACCTTTGCCAATGCTGAGGAAAACCCAATCACCCAAGCCGCGCCAAAGAAAAAAGCAGCAACTAAGAAAAAAGCCAGCTAACAAAGCTGGCTAACCATGCTGAAATAAAACCCTTAAATATAAAACCCAATCAGGCCGCAACCGCAGCAGGTACGCACGGCATAATGGTTCCCGTTTGATCACATGATGGCATCACACAATCCGCAATCAATGGCGCGACATCGTGTGGTTCCCATTGCTGACCCTGGTACCCGCCCGGAAATGCGCTTTTCAAAAGCTCGGTTTGCACAGGCGGTAAATGCGCGATATTCACTCGCATATTCGTATTTTTATTTTCCGCAGCATACGCGCGAACAAAAGTCTCCAGCGCGGCTTTACTTGCAGCATAGCCACCAAAGAAGGCTTGTGGGTTTTGGGCGATATTGCCGCTTAAAAACACGGCGCGCCCTGCATCACTGGCTCGCAACAACGGATCAAGTGTACGGATCAAACGCGTATTGGCGGTAAAATTCAGACGCATGACGCGCTCCAGATCCTTCATTTCAAACTGATGGGCTGGCGTTAAAATACCCATAGCCCCAGCCGCCGCGACGACCATATCCAAACGGCCAAAACGCTCGTAAATGGCAGCGCCCAATTTATCCAATTCCTGAAATTTAGTCATATCCATCGGGATTAATGTTGCGCCATGTTCAGACACAGCTTGAATAGCATCATCTAAATCCTCTAGCCCGCCTTGGGTACGTGCCAGTGCAATAACATGGACGCCGCGACGGGCAAGTTCAAGCGCCGTAGCAAATCCAACGCCGCGAGACGCCCCTGTAACCAGCGCAACGCGCCCATCCAGCGGTTGATTTAATGCAGCATCGCTCATCAATAATCCTTATGATTTTGCGCGGTAATTTGGCGCTTCTTGTGTGATCGTCACGTCATGAACATGTGATTCGTGATGACCGGCAGAGGTCATGCGCACAAATTCAGCACCTGTTTTCATGTCCTCAATCGTGGCCGATCCCGTATAGCCCATAGATGCGCGCAAGCCGCCAACCATCTGGTGAATCACATTACCAACCGCACCTTTGTAAGGAACGCGCCCTTCGATACCTTCGGGAACCAATTTTTGTGACTGGTTTACGTTGCCTTGGAAATAACGATCCGCCGATCCCTTAACCATCGCGCCAACGCTACCCATGCCGCGATAGCTTTTGTACGAGCGCCCTTGGTATAAAATCACTTCGCCCGGTGCTTCGTCAGTACCAGCGAACATTGACCCCATCATCGCAACATCCGCGCCCGCAGCAATCGCTTTGGCAAAATCACCGGAATATTTCAAACCACCATCGGCGATCACGGGAATGCCCAGCGGACGACACACAGCTGCAACATCCATAATCGCCGTTAATTGTGGAACGCCAACGCCCGCAACAATGCGCGTTGTACAAATAGAACCCGGGCCAATACCAACCTTAATCGCATTAGCACCCGCATCAATCAAAGATTTTGCTGCAGCGCCTGTCGCAACGTTACCAGCAATAATCTGATGATCGGGGGAGGTCAACTCACGAATTTTCGCAACCGTATCAAATACCGCGCGGGAATGCCCATGCGCCGTATCAACAACAACCACATCCAAACCCGCATCAAACAAAGCCAGCGCGCGCTCAACCCCGTTCACATCGCCCGTACCAACAGCCGCGCCAACGCGCAAACGGTCTTTATCATCTTTGGTTGCTTGCGGGTGCAATTTAGATTTTTCGATATCTTTGACCGTAATCAAACCAATGCAGCGTTCTTGGTCATCAACAACCAACAATTTTTCAATGCGATTTGCGTGCAGCAATTTGCGCGCTTCGGCTTTATCAACTTGGTTATAGACTTTGACCAGATTTTCAGATGTCATCAATTCACGCACAGGCTGATTTTGATCCTCGGCAAAGCGCACATCACGGTTTGTCAAAATCCCGACAAGCTTACCGTCTTCTTCTGTCACAGGAATGCCCGAGATATAATTTTTCTCCATCAAAGCCAGCGCATCCGCCAAAGTCGCATCCGGCCCGATTGTAATAGGATTATAAACAACGCCTGATTCAAAACGCTTCACAAGGCGAACTTGCTCGGCCTGTTCTTCGATCGTCATGTTGCGGTGTAAAATACCGATCCCGCCATTTTGCGCCATCGCAATCGCCATATTGGCTTCCGTCACCGTATCCATCGCCGCTGATAAAACAGGGATATTCAAAGCAATCGAAGCAGTCAATTGCGTTGCGGTGCTGACTTGATGAGGTTGAACCGTTGATTCAGCAGGAACCAACAAAACATCGTCAAATGTTAAAGCTTCGCGAATTTTAGGGGAGTCATGGATAGTGGCGGACATGATGTGCAAATCTCCTTAAGTAAAAACAGGTAAAATTTGCAAGCCATTTATAGCCTCTTTTCCAAAAATGTAAAGGAAATTCTGCGCCGCTTATGCGTCCGCATCCAGATTATAAGGATTAACACCTTTAAATCCTGTCGCCACCACATATTGTTCGGATGAATCCTTACGGCTGGCAGGGGGTTTCATATGTTTAACGACATCAAATGTTTTATTCATTTCCGCCATTAATGTATTTTGCGTGCCACCTTGGAAAACTTTGGCAATGAATAACCCGCCTGGCTTAAGAACTTCACATGCGAACATGTGCGCGGCCTCAACCACGGCCATAATCCGCAAGTGATCGGTTTGTTTATGCCCGATCGTATTGGGCGCGATATCAGACATCACAACATCCGCTTTATCGCCGCCTAGCATCTCTTTCAAGCGATCAGGCGCATCATCATCCATAAAATCCATCTGAATAAAGTCAACGCCGGGCAATTCATCCATGTCCAGCAAATCAATCGCCACGACATGCGCGCCATACGTCGATGCGACCTGCGACCACCCCCCAGGGGCAGAGCCTAAATCGACAATCGTCATGCCTTCGCGCATGAAATTGAGCTTTTCATTCATCTCGATAATCTTAAAAGCCGCGCGCCCGCGATAGCCCTCTTTCTGCGCGCGATGCACATAAGGGTCATTAAGCTGACGTTGCAACCACAAGGTGGATGAATTTTTACGCCCTCTGGCAGAGCGCACACGGGTCTTTGCTTTGTTTCTAGACATATCTTATAATACCATAACCAGCGCAAAGAGGACATTAGCAATGAAAAAAGCCATAATGCTGCCGACCATAAACATGGCGGGCTGTCCCTTGCGCATTATTCGTGCATAAAGCATATACAGCGCGTTGACGCCAGAAAAAAACACAAAACCACGCAATAACAGGCCATATGACAGTATCCCTAACATGCCATAAGGATACCCGCCCCACTGCATGACCTCAATCAACAGGCGCATCATGACCATATTGCAGACAACAAACAACACGCCGCTCATGCGTTGACCGCGCCCCATCGTCAGCAAGACAACAGGAAGCCATAAAACATCCAGCCATTGCGGCGAAATAAATGAAAAAATGCATCAATCATTTTGACACTATAGCATAGCTTTGTGCTATAGCTAGCCGATGAAACAAAAATGGTTAAAATTCATAAGAATTCTGGGGCTAATGAGCTATCTGACAATCAGCTTAATCCTACCCATGCGCCCTGCCCGCAGCGAGGGATTAAACATCATCCGCGATGTAGAAATCGAATCCACGCTCAAAGAATGGCTCGCCCCATTGCTAGAGACCGCCCATATCAACGAAAACGGCGTAAAAATTATCTTGGTGCAATCCGATACCGTCAATGCCTTCGTCGCGGGCGGAGCCAATATCTTTATCTTCACAGGGTTATTAGAAAAAACCGAAAACCCTGGCGAGGTAATCGGCGTTATGGCGCACGAACTAGGCCACATCGCAGGCGGTCACCTCATCCGCAATAATAAAGCCATGGAACATGCCTCGTACGAGGCCATCCTCGGCACGGTTCTAGGGATCGGTGCGGCGATCTTAACTGGCAGCGGCGCCGCGGCCTCTGCCGTGACCTTGGGCGCGCAACGCTTTGCCACGCAAAATTACCTAACGCACAGCCGTACCCAAGAATCTAGCGCCGACCAAGCCGCGTTGCGCTTCCTAGCAGCGAGCAAAGAAAACCCAACTGGCCTGCTGACCTTCTTTGAAAAGCTCGAAGATCAAGAGCTACTCCCCGCCCACCAGCAAGACGAATATTCCCGCACGCACCCGCTGACCCATAATCGGATCGAAACCATCCGTCAGCAAGTTAAAAACTCTCCCTATCATGACAAGCCTTGGCCTGCCGCATGGACTGAAGCTCATAAACGCATGAAAGCTAAGCTCATCGGCTTTATCAAGCCCGATTACGTCCAATGGGCTTACAATGACCGCGACCAATCCTTTGCCGCGCGCTATGCTCGCACAATTGCTGCCTATAAGCATAATCAAGTCGATGAGGCCTTAAATAAAGTCAATGCCCTCATCGCGGAAGAACCGGAAAACCCCTATTTATACGAGCTCAAAGGACAAATGCTGGTGGACTTCAGCCGCATTAAAGAAGCGCTACCAGCCCTTCAGAAAACCGTAAAACTAGCCCCCGATGTCTCGTATTTCAGAATTGCTTTAGCTCATGGACTCATGGAAAACAGCCAATATCTAAACAACAAAACAGAACAGAAAAATCAGCTCAATGACGCCATCAACCAATTAAAGCTAGCCCTGCCTGATGAACCACGCAATACGCGCGTACATCGCCTACTCGCCACAGCTTACGGCCGATTGAACAAAACAACACAAGCCACATACTACCTAGCCGAAGAAGCCGTCCTACAACGCCGTTTTCCTTATGCTCATCAGTTATTAACGCGCATCACAGAAACGGCTGACAAAAACAGCGCCGAGTATCTCAAAGCCCAAGATTTACTGGAATACATCACAATGGTCGAAAAAAGGAAATAAATTAAGACTTTATTAATCCAATTATACTAAAGATAGTATTGACAACAAAATATAGCAATATTAAAATTTTTACATAATGGAAAAGACCTCAACAAGCAGCACACAAGGACGCATATACCCGGAATTTTTTCACGGACGGGCTGTACATGCTTTCGTTACGGCCTTCTTAGGTGAAAATCACACAACAGAAGACGCACAAAAATTTATAGAAACAATACAAGAAACACTGGCTGACAAAGGGCTTATACACCCTACAGATCTCCGCGAAATTTTACTAAAAGACTACACAAATAACCAAGATTTAAAGGCTGTCATTAAGCAATTAGAAGAAGACGCCTACACATTAGACCCCGTCAGCCATTTTATTCCGAACGAACGTCAGGATTTAATCTCCGCTTTTGCTCATATGCATGCGACTAAAAACGATACGCCCGTAGCTATTTTTGAAGGGGATGCAACCAATCTTGGCGGAACAAATAGCGAGATGTTTGACCGTGTTCTTAACATGACATTTCCAGAAAAGGGCCAGACATATGAATACATACAATCTCTACATCGCCTATCAACAAAAGACGAGCCCCGGTTCCACCAGGAATTAGAACAAGCTAGCGATGAAATCCAATCCCTTTATCAGTCGATCCATAACGAATCTTTCGAATTAGCCGATCGTGTCATTGGTATTATGACGCTTTGCTCTGCCGAGGTCATACAAAGACATCTTCCCGAAAATGCGTCATTATATCCTATGCGTATTGGCGGCGATGAATTCCGTATCATTGCCGAAGGCATCACCCCAGAACAATATGACACAATCCTTGATGAAATTTATGCAGAACAAGCCAAACATCTGACAGCTTTAGGGCTCACGCACCACAAACACCCTAAAAAAGACTATCAGCATGGCACAGGCATCGCGTGGGCACCGCGCAATATGCAAGATCAAAACAGCTTTAATCACACGACCTTTACGGGTGAGATTGACGAACAAGTAGAAGCCGAAAAAATAAATATCTTAACGTATTTCTCCCATGCCCCACCACAAAACATACCAACAAGTACCGACATAAAGACCTATTTAGAACAGCACACAACGCCCTTAAAAATCGCCTGCGCTATACACAACATACGCAAAAAATACCGCAAGACATATTCAACATAAATGAGGGACTTCCTTTCCACAAGAGAGCAACAGCACTCTTCGCCCCTCCCCTCGAGTATATCAAGACATGGGCAAAGCAGCTTATAACGCCCAACAGTTTACAGCCTCTATCAGAAACAGATCAAAGTATTTTAAACAACACCATCCAATCTTTATCCCCGATCGACCCCAATACAGGGACCCACACAGACAAATTATTATTGCAAAACGTTCAGCGCTATCTAGACGATGAAGATAAGTTATACAGTTTAGACGTTCCCTCCCCCTCAGACAGCAAAAAATCACTTCCACACAGCTACGCGCTTATTTTAGACCTCAAAAACCTTGGCGGTATTAACAAAGCTTTCAACCACGAAGGCGCCAATATTTTATTACGTCACATCAGCCAATCAGTGCAAAATATATTAGAGAAACAAGGGATCAATGACGATAATAACATTCAACTCAAACACAGAGGCGGAGGAGAATTCATCGTAATCTTGCCACCGTGGTTTATCAAAAATAACGGTGATAAGCCAAGTACGATGTGTCCCCTGACACATCAAGTCATCGACACAATCAGCGCTCAAATCCACGAAGAAGTTAATGCATTAAATAATATGGCGCCGAGTGACATACTGCCGTCTCATTTGTTACCCTTAAAACCTCCAAAAACTATTGCTGAAACACCATCAGCCCATGTTGAACGCCAACAATCAGGCCTTTTTATAGAGATCTCATCGCTTGCTCTAAACTATCGAAGTAATTTAAACAAAATTTTTTCCAAACCTGAAGACACTTCCAAACTTGAAGACACCCCACAACCAAACATCTAATCGCGATAAGCCCCAACGCCAATAACCATATCACCCATATTGATAATATAGCTTGTCTTATCCAAAATGCGACCATCAATAGGATGATGCATTTTATATACGACCCATCCCTCGTTTTTTACAGCGACGAGTTGTTGAATAACCGAACGCCCATCCATATCTTTTAAATGAATCATATTCTTACCAACCAGCTCAGGATTAATAGGGTGAGCTAAAACGATACCATCCAAAGAAAAGGCAAACACATACAAATCATTTTGCACAAATTGAGATTCTTTTTTGTTAAATTCTGCTAAAGCTTTTTCTTTCCCATGTTCACGCACATAGTGAGCCGCTCGTTGCGCATGAAATCTGGCCTGATCCAATGATGAATTAGACATTGCAAATGCCCATTGCCCGATTAACATTAGGCTACAGAACAAAAAGGCACAAAAAATCACACGCACATGCACCATTTCTTAACCCCCCTCACAATTCATTTACAAAGTATACCACACACATATAAGTACAGTATTTTGTTTTCCCAAACGACATACATAAGTATTAAAAACAACAGCACAAAATATCCTACATTACTCTTTCAATTATTCAGGGATTCACAAAGCTTTCTTTTTAAGCTAATATATAAATCAGACCTCTACTTATGCGACACAAAAGAAAGTTTCGTTGTTATGCGCTCAACATTTATTCTCTTATTACTTTTCGTAACATTATTCAGCACAGCAACACTGGCTCAAGACACGACAGCCATTGCATCCCGTGCCACACCAAGCAAAGAGCTAATCGATCAAAAAATTCTTGATCGTATTACAAAATTTGCAACAGACCCTATCGTTTTAACGTCAATAGAAAACCAAAACATCAAACATAAATCTGTAACCCAAAAGCAAATTGACGAACTTGACCAGAAATGGAGAAAAGAAACCAAAAGCGATAAAAAGCCCTTAATATCTGCAGTGCTATCCAGCCCCTTATCATTTTACACCAGTCAAATCCAAGCCCGTTCAATCGGCTTATATTCAGAAATTTTTGTCATGGACAATCACGGCCTAAACGTTGGACAAAGCAGCATATCGTCAGATTATTGGCAAGGCGACGAAGCAAAATTCAAAAAACATATGGCAAAGGCCATCAGTCAATTTTTATTGATGATGCCGAATACAGAGATGATGTCGGTGTCTGGGTATCCCAAGTCAATTTATGTTTATCCAATGAAAATAACGAACCCATTGGCGCCATCACCGTTGAAGTAAATTTAACAGAACTACAACGTAGAAAACTGTCATTATAAAATGAAAACATAAAAGAAAACGATTACATAGATGCAATCTAGATAAGATAAGGCAATAAAATGATTAAACTTCTTAACAATATATCTATTCGCAACAAACTTTTAGGTGCCTTAGGCATTCTCTTTATCCTTGGCCTTATCTCTGGATTAGTTGTTGACGCCTCTGTTACTACAGCAAAGAAAAATTTGACTGTGCTACAAAATGTCTCCGAACTACGTAACACAATGGCCGATATCAACACGCTAGCCGATAATGTGCCGCAAACACTAACCGCCTTTCTAAACTCTGGAGACATGAGAGAAAAAGAAAAATATGAAACTGACCTATTAATCCTCGAAAAAACCTGAATAAAGCCTCCAAAGAACTGGCTGATGAGAAATTAAAAAACATAGCCAAAAAATTTCTACGTTAATCGCCACATGGAAACACGAGATCACAAGCAAGCAGCTCGAATATATGAATCACCCTCAAACTGTTGCAATGGCCAGAATTTTAGATATATCTGAGCGTAAATTAAACTTATGGGACAAAATCGATAAAGAGTTTGTAACAGTAAACCAGTACTTAACAAACATAGAAGACAAAACAGGAGCTGATACCTATAAAACAATGGAACGCACTGCTTTGTCCTCCAGAAGCAGCCTAATTTTAAGCGCAATCGCTGTTTTATGTGCAGCTCTGTTCATTAGCAAAACCATTTCCACCCCCTTAAGCAATCTCGTCGGCACAACCATGCAGCTGGTAGAAAAGAACTGGAGCGTTGATATCCCTAATGATCATCGTCAAGATGAAATCGGAAAAATGACTCGTGCCCTTTTGATGTTCCGCGATGGCGGCATTGAAAATGAAAAGCTACAAAAAATACAAGACGGCGAAAATGCAAAACGTCTAGAACGCTCACAAAAAATCGAAGCCATGGTTACCGACTTCCAGGGTACGTCCGAAAAATCACACATGCCCTAAAAGATGCAATGGGACAAATGTCGCAATCATCAGTCACCATGAACAATATTGCAGATCAAACCAATACATTATCAGAATCTGTATCTCAGTCGGCACAAATGGCAGGACAAAATGTGAATAATGTAGCCTCCGCAACCGAAGAAATGACATCCTCTATCCAAGAAATCAGCAAGCAGCTCAATCAAACGAATACGATGGCAAACAACGCACAAAAAACATCTGATACAATCGTAGAAAAAATCAGATCGCTGAATAGCTCAGCCCAAAATGTTGGTAGCGTCATTGAGATCATCACAGACATCGCCGAACAAACAAACCTGCTAGCTCTGAATGCCACAATCGAAGCAGCACGCGCCGGTGAAGCTGGCAAAGGATTTGCTGTCGTTGCCAGTGAAGTTAAAAATCTAGCCAGCGAAACCGCCAAAGCTACGGAACAAGTTCAAAGCCAAATTGAAACCATTCAAAAAGAAACACAAGAATCCGTTGGCTTCATCGAGGATATATCTAACGCCATTCAAAACCTAACACAAAGCATGGCTGCCATTGCCGCCGCCATGGAAGAACAAACCAGTGCAACCCAAGAAATTGGCCGCAATGTTTCTTCCGCATCCAGCGGCACATCCGAAGTCGTAACCAGCATTAACGATGTCAGCGAAGCAACCAAAAATACAAAAGACACCGCACAACAAGTGAATGTTTTGGCAACACAATTATCAGAACAGTCCGATATTTTAAAAGAGAGTATTGATACCTTTATCAAGGGCATACAATCTGTATAAACTACACGATCATACGCATATATTTAAAACAGCAGGCCCCAAATTGTCTGCTGTTTTTTTATTCAAAAAGCGAATACGTAAAGCTATAGCTATGCCTACCGAAAAAATGTTATGATAAGCGAGAAAGCATAAACACAAAATCATCTGAGAGCGTAATCATCTCATCTTCGCAACCATAAAGGATACTATGAGTAGTATGGCTCTTCCTGGTATAGTTCACATCTTTCGAAACTTAAGCATCCGCCGCAAAGTCAGCATGACAATTGTTTCGGTTTTTTCTTATCCATTTTATTAATGACCACTATTTTTACGGCCTTTTTCTTTATTCAGGCCCGGCATGAATCTGCAGAAAATGCCTTAGCAACGCTCAAATTCATTCTAAGCGAAAATAAAAGCATCGATCTATTCAGCGAAGAGGGACAAACAAATTTCAACGATATCTTTGCCAAGTCACTAGGAATCAAAGTTGAAAAATTATGCTTATACGACACCAGTGGATCTTTATTCATAGAAAAATCTTTCAAAGACGCCGTCAATCTTGATTGCCCCGCAACACAAAAAAAGAAACACAATCCATTGTCGATAATTTAGACTTCAGCTACTTGCTGGCCTCTAGCGCGCTTAATAACGATGCAGGATATTTTTCAATCATTTACGATCTCAGCGCCACACGCAATCGTATCCTACACAATATCCTCTATACTTTGCTGATATCATCGGCTTTTGGCACACTGGCCTACGTCATTAGTCACATTTTGCAAACTGTACTAACGCAGCCAATTTTAAAACTAAAAGACACCGCAATACAGGTTGCAGACAATCAGGATTACTCCATCCGTGCCGATAAAGAATCTAGTGATGAACTTGGTGAGCTTATCGATTCCTTTAACCTAATGATTGAAACGATTGAGCAGCGTAACATCGAACTAGTCCAAGCCAAAACCGAAGCCGAAAAAGCTCGCGCCGAGGCCGACAATGCCAACCGTATGAAAAGTGAATTTTTAGCAACTATGAGCCATGAAATCCGTACGCCTATGAATGGCGTCATCGGCATGACCGAATTATTATTGGACACCGAATTATCACAAAAACAAGATAACTACGCCCAAACAGTTCTCAACTCTGCCGAGACCCTGTTGAATATCATCAACGATATTTTAGACTTTTCAAAAATTGAAGCTGGAAAATTAGAACTAGAACCAATTCCCTTTAACCTGCTTCAAGTCGTCGAAGACACGGCAGAGCTTTTATCCGTACATGCCCGAGAAAAATCGCTTGAGGTCATTGTGCGATATTTACCAGGCACGCCACAACATTTCATCGGCGATCAAGGCCGCATTCGCCAAATCATTGCCAATTTGGTGAATAATGCCATTAAATTCACTGAATCTGGCTACATCTTGATAGAAGTCGAATCCAACCACAATCCATCGCATTCATCTCGCAAATATCCGTTAAAAATATCTATCACTGACACCGGCATAGGCATTCCTGAAAGCGCGCAAAAACGTCTGTTTGAAAAATTTACGCAAATGGATGCATCGACAACACGAAAATTTGGCGGTACAGGTCTTGGCCTTGCCATTTGTAAACAATTAGTCACCATGATGGGCGGAGACATCCATATCACAAGCCAAGAAGGAAAAGGCTCAACGTTCTGGTTCACATTAGACTTATACGAAGATGCCCAGACACAGACCGTTCCAGTCAAACTAAAAAGCTTGAAAGATGTTCGCATTCTAGTCGTTGATGATATCCCCATAAATGAGCAACTATTTATAGAGCATCTCAGCGCATTTGGTATGCGTCCTGAATTTACGTTGGACTCTTTTAAAGTCGAGGATATGTTAGCCAACGCTATTCAAGACAATGACCCTTATAAAATCGTCATTTTAGATTATTTAATGCCTGGCCTAAACGGAGAACAACTTGCCCGTGCTATCAAAGATAATCCAAAGACCAAAGACACAATCCTGGTGCTAGTCACCGCCGCAGGTGGCCGTGAATATATGAAACGATTCGAAGATATCGATTTCGCAGCCTTTTTATCAAAACCTTTACGCGTGACCGAGCTCAAAGACACCCTCAATCTGGTCGTCAGCAAAACCGCACCCCAAAACACCACCAAATCACTCCAATCAAAGCACAAGATCGAATTACACAACACCCCACAGGATTTACAATTTGACGGGGCCAAAATCTTATTAGCTGAAGATAACAAAACCAATCAACTTTTCGCACAAGAAATCTTAGAAAGTGTTGCCTGCACAGTCTCATTAGCCGCCAACGGCAAAGAAGCCGTTGATATGGTCCATAACAATAAATTCGATCTTGTTTTCATGGATTGTGAAATGCCGGAAATGAATGGCTTTGAAGCAACCAAAATTTTGACATCCATGAAAGAAGACAAAATCATACCCGACATCCCTATTGTTGCGTTAACAGCGAAAGCTATGAAAGGCGATAAAGAACAATGCCTTCAAGCGGGCATGTGTGACTACGTGCCTAAACCTATGCGTAAGCATGACATGATTGCTATTTTGCAAAAATATATTCCCCAGAAAACACATCAAAATGATACATCAACACAGTCTATCCAAGGCACGTCAAACAACAGCACCAAAAACCCCACTCACGATCAACCACTGGCTGATTATTCGATTTTATTAGTTGAAGACAATAAAACAAATCAAATCATGACCAATGAAATTTTAACGAAAATGGGATGTCATGTTGACATCGCTGATAATGGTCAAATTGCTATCGACATCATACAAAAACAAAAATTCGATCTGATTTTAATGGATATTCAAATGCCGGTTATGGACGGTATGCAAGCAACAAAAATCATCCGTAGCCTCATCAATGAAGGTAAAATTCAATCTGTTCCTATCGTCGCGTTAACCGCTAATGCCATCGCCGGAGACCGTAAAAAATTCATAAATGCTGGGATGGATGCCTATATTACAAAACCCGTCAGACAGAAAAAACTTCTGCAAACTTTATCCGAATTTCTTCCAACACAGGGACATATTCAAATGGAAAACACAGATATTTTAGACAGTGAATCTTTTGAAAGCTATCGTGATCTTATGGAATCTAAGCTCACTTACGGCATTACAGAGTTTTTAAAAGACTCTCACCATCTTGTTCAACAAATCAAACAAGGCTTTGATCAATCTGACATTAATACCATCCATATATCTGCGCACTCATTAAAATCATCCAGCGCCATTTTGGGTGCAATGCAGCTTTCTAAAATCGCAGAACATATCGAAGACATCACCCGTCCATACATAGAAGGTGAAAAAAGCAATATTACATTAGACCCTGAAATAATGAATAAACTTAGCGCCGCCTTAGAACAAACAGATGCTGCACTTAGAAAATTTTTATAGCGCCAAAAATTAACTAAACCTAATGCAAGGTCAAACACTGATTAATATAATCGTGAATACGCCCCTTCGCAGGTGGCTTCGTTAAAAAGCCCGCCGCGCCATGTTCCAAAGCCTTAACAATATTCGTTTGCTGAGAATCCGCACTGGAGATAACAATAAATGCATCAGGGTCAAGCTTAATAATATCTTCGATAATATCCAATCCCGTACGTCCAGGCATATGAATATCCAAGAACAAAATATCAGGATTATATTGCTGGTACGCTTTTAATGTTGCATCGGCGTCCTCAGCTTCGTGAATAGTCCCACATGAGGCCACAACAGCCGATAAAGATTTCCGAACAAACGCATCATCATCAGCAATCAGAATTATATTTTCCTGACGATGTACCCGCTGGTGGTATAAATCATCCGCACCGGCACTATCATCAGATCGTTTTAACAAATCCACTTGTAATTGCTGCAACCCGGATTTTGTCATTTTGCGCATCAAAATACGGCAGCTATGCCCGGGAACATGGCTTTCGATTTCTTCTTTCATCTCAAGATAGCTATGGACCTTGCCTAAACGTACTAGCATAACAACCTTCAAATCCGATGCCGGATAAATCAAGCCTTCAGATTCTTCATATTGCTCAACAAATCGTTGCATAATTTCTTGCTGAGACAAATCACTATTCTTTGCAACATTAATATGCACAATATACCATTCATTCATATGATGCTGGATAGATGAAGCTAGCGCCATCAACTGCGCATCATGTTTTTGTCGACAATAATCATACCCTTAATATTCCTCTCACAATTGAGGCCAGAAACTCTAGCTAACGTTGTGATAATACAAAAAATACACCTTCATTATACAACAAAGACAGAAAAAGAGATTTTTTTATTATTGCAGCGCCATAAAGCCAAAATCACGGATCAAAGCGACCAGTTGCTCAATCTGCAAGCTTTTATGAGATGACTTTCGCCAAACAATACCAATCTCGCGCGAAAATTTTTGCTGGTCCATCGGAATATAAGTAATACCATCATTCTCTTGCCGAGCAATCGACGGCATCAACGTAATAGCCTCACCAATCGCAACAAAATGCCGAATGGTCTCTAGGCTACTCGCTTGGAAAATATCATTCTCCCGCGCCGAAGTCGAATGACAAACATCCAAAGCCTGCGTTCGAAAACAGTGACCCTCATCCAGTAAAATTAAATCCTGCCCCCGCAAATCATCTTCCGATATGCTGCCCTGCGCGGCCAATTCATGGTGATCCGCGACAGCAACATAAAATGGATCATTAAACAAAAATCGGCTTTCAAATACATTGTCATCGGTTGGCAAACTGATCATCGCAACGTCAATCCGTCCATCCAACAGATCCTTTAACAAATCTTCGGTTTTTGCTTCCTTTAACGATAACTTTAAATCCGGAGCCTTTTGAGCCAATCGATGAATCAAATGTGGAAACACATAAGGCGCAACCGTTAAAATACCACCTAAATTTAGATGCCCTTCTAATGGGTTTTGTGTTTTTGCGGCATCAAATTTGATCTCTTCACGGATGGCCAAAATGCGCTTTGCTTTTTGTACAAACACAGCCCCAAAGCCAGACAAGGTAATCTTACGTTTATTCCGAATAAAAATTTCAGCGCCTAATTCCTCTTCCAACTTTTTAATTTGCGTACTCAACGAGGGCTGAGAAACATTGCAGATATCCGCCGCTTTACTAAAGCTCAGATTTTTGGCTGTTTCGATCACATATTCTAAATCTCGAAAATTCATAAGTATAGCCTTAGCCTATATCATATATAAAAACAATGTATTTAACTATATCATAGCTTAAAGCTATTATTAAAGACATAGAAAATTTCATAAGGAGCCCACACATGTCTGATAAAAAATGCCCGGTTATGACCACATCAGCCGGAAACCCCATTAGCGATAATCAAAACTCATTAACCGCCGGACAGCGTGGTCCAATTTTGATGCAAGATTATCAACTCATCGAAAAATTAGCCCACCAAAACCGAGAACGCATTCCTGAGCGTGTTGTCCACGCCAAAGGCTGGGGCGCATATGGAACGCTAACAATCACCAACCCTGATATTTATAATAAATATTCCAAGGCAGCCGTATTTAAGCCTGGCACAACGACCGAGGTTATCTCTCGATTTTCAACCGTCGCCGGTGAATTAGGCGCCGCCGATAACGAACGCGACGTTCGCGGTTTTGCACTAAAATTCTACACGGACGAAGGCAACTGGGATTTGGTCGGCAATAATACACCTGTCTTTTTCATCCGCGATCCATATAAATTCCCCGACTTTATCCATACGCAAAAACGTCATCCAAAAACCAATTTGCGCAGCGCGACTGCAATGTGGGATTACTGGTCGCAAAGCCCTGAAAGCCTGCACCAAGTCACCATCTTAATGAGTGACCGTGGCTGCCCGAAAACACCGATGCAAATGAACGGATATGGATCACACACATATAGCTTCATCAATCATGATAATGAACGCTTCTGGGTTAAATTCCATTTCAAAACTCAGCAAGGTCATGCGCATTACACCAACGCCGAAGCCGCAGAAAAAATCGGTCAAACCCGTGAAGGCTACCAAGAGGCCTTATTCAACACAATTGAAAATGGTGACTATCCAAAATGGGATATGAAAGTACAAATCATGCCTGAACTGGATGCAGAAAAAACGCCATACAACCCATTTGACCTGACCAAAGTCTGGCCGCATAGCGACTATCCGTTGATTGATGTCGGCGTATTAGAACTTAACCGCAATCCCGAAAATTATTTCGCAGAAGTCGAAAACGCAGCATATTCGCCATCAAATATCGTTCCTGGAATTGGCTTTTCACCTGACAAAGTTTTACAAGCACGCATTTTCTCATACGCTGACGCACACCGTTACCGTTTAGGCACGCATTATGAATCTTTGCCAGTTAACGCCCCTAAATGCCCTGTTCATCACTACCACAAAGACGGCAGCATGAATTTCGCAGGCCCAAAAACCGGCAACCCTGAGGCCTATTACGAACCCAACAGCTTCAGCGGCGCACAACAAAACCCAGCCGTAGCAGAGCCTCCGTTAAAAATTTCAGGCGATGCCGATCGCTACAACCACCGCGAAGGCAATGATGATTATACTCAAGCCGGTAATCTATTCCGCCTGTTCGATGAAGGGCAAAAACAACGCCTATGCATGAACATCGCCGAGGCAATGCAAGGCGTTCCATCCTTTATCATTGAAAAACAACTGGCGCATTTTGACCAAGCCGATCCTGACTACGGTAATGGCGTACGCGCCGCGTTAGAAACCCTAAACGAATAAGGAGATAACGCACAACATCTCTCCCTGCTCAGAGAAAACTCAAAGGCAAGTATACAAACGCATTCAGCAATATGAATGCACCTGTATGCTTGCCTTTTTTTCATGCCTTACAGTGCAAAAAACACGCAAAAAGCCCTGTAAAACGCATTTATCATTTTTGCTGCATTGCATATAAATTATATTTATTTCATATAGATAGCCAGACAGTGCTATAATCAAAAGATAGTCAACAACACTATGTAATTGATGCTAAAAAAATTCTTACGTCATCACAGACCAACAATATTGTCTCTACTCATTGGAGTAGCCTTATCCCTATGCGGGTTTTCGCTATCCAACATTACGAAGAAAAAATTGCTGAGCGAACTTTTACTGAGCATGCCCAAGGCCTGTCCCAAGGGTTTCAATTCTATTTAGCCGAATACGAAAAAACGCTTAAATTCCTAAAAGGCGTTTACATGGCGTCGAACAAAATCGATGAAGATGAATTTCAAGTTCTCGCCAAAAGCATCCTAGAAAATCGCCGCGATATTGATACGCTTTATTTTGCAACGCGTGATGTGTACTTTATCACGCAAGAAACAGATCATGAGAAGACATCATTAATATTACATTACACAGCCTCATTAGAACACGACTCCCCCAAAGACATCGATGTATCCAATGATAAAAAACTAACACACGCAGCCCAGCTCGCAGCCGAAAATAATCGCAATGTTGTTACAATCCCTGAACTATCCTTTGTAGGCAGTCACAATATCTTTATGATTTATCCGTTGATACCCAACGAACATAACTCCCCGGATGAGGCAGCCCTCTATCACAAAATGGCCGACACATACGGCGCGCAATCTTTATTTATTGCCTTAGCCTTTAAAATTGATAGCTTTTTCGAAAATGCTTTTATTCGTTATAGCGAATACGGCAATATTGCCGCACGCGTTATACTAACAGATCCCGACACCCAGCAACAAAAGCTCTTATATCAGACCAGTGCACCATCATACGACCCATCATTAGTCATTCATACACTCAACACACAGTTCTTATCCCAAAAATGGACTATAGAATATTGGCCAAGATCAGGGTTCATCAAACGAGATATCTATAGTGAATATATCGTCTTTATTGCGACATTTTTACTATCAATTGCCGTCAGTGCTTATATTGGTTTAGCCATCCAGCAACACAGAAAAGATCTGATCCAACAAGATAAACTCAACAAAAAAGTTAGTGAAGGCGAACGCCTGACTGCACAAATGCAAGAATATACCGACAAGCTAGAAGAGGCGCGTTTTGAAGCCATCGAAGCCAAACAAAAAGCCGAAGAAGCCAGCCGCGCAAAAAGTGATTTCCTTGCAAATATGAGCCATGAAATCCGCACGCCCATGAACGCAATTTTGGGCATGTCCAATCTAATGTTAGATACCAATCTTAACCCCGAACAAAAAGATTGGGCCAATGCCATCAAAACATCCGGTGATACTTTGCTAAGTATTATCAACGACATTATTGATATCTCTAAAATCGAGGCTGGTAAGCTTGTACTGGAAGCAACAGATTTTAATCTCTCGGAAACTATAGATGAAGTCGTCAATCTTTATGCGTATCAAGCCCGTGAAAAAGGGATCGAGCTCATCATGATATTGATCCCAATATCCCGACTTGGTTAAATGGCGACCCAGTTCGTATCAAACAAATTTTTGCCAATTTAACTAGCAATGCCTTAAAATTCACACCCTCGGGCCATATTATCATTCGCATTAATCAGGGCGAATACGCTGGCCATAACGGACCGATAGGCTTAATCTGTAGCGTCGAAGATACTGGTATTGGTATCGCTAAAAACAAACAAAAGAAAATCTTCGAAAAATTCTCTCAGGCCGAAGAATCAACGACACGTAAATTTGGCGGCACAGGCTTAGGCTTAACCATCGTCAGTCAACTCATCGATCTTATGAATGGAAGCATTTCATTAGAAAGTGAAGAAGGCAAAGGATCACGCTTTACCTTCAACATGACGCTGAACAAAGGCCAAGGAAATACAGTAATCCCCGAAGAAGATTTATCCAATCTGAACATCTTGATTGTTGATGATTATGAACTTACCCGTGATATTTTAGAAATCACTTTTAGCAAACGAAATATATCATACGATAGCGCCAGCAACGCCCAACAGGCCATGCACTTTTTACAACATAATAAAAAACCCTATGATTGTTGCATCATTGATTATGCTTTAGGCAGTGACAATGGATTAGAACTGGTCAAGCAAATTCGCAAACACCAAAAATTCGATACGTTAGCCCTTATTATGATTTCTGGAGCCATGGAAAAACGCCCCTATGCTGAGCTAAAAGCATTAGGGCTAGATGGATTTTTTAATAAACCCCTGCAACAAAATCACATTTTACAAGCAATTTACATTACCTCGTACAGCCGCAAACAAAAGCAAGCAGAAGCTCATTTCGTAACACGGCACAACATCAACCACGGCGCTGACAAGAACAGCATGGAAGATAAAAAACGCGTTACCTATACCCAATACACCAATCTAAAAGCCTTATCCGTTGATGACATGAAAATGAACATGATGCTCATCACCAAAGTTCTATCAAAATTCGGGCTTAACATTGATACCGCTGAAAACGGGAAGCAAGCCGTCGAAAAAGTCAAAAATAATGATTACGATATTATTTTTATGGACTGTCAAATGCCGGAAATGGATGGTTTTGAAGCCACAGAAAACATTCGTGCTTTTGAAAAAGAAACACACCGTCAATCTATACCCATTGTCGCCTTAACAGCGGATGCCATGATCGGAGATCGGGAAAAATGCCTAAGCTTTGGCATGAATGACTACATCAACAAACCATTCCGTGAAGCTGATATTTCAGAAGTCTTGGAAACCTGGTTAACGCCGCCTGACACAGATCAAGTACAAACCTCACAACATCAAGAAAACCGCAACGATGTAAAGGATAGCGCGCCTATCGAACAAGAAAGCTCCGATATAACCGAGCAAAATTTAGTCGATTTATCATGCTTAGAAGAATATACAGATGGCGATCCCGACGCAATTAACGAGCTCATTGACGTCTTTTACGATACATTCTCAGGCGATTTAGATAATCTAAAAAGTAACATCACAGACGGCGACAATGAAAATTGGTCAAAAATCGCTCATAAACTCAAAGGTGCAGCTGGATATGTTGGTGCCGAAAAACTGCGATCCCTATGCGAAAACGCACAACATATGCAAACAGCCAGCGCAGATGAACGCGCATCTCTATACGATGACATTTATAAAACATACGAAGCCGTGGTTATATTCTTGAAACAAAGGCAATCTCAATAATCTTTTATATACAAAAGGTTAGTCAAAGTTTTCATTAACAAAGCTTTAGCATATACATGTATGTAATAATCGCCATACTTTTACAGAATTCTTAGTTTTCTAATTTTATTTTTCTTCCATACACGTTATGATGGTCAGCGAAATGATTTTAAATCATCAATAATAAAATCCAGCTAGAATGCATAGCAAAGGAACCGTGGATGAGAATTAAAGAGATTATTCTCTTGATCAGTATTATTTGTTTTGTCAGCCCTTCCTTTGCTCGCGCAGACACCAACAAAGATATAGAGACCATAACTAAAGCCATCGGCTTCATTGACAATGGGCCAACTGGCACCGTTCAAATGGATATCCTATACAATCCATCAAATCCTGAATCGATTGCTCACGCCAATGAAATTTTAACCCTCATTCAGCAAACGAAAAATGATGGCAAAGTAACATTAACAGGTGCAAAAATACAAAATGCTACAGCCGCAACGTCACCCTTAATTTTTATCACACGCGGCACAAAAAACATGCATAAAGCCGCCCTAAAACAAGCCGCTAAAAACCATGGCCTAACAGTATCAACCGATGAATCTTGTTTAGGAAGTGGTTGTGTGCTCGTTATCAAAACACAGCCCCATATTGATATCTTCATCAGTCAAACAGCATCTGAAATTACAGGAACAAAATTCTCGATGGCTTTTAAAATGATGGCAACTAGAAAATAAAGAAAAAAATCTAATGGCAACACCACAAAAATACTATACAAAAGGATAGAGGATACTTTAAGGAATGAAAAACAAGCTTATCTTAGCTGCGTTACCTATATTACTTTTGTGCACGCCTGCCGCTGTGCAAGCGAACAGCATGGATTACACCTCCCTTCAAGAAGTCTTCGGAGAACCCGTCACCACATCTGCAACGGGTAAGCCTCAGCGTGTTTCAGATGCCCCTGTGACCATGGAGATACTAACCCATGACGACATTCGCAAATCTGGCGCTATCAACATTCCCGAAGTCTTAAGAACAGTTAACGGCGTGAACGTCGTACAAAAAGGCCCAACAACTTACGATGTCAGTATCCGCGGTTACACGCAGCATCAGACACAACGCTTGCTGGTTTTAATTAACGGACGCCAAGTCTATTTAGACCACTACGGCTATACCGACTGGGCAACACTACCTGTACAGCTTGCCGAAATCGAACAAATTGAGATCGTCAAAGGTCCTAATACAGCTTTATTCGGCTTTAACGCTGTGAACGGTGTCATTAACATCGTAACGCTCAATCCCAAATACGACAAAGCATCTGAAGTCGGAACAACAATCGGAAGCAATGGCTACCAACAAGGGCATTACATACAAAACTTGAACTTGAATGATCATATCTCAACACGCGTATCTGCAAGCTTGTTACGAAGCGATAACTTCGACAACAATGTCAACTCAGCACCGAGCATGAAGGCCGGCGACCCCACGGGAGGCTATTTCTCTCCGCGACAGAAAAAATAAACTCAGATACTGTATTTGAAATCACACCACATTCTGATATCAGAATGGAAATCTCTGCCGCCGACGTTCGCGACAACGGTATTTTAACAAGTGGTGCTCTCATGAACAGCCACTATAAAACAACAGCAGGCAAGCTAACCTATACATCAGACAGCGATATGGGCCTTATCAAAGCAAACCTTTATCGCAACACTATGAATTGGGATTTCTTTGCGACATCCTTTTCAGATTATACAAATGTCAACAATGAAGTCCTCGTAGCACAGCTCGAAGATACATATGAAATTAATCCTCAGCACATAGTTCGCGTACAAGGTGAATATAGGCACAACAGCATGGAGGCTAATACCCTAATTCCCGCAAATGCAAAAATCGAATACAAAGTTTATGCCCTAAGCGGTATGTGGAATTGGAAGTTTTCAGATAATTGGGCTTGGACCAACGCCCTGCGCGCTGATCATTTACAATTGGAACGCAGCGGCGAATTTTCAGCCTCCAACGTTTACGACGATAAAGGTTTCGATCAACATTTCACAACGATTAGCTATAACAGCGGTTTGGTTTGGCATGCCTCTGATGCGAATACAGTCCGTTTCAATATAGCCCGCGGCATCGAAGTCCCTAGCCTTCTCGAGTTTGGCCTAGACGTAAGTGATATCGTCAACTTAGAAGGCGATCCACGTATTGACCCAGCCGTTGTCACAAATTACGAACTTGCATGGGATCATCAGCTCAGCGCAATAAACGGATTATTCCGTTCTGCCATTTTTTACAACAAAACCGAAGACATCAAAACCATTGATGCAAAACTTTCTGCTGGAACCATATACGCCGATAACATCGGAGACTCTGACATGTATGGTATTGAACTCAGCGTAGAAGGACAATTCAAAGACCACTATAATTGGGGGCTAGGCTACATTTACGAAGAAATTGATGACCATTATGATAATGGGCGCTCAGGATCAACTGTTTCCATTAGCAAAGCCTACGAAGACACAACCCCCATCACCAAATCAACCTCAACGCTGGTTATCAAAACGGTCCATGGGAAGCCAACACCCTTGTTTACTATGTATCGAATACAGAGCAAATTTCATCTGGTGGAGGGCTATCTTCTTATACATTGGAAAAAATTGATGGCTATGTTGGTGCCAATGCACGCGTTGCTTATACATTTGACAATGATTTAACCGTATCGTTATCAGGACAGCAATTATTGCGTGCCCGCACACAAACCAGTGTCACACCTGATGTAGATCGCCAAATTTTCTTGTCCATTAGCAAAAAATTCTAATCCATACGGCATAATAAAATTTGACAAAAATCAAGGCCAAGACACTCTAAAAAGCCTAGTTCTTTATAATGTCTTGCGCATTACGAAAAATATACTCAGCCTCGATCGTCCGGTACCCCGATATACCAGCTACCCGACCGCGCCCCATTTTCAGCCCTTAACAACGCCCGAAACATATACCGCGTGGCTACAAAGCCTACCGACAGATGAGACATTATCTTTGTACCTGCACGTACCCTTTTGTTCGCAGCTATGTTGGTATTGCGGTTGCAACACAAAAATCACCAACCGTTATGCCCCTGTCGAGAATTATGCCCATTTAATGATGCGTGAAATTGATATGCTGGCCAATACGCTTGGCAAACAACATACAATCAGCCATATCCATTTCGGAGGCGGATCACCAGGCATGCTGCGCGCTTGTGATTTCCAGCTCATCATGCAACGCCTGCGCAGCCATTTCACCTTTAGCAATGATATTGAAATTGCGATTGAAATTGATCCTCGCGGCGTCACAGAAGGCCGCGTTGCAACATACGCAAAATGTGGCGTTAACCGCGTCAGTCTAGGTGTTCAGGATTTTGATGACACCGTCCTAAAAAGCGTTAACAGGGAACAGCCCTTTCACCTAAGCGAACAGGCCGTCAAACTATTCCGTGCGCATGGCATCGAACAGATTAATATGGATCTGTTATACGGCTTACCACATCAAAGCGTTGAAAATATGCGCGCCACCATTCAAAAAGCGGTGTCCCTTAATCCATCACGCGTTAGCCTATTTGGCTATGCGCATGTGCCATGGATGAAAAAACATATGCGCCTGATTGATGAAAGCGCGCTCCCTGATAAAGAATTACGCTTTGACCTGTTTGAAACCGGTGCAGCATTGCTGCAACAAGCTGGCTATATTCCGATTGGCATCGACCACTTCGCCAAAGCGGACGATGAACTAACAACCGCCCTACAGCAAAAACATTACGCCGTAATTTCCAAGGCTACACGACTGATACCAGCAGTGCCTTAATAGGCATCGGCGCATCATCAATCGGTAAATTTAAGCAAGGCTATATTCAAAATTCACCAGATATGCCCGCTTATGAGGCTGCCATTTTAGCCAGCGAACTCCCCGCGCAAAAAATATGCGTGATGAACGATGATGACCCCATACGTGCGTATATCATTGAACAAATCATGTGCTATATGAGCGTAGATTTATCAAATATACGTCAAAAGTTCGCGCTAAAACATGACTATTTTGATACAGCTATCAAGCACTTGCAGCCCTATCAAGATCAAGGATTTATCGATATAACCGTCAACGATTATATTCAAATCAAGCCCGAAGCCAAACCAATAACCCGTTTGGTCGCCGCAGCGTTTGATGCTTACTACAGCGGCTCTTTTGAAACACCACGCCACGCCAAAGCCATATAATACCGCTACCCTTCAATCATTAATTCATTCACGCCTGCATCTGTCCCTACTCCCAGCGAGCACAAAAAACACATAAAAAAAGCCCGCTAATAAGCGGGCTCTTCTAAATTCTTATTCTATAATCATTGATTAGAAGCGGTAAGAAACACCAGCACCAACGATCCATGGGTTCAAATCAACATCATTTGCATGAAGATCAGCAGAACCATTGTTAACTTTTACATCAACATCCAAATCAACATATTTCACATCGACGTTTAGACCCCAGTTATCATTCAACCAGTAATCAGCACCCGCTTGAAGCGCGTAGCCAACACCACCGTCAACTTCAAGATTGTTATAACCGCTTGCATCATCTTCGCCATAGAACAAAGAGTAGTTCAAACCAGCACCGACATATGGGCTGAATTTAGCGTCAGGTTGGAAGTGATATTGCAATGTCAAAGTCGGAGGCAAAATCCAAGCATCACCTAAAACGCCAGCAACACCAGCATCAACTGTGTGCTTAGATGTCGCAGCGATCAATTCTGCAGACACGTTTTTTGTGAAGTAGTAAGTCAAATCAACTTCAGGCACAAAAGCATTATCAACATCTGTTTTAGCTGCTGGTGCTTCTTGAACAAAGCCATCACCGTCCGCTAAAACACCGATAATACGACCACGAATTTGAAAACGCTCTTTCGCATCCCAAGATCCAAGATCATCCTGAGCCATCGCCGCACCAGCAAACATAGGCGCTGCAACAGTAGCAAGCAAAGCAAGCTTAAAAACTGATTTTTTCATTTAAAAATATCCTTATAAGTGTATGTAACCAATGAACTTTTAACGCGAGTTTAGGGTGTAAAATTATAATAATAATTGATTATTGTCAATTATTCGCATGCAAACATACATATTTTTACATCGTCTCATCATCATCTAACAAAATACGCTGCGCGGCGCCGTCCAAATCATCGTATTGACCGGATTTTAACGACCAAATAAAGGCCCCTAATCCAATAATGCCCAATAACAAAGCAACAGGAATCAAATAAATCAAAATACTCATAAGCCTAACCTCAAACGATATGAATTAGCGATCACCAATAACGAAGAGCCCGACATCGCCAACGCAGCAATCATCGGTGTGACCAAACCGGAAAATGCCAAAGGCACCGCAATACAATTATACAAAATTGCCAACACAAAATTCTGTTTGACTAAATTTTGTGTACGGCGCGCCAGCTTATAACTTAGTAAAACAGGAGACAAATCATCCCCCATAAAAATAATATCAGCTGCATTTTGCGCCATATCAACAGCGGTTCCTGGCGCCATAGACACATTAGCAGCCGACAGAACAGGCGCATCATTGAGCCCGTCACCAACCATTAAAACAGTATGTCCATCTTGTTTTAAGCCATCCAAAATATTGCACTTTTCAACTGGCGTATACTGAGCATAAAAATGATCCATAGATAAATCTTTCGCAACGTTTTCAACAACGTTTTGTCGATCCCCTGATAGCAAAATTGTCTCTAATTTCCTATTCCGCAGCGCCAACACCGTATCTACAGCATCCTCACGTAATTGATCGCTAAATTTAAAAATTTGAACGCCATGCCCATCAACATTCATACAAATTTCCATGCTAGCCTCATCGGATGCTACACCATTTTGACCTATATCACCCATACACCAAGACCGACTCCCCAGCTTAACATGCTGCCCATTGACGTCGCCCTCTAGCCCTAAGCCTGGATAATCCTGAACCCCCGTGACAGAGAACAGCCCTCCTCCATATGCCTGACACACAGCCTTAGATAATGGATGCGCGCTATGCTGCGCCAAAGAAGCAGCAACTTGCAAAACAGAGTCGTCATACTCACCAATTAATTGCGGCTGCCCCCGCGTCAACGTTCCTGTCTTATCAAACAGCACTGTATCAATCGCCGCCAGTCGCTCTAGCGCGTCACCTGACTTCACCAAAATGCCGCGTTTCATCAGCGCACTGCTGGCCAAGATTTGTACAACAGGCACCGCCAACCCAAGCGCACAGGGACAGGTAATAATCAAAACAGTCACAGCAATTAATAAAGAATCTTGCCACGCCAAGCCTATAAAACCCCACCAAAACACAAAAGCCGACACTGCCAGAAAATGCACAACTGGCGTATATAAACGCGCCGCCCGATCTGCAATTTTCACATAGCGCGCTTGGCCTTGTTCTGCCTTTTCCATCAAGCGCACAATATCTGCTAACAAAGAATCCTCGGATGCTTTAGCAACGCGAATGCGCAGCGGTGCGGACTGATTTAACGTCCCCGCAAAAACTTCATAATCAATCCTAACCTCGCGCGGTAAAGTCTCACCCGTGACCAAAGATGTATCAATCATGCTGCAGCCATCCATGACAACGCCATCAACGGGAATTTTTCACCAGCGGCGACTTGCACAACCATATCGGGTTTTAAATTCTGTATCAAAACACGGCGCATTTTATCACCATCGATCACATTTGCAAAACCCGTCAAAGTCTGCATCAAATCGGTTGCGGCACTGCGTGCATTTTTACGCGCCCTAAAATCAAAATACCGTCCAACCAGCAAAAAGAACATCAACATCACGGCAGAATCAAAATACACATGCTGTCCATGATGATAGGTTTCAAATAAGCTCATCCCCGTGGCTAAAATCAACGCCAAGGAAATCGGTACATCCATATTTGTGCCGCCCTGACGTAAAGCTGCCCATGCCGACACAAAAAACGGTCGCCCCGAAAAAGCAATCGTCGGCACCGCAATCAGCGCAGAAATCCAATGAAATAATGTGCGCGTTGCCTCCCCCATTGTTGCAGCATCCGACGACCACAAACCAACGGACAGCAGCATAATATTGCCAAGCGCAAAGCCTGCCACGCCCAAACATAACAACAAAATCGATTTTCCTGATCGTTATTCTTTTTCTCGCGCTCAGGGTTATAAGGGTCAACACGATAACCTAAGCTTTGAATGTCAGACACAAATATGTTCGCTTGCGCGGTGGTGCCATGCCAGTGAATAACCAACCGCCCCGTTGAAAAATTCAAACGCACATAATCAACGTCCGGATAGGATTTAATAGCCGATTCAATTTTTTGAATACACAGCGCACAATGAACGCCACCGACCAATAATGATAGATTGTTTTTACCATCGTCCAGCTGCGTCACTAGGCCTTCAAAACCATCGCTATCACTGGGCTGTGGCATGGCTATCGGCATCGGCGGCAGAGCGTTTACCCTTATCAAGGATATCATTATAATGAATGCCGATTTCATAAGCATTTTCACTCACAACACCAGTATGTGTGTTCAGAGCTTTATAAACAAAGATCGCATCAACACAGGCAAAAACCACAAAAAACTAACAAAGGCTAATAAAACCTTACGCCCAGCTATGCGGCTTTCATTTATTTCCTCATTCATCATTGTGGCCTTTCACTAATAAACATCGTCTCATATGATGAGATTAGTCCAGTTTCTACATTTTTCAATGTAAATTCAAGCGGTAAAGGCTCTTGCGGCTTAACAGGGGCCTGAAGGAAAATTTTGTAATGAGCCACGCTATCCGCTGCAACATGAAGTGCATTAAAATCAAGCTGCCCAGCACCTTTGACACTGATCTTTGCGTCTTCGATGCCTGTAACGCTCAGAGCATAAACACTATCTTCATGCGTTTTGTTCAGGATTTTAATTTCATACCCGTTCCGAATGTCTCCATCTGACAACTGCACAAATAACGGATTACGGTCATGCAACAAACTCATATCCTGCTTCGAACGCGTCACCAGCGCATAAAGCATCACCGAGCTTACAATCAACAATACCACTGTATAATAAATGCTGCGCGGACGAATAAGATGTAATGGCGACACGGGCAACCCCTTAGCCTTTTCTTCTAGGCGGCGCTCCGTATCATAACGAACCAAGCCCTTGGGCAAGCCAACCTTTTCCATGATCCCATCACACGCATCAGCGCATAATCCACATGCAATACATTCCATCTGCAAACCATCACGAATATCAATACCCGTCGGACATACATGCACACAAGCAGAGCAATTAATACAATCGCCCAGACCGCTCCAATCTTCGCCCTTTTTATGCTTACCGCGAGGCTCTCCCCGTTTTTCATCATAGCCAATAATCAACGTATCTTTATCGAACATCGCAGATTGAAACCGCGCATACGGACACATAAATGTGCACACCTGTTCACGTGCAAACCCCGCCATCAAATAGGTCGAAAACGTCAAAGAGCACACAAAAATTAAAACCGTATTAGAAACATTAAGCGTTAAAAAATCATGCACTAAGGTCGGAGCATCATTAAAATACAAAACAAATGACCCCGCCGTACACCATGCAATCACTAGCCAAATGCTATGCGTAATAGCAAGCTTGATAACTTTCTCCAGCGTCCATGGCCCTTCCCGTAATTTCTTACGTTTAGCGCGGTCGCCTTGCACAATACGTTCAACCCAAACAAACAAATCCGTCCAAACGGTTTGAAAACACAAATAGCCACACCAAACCCGGCCAAATAAAGACGTCGCAAAAAACAAAGCAATGGCCGCTAAAATCAAAATGCCCGTTAAAATATAAATTTCCTGAGGCCAAATTTCGATCCAGAACCAGTAAGCCCGCCCATGAACCAAATCAATTAAAACAGCTTGATCTGGCGCATTCAAACCACGATCCCAACGAATAAACGGCACAAGATAATAGATAGCCAAACAGACAATCATGGCAATCCATTTTAAATTCCGAAAACGTCCCGAAACACGTTTGGGATAAATCCGTTTTTGCTTTTCAAAAAGCTGAATATCATCACCATGATCATTCGTATCCATGATTGGCTCCTTCACCCTTATGCCTACCAAGCATATTATCTTTAATTATATCACAACCACCAAAAATTGACCCGCAAAGCTTGTACTCACGGGTCAATCAAAACTTTATTCTTCGTCTGTTTCGGGTTCACCGCCACCTAATTCATGGACATAAACTGCTAACTGACGGATCGTATTGTCATCCAAACGTTCTTTCCATGTTGCATCATGCCAGCGCGCGCATAAAAGACCGTTTCATAAACAGTTTCGCGATCACCGCCATACAGCCAAATTGCATCCGTCAAATTAGGTGCACCCATCTCGTGACTACCCTTAGCATCTTCGCCATGACAAGCCGCACAATTTTCTTGGAAAATTTCAGCGCCAGCTAAGCTTTCCGAATCAACATCGTCATCTGAAAGAGCAAGCACATAATCAACGACCTCGTTAATTTGCTCATGAGATAACAATTCATCTTTACCAAAGGCTGGCATGTCAGAAATATGCGTATCATAGCTGCCCGGAACGCGCACCCCATATAAAAGAGTTGTGTAGATTTCAGAAATCTTGCCGCCCCACAGCCAGTCATCATCATTCAAGTTAGGAAAGCCCTTACCGCCCGCAGCGCCACTGCCGTGACATGTCGCACAATTATCTTTAAAGGCCGCAGAACCACCCGCAAGGGCAAACTCATACAAAGCAGGATCATTGAAAATTTCATCAAACGATGCCTTTTCAAAATCATGCAAATACGCGCTTTGACGCTCCATAATCTCATTTTGACTCGCGGCAAGCTCTTTATACTGCGTATAACCAGAGCTTCCTTTGGTCGCGCCACCTGGCACAGGCCATGTTGGATACACAACAAAATACCAAAAAGCCCAAATACAGCAAACCAGCCAAACCCATACCCACCAACGTGGAAGCGGATTATTAAGTTCCTTTAGACCATCCCATTCGTGACCTGTTGTTTCAACGCCTGAGATCTCATCAATGTCTTGTTTTTTATCTTCACTCATGTTCATCATCCTTCAACGGTATATCACCATAATTTTGAAATTTCTTTTTCCCGCCAGGCCAGTAAAGCCATGCTAGAACCACTGCAAATAAACTGATAAACAGCAGTAATCCGGCCATACCCAAGACAGGATTTGCATATAATGTTGTCATCTACTCCTCCTCACCTTTGTAAGATAAAGAACCTGGGTCGATGTCTTTCACAGAATCAAAATCAACCATCGTCCCTAACACTTGAAGATAAGCAATCAGAGCATCCATTTCAGATATCATATGAGGTTGCCCATCAAAATCGCGAGCCTTTACGGTATCTCCGTAACGCTCTTGCAAGCCTGAGATATCCGCGCGAGGCTCCCCTGTGGCTTGGATAATGGCATCATTTGTCGCGTTTTCAATCATTTCATCTGTATAAGGAACGCCAACCACACGTAAAGCTTTTAGGTGGTTACCCAAATCATCCAGCTTCGCACCATGCTTCATCAAAGAGCTATAAGTCGGCATAATCGATTCCGGCACAACGGCCCGAGGATTTTCCAAGTGCGCAACGTGCCATGCATCAGAATACTTTCCACCCACACGCGCCAAATCAGGCCCTGTCCGTTTTGATCCCCACTGGAACGGATGGTCGTACATGCTCTCTGCCGCCAAAGAATAGTGACCATAACGCGTTACCTCATCACGAAGAGGACGAATCTGTTGCGAGTGACAATTATAGCACCCCTCACGCAGGTAAATGTTATAACCAGCTAGCTCCAAAGGCGTATAAGGACGCACACCTTCAACAGGCTCGATCACTGTCTCCTGACGGAACAAAGGAATAATTTCCACAATCCCGCCAATTAAGACCGTCACAATAATGGCAATCAGCAAAACAACGGAATGTTTTTCCAAAAATTCGTGGTTTTTTAATGGGTTCATCTCTACTCACTCCTTTATTCTGCAGAAGCAGGAATTGTTTGTTGTTTGATAGCAGCCGTATTCACAGCCTCTCTTGGATTTCCGTCTTTATCGACTTCACCTTCGGCAACGTCACCTTTAATCGTGCGGTAGAAGTTATAAGACATGATCAAAGTCCCAGACAGGTACAGCAAGCCACCAAGCGCACGAATAATATAATAAGGATGCATTGCCTGAACCGTTTCAACGAATGAATAGTTCAAGAACCCAAGCTCATTATAAGACCGCCACATCAGACCTTGCATAATGCCCGACACCCACATCGCAGAAATATAAAGAACAATACCCAAAGTCGCGACCCACAAATGTAAGCGAACCAATTTCAATGAGTAAACTTCCGTGCGGTTCCACAAAGCCGGCACCAAATAATACAAACAACCGAAGGTAATAAAACCAACCCAACCCAGCGCACCGGAATGCACGTGACCGATTGTCCAGTCCGTATAGTGAGATAGCGAATTCACCGCACGAATAGACATCAATGGCCCTTCAAATGTACTCATCCCGTAAAACGCTAATGATACGATCATAAACTGAAGCACAGGGTCTTTACGAAGCTTATGCCAAGCCCCCGACAAAGTCATAATCCCGTTAATCATACCACCCCAGCTAGGCATCCATAGCATGATAGAAAACGTCATCCCCAATGTCTGCGCCCAATCAGGCAAAGCCGTATAGTGCAAGTGGTGAGGCCCCGCCCAGATATAGATAAAGATCAAAGACCAAAAATGCACAATCGACAAACGATAAGAGTAAACAGGGCGCTCAGCACGTTTCGGCACGAAATAATACATCATACCCAAGAAACCCGCTGTTAAGAAAAAGCCCACCGCATTGTGACCATACCACCACTGGATCATCGCGCTTTGCACACCAGCAGGAACTGAGTAACTTTTCGCGAAACGCCAGTCCACTGGAATAGACAGGTTATTACCCAAATGCAGCACCGCAACCGTAATAATAAAGGCTAAGAAAAACCAGTTTGCCACATATAAATGTGGTTCTTTACGCTTGATGACCGTCATCAAAAATACAACCAAATACACAACCCAAACAACAGTCAGCCATAAATCGGCATACCATTCAGGCTCTGCGTATTCTTTACCTTGCGTAACCCCTGTCACATAGCCCAGTGCCGCCATTACGATAAAGGCTTGATACCCCCAAAACGTAAAGAACGCCAAACCATCGTTCCATAAACGAGCATGACAAGTCCGCTGCACAATGTAATAACTAGTCGCGAACAAAGCATTACCACCGAACGCGAAAATAACGCCCGATGTATGCAAAGGACGCAAGCGACCAAATGTTAAAAACGGCTCCACATTCAAATGCGGAAAGGCCATCTGCAAGGCGATAAACACACCACCCAACATACCAACAACGCCCCAGAAGCACGTCGCCAGCGTAAAATATTTCACAATATCGTAATTATATCCCGAATCCGGTATCTGATCCGTTTTTGCTACTGTTGTCATTGCTCACTTTCCTTTTTAAAAATCACCTTAAACTAACATAAATCCAGCCATAGCAAAGAGCCAAATCGCACTCCATACCATCATGCCTTTTTTAATCCGCGCCATCGCCAGTGGAAATCTTTGGTTTATGGCATATCCACCCAAAGCCACGCTAACCAGTCCAGGCATAGTCCCCGCACCAAAAGATACCATAGCAATCCCAGATTCCCAAGCCGTCGGCGCCGTCGAGGCCGCCATCAAAGCCGACACGATCATTCCACACGGCATAAACCCAAGCAAAACACCCATTCCATAGCGTTTTAAATGCGTGCCCTCGTGTGATAATTTTTGCACAGCCTTATGAAGCCATTGATACGGCACGCTCATCGCAAGCCGGCCCGCCCATGGGAATATTTGTGCCAAAGCAGGAAAGGCCGTCACAAGAAAAATAACGCCCGCTAACATTAAAATCGGGGCGACAACAAACGCCCGAATGGGCAAAAATAAAAACGCCGTATTTAGCAAACCTGACAAAACGACAGCCATCGCCGTATAGGTTGTAATGCGTCCTAAATGATAAGGAATTAAAAAACTATCGCTTATCTTACTAACCGATCCTGTCTGAGACAGCACAAAAGGCCCACACATACTAGCACAATGCGTAAAGCCACCAACCAGTCCCGCGCTGAATAAGCTCACATAAAGCCCACGAGATAACCCTATCCCGTGCAGACAACTGCCGACCCCCTCTAGAAAAGTTGTTAAGTCCATAACGGTACCTAAACCTATTTTTACTTCACGAAGCCATTGTTAAAGTATACAAAGAGCTGCGCCTTGACTAATGTCAAATATATCACATACCAGAGTACAACAAAGAGTATAAAACGTGAGCGAACAAATAATCATTAACAGCGCCATAAAAAATCAACCCCTATTTGACGCCTGTTCCAGCAGTTTTTTGAATAACCTTGCTCAAAAATCCCGCATACAAAGCTTTAATAAAGGACAAATCCTGTTCCTACACCAAGAACCAGCCACACAATTTTATATCATTAAAAAAGGCTGGGTTAAGCTTTTCAAAGAAACCATCGACGGCACTCAAGCTATTTTGATATCTTACCGGCAAATACTCTGTTCGGCGAGAATGCCTTATTTGATGATTTTACCCACCAATACAGCGCCGAAGCCGTAGAAAACACACATGTTATCAGCTTGCCTCTGTCTTTATTAGAGCAAGAGCTCAAAAACGACACACAGCTATCGCTAGCCCTGTTACGTCACATCGCAAAAAACAACCAACAAAAAGAAAAAGAGCTCGAACACCACAAAATCCAAAATGCAACCCAGCGCATTGGCTGCTTTTTGCTGCGCCTCGTTAACCCTAACAGTTCAGGCGCAGTATCGCTGCAGCTCCCTTATGATAAAACACTCGTCGCCGCGCGCCTTGGCATGCAGCCCGAAACATTTTCCCGCGCGCTAGCCAAGCTCAAAAAACAGTCGATATGCGTGTCAGCGGTTCAACCATCGAAATTAATAATATCGAAAACTTGGTTCGCTATACGTGCTCGGCCTGTAGTTCTGAACATCCTTGCAAAGATTTACTAGCAGATACACACAACCAAAAATCCATTTGAAACATGGTAAACCTTCGGTAAATTTGCTATACTCATTGGTATGACATTTCATGTGATTGACAATCCCAATCATAAAAAGCTGTCATTGGATTTACCAATGCCCAGTTTAAAAAACTCGATGGCCTGTACCTGCAAGCCGTGAACCACAAAACCCTCAGCTACCGTACCGTAGATTGTGACTTTGACGAAGGGATCGCAACCTATACCTATTACAAAAGCCAGCACCACGCCCCCTACCTGCAATTTGTCATCCGCAAAGTCGGCCCCCACACCATGCATTACGAAGTCTTCAAACAAGGCAAAGGCTGCATCAGTAAAAGTGGATTATTCGACCGAAGCTTCGATAAATTGAGCCAAGAGCTTGAAAGCTTGCGCGACTTGCCCTAGCCTTATCTATATTCATAAGAATCAAGTAAGGGGATGGACATGACAAAAATCAAAGTAGAAAATCCAGTTGTCGAAATTGACGGTGATGAAATGACCCGCATTATCTGGTCATTTATCAAAGAAAAACTTATCCTGCCTTATCTGGATATTGATCTGAAATATTTTGACCTATCTATCCAAAGCCGTGATGCGACCGATGACCAAATCACAGTTGATGCGGCTAACGCAATCAAACAACATGGCGTCGGCGTAAAATGTGCGACCATCACCCTGATGAAGCCCGCGTCGAAGAATTCGGCCTGAAGCAAATGTGGCGCTCCCCCAACGGAACCATCCGCAATATTTTAGGCGGCACCGTTTTCCGTGAGCCCATTACCACATCAAACGTGCCTAAATATGTACCGGGCTGGACTCAGCCCATCGTTATCGGTCGTCACGCATTCGGCGACCAGTACAAAGCCACCGACGTAAAAATCCCCGGCGCTGGTAAAGTCACCATGAAATACACACCCGCGGACGGCGGTGAAGAACAAGAATGGGAAATTTTTGACTTCCCTGATAGCGGCGTTGCAATGGGCATGTATAATCTTGATGCCTCGATCGAGGGCTTTGCGCGCTCATGCTTCAACTACGGTTTGATGAAAAACTACCCCGTTTATATGTCGACCAAAAACACCATTTTAAAACAGTATGACGGACGTTTTATCGAAATTTTCCAACGCATATTCGATGAAGAATTTAAAACCAAGTTCGAGGAAAAAGAGCTATGGTACGAACATCGCCTAATCGATGACATGGTTGCCTTCGCGCTCAAAGGCAATGGCGGCATTGTCTGGGCCTGTAAAAACTATGACGGGGATGTCCAGTCCGATATCGTCGCCCAAGGCTTTGGCTCACTCGGCCTCATGACATCAGTCTTGCTAACACCAGACGGCAACTGTGTCGAGGCCGAAGCCGCCCACGGCACCGTCACACGCCATTACCGCCAGCATCAGCAAGGCAAGCCAACATCAACCAACCCGATTGCCTCAATTTTTGCATGGACACAAGGGTTAAAATATCGCGGTCGTTTTGACGATAACCAGCCTTTAATTGATTTCGCCGAAACGCTAGAGCGCACCTGCGTTGAAACCGTGGAAAATGGCCACATGACCAAAGATTTAGCGCTACTGGTTGGCGGCGATCAAGGCTTCTTAACTACGCAAGAATTCCTTGATAAAATCGTCGAAGGCTTAGACGCGAATATGAATAAGGCCGCATAATTTCCATGAAAAAATTACTGATTGCCTTAGCATTGTGTTTATCGCCTCTGACAGCATGGGCTGGAATTTTGCCGTATGTCGGCGACGAACAAACCATCACCCTGCACGAAGACGACACCATGCCCTATATCGCCCGTGATTACGATTTAGGCTATGTTGAGCTTATGGCAGCTAACCCAGGTTTGGATGCATGGCTACCGGGTGAGGGCAAACAGATCATAATCCCTGCGCGGCATATCTTACCCGACGCCGAGCGCGAAGCATCGTCGTTAATCTATCAGAAATGCGCGTCTATATTTTCACTGACGCTGACACGCCGCCGCGCACATTTCCCATCGGCATCGGCCGCGAAGGATTTGAAACACCACAAGGCCAAACCGAAATCGTTTGGAAAACCGACCTACCAACATGGCGACCCACCGCCCGCATGCGCGAAGACGATCCATCCCTCCCCGCAGCGGTTGGCCCCGGCATACAAAACCCACTGGGTACGCATGCCCTTTATCTAGCTGGCCCGAATATCTGATGCACGGCACCAACCGTCCCTTTGGCATCGGACGACGCGTCAGCAGCGGCTGTATGCGCATGTACCCTGAGGACATCAAACAAGTCTATGACCTAGTTGAACCAAAAACCAAAGTCACCGTTTTAGACCAACCTATCAAAGCCGCTTGGATCGATGGCGATTTTTATATCGAAGCCCACCCCTCCATGACCCAAGCGTTAGAATTTGAACAAGATAATAGCTTCACACCTGAACCCCTAACAGCGGAGCAAAAAGCATTTATCGCCCGTATCGCCAAACGCGATCCAGACCAAATGAACTGGGATAAGATCACCGACATCGTCACAAAACGCAGCGGTCGTCCCGAAAAAATAACACTACCACCAGCCCCGTCCAAGAAGCAAACGCAGCCGCCCATTCATAAAAAAGCCCCACCAAAGCAGGGCTTATCACAACAAAAATGCGCTGTAATCAGGTTAAATTTTGCTTTCGATCCACGCTTGCAAATCATCCTTCATCATGCCGCCGACATGAGTCTCAACGCGCTGTCCGCCCTTGAACACCATCAAAGTCGGCACACCGCGAATACCATATTCAACAGGCACTTGGGGGGCATCTTCGATATTCAATTTAACGATTTTAACCTTACCAGCCAGCTCCGTCGCCAAGGCATCCACAGCCGGGGCGAACGCCTTACAGGGACCGCACCATTCGGCCCAAAAATCAACAACCACGGGCAGATCCGATTTTAAAACCTCTGCTTCAAAATTTTCATCAGTAACAGCTACAGTCATAAAGAACCCTTTCTATAAAATGCCTTATCTATACTAATATAGCTGCATAAGCCTTTCAAAAAAAGGTTTTCTAATGATTTTAAATATATTTATTTCAGTTAAAACAGCTCAATATCATCTTCATCATCATTTTCAATATGCATCTCCAGATGATTACCACCATGGCTATTAAGCTCTATCAGGTACTTTTCCTGCACCTTCGACAGTGTAAATTTATTAATCAGCGCTTTCGCTTTTTCTTCTGGAATGACAACAGGTTCATCACTGCCATTTTCTTGCATTAACATATCCGTTTCTTGCAACAAGGTACTCAACGCAATTTCAATATGCTGCATACGTTGTTTTGCAAAATCCTGAAATTGAAACGCCATAATAATATCAACAATACTTTTCTTAATAATATGAGCAGATTCTTTCGTTTGTTCCGTAAAGTCCTTGGATGTTTCCGCATGAGAGAACAAAGCCCGCAGCATATCCTCAACCTTCTTCCGCAACAACGTACGCTCGTATGTTAAAACACTATCGGCGATCAAAGCATCCGTAAGCCGTTTCAGCTCAATCGTGGCAGCCGTATAAGTAAATGTCTTACCAGAAATCGTAATCTTCTTTTCATTATCTTTTTTGGCACTCAATGATTTTTGATCTTGTTCCAGCGTTTTTTCAGCAATGGTTTGAAATTTTTGCACTAAATCCTTGGTTTTTTCCTGAATATAGTGATCTAGCTCTTTAACCTCAGAACCAGTCGCCCCAATAATCCATTTCGTATATTCCAAGTGCATCAAAAATTTGTCACACAACTTTTGATTGTTTATGTTGTTTTCTGTCTCTGTCATTTTTTATCTCAATTTTTTATTTCTAAATGATCCTATTTTTTATATAATGTAACTTGAGTGTGGGATATAGGAAGACATGAAGCCATTATTTAAAGCAAACCAACAAGAGTTCGACGATTACATCCCTATCATAGAATCCAGTTTACACGATTGGCAGCTGATAACGATATCATTAACTAGCAGTTGCATTCTTCCGTATGATGAAATGATCGCAAAGCTGATAGATATGTATAACGGGTACCCAGGGATCGTCTATCATTGTGGCTACAATCGTATTGTTGCCTTAGTCAAAGTGGGGTTCATTGAAAATTTTTCTCTCTTTAAAAAGAGCATTAAATCCCGTCTACCTAGCGATGGATGTTACCTGAATGTTCGTCGCGCATCATCCGATGCACTAGCCGCCTTACAGCAGCGTTATTTGCTGCCAGATGAAGATTACAAAGATGATGTTGATATCTGCAAAAACCGCTCTGGCACGAAAGTCCTCATCGCGGATGACGACTTGATGGTTTTAAAAGTCATGGAAAAAGTCTTAAGCGAACGGGCTTCTGTTGTGACCGTCAGATCAGGAGAAGATGTTCTAGACACCTATAAACAAGAATGTCCCGATATCAGTTTCATCGACATTCATATGCCCGGCGTTCACGGTTTCAAAAACATTGAAAATATCCTCAATGAAAATCCTTTTGCGAACGTCATCGTACTCAGCGCCGACAGTGTCTCAACAAAAATCTTAAAAGCTTTGGAATATGGAGCAGCGGGTTTTGTTGGAAAACCTATCGTTAAAGAACGAGTCATTGACTACATGCGCGCCTGCCCAACCGCCGAGCGATAATCTACATATTCAAACGATCCTGAGGATGAACAACGATCTCTGACGCATGCTGTTCAGTTGGCTGTTGTGCTAACAGTTTACTTGGGTTCAAAGCCTCTGGATCATTTAATCCCATACGATCGGTAATATACATATCTAATAAGTGCGGAGAATCTTCTAAATTGTCTTCGGTATCTAGCCCCCACAACCGAGAAAACGCATTCGAATCCTCTAGTTCCTCTTTAAACGCAGCAATTGCCGGATGTTCCGAACGCAATTGATGCAAATCACGCGTATCCGATTCTAATAAGCGTTTCACGTAATCAATCTTATCCTCAACATCCATAGCCTCTAAAAATATCAAAGCGTTATCAGGGTCTTGTAGTAATTTTTCCGCTGCCACGATCATAGCCTCGCTTGTTCCATAAAAACGTAATCCTCGTGATGTCATGCGCATATAAGAATTTCTTGCGCGGACAAATTCCGCCAATGCAGGATTAGAATCATTAACATCTCTTGGAATTTTTCTCGCCGCCTCAATAATAAATTCCGCACGCGCTGATGTCACTTTTGTCAAACTCATAGATAAAGAGCTAACTTCTGCAACAGATAAATGCGGCGCATATTTATCGGCCCATTCCTCATACGCATTACGTGCATTAACGTCAATCGCCCCACTAACAATAATCGTAGCCCCGGTCGGATCCGCCAAGCTCACACCAATATCAGCATAAAAACTGGTTTCAAGCTCGCGATTCAATTCAAGATAAGCTTCATAAGCACCACGGCTCAAACGTCCATTATCAAACATCATTTTCGACAAATCACGTTGCTGAGCATGCGCATAAGCCGTCAATCCAACGGCACCAGCAGCCAGAGCCCCCCCACCACAGGAGCATTCGCCCCCATACGAGCAGCTCTTGCTATTTTTGCTGCGGTCGTCGTTTCCCTAACCAGCGCGACACTAGAAGAAGCTTTCACATGCGCTACAGAAGCAAATTGATCTGTCAAAGGCGCAGTCGCTTTCACATCAGAAGAAGACGCAAGCCTCACAGGCTCGACGTCCACAGAAGAAGAAACCTTCGCCTCTGCAGGTTGAGGTGATTCAACAGAATCAGATGACGCCGGCTCAGGCGTTTTAAACGCTTCAGGCTCTTGAGCAGATGACTCGCCCGTAACAACGGTAGATCGCTCAGAGATAGGGCTAGCAGGCGGCTTAACACTGTCATCAATCGGACGCACTGATGCTGGAGGCGTTTCTAGTGAAGGCGACGCAACAGGCTTTCCAGCATCAAG
>LZQP01000004.1_pt1 | contig 196926 bp, 241 predicted proteins | sample 768551 | NCBI WGS metagenome assembly LZQP01 (sample SAMN05207184, study PRJNA324509) | oil field metagenome | isolation source: sample BH-FW-16 from oil reservoir | place: India: Bombay High | collected 2015-12-03
GACTGGTTTTTTGATGATTGGCGGTGGGGGCGCGTACCCAAAAAAATCTTCTGGCGCTAAAAAACTCCTGCGCCTAAGCCCGCCGCATAGGGTTCAATCTCCGGAAGTACCTTTTTGCTATAACAGGGAAGGGAAAAAGCAAAAGCCACGCCCATGGTCAATGGTTGCGTGGCTTTGCGGTACAATTCCGGCGATTGTATTGATTAGACTAGGCGATTTTGTTCGTCCTGTCCGCTCCTAAAATGTTCGCGAACACTTTTTATACTCAAACTCAAGAGTAGAATGTTCTATTTCAAATTGATCGTGTAGTAACTTTTTAAGACGGATTTTGAGCGTATCCATGTCAATACTCTCTTCCAATACAACATGAGCCTCTAATGCGTTGCGGTGTTCGTCCAGTTGCCAAACATGCACATGATGAACATTATTTACGCCATCAACTTTTTCCATCGATGATCTTATATCCTCTAGGCTTAAACCATCGGGTGCGCCCTCCATCAAAAGATGAATAACTTTCGGGATTTGGGTAAAACCCTGCCACAGCACATAGCCGGAAATAATGAGCGTCATGGCCGCATCAGTCCAGACCCAGCCATACAGCAAAATAAGCGTTCCGGTGATAATCACACCGACTGAGGCCATCGCATCCGTTACATTATGAAGAAAAGCAGCCTTAATATTCATGCTGGTTTTAGACTGCCTGTAAGTAAGCAATGCGGTAAAAACATCAACGGCTAATGCAATTCCAGCGACGATAACCACCGTCCAGCCTGCCACCGGTTCCGGCGTAATGAAACGCTTTATCGCCTCATAACACAGATAAAGGCCAATAATGATAAGCGTGGTCAAATTGATGAGCGCCGCCACGGTTTCCGCGCGTTTATAGCCGAATGTTTTGAACTGATCAGGTGGTTTTCGACCAATTCGGATTGCCACCAATGCTATAAGGAGTGAAGCAGCATCACTGAAATTATGCAGTGCATCGGCGACAAGTGAGAGGGAACCGGATAGGATTCCCCCAATCACCTGTGCAACCGTCAGCAATATATTGGCGGAAACGGCCCACCAAAGACGGCGTTCGCCTATTTGAGAAGGGTCGCCATGGTGGTGACTATGCCCCATGTTGAACACTCTTTCTTCTTCTGCGGTTTTTCAAGAAATTCTTACCAGGAAAGAATTTATATAAAGCTGGCAAAACTAACAACGTCAAGATGGTAGAGGATATAATTCCACCAATAACAACCGTTGCTAATGGCCTTTGCACTTCAGACCCAGCGCCCACATTAAAGGCCATCGGAACGAATCCAAGAGAGGCCACAAGTGCTGTCATCAGAACAGGTCTCAGACGAGTCAAAGCCCCTTCAATAATTGCCTCATCGAGAGCTTTGCCGCTAGCTTGCAAATCACGAATGAAGGAGATCATCACAACACCGTTCAAGACTGCAACACCAGACAGGGCAATAAAACCAACCCCTGCTGAAATAGATAGAGGTATATCACGAAGCATCAAAGCAGCAATTCCTCCCGTTAATGCCAGCGGGACACCTGAGAAAATAACCAAAGCGGCACGGGCAGAATTAAACGCCATAAATAGCAATCCAAAAATCAGAGCTAGCGCTATAGGAACAACAATCATCAGTCTTGTTTTGGCAGAGATAAGTTGCTCAAACGTACCGCCATATTCAACCCAATATCCAGAAGGGAGGCTTACTTGAGTTTTTACCGCCTCTTGAAGTTCAGCTACAAAGCTACCAAGATCTCGCTCTCTAACATTAGCTGTTACAGTAATACGACGTTTGGCATTTTCACGGCTAATCTGTGCTGGACCAAAAGCAATGTTAAGATCTGCGACCTCTTTAAGAGGAACATAATCAGGCCTGCTATCAGCTCCTTCCATTTCTGCAAGGGGTAGCGGTACAGGCAACCTTTCCAAGCTTTCGATATTGCTGCGTAAATGTTCTGGCAAGCGCACTACAATGTCAAAGCGTCGATCCCCCTCATAAAGAACACCGGCTTCACGACCGCCCATGGCAACTTCCACCACCTCTTGGACATCGGCTACGTTTAATCCATAACGCTCTAGACGTTTACGGTCTGGAACTACACTGAGCGTAGGAAGTCCTGTAACTTGTTCAACCTTGACGTCTGCTGCTCCAGAAACTGAACGTAAGACTTTTTCAATCTCTTGAGCGGAAGCTAAAAGCTGATCCATATCATCGCCATAAATCTTTACAGCTAGATCGCTTCGTACGCCGGAAATCAGTTCATTAAAGCGGAGTTCGATGGGTTGAGAAAATTCATAGGCACTACCTGGCACCTTCTCAAGCGCAATTTCCATTTCCTCAATCAAATTGGCTTTTAACTTATCAGGATTTGGCCATTCATCACGAGGCTTAAGCAAAACATATATATCAGCAATATTGGGTGGCATCGCATCCGTTGCAACTTCCGCCGTACCGATACGTGCTATAATTGTTCGCACTTCAGGAAATTTCATGACTTCTTCTTCGAGTTTAAACTGCATTTCCACAGATTGCGTCAATGATGTTCCTGGCGCGCGAAGAGCCTGTATAGCAATATCTCCTTCATCAAGAGAAGGAATAAACTCTGCTCCCATCCTTGTTGCCCCAAATAAGCTGATGACAACTAGTACAATCGCAAAACTAATAATAGGCAAAGGCCGACGTAGCGTAAATCTTAACAAAGGCTCATAACCCTTTTTAGCGCCTCCGATAATGCGACCCTCCTTTTCATCAACCTTGCCTGTGATAAATGTTGCAACTGCGGCGGGTACAAAAGTAAGCGATAGCACCAAAGCAGAAAGTAATGCCATCACAACCGTTAAAGCCATAGGATGGAACATCTTGCCTTCAACACCCGTTAGGGCAAAAATTGGTAAATAAACAACCGTAATAATAATCACCCCGAAAATACTTGGCTTAATGACTTCTGCTGTAGCTTTTGCAGCCAGATCAAAACGTTCTTCTTTGGTAAGCAAGCGTCCTAGTTGATGCTGTGCCATACCAAACCGCCGAATACAGTTTTCCATGATAATCACTGCACCATCAACAATCAGGCCGAAATCCAGCGCGCCAAGGCTCATCAAATTACCAGACACCTTGTTTTCTACCATGCCTGTAATTGTCATCAACATAGAGATTGGAATAACAGCCGCTGTAATCAAAGCAGCTCTTAGATTACCTAAAAGCAGGAAAAGAATAACAATGACAAGCAAAGCGCCTTCAACAAGGTTCTTCTCGACTGTTTTAATTGTACGCTCTACCAATGTTGTTCTGTCATAAACTGCATTCGTGACAACGCCTTCAGGCAAACTAGAAGCAATCTCTTCCAGTTTTTTCCCAACACGCTGTGCCACATCCTGCGAGTTTTCTCCCATCAACATCATGGCCGTACCAAGCACAACTTCACGTCCGTTCTCAGTTGCAGCACCTGTACGCAAAGGTGAACCTATTTTAACATCGGCAACATCACCAATACGGATGGTGACCTCATCGCGCTTTGCAAGAATAATATTATTTATATCTTCAATGCTCTCAACTTGGCCCGGAATACGAACAAGATATTGCTCCCCGTTACGTTCAATATAACCCGCACCGACATTGTCATTATTCTTTTCAAGAGATTCTAAAACATCATGGATCGTCAAATCATAGCTAAGCAGGCGTTCTGGATACGGTGTGACGTGGAATTGTTGCTCATACCCACCAATCGTATTGACCTCAACCACACCTTTTAAATTACGGAGCTGCGGCACAATGATCCATTCCTGTATGGTTAATAAATCCATCGGGGTGTAAGCTGAACCATCTTCTTTCTTCGCACCTTCTTCAGCTTCAACGGTATAGAAAAAGATCTCTCCAAGTCCTGTTGAAACAGGCCCCATAATTGGCTCTATTCCCTCTGGCACTTCACTTTTTATTTGCTGAAGCTTTTCACTGATTAACTGGCGGGCAAAATAAATATCTGTGCCATCTTCAAAAATAACCGTTACTTGTGAAAGGCCATAGCGGGATAATGAGCGTGTGTGGTCAAGATTAGGAATGCCTGCCAATACTGTCTCAATCGGAAATGTTATACGTTGCTCAACCTCTAATGGGGAGTATCCTGCGGCCTCAGTATTAATTTGAACTTGCACGTTCGTGATATCAGGAACAGCATCAATCGGAAGACGATTAAAATTGTAGATACCAAGAGCGCAAAAGCAAAGCACAACAATCATCACCAGCCAGCGGTGACGTATAGATAGGGAAATAATATTTTCTAACATGAGAATTCTCTTTTCATTACTTATTATATTTTTAATGTGAGTGAGCCGCAGTGGCTTTTAAGATGTCTGATTTGACAATAAAACTTCCATCGGAAACATAAGCTTCTCCAGCTTTTAACCCTCTAATGATTTCAACATAACCATCGCTTTTACGGCCTGTTTTACAGGACGAGGAATGTATGAATCCCCTTCCTTAATAAAGACAACATCCCCAAGTTCTTCCATTTTCTGTAAAGCACTTTCCTTAACGGCAAGCTGTGCTTCGGCCACAGCAATGCTAACATCTCCCTCTATGGTCATACCTGGCTTCCATATACGTTCTGGATTAGGCAGGACAATAATGGCAATTTGCGTTTGGGTTAATTCATCAGCCGTAGGAAACAACATGTCGATTTTGCCCATTGCGGTTTTATCGCCTTCGAGCGTATGGATAGAAACACGTTGTCCGCTTTGTACATAATCAGCATCACGGGGAAATACATGAAATTTTGCCCATACGTCTGAAAGGTCTGCAATTACAAAAAGTGCGTCACCATTTGCGACATCTCCGATATTTGTATTACGTTCCAGAATAACACCGTTAATCGGCGCTGTTACATTATAGTCTTGGAGACTTTCATTCGATTCAATAACTGCCAGAACCTGCCCTTTTTCAACACGTTCCCCCAAATTGACCTTAACACTCCGTACAATCCCCTCAAAACGCGCTCTTACATCGGCTTTTGTATTTTGATTGATTGTAATACGACCTGTAAGAGGAATTGTCTGGTCCACTTTTGCTGGAGAAACTTTGTCAATAACAATGCCCATGCGCTGAACAGATTCAGGCGCTATCTCAGCTTTACCTTCCTCATGTTCTCCATGTCCATCTTCACCTTCTTCATGACCTTCCTCAGATTTTTGGGTGTCGTGACCGTGATTATCATGCTCATCTTTTTGCTCATGACTTTCATGGCCGTGGTCATCGTGATTGTCCGCTTCTTCGCCATGGTCGTTATGCTCATCTCCATCATCATGCGCATGGCCTTCGGCCTCATCATGCGTTTCATGGGATTCTTCATGCGCGTGTCCATCCACATCCTGAGCGTGGGCTGGGATGATTGCAATCGGGGATATAAACCAGCTCAGCAAAGCTGCTATTAAAAAGTAATGTTTCATTTTTGGTCTCCTGTTTTTAGAGAAATTGTTTGTTGAATTAAATGCGCATGGGCATTCATAAGAAAATCAGCTTGTGCTTTTGCCTGATGTAACTTCAACAGGCTATCAAGCTGAGCTTCCTGCATCTCATAGAGTGTTCGTTGCGCATCCAATAACTCTAGAAAGGAGAATCGACCAGAATTATAACCTTCAGAGGCCTGTTCATAAGCTTTCTGAGCACTTGGAATAATGTCATTTTTATAGGATTTAACTTCCTGAGATGCCGCAAGGAGCTGTTGATACACTTTTTCAGAAGCCTCTTTGAGTGACAGTAAAGTTGACCTGTTTTCATTTTCAGCCACTATCCGTTCGGCGCGCGCCTGAGCTATATTTCCCTGATTACGATCAGAAATAGGAATTGGTATAGAAAGTGTTGCCATAAATGCATTGCTGTCGGTTTCGTTAAAACGACGAATACCTAAGCCTATTGTAGGATTTGGCACACCATAAGCCTTGGCCAGTTCTATATTGCTTTGCGCCTGCAGTTCTTTAAGCTTCATCATTTCAGCTTGTGGCAAGTTTTCAAGCGCCTTAATCAGTTGCTCTTTTTCCGGCACATCAAAAGCCGTCTGAAGAAAACCAATCCCTTCATTGATTTGATCAACGCCACTGGCTAAAATACGCTCTAGCTGCGCTTTGGCAGAGGCTAATTCTTCTATGGCTTGCGCTTTTTCAATCGCAGCAGCTTTTTGCTCGATATCTACCTTGGTGTGTTGAATATCAGAAGCTGCTGCTGCACTCACACGCTTCTTAACGGCCTCATCGGTTTTATCAGCTAATGCCAGACGTCTTTCGGCGAGCTTCAGTCTTTCTTGAGCGATGACATAACCTGCATATGATTGATGCGTGCTTGCCAATGTCGCCAAAATTTGAGAAACCGCTTCTTGCTTAGCAGCAGCGAGAGCATAGTTTGCGACATCTTTTCTATATGTACGCTTCCCTGCAATTTCGATTTCCTGTTCCACCCCTAAGGTTAATTCAGCGCCATCAACGCCGGAAAAATCATCATCGCCCCCAAAGTTTTCAAGCTCCATAATTGCTTGAGGATTGGGGCGAAGACCTGCCTGAAGAGCTTGTCCTTCAGCAGACATGATAGAAGCAAGGTTCATTTTTATATCGGGATTATTTTCTAAAACAATTTGGAATACAGGATACAAATCTGTTTCCAAATTCTGCGCCTTACTCTGTAACGGCATAGAGAACAGAGCCGTACAGGTTAATAAAGTAAGTATTTTTTATTCATAGTTTATCTCTTTTGCTCGATTGATAGGAATTAATACCAGCAAAGCCGCTGGCCTAGATCGGGCAAAAGTCTATGATAATAAGGATAAATCTAGACGCACTTTGCCCTTAGGCAAAGATACGAGGTGGGCGCTTGAGACCGTAAATAAGTTGAGAAGCGACCATAGAGGAATTCAGGCTGAATTGCTTGTTTTTATTAGCATTTAAGCTATGACCTAAGTCAGATGCGTTCCCATAAAAATGAGTGTGATGACAACCATGCCCACAGTGGCCGCACAAATGGTTATCCGCAGGCCGTTCGTTGGGAAAGTTATCATCTGTACTTTGGTTATCAGCTGATTGCGATTGTTCACAATCCGCCGTAATGCAACTCAAAGACCCAGCGTCGTCAAAAGCATGCACAGCCGGAGAGGATAAAAACCCACCCAGCAAAAAAGTAGCCAGTACAAATATGTGCATAAAATTTTTCATTATCTTAATAATAACTTTGATTCAAAAAATAACAAGAGAAATTATCCCCATAAATTGCTTATCGGGATAGCCCATAAATTCTGCCCAAAAGGCACGACATCTTTGCCACGATACAGCACAACACCACAAACGAAATCATCGCTTGTAATGTTTTGCAGTTCTTCTAATCCTTTGAAATCAGATTTCGAAACACTATCACGTTGTTTCACCTCAATGGCGACCAATTGCCCATTTGGCTTTTCTACAACAAAATCAACTTCTTTGTTATCGCTTGTTCTGAAATGAAATAAGTCCATTTTATCATCACAAAATGTCATCAATTTAAGGAGTTCTGTCGCCACAAAATTTTCAAGTACATGACCAAATAGCTCTGGTCTGTTTTTCTCAAGATCACTTAATTCATATTGCATTAGGTGACAGAGCAACAACGTATCCGTCATATACCCTTTGGGAGATTTCACCAGCCGTTTGCCAATGTTGCGATACCATGGTGCTAACTCAAAAGTCAGGAACAGCATTTTAAGCAATGTTTTGTAATTACGTGAGGTCACAGGGTTAAGGCCCGCATCTCGAGCAATATCCGCATCATTGACCAAGCCACCTGCACGATTAGCCAGAATACGAAGCAAGTTAGGAAGTGTGCTGAGTTTCTCAATTTCAGCTAGCGCACGGACATCTCTCTGCAAGATCGTTGTGAGATAGCCATCAAACCAAGTTGTGCGCTCGTGGATATCTGCCCCCGATATTTCAGGGAATGTTGCAGTTCGAATAATGTCAGAGAGGTTTTGTTTGTTTTTATCTGCTTCAAAGTCTTTATTGAATAATCGTTCTATAAAATCACCATTACCGCCCAGCGCTTCGGCGCCTGAGACAGGATAGAGCGTAAGTACATTCATGCGCCCCACTAGCGGATCTGAGAGTTTTGGCAAAGCATGATATTGGCTGATCCTGTAAGCAAGAAACGACCTTTAAGTTTGGGACCTTGCGCTTGGCGCAACTCATCAACAACAACTTTCAAAGCCCTAAAAATCTCAGGCACCAGCTGCACCTCATCGATAATCAATGCGCCCTTACGTTCTCTGAGATAACTCTCTGGTGCATTGGCAGCAGCAGCCATTTGCGTTGTACTATCAAATGTTACATATTCGGCAGGGTATTCTTTTTGAGCAATCGCTTGAACCAGCGTGCTTTTACCGGCTTGGCGTGGTCCATTGAGGAAAACAACTGGACTAACTTCTAGAGCTTGAGAAGCTTGCTCCTCATATGCCGGTTAATATGCGCCATTGTTATACCTTTTTTATTTGTTCGTATAAATCTATCTTTCATAAATTATAAAACAAACTTTTATATTTGCAAGAATTGTTTTTAGCCCTGTTTTCCTGCCTCATACGCTTCTTGCAAAGCATCTTTGATTGCCCAGACGGCCACATCGTGAAAATCAAGGCTGTCGCTGTTTCGGGTTTCCAGCGTTTCAAGGTTCAAATGCTTCTTGGCAATTTCGGTTAGAAGCTGGTCGATTTGCTGTTGGGTGGCTTTAGGCATATTCACCCTCCTTGAAAACACGGTCGCTGATAAGCTCAAGGTCTGCGACAATATCGGCAACAAAGCCTGTGTCTCCCCAATTGATTTCTTCGGGGGGTGTTCCGAAATGGTCATCGCAAGCCGCCTGTAAACGCTTTAAAATTGCGTCAATGCGGGCTGTGTGTTCAATAAACCTGTCGCAGGCTCTTTGTTGATTTTCTTGGCTTTTGGTCACCGTTTTTGCTCCTTTGTTAACACCAGTAACGCTTCATTTCCGAGGGTTATCAAGTCAATTAGCATCAGTTTTTGCTTATTCTTTTGAGGGGATCAGCGTGGCATCCGCATGTTATGCACAAGACCTGCTGTTATCTTTTCTATTTCTTTTTTAAAGTTATCTTTTCTTCCTTTATATGGTGTGGACACTTCTGGCGTGTCTAGAGTGGACAGTTTCGGCGTGTCTAAACACGACACTTCTGGCGGGGTAAGTTTGGAACTGTGGATAAGTATCGACTTATCCACATGGTAGATATTCGATTGGCCACGCCCTCGTTGTTGTGTTGTCAGCAGCTTATTCGAATCCCGTTCACGAACTTTTCAAATACTTCCCAACACACAGTAATCATACAACATTTTTGAAATTCAAAACAATGGCTAAAAATAAAAAAATGTTCGCGACGATTTTCTATGTATCAATGTATCTGATTTTTGTGTATGCGTTACATCGAAACGAATACTCTAAATGATTAGAAATTACCTTCATCACATTGTAAGCATATTATGCCATTTCGCCGCCACATATCTACAACTTGCTTTCTATCATCCACGACGAATAAAATATCTTTACCTAACGACTGTAAAGAATGCAGCATTTCTTCTTTAATAATATGATCTGCCCGAAAATCTTTATCCGCCCTCATAAGCAGGTTTGAAAAAGGTATCTCATTCCAGACCAGCCATTGTTCTGTTAAACATCTATACTCTTCATTACGGCCCGTAAGTATAATCAACTCATACTCTCCGCTCTTCCATAAAGTTTTGTACAATTCAACCAATGCTAAATTAGGCTTATCATCCCCCATCAGTTTATTGAAAGACTTCCAGTCAGGGGAAGATTGTTCTAAAAATTTTCGACGATGCTTAATATCGGCAATCGTCCCATCAAGATCAAATAGAACCGTTCTCATTACTCATCCTCATTAAGTAACTAATAAGGTTATCTAAATGTCTTCTGGATTCTTCTCTGATAAATTTACAACGCTCGTCATTATGTGATGAAAATAGAGAAATTTCTGTATCGTGTGCGTATGTATTCCTTAAACTATTCAAGCACGCAACGCCATCTTTATCATTACAAAAATCAGATAGATTATTCCCATTTTCTTTATAGTTATCAATACGTCTGAGCACCTCTCTAAGAACTTTAGCCTTCGCGAATGTACCAATACCTTTTTTATTATCCTCAATGAACTGGGCTACATCACTATAAGGCAATTCTTTAAGCTGATCAGATAATACGGAGTTTGCAGAAACCGCCTGATCTAAGCGTTCAGTCAACGTTTCTAAAACTTTACTTTGTTTATCATCTGGAACTTTATCCCATAATTTTTTTATGCACTCAGTAATATTGGCATCAATCTCACTAACACGATCCATCAACAAACCTCTGGTTTGCTGAGGGCGGGACTCTTTTTTTAAAAGAGATGTCAAAATTAACTTGGCCTTATCTGTGATATGATCGCGATCACAAAAATAAATCCCATCTGCTACTTTATCAGCTTCAGCTTCAGATTGATTAACAGCCAATATGCTGTTTTGTAAAGATTCCTGAGCGTTCGTGTCGCTTGTGTAGAACAATATGGGGAGATAGTAATGATGAAGATCTTTACGTATGTGATGTATAATTTCGTTACCCTTTTCAGGCATATTAAAATCAATAAATACCATATCCAAATCTAGATCTGATACTGCATCTTTAAAAGATTGCTGTTCAGTTGGAGCCTCATCCTGAGTAACTTCTATTTCATCAATTACTAATAATATTCCATGATCGTCCAAAAAACTCTTTAAGGCCCTTTTATCTCCGCGCACATGGCGGTGATCATCATCGACCCATAATATCTTGTAATGTGTTTTCATTATTTAAGCTCCAAAGTTATTAGAGCTCCGCGCTTACTCGCTCTGTTATCTATCTCTATATCAGCTTTAAATCCTTTTGCTATTTCCTGACAGTGATACATACCAAGACCAGAGCCACCAGATGTTGTTGACACACCTTTTCTAAAAAAGTCATCTTTGGCATAGTTTTTAAAGTCAAATCCGTCACCATCATCTTCAATAACTATTTTATTGTCATCAATGGTTACCCAAAAATTGTTTGCATTTGCCTTGCGAGAATTATCTATAAGATTAACAAGTAAAACACAGATGTCTGCCGGTTTAAAACGACGGATAGACTGCAGATTTTTTGGATTTGAGAAGTGTAATCTAACGCCCCATTTTTTATCTTTTGATGCAATTTCTCGTATATAATCCTCTAAAAAGGCGTAAAGATCCTCTTTAATATCAGAAACCTTCATATTAAAGTTAGCTTTTGTCGCCATGGTCGCAGATTCTTTGATGGTGGTAATATCAATAACAACGTCTTCAAGAACTTGAACTAGTTCTTCTTTTGTTACACTGTCTGGTTTTTTATAATAATCGGACAAAATTGATTTCACATCTTTTTCAATGCCACCCGAAATTTGCTTCATAACATGCGTAATCAAAGCATCTAGGGTTGCCTCAGCCGACACCAGCCCTTCAAACAAATTAGCTCTTTGCTTTTCAGTCTCAATCTGCTTTTCCGCCTTATCTCTTTGCTGCTCCGCATAATCTCTCTCTTCTTTGGCAGCTTGAGCTTTTGCACGCTCTTCTGTGACAATCTTTTTGATAGCACCTTTTTCGCTAGAGGATAGCTCTTTTAGAGTTTTGCTTTTTGTTTTTTCAACGAAATCTTTTACATACTGATTATATTTATCCTCTGCAATTTTTTGAATTTCTAAAATCAAATTGTCATTTATTTTAAAGTCCGTGATATCTAAATCAGATTTTAATACTCTGTCGCAAGCTTCTTTAACTTTATCAGATGATATCGTTTTTAGTTGATAACGGTCAGGATCTTTCTCAATGTCCGCAGGTTGTACAACCCGCTTGCTATCTTCTGGTGCTAAGCGATCAATCACTCTGTTCCACTCTAGACCGCTTACTACAAAATTTTCTAATTGCCGGATAATTGTTGTAACATAGCCATAGCTCTCTTTACCGTTAATCAGAGTTGTCTTTTCATCAGGATCAAACGCTACTAAATCAAAGTAAGCATCATTATGGGCCAGCCCCTCACGGCTGGTAATAACTGAAAAAGTACCATCACTATCGCTAATATCTATTCTACCAAAGACTTCTCTCGTACCCAAATTCCTTGCAGTTCCTTGAGATTTTCTTTGATCTAAACCAAGCCAGTCATTTTTATCATTACCATATGGGGAAATACGAAAGCCGTTATAAAACAGGAAAATAGAGCCGTAATCATTCGGATTAACACCAATGTTCTTAGTAAAATATGACTTTGCCAAAGTGTCTAAATAATGAATTTCTATTGATAAATCTTTAAGGTGACTATAAGGGTTCTTAGCTTTATATGTATAAAGCTCATCTCCTTGATAGTATAAAGATGTATGTATTTCTTCGCCTTTTCCATCAATTGAAGATTTAATAAAAGTGGTTTTGAAAGCTAGTTTTTCTAAAATATTATTATTAATTTTCTTGTTAAGCTTATCCTCTAAATTTACATCTTTTCGCTTCGTGGAACTGTAAAGATAAACTTCAAAGCCTTGATCAAGAGAGGGAGAAAACTTTTCAAGCTCAGCAATTAATTTCTTGAGCTTCCTATCATTCCACAAACTTCGTAAATCTTGAATCTTTAGAACGGTTCCATGCGAAAAACTTTTCTCACCAATTTCTTTTAAAAATGTTTCTTTATCAAGACTTTGGCATTCTAAGGAAATGGTAGAAATTTCATCGTTTTGGTCTTTATTTTCGAAATCTCTCCAATTTATTGGAAGTTTCAAATAATCGCCATCGTCAGATTTGGTATATAAAATAAGCTTGCTACCTAGTCGATCACAACTAAACCGACCTACACCTTTGTTTCCCGCATATGGACTATTCTCATTTAACATGCCACCCTTTTTTTCGGAGTATGCAATATTGAGCCATTTATTTACGACTTCATCAAAAGTCATGCCTTTGCCATTATCCATGACAACTATAGATGAATCATCACCACCTTTGATTTCATCATGAAATCTAATAATAGCCTTTTCCGAACCTGCATCCTTTGCATTTTTTACCAGTTCTATGATTGCAATATTGTCATCATAAATTAATCCACGTCCGACAATGTCTTTAACTGCTGCATTAGCTTTAAAGTTAACTTTTTAATAGCCATCAATGCCTCCGACTTTTTTTATTACGAGCCCTAGGCCCTCTGCCATCAATGGCGGGACGGCATTCCCAACCTGACTATATCGGGGGCATTCTTCTTTACGTCGCGCACCTCCCGTTGTATATTTCCCATGAAAATCAAACCAATCTGGAAAAGATTGTATGCGAGCATTCTCTCTGACCGTCAGTATCCGTGGCTCACTGTAGTGCAGTAAATCATCGGGTAACGTTGTAATTGTTCGGGATAACATATCAGGATGCAGCGGGGTGAAACATTGTTTCTTTGTGCCAAGAGCAACAAGTTCCGCTTTGGTCAAGCTCTTACCTTTAGGATATTTCTTTAAAATAATATTAAATTTACGCATTGTCTCCGCATTATGTCGGGCAAGCCTTAAACTGTTTGGGGCGTGATTATCATTACAATCTTCGCGCATGAGTTTTTGGTATGCGCTAAGCCTTTTCTTCTTGTATTGGACCTGTTCAAAATTCTTGGTGTCAACGGAAGGAATAACTTTGCTTCCGTTAATTTCAAGATCGGATATTGCTGCCTTAACAGTCGTATCCTTAATTTTATCCAGCCCCTTTGAATGACGGAATTCTGGAAGGAACTCCTCCAGCATTTCAAAAGGATGTTTTTTAATATTTTCACTCTTTCTATGAGCAATCATTATAAAGCGCGGGCGCGGTTGAGGAACCCCGAACATAGAGGCGTTGCACATCTGGTGGAAAACAACGTATCCTAATTTCTCTAGTTTTTCTTTGACTATTTCGGCATAAACCTTCTCTTGGCCAGCGCCATTGTGTTTGAAAGCGGCCTTAAAGCCTTTCACATTTTCCAGCAGTAGAAAACGCGGCTGCACAAGCTCAACGATTTGGATATATTCTTCGGTCAATCTATTGCGGGGGTCGTTTGGATTTCTGCGTCCAGCAAACGAGAATCCTTGGCATGGCGGGCCGCCAGCGATTAAGTCAACCTTGCCACGCAATTTTTTTAGCTGTGCTGAATAGTCCTGTATCAATTCTGAGGTTGTCATGGCTTTGCACGGAAGCCATTCTGGCCACGCAAAAGTGGGGATCACCTTTTTATTTTCTACAAGGTTATGCTTGAAAGTTTCAAATGCATCTAAAGATTTTTCAATCGCAAAAAGGCCATGCCAACCAGCTTTTGTTAAGCCAAGCGACAAGCCACCACATCCAGCAAATAAATCAATAAAATGCATCTTCTTTCCCACTAATCAAACCATGTTTTCCTCTATGATAATCAACTATTATTATAATGTCCAGGAAATAAGGTTGCAGATTAGACAATTTTCTCTTATTTTCAATATAGCCCACATTAAGAAAAGGTTCAATCAACAATGACTGATGAAGAGATTTTTACAATCAAAGAGGTTTCTAGCTACTTAAAACTAGCGGAAAAAACATCATACAGATTGGCCTCAGAGGGTAAATTGCCTGACTTTAAGGTGGGTGGTTCATGGAGATTTCGTAAATCCGAGATAGACACGTGGATTAAAGAACAAGAGCAAAAGGCAAAAGCGGAAAAGAAATAAGTATGGCTTCAGTTAATCAAAACCCAGAGCAAATTGCACGCGATCAAATTGATACACAGCTTTTAGCTGCTGGCTGGATCGTTCAAGATAAGAAAAAAATCAACCTTGCAGAAGGCTTGGGTATTGCTGTGAGAGAATCCCCGCATATGCGGCCACAAGTCCTGCTGCTTGCCGGAACACATTATTCAAGGCACGGGCCGTCGTATCAACGGCCTTTAAGCCAACGCTGGCGGGCTTGGTCGAACGCTCAATGCGCTCAAAAGCCTGCTCGCCCGTGCGCCCAATGCGAGAAAAGGTATCCTCAACCTTTTTCCCATCCACAACGGCAAGGCGGATCGACATGTTTTTTTGTGAACGCATGGTGGTCTTTGATACTTTCTTGGTTATTCCTTGTGAGCCATCAAGGCTTTTGTGATACCGGTTGATAATGCTGGCAACAGCTCTCCCATCACCGCCATGTCATAGCCCAGCGCGGATGCCAGACTTAAGGCTTCGGATAAAGGAAACCTGTTTCTAATTTGTGGGGATATGCGAACGGCAATATCCCATGCCTGAAAACCCTCTAGGCTTTGCGGGCTGTTTTCTTCGAACGGGCAGTCTTCGCACGTTTGGGGGCAGTTTCCGCAATATCCTGCGCCGTCCCCGAAGTGCCATTCGGCGCGGCGCTGTAATCTTTTTTTCAGCTTCGATCAGCTCCCGCACGCCTGTGTATTGCTGGGAGAAACTGGCAGCGATTGACCAAAACCCTGTCATGAGCTCATCAATTTTTTCAGGAGTAACAGGTGCATTATCATCACCGGTCGATTCCAAAATACCGTCCCAATCAATAATCGCCGCACGGGCAAGACCGCGTGCCAGATACTCCTCGGCCAGCGCTTCACGGATTTCTGGGTTTTCAACATCTGGAAGATCTTCCACCGATGCGCCGATCTCCTTGCGCTTGCGGTATTCTGCGCCTAGCTCCGTCAGACGTTTGTTCATGAAAGCCCGCGCGGCATAAAAAATCGGGCTGGTGCATGGGCGCACTTTTACTTTCACGCCCAAACCAAGTTCAAGCCAGTACGGTTCAGTTTTAATGTCTAATTTAAGCATAGGTATTCCTTTTCTATTTAAAGCCCACGAGTGGGTTAATAAGTCTCCACATCATTGATAAGGGTGATTGTGACCATATTGCCCAGCACGGCATCTTTTGCGCCTTGATAATCGTAAGAGGCTTCAATGCCACTCGGCCCCGAGATTGAGCGTTTCGGTTTTGGCAAATAAACTTCGTGGCACTCAATCACCAGCTGGCGATTGGCATCGATGATGTAGGATAATTCCAGATCAATCGGCGTACCCGCACGCGCCGCATCCATCAATGTAGTATCGGCATAGCGCACGGTGATATTCCCGCTTAAAGACGCAACGCCGGGGTCAACGCCATCAATCTTGCCATCATCACGGATGGTTTCGATACGCTCCAGATTGTTGCTATAGGTGAGCGCTGCTGAAGTGACATTCCCCAGCGCCTGGCCACCTTGTTTGACCGAGCCTTGGAATTGCGAAAATCGTGTGTAATCCACTCGGCTTGGATTGGCATCACGCGTCACGGTCTGCGGTGTTTCACCCTGACCGATCAAACCAACGGTGATCTGCGCCTCACCAGATCGAGCAAAGTTAAAAGCGATGCTGTTGGCTCTCACACCTGTAAATAATGGGAAGTCTGGAATTTCAGGCAAGCCAACTTCCACCGCGATACTGGGCAGTGTGATTGCCCCCGATTTAAATTCATGGGTATAAGGATCATCGCCTATGGTAGTTGGCGCACCAAACATGGCTTTGAGCCATAGACCGATATTGCGAAGATCAACCGGCACAACAATATCACCATCCACATTGATCACATCCTGAAACGGCGCAGTCGGATCACGACCAAGCCCCAAAACATTGGATTCAATCAACCCTTGTGCGGAGTCCAGATCGCTGGACACAAAGGGGATGACATAAAAAGCCCCCGCATTCGGGGGCGTACCATAAGCGGCTTCAAAACCAAGTAACATTCGGGCATTCCACCCGTAAGCGCGTGACATATTCTGTTTCTCCTTTATTGAAGTGGGTTAAGGGTTGTGTATTCAAGTGTGATCGGCACGACTGCCGCCTTAATGGCGGGCGCACCGTCCACGGTTTCGGTTAAAAATTCAGGTGAACCGATGGACATGAAATCCACCGCGCCTGAGAGTGTTGCATCAGCGCCGAGCGTGTCACCCAGCGCCACGAGCAATCCATCCAATGCCGCGTCACGTTCATCGGGTTTTGGCTTTTGAACCAGCACCTCCAATTCTGCAACATGGGCATAGTGATATCTGGTCGGGGAAAGCGTTATATCTGGCTCTCCCGCATCGCCATCACGCAAAATAAGCAATCCTGATGCAGGGATTTTGGTGGGTAACGGTTCATTCCGTAAAACCGCAACACCACTCATCCCATTTTGCAGGCATAAAAAAAGGCCCGCTAAGGCCTGTTCTCGTTTTGATGTCATATTTGTTTTATCCTTCGAGCTTTTCCTTCAAAGCCTCATAAAGCTGCTTATGCTTATCAGGGTTGCTTTCTTTCAGTTTGCGTAAATTTTTCAGTTTCCACTGCACAGCAGGGAAGCGCTCATAATCATAGATGCTCCAATCCGGTTCACAGTTTTTGACGCTCAGCAAAAATTCTTTGTCTTTGGCTGTGAGGCTTTTATTAACGATCTCGACAAGCTGTTCACGCGTTGTTTCAAAATCATCATAAGTAAACTCAACATCGCTCATACCCGTGAACTGGTTTTCCATGGCTTGGCGTTGATCTTGGAAGTTTGGCACAAGAACTTCATTGATCGGGCGGTCACTGCATAAAAGGCATAGCAAAAAGCCCGTGCGAACATCATCCGAGAAACCTTCATTTTCCATCAAGAGTTTCACATCAAACAAATCTCTGGGATGTTGACGATCCAGCGCCGCACAGATCTTACCGCCATAAAGTTGGCCGATTGGCACAATTGGCATTACGGGAGCACGATCAAACAGCTCCTGCGCTGCATCACATAATATCATGCGTGTTGGCGGCATCAATGTACCGCGTCCGACAAGGTTAACTTCAATTTTGATTTCTTCGCCATCATGCCGAACAACGAGCTTTGCTGTATCCTCTTTATAGAGAATTTGCGCGCGCGGCAGAATAGTCTGAATACGCTCTTTAATACGTTGCAACGCTTCATCAATATTTTTAAGTGTGGTTGCACGGTCTTCGATAGGCAAGTAAGTCAGGTCAATATCCACTGAAAAGCGGGGCATATCGCGTACAAAAAGATTGATCGCCGTACCACCATGCAGAGCAAAGCATTCCTCCTTGATGACAGCAGGTAGTACGGTCAGCAGAATATTAACCTGCGCTTTATATTTCGGGTTGCTCATTTTTTCAAACTCTTTCGGCACTGTTATTTTGTATTTATCTATATAAACCCCGTTTTTGACAAGGCTGCGTGTGCCGGAGCCAAGATCAACATTCGATAAATCAACAAACTCTAGCCACGGATGTTTAAGTTTATCTGACAAGTAGAGAAACAGGCGCTTAACTTTGACCGAGGAGCAATTCTCTAGCAACTCCTGTACCGATTTAGGCCTTAAATCATTCATACCCTCCATCAGCTCATAGCATTCATAAAACTCCTGATGCTGGGGAGCCAGATACAGACACTCCATTATTGCACGGGCGGCACCAGAGACCTTGATAGTGAAACTTGGGCGTTCCAGATCAACAAGCCCCATATCCTCTGGTAAAAAGGATGTCGTATAATAATCTATACGAGTTCCCCAATCATAGTTACGAAACCATGTGGGCAATTTTTCTTTTACACCCCCAAACAAGACGGTGCGTCCCCCTGACAAATCCACATAATGACCCCGTCCCAATAACGATAGCGCTGTTCGTCCACCAACATGTATGGATAATCCCGCCTGATTTTGGAGTGCATATATGCCACCATGATAATCAACATCAGTGCCAGCGCGTTTGAGAGCACCAGTTCCTATAGATTCCAGCCAACCGCTTTTTCTATAGTATTTTTGAAGATCAGTGCTGTATCCCTGCGACGCTAACCACGATGACAACAGCACAGCCCCTGCAGGAGCTGTGCTTAGCATTTTGTTTATTTTGGTTTTATTATCGGTAGCCATACTACCAATATAAGGTCAAAAATAAAGAACATCAAGTGATTTGTTTATTTTAATTTCTATAAAGGTAGTATAGCTACCTGATAGGGTTAAAAACAAACAAATCTATTTCATCAACCCGTTCGGGTTGATTTTACCTCTTTCATTCCTCTTTTATCCACTTTCATCCCGAACGGGCTCATTTTCATTAAAAATATGCCTGTAAATAAACTCAGAGTTTAGTTTTTGCGATTATTTTAAAGTTAATCATCTGGCCAATTTTTCAAAATCAGCCGTGGCAGTTTGTCATACCAGCGCTTGGCTTCTTCATCGAAACGGATCAGCTTTGGCAATTTGATCTGTGGCACAAGCCAGAACATCACGGCGGTTGAGAGATTACGACCTGTTTTCAGGTTTCTCTGACTGGCTTTGCGAAAGCCCCGCATATCACCTGTTTTACGGCTGTAAGACGCCTGCACATTTTCGACCACTAATAATGACGGCCCGTTGCGTCGATACACAAAGCGAAGCTTGCCATAGCGATGCTCAGGAAAGTTGGACGGGTTAATCCGCTTACCACCCATACCGCGCTTCGGCGCATTTGAGGTCGGAACAGCCAACCACCAGCTGTCTTTTGATTTAATGACTGTGCCTTCATCAAAACCCGCCATGATCTTGCTGGCCTTGGTATAAACCAGACCCGCCGCCCGAATGGAATTTTGCCCACGCGGATAAATATCACCGCGCCAGGTATTGGCCATGCGTTGTCCTAGACCTGACGAATGCACCTGGCGCCGCATCGCCATTTTTAAACCATTTGTCGCTTCACGAATACCGAGCGTTACGGCACGTTCTGCCGTGCGGTATTCTTCCTTCATGTATTGCTTGAGGTCACCCTCAATCGCCGCTTTCAACCGCATAGGCATCCACCTTTAAAATAAGATTGTGCTGATCTTTCACGGGTTCACCTTGCATGGTGTAACGCTTGTCATCCAACACAATAGACCCTAGTGTTTTGCCCGCAGGGATGTCGCTCAGGCGCACCTCAAACATATCGGTTTCCGAATGTACCCGTGCATCAAAAACATCGGTGACGGTATCAGGCAGGCGATGGATCACCAGTGCATCAGTTTCCGTTTCATCAGTAAAGATAAGACGTGCCGTTTTCCCGAAACGATTAAACAGCACGTCCACCGATTTTATGACACTATTCCTGAACGTCATCGCCTGATGCCTCATCAGCCGCGAGCTCTTTTTGATAAAGCTCCCATGCTTTATCACGGCTGTCGGCAGAGATGTTTTGACCAAGCACAGCTTCTATCGCTTCCACCTTTGGTTTGCCGTTTTTGGCAAAGTCAGTTTCTGGATTGAGGATTTCAATCGCCTCGATCACATCATCAATAGCGGGTTCGGGTTGCTGGATCTGAGCAGGTTTCTGCTCTTTTACAGCTGATGCATCCGCAGATTTCACAAAGCCACGCTCAATGAGTGATTTTGCCTCCTCATCGGAAATATCAACCGATTTTCCAGGCAGAATGGTTTTACCATCGACGTGCAGGGTGATGATTGCAGTTATCTTCATAATTCAATCCTCCCTTAGCGCACAGTTGCACAAAATGATGCGTTCGGACGATACGGCACAAGCAGCGGTGCAGATTGCAACAGCAACCAGCGCACAGCAGGGTCTTCCTCTAACCATGATTTGGAGAAGAAGCGCTGCGCGCGGTAAGCCGCTTTTTCATCTTGGATGACGCCGTAACAGCGCGTGCCTTCAAGCTGGGATGTGCTACCGATTAAAACGGTATAATCGGGAAGCAGTTTTTGCACCTGATCGCTTTCATCGACATAGCGATCATTATAAACCCAGAAATCCAGATCACCGATTGAACCAACATAGCGGGCAAGCTCATTGCCTTGACCAAAAGCAATCGGCCCCAGATTAATGCCGGCATTATCACGTAAGCGCCGAATATCGAGCAACTTTTCAACAGACGCATCGGCCTTAAACACACGCCAAGCAAGTGCATCCATGACAACCGTGCGGGCAACCGCGCCTGATTTTTCCTGCACTTTGGCAACCCAGTCTTCAAGGTTATTGAGCGCATTCACGCCTGTTTCACCCCAGCGGGAAGAGCCAGCCAGCGCAACAGTCAATTCAGGATCACGCTGAAAATCAACCACCACGGTTGGGTAATCTTCACCAGCGACAGTGATTTTACCTGTACGCAAGGCTTCTGCCGCCATCACTTCCTCACGGCGGGTAAGGTTTTCAAGCTGCTTGGTCAGCGTGCGGTTGAGATTGGCTTCAAGGCGTTGTTGCGGGGATAATGTCCCGCCGATCTTTTCACCAATGGAGCGTTTAAGCGGACGACTTGGATCAAAGCGGCGTTTGTCTTTGGCGTAAGCTGGCTTAAAGCTCTTGGTGATATAGCCTTCATCATCCACGACTTTACCCGCCACCAAAGGTGACACAAAAGGTGTTAAACGTGGCTTGGATTTATCGATATCGAAGTGGATTTCCTCGCTATCTTCGGTTTGTTCCTGGCCAAAAAATACATCCAGCAAGAATGAGCTTGGACGATCCAGCCGTTCGACCACCTTGGTCAGAACATGGGTGCTAAAAATATCTACAGACATGTGAGTATTCTCCTTATGGGTTAAGATTGGTTTGAGCGAAGGAATATGCTTTTGGAACGTAAGCCAGCGCGGATGCTTTCCACCGTATGGCCAGTGCCAAGTTGAAGCGCGTTTTCGTTAAACTCTCCGCTGAAATACACAACGGCTTGTTTATCTTGGGCGCTTGCATCTATCGTTTCAGCGAGAATGGCATCGGGCGTTTCAGAGCCATCGCTTGAACCAGCGGCGCTTAAGACAAACTTGCCAGATGCGGTAATGCGCCCCAGCACCGCGCCTTTGGCAAGGTTACTGCCTGATGCAATGGTGATGATGCGTTCAATGCGGGGATATTCCCCCGCCAGTAAATTACAGGGCTTATATTCACCCTGATCGGTAAAACCTGAAGCATGTGTCATGGTTTTTGATCTCCTTTATTTTTGGGGTTAGCGGGTTGAAGCGATACGATCAGCGACCGTATCGGCAGTGGCGATATGATCATCCCCATCAGGGGCGATCTCGGGATTAGGGATCGAGGACATCACGCGCTCAAACGAAGATGAGTGTGATTTCTCTGGCTCATCTTTTGGGGCGCTCTTCATCAAATGCTGGGCATCCATCGCATTGATCTCGGTATTGAGAGCAATCTCCTGCGCCAGCTTTTCACGGCCTTCGGCGGCTTCACAGCTGAGAATATCTTTCAATCGCTGCTTTTCCTTGGCTGATCCTTCTGCATGCAGTGATGCAACCAGATCGGGATGATCGGTTTTCAGTTGTTCAAGGTTCATGGGCTTTTTCTCCTTTTTCGGTTGAGTTTGGGTGGAACTAAAAAAGCCCTCTTGCTGAGGGCTTTGGGTTTTCGGGGATGAAAGTTCTGTAATCAGGCGCTCTAATGATCCAACACGATCTGCCAAACCAGCATTCACGGCATTTGAACCAATCATCACGTCACCACCGCCATAATGCTCCAGCACATGATCAGGTGTAACAGACCTGTTGCGGGCAATGGTGGACACAAACACATCAGCCATGGAATCAATGCGCGTCTGCAGTTTGGCGCGACCATCATCACTGGTTGGATCGAGGCGTTTGTGCGGGCTTTGTGAGGATACAATCTCTACTGTTTCAGCAGACTCTTTTGCAGATTTGCCACGGTAAATACCAACCACACCAATTGATCCCAGCGCCGATGTTTCCGATACAACGATTTCATCAGCAGCGGAGGCAATCCAATACGCACCCGATGCCGCATCACCTGACGCATAAGCAATGATCGGCTTTATGCCGCGTGCATCAAAGATCATGCTGGCAAGCTCGGACACACCGTTGACTTCACCGCCGGGTGAATCAATATCCAAAATAATCGAGCTGATTTGCGGATTTTCAAGGGCACTCATAAAGTCACGTGCAATAAGCTCATAGCTGGATGCACCGCTGATCGCCGTGAAGATATTGGCGTAACGAAAGAGCGGCCCTGTCACAGGAATAATGGCAACACCATCACGCTCGGTGGCGTTATAGCTGTTTTGCAATTGACGACCGAGTTTGGCAGCAACCGCTTCGGGCGCTTCATTTTCACGCGCGGCGACTTCCAAAATCGTGTGCAAGGCGGTTTCAGTGATCGCCCACGGATCACCGGTTATGCGGTTCCAGATTCTCATCGTTTTCCTCTTTTTCTTGAGTGTTGGTGTTTAAGATGCTGTTCACATCATTGATCGTCAGACCAAGCTCAGTGATCTTGGCTTTTTCACGGGCAAGCTGTTCCAAGACTTCTTCCCAATCTAAACCTTGGCTGGCACATTCATCTTCCAGCGTGGAAAGACCAATCTGCATACGCAAGTGTGCGGCTTTGGCTTCTTTCACAGGATCAACCCAGCCACGACCGGGGCCGATCCATTTGCACCGTGTCCATGCGGCTTTGTTCTCATAAAAATCAGGGGCTTCAATCAGCCCCTTGTTAATCGCTTCTTCCAGCCACAATTCATAAACAGGTCTTGCCCAGTAGGTGGCAAGCCACTGGCGTTGTGCCGAGAAATATCGCCATGCCTCCAAGAGTGCCGCGCGGGCGCTTGAATAATTGGTTTTGGAAAAATCCTTCATCAACAATTCAAATGGGATATTCAAACCCGCACCAATATGGCGCAGAACATTTTCAACAAACTGTCCGTAGCCGCTATTCGGACGGCTTGGCGTAAAGGGTGCAACTTTATCGCCGGGGAAAATCGGAATAATTGATCCGCCCTGCAGGCGGATATCCCATTCATTACGGGCGGCGAGATAATCCTCAACCGATCCGCCAAACATCTCACCAATGCTTTCACCATCCAGCGGGGTTTCAATAAAGGCAGCAATCATGGCATTCACCACCGCCGCCTGCAGCTCGGATCGCTCGTAATGATCCAGCATTTTGAACATCGGCATGATGGAGGTGAGAAGCGGTTTCCCGCGGTGCTGGCCTGTACGCTCCTTATCATGGATATGCAGAACACGGCGGCGACCGAAACTGGTCGCAAACGGAATACGCTCCCAATCGCTGATATCAACACCAAATCCTAAATAGCATCGCCGGGGTGACTTTTGCGGATGTGATAGGCACGTGGTGCGCCATACGCATCAATCTCAATCCCAGCACGAAGATATTTACTATCCTGCTTGCCGTTCGGGTTACACAAGCGATCCGCTTCCACCAGCTGAATCGTTGTTGCGAATTTTGAAGCTCTGTTTTCCAGCCACAGTGGCAAGGCTAAGGCTTCACCGTTCACAATGCTGGAGCGGAACACGAGGCATGTCATGCCCGAGAAAGTAAGACTTTTGGCAGCATCGCAATCGGTACTTTCCGCCCATGCCCGCCAGAGGGATTCTACACCGCGCGACCATTCATCCGCCCATGTTTTATCCTTACCCAGCGCCCGATAATCAGGCGTTGCCGATAAACGCAAACCCGTGCCGACCACATTATCGGTGAGCGTTTGCATTGCACCAGCGGCCACACCATGGTTACGGCTTAAATCCCGAGAACGAGACACCAGCGTGGGCAATTCACCCAGCAAGTCACTATCAGCAGACCCTAAAGGTGGCAGCCAGCTGGAAAGTTCCCGCGCACGATGCGATGCCGCGCGATGCGCCGTATCACTAACCTTTAACGGATTGCCTGCGCTGTCTAATAGTTGAACCATATTTCAGTATCCTTAAAAACTTGTGCGGATAATTCCACGACGCGAAGAGCCGCTTTTCTTGGCGATTTCTGCCTCAAGCTCATGAATATAACGCTCCAGCGCCTCGACATTGGCGGCGCTATAGGTGGTTGAGCCATAGCCGTGCAGGCTGACGGTCACTTCCTGCGATCCTGTCAGCAGGCGATGGCGTGCTTCTTTTGCCTGCACCAATCGGCTTTGCAATTCCAGCAATGTGTCGGTCATAAGAGTTACTCCTTATAAATACGGATCATCGGCCTTGATTGCCTTACGTTGAGGCACTCTCGGCTTTTGTTTTGTTTGTTGTGTCTGTTCTTGTTCTGGCGCTGTCACCACTGGCAAAGGCATTTCTACGCCTTTGGTTGGAATAATGACCTCTTGCCCGAGCTTTTCTCCAAAGCGCGCCATTTATAATCAGACATGCGATCCAGCCCATAAATGCTAGCTGCTGCCCGCGCATAAACACGGCAATCCAAAGCTTCGTTGTTACGGCTTGGGTCTTTTTCCCAAACCTGCTTCGGAAAGCCGCGCACCACACGGGTGATGCAACGCTCTGCCGTCAGCTGTTTGAAAAACTCCTCGCCATATTGCGGAAAGTGACAACTGCCGGGTGGATACGCCACGCCCTCTGCTAAATCTTTATCGGTTGGCCATTCCAATTTTAACCAGCGGTAAAGCTCCATCTTCGCCACAGGGCCAGAGACGTTCCAGACCCGAAGCCCACGACGTTTTCCGCCCGTATCGGCTTTGGACACACTCAGGATCAGTGCTGTATTGCGCTCTTGTCCTTTAATCGCCACCACGGTGCGGGGCTGGCTGGCGCGTGCGCCTGAGCCACCCCAAACGGCCTGCGGGTGTTGACGCACAAAGGCGTAAACATCCTGCGTGGCATAACCGGAATCCACCGCCATCACCCGAATGGACATGGTGTGACCAGAAGCGTGAGGCCAATCGCGCTCCAAGACCTCGGCAGATAATCTTGCCCACGTGTCCTGGCGGGCGGTATCCCCATCAATGATGATATAATCTACCGACCAGTTTTGTTTGTTGCGCCCCCAAGCGACCACTTCACATTCAAGACGGTCTTTTTGCACATCCACACCAGCGGTCAGGAATAAACCGCCCATCGGCACAACGCCTTGGCTGTATTTTGCGCGGCGTTCATAAATGCGCTGCCATTCCGGCGCTTCGGATGATTCCTCGTAAGGCTCACCCAGCACCGTGTTGACAAAACCCTTCATCAAATCGGGATTGCGCTTTGCCTCTTCAAACAGCGTTGCCGCATCCGACCAGCTAAACCAGCCCACAGGGCTGTAGAGCGATGACAAATGATAACCGACCGTGCCATCCACGCTTTCAGCCGTTGCCCGCCATTCCCCCTTGGAGAGCAATAAGGTTTTCTCATGATTATGCATGAGATGCCCGCAGGATTCACAGGCGTATTTTGCTTCTTCTGGTTTACCTTCAGGCCAGCGCAATTGCGTAAAGCGCAAATGCTGGTAATGGCCACATTTCGTGCAAGGAACAAAAAAATAGCGCTGATCGCTTTTTTCAAACTCACGCTGCACACGGGATATTCCTTTCACTGTTGGTGTACTCACCATAAAAATCTTACGGCGCAGGCGGAATGTCGCGCTTCGGCGTTCTGCCAAAAGGATTGGATCACCTTCGCCGCCAACGTCACCGGGATAGGCATCAATCTCATCCATAAACAAATACCGCGCGGGCATAGAGCGCAGACCCGCCGCCGAATTTGCACCCGTCATAATCAGCAAGCCACCGTCAAACTCTTTGCTCAGGATCGTGTTGCCACTATCCCGCTCACGGGCAGGCTTCACACGCTCCCGTAATTCAGGGGTTTCCTGCAGTAATGGCTCAATTCGCTGCTTCGAATTACGCTTGGCAAGCTCCACCGTCGGCGACACCGCCATCATCGGCCCGGGCGCCATATGGATGATATAGCCAATCCAGTTATTGCCAGCTTCCGTCCCGCCGACCTGTGCGCCTTTCATAAACACAATGCGCTGTGCGGGCGAGCTGGTGGAAAGCTGGTTCATTACCTCCTTTAGGTACGGCGTGCGTGCGGTTTTCCATTCCCCGGGTTCTGCCGATGATTTACCCGATAGCAGGCGGTATTTATCGGCCCAATCGGCAACATCATAATGCGGTTCGGGTGTAAAACTTTTGAGGTAGACGTTTTGAACAAATGCCGCGTCATACTCAATCGAAATTGAGTTTTCCCTCTCCAATGTCATTTAAATGCTCCCTCACATAGCGCTCTAACGCCTGATGAAGAGCGTGTTCGTCAATGCCAAGTTCAGCAGCCATCAAGGCCGACACACGCGCAGGCCAATTCAGCCAGCTATCCCGAACCTGCCGCCCTAGGCGATAGACTTGCGTTTTCACCATATCTTTGTTGATGAGCTGTCCTTTCTTTTCCTGTAAGGCGAGCTGTGTCAGCTGCGCCTTATAAAGCTCATGCGCGGTTTTGATTTTGGTAAAAGATGGTTTGCCATTTGCGGCAGGCATGTTCTCGGTCATCACAGGCAGGCCTGTATTGATTTTGGCTTCATCCGTGTTTTCTTTCCATTCACGATCCGCCCGTTCCACATCGATTGTGCCGTCCTCATTCGGCGTGATACGCCCCGAGCTGATAGCTTTACGCACCGCGCCCTCGGTCACACCGCGCAGCGTGGCGTATTTCCTGATTGAAAGTCCCATATTCTCTCACTTTTTAAGGATTATTGACTTGATAAGCGTGCCTATTGAAGCATTCATGGACATCACAACAGAAAGGAAACACCATGACAAAGCAAAGCAAAAAACCAATCACATCAGTCGAAACCAAGCCCGCCAAGGAGGTCAAAACAACACCAGAAGCCACGGCAGAAGTAGCGCCAAAAATCACCAAGAAAGCCTTGGTTGACCAACTGCTCAAATCTGACAAAGGCGCAACGATTGAGGAGCTAGCCAAACAAACTGGCTGGCAAGCCCACACCGTGCGCGGGCATCTCTCCATCCTCAAAAATCAGGCGCAGAAATTATCAGCGAACATATTGATGGGGTGCGGCGTTATAAGATTAGCAATTAATCAGTTTAACTCGCCAACCAAGGATACCTGGTTGCTTTTCACGTTCAGGTGAATACTTTTCTTTATATTGCCGAGGAAAGTGTGACCTATCACATGATCCTTGGCATTAATGGCGATGGCGTGATTTGTTCGCCAATCAAAGACTGGACACCAGAACACCCGGATGCATTCTCAAGCCTTGAAGTCGTACCGTGGGTTGCTATTCATAAATATAAATAGTGATAAGATAGTCGCTTATTTTTCAGCAATAATAAGTTCATCCGCTAAAAGCTCTTCAACGAAGATAGAAAGAAGTTCTGTACGGCTGGCAACATTGGCCTTACCATACACGTTTGATAGCTGTGCGCGTATCGTCCCCGGTGCGGCACTGCGCAGTTTAGCTATTTCGGCAATATCGAATCCTTTAATGGCTAGCAACGCCACTTCTCTTTCAGCGGGGGTTAACTTCCATTGCACAAAATGTTTGCTTATAAGTTCAAAAAAGGCACCGCGCGCTGCTAACAGCGCTTCTTCATTCCGGCGGAACTGTTTAATAGAGCGGCGTATTTCCAAGGCTCCGAATACGATACCGACACCCAAAGCAATTGCAACAATCACTTCCACAACAACATGCCAGTCAAGCTCCTGGGTCAGCACGTCCGTGACCGCATCTGCCGTAAAAATACGGCTGCAAGGGATTGTAAAAAAAGAAAAAAAGCAAGAGTAAGCGTTTTCTTCGTTCGTGCAAAATAATCAAAAAAAGTCATTAATTGCGAATCTCTTTAAGCCTCTTGTTTCAAATACCACCTCAGCAACATGCAAGGCCACAGTGTGAGAAACAAGTTTGACACTAGTTTGCAAACTACTCAAGCGCTTCGTTTGTTATATTCCTCTTTGTATCCGTATTCAGCATACATTACTTTCTCGCTTTTGGCAGATAGAGCATAAATCTGGCCAACGGTGTCTTGAATAGCAACAGATATGATACATGCATCGCTACGAACAAAAGCATCATATTGGCAAAGAATTCATGGATTTCTTCCATATCTTCATCCTCGTGATGTTCTCGATATTGTTTTTCACCCTGACGACTGAGATTTCCATAGCGCTCGCCATTATGGCTATCGTCGTCATATTCATAATCGTCAGCATAGGCTGGTGCGGCCAGCGCAGCATTTTCCACACCCAAGGCATGACCTTTGTCCATCATGACGCCGGTTGTTGTTGCGCCAATGACAGAGACAGCAATACCCAGCAACAACAGCTTACTAATCGCAGGATGCCTTAGCGCATTGTTGGCATTCAGGCCTTCAAAGTCCGGATAAAAACGGCTAAGCCCTAGCTGGCGCTCTCCAGTCATAGCCAAAAACAGGCGAAACGCAATAACGATGGCCACTCCATATCCCAGATAGGAATGTATGAGACCCCATTCACCAGATATGTAGGAAAAGAGACATAAAACAGCCAGCACAGCATGATAACTGCGAATACGTGTCATGGCATTGAGTGTTTTGGGGTTTTTATTCATGGTAAAGCCTATACAATAATGAACTTCTACAGATACAGAAATCTTCTAAGATAAGCCATTATATAAGCGCTTATTTTTATCATATAAGCGTGTGCTTATGGCGGTAATCATAGCAATCAACCTTCAAAACTCTGGTCACTTTTGGCCAGAGTTGCTTTCTTGCCCGTAAATTCCTCCCAGCGTTTGACTATGACATCTACATATTTCGGATCAAGTTCAATCAATCGGGCGCGACGACCTGTTTTTCGCAGGCGATCATGGTTGATCCTGAACCGCCAAAGGCATCGAGGACAATATCCTTGGTTTTGCTTGAGTTATGAATAGCACGCTCCACTAACTCCACTGGCTTCATGGTCGGGTGCAGGTCATTTTTAACGGGCTTGTTCACAAACCAAACATCGCTTTGATCCCGCGCACCACACCAAAAATGCTCATGCCCATCTTTCCAGCCATAAAGGATCGGCTCGTACTGGCGTTGATAATCGGCACGCCCGAGCGTGAAGGTGTTTTTTGCCCATATGATAAAGGTTGACCATTTGCCACCCGCACCAACAAATGCGCCGTGCAAGGTGTGAAGCTCTGACGAGCTCATGCAGACATACATCGCGCCTTTGCACACCATCATCAAATTGGTGCAAACATCGTACAAGAAATCACCAAACCCATCGCCCAGATTATCGTTTTGGATCGGGCGGGCTTTGCCGCGCATTTTGTCTTTCATCGAATTGGCGTAATTGACGTTATATGGCGGATCGGTAAAGACCATGTCGGCCAATTCTTCCCCCAATAGAGCGTTGTAACTGTCAATCATCGTGGAATCACCGCACAAAACTTTATGATCACCGCAAATCCAAATATCGCCAGGGACACTGACAGGTGTTTCCGGCACTTCGGGCGCGGCATCTTCATCAGTCAAACCGCCAGAGGCATTGGCATCATCCAAGAACAGATTATCCAGTTCTTCGGCATTAAAGCCCAGCAGGTCGATGTTGAAATCCAGATCGTCCAGCGCCGATAATTCTTCGCGCAGCAGGCTTTCATCCCAACCGGCATTCTCAGCGATTTTATTATCCGCAATCACCAGCGCACGGCGCTGTGCCTCATTCAGATGGTTAAGGCGAATGGTCGGCACGTTTTTCATGCCCAGCAGTTTCGCCGCCATTAAACGCCCATGCCCTGCGATGATGATATTATCATCTCCCAGCAGGATTGGATTCACAAAGCCAAATTCCGTCATGGATGCTGCGATCTGCGCCACCTGCGTATCGGAATGGGTACGGGCATTTTTGGCATAAGGGATCAACTCATCAACCGATACATGCTCGATTTTTAAGTCTTTTGATTTTGCATCAGTCATGGTTTTTATTTCCTTTTTTGCAGTCAGGTACGCATGAGTACGCACTTAGGTACGCACCCTGAACGCTATGCTCTGACTGGTTTTTTGATGATTTGCGGTGGGGGCGCGTACCCAAAAAAATCTTCTGGCGCTAAAAAACTCCTGCGCCTAAGCCCGCCGCATAGGTTGCAATCGCCGGAAGTACCTTTTTGCTATAACAGGGAAGGGAAAAAGCAAAAGCCACGCCCAAAGTGAATGGTTGCGTGGCTTTGAGATACTACTCCAGCGATTGTATTGATTAGACTAGGCGATTTTGTTCGACCTGTCCGCTCCAAAAATGTTCGCGAACATTTTTTACGAGATTAGGGTGTCAGAAACTCTGCTTGATTTTTCTTTTTAGTGATACTATAATATCAATATATAGAGTTTAACTGAGGTTTTAAGATATAATGGTATCACTTATAACACCAGCAAAGGCGCAAAAAAGCTCGCAGAACAAGCGCGAGCCAGGCGCCTGCAAATGGAATTGACGCAAGAAGGCCTTGCTGATCGCTCTGGCGTCGCCTTGCCAACGCTGCGTAAGTTTGAACGCACAGGGGCTTTGTCTTTGGAGTCATTCCTCAAGCTTCACATGGTGCTTGGTGGATTGGAGAATATCCTGAAAGCCACGCAAGTCAAAGACGCGCTTTTCTCATCGATTGATGAGGTGTTGGAAACAGACAGCAATCCCACCCGCAAAAGAGGAAAGCGTAAATGAGCGCGATTAAATCAGTCAAGGAAGTGAAGGTTGGTATTAACTTCGGAAACAGTGTTCGTCCTGTCGGGCGTTTGGCCATTCGAGATCGCCAGATCTATTTCGAATATGATCAGACCTTCATTGAAGGCGGTCTTGAAATTTCGCCCTTACGGTTACCGCTTAAGTCCGGCGTGCAGAGCTTTGACTATGATCTCTTTGAAGGATTGCCAGGCGTGTTTAACGATAGTCTTCCTGATGGCTGGGGACGGTTATTGCTTGATCGCTTTGCCCGCACTCAAGGAATATTGCCAGCCGATATTACACCGCTTGACCGTTTAGCGCACGTTGGATCATATGCCCTCGGAGCGCTGGTGTTTGAGCCCGACTACAGCGCAGACGACACACAAGGCGGCATAAGCCTTGATAACCTTGCCACGCAGGCACAGGAAGTTTTAGACGGCACATCGGATGATGTATTAGCGGAGTTGATAGCCCTAAATGGATCTTCCGCAGGCGCAAGGCCAAAAGCACTGATTGGTGTAACCGAAAAGCGGGATCATATCATTCATGGTGTACATGATTTGCCCTCAGGTTATACGCCTTGGATGGTAAAATTCCCAAACAGTCAAGATGGACTAGATGCCGGCGCAATTGAATATGTGTATGCGCTAATGGCAAAAGAGGCTGGCGTTGCCATGCCGGATGTGCATCTTTTTCCAGCGCAGCGTGGCTCAGGTTATTTTGCGATTAAGCGGTTTGATCGTGACGGTGACAAACGATACCACATGCACACGGCTTGTGGATTGTTGCATTCCGATTTCCGTACACCATCCCTTGATTACGAAGATTTGGTTGCTCTCACAGGGATGTTGACCCGTGATATGCGTGAGGTTGAAAAGCTCTATCAACTGGCTGTGTTTAATGTGCTGGCACATAACCGTGATGATCATTCAAAGAATTTTAGCTATTTGATGGACAACCAAGGCGGATGGAAACTATCCCCAGCCTACGACCTCACATTCTCATCTGGCCCACGCGGTGAGCAAAGCACGATGGTGATGGGCGAAGGTCGAAACCCGAATACAAGCCATCTGTTAAAACTGGCCGATGAAGCGAAAATCAAAAAAGACCGTGCGCTTGAGATTATCGACACCACAAAATCCAGCCTGTCAAAATGGCCAACACTTGCGAAGCAGTATGGTGTCAGCGATGCGAACATCAAGCTAATCGGTGATAAAATAGTTTAATTTTTAGAACTGCTTTAAAATCCATTGGTGCAGGAAGTAGCCAGCCGCAAGGAGAATAAGTCCTAAAATCCAACTCGGCCAAAAACCAAGGCTAAACTTCTCTGTAAAGAAGAACGGTAGAAAGAACAGCCATGAAATTGGCACTGCAAAGATAATACTGCGTGCGTATTGCGCGGTGTTTCCGGCATCACCATGCTGCGTGTAGGCAAAGGCAATCGCCATAATGGAGACGAGTGGCAGGGCTGTTATAAACCCTGCCAGCTCCGGCTTTTTACCCGCCAGCCATGACGCAAAAACAATTACAAATGCAGCAACGCCAGCCTTAATAAAAGTAAAAAGCATGATTATTTCCTTAGCTTAATGTTCGTGGCCGTGTTCTTCGCCGTGGCTATGACCATGCCCGCTCGAAATGCTACCTCCACTCATGGTCTTTGCCGCGAACGCTCCCAATACGGTCAAAACGATAACAAGTGGGATCAATATTTTTGGGTCTGTTAATTTTTTCATTTTTTAGTCCTTTCTGATTTTTTAAATTAATAACGCTTGATGGATGAGTATTCACCATTGGTCTTGATGGTAATGGTCAAAGGCTCTTTTGTACGGTTACGCCAGAACCAGCCATGTGAACCATCGAAGGCAGCTTCTAAAGTGCCTTCGCTTTTTACTTCAGAACCCTTGCTGTAATTGTGGTAATTAATTTTCAGCTCTTTACTATCGCCGTGAACGTCAAAGTTGGCTTTGCCGCCATTTGTTTCCCAAACGTAGCCAACCTTTGCACCTTTTTTCATGGCAACCTTGATTTCAGTACCTTCATCGGGCGCTAGGGTGACGCTCATTTCATGGCTTTGGGTTTCCACTGTTGCGGCTACTGATTCTGGTGCTTTCTCCGCAGCAACGACTTCCGCAGGCTCAACTTTTACAGGCGCTTCAGCAAGAGCCTGATTTTGCGCTTCGTCAGCTTTGGCTTCTTCGGCGAGCGATACTTTAATTTCGCCCATCCGCTTGAGGCCTACAGCATTACCGATGCCAGTTGGGTCAATGCCGTATTCGGCAGGCATGACGACCGTTATCAGTAGTACGCCAGCCGTCACAGCCGCCAGAATGGTTGATTTAATAAGTTTTGTTGTTGATGGTACTTCTGTATCAGAAGGGATATTTGAGTTATACATTTTGTTTTCCTTTTATGAATGAGTTTGAATTTATTGAACGATATAGCCAGTGATTTGATAGAACATGAGCAAGAAGCCCAGCATCATCATAAAGGCATTGGCTTTGTAGGCGTGGTGCAGGAAATTTCCTGATTTGCGCCAATAGCTAATAGCAATTAAGATCACGCACAGCGCCAAAATCTGTCCAAGTTCTACGCCGATATTGAAGAAAATCAAATTCGGCAAAAGACCATCCGGTGATAATTCATAGTCCAGAATTTTTGTAGCTAAACCAAAACCGTGCATCAGGCCAAACAGGAATGTTGCAACCTTGGTGTTAGGCTGAAACCCAAACCAGCGTTGAAACGCACCCATATTGTCCAGCGCTTTATAGACGACTGAGAAGCCGATGATGGCATCAATGATGTAGGCACTTATGCTAATCTCCATCAACACACCGGAAAGAAGCGTAATAACATGACCAACTGCGAACAGCGTCACATAAATTGTTACATCTTTCAGGCGATAGAGGAAGAAAATCACGCCAAGCAGGAATAATAGATGGTCATATCCTGTCATCATGTGTTTAGCGCCCAAATAAAGAAATGGAATGGCATGAACGCCTGTAGTTTCTTGAATATAGCCTTTATCGCCCACGGTCACGCCGTGTGCTAAGGCATCGGGAATAATCCCGAATAGTCCGGCCAGCATCAAAAACACACCGATACATGCATACAGGCGGTCTTGTGCTGTTTTAAATTGTAGTATTTGCAACATAATTTTTATCTCCATTTTATAGAAGTTGCTTTTAGAAAATCTTCAATGGAGGCGTGAAAAGCCTCGGATGTTAGCGATATCCTAAATCCGAAGGCGCTGTGTCGAGAGATAGACTGGTGTTTTATCTAGCCGCTGTCGCCTCGTATCTGGCGGGGCGCGACTGAGATTAGATGCTAATTCATAATGGTTATAGGGATTGTTAACCGCCACATGAAAATAATCAATATCCTGATTATCGAATACAGCTTGTATCAAAATAGTGTGTTCGGGGTTTTGAAGATCAACATGCAGGTAATCTTTAAAATACGTGACCGCATCAAAATGCATCGGGTGATGGACTTCTACCCGCTGGTCTTCATCATGGCTGTGCCCTGAATGACCGTGGTCATGGGTGTCTTGTGCGTGATGAGCAGTATGATATTCATGCAAAGCATGCAATGATCCATGTGGCAGCCACTGCAAGAAAGCAGGCAAAACCATCATAAGTATCAGGCATGTTGCGATTAAATTTTTCATGGATTGACTATACGAATTTTTGCGTATCTTAACAAGCTAGAAGCATTTTTCAGCCAATTTTTTTCCTGCCTCATACGCCTCCTGCAAAGCCTTTTTCAAAGACCAGACGGCCACATCGTGAAAGTCAAAACTGTCGCTGTTTCGAGTTTCCAGTGTTTCAAGGCTCAAATGCTTCTTGGCGATTTCGGTTAAAAGCTGGTCGATTTGCTGTTGGCTGGCTTTAGGCATACTCGCCCTCCTTGAAAACACGGTCGGTTATGTGTTGCAGGTCGTCAGCAATATCCGCCAAAAAACCTGCGTCGCTCCAGCGTATGTCATAGGGGTTGGTTTCAAAATGGTCTGAGCTTGCCGCTTGCAAGCGCTCCAACATCTCGTCAATGCGGGCTTTGTGTTCGATAAAGGCGTCCAGCGCCGTTCTTTTTTGTTGTGTGTTTGTCATCGTTTTTGCTCCTTTGTTAACACCAGTAACGCTTCATTCCCGAGGCTTATCAAGTCAATTAGCATCAGTTTGTGCTTATTCTTTTTTGGATCAGCGCGGCATTCGCATGTTATGCACAAGGCCTGCTGTTATCTTTTCTATTTCTTTTTTAAAGTTTTCTTTTCTTCCTTTATATGGTGTGGACAGATCTGTCGTGTCTGGAGTGGACGAATCTGTCCGGTCTAGAGTGGACAAATCTGTCGTGGTAAGTTTGGGGCTGTGGATAAGTATCGACTTATCCACATAGTAGATATTCGATTGACCACGCCCACGTTGTTGCGTCGTCACCAGCTTATGGCTTTCCAATTCGGCAATAAAACGTTGCACATTTCTTGATGAAAAACCGAGCTCTTCTCCTAACGTTGCCAGTTTGGGAAAAGCCTGCCCATCCTTGCCCGCATACTGAATGAGGCGCGCGCAGCATAATTTTGCGCCAGGACTTAAATCTGTCCGGCGCAGTATCTCATTCGGGATCGGGGCAAAGGTTAGTTGGCTCATATGCGGGCGGCGATCTTACCCAGCGCGCATTTATACATCTCCCACGCCTTTGTACGCCCGACGCCAAACTGAGCACAGATCAGCTTCCAACGAACACGTTCGGCCCGTTGCCAGACGAGCTTACGCTCATCCACCTCCAACCAGCGCAGCCACACAAACAGGACTTCCTCCATTTCAGTGATGTCATCGGAGGTCGCCCTGACGCGCATCGGCTCTTTTTCCATCTGCAGGATTTCCATTTCATCGCGTTTGATTTTCGGCCATGTGCTGAAATAACCCTGAACACGTTCTTCTGGTAATCGGCGGAGTGTGCGCGCCGCATCATGAATGCGATCTTCTACGTATTTTTGTTTTACGGTGACGGTCTTGGCTTGTTTCATGAGCGCACCTCCATGATAGGGTTGGATGGTTGCTGATCACGCTCAATGGATTTAAGTTTGATAATCCCATCGATCCAATGTAAGGCTCTGCCGACCTCACGGACTTCCTTAATCAGCTGCTGGCGGATGATTTCCAGATCGTCATCGCTCAAATCTTTCAGATGCCCCACCGGCGTGTGTTGCACCCATTTAAAAACGGCATCACCGAGATCGATTTTTTCTTGTACGGACAGTGTCATATTTGCTCCTTTTAGGTTTTGTTGGTCCTAAAAGCGCCGGTACAAGATCACTTCGCCGAATGACGAAGTCATCACGATATTTTTTAGATTTATTTTTCCTCCTGCAATTTTTTGAGATATTTTCTCAAGTTTTGTGCTCGGCTGGATAATGTTGAACGGTGTATGCCCGTTAGCTTGGCAGCCTCGGATACGCTGTAATCTTTGAGAATGTGGTAGGTTTCCCGCAAGGCATCAGGCATGTCCCGAATGATGCGTTCTTCGTCCATCACCAATTCCAGCGCCTCAATCGATAAAGGCGCATAGCCATCAGACCACGGCAAATGCGCCTCTGTTATCGTGTCCAAAAGCTCTATATGATCCACATCATCCAGTAGCGTTTCCGATAGGCTCCGTTCTTTTTGACCCGTCCAGTTTTTCTGCGCCTCGGCATTGATGACCAGGTTACGGGCATGGTTATTGATAATCGATTTTATAAAGGCTTTGCGGTGACCTTTACTGGGATCATAAGAGGACTCAGCTTTGATAAAAGCCAGCATCAATTCCTGCTCCAAATCCTCGAAATCATCCCGATTAAATATGGGCATTCGCACCATTTGTCTGACTTTGAAAGCAATAAAAAAAGCGGCGTAGGAGTCTACGCGCCGTAGCGGTTCTTCGACATTTTTTCTCCTCCGAGTTGTTTTGCTCAGAGAGAAAAAAAAAAAAAAAAATGCAAAAATAAGCGCAATTAGAAGACGTTATGAACGAATTGGTACAACCATTATTTGGTCGATACCGTCTAACCCTTTAGGGGATAATGTTTTGATATTTATGGATACTGAAAATCCTACAGCTGTATGATGTTATTGGTCATACAAACGGATGCGTGATTATCAAATACAAAAACCAAATTGCTTTTCTTGGTCATCCCATAATAATGGGAATGGTTTTTCAACATCGCACAAACCGAAACCATCGGGTTGATTACCATCCAAAATGGCCTTGATAATATTTGGCGAGAGCCGATTTAAACGCAAAATCCGCAGCACATAGGAGCGGTTAATATTCTCAATATCGCTGATATCTTCTGCGCTATTGCATTTACCAATCTTGATCCATTTCTGCCATTTATAGGCTCGCCCCAGCGCCTTGAGGAGTTTTTCATCGCGCCTGTTTTCACGATCAAGCCGTCTTAAATCTTGCCCTTGCGGTCCCACAATGACTTTTTTACCGCCCCATTTTTCATGTTAACCGGCACATGGATGACGATTTTCTGATTATCTGTATCAAGCCGCATTTATGATGCCTCCCTTAATTGTTCTTGTTTATTGATGGTAAGCTGAAGCTGGTGGACAACATCCTCAATCCCGCTGGCGCGATATTCGATATCGACACCATTTGATTTGACGACCACCCGTGAAATCAATAACTGCGTGATGCGTTTTTGTTCGCCAGGATAGAGTAAATCCCAAAATGACCCCAGCCGCCTTAAACTCTCGTGCAGCTCATATTCCTGAAATGCGGGATTGTCTTTTTTGGCATGTCGCCACACCTCAACCAATATTTTCGGGCTTGCAAAAATGGCTTTGAGCTGCCCCTTGATGATGGCATCAATTTCACCTGCAGGGATGCGACTCACAGGACATTCACCGCAACTGTGCTGGCGATAAGAATTGGTGACGTAATAATCATAGCGCTTGTCTTTTTTCTTAGTGTAGGTCGGTGACATCGCCCCATGACAGCCACCGCAAACAATAATCCCTTTCAGCAGGGCATCAGATTTGGCGGCATAAGTGCGTTTGCTTTTGACCGTCGCTTTTTCAGCAAGAACTTCCTGCGCCTTGTTAAAAAGCTCCATTGATATAATCGGTCGGTGCTGGCCAGGGTAATAAGTGCCTTTGTGATGAACCTCAGCAATATAGAGCCTGTTTCTCAAAATGGTTTTAACTGTCGCGGTACCATATTTATGGCCTCCTCGGCGTTGTCCTGTACGACTGGTGTAAGATTTTGTTTTATAGCCTTCATCATTGAGCTTTTTCAAAACCAGTGAAACAGACCCGCCAAGCATGATATAGGTCTCAAAAATAAACTTAACCTGTTCGGCTTCAACAGGATTGATGATGAGTTTACGGTCAACGACATCATAACCCAGCGGGGGCGGCCCGCCCATCCACATGCCTTTCTTTTTCGATGCGGCAAACTTATCGCGGATACGCTCGCCCGTGACTTCACGTTCAAACTGGGCAAAGCTGAGCAAGATGTTCAGCGTTAATCGCCCCATGGAATCTTGCGTATTAAAATGCTGCGTGACAGAGACAAAGCTCGTGCCATACGCATCAAACACTTCCACCAGCTTAGCAAAGTCAGCCAGCGAGCGTGTCAAACGGTCGACCTTGTAAACCACCACCGTATCAATGCGACCGGCTTTAATATCCTCAATCAACTTCTTCAAGCCTGGGCGGTCCATATTCCCACCCGAGAACCCACCATCATCATACAGATCAGGAATGATACGCCAGCCTTCATGCTTCATCGCCTCGACATATTTTTCACCGGCCTCGCGCTGGGCATCCAGCGTGTTGTAATCCATATCAAGGCCTTCCTCGGTGGATTTACGCGTGTAAATGGCGCAACGAACTATTTTCTTTTGCTGCATTATTGACCCCCTCCGATCTTACGAGATCGTCTATAAGGGCGGGGGTTTTCCTTTTTGCCGAGACCAAAAAACACATTGCCATTCCAGCGCGTTCCTGTGATGGCATACGCCACACCAGACAGGCTTTTATATTTAACGCCCTGATACTCGTAGCCTTCCTCCAGCACCGTGACATGATGCTCAACGCCTTTGACCTCCCGAACCAATCGTGTGCCAATGGCAAGGCGGGAGATATCGCCTTTACGTTCTTTTAAGGATTTATTTTCGGCCAGCGCCTCAAGGCGATCAATCGTCTGCTTGGTCAAACCGCCGTATGACAACTCCTGAATACGGTAAATCAGTTCGCCCATCAGATAGCTTTTGTTCGATCTGCTTTTTGGCGGATCATCAAAATAGCGCGGCCATTCCGCCAACAGCTCTTTTGCGCTCATGCTTTCAAACTCCGCCGCTGTTTTTACAACATCAATCTTCATGTCTAACTCCTTCATTTCCCTTGTTGTTTTGAGAATTTTTTGTTGTTAGAGCATGAATGCTTCGAAGGGACGGGAAGTCCAGTCAAACCTCTCTTATTCTCAAGGTTTTTCAATATGTTGACATCGTCCTGATTATCTCTGGATACGGCTTTGGCCAGAATGGATGCTATTTCTTTTAAGCGTTCATTTGCGCTCATTTCATCGGGCAGTTTTGTACTTAATCGCATGTGAGAACTCCATATTTGTTGTTGCTCTGATGCCGGTACAAAGTCGGATGCTGAAATGACGAAGGCTGATGAAAAAAATTTGATAAGTTAGAAAACCAGTAAAAAAGAGACCATTCAAAGGATGCCAACCATCACTTTTGAAAATGATTGCAAATCAAGGTGTTAAGGTGAGTACGGAAAATCGTAAAGGTGCTCAGAGCGGTGAGAGAATGAGAGGTTTGAGAGAGAATTTTGCCCTGTGTTTTTTCTAACCGTGCTCACACGCACAGGCGAGATAGCGCAGAAACCCGCTTTTTTCAGGCATAAAAAAACACCCATAAAGGGCGTTTGTAAATTTAAATGGTGGAGGGGACAGGATTTGAACCTGTGTATCCCGAAGGAGCCAGATTTACAGTCTGGTGCATTTAACCGCTCTGCCACCCCTCCAAATAATCGATGATCCAGCGATGTCCCGAAAGGACACGGCGCAGTAAAAAAGTTTTGCGCTTGAATGTCAAGTATGTAATTGTCTTTTCATGAGCAAACACAGAAAAAAATCACCTAAGGCCTCTGGCCCGGCGCATAAGCCTCTCCAGAAACAGCCCGTCAAACATCAAAAAACAAACCTCAAAGCCGCCCACAGCAGCAGCAGCAGCAGGAAAAGCCTCGCTTTACTATAGGCCTCTACGGTCAGCACGCCGTGCAGGAAGCTTGGCGCAACCCTTTGCGTCAGATCAAATCACTTTATATCACTGACAATGCACTCGAAAGCTTTGACCTGAGCATAGATCACGATACAGCCGCCCACAGCCCACGATCATTGATAAAAAGATCTTGATAACGCCCTCCCCCAAGGCGCTGTTCACCAAGGCATTGCTCTGGATTGTTCGCCGCTGCCGGAAATGGACGTGAATGATTTAATTATCGCCACGCGCGATCAGGCTAAATCCGTAATCGTTATGCTAGATCAAGTCACCGACCCGCATAATGTCGGGGCGATTATCCGGTCCTGCGCGGCGTTTGGCGCAGATGGGATTATCATGCAGCGCCGCCACGCGCCTGAGCTTACGGGAGTTCTTGCCAAAACCGCATGCGGTGGGGTTGAGCATATCAATGTCGCTTATGAGACCAATTTATCACGCACGCTAGAGAACCTACAAACAGCTGGATACTTCGTCTATGGTCTGGATGAGCGCGGTGAGCGCAGCATTGGTGAGATTAACACAAATGGCAAAAGTGTGATCGTTCTGGGCGCCGAAGGATCAGGCCTGCGCCGCCTTGTCGCCGAGCATTGTGACGAGCTAATCAAGCTACCGACCCAGCCACCGATTGCATCGCTAAATGTATCAAACGCCGCCGCTGTGGCGCTTTATGCGTTGCTTAGTTAATATCTAAATCAGCACGCCCATTCCAAACATCGACCGCAAACTGCAAGACTTCGTCAGTGATACCGTGCTCCGATATACGTTTATAAATTTGATTACTTCCGCGAAAATAGTAGGATAAAGCTCGCGTTTTTTCTGGCAATTCAAAAGGAACTTTTCCTCCATTTTCCGCCGCAAATTGTAACTGCAGTTTTTCAAAATACGCCTTTTCCTTGCGCAGACCCTTTTTACTTCCTTTAGATGACTTTACATCCATATTAACTTCCCAATCATCCAAGCCATCAATTGCAACTGTGTTCTTTAAATTTGCGCTATCTTGAAAATAATCTGCGTCAGCATCGCTTTTATCAATATCCAGAACAATCGGGGTAACCTCATATCCTTGCTGACGAAATAAATGAGTCAGCGTTTCTTTATACAAGACACGATCTCCTTCATCACCAGCGACATGATCCACTCCATTTAACAAACATGCGTTTTCATAGCCATGTTCAGCCATTATTTCTTCTACTCGCTTCACATGCACATGATTGCGAACAGCCATTCCCAAAGCACTTTCTAATTCTATAGAAAAATCTTCAAACTTCAGGTTTTCCGCATGCATAATACGTCCATAAGCCTGCTGAGCATATTCATCTTCCGCATCTAAATGCTCGTCATCATCGGACTCTGCATCTACGCAAAATACGGCAATGCACGCTTTGCAATCATATGCCTTACGCATGAATCGGATAAAGGTGCATGAGACATTTTCAATGAATCAATGGCCTTTAATCGCACCATCATAACAGATGAAGCCTCACACGGCGCATCCCCATCACTTAAAAGCAAAGATGCACATTCATCACCAATCATAAACTCATTATGGTCTGCACAATCAGACCAAAGCGACAGCACGCTAGCCTGAAAAGCTCTATGAGCGGGAACCGTATGCTCCTCTCCAATTAAAACAACATGTTTTTTGCCTTGTTCATGCGCACGCTTTTGGTCCAGCAAAATACACTCAAGCGCATAATGTGCTGCCGTCGATATATCAAACGCGTCTTTGAGGCGTATATGCCGATCAAACACAGAATCCTCCACGGCCTCAGCGCCCGCAGGGATAGACACATGATTAGCAGGCACCTGCAATGTTGTCTTAATTTTTGCATGCCTTTTTATATTTGTTTTCATAATTCAAATCAAGCTTTTAATCCATTGCCCTTTTACCATCACTAGCTTAGATTCAGGGCTATGACTGATTCTCATGATAATGAACTGTTTTTGGTGGATGGGTCGGGATTTATTTTCCGTGCCTATTATGCGATGGCGTATTCGGGGCGCGGTAACATGACCAACCCTGATGGCGTGCCGGTGAGCGCCGTTTACGGCTTTACGCAGATGCTGCATAAAATGCTTCGTGATTATCATGCGCCTTATATGGCGGTGATCTTTGACGCCGCGCGGGAGAATTTCCGCAATGATATCTACCCCGAATACAAAGCCAACCGCGATGAAACGCCCGATGATCTGAAGCCTCAATTCGGTTTGATCCGCGAAGCGACCGAAGCCTTTGACATCCCAGCGCTAGAGCTTGCGGGCTATGAGGCTGACGACCTGATCGCAACTTATGCGCGCCTTGCGACGGAGGCTGGCAAGAAAGTCGTCATTGTATCCTCGGACAAAGATCTCATGCAGCTGGTCAATGACAATGTCCGCATGTTCGACCCGATGAAGGACAAATGGATCGGAGAAGCCGAAGTCATCGAAAAATTCGGCGTAAAGCCTGACCGCGTGGTGGATGTGCAGTCTCTGGCGGGGGATAGCGTTGATAATGTGCCGGGCGTACCCGGGATTGGGTTAAAAACCGCAGCCCAGCTTATTAATGAATATGGCTCGCTAGAAGAGCTTCTCGACCGCGCCGAGGAAATTAAACAGCCCAAGCGCCGCGAGAAGCTGATCAACCACGCCGATGACGCGCGCGTTTCACAGCAGCTTGTCCGTCTGGAGGATGATGCGCCTGTGCCTGTGGCTTTGGACGCTTTGAAAACACATGATCCCGATAAACCCGATTTGATTGCCTTCCTGCAAAAGCAAGGCTTTAAAAGCATTCTAAAACGTTTGGGCGCGCCCGTTGCCGAAACTCAAGAGACACCCAAAAGCGCAAAACCCGCACAAGATGATCCCCTCGCCGATTATCCGCCGATCAGCGATAATGTGTATGAGCTTATTAACACGGCAGAGGCTTTGCAACGCTGGATTGACGACGCCTATGCCGAGGGGATTTTGTGCTTCGATACGGAGACAACGTCCCTAACCCCGGCGAAGGCTAATCTGGTTGGGATTTCTTTGTGCGTTCACCCTGGCAAAGCCGCTTATATCCCGCTGGGACACCAAGCCCCCGAAATGGATCTGCTGGGCGGCGGCGGTGATATGCCAGCTCAACTGCCTAAAGCGGATGTTATTGCCGCGCTCAAGCCCGTTTTAGAGGATGATAGCGTCATCAAAATTGCCCATAACGCCAAATATGACTGGCAAATGCTGGCTAAGGAAGGCGTCTTTGTGTCGCCTTGTGATGATACGATGCTGATGTCGTATGCTCTGGACGGGACATCGCACTCGCACGGGATGGATAATTTATCTGCGCTTTATCTGGATCACGCGCCTATCAAATACGAAGACGTCGCTGGCAAGGGCAAAAAACAAGTGACCTTTGATTATGTTGAGATTGATAAAGCGCTGGATTACGCGGCCGAAGACACCGACATTACGCTGCGTTTATATAAGCTCTTCAAACCACGCCTAGCGGCAGAACACATGGCGCGCATTTACGAAGACATCGACCGCCCGTTGATCCCTGTCATTGGTCAGATGGAACTAGACGGTGTGCGGGTTGATCCGCAAACGCTCCACCGGATGAGCGCCGATTTTGAAAAGCAACTGCGCGCGCTGGAAACGCAAATCCATGATCTAGCTGGGCGGGAATTTAACATCTCCTCCCCCAAGCAAGTGGCTGAATTGCTCTTTGGCGAGATGGGCTTGCAGGGGGCAAGAAAACCAAGGGCGGCGAATGGAGCACCTCAGCCAGTGTTTTAGAAAAACTTGCCGCCGAAGGGCATGAAGTCGTTGAGCGCATTTTAGATTATCGCCAATTGTCAAAGCTTAAATCAACCTACACCGATGCGCTACAGGAACAAATCAACCCTGAAACGGGGCGGGTGCATTCCTCATTCGCGATCGCGCATACTGCGACCGGGCGCTTTTCCTCCAGCGATCCGAACTTGCAAAATATCCCTATCCGCACAGAAGCAGGCCGTAAAATCCGTGAGGCCTTTATCCCTGCCGAAGGACACACATTACTCAGCGTTGATTATTCGCAAGTGGAGCTGCGTCTAGCCGCAGCCATGGCGGGGATTAGCGCCCTGAAAGAGGCCTTCCTGAATGGCGGCGATATTCATGCCCTGACAGCCTCGCAAGTCTTTGGCGTGCCTTTGGATGAGGTCACGCCCGAGCTACGTCGCAGCGCTAAGGCTGTGAATTTCGGCATTATCTATGGCATTTCGGGATTTGGCCTGTCTAAACAGCTTGATGTCAGCGTGGGTGAGGCCTCTGGCTATATCAAAAGCTATCTGGATCGTTTTTCCGAATTGCGCGATTTTATGGACAGCGCCAAAGATCACGCTAAAGAACACGAATATGTCCTAACCGCACATGGACGCAAATGCACGATCCGCGGGATTAATGATAAAAACGGAGCGATGCGCGGCTTTGCTGAACGTCAGGCGATTAACGCCCCTCTTCAAGGCACGGCAGCCGACATCATGCGCATTGCCATGGCACGCGTCCCCACCGCACTACAAGCCGCGGGTCTATCGGCAAAAATGCTGATCCAAGTCCATGATGAACTGGTGTTCGAAGTCCCCACTGACGAGATCGAAGCCACACAAACATGCGTTAAAGCTGTCATGGAACATGCCGCCGAACTACACGGCATCGACCTAGGCGTCCCCCTCATCGCCGAGGCCGGCCACGGCGACAACTGGGCGCAGGCGCATTAATATAGCAAAGGCTGAAAACGCATGAGCGATAAAGAAAAAATTTATATCTCGTGGAAGCAAGTACATAGCGATACGCGAGTTATGATCGATAAGCTACCACAGCGGGATTGGGCTGGTATTATCGCGATCACGCGCGGCGGCATGATGCCTGCGCAGGTCGTCGCGACTGACCTTGGCATCCGCACGGTTCAAACGATTGGGGTAAGCTCTTATGAAGAGGATCTACAAGGCGAGGCCACTATCACAAGCGCAGGTAACATTCCAGATGGCGGCGCAGGATGGTTAGTGATTGATGATCTCACCGATACAGGCAATACGTTCAAAGCCCTACGCGCGCACCTGCCCGCCGCGCATTTTGCCTGCCCTTACACAAAACCCGCAGGCCACGATCTGGCTGACACATGGGCCAAGCGCTATCCGCAAGATTGCTGGATCGTTTTCCCATGGGATCAATAATCAGACCCAGATGATAAAAATCCTATTTCAGGCTTATTTTTCTCTTGCCTTTTGCTGTTGGTTTCCTCTATAAAGCCCGTTGATGAATGGTCTGGCTAAGGATCGGCTGCCTCGACCATGTTGTTTAACCCTTTTGACAAGGAGATAGAAATGCCGAAGATGAAGACGAAGTCTTCTGCCAAGAAGCGATTCAAGGTAACGAAGACAGGGCGCGTAAAATCTAAATCAGCTTTTATGAGCCACATGCAAATGAACAAACCAAAATCAATGAAGCGTAAAGCCCGCGGCCTAGACGTGATGAGCGAAGCAGATCAGCGTATCGTTCTCCGTAATTTCTTGCCGTACAGCCGTAAGCGCAAGACTGCTTCCGCAGCTAAGACAGAAGGAGCAAAATAATGGCACGAGTTAAAGGCGGCGCACGCGCCCACCAACGTCACCGTAAAGTTATCAAACAAGCCAAAGGTTATTACGGTCGCCGTAAGAGCTGTTTCCGCACCGCGGTACAGGCTGTTGAAAAAGCAGGTCAGTATGCATATCGTGACCGTCGCAATAAAAAACGCGATTTCCGCAAATTGTGGATTCAGCGTATTAATGCGGCTGCTCGTTTGCACGATTTGAAATATTCGACTTTGATGCACGGCCTGAAATTGGCTGGTATTGAACTAGACCGTAAAGCTTTATCTGAAATCGCATTCCACGATGACAAAGCCTTTGCCGCGCTAGCGAAATCTGCTCAAGACGCATTGAAAAAGGCTGCATAATCTAACGATTATCACCTTATATAGCTTTAAAAGCCCTGCCCTGATCGGCGGGGCTTTTTGCAAAAGTTTGCATGTTGATAGTGCTTTGTGCTACGATGCCCCAAAATTTACATAATGGTAAAATTATTATGAAACGCGCCTTTGACATCGTTGCCGGAATCCCCACCACACTAGGTGGTGCTGGCACAACTTTGGGTGGGCTTTTTATGGCAGCGGCCTACCCCGTAGGTCTAATTACTGTCGCTGGGGCTGGATTGACAGCACTGGGACTGATAACGACCCGTTTGGGATGGAGAGCCACCACGCAGGGCACAAATCCTGCCGACGGAAGCACAACATCACGAGGGCGCACCATGGATGTACTTGCAGGCATCCCCACCACGCTTGGCGGATTATCCGGTTTTTTGCATCAGCTTCTTTAGCTTTAGATCCGATTGCCGGATTAGGCACTGCTGCTAATTACGGGCTTGCCGCAGGTGGTGCCGCCATCAGCGCGCTCTATACGCGTTTAGGATGGAATGCAACCTTCAAAGGCAGCGGCAGCGGCGCAGCGCCTGCCGCTCCTGCCGCTGGATAAAAAACAGCGCATCTTAATTGATACGCTGTTTTATATTGTCTTAATGTAACCCCTATTACGCAGCGCGTTGTGGGCTACGCTTTCTTTTTAGGGCCTTATCACCGCTATTTGTTTGCGGCCTATTTGATTTATTAGGCTTACCCTTGTTAAAGGATTTTCCTTGTGCAGATTTTTTGCCTTGGAATTTACCAGCTTTAGCTTTATCCGTTCCAGGGCGTTCTGATCTTGGCTTATCTGATTTTGGCTTATCTGATCTGTTTTTATCAAACGACGATTTCTTGCCGTAGCTTGGCTTACCTGCTTTGGAACGATCTGTACGCTTTTCTGATCCTGGACGGTCATTACGCTGGAATTTACCATTTGCACGTTCACCATCACGCTGATCCGCGGATGAGCGCTCTGATCTAGGACGATCAGACTTTGGGCGATCGGATTGTGGACGGTCAGCATGTTTTTTATGCTCGCCGTACGTTTTTTCGCTTTTACGGCCGCCTTCCCATTTAGGCTTATTCCCGTAAGCTGGTTTACCGCGCTTATCGCCACCTGATTTATTACGGAATGGTTTGCGGCGATTTTGTTTGCCGCCTTTGCCATCGACCTTGGCTCCACCTTTGTGAGCAGCCTCTGGGTTTAGCAGGCATTCAATCGCGTACCATTGACGGCTGTCATGGCTAGCGATAAAGCTCACTGCAGATCCCTCTGCTCCGGCGCGGGCTGTACGCCCCATGCGGTGGATGTAATCCTCAGCTACTTGTGGCAGGTCATAGTTAATCACGTGCTGGATATGCGGCACATCAAGCCCACGCGCAGCAATATCTGTTGCGATCAACACGCGGAATTTCATATCACGGAAATTACGCATGACTTTATCACGTTGACGTTGACGCAAATCACCGTGCAACGCATCGGCTGTATGACCGTCTTTTTTCAGTTTCACAGCCATTTTATCCGCGCCATGTTTCGTTTTTACAAACACGATGACGGAGCCCATGCGCTCATCAAGCTGGCGTTTTAGCTCGTCATATTTGGCAGGTTGTTCGATGCGGATTTCTTCTTGTTCGATTTTCGCAGCCACCGTATTCAGCCCGCCCATTTCAACGCGCTCAGGATTATCCAGATATTTATCAGCAACGCGGGTGATGCCTTTGGGCATAGTTGCGGAGAACATCAAGGTCTGGCGTTTTTCAGGTAGGAATTCAGCGATAGCATCTAGCTGCACGCCAAAGCCCATATCCAACATGCGGTCTGTTTCATCCAGAACCAAGAAATCTGTGCGGTTAAGCTTTAACGTTTTGCGTTTCAAGTGGTCATTCACGCGGCCGGGCGTACCCACGACGATACGTGGATTACGGCGAAGTTGCGCCATTTGCTTATCCATGGAATCTCCACCGATAATAAAGGCCGTATTGATTTTTGCTTTAGGCCCTAACAGTTGATGCACAACATCCAGAACCTGTTTAGCAAGCTCGCGTGTTGGCGTCAGGACAAGGGCGCAGCGGTCATCCGATTGCAACACGGCCTCAACCATTGGAATAGAAAACGCAGCGGTTTTACCTGTACCGGTTTGTGCTGTTCCCAACACATCGCGTCCGTCCAAAGCAAAGGGAATAGCCTTAGCCTGAATAGGGGTTGGTTCTTTGTAATTCATATAATCAAGTGAAGTTGTGAGGGCTTGAGACAGCCCGAAGTCATTAAACGTCGTCATGCTTTTTCCTTTTCGCATAAAGTACATTCGCCCAAGCGCACAATTGCGCGTGGATCAAGACCCTCGTTGGTTATCGTGAGGGCTTAAACTTGTAAATGGAACTTGTTTCGAAAAGGTGAGGGTTTGACGTTCACGTATCTCTATCCGCCAAGATTTATGATACTTTTTCTGTAAGCTCTTATCCCGCCAAGCAGGAACATTTATCAAACTGTACGCTGCTTATGACATGTTTTCCACAGCCTGTCAAACTTTTACGCTTTGCCTTTGGCTCAGCATGCCGTTATAATAAGGCATGAAACATAAACTTGTGGTCTTTGACTGGAACGGAACCATCCTGTGTGACACGCGTCAATCGTGGCTGGCTGGCAATGAATGCTTAAAATTTTACGGCGCACAGCCTTTATCCTTGGCCGATTATCGTCAGCACTTCACATTTCCCATCATGCATTTTTATAAAAAATGTGGCCTCAGCGTCGATCATGTCTTAGCCCACAAAGACGAAGCCAATGTCGTCTTCCAAAGCGCTTATGAAAGCTTAGCTGCCAATGCCCGTACCCGCCGCGGATCACGCACGTTATTAGACTGGCTACAAGCCCAAGGCGTAACCAGCATGATCCTTAGCAATTACGTGACCGAGAAAATTGCCTCCCATACGCAGCGTTTAGGGCTGGATCATTATTTCGATACGATTTCCGCCCATAATTGCAGCGGCACCAGTATTTTAGAAAAAACCAGCAAAGTCGAACGGCTACAAGATTACATGGATAGCCGTGGTTTCAAGGCCACAGATACGCTGATTATCGGCGATTCCACCGAAGAACCGGAAATCGCCCGCTTGCTTGGCCTGACCAGCATCGGCATCACCGATGGATATATCAGCGAAAGCCGCTTGCGAAACGCGCAACCAGACCATATAGTGAGCCGATTAGATGCATTAATCCCAATTTTGAAAAACCATTGGAACCTATAAGAAATCATGACTGACACACACGCTTTAAAACAAGAGATCATCAACGACATTAACGCGGCTAACGACCTGAAAGCCTTGGACGAGGTTCGCGTGTCTGCCCTTGGTAAAAAGGGCCGTGTTTCCGAGCTCATGAAGACTTTGGGAAAAATGTCCCCTGACGAGCGCAAAGAAAAAGGGCCGCTTTTAAATGCCCTGAAAAATGAAATTACAGGCGCGATTGAAGCTGCGGAAACTACGCTTCAGGAAAAAGCTCTCAATGATCGTTTGGCTGCGGAAACCGTTGATATCACGCTAGAGCCTCGCCGTCAGCCCGTGGGCACAATCCACCCGATTTCACAAACCATGGATGAGCTGGTTAGTATTTTTGGCTCTATGGGGTTTTCTGTCGCCGAAGGGCCGGATATCGAAGATGACTGGCATAATTTTACCGCGCTTAACTTCCCGCCTGGTCACCCCGCGCGCGAGATGCAAGACACATTTTTCTTACCGAATGATGAGCGCGAAACAGATCCTGAGCGCGCGCGTAAATTGCTGCGCACGCATACATCATCCGTACAAATTCGCTCTATGCAAACCAATGAGCCCCCCATTAAAACCGTGTGTTTTGGTCGCACATACCGATCAGACTGGGATATGACACATACGCCGATGTTCCACCAGATGGAATGCTTATGCATTGATGAAATCGGCAAAGTCACAATGGCGCACTTGAAGGGCTGTTTAGAAGATTTCGTGCGTAACTTTTTCGGCATTGACGATCTGCCCGTGAAATTCCGTCCCTCATTCTTCCCGTTCGTGGAACCTGGCGCGGAAGTTGATATTGGCTATTACAAACACGGCGAAGGCATCAAACTGGGCAAAGCGCCGAACGGACAAGAACAAAAATGGATGGAGATTTTGGGATCAGGCATGGTTCATCCGAATGTCTTGAAAAATTGCGGTATCGACCCTGATAAATATCAAGGCTTTGCTTTCGGCACAGGGCTAGAACGCCTAGCGATGCTGAAATATGGTATTCCTGATCTACGGACATTTTTCGATAGCGACATTCGCTGGCTGGGGCATTATGCTTTACGCCGCTGGATCGCCCGAATACCGCCACCCAATCATAAGACCGCAAAAGGCTTGTTCCATGACAACAGTGCGCCCTTTGATAATGGATGATTTTCCGCAATGGTTGCCATTGTGGACAGCCAATAATCTAGGGCACAGTGATGCCGATGTAACCGCGCAGACATGGGCGCGTATCGTCAGTAATGGTGCGGCAGTTTATGGATTTGGGGCGTTTGATGGTGATACTCTGGTTGGCTTAGCGCATTATGTTCTGCACCCGACAACGGGCGCGCTGGCTGATGCGGCGTATTTACAAGATGTATTTGTCACGCCTGAAACCCGCGGCAAAGGCATCGCAAAGAAACTGGTTAACGCCGTTATTAAACGCGGCAAGGATGAAAAATGGTCACGCCTTTATTGGCTGGCTGAACGCCAAAACGAAGCGGCGCAAGCGCTTTATAAAAACATTGCGAAACCCATTGATTTTACAGTGCATCTTTTGCCACTATAAACAGGATTTAAAAAGGAAAAGTTAAGATGAAGTTCACGTTAGACTGGCTCAAAGATTATTTAGACACCGATGCAACGCCTGAGGCCATTGGCGAATGCCTGACCTCTATCGGGTTAGAGCTAGAAGGCTTCGAAGATCCATCAGTTGCTTTTGCTGCTTTTAAAGTCGCCGAAGTCATCGACGCGCAGCCTCACCCCGATGCGGATAAGCTGCAAGTCCTAACCGTTAAAACCGAAAATGAACCTGCCCTACAAGTCGTCTGTGGCGCGCCCAATGCCCGCAAAGGCATGAAAGGGATTTTCGCACCATCAGGCACATATGTTCCAGGTCTGGACGTGACACTGAAAAAGGCAAAAATTCGCGGCGTTGAAAGCAACGGCATGATGGCCTCTGAGCGCGAATTATGCTTGTCCGACGAACATGAAGGCATCATCGAAATTCAATCGTCTATGCCCGTGGGAACGCCACTTGCTGAAATTTACGGCCTGAACGATCCAGTTTTTGAAATCGCTTGACGCCAAACCGTGCCGATTGCGCTGGCATTTACGGCATTGCCCGTGATTTAGCCGCGGCTGATATCGGCACATTGAAAAACTGGACACAAAAGCCGTTAAAGGCACATTCAAAAGCCCGTTAACCGTCACGATCAAAGACGAAGAAGGTTGCCCGCATTTTCTAGCGCGCGAGATCAAAGGCATTAAAAACGGCCCCTCCCCCGCGTGGTTACAAAATCGCCTCAAAGCCATTGGCCTGCGCCCGATTTCTGCGCTGGTTGATATTACCAATTTCTTCACTCACGGCTTTGCCCGTCCCCTGCATGTTTATGATGCAGACAAGCTAGCAGGCAACCTGTCTATTCGCGCTGCCAACGGTAAAGAAGAATTAGCCGCGCTTGATGATAAGACCTATACCCTCAGCGAGGGTGCAACGGGGATTTATGACGATAGCGGCATTATCGGCCTTGGCGGGATTGTCGGCGGCGAAAGCACTGGATGTGCGGCAGAAACCGTTAACATCGTTTTAGAAGCCGCCTATTTCACCCCTGAACGCATCGCCCGATCAGGCCGCGATATCGGTGTGCTCAGTGATGCGCGTTACCGTTTTGAACGCGGCGTTGATCCTGAATTCACAAAGCCCGGCATTGAGATGGCTACGCGTATGATCCTTGATTTATGCGGTGATGATGACACACAAATCAGCGACGTGATCGAGGCTGGCTCCGTCCCTGACTGGAAACGCAGCTATAGCTATGACCCCGCGTTGATGAAAAACTTGATCGGCGTTGATATCCCCTCCGAAGAGCAGATTACCTTATTGCAAGATTTAGGCTTTTCCGTTGGCGGTGCTATGATTAAATCTGGCCCCTATACAGTAACGCCACCATCATGGCGCGGCGACATCATGGGCACACCTGATTTAACCGAAGAAATCATCCGTATCGTCGGCCTTGATTCCATTCCATCACGCAGCATTTATGCGGGCGAACCTGTTCCAGCCCCTGCGGAAACATCATTGATCAGCATCGGCCGCAAAGCCCGCAATGCGCTGGCCGTACGCGGCATGCATGAATGCGTCACATGGTCATTCCTATCCAAAGATGCTGCGCGCACATTCGGTCTGAACGATGATGACGCACTTGCCAATGTGACTTTGCAAAATCCGATTTCATCAGAAATTGATGTCATGCGCCCGTCGATTTTGCCAAACCTGATCCAAGCCGCCACCAAAAATGCCGCTCAAGGCTATGGCGATACGGCCTTGTTTGAGGTCGGCCCCGTATTTGCAGGCACACGCCCTGATGAGCAAAAGACCGTCATTTCAGGCATCCGTGCGGGTCGCAACAGCGAACGCCACTGGGCTGATAGCCATGCAGCGCGCAGCGTTGACGTGTATGACGCCAAGGCCGATGCCTTAGCCGCGCTAGAGGCCGCAGGCGCACCCGCAGCGAATGCTCAGATTTCAGCAGACGCGCCCTCATACTTCCACCCTGGTCGATCAGGATCGATCCGTTTGGGCAAAAATGTTCTAGCGTATTTTGGTGAATTCCACCCAAGCGCGCTCGCAACAATGGGTAGCAAGCAAACCGTTGTCGGCTTTGAAATCTTCACCGATGCCTTCCCACCATCGCGTCAGAAGGGCACGGAAAAACCTTATCTGAAGCTTGAACCTTTACAGCCGTTAAAGCGTGATTTTGCCTTCCTTGTTGATCAGGACGTAAACGCCGATACATTGATTAAGCTAGTAAAATCTGCTGACAAAAAGCTGATTACCGATGCATCCGTATTTGATATTTATGTTGGCAAAGGCGTCGAAGACGGTAAGAAATCTGTCGCGCTATCGATCACGATCCAACCCAAAGAACAAACTTTAGGCGACAAAGATTTAGAATCCTTGATGCAAAAAGTCATTGATGTCATCACCAAGAAAACAGGCGCCACGCTGCGCGGGTAAACCATTCCGACAACAGGATAAACAGATAAAGAAAAGACGCCCCGTTAGGCGTCTTTTTACCAAGCTCTTGCTCGACCACGTCCTTGCGACTGAGCTTGCCGACCAATGTCTTAGGCAAGGGTTCGTCGCGAAATTCATACTGACGCGGGATTTCCATCGGACTAATGCGGTCTGTTAGGAATTCCTTTAGCCCTTTAGAGGTTAGCTTTTTGCCCTCTTTGCACTTAATCCATGCTTTAACGATTTCACCACGGTTTGGATCAGGCATGCCCGCAACGATACATTCTTCGATCGAGGGGTGCTCGTAAATAGCTTCTTCGACGTTACGTGGATAGACGTTATAGCCATTGGTGATAATCATATCTTTGATACGGTCAACGATATACACGTAACCACTGCTTTTAATAATTGCGACATCACCCGTTCGCAACCAGCCATCAATCATGGTATCTGCTGTGGCCTCAGGACGGTTTAAGTATCCCTTCATCACTTGCGGGCCAGAGATACATAGCTCCCCGCGCTCGCCAAAGGCAAATCCTTACTTGGGTCTTCGCGATCAACGACTTTGACCTTAACACCAGGTAGCGGCAAGCCAATTGACCCTGCGATGTTACGCCCCTTAATAGGGTTTGCACACGCTACTGGTGAATTTTCGGTCAGGCCATAGCCCTCGATAACGACGCAGCCTGTAGCCTCTTCAAACTTGTTTTTAACCTCAACAGGCAGCGGCGCGCCGCCAGCAATACAATAAATCAAGCTTGATAAATCACGTTTTTTCGCCATGGCCGAATTATTAATTGCGCTGTAAATCGCAGGCACAGCCGGGAAATGATGCGGTTTCTTTTTATCGATCGTCTTAAGCGTATCTTTTAGATCAAAACGCGGTAATGCAATAATTTCCATCGCAGATACAACCGCCAAGTTCATGACAACTGTCATCGCGAAAACATGAAACATTGGTAGCACGGCTAACATACGTTGCTCACCATCGACGATACCGCCGCACCATTGACGGCACTGCACAGCATTCGCAACAATATTTTGATGGGTCAACATCGCGCCCTTGGGCTTACCTGTTGTGCCGCCAGTATACTGTAAAACAGCTACATCATTTTCGACATCGATATCAGACTCCACCCAGGTTGCCCCTTGCGCAGTTTTCACAAACGTGTCCAGAGCAATAATATCATCTGAATAATGGACATTGGCGATATCTTTTTTCTTTAATAACGGGAAAATATGGTTTTTCGGAAACGGCAAAACCCCGACAAAAGGACATACAATGATATTCTTCAAAGATGTCTCAGACAAGAGCTCGCTCGCTTTATCATACATCAACCCCAGGTCGAGCGTGATAATTGTTTCAATATCTGCATCTTCAATCAAATCCTGTATTTCAGCCTTTGCATACAGGACATTAATATTCACAACCGTAGCGCCAGCTTTTAAGATAGCGTAGTAAGCAATCAAAAAATATGGCGTATTAGGCAAGAATATACCTACGCGGCTATCCTTACAGATTCCGCGAGCTTGAAAGGATTTCGCCCAGATATCGACCTGATCGCCGATATCACGCCACGTATATTTTTTCCCAGAAAATCAAAAGCAGGACGCGCTGGAAAACGATCTACCGCGCTTTCCAGCATTTTATAAGCCGGATATGTTTCTATAACCTGAGCGCGATCAACATCATCGTCATAAGCCGCAGCCCATATTTCTTCTAAATCAACCATTAGATCAATCATACCGTTTTTTAGATCAGAAATCTAACAGATTGATTGTTGCAACCGCGAAAAGAGCATTATCGAAAATATTTTCTTGCAAACAAAAACAACCTATGGTTTGTTGTTAATTGTGTGTGTGGCTTTGAATTTTTAATGATAGAGAACGAGCCGTTTTATAACGTTTTTTGCCTGAGCAACAAAGGGCGTTTACGGATATAGTTCTCCTTCATTTTTCGGTCACAGTTTATAACATATACGTTGGGAGATTGTATATTAATGACTGCTGTGAGTAACTTTGAACGTGATGAAGATGAGCGCAAGCCTAGTTCATCGCGCCACTTTGAAATACAACGAATGCACTTGAAATGGTTTAATGCCAGCAAGGGCTTTGGATTTCTTGTCCCTGAAGATCCGTCTGCATCATATGATGCCTTTGTCCACGTGACAGTGCTACAAGATGCTGGATTGAATAGCGCTGGCGAAGGCGCTGTCTTTGATTGCGAAATCTTTGACAGCAACAAAGGCAAACAAATCCACCGCATCACAAACGTGATCAGTTCAGGCGCAAACCCACATTCTTTAACACCTAGCCAAGATGATAACGGTAATCTTGTTATCGGCGGCATTGTAAAATGGTACAAACCTGAAAAGGGCTTTGGCTTTATTATCGCCGATGACGGTCAGAAAGATGTCTTCATCCACAAAACACTATTAGATCGTCACGACATCGAAAATTTAGACGATGGCCAGCGCGTACGCATCAGCGTTAAGCCTGCTGAAAAAGGACGCGAAGCGACCTCTATTGAAATCCTATAATTAGTTCCCCCAAACCCTGTAAGACCTCTCAACTTTCGTTGAGAGGTCTCTTCAAATTGGGAATTTAAACTATTAAAGAAAACAATTCTTAATAATTATCGCCGTTCATCGCGATTTTTTCAGCACGGGCTTTTTCTTCGCGCTCAAGATCCTCGGCATTTAATGTACGACCACGCGAGACGATTTGATAAGCAATAGCTGCATGTTCAGCACAATACACCGAACCAGCTTGTGCTTTACAACCACAAAAACCAAACGCTTTATCACGTGGATCACCCAAAGGCCAGCGACACTGGCCAGCGCCAAGATCGGCCAAAGGAATGCGTTTTTTATTTTTATCTTTTTCGCTGATCTCATCCATTGCAGCGATGGACATACCGGCTTTTTCAACAGCCACTGGTGCCGCGGCTTCAGGCTCGACCTTCACAGCCTTAACAGCTGCGACGGGTGCTTTTTTCTCAACCGCTTTTAGCTTGGTCGCGTTTGAATTGGCTGCACGCTTTTTTGTGCTTTTCTGGATCGGAGAACTACGCCCTGATAGCTTCAAACGGTGCGCTTTACCGATCACTGCGTTACGCGTTACACCACCAAGTTCATTGGCGATTTCAGCGGCTGTGCGGCCTTCGCCCCACAATTTTCTTAATAATTCTACGCGATCATCAGTCCAGCTCATAACGCACACTTCTCCTTAGTGATCTTAAATATTAATGCTCTTTATTTCTACGAAAGTAAGTAGACCTTAACAGCCTGCCCTGCGACTGCCAAGCTAGGCAAAAACAAAAAACTGCTTTCATCCACACAAAGGATTTTTTATTTAAAAAAGGTATTTTTTAGCGCTCGGCTAACACAATCTGGCGGGTAAAAACCGAACCTATCAAGATTTATAAAAATCTGACAGCCCCATAGATTGATAAGTCTCGGGACGTTCCTGCCAGTTTTCTTGAACGCGCACGAAAAGCTTTAAATGCACGCGGCATTCTAATAAGTCTTCTAATTCCATGCGGGCGTCTTGACCAATTTGTTTCACGCGCGCCCCTTGCTTACCCAAAACAATCCCTTTTTGAGAAGCTTTTTGCACGGTTATGATCTGATTAATTTTGACCGATCCGTTATCAAAATTCTCCCATTGCTCGGTTTCCACCATTACGGAATATGGGATCTCTTGATGAAGTTGATCGTAAATTTTTTCTCTTGTAATTTCAGCTGCCAACATGCGCATCGGCATCGTGGTCATTTGATCTTCGTCATAATGCCATGGGCCTTCGGGCAGGTCTTCGTTTAATGCCTCCAGCAGCTCGGTCAGGCCTTTTTTCTTAAGCGCGGAGATCATAAATGTACGAGCGTAATCTTTATGCTCATGAAATTCACTGGTTAGCGCCAAGAGTTTTTCTTTGTCGATTTTATCGACTTTATTCAAGACCAAATAAACAGGGCGATCATTTGGCAAATTTTGCAAAATCATCTTATTTTTTTCAATGGCTTTGCGGTCACTGACATCAACTAAGTGCAAGACAACATCGCCTTCTTTGATCGAATCCAGCGCGGCGCTGACCATGGCTTTTTCCAGTGTATGGGATGGTTGAAAAACCCCTGGTGTATCGATCAGAATAACTTGCGTATCTTTATACGGCAAAATCCCAAGAACGCGGGTACGGGTGGTTTGTACCTTGCGCGAGACAATCGATATTTTTGCGCCAACCAATGCATTCATCAATGTTGATTTACCTGCATTTGGTGTTCCCAACACACTAGCAAAACCGCAGCGTTGTGATTGTTCTGGATTATCAGATGTCATTATTTTTTATCTTTCATAAAGGCACTGGCCGCTTTTTCTCGGCCTCTTGGCGGGATTTGCCTTGTGCGGTTGCGGATGGATACCCATCCACGGACAAGCAAACCTCGAAAATTGGTGCGTGATCAGGCCCTGATTGCCCTACTATTTCATATTTTGGCAAGCCTAATCCCTTGCTTTGCACCCATTCCTGCACGCTGGTTTTAGGGTGCTGTGGCGGCTGGGTCATTTTATAAAAACGTTCACCCCATAATGCGGCAACTACGCGCTGACATGTTGCATAATCAGCGTCTAGATACAACGCGCCTAAGACAGCCTCGACAACATCAGCAAGGATATGATTATTATCATCACCACCGCTGCAACGCTCGGCGTCGGACAAACGAATATGAGCCCCTAACTTAATCTCGCGCGCGATCTCGGCTAGGGTTTCCCCTTGCACAAGTGCGGATAGACGGCGCGCCAGATCGCCCTCGGGTTCGTTGGGGAATTTATTATATAATGTATCAGCAACGGCCATACCTAAAACACGATCGCCTAAAAATTCAAGGCGTTCATAGGTTTTTCCCGTTGCAACGCTGGCATGGGTCAAAGCCAAAGATAGCAGGTTTTTGTCTTTAAACTCATACTGAATAAGCGATTCAATCTTATGCATAGTGTGTCCTGCGTATCCTGTTTTTCAATCCGCTAAGATGCCGCATCATCGGCTTGTGGGGCGCGCTCAGGCTCTAGCCCTTTGAACAGACGATTATACCGTACTGTCTGAGGCCATTTCCAAAACTCTAGTAGTTTAGCATATCCATTTGTGGAATAGAATAAGACTTCGGCGCGACCAATAAAGTTTTCAAACGGCACAGGCCCTACGACATGGGTAACACGGCTATCTTGGGAATGATCGCGGTTGTCACCCATCATGAAATAATGTTCAGCTGGGACTGTATAAACAGGCGTATTATCCAGCGGGCCGTAATCATTGTCTTCGAAAATTGTATGTTTCACGCCGCCGGGCAAAGTTTCTATATATTCCCGAACCTTTAATACGCCGCCAGTATCGTCCGTAACTTCGCGATCACCGACAGCTTCGCGTGGGATCATTTTACCATTAATATACAAGCGTCCTTGCTTCACCTGAATGGTGTCACCCGGTAAGCCAATCACACGCTTGATGTAATCAATGCTGGTATTGCTGGGCAATTTAAATACAGCGATATCGCCGCGTTGAGGCTGCTTTTCATTTATGCGCCCTTCGATTGGGACAACACCAAACGGGAAAGAATATCGGCTATACCCGTATGCGCCCTTCGACACGAATAAATAATCGCCAACCAATAACGTAGGTTCATAGAGCCAGAGGGAATATTAAAGGGTTCCCACAATAAGGAACGAATAAGGATCGCAACAACAATAGCAATCATTGCACTTTTGAAGAAATCAGCCGCTTCTTCTTTGGCATTTAGAGGCGCTTTGTCAGCTTGTTTATCTGTCTTATCCATTGGCTTTGCTTTGTCCATGACACATCCTTTATTATCCTACCAGTCGCACTTATTGCGCTTGGCCCTCCATCATTATATCGCTCGGCGGCGCATGGCAAGCCTCAATCACGACATACGCACTCGCATAAGGCGGTTCATCGCTTAGGCTCAGATGGATAGCCGCGGCGGCGTCATCCGGCAACAGAGCCGCTAAATATCGATACGCCCCACCATGCAGGTCGATAACAGGCTTACCTAACATATTTTGTTTCACCTCGATATCTTTCAGCGTCACGCCAGAGGCCACACCAATACCCAAGGCCTTAACGCATGCCTCCTTCGCGGCGAAACGTTTGGCATAGGTTGCGACGCGCTGCCCTGGATTATGCGCGCGGCTTTCCGCTAATTTTTTCTCACCCGCAGTAAAGCAACGGTCAATAAACCGCTGTCCAAAACGATCCAAAGCACGCTCAATGCGGCGGATATCCGTTAAATCATGTCCTATTCCTATAATCATACCTCTATCCCTGTTTAATGATTTTTATCATGGTGTTTATCTTGGCGCTCGCGCTTATGTTTGATCCATGCTTTGCGCGCTTCGATGACTTTTGCACGCGCGGCTTTTGATGCCTCTATTAACGGATAACAAATCAGATAGCACGCAGGGATGGTAGCAATCCCTATCACATAAGCCCCTAATGTCCACGGCAATAACAAGCCCATAGGGTCGTTATGAGCTTCCGCCAGCAGGTCGCTCAATACCATTCCTTGGTGGACGCTTTCGGTTACTTCCATGCCGAACACATGCGCCAAAGCTTGCCCTGTTGCAATTGCGGCCCACCACATCAAAGGAAATGTTGACGGGTTCCCAAACAGCGTTCCCAGCGCACTGGCAGCAATATTCGCGCGAAACAGATACGACAAGATAGCGGCCTGTATAATATGCGTACCCACATACGGGTTAAATGAGCACGCAAGACCAAACGACACGCCCAGAGCAACGTTGCGCGGCGTATCAGACAAGCGAACTAGACGTTTTTTCACATACGACAAAAACCGCCCCCACCCCATGGATGGCCAGATATAATTCCCGATTTTCTTAACAAAAGGTTCTTTGTCACGCCGTTTTAAAATCATGGAAGTTTTTGTAGCCTAATCTTTTCGCCGATACAAATATTAAAAAACAGATAGCGTACCGCTTGAGCCGTGCCCTTTCCTTATTCATTCCACAAATCAGATAACAACCATCCACAAAGCTAGTAAAACAGGCTTCAACCATACCCACGCACTCCCCCAAAAAAACAAAGACACCTTAATGTTTATCAGTTAAACAACTGAATTTATTACACCATCATCCTTTAGTATGGATGCAGCGCAGCTTGTTTATCTCTTTTTTCGTCTTACCGTTTCCTGTATACTAAACAAATATTCTATGCGATCATTTTATTCACATTTAGGGGAACGTTCATGTCTGTTGAAAAAACCAAGAAAACGAAAAAAGCCAAGATCTTCTCACTGCCGACAGGATCAGGATCAAAAAGCGCTTCCGAAATGCGTGACGTTTTAACAGCCCTTGATAAATCAAATGCAACCATCGAATTCAAATTAGACGGCACAATCATTACAGCCAATCAAAACTTTCTAGACGCTTTGGGCTATACGCTTGAAGAAATCAAAGGCAAACATCACAGCCTATTCGTTGAAGATGCCGAACGTAACAGCCCTGAATATGCAGAATTTTGGGAACTTCTTAACAAAGGCGAATTTCAAGCCCGTGAGTTCAAACGCATCGGTAAAGGCGGCAAGGAAGTCTGGATTGAGGCTTCATACAATCCCATCATCGGGCGCAATGGTAAGCCCTATAAAGTGATAAAGTACGCAATCGATGTCACCGACAAAAAATGGAATACGCCAACCTTAACGGCCTTGTTGATGCGATTAATCGGTCTCAAGCGGTGATTAGCTTTGAAATGGATGGAACGATTATCGAAGCAAATGAAAATTTCCTTAGCGTTATGGGATACACATTAGACGAAGTCAAAGGCAAGCATCACAGCATGTTTGCTGAACCTGAATTTGCCGCCAGTCAGGAATACAAAGATTTTTGGAGCAAGCTCAGAGCCGGAGAGTTCCAAGTCGCGCAATATAAACGTCTCGGCAAAGGTGGCAAAGAGGTCTGGATCGAAGCCTCATACAACCCTATTTTAGATATGAACGGCAAACCATTTAAAGTCACTAAATTTGCAACCGACCTAACCCCACGTAAAGAAGCAAACAAAGCTTTAGCTGATAATTTCCAAGAAAACGTGCAGTCTTTGGTACAGATTGTCTCCTCATCTGCAACGGAAATGGAGTCAACCGCACAAGGCTTGGCGGCGGCATCTGAACAAACCAGTAATCAATCCAGTACGGTAGCAACCGCAACCGAAGAGCTTTCAGCCTCTGTCAACGAAATCGCTAGTCAGGTATCCTCGTCTGTCCGCATCGTTAGCGAAGCCGTTGATGAAGCACGCAAATCGGAAGAGCTGGTTACAAATCTGGTTGATGCGGCTGCAAAGATCGGTGAAGTCACCGCGCTGATTTCCGACATCGCCGATCAAACCAATTTGCTGGCACTGAACGCAACCATCGAAGCCGCCCGCGCAGGCGAAGCTGGCAAAGGTTTCGCTGTTGTTGCCGCAGAGGTTAAAACACTCGCCGCAGAAACAGCCAAAGCGACCGAAGAAATCACCAGCCAGATCGAAGGCATTCAAAATGTTAGCCGATCAACTGCCGATGCCATTCGCAACATTACCGAAACCATCGGGCAAGTCAGTGAAATCAGCACAGCCATTTCCGGCGCGGTTGATGAACAATCCGCAGCAACGCAAGAAGTTTCATCCAACATTATCGGCGTTCAAGAAGCTGCGAATGAAACAGGGCAATCCTCTGCCACTATGCTAGAAGTTGCACAAGACCTGTCGAAACGGTCCGAAGAACTGCAATCACGCGTTGACGGCTTCCTTGAAAATGTTCGCAAGATGTAACACACGTTACACACAAAACGCTAAAAATAACCAACGCGTATCCCTGATAACGGGGTACGTGTCTTTTTATTACCCCTACGAAACCTAGCCACCCTTAGCGCGCTGAACGGCAGTGACGAGAGGGGTAGCGCGCAGGGCGGCTATTAGGTTGTTGATGTGTTTGGTATCGGATACATACACATCCAGCAAAATATCCCAAAAATCAGTCGTGCGATTTGTGACCTTTAGGTTGGCGATGTTGCCGCCGTTTTCGCGACCACGGTCGTCACCGTGCTGAGCGCGCCGACCTCGTTTTGGAAGGTTATTTCAATCCGCCCGATTTGCGCGTCGTCTTCGCTATGTTCCCCGCCCCATGAGACCTCGATCCAGCGCTCTGGCGTGTCGGCGAAGGTCTCTAGCGTATCACAATCAATCGTATGGATGGTCACGCCTTTACCGGTTGTGATAATGCCGACAATACGATCGCCCGGCAGCGGATGGCAGCAACGGGCAAAATGCACGGCCATGCCTGGTATCAAACCCTTAATCGGGACGGCGTTATCTTTGTTGCCGTCGGGTTTAACCATCACGGCCTGATCCATGGCAGCCGACGGACGGTTCGCCATTTTGGTCTGATGCGCAGGGAAGATTGCCTTAAACACGTCACGCGCCACCAATAGACCCGATCCAATGCGCGCATAAATGTCTTCCACCTCTTCGGCTTTGAAATCCTCTAGCACGCCCACCACGGCTTTATCGCCGAAATCATAGCCTTCTTGACGGAATATTTTTGCAGCATCGCTTTACCCAGCATGACATATTCATCTTTTTGCTGGGAACGAATGAATTTACGAATATGAGAGCGCGCTTTACCCGTGACGACAAAGCGTTCCCATGTCGGAGACGGGCTTTGCGTTTTCGCGGTAATGATCTCGATCTGGTCACCATTTTGCAGCTTGGTATTGAGCGGCGTAATGCGTCCGTTAACCTTTGCACCGACGCATTTATCCCCGATGTCGGAGTGAATAGCATAGGCAAAGTCAATCGGCGTGGCTCCGCTGGGCATTTCAATCAAATCGCCTTTGGGGCTGAACACGTAAACTTTATCTTGGAACAGTTCCAGTTTGGTATTTTCCCAAAAATCCTCAGGGGCTTGTTCTTGTTCCAGAATTTCCAATAGCGCCCGCAGCCAACGATATTTCTTCATATCGTCCATGCTAGGGGTTTCACCTTTTTTATACGCCCAGTGCGCGGCGACCCCCATATCCGCCATGGTGTGCATGTCTGCGGTACGGATTTGAATTTCAACGCGGTGCTTTTGCGGCCCCATAATTGTTGTATGAATGGATTGATAGCCGTTTGGTTTTGGCGTCGAAATATAATCTTTGAACCGTCCCGGGACGCTGTGGTAATTCGCGTGAATTAAGCCCAAAACCAGATAGCATTGCTCGATACTATCAACCACAATGCGGAATGCCATGATGTCGGATAGCTGTTCAAAGGCCACGTTTTTACGCTGCATTTTACGCCAGATCGAATATTTGGTTTTTTCGCGGCCTGTGATCTCTGCCGTGATATTTGATTTTTTGAGCAACCCATGCAGCTCGTCAATAATTTCATCAACAACGTCCATGCCTTTGCGGCGCAAGAACGATAAACGGTTCGAGATACTATCGCGCGCTTCACCATTCATCTGAGCGAAAGATAAGTCCTCTAGCTCTTCTTTGATCTGGTGCATGCCGATACGCTCTGCCAGCGGGGCATAGATTTCCAAAGTCTCCAGCGCGATGCGGCGGCGTTTATGCGGTTTTTAATGCCCTCGATCGTGCGCATATTGTGCAGGCGGTCGGCTAATTTTACCAACAACACGCGGATATCTTCGGACATGGCTAGCAATAATTTACGAAAATTTTCGGCTTGTTTGCCCTCGACCGTTTGGCTTTCGATACGGGTTAGTTTACTCACACCGCTAACCAAATCCGCGACAGTCTTGCCGAAACGGTCTTCGATGTCTTCATAAGTCGCATCGGTGTCTTCGATCGTGTCGTGCAAGATTGCTGTGACGACCGTCGCCGTATCCATGCGCATATCGGCCAAAATGCCTGCGACCTCCATCGGGTGCGTGTAATATGGCTCACCCGAGCTGCGGAACTGCCCTTCGTGCATTTCTTTGGCGTATAAGTAGGCTTGCTCAATGTCTGACGCATCAAAATCGCCTTATAAGGCGTAATTTTCTCTACCAGATATGTATGGTCCATGTATTCAGTCATTATTGGTCAGTCCCTCTAAGGGGAGATTATGCCCGTAGAGGGTTCATTTTGCTATAGAAAATGACGAATTTTTCCAACAAACATCATTGACATAATATTAAATTTTTCTTAAAACCGTATTTGAACAGGTAAAAATACAAAAAAGAACAAAATATGTCATTCATCACAACACTAGATACATTCCAGAAAAATGGCGGAACCCTCTCCCCCGAAGATCAAATCATCCTATCTTCCCCCGATAAAATAACCGCCATCGAACAGGATTCCTCGTACACTTTGTTTGCCCCTATCCATCCCAATTTACTTAGTACGCCGGAGGCTCCTGATGATATGTCTTCTTTGATAGTTGCCTCCTCTACCGCGATACACTCGCGCATCAAAACCAATCATTTGGTCTTATTTACATCCGACAAGCGGGCAGAAGCCGAACAATTTGTTATCGATAATCCTGAGCACGATTTAATCCACACAACACCTGCAGGTTACTGGCTGGAGCGACTAAAGCTATTTAACGAACGTAGCTTTGGTCAAGTAGGAACAGAGGTTGCCTATGGTTTTTGGAATTTAGCTGCGGCCAGATTAGTTGCCCAAACCCAAAGCGATACCATTACATTGTTTGCCAACATGGACAACACCACAAGCACCCTATGGATGTTAGAGCTTGTCGGCCTATTAGGGCGAGAAGATTACAATCCCACAATCACACTTTATGCAAATGGAGCCAACAAAGACCCCATACACACGCAAAAAGATGCGATCAAAGATTTGGCCAACCCCGCCTTGATAGAGTGGTTTAATTTGCTTCAGGAACATGACTATAAAACCGATGATGAGACTGTCCGCCTGCATCAACTTTTTGAAAAATACGTCAAAGACAATTCATCCCTCCAACCACAGGATATTGTTGGTTTGCGACACACTTTAACGCAAGAAACGCTTGCCGTTCTAGATTTATAGCCAATTCCCCACAAAAAAGCCAGACATTAAGCCTGGCTTTGTATTCTTATTCATCATCAATGAAGCTCTATTAAGCGCCTGCTAGATCAGATAGGCTAGGCTCTTTGTCTTCGTCGTCTTCGGTCACGACTTCTTCTGCGTACATGCCGGTTGCTGCTTGGCTTTCAGCCATTTCAGACCATTCGCCTTCGCCATCCATCAAATCAATTGTGTCATCTTCTTCGTAAGCAAGAACACGTTGTTGGCTTTTGATGTAGGCTTCTTTGATATCGTCGACATCGACTGTTTCCTCAGCGATTTCACGCAAAGAAACAACTGTGTTTTTATCGTTATCGCGCTCAACCGTTAGGGGCGCTCCGCCACTGATTTTACGGGCGCGCTGCGCAGCCATAAGAACCAAATCAAAACGGTTAGGGATTTTTTCAACACAATCTTCAACGGTAACGCGTGCCATAGATATAAACCTTATTCTTTATCATTTAGACTTTAATGGTCATTAACTAGAGGCTTTTCCGACCAAATTCAACCTCTTTTTAGGTTTTACAGGTTTTCGCTGCGAATTCATCTTGAAAAGAGCAATTTTACTGGCTATGACTAGCGCTTGATCTAGATTATACAGATATCTGCTTCCCACAAGCGGAAGGACAGATAACAAAGTAAGGAACGAAGAAAATGGCCGATAATATTATCCCTATCAAAACTGGTCTTGCAGAAATGCTAAAAGGCGGCGTTATCATGGACGTTGTCACCGCTGAACAAGCCAAAGTCGCCGAAGATGCCGGCGCGGTTGCTGTCATGGCGCTGGAGCGCGTTCCTTCTGACATTCGTAAAGCTGGCGGCGTTGCCCGTATGAGCCCTCCTGAAGTGATCGAAGATGTCATGAAATCTGTGTCTATTCCCGTTATGGCGAAATGCCGTATCGGTCACTTTGCCGAAGCACAGCTTTTGCAGGAGATGGGCGTTGACTATATTGACGAATCTGAAGTGCTAACCCCTGCTGATGAAGAATTCCACATTAACAAATATGACTTTAACGTGCCTTTCGTATGTGGCGCGAAAAATCTGGGTGAAGCCCTACGCCGTATCGGCGAAGGCGCGGCCCTGATCCGTACCAAAGGCGAACCCGGCACAGGCAACATCGTCGAAGCTGTTCGTCACATGCGCCAGATCAATAATGACATCCGCAAAGTCGTCAACGCATCCGAAGATGAACTGATGACAATGGCCCGTGATTTCCAAGCCCCTTATGAGCTTTTGAAAATCATTCGCCAAGAAGGCAAATTACCTGTTCCTAACTTCGCAGCGGGCGGCGTTGCTACACCTGCTGATGCAGCGTTATGCATGCAGCTTGGCGCGGAAAGCGTATTTGTGGGCTCTGGTATCTTTAAATCGGATAACCCTGTTAAATTCGCAAAAGCTATCGTTAAGGCCACAGCGCATTATAATGATCCTGCGATCGTTCTTGAAGCCTCGAAAGAGCTTGAAGGCGTTGCTATGCGCGGCACGGAAATTAGTGAACTGGAAGAGCCCATGAAAATGGCAAACCGCGGCTGGTAATTAAGCTGCGGTAGGCGGCCTGCGAAGGATACCCCTAAGACAAATCATGACGTCATCAAAACCCATTATCGGTGTTTTAGCCCTACAAGGGGCGGTGGAGCTGCACAAGCCTCATATTGAGGCGTGCGGCGCAACGTTTCGCGCAGTTAAAACTGCGAAACAATTTGCTGAGGTCGATGGTTTTATTCTGCCCGGCGGGGAAAGCACCACGATGCTCAAGCTGATTGAGGTTTTTGGATTATGGGATACGCTGGCTGATGAATTTAGCCGTAAGCCTGTATGGGGGATTTGTGCCGGATCCATTTTGCTAGCCGAAACCGTCACGAACCCAGCGCAGAAATCTTTTGCCCGCCTGCCGATTACCGTACAGCGCAATGGATATGGCCGCCAAATCGATAGCCATGTCTCTCAGGTTGAAGGCTATGACGTATCTTTTATCCGTGCGCCCGTTATTAGCGATGCTGGTGATTGTGATGTGCTGGCCTCCCACCAAGGGCAAGCGGTTTGGGTGCAAAAAGGCAATATTATGGCCTCGACCTTTCACCCTGAAACAAACCTTGCCCCGCCCTCGCCGATGCATAAACGGTTTATAGGCCTAATTAAGTAAGAGTTTCCTCTAGCCCTGTTTCACAAAACGCGTTAGAATCGTTTTAGTATGTCACCGCTCAAACGCTTTCTTGAAAAATTTATTGATACGCCTGATGCCGCGAACGCGCCGCCAGAGAAATTACCTGCGGCGGATAAATCTATCCACGATGACCCGCTATTCGGTAAAAAGCAAAATGAAGAGCATGCTTGCCCTGCCTATACACAGCTAAAATTTAACTTCCGTGATGTCGGGCGGATGAATGCGATCATCGAAACGCTGGGGCGGGATTTTTTGACCGCCATGCCGACGGGCGCTTATAAAAGCCGCCTTGGTCATATCGCTTTCTTACATCGCCGCATGCACGAAGATTTAACCTCGACCGAGGTTCGCCGCCAGCTCGACCAAGCCCAAGAGCATGAATATGAGCACCCTCAGGAGTGGGATGAATGGGATCGCGCTAACCTGCGCGAGATGAGCCACCTGTATCGCATGTATTGCTGCATCCCGTCAGAGCTAATGGAAAAGCGGGCGCGCCTGTCTTATGAAGGTCGCCGCCGCCATAGTGCCTTGAAAAAGAGTGGCGATTGGAACGAAGCCAAAACCTTCCTGACCGAGCAAATTGACCTGCACCGCCAGATTGCCGATGCCCGCTGCGCAACCTTTGGCGAGCAATCGCATTACCAAATGCTGATGCAGGAATATATGCCCTCCTTTACCACGCAAATGGTCGAGGATATTTTTAGCGCTCACAAAAGCAAGCTGGATGAGCTTTTACCAAAGATTTTAGACAAGCAAGCCAAAGATACGCCGCCGCTGCCGCTGACAGCCGACTATGAGCAAGACGCACAAATGTGGCTAAACCGCTCCTTATTGCGCGTTATTGGTTTTGATTTCAAACGTGGCGGCCTGTATGAAACTGGTCACAACCCAGTCGAGGGCGGCACACCCGAAGATACACGCCTTGTGATATCAAACGTTGATGAGGGCAATTTTATGACCTCGATGAAAAGCGCCCTACACGAAGGCGGTCACGGCCTGTATATCCAAGGCCTGCCCCGCAAAGAATGGCGCTATCAGCCCGTTGCTATGGATTTGGGCGCTGTCGTCCACGAATCTCAAGCGCTGCTGATCGAGATGATTATCGGCCGCATGCCTGAATTTTTCGAATTCCTTAGCCCACGGCTAGAGGGACTGTTCCACGATATTAATGCCTCGACGTTATCACCTGACAATCTATTTGCGCTTAAAACCCGCGTGAAAGAAACGGTGGACCGCAAGAAAGCTGATGAGGTCACCTATTTCTATCACGTCCTGATGCGCTTTGAGCTGGAGCGCGATTTGATCGAAGGCAAGCTAGAGGTCGATAAACTGCCCGAAGCATGGGTGGAGCGCACACATCAATATTTGGGCGTATACCCCGAAAGCCATCTGGAAGGATGCTTGCAAGATGTGCATTGGTTTGTTGGCAAGTTCGGTTATTTCCCATCTTATGTTTTGGGACACATGCTGGCAGCTCAGCTTTTTTATACGCTAGAAGACGAATTTAAAACCCTGCACGATGATATTGCACAAGGCCATTTCAGCGATATTCGCTCGTGGCTCAATGATCGCATCTACGCCAAGGGCCGCCTGCATGACATGGATACATTAATCAAAAACGCAACAGGTGAAGGCTTTAACCAAAACGACTTGCTAAAACACCTCAAAGCGCGTTATCTTTAAGTTATGGTAAGTAATAAAAAAGATAAACCAGATCTACGACAAGCGATCAAACGTTTGTCCGATGCCTTAGCCAAATCTGATCAAGAGGCTATCGAAGAAGCCAGGCCCGATGTTGATGCCGTTTTAAAAGAATTAGCCGGGGATACTGAAGCCGCTGAAGCAGAGCTTGAACAAATACAAGAAGAAGTTGCCTCTAAAAACGGCGACGGCGACAATAAGCCTACACCTTCCCTCTAGACAGCGATAACAGCCTCGGATAAACTCCCGCCCATGATTAAATATATTTCGACACGTGGCGGCGGAGAGCCCCAAACATTTGAACAAGTTTTACTTACTGGTCTTGCGCCGGATGGCGGGCTGTACGTTCCTGAAAGCTGGCCTCAGATCGATGTGGCCGCGCTCAAGGGCAAAAGCTACCAAGACATCGCCGAAGCCGTTATGTACCCGTTTGTCGAAGGCTGTATCGACCGCGCAGATTTCCGCGCCATGATTGATGAAACTTATGGCCCCGATGTTTTCCGCCATAAGGACGTTGTGCCGCTTCACAAAATCAAAGACGGCCTCTACACGCTAGAGCTTTTCCACGGCCCGACCATCGCGTTCAAAGATGTCGCTTTACAGTTCCTAGGTCGCTTGTTTGACCATGTCTTATCCAAACGCGATGAGAATGTCACGATCGTCGGTGCGACCTCTGGCGATACGGGTTCGGCCGCGATTGAGGGCTGTTACAAATCCAAGCACACGAATATCTTTATCCTGCACCCGAAGGGCCGCGTATCCGATGTGCAGCGCCGTCAAATGACCACAATTGATGCACCAAACGTTCACAATATCGCGCTTGAGGGTACATTTGACGATTGCCAAAACATGGTCAAAGCCATGTTCAATGACAAAGACTTCCGCGATAGCGTCAATTTATCTGCCGTAAATTCGATTAACTGGGCGCGCATTATGGCGCAGATTGTTTATTATTTCACCAGTGCGGTGACGTTGGGCGCACCTGACGTGCAGCATCTTACGTTGTGCCGACAGGGAATTTCGGCAATGTGTTTGCCGCATATTGCGCGCAGCAAATGGGATTGCCGATTAAGCAGCTTGCGATTTCAACCAACCGCAACGATATTCTAACCCGCTTTTTCGAAACAGGATCAATGACCCCTGAAACGGTAGAGCCTTCGCTATCGCCGTCAATGGATATTCAAATCTCCAGCAATTTTGAACGCTATCTGTTTGATTTAATGGGCCGTAATAGCGACACCCTGAACACAATCATGGCCAAGTTCAAAGACACAGGATCATTTGCTATTCACGAAGATTCGATGGAAGATGCCCGCGTGCAATTCCGCGCTTTCCGCGCTAATGACGAGCAAACTTTGAACGTTATCAAAGGCGTATACGAGGAAACAGGCTACGTTCTTGATCCGCACACCGCCGTTGGCATGCGCGGGGCACAATTTTTAGCGAAGAAATTTGGGTATAAAGACAGCGCCCCCGTGGTCGGGCTGGCCTGCGCGCATCCGGCGAAGTTCCCTGATGCGGTTGTCAAAGCCTGCGGCGTTCACCCCGCCCTGCCCGATCACCTATCCGACCTGTTCGACCGCAAAGAACATGTCGATGTGATGCCGAATGATTTAGACGCGGTTAAAGCGTTTGTAAAAAATAACTAGGATTTATAACCATGGCGCGGGATATTCAGCTTACGACTTTAGATAACGGTGTTCGGGTGATTACCGATTATGTCCCGACGGTGGAAAGTGTGGCGATGGGCGTTTGGGCGAATGTCGGGGCGCGCCATGAACAAGCGCAAGTTAACGGCGTAGCGCACATGGTTGAGCATATGTTGTTTAAGGGCACGCAAAACCGTGATGCCCAGCGCATCGTTGATGAGATCGAAAATGTCGGCGGGCATGTTAATGCCTATACCAGCCGCGATATCACCAGCTATTATATTCACTTGCTCAAGGACGATGTTGCCTTGGGGCTGGATGTACTGAGCGATATGTATCAGCGCTCTACCCTGCCGGAGGATGAGCTGACCAAGGAGCGTCATGTCATTTTACAGGAAATCGGCATGTGCCACGATACGCCCGATGATTTGGTGTTTGACCATTTTTACGAGACAGCCTTTGCCGATCAAGCCGCGGGGCGTCCTATTTTAGGGCCAACGGATATTGTTGCCGCGATGCCTCGGGCGGCGTTGCAAAACCATATTGATCGTTTTTATATAGCCGAAAATACGGTCGTTTGTGCGGCTGGAAATATTAACCATGATGCCTTTGTTGCGCTGGCGCGAGATGCGTTTAGCGATATTCGCACCGGTGATAAATCCGTTTATGATACCGCGACCTATACCGGCGGAGATCGCCGCACCGATAAGGGTGACTTGGAACAAGCGCATATTATGCTTGGATTTCAGGGGCTATCGCGCGATGACAATGATTTTTACGCAATGCGCGCGATGACCGCGATTTTGGGCGGCGGCATGTCTTCGCGTCTGTTCCAAGAGGTGCGCGAAAAGCGCGGACTGGTTTACAGTGTTTATGCTTTCGCGCAAGCCATGCAAGATACAGGTCTGTTTGGGATTTACGCTGGCACCGGTGAAAAAGACGTCGCCGAGCTTATGCCCGTTTTGCAAGATGAAATTGGCAAGATACAAGCCGCTATAACCGAAGGCGAGCTAACCCGCGTCAAAGCCCAGCTCAAAGCCTCGCTTTTGATGGGGCAAGAATCCATGACCAGCCGCGCGGATACGGTTGCCCGCACACTCATCCACCGTGAATGTGTCTATGATCAAGACGATATCATCGCCAAGATTGACGCCCTAACCCGCGCTGATGTGACCCATGTTGCCAGCCGCATTTTCAGCAGCAAGCCTACGTTAACTGCGATCGGTCCGTTGGGGCAGCTTATGGGTTTTGAGACCTTGGCTAGCGGCCTATAAAAATCCCTTGCATTCTTTTTCCAGAATCTTATAAGTTTGTTTACGGAGACAACAGGCGTATGCGGATGCGCCTCTATTTTGAGTAAACGGTTTAGGACTAAGATTATCATGACAGCATTTCAGCTTGACGTGCGACAGGGTACCAACGGCAAACCCAAGCTTCACTTCAACCATATTTTTACATCTGATTGGCATTTGGGAACCGAGGAATGCAAGGCTGGAACTATTTTACGGATGCTCAACAATGTTGCGACAGACCATATAACCTTGGTTGGTGATGTTATTGATTTTTGGTATGCACGAAAACACGGGCATCTGAACATCACAGAAAAACAGCAACAGATCGTGGAAACCTTAATGCGCTCCGACGCAGAGATAACATACCTGCCCGGCAACCATGACGAAATTTTTCGCCACACTGGCTGGCTGGATCAGCAATTTTTTAATATTAAATTCGAAGATCACATCATTCATACATCAGAACGGGGGCAACGTTTTCTGGTTTGTCATGGTGATATTTTTGACGACAAGCTCCGTCAGGAAAACGGGATGGGGCTTTACCATCTAGGGGATTGGTCAGTTGATACTCTCAACGCGATCGATGCCGCAATCAATCGCACTCTGGGCTTAGAAGAATTTTCAACCGTAGGGCAACTATCGCAAAGCTTTGCCGAGGTATCGGAAAAGCATTCTCATATGAAATCCAATCTGTTAGATGTCATTCGCGCCCATAATTTCCGCCATCCAGACCAACGCCTTGATGGTGTTATCTGTGGGCATTCTCATATCCCGATCATTGAAAAGACTACGGACGGCCTGACCCTGATCAACGATGGAAGCTCAACAGGAAATAGCATGCAATTTTTTGCCGAAGATCAAAACGGCACAAAAGCAATTTTAACATGGAAAAAAGACAAATTAAAAATCAAAGACGAACACGGCAATAGCCGCTCTTGGACGTGGAAAGAATTGGGGTTAGGGCATTTCACAGAAAAGCCTAAACCTATCGCAGACGAATACTCGCGCCGCGCTACTTTATTTATTCGCCAGGCTCAAAATTTACTCGCACAACATCCAGATAAGGTTCAGCCCCATTACGGCGGTCAGCACACGCATGGCAGGCACACAAAAGCTGACAGTGGCCCGCAAGATCAATTGCACTTATAATTAAGCATTTCCAACAGTTGATGACAGCATCAGTGGATCGATGCCGATAGATTGCAAGCCTGCTTTCCAGCGCTGGTCATAAGGCAGGTCAAACACGATACTAGGATTAGCTTCGGCGATTAACCATGCGTTATCTAGCAATTCTTTATCTAGCTGCCCTGCTGTCCAGCCAGCATGTCCCATGGCAAATAACATGCGCTGCGGCCCATTGCCGGACACCACATCTTTGAGCGCATCAATCGTACCGCTAACAGCATAATCAGAAGAGACCTGTACCGTTTCATTGCGCTTAAAATCGGCGCTGTGTAGCAAGAACCCTCGGCTTGTATCGACAGGCCCGCCATTGAGAACCTGAATTTGATCCATGTCGATTGCGATATCAGATTGTATACCTGTTTGAGCAATGACTTTATTAAACGGCACGTCTGAAATTTGGCTGTTAATCACAATCCCCATAGCGCCCTGCTGATCATGAGCACAGACAAAAATCACAGCTTGCTCAAAGCGCTTATCCCCAATCGAAGGCATCGCAAGAAGCATTTTCCCTGCAAGGTTCGAGGCTTTTTTGGTGTTACTTTGGTCGCTCATTCGGGGCTCTTTCACAAAACTTGTCTATCTATATAGTATAGCGTTTTGAGGGCTATTTTTCAATGCGGTTACACGATGGTACGATCAGCCATACACATCCAGCGTTTGCTTGACGATGATGGTCGCGTCAAATTCATTAAGCGCGCGCTGTCGGCTATGCTGACCGTATTCGCTCAATTTAGCGGCATCAAACACAAGCGATTCAATCGCATCAGCCAACGCCTGCGAGTCTTTGACGGGGACAAGCAATCCATTACGTTTATGCGCTACGGCTTCGCGGCAGCCTGCGTGATCGGTGGTAATAATAGCCTTACCCATCGCGGCTGATTCCAACAGGACTTTGGGGATGCCTTCGCGGTAGTGCGAGGGATAGGCAATCAAGCTGGCACGAGCAAGCAAATCAGGCATATCATCAACGCGCCCCAACCATTTTACCGCGCCATCTTCGGTCAGGTCACTCATTTCCTCTTCGGTCATGGCAAGTGGATTATTTTTTGACAGCCCGCCAGCGATTTGGAAATCAATGTCGAGTCCCTTGGCTTTTAGAATGCGCGCGGCCTCGACAAAGACACTGACGCCTTTATCACGGACAAGGCGCGTTGGCATCACGACCAACGGCTTATCTTGATCGGGCGTTGGTGCTTGTGCGGGTTGGAACTGGTTTGTGTCAACGCCTGAGCCGCGAATAAGGTGCGATCGCTCAGGTACGGCTAGCCCTCGCTTTTGCAAAATAGCCATATCGTCTGGGTTTTGAAAGATCAGCTCAATATCGGGGCGACACAACGCCAGCTTTAACAAGGGCGACAGCACAGCCCGTAATATCCGAGGCTTCATCCCCTCGCCAGAGAACAAATACCCCAGCCCTGCAATCGTGTGAACGAATTGGATGTCGTTCAGGCCTAAGCTTGCCAGCCCTGTGATAAACGCATATTTCAACGTAATCGTATGAACCAGATGCGGACGATGACGTTTTAGAACGCGGCGCAATTCAAAGATTGTTTTTATCAAAGCCAAAGCACTGCTGCCCTGATCGGGGGATGGCAAATCGATGCCTTGGAAATTATATTCACCCAGCTTTTGGTCTTGGCTGGCGTGTGGCACGGCGACGCTAACATCCCAGTCCGCTTCTTGTGCACCCTTAGCCAATGGCAGGCGATGAGACCAGAACCAGTCAATGTGATTGATTACATATAGCAGCGTTTTTTGACTTGGCTCGCTCACGCGGCTTTATCCTGTTCTACGGGTTGGTCTTGACCGATAAAATCAGCTGCGATCATTTCATTTAGACCATGCTCTAACGTATAAGGCGCGGTAAAACCCGTTTCGTTGCGCTTATCCGAATTCACAATTGTGTTCGCGCAGAATTTCTTTACCCGCACGGAGCTAATCGGAAATGTCTTTCCAGTCAGGCCAGCCAGACGATCAAACACGAATCCACCAATCAAGCCAACAGGGTATGGAATTTTCAAACCGCCGCTTTTTTGTCCTAGATCACGGCGAATATTGCTGACCATATCGCGCATAATCATATCAGGTTTATCCGCGTAATTATAAACATGTGCGCCCGTTTTTAACGTCAGGCAATGGGTTAGAAAGGCTGCAACATTTTCAACATAAGCCAGTGATTTGGCATTACTACCATTGCCGACCATTACAAACCGTCCGCGGGCAATTTGATCAATCAAGGTAAAGACATTACCGCGATTTCCAGGGCCAAATGTTGCGACAAGACGCAGCGTCACAAGGCTATGCTCGTCAGGGTTTTCCGCCTGCCATGCGTTAAACACATCCTCGGCCTGTAGTTTAGATCGTCCGTAATCATTAAAGGGCGCGGGCGTATCGCTTTCTTTGGACTCCCCAGCATCCAGTCCGTAAACGGCAACCGTGCTGGTAAAGATAATTGTTTTAATGCCATGCGCTTTGGCGGCTTTGACGATGACCTCGGCGCCGCCGACATTAACATCGTAATAAAGCTGTTTCGGGCGCACATCATCGCGGTGCTGCGCTGCCAGATTATAAATCACATCGACACCACGCAAAGCGCCCATCATTGCGGCCTCGTCCGTGACATCGATCGGGTTATCACCTGCTGTATCGATAATGACGATTTCATGCCCCAGATCTGTTAATTGCTTTGTCAGGCGTGAACCGATAAAGCCTGCGCCGCCTGTGATTGCTATTTTCATGTTCAGTGATCCTTAAATTTCTAATTAACCCGTTATAACCAGCGCTGCGCCCATGATTGGAACATTAATGCGCACCAGATTTGTGTTTCATTTTGACCGTGGCCTTTTAAATGTGCGTCCCATTTTTGGCGGACCAACGCGGCATTTAATAAGCCTGTTTGCTCTAGAGCCTGCGTAGATAATAAATCTTCTGCCCAATCGCGCAAGTCCGTTTTTATCCAATGGCCAACTGGCATAGTAAAGCCTTGCTTTGGGCGTTCGAATAAATGTGTGGGGACATATTTACCCAAAATTTGACGCAGCAGCCATTTGCCTTTGCCGTCACGGATTTTATAAGTCTGCGGCAACTGCCATGCAAATTCAAATAGACGCGTATCCAGCAGCGGGGCTCTGGCCTCTAGCGCGTAGACCATGCTGGCGCGATCGACTTTGGTCAATATGGTTTGCGGCAGATATGACAGCGCATCCCATAGCATCATATCCTCGGCAAAGCTAAGCCCGTCTTCGTGAGGGAGGCTTGTTGTCGCCAGCGAAGTTTCCGCTAATAGCGGGCTTTCCTGCCAATGGCTGCATAGGGATGTATACACATCATCGCGGCTGGACTGGCGCAGGATACGTGCCATTTTATGAATCGCCGTACCTGCCTGCGGACGGAAAGGCATCAGCATATTCCAGCCCTCTACAGGGATAGAGGTCAGCGCGCCTGCCAAAATTTTGCGCGCGGGTAGCGGCATAGACCGGATCTTACGCCAGATATTAGGGGCATTCACATGGCGGTTATAGCCGCCGAGCATTTCATCACCACCATCCCCCGATAGAGCAACCGTCACATGTTGGCGGGCGAATTGACTGACTAAGGCGGTTGGAATAGCAGATACATCGGCAAAGGGCTCATCATACATATCAGGCAATTGCGGGATGATCTGTTTGGCTTGATCGGCACTGACATACATTTCGTGATGGTCAGTTCCCAAATATTCGGCGACTTCGCGTGCATAGGCCGCTTCGTCAAAACCCGCCTCGTCAAAGCCGATTGAAAAGGTTTTAACCGGCTGCTTTGCTGATCCTGCATCAAAGCCACCACTAGCGAGCTATCAATGCCGCCTGACAGGAACGCCCCTAACGGCACGTCCGAGACTAAACGATCGCTTACGCATTGCTTTAACAATGTTTCAGCCTCTGCCAGGATTGTTTGCTCATCATCTTGATCGCGCTGAACTTTGCGTGCATCGCGCACGCGCTCTGCCGCGTTCCAGTATGGCACCATCAATGCCGTTAAATCAGTGCCTGCTTTTACGGCATTTTTACCCGCCATATCCAGCACAATGCGCTGCCCTGCAGTCAGCATCCATATGGTGTTTTCAATCGTATGGGGCGCAGGGATTGATCCGTAACGGAAGAATAAAGACGCAGCCTCTGGGTTGATCTGCGTACGATGGTCGGGGTGCTTACGCAGCGCCTTAAGCTCTGAGCCAAAGATCAGGCTTTGCCCTGCCCAGCCAATATAAAGCGGTTTTTTACCCAGACGATCGCGGATAAAATGCAGTTGTTTTTTCTGTTGATCCCACAGGACGATCGCGAACATGCCGTTAATTTTTGCAAGGTCTGGTTTACGCCCCAATGTTCACACCCAGCTAGGAAGATTTCCGTATCGCTGTGCCCGCGAAATTGTACGTCCTTGGCCTCTAGCTCACGGCGGAGCGGCAGGCCGTTATAGATCTCGCCATTATAGACAATAACAAATCGCCCCGAATGCGATGCCATAGGCTGCGCACCGCTCTCGCTCAGATCCTGAATAGCCAGACGGCGATGACCTAAATTAAGTGTGCCTTTATCATCTTGCCATAGACCGCCCTGGTCAGGGCCACGGTGCAGTAAGGCATCATTCATGGTTTGCAGGATTTTATGCTGTTCGGACTTGCGACGCTGCGCATTAAAATCGTAAAAGCCTGTTAATCCGCACATAAAAGCACTATATTCTTTGCAAGGGGTGTTTTTGAACTCTCTTGTTTCTAACGGTAGAATAAGACAATGACAATGTTTTTCATGCGTTTTATAAGTGAAAAACACAGGATCAGGATACAGATGGATATTGATTTACTGCTTACCAAGGATAATATGGCGGGGCTTGTTTGTAGCGAAAACTTGCCCAAAAAGGCCATTGGCGTGATGTTTGATACCGATACGGGGCTCATGAATATCGAATATGCCGATATGGATCAGCTGGAATTTAACATCCCCATCGATCAAGAGCTATGGCAGTTTTTAGAGTTCAATCCCGTTTTGCATATCGGATCAGTTAAGGGCGGAGAGATTGCTCAGGCTTATCAAATTCCGCTCATGTTTTTAAACGACCCCTATCGCGGGGAAAAATTAGGCATGGCGCAGCAAATTCCACAACCCTTAGCCGCGTTTAATCACTTTGTTACAAACTGTATTAAGGGCCAACCCGCCCACCGTGATGATTTGGATAATGATGCCGCAGCGGGCTGTATTTTGGGTGATGCATCCCCAGCATCGTTACAATTTGCACCGCATCTACAGCGTGAACACGCGCTGGAGGTTCGCCCTGCCGCCGCTCCATCAGCACCCGGCATGAGCGCCCCAGGCATGGGCGGCAGCACCTCATCCGGTGGAGGATACTATTCTGGCGGCAATTCGGAGCAATAATTTTCACTAAAAATTAATTGACATAATTATATTCTTTAGTATAAGTTGCCCCATATTATAAATATCGGGTCAGCACGATCCACCTAATTTAGAGGGGATATTCATATGAAAAATCACTAAGTGCATTTGCGGTGGTCGCTGCTTTACATATATCAGGCTGCACCCCTTCGAATTCTATCGACAATGCCGAAAACAATACCACCCCAGAAAACGATCCCTATAGCGTATGTACACCGTTTATCGACGTTATCGAGGATCAAAACCTCTTCATAGCCAAAGTCGTAGCCGAAGCACGACAAGAGCTTGATAAACTCGAACAACAATTAGAAAAATCAAAAGAAAACAATGCCGAACTAGCTGCTCAATATGAGCTGGCACTACAAAAATTTTACCTTATCCTACGTGATCCCGATATGTTAAAAGAGCTTTTAAGACAAGTAGAAGCAGAACAAGAACAGAACAATCACAGCATATCCTTTGGTGCTGAAAACGATCAAGGCCATCTTCTACAATTGGTGCCTAATCAAGAACACGCTATGCCCTTTAATCCATCTTTACGGTTTGAGATGTAAAGCCGCCACAGGCGCTTATTTCTTTTTACGCGCTTTACGCCATTCTGCGGCGCGGCGGTTATGTTCTTCCAGTGTTTTTGAAAAGGCATGCCCGCCTGTGCCGTCTGCGACAAAATATAAATAGTCATGCTTTTCTGGATGAACGGCAGCCTCAATCGCGGCTTTGCCTGCATTGGCGATCGGGGTTGGAGGCAGCCCCTCGTGCAGGTAGGTGTTATACGCTGACGGGTAGGATAAATCCTTACGATACAGGCGGCGACCCAACGGCCCAAAACCATTGTTTTTATGCTTACCCAGCGTAATCGCGTAGATCACGGTTGGATCGGTTTGCAGCTTCATGCCCTTGTTCAAACGGTTGATAAACACACCAGCAATGCGGGCGCGCTCATCAGCTTGAGCCGTTTCTTTTTCAATGATAGAGGCAAGAATTAAGGCCTCTTCCTTGGTATCAAAGGGCAAATCATTATCACGCGTTGCCCATGCGGCGTCCAGCGTGCGGGTCAAGGCCTCTTGCATTTGCTCGATAATGGCGCTGCGGTCTGCGCCCTTTTGGTAGCTATAGGTTTCAGGGAGCAAACTGCCCTCAGGCGGGATCGTTTCAATGACGCCTGTTAAGCCCTGCTGCTTATCTAATTTACGTACGATTTCGAAACTTGTGCGGCCCTCGCGAAAGGTGATGTAATAATGCATATTCGCGCCGTGACGCAGTTGTTTTAAAAACTGGCGCGGGGTCATATCAGGTTTAATAACATATTCACCGGCTTTGATATGATCGCTCATACCCAAAACTTTGACGGCGTATTTATACAGGTACGGTGATTTCAACAATCCACGATCCGTCAAATCATGAGAGATTTTCGTCAGAGATGACCCGACTTTGACCTCGTAGATTAATTTTTCCGCCAAAGGAAATGGGCGATCCAGTTGATAGGTCGCCCATACAGAAAAAGCCCCGCCAATGCAGATCAAGACAGCAGCAATAACACTGCATAATAACACGATCAGTTTGACGGCTTTATTCATGTTTCCTTAGATTTTACGCATAACAAGCGATGCGTTTGTTCCGCCAAAGCCAAATGAATTGGACAAGGCCACATCGATTTTCTTTTCTTTCGCGGTCAAAGGAACAAGATCAATGCCTTCGATACCTTCGGATGGGTTTTCCAAATTCAACGTTGGCGGCAAGATCCCTGTCTCCAAAGCTTTGAGCGTATAGATTGCCTCGACCGCACCAGCAGCGCCCAATAAGTGACCGATCGCTGATTTCGTTGAAGACATAGAAATTTTATCCAGCGCAGGTTCGAACAAACGCTTTACAGCACCAAATTCAATCCCATCACCCACTGGCGTTGATGTGCCGTGCGCATTGATATAACCAATATCGTCAACATTGACGCCAGCGCGTTTCAAAGCAGCTTGCATTGCGCGGTAGCCACCATTGCCGTCTGGGGCCGGTGTTGTAATGTGGTGGGCATCGCCCGACAAACCATAACCTGAGACTTCACCATAGATTTTCGCGCCGCGGGCTTTGGCATGTTCATATTCTTCCAAAACGACAACGCCTGCGCCCTCGGCGATGACAAAACCATCACGCCCGGAATCCCAAGGACGAGATGCTTTTTCTGGTGTATCATTATACCCCGTAGACAGTGTACGCGCCGCCGCGAATCCAGACACGCCCAAACGGTTAACAGCAGCTTCCGCGCCGCCAGATATCATCACATCCGCATCGCCCAGCGCAATCATACGCGCGGCATCACCAATCGCGTGCGTACCCGTTGCACAAGCCGTTACAACCGAATGGTTAGGCCCCGCAAAACCAAATTCAATCGACACAAGACCAGAGGCCAAGTTAATCAGCTGTGATGGCACTGTAAATGGTGACAAACGACGTGGGCCGCGGTCATTCAATGTTGTTGATGCATCATAAGTGGAGCTAAGCCCGCCAATACCAGAGCCAATCATAACGCCCGTACGTAGCAAGCTTTCTTCATCCGTTGGTGTCCAGCCAGCGTCTTTTACCGCTTCTTTGGCTGCAGCCATCGCATAGACGATAAACACATCTGTTTTACGCTGCTCTTTCGGTGCCATATATAAATCAGGATTAAAATCGCCGTTTGTCGGGTTTTCATCTGATGTCTTTGGCACGATCCCCGCGATATGAGACGGAATACCGTCCAGATCAAAATGCTCAATCGGTTTGATACCGCTTTTGCCCTCGGTAATTGATTTCCAGTTGTGATCCACCCCAACACCAAGTGGTGATACCATTCCCATTCCTGTTACAACAACGCGTCTCATGCTCATAATTTTTTAAGCTCCTTAATAACTCACTCAAAATACAAAAAGCCCCATCGCTAAACAAGGGGCTTTTTCTTAATCTACATCGTTTATAAAAAACAATTATTTGTTTTCAGAGATGAATGTAACAGCATCGCCAACAGTTGCGATTTTTTCTGCTGCATCATCAGGAATTTCGATACCGAATTCTTCTTCGAATGCCATCACAAGCTCAACAGTGTCCAAAGAATCTGCACCCAAATCATCGATGAAGTTTGCGCCTTCGACGACTTTGTCTGCGTCAACACCTAGGTGCTCAACAACGATTGCTTTAACTTTTTCTAGTACTTCAGTCATAAGTTTTTCCTTAATTTGCTCATTAAAACTGTAATAAATCCTGCCACCCTATCGACGGTTGGTTGGCGTGGACTTTAACCATTTGCCACACATTTGCAAGATTTTTTATGATTTAGCACACAAAGATGTCCCAATCAAAGCTCTTTTTGATTGAGATATTCATTCTACCGCCCAGCTTGTGGATAGTTTAATCGCATTTTGGCTTCGTTTCGCTCTGACGCGTATAGCGATTTGTATAGCTTTCCCACGGATCGACACGCGTCATATCCCCAGTCGTATCATCGATAAAAACAATATCTTCTGACCGAAAAGCCTCTCGTTTTTTTCAATAGGCACAGATACTTTCTCATGACATGCCATGCTCCCCTCCTTTATACGCTCATACGGTGGCGACTTTATATATGTCGCTCTACTCTTCTTATGTACCATTGTACACATAAACATACAATATAGTAAAATTTTGTGTAAAATTTTATACAAATTAATGACGCACGTTTTGCCAATCTAGGGATTAGCTATTTTTACCGATTCGTTTAATTTCCCAATGTAAAGACACACCTAGATTCTCTTGAGCGCGCCGAATAAGCTCATCGCCTAATGCCTCAAGATCGCTCGCCGTTGCTTCACCAGCATTGACCATGAAATTACAATGCTTATCAGACATTTGCGCGCCGCCGATAGTAAGCTCTCGCCCGCCAACCTTATCAACGACTTGCCACGCTCGCATATCTGGCGACGGATTGGCAAAGGTCGATCCGCCCGTATTTTCACGGATGGGCTGAGTTGCGTTGCGTTTTTCTTTGATCTCTTTAAGGCGCTGTTTGACGAGGGCTTTATCTTCGCTTAGACCTGTTAAGACGGCTTGCGTTACGATAACACCAGCAGGAATATTACCGCGGCGATAGGTCATATTTAAATCCTGCGGCGACAATGTCACGATTTCGCCATTACGATCGACACCCAATACGCTTTGCAAGCAATCTTTAATTTCCGAGCCATAAGCGCCCGCATTCATCGCAACTGCGCCGCCTAAGCTGCCAGGAATACCGCTTAGAAATTCTAACCCGCCAATACCGTTTTTTGCAGCCGCTGAAGCGACCGATCCGTTCAACGCTCCTGCGCCGATGGTCAATGTTTCCCCGTCAACATCAATAGACGCAAAAGCTTTGCCCAACCTCACAACGACGCCTTCGATGCCGCCATCGCGCACGATTGTGTTAGCCAGTCCGCCGATAATGGTCAGGGGCACATCAGAAGATAAATTTTGCAAGAATGCAATTAGGTCATCTTGGTCGGCAGGTTCAAATAAATACTCAGCCACGCCGCCACAGCGAAACCAGCTCTGCTGACCGATTGAGGCATTTTGGGTCACACGCCCTCGCACAGATGAGAAAAATGTCTGATCCATACCCTAATGCCTATGCTACGCGCGCCTGTAATAAAGCCTGCAATTGCGCCGGAAGCTCATATGCCCATGCCGTAATATCGCCCGCTCCCATGCAGATCACGTAATCACCAGCTTGAGCGACATCCGCGATTAAGGCAGGCAGATCATCTTTATGATCCAGTTGCATCACGTGACGATGCCCATAGGCCTGAATGCCTGCAGCCAATGCCTCATGCGTTGCCGTTTCGATGACTGTTTCGCCAGCTGCATAAACAGGGGCGATAATGACACTATCTGCATTATTAAAGCTGGTGCAAAATTCATCAAACAAGCCCTGAAGCCGCGTATAGCGGTGAGGCTGCATCACGACAATCACGCGCCCGCCGCTATCTTGGGTCACGCTGCGCGCGGTTTTTAGGACTGTTTCGATTTCTACAGGGTGGTGCGCGTAATCATCAATAATCGTAATCCCATCAACGACGCCCGTTTGCGTAAAGCGTCGTTTTACACCACTAAATAATGTTAACGCTTGGCGCATCATCGCGAAAGATACATCCATCTGCTGCGCGACAGCCAAAGCCACCAAAGCATTTTGAACATTATGATCACCCATCATCGGCATCGATAAATCATCCAAGATATGCTCTTGCTGATCGTCAAATAGCCAACCTGCGAAACGGACTTCAAAGCGTGCGCCCGCTGGCGTTTGCTTTACATTAAACGCCTGAATATCGGCTTGAGGGCTAAATCCATAGGTAATGACTTTGCGGTCTGTGATATGCGGGATGATTGCTTGGACTTCGGGGTGGTCGATACATAAGATCGTGTAGCCATAAAAGGGAATATTTTTGACAAAATTTCGATATGCGCGGCGCACATCATCGAAGCTATCGTAATGATCCATATGCTCGGCATCGATATTGGTAACAACACTGACCTGCGCAGGAAGGCGCGTAAATGTACCGTCACTTTCGTCTGCTTCAACAACCATCAGATCGCTTTGCCCCAGACGCGTGTTAGACCCATATGCGTTGACGATGCCGCCGTTAATCACAGTCGGGTCAAGATCGGCGATCTCCAGCATCCGTCCGATCATCGCGGTTGTTGTCGTCTTACCATGCGTACCGCCGACAGCAATCGCTGATTTCAGACGCATAAGCTCCGCCAGCATTTCAGCGCGACGCACCACAGGAATACCCGCTTGCCGCGCGGCAATAAGCTCAGGGTTATCGGCTTTGATGGCAGAGGATACGATAACTGCGGCGGTGCCTTTGATATAATCTGCATTATGGCCGATATAGATTTTTGCACCCTGATCGCGCAGGCGTTTAACATTGGCATTTTCGGATAGGTCTGATCCTTGGACATTGTAACCTAACGATAGCAGGATTTCGGCAATACCGCTCATCCCGATACCGCCGATACCGGTAAAGTGCAACAGGCCGATTGTGTTCATCATTGCGCGCATTTTTATATCTTTCCGCTGGTCTTGCGCCCGCAGGCTGTGACATTACTGCGCCGTAATATCACCAACAAGGTCAGCTAATTTTTCAACTGCATTTGGTAGACCACAAGTCTTAGCCTTTTCCGCAGCGTTTTTCAATATATCTAAATTCTGGAATATTAATTCCATACGGGTTTTTAAGGCTTCGACCGTAAAGCCACTTTCGCTCATGACCCAAGCGCCGCCTTGGTCAGCGATGGCCTCGGCATTGCGTTTTTGCTGCTGATCCTTATGGTGCGGGTATGGCACAAAGATCGCGGGGCGCCCCGCTACGGTAACCTCGGATACTGTGCTGGCGCCTGATCGACAAATCAGCAAATGAGATTGACTCAGTGCACCAGCCATATCCTCGATAAACGGGACAAGGGTTACATCGATATCGCCCTCTTTATAAAGCTGCGTCGCGTGCGCAAGGTCACTTTCGCGGCATTGCTGAACAATTTGCAAGCGCGCGCGGTAATCGGCTGGCAAGGCATTTAGCGCTTGCGGTACGATATCACTTAGCACGGTGGCGCCTAATGATCCGCCAACAACGACCACGTTAATTTTATCCGTATTTGATAAGCCTGGATAAGGCTGCTGACGGATTGCTTCGATATCTTTACGCACAGGATTCCCTGTCACGACAACGCGCTCTTGCTCAGATTCCGATAAGCCCTGAACAGCAGGCAAAGACAGCGCTATGACTTTGGCTTTTGCCGCTAAAAAGGCATTAGCTTTGCCAATGATGGCGTTTTGTTCATGCAAAATCGTCGGCACGCCCAGCATATTGGCAGCCCATACGGCGGGCACGGACGGATACCCGCCAAAGCCGATCACCGCAGCGGGCTTATGCTTCCAAACCAGCTTCAAAGCCCCCACCATACCGCGCGCTAAATTCCAAGCGCCGCGCAGCTTTCCCGATAGCCCTGCACCCGCCGTTCCTGAATGCACTAAATGAAAGGGCACAGCGCCGAACATATCACGATATTTGAAGCCGCGCTCATCGCTGACGACTTCCACGCGGTAGCCGCCGCGCGTTAATAGCTCTTGCGCTAGTGCGGCGGCGGGGGTCATATGCCCGCCCGTGCCACCACAGCTTAGGTAAATCAGTTTTTCTTTGTTCGCAGATGTCATATCAATCCTATTACAAAACTATCGCACGCGACGCGTCAGGCACAATATTGCCCCCATCGTAAACCCGATTGCAAGTGTTGACGACCCGCCATAGCTAATAAAGGGCAACGTCATCCCCTTCGCAGGTAGAATATTCAGCGCAGACCCCATATGAATGAACGCCTGCAATCCCAGCATCGCCAGCAGTCCGCCAGCCGCTAAGACCGTAAAGATATCATCTTGCCCCATCAGCCGCTGAAAGGATCGCAGCAATACAAATATAAACAGCCCCATAATCGCCCATGACGCCATTAGTCCCATTTCCTCACCCGCTACGGCAAAGGTAAAATCCGCATGCGCATCAGGAATGCGTAGCTTTACCGTGCCCTGCCCTGGCCCTGTGCCAATAATGCCGCCAGCGCGAAAGGCCTCTAGCGATTTTTCGACCTGATAATTATCGCCGCTTTCTGGGTGAAAGAAACGATCAATCCGATTTTGCACATGCCCGAATGATGTATAAACAATCACAATGCCCAGCGCCAACACGCCCAACAATATCGCAACATAGCGCAAAGGCAGCCCCGCGATAAATATCTGCACGCCCCAAATCGCAGTTAAAACAAAGGTCATTCCGAAATCAGGCTGCGCCATCAGCAAGGCCACACACAACGCATAGATTGCCGTTGATATAATCGCACCAGTAAAGTTACCGCGCTTTTTCGATTGTGCCAAAAACCACGCGGTCACAATGGCAAAGACTGGCTTTAAAAACTCACTGGGCTGCACGGACATACCTGCAATTGACAGCCATCGACGTGCGCCTTTGACTTCGACCCCGAAAAACAAAACCGCGATAAGAGCAATAAATAGCGCCGGCAAAGCCAATGAGCTTAATCGCCACAGCCAGCGCGGTGATAAAATCGACACACCAATCAACACCGCAAATGACGGAATAATGAACAAAATATGCCGCCATAAAAAATAAAAACTGTCCAAACCAATGCGCTCCGCCACCGGAGGGCTAGCCGTAGCGACCATCAAAACTCCGATCACGGCTAAAATCGCAAAAGCGCTAAGCGTGGCACGATCAACCGTCCACCACCATTGCCCCAAAGCAGAGCGATCCATCCGCGAAAAAATTGCCATATCAGCCAGCACCTATTTGGATTGAATAAGGGCGCGCGATTTTTCGATAAAATCTTGCCCTCTTTGCATAAAGTTACGATATTGATCATAGGATGCACAAGCGGGAGACAGTAAAATTGTCGCGCTTTCTAACAGTTTTGCTTGCTCCCATGCCGCGATGACGGCTTTTTCCATCGTGCCACAATCGATGCACGCCACATCATGCGCGGCCAGCCATGTCATAAATTCAGATGTATCCGCGCCAATGACGCACGCATAACGCACCGTCTGCAAGGCATTTTCTAACCCGTTCAGGCCTCCATCTTTTGCCTGCCCGCCGACGATCCAGATGATATTTTCGAAATTCTTGAGCGCTCCCAGCGTGGCTTGTGCATTGGTTGCCTTACTATCATCAATAAAGATAACGCCCTTATGGTCTAGCACGCGGCTTTGGCGATGTGGCAGGGCTTCGTATGTTTGCAAGGCCTGTCTAGCCTGCGCCGCATCAACACCAAAGGCTGCGACGATTTCTATTGCCATGCGTTCATTTTGTTCCTGAGGGGCGGCGCTGTTATGAATGCGGGTTAGCTCCCGCGCACCAGCGACGTCAACCATTTGCGCGATTTGCTGCGTCCACACATCATCGGTAGCGATAACGGCTTTGCCTTGACCTTCGAATAAGTGCGCTTTAATCGCGGCATATGTTTCCAATGTCCCGTGGCGATCCAAATGATCGGGCGTTATGTTCAGCAAGGCGGCGTAATAAGGACGAAATGTTGGGCAGCGCTCAATTTGAAACGACGATAGCTCCAGCACATAAATTGCATCAGCATGATCCTCAGGTGATGGCAAATCAAACACGGCAGTTCCTATGTTTCCGCCCATATAAGCAGTGCGCCCTGCTTGCGTCAGGATATGAGCCACCATCGCCGTTAATGTCGATTTTCCGTTCGTCCCTGTAATGCCGATTGTGTGCGCGTTTGGGTACAGGCGGTGCCATAGCTCAATATCGCAAATGACATCAATTCCATGAGCTTGCGCCGTCTGAATTAAGGGATGCGTATCAGCTATCCCCGGGGCTGCGACCAGGCACTGACATGACAAGATAGTCTCCGCGCTCAGCGACTGATAATCAGCATACTTTTCCATGACAGCAGGCGTATCATCCCAAAGCACAGCCCGCCACCCAAGTGCGATGGCTGCGCGTAAAGTCGCCTGCCCTGACAGTCCCAGCCCTAAAATCCCGATTGTTACATCATGCTTATTCATCGCGCTTATCATAAGAAGTTTGAGACAAAAAGAAAGCAAACTATTGACTTTTGTTTTTATTTTCCATATCAATAACCATAATCAATAAAAATAAAAAACAGGGCATAAAAAATGAACACTCCCAGCCTAGCCTTTAAAGTAGCAGGTTTAAACCTGACTAATGATCCTCAGATTTATACTGAGCAAAATTTACGAAGGTTCGCTCAACACGTTCATACGCTTGTTATGAAGGTCAACGGAGCCCTAGATCTTAACTTTCGCAATCAGAACACTACACCAAGAATTGCCTTTGACATTGATAATAAAGGCAACCTAATCAACACAAACTATCGCTTATCTTTGACACACCCGCTTATCGATACAGACACGTCAACCCCGTTCCTTTCTTTATCGTGCAAAGATGGGGTTATGCGTTACGGGGATGACAACCCCGAGACTAAAGGGCCAATTCATCCTTTGACACCGGACAGCATATACATACAAGCCATTGAAAATATTGTTACTGAGATTGCTCAAGATTATTATGACAGAGAAAATGATAAAATAATCACACAAGCAAAAGGAAAATTAACGGCCAGCGATAAACAAGCCATACACAAAAACAACCAAGCCGTGCATGGTTTCTATCGTAAAATTCTAGAAGACAGCTTCAGTCCTGATCTTACCCCGAATACAGGATCCCCTTTGGACGATAATTGGAATATCCAACTGGTTAACGAATATATCGAGACATGTATTGACCGCCTCAATTACCTATTACCCAGTGATGAAAAAACAAACAGCCGCTTATCCCTTGATAAGATGTACATCAATAAGGCCACCGGGGAAACATCCCATGGCATAAGCTTAACAACCACCATCGAGGATAAAGATGATGATGATTCATGGGAATCTCGTATGGAACGCCTCCTCCAATTTACATACTCCGGCCCCCATCCTACAACAGGCACCATCACAGGCTTGCAAGGTTCACCACGTCAGGCCTACCTCTTGGCTTTAGAGGCTGGAGTGGAACAAGCTGTTTCTGAGATCTTGCCCTCAGCATATGATTTATACGAAATTGAATATCAAACCCGCGATATAATTGCTACCGACATCAAAGCTACAGCCAAGCAAATCCTACAAGACAGCGGGATCGACGAATTTAGAACTGGGTCATATACCAAAAGCGATCGCCACCTGACTGATCTTTTGCAGGATTTAAGAGAGCAACAAAAACGCCTCCCAGATTTACGCGGTCCTCTTAGCTTCCCACCAGCCATCGGATAACCAAAGAAAACGATTATGCCACATTCTGACAACATATCTTCAAAATTTTCTGGTGCTCACGGCTTGCCTGAAGATGAAATCAAAAACATTCATGATTATCTGCATGATTGTACTAACGCTTTGAACACAAGTCTTCAAAGTCATGGTTTAGGACACAGTAGAGTTATTTTATCTGTTTTTGGAGCCAATCTTTCAAATTCTAATTATGTTGTCACCACGCAAAAGAAGAAGCGCTCTCAGCTTCAAGGACAGAATGTAGACACATGGATCGACACAACAGCATATGAGCTTGGCTGCATAAATGGTGAATTTCAAACTAGCCGCCCTGACGGGATGGGCGCTCAAAACTTACTGCTCATGGCCATGGAAGAAGGTGTGCGCCACATCGTCACAGAATTCACCGATAACATGGCGGAAAACCTACGTCAGAAATATAAAGGCAAACTGCCCAAGCACATTAAGCAGAAAATCCAAAACACCTACGACGATATAGATAATTTTGTCAGAAACATAACGCTTGCCAGTAACATTGATGAATTTAAACTTTCACCATCGTTTGGATCATCAGAGAATCCCGCGATTGATCGCCTTATCAATCGACCCGCTGAGCTCGGACCAGAATAGATTAACGCAGTTTTAGCGTTGATAATCCGACAAGGGCTAAAATCACGGCTACAATCCAAAAGCGGATCACAATTGTGGGTTCGGACCAGCCTTTTTTCTCGAAATGGTGGTGCAGCGGCGCCATCGCAAAGACGCGCTTCCCTGTTAATTTATAGCTCGTTACCTGAATAATCACCGACAGTGTTTCCGCAACGAACAGGCCACCAATAATCGCCAGCACCAATTCATGCTTCACCATCACAGCAATCGCGCCCAACAAGCCGCCCATCGACAAAGATCCCGTATCCCCCATAAAGATCGCAGCAGGCGGAGCATTAAACCATAAAAAGCCCATCGCACCGCCGATCAAAGCACCACAAATAATTGCAAGCTCCCCCGTTCCGGGAACAGCAGGCAAGCTCAGATACTCTGAATAAGACGCATGGCCGACCAGATACGATATCAACCCGAAACAAGCAGCAGCAATTGCAATCGGAACAATCGCCAGCCCGTCCAAACCATCAGTTAAATTGACAGCGTTCGACGCGCCAACGATCACCAGCAGCCCCCACACAGGGAAGAACCAGCCGATATTAATCGCCACATCTTTGAAAAATGGAACGGTCACATGCGTTGCAAGCTCTGGCGGTAAGATCGTCATCGTGCCCCATGTTGCGATCAAGCCGAAGCCGACTTGTCCGATAATTTTATAACGCCCTGGCAAGCCCTTGGTATTCCGTTTTGTCAGCTTCAAGAAATCATCAGCGAAGCCAATCAGACCATAGCCGATCATAATGAGCATCGCATACCAGATAAACGGGCTGGTAATATCCGACCATAATAAGGTCGAGATTGTTACCGAGATTAAAATCATCAACCCGCCCATTGTTGGGGTACCTGCCTTTTTATAATGGCTTTCGGGGCCTTCCTTACGAATAGGTTGACCGCCTGCTTGCACGGATTTCAACCAGTTAATCATCGCTGGCGCAATCATAAAGCACACCAAAAGCGATGTTAAAATCGCGCCACCTGTACGAAATGTCAGGTAGCGAAACAGGTTAAAAATAATAAATTCGTCAGATAAAGGGGTCAGCAAATTGTATAGCATACGGTCTCTTTTTCAAAAGGCCGCGTACTCGCGCGCGACCTGTTAGTTATGAAGGCGCAGGCTTTCTGAAAAAACGGTTTTGCCTGCCTCAGGGGATGATTTAAACACAACATAGTCCCCCGGCGTCAAGACCTCGGGCACGATATGGTGTAACTTACACCCCTTTATTAAGCCTTCGATCGCTTTGCGTGCATTCTTAAACACCGATACACGTTTGCTGGCGCACACAACATCCGCCGCGCCCAAACGCGTTGGCAGTGTAAAATCCATTTCGGTCGCTTGCGGTGTGGCCTGATCCAGCACAACAGTGCGCCGCGGGCCGCCCGTATCAACCATATTTTTCACACGAAAGATTGCCTCATCAACAAAGCTTTGCGGCTTAAACAAACTCACTTTAGCACTGTGAACCGCGTGCATAGGCTCAATAACCGGGGACGCATGCTGTTTTGACAGCGTTGGCACGTAAACTTTTGCCATAGCCCATGCGTAATCTTTGCGCTTCATATCCGATAAATCCGCAACAGCCATCGCCGCCAATAACATGTTCATCGATGGAACATGTCCTGCGCCTTTGGTCGGGATTTGCACGGTGATTTCTTTATCAAATATACGGCAAGACAGCTGGACAGCTTCGTTTGCGGTGATGCGATTTACGATGCAAACATCGCTTTGCTCATGCATGCCATAGGTCAAGATATTCGATAGACCGCATGCTCTGGCCATTGCCAGCACATCCAGCGCCGCCGCGTCATCCATATTCAGCAAAACAACGCCGTTTGCGGGCATATTTTCAAACAGCCCATCGCAACGCAGCGATGATGGACGATCAATAATCGCTATATCGGGACTAAGCGACGGGGACAAACTAAAGATACTAAAATCACAAATTTCAGGCATCGCCGCCATAGATGAAGAGAGATGCCGCCCGCCCTCGTAATAATCAGCAACAGCGCCCAGCGCCCTGCTAAAGGCCGCGCGTTGTTCAAACCCCTGCACAGCGATCACGACGCTATGCGTGCGCTGACGGCCTGCACGCGCAAGAATACGCAACGCTTCGTATGCACAAGGAACCTTGATAATTGGAAAGCGCTGAGCCAGCTCATCAGGCACACGCATAATTTGCGAAACAACAGCAGCAACAGCGCCACGCTCAAACACGTCAGCTAAGTTATCGCCCGACGAAGCAAAGAACAAATCCCCTGGACGTACGTCATCCGCACGAATAGTCAAATCATCCGCACGCCACATGCAAGAGGAGCGACCACCGGTCAAAATTTCGACCTCTTCGCTAGTCCATAATGGGTGACGTGAATAAGACATTGGTTCCTTAATACGTTATTTTAACTTCTCGATCGCTGCCAAAGCCTGCTCGTAATCATCGAAAGGAATCACTTATCGCCCAGAATCTGGCCGTTTTCATGCCCTTTGCCGGCAATTACAAGACAATCACCTTGGCTTAGCTGTTGAATGGAAAAATCGATGGCCGCGGCGCGATCACCAATCTCAAAGACATTTTCATTATGCATGAGCTTACGAATCGGCGCTAGAATCTGTTTTCGGATATCCACGTCTTTTTCATTTCTAGGGTTGTCATTCGTAATAATAACTGTATCGCAGTGATTCGCCGCAACCTCGCCCATCAGTGGACGCTTGCCTTTATCACGGTCTCCGCCGCAGCCAAATACGCAGAAAAGCTTGCCTTTGACATGAGGCTTAATCGCCGTCAAAACTGTTTCCAGCGCATCGGGTGTGTGCGCATAATCAACATAGACCCCTGCCCCTGCGGGATGACCCGCTACATTTTGCATACGCCCTTTAACAGGTTTTATTATCTTTATAATATCAACCAAGCGATCCAGATCAGTCTTTTCAGGGCGCGCTTGCGTTAAGCTCATCCCGACCGCACATAATACATTATAGATCTGAAACGCACCAACCAGCGGAATAACCAGCTCATAATCACACCCAAACAAACACAGATGCACGTGCATTCCCTGCGCATCTGGCTGCATTGACACAATTTTCAATTCCTCACCCTGCAAGCCATAACTAATGATGGGCACAGCAGAGGCCGCCCGCAGAATTTCATATTCAGGCACATCCGCATTTAACACAGCTACACCTGATGACGCGATACATTGCGCAAACAAGCGTTTTTTCGCCGCCAGATAATCATCCATCGTGTCATGATAATCCAAATGATCGCGAGATAGATTTGTAAAACCTGCCGCCCGAAACGCAACACCGTCCATACGGTACTGATCCAGGCCATGGCTAGAGGCCTCTAGCGCCAGATGTGTTACGCCCTCAGCCCTTAGCGCCTTTAATTTCTCATGCAGCCCCACAGGGTCAAGCGACGTGAGCTTAGAATTAATCGTGCCCAGACTGCGTGCATTCAAACCTTGCGCTAGCCAAATTTGTTCCAAAAATGACACGACAGAGCTTTTGCCGTTTGTGCCCGTTACAGCCACAATACAATCAGGCTGCGCCGCCGTACCACCAAAAAATGCAGCTACCAGCTTTGCAAAATCACGCCGCGGATTGTCAGAGACCATCAACGTCACATGGTCTGGCACAGCGCGTTCATATTGCGTCAATATATAGACTGCCCCCGCCGCGATTGCAGCATCGATATAGGCGTTCCCATCATGCTGCGCGCCTTCTAAGGCCGCAAATAAAAAACCTGATTTAACCTGACGGCTATCTGCGGTTATACCCGCTATAGCGGACACATCAATATTGACCATCATCCCTCGACCGTTAGATATTTTGCCAGCGGGTTTTCATACCCTTCTGCTTCGGGGTGCGGCGCGATCCCCAAAATAGAAGCAATCGAACGCACCACTTGCCCGACCACAGGGGCAGCAACCCATCCCGCCGTCGCATAACCAAAGCTTTGATGCGTTCCTTTAGGCTCATCCACCGCGACAAAAATCGCATAACGCGGGTTATCCATTGGGAAAACACCCGCAAAGGATGATATCAAGCGTTTTGCATCATAGCCGCCTGTACTGGATGGTTTTTCAGCTGTTCCCGTTTTACCGCCCACACGATATCCAGGCACGTTCGCATGCCGACCCGTCCCCTCCGTCACCACAAGACTTAAAAGCTCTCGCATTTTATAAGATGTTTCCTCACTCATGACGCGCAGGTTATTATCTTTAGCTTGCTGCAACTGCGCTTCTTCGCCAATAAATGTCGGGCGCACATAATACCCACCATTCGACACCATGGACAAAGCCGCCACCACCTGCAAAGGCGTGGTCGCAACGCCATGCCCGTACGAGGCCGTCATCGTACCGATCTCCCCCCAGCGCATAGGCTCCATCGGGGATGCAATCTCCGATATCTCAACATCCAGCATAGATAACAACCCTAGATCGCTATAAAAATTACGCAATTTTTCACCCCCCAAAGACTGAGCCATTAACGCCGTACCAATATTCGAGGAATGAACAAAAACTTCCGGCAAAGTCAAAGGACGCTTTTGGGCGTGATAATCTGAAATCGTATATTTTCCAACCTTCAAAGGTTTAGTCGCATCAAATTTCGTTGCCATCGACAGATCAGGATTATTTTCCAAAAAGGCCGCAATCGAAAATGTCTTAAACACCGACCCAAATTCATAGACCCCCAAGCTTAAACGGTTAAAGCGTTGATTTTTTTCGACCCCTTAGGCACATGAGGATTAAAATCAGGCAAGGACACAGCCGCCAACACAGCGCCCGTTTTCACATCCATCACAACACCGACACCACCAATAGCAGAAAAATCCGTCACTGCTTTTTCAATTTCACGGCGCAAAGCATGCTGAATTCGCACATCAAATGTCAGGTGCAAATCTTCGCCGCGCGCTAGCATGTTATCAAAACTACGCTCTAACCCCATTAAGCCACGCCCATCGATATCAGTCATGCCAACGACATGGACAAGCTCGTTCTTATTTGGGTAGACGCGTTTTTGCTCATAACGAAAGCCTAGGCCAGGCTCCCCGATTTCCATGACCTGCGCCTGCTGATCCGGTGAGATATTACGCTGAAGCCAGACGAAGCGTTTTTGGCTTTGCAGCGATCTTAAAACACGCCCATACGACAAAGAGGGAAAAATGTTAACCAGCTTTTTCGCTGCAATTTTTGGCTGTGCAATTAAATACGGATCCGCGTACAAGGATGGAGTCTCAACCGATGCTGCAAGCAGGTTTCCGTTCGCATCATAAATCGAACCGCGACGAACCGTATTTTTTTTATCGCCTTCGTAAAACACTGTGGAATCGGCGTCATTTAACCAGTAAGCTGCAACACCGACAGATCAAACACCCGCACCGCCAACAACAGATACAGCAAAGCAAAAACTGCGCTTAACAAAACCAAACGCCCACGCGCCAAATCTAATGTTGAATTATGATCTCCATCAATTTTTGCCGCATTAAAGCGCATCATCTGATAAAAGATCATCGCGCCCCCTGCTGATAACCAGCATTATGCATGCTAGGCTCTTTTTTCTTTAGCGTTTCAACTGTCGGAATTAACGCATCCTGTCCCGCCGCATCCATATCCAGATAATCATGGGCAATATGCTCCAGCCGCGCAGGGGCGCTAAGAAACGCCCACTCTGCGCGCAGCACATCAATGGTTTCCGTTTCTTTGTCAATTTGCGCCCGCGCCATACGCAAATCGCGCTGCGATTTCTGCACAGCCTGAGACGTATACAACAAAAACACACCACTTAGCGCGACACAAACAAAGACAACAATGTGCTTCATATAACGCTTCATATTACACAGCCCCCGCTCATTCAATCGGGTCGCGCAACGTAATTTGGCCGAGCGCGAACGCGGATTTTCTTTAATTTCTTGTTCACTGGGCAAGATCGGTTTGTTCTTTTTAATTTGAAAGACAGCCTGATTATCTTGCTGCGTATCGGGCATGTATCTGGACCCTCCGGCGCCGCGGCCTGACTTTTCTTTGAAAAACTGCTTAACCAAACGATCCTCTAACGAGTGAAAGGTCACAACAACAAATCGCCCGTCTTCATTTAAAATATCCTCGCCAGCATCCAGCGCGCGCTCGACCTCACCCAGCTCATCGTTCACAGCAATACGCAGCGCTTGGAATGTTCTGGTAGCAGGGTCAATGCCGTCCCTTGATTTCGGAACACAGCTGCGCACAATATCCGCCAAATCCGCTGTACGGGAGAATGGACAATCTTTTCTACGCGATACGATACGTTTAGCAACCCATCTAGATTTTCGTTCTTCCCCGTATTTATATATTAAATTCGCCAGATCTTCTTCGTCCATTGTATTGACGATATCAGCGGCGCTTTGTCCATTTTCAGGGTCCATACGCATATCCAGCGGCCCGTCAAAACGAAACGAAAAACCACGTTCGGCCTCATCCAGTTGGAACGAAGACACGCCCAAATCCAGCACAAAGCCATCGACTTTTTGCCCCGCTAATAATGTTTGCACATCACCGAAACAGCCGCGCTTAAATTCAAAACGATCACCGAATTCATCCCGTAAATCTTGCGCCCGCTTTTGCGCATCGGGATCACGGTCGATAGCAATAACCTTACAATCGGCGGCCTGTAAAATCGCCCGTGTATAGCCGCCTGCTCCGAACGTGCCATCGACATAGGTTTCCCCATCCGCGGGGCGGATTGCCTCTAACACTTCGGGCAGCATGACAGGGTAATGTGACACAGTTAATTTTCCTATGAACAAGGTTGAAGCAAGCGCGAATACATCTTGCCATTTTGATTCTAGCACGGTGATTCGCAAAGGCCAAGAATCGCCTGATAATATTTGCATTTTTTTACGCAAACGCGCATAGTGCGCCCTGTCAGAGGGTCGGATGATCGCTGGTTATTGCAAAATAACGAGAGGAAAGTCCGGGCTTCATGGGAATATGGTGCCGGGTAACGCCCGGGAGGCGCGAGCCTACGGATAGTGCAGCAGAGAGCAGACCGCCCGCCTAGCGGGTAAGGGTGAAAGGGTGCGGTAAGAGCGCACCGCGTAACTGGTAACAGCTTACGGCATGGTAAACCCCACCAGAAGCAAGACCAAATAGGAACGGCCTATGGCGCATTTCCACGTCGTCGTTCGGGTCGGTCGCTTGAGCGTTTTGGCAACAAAACGCCTAGATGAATGATTATCCAGCGCGCAAGCGTGGACAAAACCCGGCTTATAGACCCTCTGACTTTTTATCTTTGATTGTTATTGCTCAATCGGCCAATAGCGATGCCAGCGTCAGCAAGCCTCTCCCATGGAAAGGTTGGGCCAGGATCGAGCTTACGGCCTGGGGCGACATGTTCGTGCCCGATCACACGCTGCGGGGTAATGTTTCGGCGCGTCATGATATCGCGGCACAATACAATCAGCGTTTCAATTTGCTCATCTGGAAAAAGCTCATAGCCGATTTCATGTCCGCCATTTTCCAGCTCTATCCCGATGGAGCAGCTATTAATATCAGTCACGCCCTGCCAGCTAGACACACCCGCATGCCATGCGCGCTTATCCTCGTCCACCATTTGCCAGATTTTACCATTCTTTTCGATCAAGTAATGCGCGCTCACTTGCGCCTCCGCATCGCATAAGCGCTCAAGCGCGCCCTTGGCGGTCGGCATGCCAGTATAATGGATCAGAATCATATCAGCCTGCGCGCCGTTACGGCGATCATTATAGTTGGGCGAGGCATAAGAATGATCTATATTCAATATCATAGGCAAAAATCTAACATAATTTTTATATAGCTGTAACCCAATTCCATGTACGGACGTAGAAATACATATCGACAATACAACACAGAAAGCAAACAGCTATGAAACAGCGCCTGATTTTTATAAGTTTTTTCGTCGGCATGTTTATGCTGATAAGCTTGGCTCATGCAATGGATAATGGAGGCGATTTAATGGACACAAAACCCGAAGGATACCCCGTCGCAATTTTAGCAGGCGGTTGTTTTTGGTGCACAGAAAGCGAATATCGCGCGCTAGATGGCGTTTTATACACCCGCGTTGGCTATATTGGCGGTCACATCGACAACCCCCGTTACGAGGATACACACCACAGTAAATCAGGCCATGCCGAAGCCGTCGAAGTGACCTTTGACCCTACAAAAATCAGCTACGATCAATTGCTGCGCTTTTTCTTTACCGAAGCCCATGACCCAACGCAGCTCAACCGGCAGGGGCCAGATGTCGCACGCAATATCGCTCCGCCGTTTTTTACACCGATGAGGCGCAAAAGCAGGCTGCCCAAGCCATGATCGACACCATCACAGCAGAGCATGTCTGGAAAAAACCGATTGTCACAACCCTAGAGCCTGCGACAACGTTTTGGCCCGCCGAAGATTATCATCAGCAATATTTTGAAAAATATGAGCAAAAAACAGGCCATCCCCACATCAATGTGCTGTTAAAAAAACTACATTAAATCCATTTTTCTTTACCCTTTCTTAAAGCTCTATCTATAAAAAGAATGTATGAGCACACATATTCCCCCTGATGCTATTCTTTTGATAGAGCTATCTTCCGGCAAGGTTGGCCATGGGGTTTATGCATCCAACGGATCGACTTTAAAAACTAATTTAGTAAGCGAGACTGACACTGGAAAAATCCAATTAAAAACACAAGATGCCGTTGACGGCGACATCGATTTACAAAATACAATCATTGACCGGATCAATGCTGTTAAACACGCCGCATATGAAAACGGCATTACCCGCTATCGTATCGTAGCCACCGCCCCCTTACGGGAAGGCGAATATGCATCAGATAAAGGAAGCAATTTTGCCGATAAAATACTAGCCGAGACAGGTTTATATGTTGATATTTTAACCGGAGACGACGAAGCTCACGCTATTGCAACCGCCATCCTCAGCGACCCTAAGATCGCTAGCCTATCGCCAGAACCAACCCTTATTATTGACATGGGCGGCAAATCAACGGAATTCATATCCGTCGATCCAAATAGCAAGATAACAGGCAGCCAAAGCTTTCCATTCGGTCATAAGCAAAACGTCGGTGACATCAACCGTCTTGTCGACAACGCTGTTCAACGTATAGCTGGCGAAACAGCACACCCGACGCGGATTATCTATTCAGGCAGTGTCTTTCGCCATAGCGTCAAAGCATCCAACCAAGCGGCTACGCCACCCCTTCACAAAACGCACACTCCGTTCAGTGACTTTATGACAGCGTCCTCAAATGATGGCTCTTTGGCGCGCGCAATAGATTTCCCCAAAAACAGCGTTGCTGTTGCCTCTACACTTGCCCAAGCCGTCGAAACAACGCTAAGCCCTAACACAGTCACGACCAGCACAGCAAAAATTCCTACAGGGGTCATTCTTACCACCTCACAATTTTATACTCTTCCTAAACCAGACGCGCCGGATATCGGACAAACACCCAGCCCGCTATGATTTTTCGGGATCGCTTTGCTTTTGTTCGGCTTTGGCTTTTATATGCTCTTCGATTTTTTCTTTGATTTTTTCTTCGATTTTCAAGCGCTCATCCGGCGGCATAGCAGCCAATTGCTCTTCGGTTAAGTCCATTTCTCGTAAGATCATCTCACGGATACGCTCTTCTGGGGTTTTATCCATATAGTCTTTAAAAGCAGCAATAGCATCTTGCGCTTGTGCCTGCGCTTGCGTTTTGGCCTCAACCTCTGACTCCTGCGGGATTTCTTTAACCTCCGCCGTTTTTAAAAAGGATTTAAAATCAGTGTTTTGCGTTTCTAATGCCGTCTGATTTTGCGGTTGTTTTTGCTTGTCTACTTTTGCAGCTTGCAGCTTATATTGCAAATCAATCGGCATCGCTAAATAATCATCAGCCATGTCATGCCTCCATTTCGTTATAATCGCTATGGAGAAGCAAAAATCATGCCATTTTTAGCTATAAAGATTGCGCTTCAGTGACAATCAAAACAGGCTCTTCCCACGGATGCAGCGGCTTTAAAACATCATCAGCCAGCTTTTGCAGCGCATCGCGATCATCGGGATGAGAAAATTCAAACCGGACAGAGGGTATTTGCTCCACATCGCCGATCTGCCCTGCCGTTGGGTTTGCACCATCCAGTGGACGAAATTGCTCCGTCCCGTACGATGACCACCACGCACAATGATCGTAATGACCAAAAAGCCGCGGAATATGAGGCGACACTGCAACAATATACTCCTCCGCATACGCCGCCGGCACATAGGTAGTGACATGCAGGAGTTTCATCGCAGACAACCCTTATGCCGCTTTAGCTTTCAGCGATGAGACGGCGGCGGCGCAGCGGGTGCAGATATCGCCTTCGTTTTTGACCTCGGGCTGGATTTGCCAGCAGCGGGCGCATTTACCGCCTTTGGATTTTTCAACGGTTACCGATAACGCATCACCCTGCTGCAAGTCCGCTTGGGATGTGATTGTGACCTCTGCCAGATCAACGCCATCCAAGGCAGCCGCTTGATCGGCGGTGACGGTTACAACAGGTTTAGCCTCGAGCGACGAGCCAAGCTCTTTGCTCGCACGAAGTGGTTCGATGGCTTCGGTGACGGCTTTGCGGACGGTTTTGACGTGACCCCATTTTTGCGCGATGGCTTCATTTTTCCATGACGCTTTGGCTTCTGGGAAGGTACGTAAATGCACGCTTTTCGCCTCAGCGAAGACACCTTCGGGACGGTAGCTCCATGCCTCTTCGGTTGTGAAGGCAAGGATTGGGGATAGCCATGCCGTTAGGTGAGAGAATATTTGCGCCAGCACTGTACGGCACGCACGACGGCGGTCGCTATCAGGGGCATCACAATAGAGCGCATCTTTGCGGATATCAAAATAAAAGGCGGATAAATCTTCGTTACAGAAATCATGCAGTGCCTTTGCCAGCTTGGTGAATTCGTATTTATCAATCGACGCACGAACAAAGCCATCCATTTCATGCAAACGGTGGAGCATATATTGCTCTAGCGCGGGCAGTTTTGACGGGTCAGATAAATCAACAGCATCTGCAGCCTTGTATCCGTCCATCGCACCTAATAAGAAGCGTAATGTGTTACGGATACGGCGGTATAGATCGGCAGTGTTTTTGATTGTGTCTTTACCGATGCGAATGTCTTCGGAGAAATCGGACAGCATCACCCACAGACGCAAAATATCGGCGCCATATTGCTCCATCATTTTGAGCGGGTCGACAACATTGCCGAGTGATTTGGACATTTTATAGCCCTTTTCATCCAGCACGAACCCATGGGTCAGCACATTTTTATACGGCGCTTTGCCTTTTGTCCCGCAGCTTTCCAGCAGAGATGAATGGAACCAGCCGCGGTGTTGATCTGATCCTTCTAAATAAAGATCGACTTGTTCCACGCCTTTGTAAGCTGGCCATGTTTGATCATCGCCCACAACGAAGGCATGGGTTGAGCCTGATTCAAACCAGACATCGACAATATCAAACACCTGATCATACTCATCAGGGTTATAAGCTGTGCCCTCAAGGAAGCGCTCAGTCGCGCCTTCATGCCACCAAACGTCTGCGCCTTCGGCTTCGAACGCGTCACCGATGCGGCTATATACGTGTTCGTCCAGCAGGACTTCGCCCGTGTCTTTGTGTAGGAAGAGCGCGATCGGCACGCCCCATGCGCGCTGGCGGGAAATACACCAGTCTGGGCGATTTTCAATCATCGCCGTGATACGGTTTTCACCTTTGGACGGGTACCAGTTTGTTTCTTTGATGCGTCGACAGCCTGCTCACGCAGGGTTTGGTTTGCACCCTTAGCGGCTTTGTCCATCGCGATAAACCATTGCGGTGTCGTGCGAAAAATCACAGGCGCTTTTGATCGCCAGCTATGCGGATATTCATGACGGATGGAGCCTTTGGCTAGTAATTTATCCTGCTCTTTAAGCTCTTTTAAAACAGCGAAATTACCACCGCCAAGCTCACCCTTTTGCGTATAGACTTCCATGCCTGCGAACAAGCCAACATGCGGACGGAATTGACCGTCATCGGTCACATTATCTGTAATTTCGATCTGGGGTGTAATGCCTTCACGCGTGCGGCGGGCATTTTCGGCCATAATCAAATGGAAGTCATCCTCACCATGCCCAGCGGCACAATGCACAAAGCCTGTCCCAGCATCATCAGTAACGAAATCGCCCAGCAACACAGGCACATCAAAGCTATTATAATACTCATCAGCAGGGGCAAGTGGATGTTTCGCAAGGGTACCGTCCAGTTCTGATCCCTTAAACGTGCCGAGCAAGGTTGCGTCCTCGATCCCAGCTTGTTTTAAAACGTCTTCAGCCAAGGATGTTGCCATGGCTAATTTGCCGCCCTCATATTCATAGACGCCGTATTCAATCGCCTCACCAAAGGCAATGGCGCGGTTGGATGGAATCGTCCACGGAGTCGTTGTCCAGATCACGATATCTGCGCCGTTTAGTAATTCTACGTTTGAGCTTTTCACAGGGAAGCGTACCCAGATCGTAACAGATTTATGGTCTTTATATTCAACTTCGGCCTCAGCCAATGCGGTCTTTTCGACGACTGACCACATGACGGGCTTAGCGCCTTATACAGCAGGCCGTTTAATGCGAATTTATGGATTTCACGAACGATTTTGCCCTCGGCGCGGAAATTCATAGTCAGATATGGATTTTTAAAATCGCCTGCCACGCCTAAACGTTTGAATTGTTCGCTTTGTGTATCGACCCATTCGCGAGCGAATTTGCGGCATTCTTCGCGGAAAGCAAGGATATCGACTTCGTCTTTGTCTTTGCCGGCGGCGCGGTATTTTTCCTCGATCTTCCATTCGATCGGCAAGCATGGCAATCCCATCCCGGCACGTAAGGCGTTGCCTGACCAAGCATCGCATGAGATTTACACAGCACGTCTTTCATAATTTTATTCAGCGCATGTCCCATATGGATATTACCGTTCGCATACGGCGGGCCATCATGCAAAATCCAAGGCTTACGGCCTTCGGCCTGATCTTGATCCAAGCGCTGCTGATACAGGTCTAGCTCATCCCATTGCGCAATAATCTCAGGTTCCTTTTTCGGCAAACCGCCACGCATGGGGAAGTCCGTTTTTGGAAGGAAAACTGTGTCTTTGTACTGGTCTTTATTGTGCTCGGTCATGGTGCCTGATTTCATTATTAAAAGTTAGGCAGACACTATGCCGCCGCAACGCAGCAAAATCAAGGGGTCAAGCGCGATTAAGGCGCGATAAATTGATCAAAAAAGATCAAAGCCAAGGGAATATAAAACAGCGCCGCAAGCGTGCCGATTAAAATCGTGCTGGCTGCTTTTTCAGGGCGCAAATCCATTTCCACCGCAAAGGCGGCGATATTGCTCCCGTGGGGACGATCGCCATAATGTAAAACAGCTTGTAGATTTCAGGCGCAAAGGCATGCGTGACCATCTTATCAAATGCGATCACCGCCAACGCAGCGCAGGGAAATACAATAAATTTGCCTAAAAATGTTAGCGTTAAAAAGCGCGGCGCGATCACTAATTTTTTACCCGTGATAACGCGCAGCCGATAATCATCATCCCGATCACGATATAAGCGCCTTTGACGTGGCCCCAATAGGTCAGAAAGCCTGCGCTCATTTGCATGCCTGATAAATTAAAAGCAACCCCCAGCGCAATCGCATACAGCGAAGGAAATTTCGCAAGTTTTACCAGACTTTGCTTGACCGTAAAGCGCCCGCGCGCCGCAATGTAATACATAACTGTGGCCTCGAACGCGGCATAGCCCATCATGATAAAGATATACAGCCCGACCCAATCAGGAGTAAAACCGCCAACGCTAGCGGCAAGCCAAAATACCCCGTATTGCCCGAAGTCGTACACAACGCCAATAAATTCGCGCGCGCATCCCCGTAAACAGCCTTACCAATACGCAACCATATAAAGGCTGACATCACAAGCAACACATACAAAATCACAGGCAGTATGATATATTCTACTTTAAAATCCAGCTGTCCAACAAAACCGAACGCTACGATTGGCATAAGAATATAAATCCCAAGCGAGCCCAAAGTCTGGCGCTCAACATCAAAGAATTTTCCAGACACATAGCCCAGCGCAATAAGCGCATACAGCGGCAATAAAGACGTTACTAAAACCGAGAATGTTTCAAACATGGCTTAATGCCCCCCTAACCATGACAGCGCATAATACGCCGCGGGTATTGTAATCAGTGATCCTATACTTGATACAAGCACGGCAGCGCCTGCTCGTTCAGGGTGCAGGTTGTGCTCGGCAGCATAGGCAACCAGATTTCCCATCACCGGCATTGCGGAAAAGATAATCAGCATTTGGTGAATTTGTGCATCAAACAGATGTAGATAATAAATATCAATAAAAACAAAGCTGCCTAATAAAACTGGCCATGCAACAGATTTCACAAGAAAATAAGCGCTAAGCTCTTTCCAGTTAAAACGCAATCTATCTAATTTACTGATCGCCACGCCGATCATCATCATACCGAAAAATACTAATCCGCCTGATGCAAAGTGCCAATAACGCTCGGCAACCTCTGACATCTCTACGCCCAGCCCATTCAGCATCAAACCACCTATTGCCGCATAAATCGTTGGAAATTTAACGACTTTAATCAGGCTGTCTTTGACGCTAAAACGCCCGCGCGCCGACAGATAATACCCCAAGGTCACATTATTAATCGATCCGCCCAGATTCATAAATAAATAAACCGCGACACCTTCCGTTCCAAAGAGCGTCAAAATAATCGGCAGACCAAAATAAATTGCGTTACAATTGACGCCCGCTGTGGCGATTAAATTTTCTGTACCGTCGCTCCAAAACAACCCCGCAATGCGATATGCACTCAGCGCGATTACATATGACACGCCCATAATCACAAAGGGTAACAAAGCATAGGCAGGGTTCAGATCCATACGCGCTGTTGCGCCCAGTGTCACAATCGGCAGCAGAATAAATAAATTAATGCGCGCAACCGAATGCAGGTTCACATCTAATTTGCGTCCAGCGTAATAGCCCAACCCAATTAAGATATAAAGCGGAATCAGATTTTCAAGAATTTGCGTTATCATATTGAATCAAAGCCTCTTTCGCCTGAACACAATCTGCGTCAATCTGCGCGATTAATCCTTCTAGGCTATCAAATTTGGCTTCTCCACGCAGACGTTTGACTAATTGTACTTGTAAGATTTCTCCGTAAATATCGCGGTCAAAATCAAGAATATAGGCTTCGACCTGTGCAACAGGGATTTCAAACATCGGGCGGATACCGATATTCACGGCAGAGTGATACCATGTATTCTCGCCTTAATGTTCACACGCGCCGCATATACACCATAAGCAGGGTGAATAGTTTCCCCCAGTTTTACATTCGCAGTGGGATAGCCGAGCTCGCGCCCGCGCTGATCGCCGTGAACGACTTCGCCGCTTATTTTCCAATCCCAGCCCAAAATTGTATTGGCTTTAGCCACATCACCGCGGCGCAATGCCTGCCGCACAGCGCTAGAGGACAGGTTTTCATTTTGTGCGCATTGTACTTCGTCAATAATGGTCACATCAAAACCAGCACCTTTGATTGTCTCGGGTGATCCTTTGCGCAATTGTCCGAAACGGAAATTATATCCAACCACGATATGTGAAGCTTGCAAGGCTTGCTTTAGAATATCTTGCACAAAATAATCAGCGGATTTACTGGCGAAATCCCAATTAAAATCAAGCGAGACAACAAAATCCATCCCCGCATCCGCCAGACATTCGGCCTTCATCGCTGCGGGGGTAATACGGCCTGGTGGCTCATCAGGGCGAAACAGGCGACGCGGGTGCGGTTCAAATGTCAGCACGCCGCAGGGAACTTTTTTATCCGCGGCCAGCTGTTTGGCGCGCGTTAGCAACGCCTGATGCCCACGGTGCACGCCATCAAAATTACCGATGACAACGACGGCGTTTTGAAGCTCTACCGGAAAATTATCTATATCGCGAATGATTTTCATGATCTTTGTTTTACTCCTGCAATGTTACAAAGGTCAATCTTCGATCTTTCTATTTCTGATATTTCCTTTTATGATGGCGGCTATGAGATATTCCCGCATTCTGACTTTACTTTTCGTATTAACACTCAGCGCTTGTAGCACGCTGCCCTCGCAAAACGATTTTACCAATTTAGACAAAGCCAAGCGCCTATACGAAGCCAACAACGACAAGCCCATTTATGCGCAATATTACGCGCGCAGTTTGCTACACCATAACCGCGCCCAAGATGCATTTAAGGTCATGACCTTTGCAACAAAATCTGCCAGCTATACGCCGCAACAGCAAATTGATGCTTTTTTATTGATGTCAGACATTCATAAAGCCCTTGACCACCCCGATCAGCAAGAGGCCTTTATTAAAAACGCACTGACCTTACGCCCCAAAGATGCTGCCCTTAACATGCGCCTGACGACGTTTTATCACAATCAAGAACGCTACAAAGAGGCGCAGGACATTTATGACCATCTGATTTTCAGCTGTCATGACACTGACTTAGATGATCAGGAATTTTTGGCTTTTGTTGAAAACTCGACGCTCAATTTAATTGCGATGGATAAATTTGAAGATGCGTTTCAATTGTTATCGTGGGCACAGGATATGCAAGGCAACAACCGCCAGCTAGAACGTACTTTACGCATTGTACGTGGCCTCATGCAATCCCACGGTCACAACGCGCCCAAGCCGGATAGAAATCCTAAAGCGTAAAACACTCTATTCCGTCAAGGGGTCTGAATAAACTTCATCCCTTGATGAACGTCTTGTCTTATCATCTTTACCTCCCTCAACAGGCGTTAACCCCCAACGTTTTTGTAGGTTTTTTTGCTTTTTCTCTATCTCCTTCAAACGAGATTGTGCATGAGAATACAATATCTCACCAATCGTACTGCTTAGCGCCCAATCAATCATATAGCCTGACGCCGCCCCCATATACATAATAATAATCGATATCGGGTCCGTCAAAATAACAGATGTATAATAAAAACTATGCCCATATCCCCATAGTTTTAAAACAAAAAAGAAGCAGGCAGCCAAATTCATAGAAGCAACCGAAATAGCCCTATATTTTTTCTTGCTCTTATCTGTCACATAAGCCACAAGAGACGGTATCATACCGATTGACAAAACAATTGTGGTCGGCAAAAGAACTAAAGCACACAAAACAACCGCACTTAGCGTCATTATTTTTTGTTTTTTTGTGTCCTTATCTACTGGTTTATCTACGGACTTTTCAGATGCCACTACCGCCCCCTGTCCTCAGAAGGAAAATCAACATAACCATTAATGTAGCCAAAGCCGCAAATGTTCCCGCAACAATAGCAGCCAAACGGCGCCCCTCTTGCGCGGTATATGCATCCCGATCCAATAGTTTTTCTTTGATCTCTAAACGTTCCGCTTCCAGTGTTAAGTATTCTGCTTTTGCCGCTTTATATTCTGCTTTATCTTTTTCTAGTGCAAAATTATCACTAATTAAATTCAACAGAGCCATTAAACTGCCCTTTTGCATTTCGGATTTAACGCGCTCAGCTAATATTTTCCGGTAGTTCTTATCGCGAAACATTTCATAACACACGCTCATAGAACGACCAAAAGCTTTGGTTAAATTTGGCAGCTTTCCAAGCTTGTATTTTCGCTGAATACTAGCATACACAGACAGCACCGCCATCATCTTCATACTTTCAGAGCCTTGATCCAAATTATACAAACTACTCTCTATAATCTTTGCATCACGTTCCATCAAAAAAGCAGCAATATGACGATCCATTAATTTGGAGGCAACATTATCATCATCACTAATAATTTTTCAAAATCAAAGCAAGATCTTGGGCCTCTTGGACGTAGTATTGTTTTAAAGAATGGCTCATACATGGAATATGGCGGTCTAGTCGATAGGCACACCGTTCTAGCCCGTGCCCTAAACGATGATCTCGAATATAGGTTGAACATCGTTCTAAATCTTTTAACAATCCCCCTACATTGTGACCATATACGCTTTGGAAATTAAACCATGTCGTAATAATATTATTACGAAAAACTTCAGCAAATACATTGACATCATTGCCTTGCTCGAAGGCCTCAATGATCTTGGTTGAAACGCCATACGGATAGAAACACATGCCTCGATAGTAAATAGGGTTTCCATCATCCAACGCAGATGTCATAGCTGAGACTAAAACTTCAATTTTTTCATCCGCCTTAAGCGAAACCCGCGATATAGCCATAGCCTCTTCATAACGCCGTGTAATCTTAGCCTCGCTCAATGAGCGCTCAACCCACTGCCCTAATTTATCGCTTTCAATTAATTCGTTAGCCTCGGTTACATTCTTGGGAAGCTCTCGCGCTAACGGTTCAACTTTTTCGAAGCTCTTTCCATTAAACTTCAAGGGACGCGGCACAACTTTTGATCGTGTCGGTTGCAAAGGCGTCATAGAACGTCCATCTTGCCAAAGCAATAACTCGTCTAGCCCCCAACGTTTTGAGACATCATCTTGTAAAACCCCCTTTAGAAACTCAAATAAAGAGTTTCCAAACCGCTCTTTTCCAACGAGTGTATTGTATGTACTGTATTTAAACTTTGCATTCACTAGCCCTTCATGGCTAAGCTCTGGATAGGGAACATGTTGACGTAGCATCAATGCTACACACACACCAAATGCATAGATATCATCCTTTATATGGCCGCGCCCATAGCCATTTGCATCAACATTGGATGCAGCAATCGTACGATACAAAGATTTTTGCGCATACCCACACGGCAAGGACAACATATCCCCAAAAGAGACATCCATTAAAATGCCTTCTTGATAATGCCCATATATATTCGACAAACAAATGGAACCATGGCTTATTTGGTTATTATTCAAATAGGTTAAAGCCCGAATAAAAGCCGGAATAACTTTCTCTAATATCAAGGACGGCGGTAACCCTAAATGCACATCGGGGTTATCTTGCTCAATAAATTTCTTTGCGCGATAGGTTCGATCATAGACAAAAACATATTGCTCTTGTTCAGTGTAAGGACACATAACGGGGCCGTGGTCGACCAATCGTGCAAGGCTAAGGAAATCTTTATGCGCATAAGCCTCGGCCAACCCAATACGAGGCGCTAATACACGATTACAAACAATCGCATAACATTCCACCGTTTCAACAAATTTATATGTGGCACGATAAGCTTTTAAAGGATGGCGGTGATATTCAGGTAAAGGTTCCTCAAAATCGATTGAGATTTTTTCATTCAGCTTTACCTTAAACTCTTTAGCCACCTAAAAGGCTCCCCTCGTTCTTTCGAACTATTGCTAGCATGAAGTACACACGAACGAAGCCCCCTTGTTTATTTAACAAAGGGATCTTCCATCGTTATTGTATCATCTCTTTCCGGAGAAGTGGAGAGCAAAGTCACAGGTGCGCCGACTAGCTCTTCGATGCGGCGTACGTACTTGATAGCTTCGGCAGGAATATCACCCCACGAGCGTGCTCCGTGTACGCTGCCTTCCCAGCCAGACAAGGTTTCATAGACAGGTTTAACCTGCGCTTGCAAGGCCTGAGACGCCGGCAGGTGATCATAAACCTGACCATCGATTTCATATGCTTTGGCGATTTTAATCTCTTTCATGCCGTCTAAGACATCAAGCTTCGTCAGTACGATTCCTTTAATGCCGCCGATTTTAATGGCTTGACGCACAGCAACCGCATCGAACCAGCCACAACGGCGCTTACGGCCTGTTGTTGTTCCGAATTCATGGCCTTGTTTGCCCAGATATTCACCGACTTCGTTATCTTGTTCAGTCGGGAAAGGCCCCTCACCCACGCGCGTTGTGTAGGCTTTGGTAATACCAAGCACGTTATCAATCACATCAGGCCCCATGCCTGATCCAGTGGCAGCTTGTCCGACAGCCATATTAGATGAGGTCACGAACGGGTAGGTTCCGTGATCGACATCAAGCATCATGCCTTGAGCGCCTTCGAACAGGATTTTTTTGCCTTCATGGCGAGCTTCGTCCAGAACTTTCCAAACGACGCCGCGATATTTTGTCACTTTTGGTGCGACCTCTAACAGACGCTGAAGGATGTCTTGTGTATCGACTTCTTCCAAACCAAGACCGCGCAACAAAGCATTGTGGTGATCCATCATGCGGTTGAGTTTACGCTCTAATACATCAGCATCATCCAAGTCGCACATACGAATGGCACGGCGCGCTACTTTATCTTCATAAGCGGGACCAATGCCGCGCCCTGTTGTGCCGATAGCACGATCCCCGCGCGAGGCTTCCATCGCTTTATCCAAAATGCCATGCACTGGTAAAATCAAGGGTGCGTTTTCTGCGATGACTAAGTTTTCAGGGGTCACCTGAACGCCTTGATCGATAATGCGTTCGATTTCTTCTAGCAACGCCCAAGGGTCAATCACAACGCCACTGCCGATAACAGAGAGCTTACCTGGGCGAACAATGCCTGATGGCAGCAAGTGAAGCTTATAAACTTTACCGTCAATGACCAAAGTATGCCCGGCGTTATGGCCGCCTTGGAAACGCACAACAACGTCAGCGCGGCTAGAAAGCCAGTCTACGATTTTTCCTTTACCTTCGTCACCCCATTGTGACCCAATCACTGCAACATTGGCCATGATGTTTCCCTTTACCCTTTTACTCGTTTAAAATATTTCGTTTACTTATTTTCAATAATGTCGCCATTACGATAAATATGCGTGCACTGCGCGGCAGCATCATAGCCCTCAATCGCGCGCTGTACAATCCATCCTTTGTCCTGCAGATTTTTTATACCCATCCAGTCTAAATCATCTGCGACATAAATTGTTTTAGGCTGCTGCGGCGTTGCTAATGTATCTAGCACCATATCCATATACAGCGTAAAACCACATGCGCTTTGGCCGCCCTGAATATCGTAACGACCGCCACGCCCGATTTCCGCCCGCGCCGAGGCCGCGTACAGAGTAAAGCACGCGCCACTATGATACTGGAAGCCACGCGTTTCAAACGGATCGATTGTGATTTGAATATCGATCAAGCCTAGCTGTTTGATCGCGGCCTGCACACCGTTTGCTAATGTTTCAAGCTCATCCATGCAGGCAATAGCGTGCGCATTCACATCCAACTTACGCAAAGCTGCAAGCGTATCGTCTGGTCTTCCGCAAGCTGACACAACACCAGCCAAGGCGGCGCTAAAGCTTTCAGGGCGTGCTTCTAAAGCAGCCATATCTTTGGTCGCCAGCATATCTAGCCACTGATCTTTGTCCGCGCCATTAATATCGTACGATTCCAAGATCAAATGCAGGAGCTTCGTATAAGATAAATCCAGCGTGACATCTGCAACGCCCATATCATCCAAAGCCTGCAACGCCAGCACTGCAATTTCCAAATCAGCTTGCACGCAAGGGCGGCTAATCATTTCACAGCCGGCCTGACAGAACTGACGATCCAAACGTTGCGCTGATCCCTTGGTCCGCACAACATCGTTCACATACATCAAACGTAAGGGGCGGTTTTGATCCGCTAATCGGGTTGAGACAATGCGGGCAATTTGCGCTGTAATATCGCAGCGCAGTGCCATCATTTTTTGCGACACAGGGTCAACGAAGCGAAAGGCTTGTTCTTTGACAAATGCACCAGGGCCATCAGCAAATAAGTTGTCTTCAAACTCAGCCAGTGGCGGGCGGACGCGTTGATAGCCATATGCACGGCATAGCGACAGGAAACGCCCAATGGCTTGCTCTTCTTTTGTTGCCTCTGCCGGCAAAAGATCACGAAAACCACTTGGTAAAAGCACTGCTTTATTTTTGCGTTCGGCTACCATTTTATATCACCCGTTTTTATTTACCTATGCATAACGCGCGACAATCGCGCAGATATCGTCCACTTGTTCTTCGATTTCCGCGTGGTCGTGACCTTCGGCCATAACGCGGATTAAAGGCTCCGTTCCTGATGCACGCACCAGAACGCGGCCTTTGCCTTTTAGTTTTTCTGCGCTTTGGCAATTGCTTTTTGCACGTCATCTTCCTCTAGCGGGGTTTGATCGGCGCTATAGCGGACATTTTTCAAAATTTGTGGCATCGGCTTGAATAGCTGCAAGGCCTCACTCGCTGGTTTTCCGCTTTCTTTCAAGGCGGACAAGACCTGAAGCGCCGCTAACAAGCCATCGCCTGTTGTGCCATATTCGCTGATAATTGTATGACCAGATTGCTCACCGCCCAGTGTATAGCCATGCTTGCGCATTTCCGCCATAACATAGCGGTCGCCAACACGGGTACGTAGGGTTTTAATGCCGCGCTCTTTTAAGAATTCTTCCATGCCTAAATTAGACATCACCGTTGCGACCAGCGTGTCTTTGTGCAAGCTTTTTTGCTGTTTCAAGCGCAGCGCCAGCAAAGCCATAATTTGGTCACCGTCAACTTTTTGGCCTTTTTCATCGACAACGATCAGGCGATCCGCATCCCCATCCAGCGCGATCCCGACATCTGCACCTGTTGCTAACACATGTGCCTGCAGTGATGCGATATCGGTTGCCCCAACGCCGTCATTAATATTGCGACCATTAGGGGTTACACCGATGGAGGTTACTTCAGCTTCCAGTTCCCACAGAACTTGTGGAGCGACCTTATAGCTGCGCCATGCGCACAATCGACAACGATTTTCATCCCTTCCAGACTTTCGCCCTTGGGGAAGCTGGATTTTACATGCTCGACATAACGGCCTAGCGCATCTTCCAGACGGCTGGCTTTACCGCATTTTTCAGGCGGGGCTAATTTATCATCAAAGCTTTGGGAGATTAATTTTTCAATTTCGTTTTCGATCTCATCATCCAGCTTATAGCCGTCAGGACCGAACAGTTTAATGCCATTATCTTGGAACTGATTATGAGACGCGGAAATCATCACACCGACATCGGCGCGCATATTGCTGGTCAACATAGCAATGCCCGGTGTTGGGATGGGGCCGACCTGAATAACGTTCAGCCCCATCGACACAAAGCCCGCGCACATGGCGTCTTCGAACAGGTAACCGGATAAGCGCGTATCCTTGCCGATGACAACGCGGTTAGTGCGTTTAGCCTCTGCCTGACGGCTTTGCAGAACATGCGCCGTGGCCATTGCGACCTTAAGTGCAATTTCTGCTGTCATCGGGAACGCATTGGCGCGCCCGCGAATTCCATCTGTTCCGAAATATTTTTTCTTTACCATACCTCGTTTTCTATACGAGAACAGCCAACAAAGCAATATTTAAGCCTCAAAGATTTCAAACGAAATACGTCAGGCTCTACACATTGCCTTACGCAGCATGAGGTGCAGGATTTCCGTGCACAACAACCTTTAAACGACCAACACCCTTGGAGGGCTCAGAAGATTTTTGTACAGCACAAACCAAGCCATGATTGTTACCATCACGATTTGTGCCATAAGCCCAAGCTTCCGTTTGTTGTTCTTGGAATTGGTGACGAATCTGCTTATTTGTTTGTTTCATAAGGCAATACTCCCTCTATAATTTTATTTTAGGGAAGCACGCTACATTAAAATTCTTAGTTATGTCAATTCAAATTATGCGCCTTGTGGTGTGCCATCAAAATCTGGGTCGTCTTTTTTAGGTTTTGAGGCCGGAACACTGCTAGGGACCGATGATTTTGGCGTGCCGCCTTGATCATCTTTATCCCCGCTATTACGGATGATCGGCTTACCGTCCATCAAGTCTTTGATTTCATCGCCTGATAGCAATTCAAATTCAAGCAATGCTTTAGCCAGCTTATGCAGGTCATCCATGCGCTCGGTCAGGATTTTTTTGGCTTTGGTGTAGCCCTCGTCCACAAGGAAACGAACCTCTTCCTCGATCACGGCTTCGGTTGTGCTGGAAATACGCTTGGGCTGATAGCCGCTTTCATTTTCGCCGTAATCAATCATGCCGATTTTTCGCTCAAACCCCATTGCGTGACCATCGCGCGGGCAAGACCTGTGGCCTGTTGGATATCGCCAGATGCACCGCTGGTAACGAAATCTTCACCAAAGATCAGTTCCTCTGCCACGCGACCGCCCATCGCAACAGATAGATTTGCTTTCATGCGGGCTTTCGGCTGGCTGTAGCGATCCCCTTCGGGCAGGCGCATCACCATTCCCAGCGCTTTACCGCGCGGCACGATGGTCGCTTTATGGATAGGGTCGGATTCAGGTTCACTCAGGGCAACAATGGCGTGGCCTGCCTCATGATAAGCCGTTAGTTTTTTCTCTTCCTCTGACATCGCAAGAGATCGACGTTCGGCCCCCATCATGACTTTATCTTTGGCGTCCTCTAATTCTTCGTTACCGACAACCAGCTTATTTTTACGCGCAGCTAATAGCGCGGCTTCATTTACCAAATTTGCAAGCTCTGCCCCCGAAAATCCTGGGGTACCGCGTGCGATCGTTGCGGCGTCAACATAATTAGCTACAGCGATTTTTTCAAATGCACGTTCAAAATTTTCTCGCGTCCTTTGACATCAGGCAGCGGCATCGGGATTTGGCGGTCAAAACGGCCCGGACGCAATAAGGCAGGATCAAGCACATCAGGGCGGTTTGTCGCGGCGATGATAATCACGCCCTCGTTCGATTCAAACCCGTCCATTTCAACCAGCATTTGGTTAAGCGTTTGTTCGCGCTCGTCATTGCCACCGCCCCAGCCTGCGCCACGATTACGACCAACGGCATCGATTTCGTCAATAAAGATAATACAAGGTGCATTTTTCTTACCCTGTTCAAACATGTCACGCACACGGCTAGCGCCGACACCGACGAACATTTCAACAAAATCCGAACCAGAGATTGAGAAAAACGGCACGCCAGCCTCACCCGCAACGGCGCGTGCCACCAAAGTTTTACCCGTACCAGGAGGGCCAACCAACAAGGCACCCTTAGGGATTTTACCGCCTAGCTTTTGGAATTTGCCCGGATCTTTTAGGAATTCGACGATTTCTTCTAATTCTTGGCGCGCTTCGTCGATGCCAGCAACATCTTGGAATGTAACGGGGGTCGTGCTTTCGCTCAGCATTTTCGCCTTGGACTTACCAAAGCCCATGGCTCCACCGCCGCCTTTGCCCTGCATTTGACGCATAAAGAAAATCCACACGCCGATAATCAAAATGGCGGGCAGTAAGGAAATTAAAATACCAATAAAGCTGATTTGTTCAGGATCTTGTTCCTCGGCAAAGATTTGAATATTTGCCTCGCCCAAGCGATCAACGATATTTTCATTCGGCGGCACCATCGCATAGAATTTGCCAGAATCTGTATAGGTTCCGTATAATTTTTGCCCTTTGATAACGACTTTCTCAACGCGGCCATTTTGCGCGGCTTGCATAAATTCGCTATAGGAAATTTTGTTATTTTGCCCGTTAATGCCTTGTGCAGGGCCTTGCAGCATTTGCGCCACAAACATCAAAGCCAAAGCCACACCAATCCACAGCATGATATTACGAGACATGTATTTTTCCTTATCGTGATTATAATCTACCCCATTTAAAATAGAGTATTTCCATCATGCGCAAGCCTTATTCAGGATAGATGACAATTTTCCCGCTGCGATCATCGCGGGCAAAACAGCGCCACCCAAGGTCCGTTTGCGAAACGGCACATCATCTCGCAAATCTTGCACTAGATTTTCGGTTTTTTCCATACGCGGAGCATAGTCTTTTTGCAGACCAATCAACCGCAAGGCTTGCATCACGGCACGCATAGAAATCTCTGCAGGGGCAGCTTGGAAGGCGGCACTTTCAATTGTAACCCCACGATCTTGCGCGACATATTGCGACCAGAATTCCTGCGTATAAAAATCCAGTGCATCATTGCCACGCGCCAGTCGTTTTGCTGTTGTTGCCAATCGTTTGGCGCTCAACCCTTCGGCCTCTAGCACGGGCCAGGATTGACGCAAGCGCACGCGTTCGAATTTATCATTTTGGTTACTTGGATCCTCGACATAGGGCAAGTTATGCGCCTGACAATAGGCAAGCAAATCCGCTTTCCCCAGTGATAGTAAAGGCCGCAGCAAGGTTAGTTTATCATTGTACGGCGCGCTAACACGCATACCTGCCAAACCATTCAAACCGCTTCCTGCACATAAACGCATCAGCACGGTTTCGGCCTGATCATCCTGATGATGCGCCAGCGCCAAATGCGATACGCTGCGATTCGCACACCAATCCGCCATTAACGCATAACGCGCTTTACGTGCTGCTTCCTGCAAGCTGCCTTGTGGTTTTTCATCATGCTGCCACGTTAAAATCTCGTGCGGCATATGGGGCATATATTCATCGATCCAGCGTGAGACTTGCCGCGCCTCATCTGCGGATTCTGTTCGCAAGCCATGATCAACCGTAACTGCCGCCACATCGCGCCCATGGTCGCAGCCCCATTTATAAAGCGCATGCACCAGCGCCATGCTATCAGGGCCACCCGATACTGCTACAGCGATGCGCATTGATGGGGACAGGTCTGTCAAAGATTGATTGAGTAACGAAATAAGTCTATCCATACGACAGACAGGCTAGCACCCCAGACGGGCGAGCTCCTTATCGACGCGATTAAGCACTGAGCCTGCGCCTTGTGAGAATTCTTTTTTCACTTGCTTTAGCGCGATACAGGCATCTTGTTTTTTACCCAAGGCTTCCAGCGTTAGACCCAATTTCAACAAATTATCAGGCGCTTTTGTGCCCTTAGGGTATTCTTGAAATCCCTCGGCGAAGACGCGCGCTGCTTGCGAATAATCACCGCGCGCGTAATAGGTTTCGCCAAGCCAGTATTTGGCGTTACTTGCCAGCGCGTGTTTAGGGTTATTTTTCAAAAAGGTTTCAAACTGAAGCTGAGCAGAATTATATTTACCTTGCTTCAGCAGGTCAAAGGCTTGCTCATAATCCGCTAACACGCGCGCTTTGCTACCAGACCCTAATAAAGATTGGGAATCTGTATCTTGAGGCATCACTTGCGCGACTTTCATATCTTCTGTTTTTGCCGCTTCGGCAGTTTTTGATACATCAGCCGTTTGACCAGGCACGTCACGCACCTTGTTCATCACAGATAGCGGCGCGCTAACCGCAGCGGTGGCTGGTTGCTGTTGTGGTGCGGCCTCGCGCAAGACTTGCGCTGTCAGGCGGGCTTCTAATTCGCGGACCTTATCTTGCGTGTCCTTTAATTGACCAGCTAGATCATTATAATTGCCCTGTAGGTCTTTTTTAATTTGGTCCGAGTGATGATTAACTTCTTCGATTTGCCCCTGAAGCTGACGCAAGCGTGCATCATATTCCTGAAACTTCACTTGCGTATCGGCAGCTTGTCTAAGCTATCCTCGCTAGCTGAGGGTACGCCACTCACGCCGCCTTTATAAACTGCACGATTCAGCGTTTCGACTTCGTTTTCCAGTGTATTGATCCGCTGATCTAAACCTTGCAGGTTTTCAGCAGACACAGACATGGATGGCAGCAAACAAACCATACCGACTGACAAAGCCAATACAACAGGTAGACGGGTGGACAAAACGCTCTTCATCGTTACAGCCTTAGATATAGTTACTGGATCGTTGTTACAGCGCGGCGATTTTGCGCCCATGCTGCTTCATTTGATGCAGCCACTGCAGGACGCTCTTTACCGTAGCTTACGACGCTGACACGATCTGCATCAACGCCCAGCGCAACCAAATATTCTTTGGCAGCGTTTGCACGACGTTCACCCAAAGCAAGGTTATATTCGCGTGTTCCGCGCTCATCGCAATGACCTTCGATCGTGATATTCAAGCTGGAATAAGCTTGCAACCATTTTGCCTGAGCCAACAAAGTCTGGCGCGCTGCTGTTGTCAGTGTGTAGCTATCATAGCCAAAGAACACACGATCACCAATTTCCTGCACTAATGATTCTTGCATTTGCGCAGCGTTACCTGGAGCCGCTAAGCCTTCGCCTTTGACGGCGTTCATGTCATCTTGACGCAAACCTGTTTCCGTTGTGATTTGCTCACGATCTTGTACAGGGACAGAATCAGCAAGTCCTGGTTCTTGTGTTGTTGAACACGCTGTTACAAACAAAACAGCAGATAACAAAATGAAACGCGCTAGCATGGATGGCTCCTTAGAAAAATTAGAATTCTTAATATATATTGTCGCAGTGTATGAAGTTATGCTCTGGCTTTCAAGCGGAATCATAAGGATTTCATAATTAATTCCGCCTGATATGCCCGTCACATTTGCGGCATGTCTTTTAGCTCTTGCAGCAGGGCTTCGGCCTCAGCCTTGGTTACAGGGTCCTTAGCTTTGCTAATATAATGATTCAAAGCAAAAATTGCAGCCTGCGTTTGGCGTGTACGTGCATATAAGATACCTGCATCCAGATACAAACGGTACTCATGCGGAGCAATCGCTTGTGCATATTGAACCGTTTCTAGTGCACCTTCGTAGTCGTCTTGATCGATTTGATACAGCTTAAGCTGATTATGCACGAACACACATATATCGCGGCGGCTCATGGCTTTCAAAAAATCGGGGGTTAATTCAGCTTGATCGCCGAAGTCTTCTTTAACAATGTCCCGCAATTCGTAGGCTTGCAGACTTTTCCAATTGTGTGCAGGCATCACGATCAAGCTTTGCCCGCCGACTTGCATCCGCAAAATCGCTTGCGAAGGGAAATTTAACATTTCAATATCCCAACCACAGGCTGCCGCTGTTTCGTAGACCACTGCCCCGATTAAGGCTTGATCGAAGAAACGACTATCAATAGCCGCCATCATATCCAAAGCGCTACGCATATTTTCGCCGCTTTGCGGATCAAAAAAGCGACAGCCCAGATCATGTAAAAAAGCATATTTTAACGCGGCAAGGCGCGTACCGGCATCATCAGCTGAGCCTTGGCTTATTAGAACATCGTGCCGCGCGCGCGTGGCCTCAACCAAGCGTTCAAAAAACTGATAATAGGGCTGTAAGCTTTTACCTTGGTGCGACGGCACCGAAAACAACAACAAGATATGCGCAACCGATACATCACAATCAGGCAGATCGCTCCACTTATTTAACTGAAGCAGCGCATCTTGCTTTGACAGCATTGGCCAGCCTTACTTTGCGTCTGCGTTTGCCTTTGTGTCATCGGCGACAATCGGCGGAGGCTCCGGCATTTTACCGTCAACCATGACAGGGACTTTGACGTAGCTAACGACCTGTTTAACATCAGGGATTGTCCGTGCCGTTTGAATAGCTTTATCCAATTCACTTTGACTGTCGGCGTAGCCATCAAATACACTGTGCCCTGCACGGTATCAATTGAATAGTTCAAAGAGGCAATTTCTTTATCAAACACCAGCGCCGCGCGCAAACGTGTTGTGATCCATGAATCACGGGCATAGCCTTTGATCCCTTCGCTTTCGGCGACGCGTATTTCATTAATAACCTGTTCAACGCCCTTAGGCTGCCATGCCAAGCGTACAGCTTCCACGCGTTGATCAGGATTTTGCACAACGCCGGTCAACAATACACGCCCGTTATTAACAGTCATATCCAGCTTACCGAATGCCTCTGTGCTATATTTAAACCACAAGTCATTAATTTCGGCCTGAATGCGCGTATCAGATAAAGCACGGGATAAACCGCCCTCTTTCGAGGCCGCGACACCTGCCACAGCCCCAGCGCCAACACCTAACGCCGTACAAGATGACACCATAAGCGGACAAACAGCCAACGCTACCCAAGATAAAATTACCGTACGCTTCATTATTGAAAAAACCTTTGCGTTTTAGTGAACTTATATTCGCGAATCAGATCCGTATTATGCATGGGGTTACCATGCATTGTCCAGATGGTGAATGCATAAAGGCGGTGTTACGGCGATAACATCGAACCGCATAGCGGTATTTAAATCCATGTCGTGTTGGGCTAAATACGACAATAACGCATTTTGAATACGACGCTGAGACACTGGCGTTACGGCCTCCAGCGCGCTAGTCAGGTCACGGCGCATTTTAACCTCCACCGCGACCACGGTACCACCATCGCGGGCAAGGATATCTATTTCTCCGTGACGGGTTTTATAGCGTTGCTCGATAATTTCAAATCCCTTTTCCTCCAGATACGCGGCGGCGGCTTTTTCTGCGGATAGGCCGCGCTCATAGGCGGCTTGTTTTTGCGGCGCTGCTTTATTCACCTGCGCTCTCCTGCTTGATAACCAGTGCCAGTTCGTACAAATCTTTCTTCGCCCAACCTGTTGTTTCGGCTAGCTGTGCGGCGGCTTTTTTGGTCGGCATGTCTGCAAGCAAGTCCGCCATAGCCTGACGCACGTCGTCTTGTGTCCACACCGTTTTTGCGCGGGTTCGATAATCAAAACAATCTCCCCCTTGGGCAAGCCTTCTTGCTCATACAGCGTCACAAGGTCTGCAGGCAAACCACGGCGTACCTGCTCATAGAGCTTGGTTAGCTCACGCGTTACAGCGACGTGGCGGGTCGGCATAATATCTGCCATAGCCTCTAACGTTTTAACTAACCGCGGCGCGGTTTCATAGGCAATCAGCGTTGATGACACATCCTGCCACTGCGTTAACAAGTCACGCCGCGCTTTATCCTTCGCGGGGATAAAGCCGATAAATGTAAAACTGTCAGAGGGAAACCCCGATAGCTGCAAAGCCGTCAATGAGGCGCTAGCCCCTGGGATCGAGGTCACAGGCACATCTTGCTCCACGCAATCTTTGACCAGTTTATACCCCGGATCCGACACCAAAGGCATACCCGCATCACTAATTAAGGCAATGGCTTTGCCTGCCTTAATATCATCAATTATTTGCGCCCGTTTTTACCATCCGCATGGTCATTATAAACGGTCAGTGTTTTCTTTAGCCCGTAGGCGCTCAGTAATTTTCCGCTGACGCGCGTATCTTCGCACGCGATCACATCCGCCGCGGCCAAAGTATCCAAAGCACGCAAAGATATATCCCTCAAGTTCCCTATCGGCGTCGCCACCAGATAAAGAGCAGGTGACAATTTCGTTTTTGTGAGTTCAGGCAGTAGCCATGCTCGTTTTTTTCGTTAGTGTTAGCGCTCATAATACGACAACTATACAGGTGTTCTTTTCTATGCGCTATAGACAGCTTGCTCTTATTGGTTTTTTTATTGGCTTATCCGCATTGTTAACTGGATGCGGCGGCAATTCCTATTATGACGATTTACCTGACTGGGATTTCTCGGGAAGCTCGGCCCCTGCCGCGCAGCAAGAGCCTGCCCAAATAGCTAGCGCAACGGTGCCGCAACAGCCTGCGCCTGCTGACCCGTATGAGAAAATTTCTTACAAAGACTTTACAGTTCAAAACCAGCAAGGGCAAGCTCAACCCTTGCCCACGCAGCAACCAGCAATTCAACAAACCGTGCGCGTTGGGATCTTATTACCGTTAAGCGGCCCGCAGGCCAGTCTTGGCAAAGCCATGTTGCAATCCGCACAAATGGCGCTATTTGATGTTGGACACAGCGCGTTCGAACTTATGCCGTACGATACGCAAGGCACAGGCGAAGGTGCGCGCGCAGCCGCTAGCCACGCGATTAACGACAATGTTCAGCTTATTTTAGGACCTGTATTTGCGAACTCCGTCCGCGCGGCGAAAAATGTTGTGCGCTATCACAATGTCAATATGATTTCCTTTTCCACGGACTGGAGCGTGACAAGCTCGAACGTGTTTATTATGGGATTTTTGCCGTTTGACCAGATTGATCGCATTATCACCTACGCTGCCGACCATGACCTAAAACGCATTGCTGCCATTGCTCCGCGCACGACATATGGGCGCGCGATTATCTCTGCCTACCAAGCCATGGCTGAGCAAATGGGAATCGAAACCGTTGATATCCTGACCTATGATCCACAAAGCACAAATTTAGCGCCGGAGCTGCGTACATTTACGCATTACGATGAACGCAATGAAGAGGCTAAAATATTAGCAGAAACCATTCAAAACCAAGACGGCGCCAGCACAGGAAAACCAAGAAATCCCGCTAAGATCAAGCAAGAAATTGACCGCATCAAAGCCGAAATGGAGCCCCCCTATGACGCCGTTCTGATCGCAGCAGGTGGAAAAAGTGCGGTTACGATTTCCAATCTGTTGAGCCATTTTGACCTCCCCCACGCAAAGTTAAGCGCTTGGGCATCGGCCTGTTTGATGATTTATCCCTTAGCAATGAATTTGCTTTGCGTGATGCTTGGTTCTCCGCACCATCGCCGCAAGCACGCTCCCAGTTTGAGAAACGCTACAAATCCTTGTATCAGTCAACCCCACCACGACTGGCGAGCTTAGCCTATGATGCGACCGCGCTAGCTGCTATCTTGGCACAAAATAGTACTGGCTATCATGCTGCAGCCTTTAACCGTCGGGCGATTACTAACCCGAATGGATTTGCAGGCATTGATGGGATCTTCCGTTTCCTTGATAACGGCACCGTCGAACGCGGCCTATCGGTTTTAAGCTTTGACAAAAATAGCATCATCGAAATCGATCCTGCCAGAGATACGTTCCAACGCTAAGGCAATATGACTGCCTTGACATTTACATTGGTAAATATGGATAAGCGCAAACGATAAAAGAAAATCTAAGCGCTGGCGCGGCGCACTGGAAGCTTGACGTTTTTCTGCATAGATTCAAAAATCAAGCGAGGGATATTAATATCACAGTAAGTTTCCAATCCCTTAAAGCCTGGGAAAGTATTGGCTTCACAAACGGTATAACCGCTTTCATCGTAAAGCAAATCAACCCCTGCGATTTGAATGCCTAAAACTTTGGCAGTTTTCACGGCGATATCAATTGCACCTTGATCGGGTTGAATTTCGACGCCTGTGCCGCCTTGGGTAATGTTGGCTTTGAACCCGCCGTCACTAGCACGGCGCTCCATCGCGGCAACGACCTCACCATCGACAACGAACAAGCGCAAATCACGGCCATGGCTTTTCGATACGAATTGCTGGAAAATTAGCTGAATGTTCGGTGTGACCTCGTGCAGCATTTCCATCAAATCTGTGAAATGGTCGCGGTCATGAATCAAGAAAACACCTGTTCCGTTAACACCAAGCAGCGTTTTCACAACCACAGGGAAGCCGATTTTTTCAGCCACTAAATCTACATTAATGGGGAATTTGGCCAACATCGTTGCTGGCGTTGGAATGTTATTTTCAACCAAAATTTGGTGCGTGTGCAATTTATCAGCCACGGTTTCAATACAAGCAGACCCGTTATAAACAGTCACGCCTAAGCGTTCGAACTGACGAATAACCGCTAGCGCAAAATAGCCTGTTTCCACTACATAAGTCCGCGGCAACAAAACATCGGGCAGTGCGTGTTTTTGGCCTTCGATCAAAATAGAATCGCGCACATGTTCGGTCACAAGCAGATCAAATTGCTGATGACTATAGACCTCAACATTAAAACCCATTTCACGCCCTTCGGCCACGAAACGACGAACCTCAAAAGCCTCAGCTGTAGGTGCGTCGATGTCTTCATTGAACAAAATCCAAACGTTCATTGGTAACCTCTCACGTTAAATGGGAAGGGCATTTGTATCGTATTTATGTGTATAAATCAAATATAATTCAAGTGGCGTGACTAAGCATTGCCCTCAACAGGGGCTTTTGCAGCCTGAGCCTCTTTCTGAGAAGCCTCAATTTCGTCCTTGAAACGATCCAGATACATTTTGTGGAAATCGATTGGCGCGATATAAAGCGGCGGGAAACCACCAGCTGAAACTGCGTTTGCCATGATTTGACGCACGAATGGGAAGGCTTGACGCGGAACCTCGATAAAGACCAAAGGATGATGTGCATCTTGAGGGACGCTTTTATCTAATGTCGCGACAACGCCATATTGGACTTCACACAAGAATAATGTTGTTTTGCCTTCAACAATGGCCTCAGCGCGGATGCTAAGGATGACTTCGTAAGTGTTGTCTTCATCAGGCAATTTACGGGCATCCAAACCAACGGCTACGTCCATTTGCGGCTGAGCAGCTGTCAATTTTAAGCTATTAGGCGCATCGGGATTTTCAAATGACAGATCGCGAACATACTGCGCCGCAATCGTTAGCGGAAGCTCAGCTGCGTTGGCTGGATTTGGGTCTGTTGGTTGATCGGCCATATTTATATCCTTAGTCTAAAATCTTCGTTAAAACTTATCTTCTTTTATCTGATAGAACCCCATTATACAAGAGGGCGGCGCTGGCTTTTATGCGGGTGCAATTTCGAACACAGCGTCGATTTCTACAGCAACCCCTAGCGGCAAGCTTGGGACACCAACGGCAGAGCGCGCATGGCGCCCCGCTTCGCCCATAATTTCCACGACCAATTCCGATGCCCCATTCACGACCTGAGGCTGATCCGTAAAATCAGGCGTGCCCGCAACAAATGCGCCCAGTTTTACGCAGCGCTTCACGCGGGACCAATCCCCATCAACAGCGGCATTGACTTGCGCAATGATGTTAAGCGCGCACGCTTTGGCGGCTTCTTGTCCAGCGGCGACATCTAGTGTATCGCCCAACGTGCCTTGGTGCATGGGCTGTCCGTTTAGAAAAGGAATCTGCCCCGACACGTAAACATGGTTACCGCTGATAACAAACGGAACATAGCTAGCAACGGCCTTCGCCGCTTGGGGAAGTTCATATCCTGCTTCTTGGACTTTATCTGCAATATTCATTGTTTACTGTTCCTCTTAATGTCGTGTTGATGTCATGTTTTAATGTCTTGTATCCTGCATTATGGCGTGCCATAATCGGCGCGACATGTAAATATTTAAATATGGTTATTTCATTGTAAAATGGGACTTTTGAATTTCTTAGGGGTTTTATCCCCCGCACACATTAATGTTTTTACGTTTTTCAACGCTAAAAAATCGGTTGGTAAAGACACGTTAGGCAATCGCTATTACGTCGGCAAAGCTCGCAAAGGCTATGACCGTGAGCGCCGCTGGGTGATGTATGCCGGCGAACCCGAAGCCAGCGCGGTTCCACCGGAATGGCATGCATGGCTCCATTACCAAACAGATACCCCCCTAGCGAAACAAGCGAAAGCTATCGCCGTTCTTGGCAAAAACCATATAGCGCCAACATGACAGGGACATCCCAAGCTTATCGCCCACAAGGGCACATTCTAAGCGGCGGTAAACGTGACAAAGCCACAGGTGATTACGAAGCATGGTCACCCGCTAAATCTAAGTAACATTTATAAGAAAACAGGACTACGATTATGAAACGCAGTGTATTTGAAACTCTTGTTGGTGCCCTCATTATTTTAGGGGCTATTGTCTTTTTCCAATACAGCTATTCTACCGCCCAAGTCGGACAAGCCGAAGGCTATACAATATCTGCCAGCTTTGCTGGTGTTGGCGGCTTGCGCCTGGTGATGACGTTGTGATTAGCGGCGTTAAGGTTGGATCGGTTTCTGATATCAAGCTAAACCCAAAAACCTATCTAGCCGAGGTCAGCATGACCGTCGACAAAACCGTTGAGCTTCCCCTAGATACAGCCGCGCTTATCAGCAGCGAAAGCTTGCTTGGTGGTTTGTATCTGGCGCTAGAACCTGGATCAGACCCCGATATGTTACAAAGCGGCGATCAGATCGAATACACGCAAGCGCCTCAAAATCTGGAGCAATTGCTAGGACAGTTTATCTTTAGCATGCAAAACAAAGACAAGGCAGAATAATCCATTGCGCCGTCTTCTTTTGACATCAGCGTGTCTGGCGACCGCTTTATCGGCCTCTACTGCGCAAGCGCGCGAGATGATCGACTATTCCATCGCACAATTGCGTGCCCTTGATAAAATCACCGCGCGCACCGTGACCTTTCAAGCTGATGTTGGCTCTACCGTTCGATTTGGCTCACTCTATGTTAAGGTTCAAGCCTGCCGCAAAGCCCCGCCAATTGAAACGCCCGAAAGCGCCGCATTCTTACAAATTTGGGAAGAACACCAAGACAAAGAAAAATCGGCTATTGGCGCATTTAACACGTCTCAGGAATGGGTGTTTAGCGGCTGGATGTTTGCTTCATCTCCGGCTTTATCCTATATGGACCACCCAATTTATGATGTCTGGATTTTGGACTGCCTGAACGAGGAAAAAGCCATCTCCAACGAAGACAGCGATGAGCTTATGGATGGCGAAGGCGAAATCGAAGATGACACGCATCAATCCCCCGATACGGCCAACATCCCTATGCCTGACGAAACGATCTACCCGACAGAGCAAGACCAGAGCCTGATTGACACAGGCTCTCAAACAGATAGCGATCAAAATAGCGACGAAGACCAAAACAATCTTAAGCAACCATCATATGATGATAACATGCTTTTGAACGCGACCGATCTGAACGCCAAGGCCCCCTCGATTTTAGGTACAAGCCCTGCACAAGCCCCAAGCAAAGAGCAACCGATCCCTCAGCAAGATATCGATGATCTGGTAACCCCGATACCGCTCAACGACTAAGGCTCATGGCTCCATAAAATACACAATAAAAAAGCCTCCACAATCGGGAGGCTTTATATTCTTAACTGCGGATTACATCCTAGATTTTTTCAACTTGGTTGTAATCTAGCTCAACTGGTGTTGCACGACCAAAGATCGATACAGATACTTTCAGTTTTGATTTTTCTTCGTCTACGTCTTCGACCAAACCGTTGAATGATGCGAATGGGCCGTCTGTTACGCGAACTTCTTCGCCGACATCGTAAACAATAGATGGACGTGGGCGATCAACGCCTTCTTGGACTTGTTGCAAGATTTGCTGCGCTTCTTTTTCGCTGATTGGCACAGGCTTGTTACCACCACCCAAGAAGCCAGTGACTTTGGGCGTATCCTTGATCATGTGCCAAAGATTGTCGTTCATATCCAATTTCGCAAGGACATAACCAGGGAAAAATTTACGCTCAGAATTCACGCGCTGACCGCGTTTAACTTCGACGACTTCTTCCATAGGAACCAAAATTTCCTCAACACAGTCTTGCAAACCTTGCTTTTCTGCTTTTTCACGAATGGATTCTGAAACTTTGTTTTCAAAACCAGAATAAACATGAAGAACATACCAACGTGCAGCCATTTTAAAAATCCTTTACTTCTTACGTTGTTGTTAAATTATTAAACACTAAACCTTATAGGCCAAAGCTCATAATCACACGAACCAGCCATGATAAAACCTGATCGGAGAAATACAAAAACAGGGAGGCAACAAACACCATAATAAAGACGCCGATTGTGCTGACCGTTACTTCCTGACGGGTTGGCCATGTAATCTTGCGTGCTTCTGATCTGACTTGTCTAAAAAATTCGATTGGGCCTGCTTTTGCCATCTTTTTAATCCTTATCATCCGTTTTCTTTCCCTTTTGGGTACAATTCGTGAGGCCTGTGGCCAGCGAGTTGTATCAATCATTCAGGGGAATAATCTATGTGTAATCCAGTTCGCAGGAAAACTCCAGCAGAAAATCGTATAAGCCTACAATTTTTCGCAGCTTTCTACATATGATCTAAATCATACGCCGTTGCCTGCGATACGGATTCAACAGAGCGCACTTTCCATGCAACATATTCAAAAGACTGTCGCGCTTGTACCGGTTGATCTAATTTCATCACAGGTTCGGCCACGACCAAGAAGGCCTCGGTTGTTTTTAACTGATCCACACGCTGTTTGAATTCATCATCCCAACGATCCTCAAAATACAGGCCTTGCCATGGTTGATCTGTTTTGATTCGTGGCTCCGCTACGGTATGACCCTGTTTATTTCTACGCCACATGAAATCTGCAGGTTTAACCTCCAAAACGATAGGACGCCCCTTTACAAAATCCTCACCCTTACGATTATAACGATGTGCTATTGGATTCCGGAAAGTTTGAGCCATAGCAAACTGTTCACGTAATTCTGATTTGTCATTGCCAGAGAAATCTTTATATGTTTGCAATCGTCCTAGATAATGAACATAAATTTTTTCAAACATTTCATCAATATGTCGCTGATTGCCTTCGAAATGCTCTTCGGCAAAGGCACGAATATCTTTAATAGTATCGATATACCCATCCAAGCTATCAATTGGCACATTGTAGTAATCACCTGCGTGCTGCTTTTTCCAGCGGCGAAGCTCTTCCGGTTGGTTGATATAGGAATTGGGGCGCTTAAAACGTGCTTTTCCCTTCCTGATGAAATTTAAATTCATACGAATATAATGCCCATCCGCTATAGCCTGACGCAAAGTTGAAACGCCTTGCGCCTGCATATTAAACTTCACATCAGGCGATACATATTCACAGCCACGTTTATGCTCTTGTTTATGTCCTGGCTTCGTCACAAAGGTCGCTTGGCTTTGTTCCAAGCCACCATTTACAGATTTGGAAGATGCTCGGCGAAAGACAACAGATACATCACAACACGGACACAGCAGCCCCTCTGGCACAGAGGTCTTTTCATCCATATCAGCGGCATAAACCATGCCATGCTGCCTGCCATGGAGCTTGGGCCCATTTACCGATTCAGCCGGAGATCCAGCGCGACGTGCTTTTTGCATTACAAAACAACCTGTTCATATTTTATTCTTATGGTTCCTATCTGTAGCAAAACAGCTGATTAAAATCAATCATTTTCATAATCCTAAATCCATGTAGTCGTACAAAGATTTCTTTCAGAAAAATTTCTCTTTTCTTTTTCGCTGCGCCCCCTATATGTTTATGTCATGAAAACACAAACACACCCCGACGAATTCAAAAACGCGATTGAAATTAAAAACCTGAATAAAATTTATGCAGGCAAAAACAAAACGCAAAAACCTCATCACGCGTTAAAAGACGTGAATTTAACCGTACCACGTGGATCAATCTTTGGCCTGTTAGGGCCGAACGGTGCAGGTAAATCAACGATGATTAATATCATCGCTGGACTGGTCACCAAAACAAGTGGCGAAGTGCGCATTGGTGGCTATGATTTGGATACGCATGAACGCCACGCAAAATCCTCAATCGGGATTGTCCCCCAAGAAATCAACTTCGACCCTTTCTTTACGCCGCGGGCATCGTTGGATATTCAAGCCAGCATGTATGGCGTGCCAAAGTCCGAGCGCAAAACTGATGATATTCTGGATTTCATCGGCCTAGCCGACAAAGCCAATAGCTATGTCCGCAGCCTGTCTGGTGGCATGAAACGCCGCTTAATGATCGGCAAAGCATGGTCCATCGCCCGCCTATTCTCATTTTGGATGAACCCACTGCGGGCGTCGATATCGAATTACGCCGCCAGTTGTGGGAAAACGTCAAGCGCCTTAACGACAATGGTGTAACGATTATCCTCACCACGCATTATCTAGAAGAAGCCGAAGAATTATGCGATCAAATCGCCATCATCAACCATGGTGAAATCATCACCAGCGCCCCCAAGGAAGATTTACTCAGCCAGATTGATAGTAAAGAACTATTGATACGCTGCGCCCAACCTTTTGATATCCTGCCCGCGCCTCTATCCGATTTAGGTGGGGTTAAGAAAGGGCGCAGATCAATCTCTTTCTGTTTCTCGCCCAAGGATACGCCTGCTGGTGCCTATATCGAAGCCGTACAAAAAGCCGGTTTTGATATCGCAGACATCACCACCGCGCAAAGCAAGCTAGAAGATATTTTCTTAACATTGACAAAAGCCGCTTAAACGCCAAACGCAATACAGCGCCCATATGGATTCTCGCCAGATAAAGCAAGCTTTAGCTGGTGAAGAACACGGGAATAATGTGCGATTCTTGCAAATATTCAGCAAGCTCAATAATCGGAAGCGCCGCCAGCCACCACACAGCATCCGCAAACGCTTTGGTCACGTAACGCGGATTAATCTGTATTTTTTCTGGCATCGAATAATTTTTAATTGATGGCCACAAAGCATGCGTTTTTTGCGCATACTCATCATATGCCTGACCAAATTTATCGTGTAAAAATCCTTGCTCACGCTTAATCAGCCCCACATATAAATAATAAAAGAACAAAGGCAAACCAATCATCACAACCAAGTGATTAGAAATCATCGACACCCCTGTAATCCCCAAGAGAGAGAAAAAATACAAGGGGTTTCTCAGCACCGAATAAATACCGCTCGTGACCAGCACTTCGTTTTTATAGCCTCCTAAAAAGATCGTTGCGTAAATACGCCCCATCGCACAAATACCAACTAAAATAACGCCTATGATTTCAAAAACTTCGTGATATGAGGTTCCTTCTTTCCAATATTGGCGAGAGAACACAACCACCATAAGTGTCATCACCAAAGCAATTTTTGAGCTTAATATTCTATTTTTATTCAGCGCCTTTGCCATTTTTATCTCCTAACGTTCCCAAGCAACTGCGGCATTGGGCATAGCTTTATTGTGTTTGCAGCAGACCGTACTTCACGAAACTGAAGCGAAACTGAAGCGAAACTGAAAGCCCTTTACAAAAATGCCGCTTATTTTTATCCCCCTTGCAGAGATCGCTCTTTACAGGCAGACTGGCGGACACTATTAATAGGCAGGGTTAAGCTGTTTAACCCTCAAGCATATGCGCCCGTAGCTCAGTGGATAGAGCACTGGTTTCCGGAGCCAGGTGTCGCAGGTTCGATTCCTGCCGGGCGCACCATTTTCCCATAGCTCCTAACGTCCAGCTACAGCCTTGCAGACATGCAACCTAACAGCGCTTCACTCGCCTTTCCCTTTGTCGCTGTCACTGACTATATGCATCTTTTTGTTGCACATTATGGCAAATATAGCTATAACAGGCACCACTAATTACATAACTAATTACGTTTGTATTACAAAACAACACAGTAAAAGCGGTTAATTGACTATGAGTGTGCCAGCAAAATCAGCAACAGAAACCATCCAAGCCCGTATCAACGAGAACAGTTTCAAGCTTGATAAAGCACTCAAAGCCGGAGATATCACCGTAACGGATGCAATGAAACAGCGCACCACCTTTATGGATGCTATCATTGCCGACATCGCCCAAGAGCATCTAGGCGCTTTTGCCCAAGACTCTACCCTTATTTTTACCGGTAGTAGCGGGCGACAGGAATTATGCCCCTATTCTGATAATGATTTCTTTCTCTTGTTTGACGATAAATTCATTGATAACGAATCCCCTGGCGGGTTAGACATCGCCTTTCAAACGGCTTTGGAAAGCCTCAATCGAGCGCTGAGCGACCATAATATAGGACGCATTTCTATACGCACCATAGAAGAGGCAACCCACGCAGCTTGTGACTTACGTGATAAAAACAAAGAAATTCATACCCAGCTTTTAGATCGCCGCTTCTCTGGTTGGGGCAGCAAAGATCTATTAGATCGCCTGAACGCTCAGATCGAACAGTTAGACGATCAAGAGAACATCACGCTTATTGAAAAGAAATTTGATGACTACGATCATGACAATAAAACCACGTCTGCCATCCCCTCCAGCAGCGCGACCTCAAAACGGGTCACTGTTTTAGAACCGAATATTAAAAACGGCTATGGGGGATTACGCGGATATCATACTATGCGCTGGAGCGAACAAGCCTTTTACAACCTACGCGACCACGATAAAATCACGGCCTATAAAGCCGAGAAACACAAAACTTTAAGCGACCGCGATTTACAATCAGCGGACGATGCCTATCTATTCTTGCTAACCGTTCGCTATCACTTACACATGTTAAGCGGCAAAGAGGATGATGTTTTAGCATCGCATCTTCAGCCTAAGCTTGCTGAAATTATGGGCTTTAATGGGGTCGAAGACTTCATGAAACTTATTTTCAAACCTGTAACCAGATTTCTTACGTTAGTAAAATTATTTGTTCTTTGATCGCAGAGAAAACAGGACTTACACCACCTGGGCGAGATGGACAAGGAAAGCTCGTCACGATCAAAGACCCCTTATCGGATCCACAGCAAATGCTGCACGCCTTTCGAAACATCCAAAGCCGCCAGTCTGATTTACATTATAGCGCTATTGCCCAGATTAGAAATAATTTAGACATGGTCGACGATGCCTTTTTATCGTCACCGGATGCAAATGCACTTTTCATTGATATTTTATCTGATCCAGATGCTGAACGCGCCTTGCGACGTATGCAAAAGATTGGCTTTTTGCAAAAATTTGTTCCCGTTTATGACGAAATTGACAGCCTGATGCAATTTAATGCCTCTCATGCCTATACGGTCGATGAACATCACTTTATTGCCATCGGACACATCCACAAAATGCGTCAGGGCAGCTATGCGCTAGAAGCCCCACAAACCTATGATGCGATAACACACCTATCCGACAGAGATCTACAAGTTGTTTGTTTTGCAGCCTTTCTTCATGACACTGCGAAAGCCCGCCCTGGTAAACACATTCAAAACGTCTTGCCGATCATCCAAGAGCTTGGCCCTCGTTTTGGTTTTTCCCCGCAAGAAACGGAAACGATAACATGGCTTTGCGAACAGCACATGTTTTTGTACAATCAAGCCCGCTTACCTTACCATGACGATCCGACTATTGATCGCAATATTTGCGCAACATTAGAGTCTGTAAAGAAACTAAACATGCTTCATGTTTTAACAGTTTGCGATTCTATGGCTGCTGGTTCAAAACGTCGCTTAGATCCCTTGAAATTAAAGCGCCTCGAAGATTTATACACGCACTGCAAACCTAAATTACGTAGCATTGTCCTGCCCGAGGGCTATAAACTGGGCGAAGTCTTTGTGCAGGTTGCTAAAGATAGCGCTGCTAACGCTTCAGTCATTACAGTTATCTCGCCGGACAAGCCCTTTTTATTATCGAACTTAACAGGATGTATTAGCGAAAATGAATGCGACATACGTGGCGTTAGCGCGCATCCTTTTACAGATGATAACGGGCAAAAATGGGTGAGTGATAAAATTACGGTGACCAATTCTGCTGGATTACCTATTGGCAAAAACGTAGCGTCTAAAATGGTTGACAGCATTCATCGTGCTTTAACATTAGATATGTTAGCTGATTTTACTATTGCCTCTAAAATCAGCGCACAAATAGCAGAACAAAATCAAGTTATCGAACCAGATCACTATATTGACATACAAAATGACCTCACAGAAGACACAACAGTTATTGACGTTGGGGCCCCTAACAGACCAGGATTGTTGCACACCATTATTAAAACGGTCAGCAATGATCACCCTGATCTAACCTTTCAGTTTTGTCATGCCCATAGTGAACCAGGTTCTGTTTTGGATACATTTATTATACAAACACGTGATGGCGGCAAAGTATCGGAAGATCAATTCTCGCACCTGGAAAACAGCATTAATGCTGCTGTGCTCTCTACGCTAAACATTTAAACAATCAGGGTGAGATGGCAATGCAATCTTGGATATAGGCGCATGCGGCGTAGGCATCATCGGCGCTATAACCAACTAAGCGGGCGCGGTACAAATCAGAACGGCCAGCACGCAAAGGAACGACTTTGGGTAAGGCTGTTTTGTAATATGTTGGTAACTGCTTTACCGCTTTACGGATAGCTTTCAAGGTTTGGCGCTCTGTCTTAAAGGCGCGACCTGTATCGCCCACGCATCTTTGATATCTTGCGCGACGTCTTGACCAAAATCTACAGCTGTATTTGTTAGGAAGGCCGCCTGTACAACTGGCAAGCTCTTCGCTGCTGGCGCTGGAATAATCGGCCTAGCGGCATCACCAGCCATCGGCTCAAGTGAAGCTAACTGAATGCCTTCTGGTTTTTTATCAGGCAATGGAATTTTCGCGTGCGCCATGCGGACTTTGGGAAGCTTTCTAAAGCCAGCATCAAGCAAACGCACCATATGCGCATTACGTGAACGAGACGTCTTACCACCAAAGACAACCGCAATAATTCGACGATCATTATGCACGGCAGAGGCAATTAAATTAAACCCAGATGCGCGCACATACCCCGTTTTCATGCCGTCCATTCCTGGATAACGTCCAAGCAAGTGATTATGGTTGCGATATGTTTTTCCTTGGTAGGAAAAGGAGGCCTTACTGTAATATTTGTAATATTGCGGATAGTTACTAATCACATAACGTGCCATTGTCGCCATATCACGCGCGGTACTAATTTGTTTACGGTTATGCAGGCCTGATGCATTTACAAAACGGGTATTTTTCATGCCCAGCTGTTTCGCGCGGAATGTCATCATGCGCGCGAAATTACGCTCTGTCCCGCCAAGATGTTCCGCCACAGCAACGGCAACATCATTTGCAGATTTCACAGACATCGCCAAAATTGCATCACGCACACGTATATAGCTGCGCGGCTTTAGCCCTAATTTACTGGGGATCATACTGGCAGCATGTTTCGAAACGTAAATACGGTCCGACATCCGCAACTTACCCTTATCCAACGCATCGAACACCATCAACAATGTCATGACCTTGGTTAGCGAAGCGGGGTGTAATTTCTTATCCGCGTAGCGCGCTGACAAAACCGCACCAGTTTGCGCATCCATAACAAATGAGGCATATCGCGGGTTAGCCTGCGCTGTACCGGTTTGCAACATTGCCGCTGCGAAAACAGCGCAAGACACCATCACGAAAAATATTTTTCTAAAGACTGTCGCCACAACGTCCCTTAAATTCTTTTACGTAAGCTTCTCATCAAACAATTTAGATAAAGCTCACCGTGCTATTTATGTATTGAAGTTATAAAACTCGTCCAGATTAAGAAGTCTACACGACTACCAGCCTCAAAGTCCATAAATTCCCATAAAAAATTTTAAATAACTCCCCAATTTTTATACATGCTTCACAAATCCTTGCCTAAATTATCCAAATGCATTTTTGTGCAGTGCAAAATTTTTTCTTGACCGCCTATGGAAACGATGATAATTGTGGCCTATATTATGAACTGAGTACGATAGTGAACGCATAAGGTTTTAAGTTCACAAGATTGCCGGAGTCAGTTAATTTGACAAAAAACAATCTACAAAGCCCCTGTTTGATACATTTACTTTTTGGAGGAAGCCATGGCAAAAACGACACCTAATTTTGAAACATTCGCTCAAGATGCAACAGCAGCTGGCCGCGAATATTTCGAAGCAGTTACAAAATCTTACACAATCTTTACAAAAGGCTACGAAGGTCTGGTTCGCACATCAATTGAGCTTGGCCAGTCAACAGCTGAAAAACAAGCGGCCTTTGCGAAAGAAGCAATGGGATGCAAAACTTTGAATGAATTTACTGAAATTCAAAACAAAGTTGCTCAAGCTAGCTTTGATGACTTTATGTCAGGCGTAACAAAGCTTTCTGAAATCAGCACAAAAGTGCTAACAGACAGCATCGAGCCTTTGAACGCGCAAATCAACAAAGCCGTTCAAAAAGTTAACGAAGCTGCATAAGCCTCTTTATACTCCCTTTTCAAAAGCCCTGAGCGCATCATGCGACAGGGCTTTTTATTTTGCCTTCATTTTCGCATGCGCCAGATGAATTGACCCCTATCAAAAAAATGCTATATTGCTTATCCGTAAATAAGGATCATCTCATCCTACGCAAAGGCCAACATGACGTTTTCAATCCGCAATCACAGCGACGATCATACACCTGATTTTTCTCCTGATCCTGACGAAGGATTAGAAACCGACGTATTGCTAAAATCACGGCCACGCACGCAAAAACCAGCAATGTATAAGGTGCTCATTTTAAACGATGACTACACGCCGATGGAATTTGTGGTTCACGTGTTAGAGCGCTTTTTTAATAAAAACCAGCAAGAAGCCACTGAGATCATGATGCATGTCCACCGCAAAGGCGTTGGCGTTTGCGGCGTATTCACATACGAAATCGCCGAGACCAAAGTCACCCAAGTCATGGATTTCGCCCGCGCAAACGAACAACCATTACAATGCACCATGGAAAAGGAATAAATCATGCGTATCATCGGCTCCCCCACCAGCCCCTTTGTGCGTTTTGTTCGCACAATTTTACAAGAGCTTAACCTGGATTATACGCTAGAAAATAGCGGCTTTTTCATGACAGCAACGAACGAACAGCGTGCCCTTGTTAACCAAAACAATCCCGTGATGCGTATCCCCATTTTAATCGACCAAGATCAAACCGTTTGGGATTCCCGCATTATGGCTGGATATTTATTAAACACATACGGACAAGATGCCCAGCTGTCTGCACCACAAACGATCGATGAAGAAAATTTGCTAACGGCTCTTTACGGCACGATCGATTCAGGGATTGCTTATTTCCTTGCCATCAAAGAAGGACGCGACCCTAGCGAGGGCTATACACAGCGTTCATTTACCCGCATTCAAAACTGCCTAGCCTACCTAGACCAGCAAGAAGATTTTGGCGCCGTTTTTAATCTACCTGTTATTTTATTGGTTTGCGCATTGGAATGGCTTGATAAGCGCGACATCTTTGATTGGCATAATTTCTCGCATCTTTGTGAAATTCATGTACAATATAAGGATAGGGCATCTTTGGTGGCTACACGGATCCCTGACAACGCTTAAACAACACGATCGTCATGCTATCACGCACACTTGAACAGACACTACATCACGCCCTTGAGATTGCGACCCAGCGCAAGCACGAATTCGCCACGCTAGAGCATCTGTTACTGGCCTTGGTCAACGATCAGGATGCGATGGCTGTTTTACGCTCATGCGGGATTGATCTGGATGATTTACAAGAACAGTTGCAGCAGTATCTGGATAGTGAGCTTCAAGGGCTTATCAATCCAGACATAGACGAAGCCAAACCAACAACGGCATTTCAACGGGTTTTACAGCGCGCGGCGATCCATGTGCAATCATCGGGCCGCGAAGAAGTCACAGGCGCGAATGTCTTAGTCGCCTTGTTTTCCGAGCGCGAAAGCCACGCCGTTTACTTTTTACAAGAACAAGATATGACCCGTTTTGATGCGGTAAATTATATCTCTCACGGGATTGCCAAAGTCTCCCCGCCTAATGGCACGGATTCAGCAACGTCAGCGCCACACGGCACGGATGAGGACGCACACGTTAAAACCGGCGCTGAGGCCCTTGACACCTATTGCACCAACCTCAATGCCAAAGCCAAGGACGGTAAGATCGACCCGCTAATCGGACGTGATAAAGAGGTTGAGCGCACCATTCAAATCTTATGTCGCCGCGGCAAGAATAACCCGCTTTATGTCGGAGATCCGGGCGTGGGCAAAACCGCCATTGCCGAAGGGCTTGCCAAACGCATTGTCGATGGTGAGGTACCTGACATTTTGAAAAAGGCCGTCATTTTCTCTCTCGACATGGGGGCTTTATTGGCTGGAACGCGTTATCGCGGAGATTTCGAAGAACGTCTTAAACTCGTCCTGCGTGAGATCGGCAATATCGATGAAGCGTTTTGTTTATCGACGAAATCCACACCATCATCGGCGCAGGGGCGACCAGCGGCGGGGCGATGGATGCTTCTAACCTGCTGAAGCCTGCCTTAGCCAGTGGTGAGCTACGCTGCATGGGATCAACCACATACAAAGAATACCGCAATCATTTTGAAAAAGACCGTGCACTCGTACGCCGCTTCCAAAAATTGATGTTCCTGAACCCTCGGTCGAGGACGCGATTGAGATTTTATCTGGCCTGCGCTCCCGTTATGCGGAACATCACAACATCGAATATACTGATGATGCGATCCGCGCCGCGGTTGAACTGTCTGCACAATATATCGGCGACCGAAAATTGCCTGATAAAGCTATCGATATTATTGACGAAGTTGGCGCTGCTCAGATGTTGTTACCTGAGGATAAACGCAAGAAAATTATTACCAAAGACGACATCGAAAATGTTATTGCCGCCATTGCGCGCATTCCGTCCAAATCGATGAATACCAGCGATAAAGATATTCTGCGCAATTTAGAACGTGATCTTAAAACCATGGTCTACGACCAAGACCCTGCTATTGATACGCTGTGCGATGCGATCAAAATGTCCCGCGCGGGATTGCGTGATCCTGACAAGCCTATCGGTAGCTATCTATTCGCAGGACCAACAGGCGTTGGTAAAACAGAAATAGCAAGACAGCTATCAAAAACGCTGGGCATTGAGCTTGCCCGTTTTGATATGTCCGAATATATGGAATCGCATGCCGTATCTCGCTTAATCGGCACACCGCCTGGTTATGTCGGGTTTGAACAAGGCGGCCTACTAACCGACAAAATCGATCAAAACCCGCATTGCGTCCTGCTGCTGGACGAAATCGAAAAAGCACACCCTGATATTTACAATATCCTTTTGCAGGTTATGGATTACGGGAAGCTGACCGACAATAACGGGAAAACCATTGATTTCCGCAACACGATTTTAATCATGACAACAAATGCAGGCGCGACACAAATCGCTAAAACGCCGATTGGGTTCGGTCGTGAATTAGGTGATGAGGCTGACAGCTACGCCGATAACGAAACCTTAATGCGCACCTTCACCCCAGAATTTCGCAACCGTTTAGATGCCATCGTACCATTTGGTAATTTGAAACCGCAAACGATGGAAAAAGTCGTCGATAAATTCATCATCCAGCTAGAGGGCCAGCTTGCTGACCGTAATATCTCTATCACGCTATCGAAAGAGGCCCGCCATCATCTGGCAGAGGCTGGTTATGACCCATCCATGGGCGCCCGTCCGTTAGGTCGCGTTATTCAGGAAAAAGTCAAAAAACCGCTGGCTGAGGAGATCTTATTCGGCGCTTTGGAAAAAGGTGGTAATGCCTTAGTCGATTTGGTCGATGGACAATTAACCTTCACTTACGAGGCCGCACCTCAGCTTCCCGCGACAACAAACGCCGCCGACAACACACCCTCTGACACCGAAACTCAGAAATAATTCAAACAATTTATACATTTTTTAATTCATTTTTATCTATTTATATGTCATAAAATTCCTCATGCCTTGGATAAGTGAAAACAAGGCCTTGCGATTATAAAAATTTATGTCACACTATTAACCGCTGCAGTTGCTAATAAAAGAAGGTAAACACTATGTATCACGATGGGAATTGGAACCCAGTAGAAGGCGAAGAATTAACAGGCTTTCTTGACCAAATCGACGATATTGACGGCAAATATAAAGTCAATGCCGATAGCACTAAAGTAAGCTGGCGCATGTTGCCTTTTTATGAATCTGTGGCTTTGATCCGCGTTCAAGATGCGAATTGGGTTAAGCCTAATCTTGTTGTTTACTACCTGACCGATCAAGGCAACCTATTCCGTTTGAACGGAACGTCACCTCCTATTCACGAAGTCAATGCTAAGGCTCCGATCAAGGTGACAGAAGAAAACGTATTAGAATATTTGCGCTTTTTCTGTTTCTTCGTCCGCGGCGAAGAAGGCCCGTTTTATATTGCAGAGGACATGAGCGATCCAAACTTGCCAACCGACATGGATGACACGACAAAATCTGTATTCGAGGGCATCTTGCGTCCGATTTCTTACGAAGGTAAAAACGACCAAGGGCATTATCTGTGCAATGCTGTTGTATTTTATTCAAATGCGCTGTTTTACGCTGATTTTTCCGTGCAACCCAGCGGCATTATTGAAATGCTAGACGATGAACCGATTACATCTGACTTGCCAACCAAAGTCGACTTACCGGTTTCGTAGGATCAAAAATCCTTATAAATAAAGATTGACAAGGCACGGGTTATCCTATAAAAACCCGATCCTAAGTTTGTTTTACTGATGATACCTTTAAAAACGTCAGTATAAAGATAAGAATTATCGCTGAAATAGCGAGCCATTAAACGAAGAAGTGAGATAAGATATGAAACGCACATTCCAACCTAGCCGCATCGTTCGTAAGCGCCGTCACGGTTTCCGTGCTCGTATGGCAACAAAAATGGTCGCCGCATTTTGGCTGCACGCCGTGCAAAGGGCCGTAAGGTTCTTTCTGCATAAGGTAGAGGACGCGCATCATGAATAGTGATGCCCCTACTTCTGTGCCAGAGCACATAAGCATCAGCTCCCTGAAACAGAGAGCTGATTTTTACGTCTTAATCAAAGCAAAACCAAATGGATTGCTAAAACCTTGGTTATTCAGTCCGCACCGATTGAGGGCAAGCCCGTTTCTGCTTCCAATTCCGATTCTACCGCTGATATAGATCAGCCCTCTTGCGCCATTCGGTTGGGCTTTACCGTTACTAAGAAAACGTTCAAATCCGCTGTCAAACGTAACCGCGTTAAACGCCGCCTGCGCGCTCTGGCTCGTGAAATTATAACGCCTTTGGCCAAGCCTGGTTACGATTATGTCTTAATTGGCCGCCCTGCTACATTGGACACGCCATATGATGTGCTAAAAAAAGATCTAAAATGGTGTTTAAAACGCATGGACAAGCTAAAATGAAACGGCTACTCCGCATGATTGCCAAAGCTCCCATTCGTTTTTACCAGTTAACGATATCGCCTTTTCTGCCGCCTAGCTGCCGTTATACGCCGACATGCTCTCAATACGCGCTGGAAGCCATTGACCGTTACGGTATTATCAAAGGTAGCTGGCTGGCGCTGAAACGCTTTGGGCGGTGTCATCCCTTTAGCAAGCACCCTCATTACGATCCTGTGCCGCATGACTGTGCAAAGTCAGACGAATAAGGCGATATAGCCCATTGATTCACCCGTTGCGATCAGCTATAAACGCAGCATTCATCCATCACTATAAACATATAAAGCGAGTAATCCCTGATGCAGGACTTGAACCAAAACCAGCCTAATCCCGGCGATAACAAAAATCTGATTATCTTTATGGTGATTTCAGCGTTGCTTTACTTCACTTACGATCATTTCGTTTTGAAACCGCATGAAATGGCGATGCGTCAGGCGCGTTTTGAGACGGCGAAAGAAAAGCTTTTGACCGCACAAGAAGCCGAAAAACAGCAAGCATTGACAACGCCCTCTAGCAGCGCGACGTCTGCAACCGCCGAAGCTACGCAAGAAAAGCCTGCTCCAAAATTATTGATTGATAACGATCACATTTATGGCGAGCTATCTTTGCGCGGTGCAAAACTGGATACATGGAAATTAAAAGATTACAGCGTTGCCTTGGATAATGATGATCCAGTGCAGATTTTATCGCCTAAGGGCTCTATCTTCCCGCGCGGCATTGAATATGGCTGGGTGAGCTCTGACACGGCGATCAAGTTACCGAATGCGAAAACTTTATGGAGCATTAAAAATGGCGCAACCACGCTTACAACAAACAGCCCTGTGACGCTAACATGGAATAACGGCCAAGGCCTGCGTTTTGAGCGCGTATTAACACTGGATGATCGCTATGGCTTAACGGTCGAGCAACGCGTCATTAACACAACCAAAAACGCTGTGACCCTGTACCCTTATGGTCTTATTGCCCAAACTGGCGTTGCGCCAACCTTTGAACACCGTGCAATCTCTCACGAGGGGCCAATCGGCTATATCGGCGATGAGCTACAAAGCCCGAAATACAAAGAGATGCGCAAGAAAAAAACTATAAATTTCCAAGCAGATCGTGGCTGGTTAGGGATTACCGATAAATACTGGTTGAACGCAATTGTCCCACCACAAGGGCAAACCGTAAAATACCGCTTCACCCACACAGGCCCCACCCCACATAAACGTGAAAAAGACATGGGGCGCTACCAAACGGACTTCACGGGCGCAGCACTAACGCTAGCACCTGGACAAAGCGGCTCTGTGACAAGCTCTGTTTTCAGTGGGCCAAAACGTTTGCTGTTGCTAAAAGATTACAGCAAAAGCTAAACGCACCCAAGCTGGATCTGGCGATCGATTTTGGCATGTTTTGGTTCTTTACCATTCCGTTTTTCTATGGCCTGCATTATCTCGGCGCGGTCTTGGGGAATATGGGGCTAGCGATCATTGCCCTGACTTTGATTATCCGGACAGCCGCATCGCCGCTGACATATTCATCTTATAAATCTTTTGCGAAGATGAAAAAAGTGATGCCTCAGGTTAATGAGCTAAAAGAAAAATACGGCGATGATGAGAAAGACAAATTGCAAAAAGAAATGATGGCGCTGTACCAGCGTGAGGGCGTAAACCCGATGGCTGGCTGCGTGCCGATTATTTTGCAGATCCCGATTTTCTTTGCCTTCTACAAAATTCTATTCATCACAATTGAGGTTCGTCACGCGCCATTTTATGGCTGGATTCATGACCTATCCGTTGCTGATCCGACCAATATCTTTAACCTATTTGGTTTGATTCCATGGGATCCTCCATCGATCTTACATGTTGGTATTTGGCCATGTTTGATGCTGGTTGCGATGCAAATCCAGCGTAAACTGAACCCGCCACCGGTTGATAAAATTCAACGTGACATGATGCGCTTATTCCCGATTATGATGACCTTTGTCATGGCGAAATTCGCATCTGGTTTGGTGATTTACTGGACGGTCAGCGCGTTCTTTGGCAACGTGCAGCAGATTATCATCATGCGCAAAATGGGCGTGCCTATTCACCTATTCGGTGAAAGCGAGGAAACTCATGGCGAGGCTGCCCGCGCCAAACGCGCGGAGGAAGAGCCTTCAGAAAACCTCCCTGTGATTGAGGCCGAAGCCGAAGTGATCGAAAACATCACCCCGCCTAAACCCCGCAAAAAGAAAAAGAAATAGGCACACCCCATGAGCGACCCTACAGAAACGCTTGATATTGAAACTGGGCGGCTGCTATTTAGCGGCACGTGTGATTTTGTCCTTGGCGTCGCCGATTTAGTGCAATTGCCATCAGATAACCTTAGCGAGGTTGCTTTTGCAGGGCGATCGAATGTCGGTAAATCATCATTAATTAATGCTTTGACAGGGCGCACGACATTAGCGCGGACTTCACACACGCCGGGGCGTACGCAGCAGCTGAATTATTTCAACCTGCAAGACCGCCTGTATCTGGTGGATATGCCGGGATATGGTTATGCGCAGGTTTCCAAAGACACGCGTAAGGAATGGAATAAGCTCATCCGCAATTATTTGCGCGGGCGGGCAAACTTGCGCTGCGTGATGATTTTGGTCGATTCGCGCCACGGTCTCAAAGATAGTGATATTGACCTAATGAAGATGCTGGATGAAACGGCTGTATCGTACCGCATTATTCTGACTAAAACTGACAAGATCAAAAATGCGGAACGCGAAAAACGCATTGCCGACATTACGGCTACCCTGAAAAAGCATGCAGCGGCTTACCCTGAGATTACGTTGACAAGCTCTCATAAAAAGCACGGGATCGAAGAACTGCGCGCGATTGTTGCCAGCTATATATAGCCCTTTATGATTGCTTGTATTATCGCTTCCCTTGCGCCGATTCGCATCGCTATACTGATTACATGACAGTTTTTCTTTATGCAGCGACCGCTTTGGGTGGGGTTATTCTTGGCGGAGCCGCCAGCGCCCTCTTCTTTCAACGCCGACAAATTGCCTTGGAACGTGATAATGCCCAATTATCAGCGCAAATTACCGCGCAAGAGCAAGCACTTGAGCAAACGACAGCCGCGCTGGATGCTCGGTTTAAAGCCACCGCGCAAGAGGCTCTTTCCAAAAGTACCGAGCAATTCATGCAGCTTGCCCAAGAAAAGCTTAAACACACGCAAAGCGATCATGCTCATGATCTGGACAAGCGTCAGCGCGCCATTGATGAGATGGTAAAACCTGTCCAGAAACATCTTGAGGAACTGCGCCAATCCCTTGACCAAGTCAAAGGCACCGATCAAGCCCTGCGTGAAGATATCACCCGCCTGAACAAAGAAACTGCGCGGCTAGTCGGCGCGCTGCGCGATCCCGCTGCGCAAGGCAAATGGGGTGAATTTATTTTAGAAGGGCTCCTAGAAAAATCAGGCCTGATTAAGGGCGTTCACTACGATACGCAGGTCAGCATGGAGACCCATGAAGGCCGCCGCCGCCCTGATGCGCTGATTTACATGCAAGATGGGTTTAACATTGTTGTCGATTCCAAAGCGCCGCTTAACGAATTCACCCAGCGCTTAGACGATCAATTGTCCGAGGATGAATATCAATCCATCATGCAAAAATCGGCAAGCAAGTCCGCGAGCATGTCAAAGAGCTTGGCAAAAAGGCTATTGGGAGCAGATCGACAGTCCCGATTTTACAGTCTTATTCCTGCCGTCGGAGCATTTATATTCGCTGGCCTTACGGTCTGATCCCGATGTTGTAAACTTTGCGGCTGAACGTAATGTGATTATAGCCTCCCCCACGTTATTGATGTCCTTAATCCGCGTTGTCGGGATGAGCTGGCGACAAGCGGATCTGGCCCAAAACGCACAAGAAATCTCTGAGCGCGGGTATGAGCTTTATAAACGGCTACTAACCTTTACCGAGCATATGCAAAAAGTCGGCAAGAATATCGGCACGGCGCTGCGTGGTTATAATGACGCCATAGGCTCGTTTGAGCGCTCTGTTTTACCGGCTGCGCGTAAATTCAAAGAGCTTCAAGGAACCGCCTCCACTGCGGCAGAGATTACTTTAGCCGAACCTGCAGCGGAAACCGTGCGGCATTTTTCCCTCACGCACGAGGATGAGCTAGAAAAAGAAGCTTGATTTTCTGCCGTATAATCATCATGTTACTGGCATGAGCGATACATATAACATCATTACTGTTCCTGATCCTGTTTTGAAAAAGATTGCTGAGCCCGTCAGCGACGTCACAACCGATATTCAAAAGCAAATGGATCGTATGCTGGCAACCATGTATGACGCGCCCGGCATTGGGCTGGCTGCTAATCAGGTGAATATGCTCAACCGTGTTTTGGTCATGGATTTAGCCGACATCAAAGGCGGTGAAGACGCGAACCCAATTTGCATGGCTAACCCTGAGATTATCTATGAATCCGAGGAAATGAGCGTCATGAGCGAGGGCTGCCTGTCGATTCCACAGCAAGCGGCAGAAGTTGAGCGCCCCGCAATTGTTCGCGTTAAATATCTGGATTACAATGGCAAACAGGCAGAGCTTGAAGCCGAAGGTTTACTGTCCCATTGTGTTCAGCATGAAATTGACCATCTGAATGGCACGTTATTTATCGATTATTTATCATCGCTAAAACGCAACATGATCTTGAAAAAAGTCGAAAAACTGAAAAAACAAAACCTGTTATAGGGATCGGCGGCTTGGCATGAAAAAACTTCGTATCGGTTTTATGGGCACGCCTGATTTTGCCAAAACTGCGCTCCAGGCCCTGATTGACAGCGATCACGATGTTGTTTGCGTGTATTCTCAACCGCCCCGCCCCAAAGGTCGCGGTCATAAAACAATCCCCTCGCCCGTGCATGCGCTGGCTGATATGCATAACATTCCTGTTTTTACGCCGCTGAATTTTAAAAGTGATGATGACCGTCAGGCTTTTGCGGCGCATGATCTGGATCTTGCGATTGTGGCTGCCTATGGTTTGATCTTGCCGCAAGCGGTTTTGGATGCGCCGCGCTTTGGTTGCATAAATATTCATGGCTCCTTACTGCCGCGCTGGCGTGGGGCTGCGCCTATTCAGCGCGCGATTTGGGACGGCGACACACAAAGCGGCATTTGCATCATGCAGATGGAGGCCGGATTAGACACAGGCCCTGTCATCATGGAAGAAGCCTGCCCCATTACCGACACAACCACCGCGCCGCAATTACATGATACATTGGCGGCGATAGGCGCGCGTATGGCCGTTCAATGCGCTAATCGCTTTGCCGATGCACAAGCGCCGCTGCCGACAACGGCGCAAGATGATAGCCTGTCTACTTATGCGTCTATGCTATCGAAAGAGGACGGACGCATCGACTGGAGCCAACACGCAACGCAGATTGATCGTCAAATCCGCGCGCTCAATCCGTGGCCTGCGACATGGTGTGAACGCGGCGCTGATCGTTTTAAAATCTTATCGGCGACCTTGTCTGCCGATCAAACGGATCAAGCCGCAGGAACATTGCTGAACAAGCATGGTGATGTGGCCTGCGCACAGGGCAGCATCTTGCGTTTAGGGATGGTGCAGCCTGCTGGTAAGAAGGCTATGGATGTCGCGTCTGCCCTTAATGGTGGCTATCTTAGCGTGGGTGAGGTCATCGCATGAGTGAACCTGCCGTCACCCGTTATAAAATGACCGTGGAATATCGCGGCACCGATTTTGCAGGCTGGCAACGACAAAAACATGTGCCCTCCGTTCAAGAAGAAATCGAAAAAGCCATTTTCAAATTCTCAGGCCAAGAGATCACCATACAGGCCGCTGGACGCACCGATGCGGGGGTTCATGCCCGCGGACAGGTTTTCCATTTTGATCTAGCGCCCACAAAAATACTATGGGCGCGTATGAGATTTGCAAGGCGATCAACGCACATCTGCGCCCGCATCCGATCTCCGTCACGCATGGAGAGGAAACTAGCGCTGATTTTCATGCCCGTTTTGGCGCGACGAATAAGTTGTATCGATACCGCATTGTCAATCGCCGAGGTTTGCTCGCGCTGGATAAGGGGCTAGTTTGGCTGTGCCATAAGCCGCTGGATGTCGCCGCCATGCATGAGGCCGCACAGCATTTAATCGGGCATCACGATTTCACAACATTCCGCGCGCGTGAATGTCAGGCCAAGACCCCCATGCGCACACTTGATCGGCTGGATGTCACTGCGCGCCCTTATGACGATCAGGGCGGCGTTGAAATCTGGATCGAAGCCGAGGCTCAATCTTTCCTACACCATCAAATGCGTAACATTGCTGGCACACTGCAATTCGTTGGCGAAGGCAAATGGAAACCAGAAGATGTTAAAACCGCACTTGAGGCCAAAGATCGCACCGTCGGCGGCCCGACTGCACCGGCAGATGGTTTATATTTAATGCGCATTGATTATTAATCGATTGACCGCTTACGGTACTAAAACACCCGTGCACGGTACTAAAACACCTACATTCAAAAAAATTACAAAAATATGTCAAAAAAGCTTGCACTTTTTCGGGAAGGGGCGTAAACGCCTGTCCATATAGACGGAAACGAGGAACGATAAGGTTACATATCACCCATAAGATATGAATTTTATCACTGTGTAAAAAGGACAGGATCCATGAAGAATGACCACAAAGGTCCCTTGATCGGCTTTCGTAGTCAGATCAGCGATATTATCAGCAAATTTGCACTTCTTGACGGGGTTACCATTGACCCCGAAAGTGGCATCATGCACATGCCAGAAGGTTTCGCCCGATTAGTCCAACACAAGCCCACCAATACGGTGGGTTTAGTTTTCTCTGACGATGTGCAGGATTTAACTGGCGACGTCATGAGTGAGGACGCCCTCAAACGGGTTAAACATATTGCGGCCTATTCTTGCAAAGGTGATGTTAGTCAGTCACTTAAATGGCATAGTAACTATAGCAATATGATTAACCGCCTGACACAAAACTTACAGGAATTTCGCGAGAAAAAACAAGATCGCTGCCAAAAGCACTTTACGCAATATGGTGTACGTCTGGATTATCAGGATAAGTCCCTAAAAAATCCGGCATTAACACAGAAACAAATACATACATTTATACAAACGGACAAATTGCCTATACGATTGATAAAACGAACAAGGACTTTAAGCTAAAATATTATCTGCCAACTGTTCGTAAAGAAGGAAGCTTTTCACCATTTTCTTTGATTAAAAATAGCTTAAAAGATTATTTTAATCATGTCTCTGTGACTATTGGCACGGCTGACACTTTGGAAAATGCGCTGAACATGATGAATCATCATTGGTCTAAAAAAACTGATGCATTGCAAAAAGAAATAGGTATCTTCGATAATGAGCCATTACCTGTTCGTCTAAAAGCTAAATTCCATGCCGCCGTAGATACTATGCAGCATGACATTCCCAGACGTCTGGCCACCATTTTAGCTGTGGGATCATTTATGGGGCTTGTTAATCATAAATATACAATCCCAGCAGCCTTACTTGGGGCGGCTATCCATACTGGCCTGGACATGATTGTCGAAGGCGCCTATGACGCATCTTATGAAGGGCGCAAACGTGCCAAAGAATCCAAACGCAAACCAACAATCGATCATTACGCATTTGGAGAAAACGCAACCTATTTATTCCGCAAACAAGATTACACCGAAATCAGCAAACATGAAGCCTTGATTGATACTGGGCGCTATCAAGCCTCTGACTTCACGTTCCCGAACTATGGCGAAATGAATTTAGACAATAATACTATGCACACGGCCGACTATCGGCATGCCGAAACGATTGAGGAACATATTTTATATATGCATCAGCGTGGCGTGGCCTCACAGTGTCATCTGTATGATGATAATACGATCATCAATTATTTTGAAAACGGTATCGTGCGCGTCATGCAGCTGGATCCTGAAACCCAACGCTATAGCGTTTATGCCCAGCACCATCCAGAGCTATGTTCTGATCCTGATAAAGCCTTATCCCAGACATATATCGATCAAATCAAAAATAATATCATTGCCTATACGTATGAAAAGCATAATCAAAATTTTGCTGATGGCCTGTCGACACCTGCCGAGATTATTGATCAAAAACATTGATCACACGTCTTATGGATCAAATGATATTCAGATCAACCGCGTTCCATTACGAACACAGAAAACATACAACAGATCGTCTAAGTGCCTCTTTCCACGACTGTACTGAAGGGCGCGATGCATCATTAGAGGCAACATTAGCGCCCCCTGGAAATCGTAATCTCAATGCGCTTCCCGAAGAGCAATGCATACCCAAAATAGCTTAGGCCATTACTTCTGATTCAAGCTAGTGTATTTGATTCAAGCTGGTGTAGCGGATATGTGGCTTGGACGTGTTCGATCGCTTTTTGATCGTGGTGAATATCTGGTCGTTTTTCTTGGAGGGAACCAGATTTTTTATACTTAGTGACGCAGGCCTCGATAATATCTGGATATTCCGGCGCTGCAGCGAATGCATCTGTTTTCCAACCGAAGCTTAACGCTTTACCAAAGTTTCGCGCCAATTCATTTTTCTTTTGAAAATTTGCGTTGCTTTTATACGTGGCTTTGAACGGAGATTTAGTTTCCTCAATAAACGCTTTTTCAAAGTTACTCGCATCAGATTTAGATTGAAACGCCAAAGTAATCACGACATGCCCCTTATCATCGATCGGGTCAACGCCATTCTTATATTCGGTTAAGCGATATTTGTCTTTTAAATTGTTATCAAGCCAGGCTTGAACCTCGTGCAGATAGTCATTCAGTTTTGGATAAGATGGGCCTTTTGGAATATCGATACGGAAATGCCCCTCTTTGGGCAAATTGGTTTTACGGCTAAGCTCACCCGGTGCGGCTTCGCGCGATGTATAGACCGATTTCAGCGTATCAGGATGATGTGGAATTTTATATATTTGATCCGCTTTTAAAGCTTTAAAGCCACCATCTTTTGGCGCGGCGATTGAATAGTCAATTGTAATAGGCATAAGCCTTATCCCTGTGTTTATTGTTATTTTTATTACTCAGCACAGGTTCACATTACGACTATAAATTTAATAAAACGTTAATGGCGATTCATTTTATTTGATCATATCAGCGTAAAATTCTTCGCCGATGCTGATCTTGTCACGACCATTGCTTTCGCGCCAGTCATTCGTATCACGAAGCGAGAAAATGCAGCCGCAATATTCTTGTTTGTAAAATTCCTCGCGTTTGGCGATTTCGTACATACGGTTTGCGCCGCCGCCTTTGCGCCAGTTATACGTCCAGTATTCCACGCCGTCATAATGACCGGCTGCGCGGGTTCCAGCGTTATTGATCTGATCCATGTTCTTCCAGCGGGAAATTCCTAATGAGCTGGTAATGGTTTTAAAGCCATTTTCATATGCATACAGCGCCGTGCGCTCGAACCGCATGTCAAAGCACATTGTGCAGCGTACGCCGCGTTCGGGTTCGTGTTCCATCCCCTTGGCACGGGCGAACCAGTTTTGGACGTCGTAATCCGCATCAACGAAATCAATGCCTAGCTTTTCACAAAAGCGGATATTTTCTTCTTTACGGATTTCATATTCTTTTTTGGGGTGAATATTCGGGTTATAGAAAAATAACGTTAGATCAATGCCGGTTTCGACCATGCGCTCCATCAAGTCTCCCGAACAGGGTGCGCAGCAGCTATGCAGCAGGACTTTTTTATCGCCTGATGGTGGCTCCAGCGGTGGTAATGGATTTTTACGTTTAGCCATGATTGGTCACTCCCTTTGCGATATACATAGCATCCCCATAGCTGAAAAAGCGATAGTTTTCTTTCACGGCCTCATCATACGCGTGCATCATCGGATCGCGCCCACATAAAGCGCTAACCAGCATAAGCAGCGTTGTGCGCGGAAAGTGAAAATTTGTAATCAGCGCATCGATACAGCCAAATTCATAGCCCGGAGCGATAAAGATTTTCGTTTCATCATAATAAGGCTGCAGCTGCCCGTTTTGTCGGTTCCATGCACTTTCCAAACAGCGCACAGATGTTGTCCCGACCGAGACCACACGCTTTCCATTGGCTTTAGCTGCATTAACAATATCGCAGGTTTCTTGAGTGACCTCGATCGCTTCGCTATGGATCGGGTGATCGCGCGGGTCTTCGTCATCTAACGTGCGCAAAGGCTGAAACGTCCCAGCCCCGACATGCAGCGTTACATAGGCTTGCTGAACGCCTTTATCCGTTAGCTTTTGTAAAAGCGCATCGTCAAAATGTAGCCCCGCTGTCGGCGCCGCGACAGAGGCTGCTTTGTCATCTTTCGCGTAGACGGTTTGATAGCGGGCCTGATCTGCGGGCTTGGTATCGCGCTCAATATACGGGGGCAATGGAATATCGCCGATCGCGTCCATAACCTGATGCCAGTTACGTTTTTGCGGACATTCCAGCCCTAAAATAAAGAACGATCCTTCGCGCCCTAGCACTTGGCATGGCGTTTCATCGGACAGGAACAAATAACTGCCTGCTTTGGCGACATTGCCCGTTTTAACATGCGCTAAAGCCTTCATCGGGGCTAACACCCGTTCGATCAGGATATGCGCCCGCCCGCCTGTATCGCGCCGCCCAGTTAAGCGCGCCGGTATGACTTTGCTATCGTTAAAAACCAGCACATCGCCCGCATCTAAAAAGTCGATAATATCGCCAAAAATTTTGTGCTGCATATCGCCCGTATCACGATCCAGACATAACAGGCGCGAGGCGCTACGCTGCGGCAAGGGTTCGTAAGCGATTAAATGCTCAGGCAAATTATAATCAAAGTCTTTGGTTTTCATGGGAAATACGGGTACACTATCCACCCGATATGAGTAAAGATAATTTTCTAAAGGTTTTTTACATGCTTCGTCATTTTTTATCCGTTTTCTTAGGGGCTGCTTTGCTGCTGAGTGCATCTGCGCATTTTGAACGCACACAGGCCTCGGACGATTTTCGCAAAGGCATGGTCTTGCCAGATTGGACAATGACGGACATTGACGGGGTTAGCTTTAAGCTAAGCGAAACAGATAAACCCCTGACGATTGTACATTATTGGGCGTCATGGTGCGGGCCGTGCATTGTTGAATTCCCGAACATCATCCAAACCATGCGTGAGCTAAATGATGACGTGCATATGATTGCGATTTCTTTGGACGTTGATGCGCAAGCTATGAACCGCTACATCGATGATCTAGATGCCGATGGGCTGGATATTCGTTGGGTTCACGATCAGGATTTTACATGGTCGGCTGTCAATTACAGCTTGCTTGGCATTCCCGAAACGGTTTTTGTATCGCCTCAGCGTAAAATCCTGAAAAAGGTCAATGATGAATTCAAGTGGACATCCGCATCTGGATGGAAAGAATTGACTTCTATGATTGCGGGTTCTATATAACCGTTCATAACCTGCCGATAAGGATACTTATTGATTATGCCTAAACTTGTCTTTTTGCTGCCAGCACATCCAGCCAATCGCTGAATAAAAAACTGGTTCACATTGCTGGAAATATGGCGCAAGCTAAGGGCGCAGAGGTGACCTATTTAGATTTAAAAGATTATCCTTTGCCGCTTTATGATCCTGAATTGGAAATGACCGAAGGCATTCCTGAAAATGTCCGTAAGCTCAAAGACATTTTAAAAGCCCATGACGGTGCGTTTTTGGCATCGCCAGAATATAATGGCAGTTTTTCACCCTTGCTGAAAAATACAATCGACTGGATTTCCCGTGTCCGTGATGAGGGCGAAGCGCTCTACCCAGCTTTTGCGCATAAAGTCTATGCAATTGGATCAGCATCCCCAGGGTCGCTTGGCGGAATGCGCGGGCTTATACAGCTACGAATGTTGCTTAATCATCTGAATGTGCATGTTGTGCCTGCGCAGCTAGCGCTTGGGGATGTGGCAACATCGATTGATGAGAATAACCAGCTAACACAAGACCTGCACAAGGAACTGCTGGAAGAAAGCATTAATCAGCTTATCAAGCATGCCAGCACCAACATCGCCTAGCCTGTTATCCAGCCTTATATACAGCCCTATTCTAGCGAATTTCGTCTTTGACCTGCGCGTAAGCTAATAACGTGAAAACACCGCTACCGCCCAGAATATTGCCCAGCCCCGCGGCTGTGATATAGGACAAAGTATGGACAAAACTAATTTTCCCTAGCATAAGCAAAGTAAAGGCCTCGAACGAGCCGGCAACAACGTGCGCATATTCCCCAATTGAGATCAAGAAGATCATAAAGGTAATCAGCAAGAATTCAGACCCCTTCGCGCTCGGCATCATCCAGACCAAGACCGCGATCAAGAAACCAGCGGGAATACCATTGGCAAAGACAAACCAAAAATCGTGATGCACGGCGTGTTCAGATACCTTAACCAAAGCCGTCATAAATTCAGTCGGCGCATTCCACGGGAATACCGATCCGTGCAGCTGTGTCACCATAAAGGCAACCGACAGCGTCCCAGCCAAATTCGTCACAAACACAACCCCCCACAATTTAAGGGTACGAATGATGTTACGGCTGCTCCATTTATCAAGCAGCGGTAAAATGACCGTAATGGTATTTTCAGTAAATAGTTGCAAGCGCGCGATGATGACGATCAAAAACCCTGCCACATAGCCAAGCTTTTTCACAACGTCCCAGCCGACCGTATCAGGCAAGCTGACGGTTAAGTGCGCCATCGTAAAGACAGAAAAACAAATACAAATACCCGCGGCATAACCAGACCACGCCAAAGAAGATAACGGACGAGATAATTCTTCACTCCCCTCGCGAGAGATAATCTCATAAATGGTTTGAGAAGCCAGACGTGATTTTTTTCTACTTGTTGTTCAATATGCATCGCAGCGCAGTTAACCTTTTTCTTGTTATCCCGTTCATTTGACGCCTAGTGTTGACTGAAATGCGCGTTGATGCAAGCGCTAAAAGCTGTCGTCCGGCCAAAATTCCTGAAGCTTACCTATCAATTTTTGATGGGAAAACGGCTTCGGCATAAAGGCTTTGCCGCTCATGTCGTATAGATTTGACAGGTGCTGTGCATCATAGCCTGATGTATATAGAACGTTGGAATTTTGATGCGCGCCTTGTTTGATTTTATTCACCAGATCAAAGCTGATTTTCTTATTATCCAAAAACATATCGACGAACATTAAATCAATCGGCTGGTCTATATGCTCGATGAGCTGGCTGGCCTCACGGTCGTTGCCTGCGACAAAAACTTTGAACCCTAAACGTTTAAAGCTTTGCGCGGCCATGTCTTGCATCAAGATATGATCATCGATAATCAATACTGTTTTCGATGGACGGCGCGCGCCGCGTTCTATCAAACGATCAACGATGGAAATGACTTTTTTCTCACTGCAAGCAGGCAGATAAATTTTAAAGGTCGTACCGCAGCCAAGCTCACTATAGGTGTGGATATAGCCGTTCATTTGTTTGATAAATCCGTAGACAACGCTCATCCCCAGCCCCGTGCCTTTGCCAACGGGCTTGGTTGTGTAAAACGGTTCAAAAATATGGTTAATCACATGAGGGGCGATGCCTTGACCCGTATCGGATACAGTCAAGCAGACATAGTGACCGACTTTTACGTCGGGGCTAAGGAAACTATAGTTTTCATCCAGCTCGACATTTTCTGTCGATATATGAAATTGTCCGCCCTGGGGCATGGCATCAACGGCGTTTACTGCCATGTTCAACAACACGCTTTCCAATTGGATTTTATCAATTTTTACATCATGGATATCGCTTTTCAGATCAAAGGTCACATCAACATCGCTTCGCACTGACATGACAATCAAATCTTTTAAATCTTCGATAAAGCTGGATAAATTTAGCGTTTTGTATTTTTTCGATTCGGCTTTATCACCGCCTTTGCGTGCAAACATCATCAGACGAGATATTTGCGCCATGCCACGATGCGCTGCGGATTCGATTGTATCTGTGTGCATCATGATTTGATCGATGCTAACGGGGTAATCCTCGCCTTGTTTTTTAATCGCCTGCACACTGCCTGATATAATGCTAAGCAAGTTATTAAAATTATGGGCAACCGTGCTGGTGATCTCTCCGATGGCTTCCATTTTTTGTGCCTGGATCAAGCGTTCTTCGGCTTGCTTTTTATAAGAGACATCCCGAATGATGAAACACTGTTTTTGTGTCTTGCCAGCTGGGATAATGCTCATCGAGATCGCGGCGTCGAATATATTTTCATCCTTGCGTTTGGCTTGCAAAATTTGCTCGCCCGATCCTGAAATATGTTGGTTGTCCTGTTCGAATTCAGGGAATAAATCTGACAGGGTTAAAGCCTGAGCTTCCTCAGCGCTATAGCCAAACAAGCCCTCGCAAGCGCGGTTATATAGCTCAATCTGTCCGCCTTCGCCTGTAACGATCAAACCATCAGATGCATATTGTAAAATTGAATGTAAAAGCTCTACGCTATCGATGTGATTAGGCATATTTTTGCTTCGTATCGTATCCATTTATAAGTCCCACCCAAATAGTTTAACGGGTTTCTTACAAAGGCGATAACAAAATATGGTTTAAACGGCAGAAACCGGCGTTTTTCCACACGATCGTGTGATTATCTACGCCTTATGTATAGGTGAAGCATTAATCCAATTGCCAAAATAATGCCGGCAATATAGGGGAAAGATCGACCACTATTTTTTACAATCGCCAGCACCGATACATCCCCATTAGGCGTACGAATAAACGAGGATTGAAACAACGTATAACCACGATAACGCAGTGGTTCATTCATTTTAATCAGGGAATCCCATTGTCCGAATTCGTCGCTAATGCGCACCCGCGATTCATAAGCTCGCGCCATCTCCATACCGGGGTGCGTTGTTTTTTTAAAGCTCAATAACTCAATCGAAAACGGCAAAGCCCGCTTTTGCTTTTCCACGGCGAAGCGGAATGTTTCCCCGCCGCTTTGAACTTCGGGCCAGCGCGGCACGTCCTCTAGCACGGTAAAGATTTGCTCATCATCGTCATTATCGGCACCAACGGTCTGCACACCGAAATTTAAGCCCGCCATGTTTTCTTCGTCTTTATTTTTTAACGGAGCATCGCTTAGGGTCATTTTCGCTGCCATGCCTTGGTACTGCGCGCCGTCGACAAAATTTTCACGTATATCAATTTTACAATTTTGACAGCGCTCGTAAATATGGAGCGCAAAGGGCTGATCTGGAATGGTTAAGGTTTGGTCTTTAGCTATCGCCTCTAGCGGGATAGCATAGCGCACACGGTCTTGATCGTCACGCATGACGAATTCTCTGTGATGATAATCGGTAACATAAGCTTTGCTTTTGCCTGGGGCCAGATCGACAAAGCCCTCTTCGCTGACGACGGCTGTGAACAAGCCGCCAAAAAACAAGAAGGCAACCGCGATATGAGACACGATAATGCCCGCATGGCGTTTCGTCCACGGGCTGTCAAAGGCTAGTTTCGCCAGCAAATTCACAAAGATAACGCCCAACACAATTGGAAACCCTGGCACAGGCACGGCGCCGATCCAAATAACCGGGTCAGAGAAAAACATCTGCGTGGCTTGATATAAGCCAATATATTTTTGAGAAACCGTCCCGATAATCAGAAAGACCATCATCAACGGCAAGCAATAATGCAATAAAACCGGAGAGGTTAAAAACGCTAATTTCTTTTTAAGTGCGCTGCCACGCATCAAAACCACCTTGCATGTTTTTCAGGTCAGCATAGCCTTGGGAGCGTAAGATATGCAAGGCCTGCATGCTACGAACGCCTGCTTTGCAATATAAAATTGTTGGCGCGTCTTTGCGCAGGTTATCAGGGCGCATGCCTTCCATCAGCATGGATAGCGGGCAATGCTCTGCCCCATCGATATGACCTGCGCTCCATTCATCGATCTCACGGACATCTAATAGTTGTACGGTTTGATCATTGGCAATTTTTGACGCGTTTGCTCGATCGTAATGTCATCAGCGAAAACCGCGCATGTTTGGCTCATCATATCTAGATCCTCTAGCTCAATATCGTTCGGCTCACGGGAGCACGCCTTGCATTTAGGCTCTTTTGCTAACAAGGTCAATGTTTTTTCATGATTTGCTAAATTAAGCTGTAGAAATTGACCCGTCATTGGCGGGCAATCAGGATGACCAACCAGCAGTTTAATAACCTCTAGCGCCTGCATCGTCCCCATGACACCAGCGATGGCTCCGATCACGCCGGCTTGCGCGCAGTTCATAATATTTTGCGTTGGCGGCTCAGGAAATACGCAGCGATAGCATGGTGCATCCTCTTGCCGTGGGTCAAACACAGCCATTTGCCCAGAAAAGCCCAAGATCGATCCATAAACCCAAGGCTTGTTAAATTTCACAGCCGCATCATTGATTAAAAATTTAGTCGCAAAATTATCGGTCGCATCAATAATCACATCATAGTCCGGGAATAAATCCGCACAGCTTTGCGCGGTTAAAGGCTGGTCGTAGGCTGTAATATTAATTTGTGAATTCAAAGCTAATAAGTTTGCCCGTGCGGCGCTGGCTTTGCTTTGCCCGATATCGGTTTCCTTAAACACAATTTGGCGCTGCAGGTTACTTTCGTCAACGCGGTCATGGTCTATAATGCCAATCGTTCCCACACCAGCGGCAACCAAGTATTGTAAAGCGGGTGAGCCTAATCCACCTGCACCGACGCATAGCACGCGCCCTGCCTGTAACGCACGCTGGCCGTCCTGCCCCATCTCGGGCAAGCGGGTTTGACGATCATAGCGGTGTAAATCATACGGCGTAGACATAGCGGTTAAAATAGGCAATTCCAACTAAAAGGCAAGTCAGATTATAGCCCTTCGTGCCGCCACTGTCCGTCTTCGAGCAGGTAATCATGCACAAAGTCAGAGCTCATCCAATGACGGGCGCCATCATCGCCTTTCAGCCATGTATCCCACCAAGCCAAAGAAATATGCTTGATCATATCCTCGTGCCGTTTGCGTAGCGGATTCGCCGCCAGCGCGCCGCGAGTGCCGTTATAAACCATATGATCGCCTTGGTCTTTGACAAGTAAAGCTTTGGGCGCGCGGTGCGTTTTATCATAGATTTGCAGACGTTCGTCATAGGGCATACCGTTAATCGGGGAGGCATCATCTGTGCCTGTCATATGCAATAATGGCGTTTGAATGCTGCCGTAAATATCGGGAGCGTCGCCTTGCATTTCGTCCCCTTTGGACAAGTGACTCACGCCCGGTACGGGGCTATAGGCAATCGCTGCGGTAATGCGTGGTTCATGCAAATTGATAAGCTTATGGTCGCTATCGGGCGTTAACTGACCGCAGACAACTTGCGTCGTGAGCGCGCCAAAAGAATGACCACTCATACCGATTTTTGTCCAATCCATACGCGGATCAAAATCTGTTTCCTCACGCACCCAGCGCGGGAAGTCATTTAAGATAAAGCCAATATCGTAAAAACGGTTGAGCGTTGTCGTACGGGTTACATTCGCTTTTTTCAAAATTTCCCACGGGTGACCGTCTTTACCCTCCCACAGGGAGCTATCCGTGCCTTTATGCGTGATATGCAGGATAAAATAGCCGTGGCTGGCGATATAACGCGCCAAAAACCCCGCCCCATCGCGCGAGCCACCAAAACCATGAGACCAAATGATTAAGGGCAGTTTTTCATCTGCATCACCACTATCGGGGCAATAGAGTTTAAAATCGACGTGTCGGGCCGAGCCATCGTCATTTCGGCGCGTATCATCCGTTAAGGTGCCTTTACGCAAGGTAACCTTATACGGGCCAAGATCATCACTTAGCTTACTTTGCCACTGCATCGTTATTTTTCCGGAATTGATCCAAGGACACAACTTGTCCTGTGTCATCGCCCTTGGAGCCGCCACCATCAGGATCGTCATCGCCGTCGTCGCCGTCTTCTAGCTCATCCAGAATTTTTAGCTCATCATCAATATCAGCCGAATCAACGGGCTGGAACTGCAGGGCAAAATTAACGGATGGGTCTGCGAAAATGCTAATCGCGGCCAATGGAATTTCCAATTTTTCAGGCACGTTATTAAAGGATAGCGACACCGTCAGGCGTTCATCATTTACATCCAGATCATTGAACTGGTACTGCAATACGATTGTCATCTCATCAGGATAGCGATCACGCAAATAGTCAGGAATTTGCACGCCCGGATAGTTTGTTAAAAACGTGATATAGAAATGATGCTCACCGCCTAGGCCGTGTTCCATGACTTCTTCGACGGCCTGTTTAACGACCCCGCGCAACGCGTTTTCAACCATCTTATCATATCTTAGCACATCATCTTCTTCGTTCGTCATGAAACAGATCTTTCTTTATAATGCTTTTGCGCCCCTTTAGAAATTAGAGCATAGGAATAGTATATGCAGTGATTCGCATAGTGTCTACACTAGGTTTCGCAGATATTTGCCCTAAAAATCAAGGTCATATTCATAATTCGTCCACATTTACGCGGAATATTTTAATATCAATAAACAGCAGCGATTGTTATCCTGTGTGCTTCGTGATTGAATAGCGCAAAATTTACGTTTACTTTTTTGATTATGGTCACATTTATGCATAACCGCACATCATTTTACACCGCACTTTTCTTATGTTTAACGCCGATTATTGCTGCGGTTGCACCGCGGGCTTTGGCTTTTATTCCGGGCGTTATTGGTTTATTTGCTTTTTTGTCTTATAGCTTACAATCCCGCCAATGGTTGCCCATTCATAAAGGCTACGCCATTATTGTCACCGGCATTACCGCCTGATGGTTGCCAGTATTTCATGGGGTTATGACGCTGATGCAATTACATTATGGCGCCCCATGAATATTGCACCGATTTTTTTAGGGAATATTTTACTATGCGCTGTCTTATCAGATAAGCGCGCCGCGTTATTGCCCTTGCTGACGCGTTTTTTACCGTGGACATGCTTGCTTGCTGCGACCATTACACTCGTTAATTTATATGGTGATAGCATTATTTATAAAACACTGCACGGTTCTGATATCCTTCCTAATGTTAGCGGCACAGCCCATCTTAATCGCGGCATCGTCTCCCTCACATTTATGATCCTCTTTACGTTGGTGATGCTTTACCGCGTTTATATACGCCCTGCGATAACAACGCCACAGTGGGTTATTGGCATGATTATCGCTCTCATTTCATGCCTAATCGCTATGGCCGTCGGCACCGAAAGCCAAACGATGCAGATTTCTATTGTCTTAGTGCTTTTAGGGGCTGCGATCCCTTGTGTTAGCAACCGCAAAACATGGATGCTGCTGTCAATAGGGCTAAGCCTTGCGATTCTTAGTGCGCCCTTTGTTGCTCAGTATTTGTTTAAGCATGTCGCACCTTTAGCTGCTCCCCAATACATTGGACAAACGATTGATCCAGAAACAGGTGAGATGGTTGATGATTTCGAAAAAATCCCTTTGATCGCCGATAGTTTTGTCGCGAACCGTATGGAAATTTGGGATTTTGTCAGCCGCCGCGCATTGCAGCACCCTCTGCTGGGTCATGGCGTTGAGGCTACACGCAGCATTGATAATTGGGACTTTGCACATTTGTATCACAAAGAAGACATGGTTTTGCACCCGCATAATTTTGTCATTCAAATTTGGATTGAATTTGGCTTGCTTGGAGCGGTCCTTGCCTGCATTGCCTTTGCATGGGTTTTACGAAGCATCTGGCGCGTTGATGATATCTTTATGCGCCGTTTTATCCTCGGCATTTTTATCTCGGCTCTTGGGGTCTGCGCAAGTTCATACGGGATTTGGCAGAGCTGGTGGATTGGATTTTGGGGCTTTGTGATTGCTATGGTGCCGCTGATCTTAACCAAGAAGACCGATAAAACGTCATAATAACGCAATTAAATCCCGCATATCCTCGGGCATAGGGACGCTATAATGGTGTTCTTCTCCGCTTACGGGGTGAATAAAAGCAATTTCCTGTGCGTGCAGCGCTTGCCGAGGGAAAGTCAAAATGCGTTCAACGATGTCCTCATCATATCCATCACGCCTAAAACGGGCTTGTAGAGCCGTTTTTTGCGCCCCATACACAGGATCTCCGATCAACGGATTGCCTTGACTTTGCATGTGAACGCGAATTTGATGCGTACGGCCTGTTTCTAATTTACATTCAACCAGCGCGCAGCTTTCGACAAAGCTTTGCACCGTGCGGTAATATGTTTTTGCCTCTTTTCCGCCCCGCACGCGAAAGGCCATTTTCTGACGCTTATTAGGGTCACGCCCTATGGCGCCCTCGATAAAGCCTTTGGGGGGCAGCGGAATTTTAAAAACCAGCGCCGCATATATCCGCGACAAAGACCGATCTTTGAGCTGGTCTGACAAACCCTGATGGGCTTTATCATGCTTGGCGACGACCATTAAGCCGCTGGTGTCTTTATCCAAGCGGTGAACAATGCCCGGGCGCAATACGCCGCCAATGCCTGATAAGCTATCTTTGCAATGGTGCAGCAACGCATTAACCAGCGTGCCGTCATGGTTCCCCGCACCGGGATGAACAACCAGACCTGCGGGCTTATTAATCACCAGCATATCGTCGTCTTCGTACACAATATCCAGTGGAATATTTTCAGGCTGCGGCGTGCTTTCGATCGGCGGAGGCTCCTGCAAGATGACTGTATCGCCCAGTTTAATTTTAGCTGATAACGTTTCAACAACCTGCCCGTTAACCTGAACATGCCCTTGGCCAATTAAAGCTTGGATGCGCGATCGTGAGAAATCATCGCTCAACGCGCTTAACGCCTTATCAAGACGCTTTAGCGCTGCGCTTTGTTCATCGATAATATATTCATATGAATTCATAGGTAATTATTTTACTTTGTTCATGGCCCTAAGGCGCTTTGCAGGGGTCTTCATACAGGCTTGGCGATGGGATAGCAACAGCCCAAACATTATCTGACAAATAATGCTTTTGCATCTGCCCTGCTTTTTCATTTTGCGCTGTCAGTAATAAATCAGGGCTGTGTGTCACCCCCATTAATACACGCTGATTATTATCGCCCAATAACATCTTAGAGACTTGTGCTCCTTCGGCATTGGTATAATCTTCGGCGAACACGATATTCCCGCGCTCATCTAAAGTCAGCAAACGCACAAACGGTTTATAGATCTGGTGCATCGGATCGTCCAAATCCGTCAGCCCAAACTCAGGGTGCGCTTGCCCGTTGATAACAAAGCTCAGCGTTCCTGTTCCGTTATTCAGCACGGCACCGGCTTCGTAAGGGCGCTGCCCGTTATAAAAGCGCTCCCACACGGGCTCTCCGCCTGCGGCCTCTAGCATGGTAATCCAAGCGGCTCGACCTTGCTCACCCAAGGGATCAGACCAGCCAGCAAAGACGACTTGATCTTCGGATAGCCCCGATCCAACCGTCAAAGAGGCTCCTGCGCCGCGCGGCAGTGTTTTTTCCCAAAGCAAATTCAAATTATAATCCAAAGCCATCGCCCATCCGACTTTACGCTTTTCAAAATCGGTTGCTCCCCCGCCGACAAAAATGCGAAACCCCTTGCCCGCGAAAACCGTATGCACCCTATTTTGCATGCCAGAGCGAAACGCGCGGCGTTTTTTTACCGTGCCGTTTTTATCAACAAAGTACAGGATCGGGTGTGTTGGCTCGCGCGCGCCTACATATTGCCCAGCGATGATGTAGCCTGTTTTGGTTGGCTCTGCGATAGCACCGACCGCAATAACACCGTCGTCCTTCAACGTGGAGGAGCGAATAAGATGCCCATCATCAGAGTCAAAAACACCCATCCATATTTTAGCTTTTTGATAGACGCCATCCTTATCTTGCTGTGCAACTGTTGCTAAAACCAAAGCGCCATCTTGATGCGGCAACATCGCCTGCACGCCCAACAAATCGGGTATCACATAATCTGTATGCCACATTTGACGCCCGCGATGATCCAGTTTAGACAAGATAATACGACGCTGCTGATCTGGTTTATTATCTTGTCCATAAGCAACCGCTAACAGATCCTTGCCTTGCTTATAAGAATCAATAAAGGATTCATCGTCAGGGTATTTCCCAAACACATGATCCCACAAATTATAGGCCCCTAATTCGGGTTCATTCATAGTGGTAATCGTTGTGGGTACAATCTGGCATTGCTGCGCCGCCACGTGAAAAGGCTTGTACGCGCAGGCAAATAGCAGTAGAAGAAAAGCGAAATGTTTTAGGTTCATCACGGTTTTAGTTTAATCGTTTATCGGCCTATTGAATAGGATTTTCTTATGAAGTTTCTTATCATCAGCGACGCGTGGCATCCTCAGGTTAATGGTGTGGTGCGCACATACGAGCATATTAGCGCTGAAATCGAGAAGATGGGGCATACTGTCAAAGTCATCGGCCCTGCGGATTTCAAGCGATCTTTCCCGATGCCAGGCTATGACGAAATTCGTTTAGTTTTATTCCCGTATAAAGCTCTTGCCCGCATAATCGAAGATTACGCCCCTGATGCTATTCACTTGCCAACCGAAGGCCCCTTAGGCCAAGCAGGGCGCCGTTATTGTCTAACGCATGATCGTTTTTTTACAAGCTCATATCACACGCATTTTCCTGATTACGTCGCCAAACGCGTTTCGAAATATTTGCCGTTTTTATACCGCCCCGCACATGCGCTGGCGAAGTCCTATATCCGCAACTTCCACGCCAAAACATCCATGATGATGGTCGCCACGCAAAGCCTAGAAGACCAGCTGCGCGCGTGGAATTTTAAAAACCCGATCAACCGCGTCACCCGAGGCGCACGGCTTGACCATTTTTACCCCGCCCCCAAAAGCTGCTTTCAAGATTTAAAAGGCCCGATTGCTTTATATGTCGGGCGCGTTGCGATTGAGAAAAATATTGAAGCTTTCTTAGACATGGCGTGGGAGGGCAGCAAAGTCATCGTCGGCGAAGGCCCCAGCATGGCTGAGCTTCAGACCCGTTATCCTGATGCCGTGTTTGTTGGCAAAAAACAGGGGACGCGCTGACGGCATGCTATCAATCTGCCGATATTTTTGTTCTCCCCTCCAAAACCGATACGTTTGGAATCGTTTTAGTCGAAGCCTTAGCCTGTGGCTTGCCCGTAGCGGCCTTTGATGTGACGGGGCCCAAAGACATTATTACTCAGCCTTTGCTTGGGACATTAAGCACCGATGACAACGATTTATCCACAGCCGCGTTATCCGCTTTAAATGCACCAGGAACCGCACAAGAGCGCGCTGAACATGTTAAAAATTATTACACATGGGATACCGCTGGAAAGCAATTTTGGGGTGCGGTTGAAACCTTGATCCAGACACACCAAAATCAATAAATCGCCCATACACGCCAGACGTTAATCTGTGTCTGTTGTTTTTTTACCCGCGGCACGGTTGCTCATTTCCTTGATCGTGCGCGTTTGGATTTCAAACATTTGCGGGTCACGTTCTTTGAGCACTTTTAACGACGGCAAGATATCTTCAGCCCAAGCTGGCAAATCCTGATCGCCGGTATCTTTATTGCCCTGCCCGTATGCCAGCCATTGATAGCTAATCCCAAGTGTTTGCGCAATTTCAGGCAGCCATTTTGATTTAGCCGTATCACCGCGCGTGATTTTTGAATAGCCTGTTGTGAACAACCGATTTCCTTCGCCAAGGTCGTCGCATTATAGCGCGATTGCGATAACGCCATGCTTAAACGGCCTGCCAATGTATTTTGATCGATATTCATATTGCCTTTATTCTTATCAAGATTATCAACCACAATCACTACAACTTTAGTTGTTGACAATAACCCAACTAAAGTTGTATTTATTAAATATGCAATCAACCCATAAGGACATATTCAGATGAGCAAACGTCATAGCGCTCTTAAACAGCGTGATCAGGATATAGGCTTTCGCATTAGAAAAATCCGCACAATCAATGGAATCTCGCAAAAGCAGCTCGCTGAATATTTGGGCATTACATTCCAACAGGTGCAAAAATACGAAAAAGGCACCAACCGCGTATCCGCCAGCCGTTTGGAACATATTGCTGATATTTTAAATGTGCAAATTAGTGATTTTTATCATCATACAGGTGATAAGACATACGATTTATCCAGCAAAGAAATGCGCTTAATCGCCGCTAGCCGTCAATTAAACAGTGAAAAAATAATCTCTGCCACCATATCTCTGCTGGAACAATGCGCTGAGGCTGCATAAAAATAATCCTTACTGAGTGAGGATTACACGCCCCCTGTCTAACAAGAAGCTCCAGCACAAGGTCGCACTTAGTCGATAAATGGTAAAAAGAAGTAGCACAGTCAGAGCATAGTCAAACAGTCTAAGATGCTGCCGTTGATATATCCTATCTATACGTATCTAGCAGCACAGCTAATAAAAGTGAACACCCGCTAGCTCCGAACCACACTCAACAAGCATGCCTTTTTCTGCGTGCCCCATCATTCCATCAGATTTATGAGAGAACATGGTTTCAGCTAGCATTGCACCATTATCAGCATTGCCGTACTTTTGTTTGATTCCTGGCAGAACAGCATCGTTAACATGAGCATGAAGAGCTCTAAGCCGATCTTCCAACATTTCTATTTCAGGCGTATCTAGAAAGCTTTGAACCCTTTCGAAGAGTTCGTCAACAGAAGCTTGCGAAACAAAAAACCAATGCCTTGTTGAGACTTAAACACAAGAGACAAAGATCCTGTGTGACCATGAGCATGCTCTAGCCCTTTGTGCTCTCCTTTAAGGTGTCCATGATAAATTGTTATATTATCAAGGGTCACTCTTGTTTTACTTATAATTCCCATCTATCCCTCATCAATGTTGCGCGAAAACCTATAAAGTAACACTTGTATTATGTCAACTATTATCATCTCGTGACGACAGAGCAAGCACAAAGCCAACACCGGGCTTGCTTTAGGCCGCATCTGACAGCTATACCGCACGATCCGTCAGCTAAGTGATCTGAAATAAGGAGATAATTAGGGTAATGGTAGCGGAGGAGGGACTTGAACCCCCGACACATGGATTATGATTCCACTGCTCTAACCGGCTGAGCTACTCCGCCACATATGGCTATATTGCTTTTACAAAAGCGTGTGTTTCTATAGCAGGCTGTTTTTTTCTTGTAAAGCTATTTGTTTGCTTTTCCCTCTTCTCAAAACCATAAAAATGATTATAAAACAGCGCATGACATTTTTAACGGGTTTAGATTATTTAGGCATTATCATTTTCGCCATTACTGGTGCGTTAGTTGCTGCGCGCAAGGAAAATGATATCGTTGGCTTTATTGTGCTGGGCACGGTCACGGGCGTTGGCGGTGGTAGCTTACGCGATATGCTGCTGGACCGTAATCCGGTCTTTTGGATTGAGCAGCCGATTTACTTATATTTATGTTTAGCGACCTCATGCGTTATGTTTTTCTGCGCGCGCTATATTTCGCGTTATCGCATTTACATTGTATGGGGGGATGCGCTTGGGATGGCTTTATTTACTGTCGTCGGAACACAAATTGCTCTGGGCACAGGGGCGCCTGATGCGGCCTGCATCGTTATGGGGATGATGACTGCGATTGTTGGCGGGATTATCCGCGATGTCCTTAGCCAAACGGAGACTTTGGTCATGCGCAAGGAAATTTATGCAACGGCCAGCTTTATCGGGGCATCCAGCTATGTTTTGCTGCATGCGCATCAATGGTTTGGGCAATCACTTTCTCTATGGATTGCGGTGGGTATAACCTTTATACTGCGAGCAGCCGCTATTTTATTTGACCTGCGCCTGCCTGGCTATAAATGGCTGGATGGCGACACAGACTAGGAGATCTTCATGACGAATACCCCAGCTTCTTACCGTCCCCAAACAGCCGTTATTACAGGCGCGACCTCTGGCTTTGGGCGAGAAACTGCGAAGCAGCTTGCCGCTTTAGGATGTAAGCTTATCTTAACGGGGCGACGCGCCGAGCGCTTAGAGCAATTACAAAGTGAGCTGAACGTACCCGTTCACATTTTAGTGCAAGACATTACCAATACTGAACAAGTCTTGCAGGATTTTGCCGCTCTACCGGCGGAATTCAAAAACATAGACTTGCTCATCAACAACGCAGGCTTAGCGTTGGGCGTTGAGGGCTATCAAGACAAACCACTAGACGATAGCTTTGCCATGGTTGATACGAATGTTAAGGGGCTGTTAGCTGTGACGCATGCTCTTTTACCGGGCATGGTTGACCGCAAGAAAGGTCAAATCATCAATGTTGGCTCCATCGCTGGTAACTACGCTTATCCGGGCGGAAATACTTATTGCGGCAGCAAAGCTTTCGTCAATCATTTTTCCATGAACCTACGCGCTGATCTAAAAGGTAAAAATGTTCGCGTTAGCTGCATTGAACCGGGCGCGATTGAAACCGAGTTTTCTGACATTCGTTTCAAAGGCGATAAAGACAAAGCCAACGCCGTTTATCAAGGCTACCGCAAGATGATCGGCACAGAAATTGCGAATATGATTGTCTGGCTTGCCACCCAGCCTGAGCATATCAACGTTAATCATCTAGAAGTCATGCCCACAGACCAAAGCTTTAACGGGCTTGGCATGACCGCAGTTGAGGATTAAAACTCAGCAGCCCTGCCCCCGCCGATTATGATTGTTTGTCTATTTTTGTGTAGCCGCTTCGGCGGAGGCTTTACCGTCGCCAACTTTTTTGTTGTTCTGCCCAGTCAGCAGCAAAAAGGCATAAGATCCACCAATCGTGATCACCGTTGCGACATGGAATAAAGCTTCCATGCCTGTTGGACGCGGCGTATAGCCGATTAAGACTTTTAATAATTCACCAACAACGCTATTCGCTGCCACAATTGATGAGGTATCCCATAGCTCATTAACAAGCGGCGGTAAGATGCCAGCTACAATTAAGAAATGCGCCCCATTTGCAGCCATTCCCGCGCTTAGGAACACAAGCAGCCATCCTGTCACAATAAACACGTATTTTTGCGATGCACGTAATAAACCAACATATAGCGCGATACCGATACTGACTCCCCATGCCACGCCGATACCTGCACCAGCCAAAATTTGTAGAAAGCTGGATGTCCCTGATGCGATCATACCAAAAGCAAATAAAACGATTTCAGCGCCTTCACGAAATGTCGACACCGCGACAATCGATACCAAAACAACAGCAGATCTACGTCCAGCCAGAACATCTTGCCCTGTTGTGCGTAAGTTCTGAGCAAGCTCGCGCCCGTGGCTTTGCATCCAGATAACCGTCCAGCCCAGCAAGCCTACGGCTGTAAACATAATGATAGCATTGAAAATTTCTTGACCGATTCCATGAATTGCATTGGCAATCACATCCGTGAACACAGCGACGATGCTAGCACCTAACAGACCGATAAACAGCCCAGTCATCACTAGACGAATGCGCCCTTTTAGCCCCTTAGTCGCGGCCATAACCAAGCCGACGATAATGGCTATTTCTAAAACTTCACGAAAGATAATGGTTGCTGATGCGAGCATATTAGACCTTCTTTTCTATCTATATCCATTTATATACAGAAAAAATGTTACTTAACAATCAAAGTTCCCTGCGCGGTATCCTCATTAAATTCGCCAAAGAATTTGTATGAGCCTGGTTCTAACGGACTAACATGGATGGTCGCATGGCTGTTACCGGCGATAATTTTTTCACGGCGAAAATCATTGCTTTCAAATTCTTCTGGTGTAGCGTCTTGATTTTCAACAATTAATTTGATTTTCACATTCGCCGGCACAGTCAATTCAGCTGGATAAAATTTATGATCTTTGATGATGATTTTATATTCATTTTTACCTGTCGCCTGCGCTGAGGCATTAAACATTTTTGGCATGCCTACGCTGTGGATGGCTTTGACAAGATTTGGCACCCATTTACGAACGGCTGCTTCTTCGTGGTTTTCGGATGAATTATGAACGGCTTGTACCGCTTCATCCAAATTATCCAGCGTGTTTTGGTCAGCGACGCGCTGCGCAATCAAGAAATCTGTAGCATTTTCTAATGTATACGTAATTTCGTGAATGCGCTCTAGCTGAGAATCACTCAATGACGTCTGCTTGAGCAAAGTTTGTATTTCACCAGCTTCTGTTTTAAGGGCTTTGACCGCTTGTGCTGTCGATGTCACGTCCAAGCCTGCATAATGCTTAAAACGCTCTTCTGCGTGCGCTGTGACAACAAACAACGTAAATATGCTAACAAGGCTTAAAAAATATTTCATGGTTACTCCACCCTAAATCCTAATAATGATAACTAATCGCATTTAGTTGTAGATAGGATAATTAATCAAGTCAATCCAAGATAAGCAATAAGATTGCCTATAAGATGCCATAATAAGACAAGGGCTTACTTCGTATCTGTTCCCGTAATCCAGCCCCCGCCAAGAACGCGGTTGCCGTCATAAAACACTGCGGCCTGTCCTGGGGAAATGCCGTATTGGGCATTCGGCAAGACAACCTCCATCGCGTGACCATTACCAACCGCATACAGCTTGGCGGCGACCGGCTGCATGACCGAGCGGAATTTCAGGTTAATATCGCGCCCTTCAGCGGGGACTTCGCCGCCAAGCCAGTTGCAATCTTCGACTTCGATCACGTTGCGGGCTAAGGCCTCTTTCGGGCCGACGATCACATGATTATTCGGCGCATCAATTTTGATAACATATAAGGGTTCATTATTATCACTGACACCGCCCCCGATACCAAGCCCTTTGCGTTGGCCGATTGTGTAGTGGATGATGCCCTTATGCTGACCGACAACGCGGCCATCGATGTGAACGATATCCCCACTTTGCCCCGCTTCGGGGCGGATTTTCGTGACGACTTTGGCGTAATTACCATCGGGCACGAAACAAATATCCTGACTATCGGGTTTTGCCGCAGTTAACAGCCCCAGACGTTCGGCTTCTTGACGGGTTTGGGCTTTATCCCATCCGCCCAGTGGAAAACGCAGAAAATCCAATTGTTCTTGCGTGGTAGCGAACAGGAAATAGCTTTGGTCTTTGCCGTGATCGATCGCACGAATTAAGTGGGCTGTGCCATTTTCATCAACATCGCGCTGGATGTAGTGCCCCGTTGCCATACAATCCGCGCCTAGATCATGGGCGACCTCTAGCAGGTCACGGAATTTTACGGTTTGGTTACAGCGTACACATGGGATAGGCGTTTCCCCGCGCAGATAGCTATCAGCGAAATCTTCGATCACGGAATCGCGGAATTTGCTTTCGTAATCCAGCACGTAATGCGGGAAGCCTTGGCTTTCGGCGACGCGGCGGGCGTCATGGATATCCTGCCCCGCGCAGCAAGTTTTGCTTTTGGCAGTGGCCTCGCCATGGTCATACAGCTGCAACGTTACGCCTACGACGTCATAGCCTTGCTCATGCAGCAGTGCCGCCACGACGGAGCTATCCACGCCGCCTGACATCGCAACAACCACGCGCGTATCCTTGGGATCTTTATCAAAACCTAAACTATTCATGCGGCTTTATATAAGGGCGTATGCGGCAAAATGCAAATTTTCTGTAACATTACGTGATGTTTTGTGAATTGTCTTTGCGCGGCAGATCCTTACAATCATGATCATAGAATCAGTATTTTATTGCGTTAAGGAGTGATTTATATGTGCGGCATTATCGGTATTATCGGAGAAAACGAAGTTGCACCCTTGCTTGTACGGGGGCTGCGCCGTTTGGAATATCGCGGTTATGATAGCTCGGGCATTGCAGCGCTACAGGCTGATGGCACGCTGGCACGCCGCCGCGCCGAGGGCAAACTGAACGCACTAGAAGAACGCCTAGACGGCGAACCCTTAGCCGGAACCATCGGCATTGGTCACACACGCTGGGCGACGCACGGCCTGCCGGTTGAGAAAAACGCTCACCCGCATATGAACGAAACCGTTGCTGTTGTCCATAACGGGATCATCGAAAACTATGCTGCGCTAAAAGCCGAGCTACAAAAGCATCAATACCGTTTTGAAACCGATACCGATACCGAGGTCATCGTTCACCTGATCGAACACGAAATGAACCAAGGCAAATCCCCGCGTCAGGCCGCTAACGCTGCCTTTGACCAGCTAGAGGGCGCGTACGCTGTTGTCGCGATTTTTAAGGGCGAAAACGACCTGCTGATAGGCACGCGCTGCGGTACGCCACTCGCCGTTGGCTATGGCGAGGGGGAGATGTTTGTCGCATCCGATTCCTATGCGCTGGCGCCGTTAACGAAAAAGATTTGCTTCCTTGAAGATGGCGATCGCATTGCCGTCACGCGTGAAGGCGCAGAAATTTACGTCAACGACAACACGCCTGTTGAACGCCCGATTCGCATCACCGCACAAAGCGGCGCCATCAGTGGCAAAGGCGAATATAAGCACTTCATGCTCAAGGAAATTTACGAGCAACCCTCCGTCATTGGTGATACGCTAAATTCCTATGTGAACCCCTCAACTGGCGAGATTTCTGTGCCTGAGGCCGTCACCGAAGCCATCATCAAAGCGCCGCGTATTACACTGATCGCGTGCGGCACGGCGTTTTACGCCTGCATGGTTGCCAAATACTGGCTAGAGCAAATTGTCCGCATCCCGTGCGAGGTTGATATCGCCAGCGAATTCCGCTACCGCGAAGCCCCAATGCCAGAGGGCGGCGTAGCGATCTTTATTTCACAATCAGGAGAAACCCTCGACACGCTCGAAGCCCTACGCTACTGCAAGAGCCAGCAGCAAACGATCCTCTCGATCGTCAACACCATCGAAAGCACAATCGAACGCGAAAGTGATCTGGTTATGCATACGTTGGCGGGGCCTGAGATCGGCGTGGCCTCAACCAAAGCGTTTACCACGCAAGTCGCAACGCTGGCCTGTATTTCTTTGGCTGCGGCGCGCGCGAAGAAAACCATCACAGCCGATCAAGAACATGCCATGGCTGATGCTTTGCGCCTTGTACCCAAGCTAGCGGCAGAGATGCTACAGCATGATGGTTCTATCCAAAAAATTGCCGCAGAAATCGCCCCAGCGCGTGACGTTTTATATCTAGGACGCGGCGGGCTGTATCCGTTAGCGCTGGAAGGTGCGCTAAAGCTGAAAGAGATTTCTTACATCCATGCCGAAGGCTATGCCGCTGGTGAGATGAAACACGGCCCGATTGCGCTGATTGATGACAGCGTCCCTGTTGTTGTGATTGCTCCGGGTGAAGATCCCCTGTTCGAGAAAAACGCCAGCAACATCCAAGAAACCGTAGCCCGCGGCGGCAAAGTCTTCCTGCTGTCCGATCATAAAGGCGCACAATCGCTGAAAGATCAGGTCACATGGTCGATCGAAATGGGCGCCGTGCATCCGTTCGTCGCCCCGATCCTCTACGCGCTGCCCGTACAATTGCTGGCCTATCACGTCGCTGTCATCAAAGGTACCGATGTAGACCAACCCCGCAACCTCGCCAAATCCGTTACGGTGGAGTGATCTGACGGTTTATTAAACTGGACAAAAGACACGGCTTTGTTTATAAGAATTTACTAATTCATAAAAACAAGGGAAGAAAAATAATGTCTGATGTAGCACAATTTCGCAACAATTTTGCCGTCTGGTATGGCATGTCATAGGTTCTGATGGCGATACAATCAGCCAAGGCGCAGGTCAATTGCACCCGCTTACGGACTTTGAAGATCTAGAGACCGAGGCTGCGCGCCACAACAAAAATTTAGGCGCTCTATCGCATCATGTTGAAATCGTTTCAAACGATCCTGACCTTCACTAATTACAATCAATGCTGCACAATATCATCCCAATTACGGGTGATGGAAGGCATGCTCCATGGTTGGGTAATTTCATATAAATCAAGCGGCTTATGCAGCGATTGCGCAATATCGCGTCCGAATGGCTGTGATCGCACATCAGCATAGATATAATCAGGGACATGTTTTATACCGCCCAAAGGCATCGTTAAGCGTAATCCATGATCGACATGCGTTGCACCGCCATAAATATCTGGATCTGCCGTATCGCTAAGGCTCATATGACCGCTGAGCTTTACCCCGTTTTTGAACTGCTTTTCAAACCCAACGCGCACGCCTGTATCCGCGCCAAGAAAACGACCAAGCGTGGCCTCTAGCGTGATATCTTCATGCGGCCAATCGTAATAGCCCGTGACTTGCGCGGTTAGAACATTATCTCCGGTTAGCTGCGTATGCATCGTGGAATGCGGGTCACGTTTTAGGGCAAGGAAGGCCTCTGCCCCCACGGCAAAACGGCTATCCAGCGGACGGTAGAGGATTTGCCCGCCAGCGCCAGCGTACATTTCCTCCAGATAGCCATTCATCGCCGCGATATGAATATCAGGGCGGAAGCTATGAGTAAAAGCGATATAAGCTTCATCCAGTCCAATCAGATCCTGAGCAAACTCATCCACATCGCTGCGCACAGGATAGAACGCCCGCGTGCGATATTTACGAATTTGGCGTAGATTGTCGTGCAGATTAAGCCGCGCTGCGATGCCATAATCGAAATAGCCATGCTTACGCGGCAGAAAAACTTTCGCAATGGCTGAGGTTCGGGTGATGGCTAGATAGTCTTCTTCAGACAATGAATTTTGATGTTCCAGTGTCAGCTTAAAGGGCATAAATTCAGCCTTACGATCATGAAAGCGAGGACGTTTTTTCCATGACCATGGCTGATTTTTGACATCTTCGATTTCTGCATTTTGCCAGATCTCTGCCGCGCTACCTTGGTGATGGTAGGCGCGCTCGATATCGCCGCGCATCACGGATATTTTAGGCCCTGTTAAGCCCAAAAACCCCGATTGCAGCGTAAATTTTTCAATTTTATTGCCGATAGTATTACCCATATGCACCAACGCTCGCCCCAGCTGAGACGGCATGCTGTAATGCGGATTAAGCGTCATCTGCGCGAATGCCGTTTTCGATTGCTGATCAATGCGCGTATGATCCAAGATCACGTTATCGCGGGCGGCCTCGGTTTCTATTGATCCCGATGAAGCTGTTTGCGTCGGACGATTAGGCTTTAGCGGCACGTGACGGGCGGGTGCAGGCTGAGCCATCCATTTATCCATCAAGCTAGAAAACGCAACACGCAGGCTAATTTTATCACCGCCATGCACCGCCAGTTGCGTATCCATCTGCACAGCCTGACCAAGGGGCAAGGCATAATTCACACCTGCCGCCCATGGCGATGGCGCGCTATAGGAAAAGGCCGCACGTTCAGCCGCGTACTGATCGGCGCCGACATCAAATTTGAGGGATAGACCTTGCCATGGCGTTTGATATTGCGCGCCAGCAAATAAGCCGACTTTATTACCTGTGAACCAGTGATACGGCTGTACGGGCATATTGCCATCGATGTTACGACGCTGATTAAAATGGCTGCCGATTAGCTTTAATGGATTATCCAATGTTAAGCCTTGGGCATAACGCCCCCACCCAATCCCAGTCGTAAAGTCCCAATTATAAAACCGCTTGGACGCCACAAAATATTCTCCGCCCATGCGCTTATGCCCTGAGGCCGACTGCCAGCCGACAGCCGTTTGCGGCGCAGCTCGTGTTTCTTTGCTTAAACGTAGTTTTGCGTCAATACCGGGGTAGAAATTGCGAGGATCCTCGCCCGGGTCAGACACTTCGGCGCTTTGACGGATGACTATGCCCAGCGCGTCAGATATTTGCGCCCCGACAAAGCCATGTACATAAGGATCACTATACCCTGCGCCGGTCCACGCTGTGCCGCTTTCATAGCTACGCGCATCCGGCGCGGTAATTAATCCCTTAGCGCCCAATAATGTCGAGGATGCCCATGCACCAGAGACACAAAAACACACGCAGACACACATGCCCGCGACACAAAGCGCCTGCCGTACACAAATTCTTTTACACATGATGGTATTACTTTACTATACGGGCGCATGCAATTAAGCGATTCCACAAGACACTTCTTTGTAAGTTTATCCACATCATTTTATACTCATAGTTGAAAATATTTTTATCTTGTTATGTAAATATTAACTAAAATTTTAAATAATATTTAGGTGAGAAAATCAGAATTAATACTGATCACCGCATGGGGAGGATACATGATAAAAACAACAGCCGGTTTAAGTAAGCTTGTCAAATTAGGTACCGACAATGACGAATATGCCGATATTAATCTAAGCAATTTTACTATTTTGTTAGTAGATGACGACACAAATGCACGCAATTTATTACGGCAAATGCTGATTAGTTTTGGTGTGACTGATATTTATGACTCGGCGTCTGGGTATGAAGCTTTGACGTTCTTAGAAAATTCATATGATATGGTCGATATAATCCTGTGTGATTGGGTGATGCCTGGCATGGATGGATGTGATCTACTGCGCCGCATTCGCGCCATCGATACAGAGCTACCCTTTTTAATGGTCACAGGCTTGAATGACGTAGAGTCCGTGACAGCTGCGCGCGATGCTGGTGTAACATCCTACATCACGAAGCCGATTGATATGGCTAAACTAAAAACAGCGGTTTTTAAAGTTGCCAAGAAACTACAAGCCGCTTAACGCCACAAAGCCACATCATACGGCAGGTCTTGGGAAATGCCGGCATAAGTCAATGGCTCACCCATGAGCAAGGGCTTTAACGGGCGCAACGAACGGTTATTCTTGATCCGGTAAATCCAGTAATTTGCTAACACGCGCTCAACATAAGTACGGGTTTCATGGGCTGGTAGTAGCTCAATAAACAGTAAGGGGTCTTTGACTTCTGACCATCTTTTACGCCATTTCCGCAAGTTTCCAGGGCCTGCGTTATACGCAATCAGTGTAGAGACAACATCACCGTCAACTGTGTCCGTATTCAACAAGTTATGCAGATAATATTGACCAAATTTCAAATTATATTCGGGCAATAAAAGCGTTTTATCACTGGCAAGGGTCAGCTTATATTTTTTTGCCACATAACGCGCCGTTGATGGCATTAATTGCATTAAGCCTGTCGCGCCACTTGCGCTCATTGCATAGGGGTTAAAGCGTGATTCCTGACGAGCGATTGCGTTCAATAAATCAGGGTCGATGGCTTTGGCCTTGGCTTTACTGGATTTATTAGCGCTGGCGAAATCGACTTCTGGATATAGCGCGCTGTCATAAACATCACCAGATACTGTTTTCACATGCGCGCCCAAACGCAACGACAGCTCAGCCATGTTATACATCTGCGCAAAGGCCATCATAGCTTTTTGGGCTAATTTACTTGCACCGCGCACATAGATAAATTCTTGCTCCGCCCAGTCATAACGACCGATATCCATCAAAGCCAGTGCCCGCATTGTCGCACGAGACCGTGCCATGGAACGCACCATATCACGCGTTAGCTCCAGCGGTTTCCAGTTAAAATCGTAGCTATTACCGCTGGCTTGGTAAGCGAGCAAACCATAAAATGTACGTGGATGCTCGCTAGCCTTGGTTAGCCAAATATTGACCTTATGCGGCTGATTTAAACGCCCATAAGCGCGCGCCGCCCAATAAGAAGCTGCAGATTGCAACCAACCTGATCCGTAGTTCGAGATCGCTGCGCTTTCGAATCCTTTGGCGGCGGCGTCATAATTTTTATTATACCAAGCGTCAGGCCATAGACCCAACCAGCAAGTGGCACTTTATCCGTGGAGCGAATAAATGCCTGAGCCGCCATTTTCGATGCTTTTTCGACATCGCCGCTATACAAATAGCTGGCTGCAATTTTGCTTTTTAAATAGTCGATTTCTTCGGCATGATATTTACCATTATTCGCCGCTGTTTCAACCGTATTAACCGCCTGTGTGCGCTGTCCCTTACGCAAATAACGGGCGATTTTATGATCCAAATCTTTATCATAGCCGCCATATTTTCTGGACTTATGATACGGCGTTGCCTCGATCATTGTCGGTTCGCTCAGTGCGATAATTTTACGGCGTTCCTTAGGGCTTCGCAAAAAACCAACATCTAAGACTTGTTTAGATTTTTTCTTCGCCAGTTCGTGAATACGACCTGCGCCCGGTAAATCTTTATAGAGGATAAGCCAATGCTTTAGCTCTTCATAGCTGCTGGTATACGCGGTTGGGTGTAAATAACGTTGATTCAGGACATAGCCCATCAGACGCTTATCCTTTAGCTGGGCAATAGCCTTGTCGGCTTGCGCCATTTTACCAGCTTGCTGCAAATCAAAGATCGAGCGATAGAGTTGCTCATCATATTCGCTCAACAAAAAGTTAGGCTGATCTTGCGTATTGGCCAAACGCACCGCATAAGATCGGTGAATTTCAGGTATGGCAAATGCCATAATCAGCATCACAACAAAGATTGCTGTTTTTTCATGTACACCCTCGCGAGGTTTAAAACCTCTATATTTTTGAAGTGGGCGGATTATATATCATATTGCATTAATTTTCAACAAATCTTGCCAAAACCCCTTTTTCTTCAATGGGGTAGCTAATAAATTTTCAATCGCATAGGTGGTCACCACAGGGATATCCTGCACCGCTTCTTGCAATCCCTCTGCCAGTGTTTTGTAAGTGTGTTTTTCTTTGCGCAGGCGGGAAATGCCTTCGCTGCGCCCCAACAATGCGCGTGCAGGCTCTACGCCACAAACCAAGATAGCTTTGGGCTTAATCAGAGCGATGTGACGCTCCAGAAACGGCATGGACACTGCAATTTCTGCCGCGGTCGCACCACGATTACCCGGGGGGCGCCAATTCAGCAATGTCGTCATGTAAATGCTATGCTCAGCATCGTCGTGATCACGTTTTTTATCTATACAAGCCATCGCTTTATCCAATAAGTATCCCCGTTCCCCTGACAAAGGTTTCGCTGCGCGCTCATCATCAGCAGATGGTTTTTCCGCAATAATCATCAGCGGCGCGTCCGCATTACCATCAGCAAAAATCATGCCAGCGGCGGTTTTCTTACTTTCGATCCCGTCAAAAGATTCGATCGCTTGCTTTAATTCATCCAAATTCGTGGCGGCATTGGCAGCTTGCACGGCTTTTTCACAAGCTCTGCCGTCCCGATAAGCGGTGTATCCGATTGCGGCGCGGCTTGATTGGCTTTGATAGCATTCACAAGTGAGGGCTGCGCCTGCCCTACCGATTGCACCCCTGTGCTTAGGCGCTGTTGCTTTTCTTCTTGTTCGGTCTGATAAGCAGCAAAGTCATCAAAAGGCTGATCAGAGATCCCCTCATCCACGCCGTGATCGGTATACCACTGCAAAGCAGCGATCATCGCGGCATGCTCATCCGGAGATATCGTATTCGCATCCATCCCTGTTTTGCCTTTGGTTATGACTTACAATTGAGTTCTATTTAGGTTAGAATAATCTAGTGGGACGGTCAATTTATTGATCGATTTTATAGACTAATAGGTAGAGGATAAAAATCATAATGCCTGACGCAGTGCGCCCAGATCGGGAAGCGATGGATTTCGATGTTGTTATTGTTGGCGGGGGCCCATCGGGGCTGTCTTGTGCCATTCGTTTGAAACAACTGAACGCGGATTTAGCCGTTTGTGTATTAGAAAAAGGGTCGGAAATCGGCGCACATCTGTTATCAGGGGCGGTTTTTGAAACGCGCGCCCTGGATGAGCTTATCCCCGATTGGAAAGACAAAAATGCTCCGCTCACCACACCAGCGGGCAAGGATAAATTTTTATTTCTAAGTGAAAAGGGCGCAATCCGCCTGCCAACACCGCCACAAATGAACAATCATGGCAATTACGTGATTTCTTTGGGGCAATTGGGACAATGGTTGGCGTCTCAAGCTGAGGATATGGGCATTGAGATCTTCCCCGGATTCGCCGCTGCCGAAGTTTTATATGACGACAAAGGCGCGGTCATTGGCGTGGCAACTGGCGATATGGGCATTGACAAAGCAGGCAATAAAACCGATGCGTTCGAACCAGGGATGGAGCTTCACGCCCGTCAGGTCGTATTAGCCGAAGGCTGCCGAGCTCCCTGACCAAGCAGGTCAAAGCCACATTCGAACTGGATAAAGATTGTGATCCACAAACATACGGTCTGGGCGTCAAAGAGGTCTGGGAAATCAATCCAGACAAGCACACGGCAGGATCAGTTACGCATACGATTGGTTGGCCAATGGACACACAAACTTATGGTGGGGGCTTTATTTATCATATGGCGGATAATTTAGTCTCAATCGGTTTTGTGGTGGGGCTGGATTACAAAAATCCGACTTTATCACCCTATCAAGAGATGCAGCGTTTCAAAACCCATCCGAAAATCGCGCCGCTATTAGAGGGCGGCAAACGCATTTCTTATGGCGCGCGCACCTTGTCCGAGGGCGGCTGGCAATCTATTCCAACACTGGCGTTTCCTGGTGGCGTTTTAGTCGGTGATAGCGCAGGGTTTTTGAATGTACCGAAAATTAAGGGCAACCACGCGGCGATGAAGTCAGGCATGCTTGCTGCCGAAGCCATTGCTGAGCATTTATCCGCCGAGACAGGATTTGGCAGTCTTTGCGAAGGGTATGAGCCTCATTTCCGTAAATCTTGGCTAGCGAAAGAGCTAAAAGCCGTGCGCAATATTCGTCCATCGTTCCATTACGGGCGATGGGCTGGGATTGCAATTTCAGCGCTGGAGACAGTGACGTTTGGTTTGCTGCCATATACGTTGCACAATCACGCCGACCATACGCAGCTAACACCGCTGGATCAAGTCACGCCGATTACGTATCCGAAGCCTGATGGGGTTTTGAGCTTTGATCGGTTGACATCGGTATCCTTTTCAAACACCAACCATGGCGAGGATCAGCCCTCACACTTAACGCTAAAGGATAAGGCAACACCGGCTGATTTAAACTACAAAACCTATGGCGGGCCAGAGCAATTTTATTGCCCTGCTGGAGTTTATGAATTTATTGACATTGAAAGCGGATCGCCTACATTACAAATTAACGCGCAAAACTGTGTGCATTGTAAATGTTGCGATATCAAGGACCCCTCGCAAAATATTACTTGGGTTACGCCTCAAGGTGGCGATGGGCCTAACTATTCAGGAATGTAGCGTACGCACAGCATAGCTGATATACTATAGACTATAAGGATATTTTTGTGGATTTGAAATTACCATTTACTCCGAAACTTATGATTGCTGGCGTTTGTGCGGGCTTGGTTCTAGCGGGCGGATTAACGGCCTATCGCTGGAATGACCAACGTCATGAGACAGCTTTGACAACTCAGGATTCTAGCGTGGTGGCCTCGTACACCAGCGCTTTGGCTAATTTAGGGTTCGCACAGCCCAAGACCAACCAACACATAAAGTCCGCAACAGATTCCGGTGCTTATCTATCCAGTCTATTTGCGCAGCGCCATCACAACTGGAAACAAGCTGCCCGCTATTTAGAGGAAATTCGCAAACCCAGTGACGCCAGCGAAGACTTACTCAAGAAAAGCATCGTCTTTAAAATCGGAGCCGGCGATATAACAGGTGCCGTTGCCGATGCGAAAACGTTTCTGGACGAAGGCCATGACGATAACGGCAGCCAAGCCCTGGCTAGTTTATTGCTACTAACCGATGCGCTTAGCAAAGATGACTACAAAACCGCACGCGAGCTTTTAAAAACAATGCCTGACGACGGGCTAACATTATTTATGAAGCCCATTTTCCAAGGCTGGCTCAAGGCCGAGCAAGGGCAACTAGACAAAACCATGCTGGCAGGCCACAGCATGCATATCTATAGCGCCGCAACGATTGCTAATTATTTAGATAAACCCAAACAATTTGTCCAAATCGCCAACCAAATCGCTCAGTTTGATGATTTGAACGCAACGGAGCAAGAACAGCTAGCTGATATGTATATGGCCGCTGGGCAACATAAAAAAGCGAAAGCTTTATACACCCATCTTTTGCAAGCGTTCCCCCTGTCCGAGCGGTTACAGTACAAAGCCGAAAGTAATAAATTTCATACCGCTTATTCGCTTTATATGCGCCCGCAAAGCCTGCAAGAAGGGGTCGCACTGGCTGTTTATGATATGGCGCAGTTGCTTTATCAGGATCAGTCCTTTGATAGCGCTTATATTTTCGTGAACATCGCGCAACATCTGCATGCGGATTTACCGCAGATTTCTATGCTTAAAGCTGGCATTGCCGCGCAGCTCAAAGACTATCCAACCGCGCTAAAAGCTTATGGCGCTGTGCCTGCGTTATCGCCTTATTATAACGATGCGCAGCTTCAGGCCGCCGAAGTTTACGAACAATCTGGTGACTTTAACAAAGCCATGTCCTTGCTTAAGCAATTTTACGAACAAAGCCATAATGTGCGCGCTTTGATCCTCAGTGGTGATATGTATCGCCGCCACGAACAGTTCAGCAAAGCCTTAAACATCTACGACAAAGTGATTAACGATCATCTAGATGGCAAAATCACCCAGCCATTTTGGCATTTACATTATGCGCGCGGCATGGTTTTGGAGCAAATGGGCCGATGGCCAGAGGCTAAATCAGAGCTCACCAAAGCTTTAGCCCTGTACCCCAACCATCCCTTTATCCTGAATTATTTGGGCTATGCGATGGTTGATCGCAATGAAGATCTGGATCAGGCTATGGCTATGCTAGAACAAGCCCTATCCATGCAGCCAAACGATGCTTATATAACTGATTCTCTGGGCTGGGCTTATTACAAAGCAGGTAAGTATGATAAAGCCGCGAAATACCTGGAACGCGCCGTGTCTTTAATGCCGGGCGATGCCGTTGTCAACGACCATCTAGGCGATGCCTATTGGCAGGTCGGGCGCAAAATCGAAGCCCGTTATCAGTGGAAGCGTGCGAAACTGGATCAAGATATCAGTGCCGATTTACTAGCCAACATTGACGAAAAGCTTGATGGCGGTTTACGCGGCAATACGGCGTTGATCTTATCCGCTGGCAACGAACATACTGGCGCAGCCTCAACCCCGCAATAAATGCTTTGCTCTATTTTGCCTTCGTTTTACTTAGAACAGGATATGAATAACCATGGCTGATGCCTCTGTTTTTGTTCACGCGCCTGCTAAGGTTAATCTCAATCTACATATCGTTGATCGGTTGGATAATGGCTATCACGCTTTGGATTCGTGGGTGGTGTTCAGCCCTGACATTGGTGATCGTTTGTCCCTTACTGCGGCGGATACGTTTTCTTTGACCGTTGATGGGCCATTTGCTGGCCCGCTATCGACATGCGCACCCGAAGATAATTTAATCAGTCGCGCAGCCCTGCTCATGGCGCAAACCTTAGAACGGCGCGCTGATATTCATATCCATCTGGAGAAAAACTTGCCGATTGCGGCAGGAATTGGCGGCGGGTCCAGTGACGCCGCGGCAGCCTTACAAGGCCTGTGTCTAGCATGGGATATCGACGATTTACCCAGCGCTGTGCAGGATAAACTGCCTGAAATCGGTATGGATTTGCCCGCTTGTTTTGCTGGGCATTCCTTGCGCATGCATGGCATGGGTGAGCTTATCAGCCCAGCGCCGAAGCTGACTTTTCCTTTGCATTGTGTCTTGGTCAATAGTGGTCTCGCGTGTCCGACCCCTCCGATTTTTAAGGATCTGGATCTCGTCACATGCCAACGTACGCCGTTAAGCTTACCCGACCAGTTTACGGATTTTGCCGATATGATGGCCTATTTACACGGCACAACCAACGATCTGATGAAACCCGCTATATCTCTTGCGCCCGAAATCGAGGCCGTATTAAACACCCTAAAGGCAACACAAGAATGTGCGTTGGCACGGATGTCAGGATCGGGGGCGACGTGTTTTGGCCTGTATCAAACAGCAGAGCAAGCCGAGCGCGCAGCAAAAGCCATCGCACAAACACATCCTACATGGTGGGTGCGATCGGGCACACTTTACTAAACAGGATATTCAGCACGGTTACGCGAAAATCTGCGCCAAAAATTGGGCGCCACTCATGATACCATCCTCATCAATGGAATGCGGCAAATGCGGAGTTGTATGACCCGATACAGCAAAGCCCGCTTGTTTTAATGTCTCCCGCGCTTGATAATATGCGGCCACATCAACAACGTCATCGGCCTCCCCATGGATTAAACGCACGGGCGGCGTTTGGAAATTTTCAGGGTTGGCGAGAATCTCTTCAGCGCCGAATAAAGCCCCCGAATAGCCCAGCACGCCAGCAATCGGATCAGGTAAGCGCGGCGCGGTATATAGGCTGGTCATAGTGCCTTGAGAAAACCCAACCAAAGCTACATCTGATAACAACAATCCAAAGCGCGCGCGTTGTTCATCAATAAAAGCTTCAATGATAGGCGCGACGACTTCAATACCGGCTTGCAAAGCGGCAGGGCGGCGATCTTGCAAGCTAAACCACTGAAACCCCATAGGCGCCATATCGCACGGAAACGGCGCATCAGGGAGATAAACAACGCATCAGGAAGCGATTTCGCCCAGTACGGGGCCAGCGATATCAAATCCTGCCCGTTTGAGCCAACCCCGTGCAGCAAGAAGATCATTTGCTTTGGGTTGGTTGTGTTACCAAATTCGTAGTAATTCGTAATGCTGGTCATGCTTAATGCCCTTAAGATGCTTTAATAAAATGCCGATCATGTAATAAAGACGGCAAAGCGCGACGACATTCCGTAACGCGGTTTAAATCCAACTTTGCATCAATGAACCCGACCTCTTGCCCCATTTGCGCAATCACTTGCCCCCATGGGTCAATAATCATGGAATGCCCGTATGTGGAACGGTTTCCTGGGTGACGGCCTGTTTGTCCCGCTGCCAGCACAAAGCTACCTGTTTCAATCGCGCGCGTACGCAGCAAAACATCCCAATGCGCCTGCCCTGTCGGCACGGCAAAGGCCGCTGGCACGCTAAGGATATTAGCGCCATTTTGCGCTAGATTACGGAACAAGGATGCAAAGCGCACATCATAACAAATGGCCAGCCCAATTGTGGCTTGCGGCAGATTAACAAGCTTTGCTTGGCTGCCTGCGTTATAATATTTGCTTTCGTGGTAGCTTTCCTCTGCGCCAAGATCCGCATCAAACAAGTGAATTTTATCATATGTCTGGACGATTTCGCCCTGATCGTTCACCACATAACAACGGTTCCATAAATGGTGTTCGACCTCGGCCTTGACCGCTAGAGATCCGATAATAATCCAGATATTTAGCTCCTGCGCTAAGGCTTGGTAAAATGCCAAAATACGCTCTAATTGCTCTGCCGTCGTTACTTCGTATTTGTGCGAAGTGGGAAACGCCATAGTATCGCTACATTCCGGCGTTTGAATTAGGGTTGCACCCTTGGTAGCAGCGGCGCGGATTAACCCGTCTATCTGCTGTAAATTCGCGTCCAGATCATCCTGAAAGTTTACCTGAATACAGGCAACATGAAGACTATTACTCATCAATTTTTATTCCGCTAGCAGAGCGTCTAATTCACCCTTTTGATCCAGAGCTGCCGCCGCATCAAAACCGCCAATATGTTTATCGTTAATGAAAATTTGTGGCACTGTGCGCAAACCACCTGCTTTTTTAATCAAAGCCATGCGCGCTTCATCATCACCGCTGACATCGATTTCTTCGTATGTGGCACCTTTGCTTTCGAATAAAGCTTTGGCGTGTTTGCAATATGGGCAATAATCGGTTGTGTAAATCTCTACTTTGGCCATGAGTTTTCTCCTTTTGGGGATGGTCTTTATTTCAGCGCTTTGGCTACTGTTAATATATGGACTGCCTTGGCCCCGTTTTCCAGTATTATTTTGCTACATTCATTCGCGGTGGCGCCGGTTGTGTACACATCATCGATCAGCAGCACGGTTTTACCCTGTATTTTATCGACAGCCTTGCGCGGCATGCGAAAGGCACCAGCGATATTATCCAAGCGCGCTTGCGGGCTAAGGTGCCCTTGTGAACGGGTGTAACGCGTACGGCGCAGACCGTCACATAAAACAGGCACATCAATGGACTTAGACAAATCCCGTGCAATCAGCAAAGCTTGATTATAACGCCGCCCAACCATACGCCAATAATGCAAAGGCACAGGGATTATGATGTCAGCGCCATCAATCACATCAGCGCCAGCACGCAACAGCCACGGCGTAAAAGTTTTGACCGCATGTAATTTATCCGCATGCTTGAACCCCAGTAAAATGGGTTTGGCAGCATCATTATAAACGACAGCACTACGGGCGCGCGCATAACAAGGCTTATTATCCTGACATTCATCACAGACTGAGCCATCCTCGACCGCGAAGTCAAAGGGCGCACCACATATGTGGCATAAAGGCGATGTGATAAAATCAATGTCTTTCCACGCTTGCGCAGACAATGCCCCTGCTGCGCTGACGACCTGTCCCGTTGCGGCACAACGATAGGGCAAAATCGTATGCAAAGCCATTTGCCCGAAACTTGTCCAATATTCGCGTATTTTTGTCAGTGACACCATAAATTATAATGTGCTAAAAGGACGCATCATGACAAGCGAAAACATAAAATCTCCGCCACAGCGGTCTTATGATCAAGCGCAACTGGACAAGCTGATCCGGGATCGCAACGCCGTCATTCGCCAGCACAATATCGATCACCATACCGTTCGCCAAGCCTGGTTTATCATGGCGCATTTGTTAATGGATGATGGCGATCATATCGTCCATATGGGTTGCCATAACGGTGACATCACATTTGCGATGGCTGCGCTATACCCGACGCTACAATTTACCGGCCTTGATAAAAACAAAGACCGCATTAAACAGGCCAATCAACGTTATGAGCTAGACAATCTGGAATTCAAAGTCGGGGATGCGACCAGTAGTTTGTTCCCGCCTAATAGTTTAGATGCCATCATTGATTTTAACTTTTTACATGTTGTCTACTCCCGATCCGACTATAGTGAACTTGCTGTCATGGATACGTTGCGGCAGCATCATAAAATGCTCAAGCACGAAGGGCAGCTTTTCTTCAAAGATTTTGTATCCCCGCCGCGTGACGACTTCGTTTTGCTAGAGCTTCCAGACTTGCCCAGCGCCAGTGATGACATCATGGATTTATCTGATGCGGATTTACTGGTGCATTATTCCAAATGCGCTAGCGCCCACGAAGACATCAGCTATGGCGGTTTCTTTTTAGAGGAACTCCCCGCGCATTTCGCAGGAACACGTCTGTTCCGTCTGCCTTATAAATGGGCCTATGAATTTATCATGCGCAAAGACCAGCGCGAAGACTGGGAACAGAAAATACACACCGAATACGCGTTTTTTACATCGCAAGAAATTCGTCATCATTTACGCCGTCTAGGCATGCGCATTCCTTATGCCCGCCCCGATGAAAACGAGGAATTCGTCCGCACATTTTGCGAGAAAAAATTCCGCATTTATCGTGATGACGGCGTGCCGATTGATTACCCCCCGTATCGTACACAACGGTCGGTATCAAAATCGACGAACGGGAAAGCATGCAAGTATCTGAGCGTCGCCCTACCCATATGCACGATGATTTTTCTTTTCGCATTGAAACATTGCAAAATGAAAAAACCGGCGAATTGATGGACATCGTTAAACGTGATTATTCTATTGCAGAAGTCTTACCCTATCGCGTCGAAGATGATGGTTCGTTAAAAATATACCTCCATAAAGACGTCGTTAGATCTTTGGCCAATTCTACGCCAAGAACAGGGCAAAATATTGATAGACATCGCTATTCCGGGCACATGATCGAATGCTTAACCGTTGACCGCAATTCCATACCCGAGGATATCACACCGCATTCATCCGACAGCTTCGCTCAGGATCATTTAAACTTACGCCCTATTGATGGTGCTTCGTTAGAAACAGGGCCTAGCTATTACCCTGCGCCAGATTTTATCGAAGAAAACATTCAGTGTTTTTACCTGAATGTTAAGCCACGCCAGAATAAGAAAAATGCCTCTCTTGTGCCGGTGAAAAAATTCTTAGCGCTATATCGCTTCACTAAAAAAGGCTATGTCTGCAAATTTGATGCGCAACAGGTTTTAGATGCTATTGCGGTCGGGATGCTGCCTAACGCACGGCTAGAGATGCAAATTCTGTCGCTCTATGAGCGCCTAAAGATAAAGCCCGAAAACTGGTTACAATCTGACATTAATTTCCTAAAAAGCAAAATCGAAACACCTGATTATGACGCGGATACGTTGCCCTCACTAGCCGAGGCCGAGATGAGTTAAGCGATATCGAGTTCACTTCCAGCGAGGAAGCCGCCCATCAATTACGCCCTGTTCGCTCAGTCTTTGTCGAGGAAGGCCAAAAACATGGCATCTTTACAGGGTTATCATATCAAGACATTGATTTTGTCATCCATAATGAGCAAACAGAAAATATCGCTGTCATTTTGCCCCTAACCAAAGATTTAAAAAATGAAATCCATGCGGGCGTCACGCTAGCAACCATGCCAGCGCCGCACCGGATAGAGGGCAAAGGCCAGATGATGAATGCGCCGCAATACCCACTACCGCCAGAGATTACCAACCTGCGCCTAGCCAAAAATATCTAGCCGATAAATTGTCGGTTGAGCCCGACCATATCGTCAAAATGGGGGAGCCTTATTTTACGCATTTAGGTATCACGCCACAAAAAGTTCATCCCTTTGCTGTGATTGTCCCGCCTTCGGCGATGAAGGCTCCCGATACGCATTTCGTGCCGCTACATCAGCTTATTGCCTCACGCTTATCACATGGGCTAAGCCAAGATAAAAGCTTTCACTTGATGGCAATTGTCGCCCGTTCTTATCGTGCTTTTAGCGATCACCTAAAAACCGAAGCCAAGCTTGAGGCAGCAATCATCACGCAAAAGCAAGAAAAACAATACCAGCATGATTTTCCTATTCCGTTGTCATACAATCGCGCACCTGGTCTGCCTGATTATCACGAGCCTGTTGATATCGATCTGATTACTGACACACATTACAATGCCAAAACCCCGCTACTAAAACGCGAAGGTTATGTGCCTCGTAAAAGTGTCATACTAAAAGAACAAACCCCACCTGAATTTGCCAATACCCTATCTATCAGGGACAAAGCCGTTCAAGCCGTTGGCAAAGTCACAGGCCTGATTAAACCGCTATTGAAGCGTCCTGACCCTGCAAAAACACCAAACCTATCGCAAGATTTCGATCAAAATCTGAAAGATTTCACCAAGACTGTTGACGGGCTAAGCCATGAACCACGACCAGAGAAATGGTAGCGCCTGTGACACAATCACCCTTATCTGATGGTCTGTTAAGCCGTGCTTTATTACAGCATCGCCGCCGCCGCTGCCTTAGCGCGCCAGAGGGATCTTTGTTTTTGCACGATCATGCCGGGCGCGTTTTATCGGATCGTTTACAGGATATCAAACGCGATTTTCCGCATATCCTGCAAATCGGCGCGCGTGATCCGCTGGACTGGACACACGCCATTAAAACCCATGCAGGCGGACAAGTTATCACGCGCATGGATATGATCCCCGATCTCTTGCAGGCAGGAGACATGCAAGGTGATGAAGAAATATTGCCTTTTTCCAAGGGCATGCTGGATATGGTTATCAGCAACCTGAACTTACACAGCGTCAATGATCTACCCGGTGCGCTGATCCAAATTCGCCACGCACTGAAAAATGACGGCGTCTTTATCGCCAGCATGTTCGGCGGGGAGACTTTACGAGAGCTTCGCGAGTCTCTACTCCAAGCAGAGCTATCTGTATCAGGCGGGGCGCATCCTCGCGTTATGCCCTTTGCCGACAAACCGCAAATGGGTGACTTGCTAAGCCGCGCAGGGTTTAACCTGCCTGTTGTAGATTCTGAAATCGTTACCGTTAGCTACGAACATATATTCAAATTGATGCATGATTTGCGTTACATGGGCGAGGCCTCAATCATCAAAGATCAAGCCAAGCATTTCACAAAGCGTGATATCTTCATGCGCGCGGCGGATTATTACCATGCGCATTTTGCTGAGCCAGACGGTCGTATTTACGCAAGCTTTGAGATCATATATCTGATAGGATGGTCACCTGATGAAAGCCAACAAAAACCGCTCAAGCCCGGCAGCGCAAAAATACGTTTAGCCGATGCTCTGGGCGCGCAGGAGAAAAAATTATGAGCCTGAATATCGAATTAATTCCTTTGGGTTTATACGATAATTATGCTCTGCTTTTTCATGACCAAAACGGGCGCGGTTTTGTGTCCGACCCTGGTGCAGCCAAGCCAGTTTTAGATTATATAAAAACAATTCGATACAGATCGAATTTATTTTAAACACGCACTATCATTGGGATCACACCGATGGTAATGCCGACATTGTTGCGGCAACAGACGCGAAAATTATTGCTCCGCACGATCCTGAAAACCGCATCAAAAATGTTGATCGTTTTGTAAAAGAAGGCGATATTTTTGATTTTTACGGCCATGTTTTTACCGCCATTTATACGCCCTGCCACACGAGCGATCACATGTGTTATTACAACGCGCAGGATAAAATTTTAATCGCTGGCGACACGCTTTTTCGATGGGATGTGGTCGCTTTTTCGAGGGCACAGCACAGGACATGTTCGCGGCTTTTGAAAAAATTCGCGCCCTACCCGATGATACGCTTATATACTGTAATCACGAATATACGCATAGCAACGGACTCTTTGCGCTTAGCCTTGATCCCGATAACACGGCCCTACAAAAACGCATGCAAGAAGTCGACAATTTAATCGCCGCTGGCAAGCCAACTCTGCCTGTAACCTTGGGCGAAGAAAAAGCAACAAACCCGTTTTTACGAGCTAAAACCCCAGAAGATTTAGCTGATTTACGCGCAAAAAAGACGCATTTTAATCAATGCGTCTTATGGTGTCTTTATATGATGTATTTATAAGCGGATAAGCTTACTCGCTTGCCGCAGCTTTACGTGGTTGACGGCGACGTGGCTTTTTAACAGTTTCCACACTCACGTCTGAGGCCTCATCACGGCTACCGACAGGCTTGCTTGTTTTGTGAACAGGCGGTTGAATTGGTTTTTGCTTGCCGTTATCACGGTCACTTGCAGCTAGATCAATTTCCAAACGGGATGCAACTTTGCGAAGCTCATGGACAGACGCGGCCAAAGCCTCCGCAGCGGGGGCATTTTTCTTGTCTTTAATCCAGTTTTCATAGCAAGCCAAGCATGCATTTGATGTATCACGCAAGCGGTTTTCAACAGATTCAGTCATATGATTTCCCCCATAATTTGTCGTTGGATAGCCACTGTAAGATACCCATGTCGCAATCGCAAGGACTTTCCTGCACGGCGTTTCATTTTAAAAACCGCGCCTGCAAAATCCTGCTTAGCTTGCCCCGAAAATATTATTAATTTGCTGCGTAACCCGAACGAAAGTCGTGCGTTTTGACAGTTCCTTTAGCTGACGCGCCCCGACATAAGTGCAGGTTGAGCGCACGCCGCCCAAAATATCCTGCAGCGTCAAATGAACTGATCCGCGGTACGGCAAGGATACGGTTTTACCCTCGCTAGCGCGGTATTCCGCAACGCCGCCTTTATGCTTGGTCATAGCTGTATCGCTGCTCATCCCGTAAAAACGCAGGATTTTTTCGCCTTTATCATTGGTGACGATTTCTTGTTCGGATTCATCATGTCCAGCAAACATACCGCCCAGCATGACGAAATCTGCGCCGCCAGCGAAGGCTTTGGACACGTCGCCCGGTACCGTGCAACCGCCATCACCACAAATATGCCCGCCTAATCCATGCGCCGCATCCGCGCATTCAATAATCGCCGACAGCTGCGGGTAGCCAACGCCAGTCATTTTACGGGTTGTACAGACGCTGCCCGGGCCGATACCGACCTTCACCACGTCGATACCTGACAGGATTAATTCCTCGACAATCTCACCCGTCACGACGTTCCCCGCCATCAGTGTCACGCCCTCTGGCACTAGGTCACGGATGCCTTTGATGTAATCAAGAAAATGCTCGCTATAGCCGTTAGCGACGTCGATACAGATTTTTTCGATACCTTTGCCCTCTTTTTGCGGGGCGGTTTCCAAGAATGCTTTCAGCTTATCGCGATCATCTTGCACCAGACCGATACTATACCAGACCGAGCTACCACCATATTGCGAGAAAAAGTCAACCAGATCATCCAGCGCATAGTGCTTATGCAAAGCGACGCTCATCCCGTTGCCGTTTTCCATGAAGGCTTTGGCCATTTCCATTGTGCCAACGCCATCCATATTCGCAGCAATCACGGGGACGCCCTCATATGTTTGACCGCTCCATTTAAATTTGACTTCGCGCTTGATATCGACCTCGCTACGGGACTTCAATGTCGAGCGTTTCGGGCGGATTAAAACATCTTTAAAGTCTAATTTTACGTCTTCTTCTATACGCATTTAGGAATTCCTTATTGATTTTATGCGAATGCATTTTTTCTGGCTTTTCTTCTTATCGTACCGTATAAATCGAATATTCCCAATAGAAATGGTTTAAAAATTAAACCACTTGGCCGAACAGGGAAGCGGCCAAGGCAAGAAACGTATATGGAGTTTTTATCATGGCTAAAGCAGCGCAAGCCCCTGAATTATTGATGCCCAAGCAACAGCCGTCTGGCTAATCGACAACACCGTTTTGACATTCGGCCAAATTGCCGAGTTTACTGGTTTAACCGAAATCGAAATCGAAGCTTTAGCCAACGAAGATATCGGCAAAGGCCTTGTCGGTCGTAACCCAGTTGAGCACAAAGAAACAACGCAAGCATCTTTGGACAAAGCGCAAGAAGATACATCTGCATCGCTTGAGCATGCAAAAAGCAATCTTCCTGCTGTTCGCGTACGCTCCAAAGGACCGAAATACACACCCGTTTCCAAGCGCGCGGATAAGCCCAATGCGATTTCTTATATTCTTAAACACTTCCCTGACATTGCAGATCCTCAGATCGTTAAATTGATCGGGACAACAAAGACAACAATCGCTGCTATTCGTGATCGTACACATGCTGATATGTCGAACTTGCAGCCTCGTCACCCTGTTGATTTGGGTCTATGTACTTATAAAGAATTCAACGCCGTTTACGACAAAGCGTTAAAAGCAGCTGGTAAAGACCCTGAAAGCGTCCGCGCCCAAGAAGAAGCCGATCGCGCAGCCGCTGCACAAGCTGCCGAAGATACTGATAGCGACAGCCAAGCTGGCGGCGGGTTTGATTTCTCAAACTTTTTGGGCAGCAACTAAGCAAAAACGCCCCGAATCGTATTTCCAAGAGAGGGCTTTACGGCCCTCTTTTTTTATCAAAAAGGACTCGACTATGTTTCCCTTTTGTTCTATATAAATGAGCATGAATACTCCATCTTCTCTCCATACGATTTCTGTGCGCGGGGCGCGTGAGCATAATCTCAAAGACATCAATGTCGATCTGCCGCGCGACAAGCTGATTGTCATTACCGGCCTGTCGGGATCGGGAAAATCCTCGCTGGCGTTTGACACCATCTATGCGGAGGGACAGCGCCGCTATGTCGAAAGCTTATCCGCCTACGCTCGCCAGTTTCTAGAAATGATGCACAAGCCCGATGTCGACAGCATCGAAGGGCTATCCCCCGCCATTTCGATTGAGCAAAAAACCACCAGTAAAAATCCGCGCTCGACCGTCGGCACCGTGACTGAAATTTACGACTATATGCGTTTATTATGGGCGCGCGCGGGGGTGCCTTATTCCCCTGCCACAGGCCTGCCGATCACCAGCCAAAGCGTTAGCGAAATCGTCGATCAAATCCAAGCCATGGGTGAAGGCACGCGCCTGTATATTCTGGCGCCGATCGTCCGAGGCCGCAAAGGCGAATACCGCAAAGAATTCAAAGAACTACAAGCCAAAGGTTTCGCCCGCATTAAAATTGACGGTCAGGTTTATGAGCTTGATGACGTGCCGACGCTGGATAAGAAAATCAAGCATGATATCAGCGTTGTCGTCGATCGCGCCGTTGTCCGTGACGGGGATGAAAACCGCGTGCGTTTAGCTGATTCTGTTGAAACCGCGCTAGAGCTTGCTGGCGGGTTGGTCATTGCTGAAAATGCTGACACGCACGAAGAAAAGCTATTTAGCGAAAAATTTGCCTGCCCCGTATCAGGCTTTACCATTGCGGAGATCGAGCCGCGCCTATTCTCTTTTAACAACCCGCATGGGGCATGTCCGTCTTGTGATGGGCTGGGCGTGCGCGCAACCTTTGACCCTGATTTGATTGTGCCTGATCCGACGCTCAGCATCGAAGACGGCGCAATTGCGCCTTGGGGTGGCGGATTCAAAGGCTTCTACCTGCAAGCTATGCGCGCGGTTGCCGATCATTTCGGATTTTCTACGGAGGTTCCTTGGCAAGATATGGATGAGGACGCGCGCGAGATTATTCTCTATGGGTCAGGCGCGACCTCTATCAAGACAACGATCAAGGGCAAAGGATCAAACGCATGGAAAAGCAACAAACCGTTTGAAGGCGTTATCCCGAACCTGCGCCGCCGCATTAATGAAACAGACAGCCATTCTCAACGTGAAAAATTGGCAAAATTTCAAAGCACTGTCAGCTGTAAAGATTGCGGCGGACAGCGTCTGAAACCAGAAGCTCTAGCCGTCAAAATTGACGGGCTGGATATTGCGGCGGCCAGCGCCATGAGCATATCCGAAGCGGCCTTATGGTTTGCCGCCCTTAGTTTTGAACCGCAAAAGCAAGACATCGCGCGACCAATTTTGAAAGAAATCAATGAACGGCTGACTTTTTTGATGAATGTCGGGCTGGATTACCTGAATTTATCACGGACATCGGGCACGCTATCAGGCGGGGAAAGCCAGCGTATTCGCCTTGCCTCGCAAATCGGATCGGGGCTAACGGGGGTTTTATATGTACTGGATGAACCCTCAATCGGGCTGCATCAACGTGACAATAACCGCCTGCTGGAAACGCTGGATCGTTTGCGTGATCTGGGCAATACCGTCATCGTTGTTGAGCATGACGAAGACGCCATTCGCAGCGCCGATCATATTTTAGATATCGGCCCGGGGGCTGGTGTTCACGGCGGGCAAATCATTGCCGAGGGCACGCTAGATGATATTTTAAACAATCCCGACAGCTTAACCGCCGATTATTTGACGGGACGCAAGGAAATTCCCGTTCCAAAAACGCGCCGCACCGCCAAAAAATCCGGCAAAAAAGCCCAGTTTATTGAGCTTACAGGCGCGCGCGGAAATAACCTGCAAAATATTAGCGGTAAAATTCCGTTAGGCACGTTTACGTGTGTGACAGGTGTATCAGGATCGGGCAAGTCTACCTTTACCATTGACACATTCTACCGCGCAGTTAGCCAGCGCATTATGAAGACCAAGGCGCAGCCGCTTCCCTTTGACGAGATCAAGGGGCTGGAACATATTGATAAAGTCATCGACATCGATCAATCCCCCATCGGGCGCACGCCGCGATCGAACCCTGCGACCTATATTGGGGCGTTTGGCCCTATTCGTGAATGGTTTTCTGGCCTGCCCGAAGCCAAAGCCCGCGGGTATAAACCTGGACGGTTTAGCTTTAACGTCAAGGGCGGACGATGCGAAGCCTGCTCTGGCGATGGGGTGATTAAAATTGAGATGCATTTCCTGCCCGATGTTTACGTGACCTGCGAAAGCTGCGGCGGTAAGCGCTATAACCGCGAAACGCTGGACATCACTTATAAGGCAAATCCATTGCCGACATTTTGGACATGAGCGTCGAAGAAGCCGTTGAATTTTTCCAAGCCATGCCTGCAATCCGCGATAAGCTTCAAACCTTAATGGATGTTGGACTTAGCTATATCAAAGTCGGACAGCAGGCCACCACGCTATCAGGCGGGGAAGCCCAACGCGTTAAGCTGTCTAAGGAACTGTCTAAACGTTCTACAGGGAAAACGCTGTATATTTTGGATGAACCCACAACAGGCCTCCACTTCGAAGACGTCCGCAAACTGATGGAGGTTCTGCATAAGCTGGTCGATCAAGGCAATTCCATCGTCGTGATCGAACATAATCTGGACGTCATCAAAACCGCCGACCATATCATCGATATCGGGCCCGAAGGCGGTGATAAAGGCGGGCAAATTGTCGCCACTGGCACCCCCGAAGAGATCTGCAAAACGAAAAACAGCTACACAGGACAATTCCTTAAGCCTTTGATTAATAAAAACAAAACACAAGCAGCATAAACTACCAATCACTTTTATTTGCAATTTTATGTAAATTGATGTATCCTCCCCTTGTTTTTAGATAAAAAGCTTGCATAAACGTTCAAGACAGACGTATAGACAGGCAAAAACAAGGAACCTGAGAGGGTAAAAACATGGCAGATGAAGCAGTCGCAGCCACAAAAGGTACAGTCAGAAAGGCTTTTGGCCTTGCTACAACGATTGGAAAAAGCATGGCGGTCTCGTTTACAGCGGCAACTATTATCGCTGGCACAGCTGGTGGCGGTATCGCAGCTCTGGGCGCTTTGGGTGCAACCAGCGGTCCACTAGATCTGGCTTGGAAAATCTATCAAGAAGCCGGTTCTGAAGCCCTTGCGTGGGGTAAAGAAATATTCACTGCTGCGCCTAACATGATTCCTACTTAAAATCAGCAAGCGCCTTAACGTTTTAGGGAATATTCACTGCCCTGAATAATCCAGCGTCCATATTTCATATGAATAGCTTGGATAAGGCCTAGCCCCTCTAATTTATCACCAACCTCAACGCGGATGATATCACCTGTTTTTTATTCCCAACAATAGCGCGCCCAGGCTGTGCCGAGCGAATTTCCCACTGTTGCGCCTTCATCGCTTCTGCTGATAGCTTAGGCTCACTCAACAAAGAGCTTCCAGAGAGAATAGACTGACGAGGCGTAGAGCGCGATGAAACCGACTGAGATTTTTGCTTTTGTCTTTGTTGCTTTTCTTGTTCATGTTTTTTCTTAGCCTCAATAAAATCAAAATCATCAACTGGCTTTTTCCATGGAACAGGAATAATAGCAACCGCACTCATGGCTTTCTTGTCCGCCTTTTTATCAGCGACCTCACCATAGATCGGATTGCCATTCTCATCATAGCCAATGATCGGGCGACCATTTTCGTCGTAACCGTAGATCGGGTTGCCGTCCTTATCATAGCCATAGATCGGATTGCCGTTTTCATCGTAGCCAATAGGCTTTTTGCCTAGTTTCTCGGCGTTGGCTTGCGCGGCAGATAACGCGCCCTTAGGAGCGTTAGCAACTGGATTCTGTGCACCCTCGGCGGCGGCCTTACCATAGATCGGGTTACCATTTTCATCATAGCCAATGATCGGGCGACCGTTTTCGTCGTAACCGTAAATCGGGTTACCGTCCTTATCATAACCATAGACCGGATTGCCGTTTTCATCGTAGCCAATCGGCTTTTTGCCTAGTTTGGTAGCATTAGCTTGCGCGGCGGATAATGCGCCTTTAGGTGCATTGGCGACTGGATTGGCTGCCTGACCATAGATCGGGTTGCCATTCTCATCATAGCCCATGATCGGGCGACCATTTTCGTCGTAGCCGTAAATCGGGTTACCGTTCGCATCATAACCGTAGACCGGATTGCCGTTTTCATCGTAGCCAATCGGCTTTTTGCCTAGTTTGGCAGCATTAGCTTGCGCGGC